>Ga0100385_1000023_pt1 | contig 213390 bp, 213 predicted proteins | sample CryGeymeta201509_FD_81543 | JGI IMG/M metagenome (GOLD analysis project Ga0100385, IMG submission 81543) | Groundwater microbial communities from Crystal Geyser aquifers in Utah, USA - Crystal Geyser metaG 2015-09 | ecosystem: Environmental > Aquatic > Deep subsurface > Groundwater | place... | reverse complement strand
TTACGCCCAGTAATTCCGAACAACGCTAACCCCCTCCGTATTACCGCGGCTGCTGGCACGGAGTTAGCCGGGGTTTCTTTACCTGCTACTGTCATTATCATCACAGGCGAAAGAGCTTTACGATCCTAAGACCTTCTTCACTCACGCGGCATGGCTAGATCAGGGTTGCCCCCATTGTCTAAGATTCCCCACTGCTGCCTCCCGTAAGAGTCTGGGCCGTGTCTCAGTCCCAGTGTGGCTGATCATCCTCTCAAACCAGCTATGGATCGTCGGCTTGGTAGGCCATTACCCCACCAACTACCTAATCCAACGCGGGCCGATCCTTCCCCGATAAATCTTTCCCCCGAAGGGCGTATGCGGTATTACTCACCGTTTCCAGTGGCTATTCCGCAGAAAAGGGTACGTTCCCACGCGTTACTCACCCGTCCGCCGCTATCCCCGAAGGGATCGCTCGACTTGCATGTGTTAGGCCTGCCGCCAGCGTTCGTTCTGAGCCAGGATCAAACTCTCAAGTTGAATAGCGCTTGCACGCTAATCCCTGACGTTCGAACCTCTGCACATCTTCAGTGCGCTACCGTATCCAGAAAGCCGAGCGTCATAAACACCCAACATGAACCGGATACGCAAATATCTCGCCCGGCTAGGCAAGATACGCACTGAAAGTCATCTGTCTGATGCACATCATTTCCAAAGAAACGAAGTCCATACAAGACAGTGAAGCTGACACTCAATCATCGGTGTAACCCTATGAGTGCGATATACAGACGTCCAATCCGTCGAAACGAACCAAACCGCCCACATATCTCTTCAGTCATCTATCAATGTCAAAGAGCATGAGAGACAAAACTAACTAGACTGCGCTAAAATTATCCAGCGCCGCCCGACCGCTTGCCTCACATCTTTCCGCCACGTACCCTGACAACCTGAACCGTCAAACCCGTCTGGCGAACCAACCGCGCCGCTGCGCCGCCGGTGAAGGGGTGTCTAAGGTTACACCCACACACACGCAAGCCCTTTTTGAAGGAAACGATCAAAAAACTACCGGACCCCAATTTTTTCAGGGGTTTTCTGCCTTCTGGCCCGAATCTACACCGCCCATGGCATGCCCCGTTCTGGCGTTCGACGGCCTGGTCCGACCGATTCTATCCGACTCGGGTCGTGTTCATGGGGGAATCGGCGCTTTTCGAACGGGGGAAGCCCCTCAGCGCGTCTCAACCTTGCCGTTTCAGGGGACTCAAACTGTCACCGGGCCTGGAGGCCGCCGATCTCCGTCAACTTCGCAACGATTTCCGGCACCCCGTCGCCGGATTTCAGCGCCGCGAAAAGGAATGGCCCGTCACCGCGCATACGCCGCGCATCGCGGTCCATCACCCCCAGCGAGGCACCGACATGCGGCGCAAGGTCGGTCTTGTTGATGATCAAGAGGTCTGATCGCGTGATGGCCGGCCCGCCCTTGCGCGGAATCTCTTCGCCCGCCGCCACGTCGATCACGTAAAGCGTCACATCCGCCAGTTCCGGACTGAAGGTGGCCGACAGGTTATCGCCGCCGGATTCGATCAGGATGACGTCCAGGTCGGGGTGACGCGCCTGCATCTCCGCCACGGCGGCAAGGTTGATCGAGGCGTCCTCGCGGATCGCAGTGTGTGGGCAACCGCCGGTTTCCACGCCGATAACCCGGTCCTGCGGCAATATCTGCAAACGCATCAGCGCCTCGGCATCTTCCTGCGTGTAGATATCGTTGGTGATGACTCCGATGGAGTAATCCGCCCTCAGCGCCTCGGCCAGGCGGGCGGTCAGTGTCGTCTTGCCAGCCCCCACGGGGCCGCCGATTCCCACCCGCAGGGGGCCGTTTTGTTGGGTCATGTCCGGAATATCCTCGAATACTGGGTTTCGTGGCGCATGGAGGCGATATCCGCCCTGAAGGCAGTTGAGGACAGATTGCCAAGATCGCCGTTTTCGGTGTCGGCGGCCAGATCCGCGTGCCGCGAGGCGAGGCGGCGGATAATCCTGTGACCCTCGGTTTGACCAAGCGGGACAAGCCGCATCCCGACCGCGGCAAGAGTGCTGACGAAGGCTTGCAGGAACATCTGGGCGGTCGGCCGCAGCGGCAACCCTTGCAGACGCGCGGCACGGCCAATGGCGACGGGGTAGGTCAGCCCGGAAAGCTGCAACTGCCAGACCGCGCCGGTGATCTCGCAGAAGGCCAGCCCTTGCTGCGCGCTTTCCTTCAGGCGTTCGGCAGAAGCGGCAAAGGCGCGGCATGTCTGGTCGATCCGGGCAACCGCATCCTCATCCTCGGCCCGGTAGGCGGCGGCGAGGAACAGCGCGTCGTTGCGGCCCGAACCATGGATGAGAACCGTCTCGATCCACTCCGCCAGTGTCTTGCCATCGTGCACCGCGCCCCGCTCAATCTCGGTTTCCAGCCCGTGCGAATAGGCAAAGCCCCCCACCGGATAGGCGGGCGACAGCCATTGCGCGAGGGTCAGCATTCCGGCATCAGTGGCTATGGCCATGGGTGCGTCCATGCCCGTAGGCTCCGCCTTCGGGGGTGAAGGGTTCCTCGATCTCGCGCACGACAGCGCCGAGTTTGCCCAGCATCTCGCGGATCACATGATCGGGCTGGATCAGCAACCTCCCGGTTTCCACCTGACACGGCGTATGCCGATTACCGACATGCCAGGCGATGCGCACAAGGTCGGGCGCCGTGATTTCCAGCAACTGTTCGGGCGCGGCCTCGATGGCGATCTCCCCGACGTCGGACAGCAAGACACCGCCATGGTTCAGCGATGTCGTGCGTGGCAGGTTGACAAGCAGCGAGCGCCCATCGGTCAGCGTCACGCGCTTGCGCCGCAGGAAACGCCCCGCGTAGTCAAGCCGGAGCGTGCCCACCGGCGCGGCATGGGCGTGATCATGATAGGCGGTCGCGGTCAGTTGGGTCATCGGTGGCCTCGAGGGGTTTGCGTTCGTTGTGATCGCCGCTACGTGTTGTCGCCATACGCGCGCCTCAGAACAGGAAATAACGCTGCGCCATGGGCAGCACCTCTGCGGGTTCGCAGGTCAGCAATTCGCCATCGGCGCGCACCTCGTAGGTCTCGGGGTTCACCTCGATTTCGGGCATGGCATCGTTCAGGACCATCTCGCGCTTGCCGATACCACGGGTATTCCTGACTGCCAGCGTCTGCTTGGCAAGGCCCAGCGTCGCGCCGATCCCGTCGGCCTGCGCAGCTTCGGACACGAAAGTGACGGCGGAAGTCTCGACCGACCGGCCATAAGCCCCGAACATCGGCCGGGAATAGACCGGTTGCGGCGTCGGGATCGAGGCATTGGGGTCGCCCATCTGCGCGCAGACGATGGTGCCGCCCATAAGCACGGTGTCCGGCTTGACCCCGAAGAAAGCCGGGTTCCACAGCACCAGATCGGCGCGCTTGCCCTCTTCGATGCTGCCGATCTCATGCGCGATGCCATGCGCGATGGCCGGGTTGATCGTGTATTTGGCGACGTAGCGCCGCACCCGGAAATTGTCGTTATCGCCTTGTTCCTCGGCCAGCCGCCCGCGCTGCTTGCGCATCTTGTCGGCGGTCTGCCAGGTGCGGATGATGACTTCGCCCACCCGGCCCATGGCCTGACTGTCGGAGGCGATGATGGAAAACGCCCCCATGTCGTGCAGGATGTCCTCGGCTGCGATCGTCTCGCGCCGGATACGGCTTTCGGCGAAGGCCACGTCCTCGGGGATCGACTTGTCGAGGTGATGGCACACCATCAGCATGTCGAGGTGCTCTTCAAGCGTGTTCACGGTGAACGGGCGCGTCGGGTTGGTGGAGGAGGGGATCACATGCGCCTCACCGCAGATGCGGATGATATCGGGCGCGTGACCGCCGCCCGCGCCCTCGGTGTGGAAGGCGTGGATGGTGCGGCCCCTCATCGCTGCCACGGTGTTTTCCACGAAGCCGCTTTCGTTGAGCGTATCGGTGTGGATCATCACCTGCACGTCCCACGCATCGGCGACCGACAGGCAGCAGTCGATTGCGCCCGGCGTGGTGCCCCAATCCTCGTGCAGTTTCAGGGCCGCGGCTCCGGCCAGCACCTGTTCCTCCAGCGCGGCGGGCAGCGAGGCGTTGCCCTTGCCCGCGAAGGCAAGGTTCATCGGGAAGGCATCGGCGGCCTGCAACATGCGCCCGATATGCCAGCCGCCCGGCGTCGCGGTGGTCGCCATCGTGCCGGTTGCCGGGCCAGTGCCGCCGCCCAGCATCGTGGTCACCCCGGAATGCAACGCATCCTCGATCTGCTGCGGGCAGACGAAATGGATGTGGCTGTCGAAACCACCGGCGGTCAGGATCTTGCCCTCGCCCGCGATCGCCTCGGTTCCGGGGCCGATGATAATGGTCACGCCCGGCTGGGTGTCGGGGTTGCCCGCCTTCCCGATCCCGGCGATACGCCCGTCGCGCAGGCCCACATCCGCCTTGGTGATGCCGGTGTGATCGACGATGAGCGCGTTGGTGATGACCGTGTCCACGGCCCCCTCGGCGCGCGTCGCCTGCCCCTGCCCCATGCCGTCGCGGATGACCTTGCCGCCGCCGAACTTGACCTCCTCGCCGTAGGGTCCGGTGAGGTCACGCTCGACCTCTATGATGAGATCGGTATCGGCCAGCCGCAGCCGGTCGCCCACGGTGGGGCCAAACATGGCGGCATGATCCGCGCGCGAAATCGTCGCCGGCATCAGAGTTCTCCCATGATCTGCTGGTTGAAACCGAAGATACGCCGCGCACCGCCGATCTCGATCAACTGCACCTCTCGCCGCTGGCCCGGCTCGAAGCGCACAGCCGTGCCCGCCGCGATATCGAGCCGCCGCCCGCGCGCCGCCGCCCGGTTGAAATCGAGCGCGCTGTTGGCCTCGGCGAAATGGTAGTGGCTGCCCACCTGCACAGGCCGATCGCCGGTATTGGCCACCATCAACGTGATCGCCTCGCGGCCCGCGTTGAGGGTCAGGTCGCCCTCTGCCGGGAACAGTTCTCCGGGGATCATTTCTGAACCCGACCGATCAGGCCCCCCCCCGCGAGGCCGACCCCCGGCAGGACGATCCCGAGGGCCCAGCCATTCGGGTTGTGCGGGTGAAGGTGGGCGCCTTCATGGGCACCGGCGGCTGTGGAAGTGAGGGCGAAGATAACGGGCAGCATACGTCTCATCGTCGGGTCTCCGTCTTAGCGAATGGGGTCGTGCACGGTCACCAGCTTGGTGCCATCGGGGAAGGTCGCCTCGACCTGCACGTCAGGGATCATCTCGGCGATGCCCTCCATGCACTGGTCGCGGGTCAGAACCTCGGCCCCCGCAGTCATCAGGTCGGCCACGCTGCGCCCGTCGCGGGCGCCCTCCACAACCGTGTCGGTGATCAGCGCGATGGCCTCGGGATGATTGAGCTTCACGCCGCGCGCCAGCCGCTTGCGTGCCACCTCGGCCGCCATGGCGACCAGCAACTTGTCTTTTTCTCTCGGGGTCAGGTTCATCTCAGATCATCCATGGTCTGGGCAGGTCATCCTCGCTGAGGGTTTGCAGGATGGGCACCAGGCTGCGTCGCAACTCGAACCCGTCCGTGGCCAGCAGGCGAAGGCAGAGAAGATCGGGGCGCAGCAGGCTGGCACCGGCGGTTTCGGGCAGCATTCGCCGGACCCTGGGCAGCATCGCCTCGGCTTCCGGTGCGGCCAGCACAAGGCTTGCCATCGCGCGCGCACCACCGGCGATGAAGGCCCGCGACAGGTGTGCCTGCACGTCGCCGCCGAACGTCAACGCATCAATGTAGACCGGAACACCGTCGCGCCAGATCTCTATCCGGTCGCACAGGTTGGCATCGGTCAGGGTCTCGGCCATCGCCATGCGCCCGAAAATCAGCGGCTCGACCAGCAGCAGCCGGGCGGCCGGCGCCATCTCGACCCGCATCCGGCGGCGCAGCGCACAGCCGTTGAACAGGATCGTTTCCTGCGGCAGCCAGTGCAGCCCCGCGCCATCGTCCAACGACAAGCGGTTTTCGATCTGGCCGGTTTCGCCCGGTCTGGCGCGATAGACCCGTTCCGCCGCCTGCGTGGTCAGGGTCAGATGCGTCCCCTCCCCGGCATGAGCCGTAGCCGCGAACCTGTCGCCGCCGGTCACGCCGCCCGCTGTATTGACCAGTACCGCCTGTTTTCCGCGCCCCTGTCCGCGCGGAAAAACTGCCTTGAAAGAGCCGGCCTGATAGAGCCGGTCGAGCACCGTTCCGCGCACACCCGGTTTGACCGATAACGACACCCGCCCGCGTGCACGCGGCGGCATGGTCGTCCGGGATATGTCGGCAAGCAGGGTGATAAGCGTGATCCGCGTTGCGTGGGTTCAAAGCCACTACACGGCAAGCCACTGCGACGAAGCCAGCATGGAGCCTGCGCGCATTTGGGCAAGCCGATTAAATCGCTTAAGAAACGGGCTCTCCGGATCAATTCGCCTAATGGACGAGCAGAAAGAAAGCGCTCAAACGTGGCGGCCTGCCTTCCACACCGTGGCGGGTGCGTCTGCTGCAAGATCGACATGCAGGAAATCGGCAGGACCGCCGGGCACCAGCGCGCCGATTCCGGGCACGGCGTGGATCAGGCGGGCTGGCACATCGGTCGCCATGGCAAGCGCCGTGTCGGCATCGGCAAGCTTCCAGCGCAGCAGGTTTCGCACCGCCGTCAACAGATCGAGGTCCGCCCCGGCCAGCGTCCCGTCCTCCAGCGTCAACCGTCCGCCCCGTCGCAGGACTCGCCGCTCGCCGAGGTCGAATCCATCCGTATCGGTCCCCGCCACGGCCATCGCATCGCTGACAAGAAAGATCCGCCCCGGCCCCTGTTTCGCGCGCAGCGCGATGCGCATGGCCTCGGGATGCACATGGTGCCCGTCAACGATCAGCCCCGCAGACAGGCCGCCGCACGACAGCGCCGCGCCGACGACACCCGGTTCCCGGTTGCCAAGCTGGCGCATGGCGTTGAACAGGTGCGTGACACAGGTCGCCCCGGCCCCGGCGGCGTCGATGCAGGTCTCGAACCCGGCATCACTATGCCCGATCGACACGATGACGCCCGCGTCGGCAAGCGTTTCGATCTGCGCCGGAGTCACGGTTTCGGGGGCAACCGTCAGCATCAGAACCGGCAAGCGGCGCGCCGCGTCCCGCATCCTGTCAAGATCGTGCCCCCCCATCGGGCGGATCAGACCCGCATCATGCGCGCCCTTGCGCGCCACGGACAGGTGCGGCCCTTCCAGATGCAGGCCGAGAATGCCCGGCACCCCCTGCGCGATCGCCTGTTCCACAGCGTCGATCGCTGCTGAAACCTTGTCCGGCCCATCGGTTATCAGCGTTGGCAGGATCGAGGTCGCCCCCAGCCGGGCATGCGCCTGCACCATACGCGACAGCGCCGCGACCGATGGGTCATCGTTCAGCATCACGCCACCGCCGCCATTGACCTGAAGATCGACGAAGCCGGGGCAGATCAGCCCACCGGTGAGCCTTTCCTCGGGTATGGCGGGATCAAGCTCTGCCTCCGGCACGATCGCGGCAACCTGTCCGGCCTCGATCACCAGCGCATGGCCGCTGTGGCGGATGGTGCCGTCGAAAATCGCGGCTCCGGTAAAGGCGTGGCGCGGCTGGGTCATACCGTTTCCGTCACTTTGCGCAGGTGGCGCGGCGTATCCGGGTTGATGCCACGCTCCGCCGCGACACGTTCGACCATCGCGTAGAACGACACCGCCAGCGCGATCGGATCGGTCAGGTAATGCCGGGTGCGCACATGCGGCAGCGCTGTCGCCGTTGTCGGATGATCCGAAGTCACGAACACCTGCGCGCCCTTTTCAGTCAGTTGATCGGCCACCGAAACCACCGACGCCTCGGCCGCATCCGCCGCCGCGAGGCACAGCACGGGAAAGCCCTCTTCGACGATGGACACGGGTCCGTGCAGCACCTCTGCCGCCGAATAGCTTTCGGCATGGATCTGGCAGGTTTCCTTGAACTTAAGCGCCGCCTCGTTCGAAATCGCCCAGGACGGACCGCGCCCGAGGGTAAACAGCGATTGACGCGCGCCGATTGCCGCCCGCAGGTCGGGCCAATCCAGCGCACCTGCCCTGTCCAGTGCCTCGGGCAGGTCGCTCAGCGCCGCATGCAGCCCGGTATCGTTCGTCCAATGTGCCAGCAGCATCAGGGTCGAGACCGCCGACGCGATGAAGGTTTTGGTCGCCGCGACGCTGCGTTCGGGGCCTGCATGGATGTCGATGGTATGTTCCGATGCCTCGGCCAACGGCGAGGCGGGATCATTCGTCACCGCGACGGAGAGCGCGCCCCCGTCGCGGGCGGTGCGCGCCATCGCCACGATATCGGGGCTCCTTCCAGACTGCGACACCGCCAGGCACAGCCCATCCGAAAGCCGCAGCCGCGCACCATAGATCGAGGCGACGGATGGCCCGATGGAGGCGACCGGCAGTCCAAGCTCCAGCTCAAAGGCGTATTTCAGGAAGGTGCAGGCATGGTCCGAGGATCCTCGCGCCACGGTTGCCACGAAGCGCGGATCGGCAGCGCGGGCGGCCCCCGCAATCCGGGCAATATCGGCGCTGCCCTCGGCGATCAGGCGTTGAACGGCGCTCGCGATCTCGTCGATCTCTCGTCGCATCTGGGTTTTCTGATCGGTCATGTCGATCTGGCCTTTCCTATTGGCGCAACTCGGCCACGAAATCGTAGGCGTCACCGCGATAAACAGAGTTTGTGAATTCCGCGACCCGGTCCGTGGGCAGGTAAGAGACCCTTTGAATGCGCAGCCCGGCGGCACCTTCGGCCACGCCAAGCAGCCGGGCCTCATCCTGGGGCAGATTGATCGCGGAGATCTTCTGAACCGCGCGCACCGGGCGGTTGCCGTCGCGTTCCAGCACCTCATAGAGCGACTTCTCCACCACCATCGGATTGGGCAGGATGTCGGTCGGCAACGAAGCCCGCTCGATCGCCATCGGGCGACCATCGGCGCTGCGCAACCGCGCAATGCGGCTGACGGAGGCCCCGTCAGCAAGCGACAGCGCTGCGGTTTCCTCGGGCGTGGGCAGGCAGACGCTGCGTTCCAGCCACGTCGAGGTAATACTCATGCCGCGTTGCCGCATGTCCTCCGAATAGGATGTCAGGTGCGACAGGGTTTGCTGAACGCGCTGCCCGCGCCCCGTCACGAAAGAACCGGAGCCCTGACGCTGCACGACAGCGCCGTTTTCGGCCAGCGCCTGGATCGCCTTGCGCACCGTGACGCGCGACAAACCGCTCAGCGACGCGATCTCGCGTTCCGACGGCAGCGCGGCACCCTCGGGCAGGATGCCGGTTTCAATCGCCTCGTCGATCCGCTTGCGCAGTTGCAGGTAGCGCGGCCCCCGCGCCGGGGAAAGCCAGCCACCGCCACCAAGATGTCGTGAGATATCCATCAGATGTCGCCCCGCCCGATCCACCGTGCCGCCAGTTGCAAGGCACCATCCAGCGCCGTGCCCTTGCACGCGACAAGGCTGTCGGCCGCCGCTTTCGGCAGGAAGGGCACGTAGTGCGGCGCAAGCCCGCCGATCGGGCAGAGCGCCTCCCCCGCCGACCAGCCAAGCGCGGTTGCGGCACGCATGAGGTAGGCGGCGCCCTCTTCCATCAGGGCACGCGCCGCCGCGTCGCCTTGCTGCGCAGCCGCCACGATCCGGGGCGCGAAGCGGGCGAAATCCGAAGGCGAGGCACCACCGGCGAAGGTAACGATATCGGCGGGCGTTCCGCCAAGCTCGGCCAGAACGGTATCGGTCAGGTCGGATGGTTGCGCGATTCCGTCGACGGCGTGCAGGATACGTTGCAAGAGCTTGCGCCCAAGATCGGCGCCCGATGCCTCATCGCCAAGGCGAAACCCCCAGCCGCCAAGCAGCCCGACCCGGCCCCGGACCTGTCGGGCAAGGAACGATCCGGTCCCGACCCCCATGACAAGCCCATCCGCAGACCCCAACGCACCGACGACGGCGGACCGGCGATCGTCCTCCACCACCACGTTTCGCAAGCCAAGCGCGTGCGCCACCTTGCGCCCCATTCGCGCATCGACGACCCCGGCAAGCCCGAGATGGCCACTGCACGTTCTGATCCCGTCCAGCGGCGCACCGGCCTTGCGTGCAAGACGCTCAAGCCCATCGCGCAGGGTGATGACCGCCACATCGAAATCGGTCGACACATTGGCCGGCCCCAGTTCGAGTTCGGTGCGCACGCCGCCCCGCAACAGGGCGAAGCGGCACTTGGTGCCGCCGCCGTCTACCGCGATCAAAGTGGGGGTCGACGCATCTGACATGAAGATACCATTACAATACCTATAAGTGAACTTCCATAGAAAAAAGACATTTTGATACCAAAAACGGCCTTTCAGCTTTGATATTGACCCATCTGGCGATTTTTCTTTGCCAAAAGGTATTATAAAGGTATTGTATAGTGATGAAGGGGAATCACATGCAGCAACGCGAGACCGAACAGTTGCATCCGGATGCCGAGGGGCTGGATCAGTTGCCTCCCGACTGCGCGGCACGGCTGTTGCTATCGGGGCAACGGGCGGCACTGTCGGCGGTTGAACAGGCTTTGCCCCAGATCGCCCGCGCGGGTCGCGCCATGGCCGAGGCGATTACCGGCGGCGGACGGCTGATCTATGCGGCGGCGGGGTCTTCCGGGCTGATGGCAATGGCCGATGCCTGCGAACTTCCGGGCACGTTCGGCATTGCCGCCGATCGTATCCTCATCCTGATGGCGGGCGGATTGCCGCGCGATGCGGCCATGCCGGGCGATACGGAAGACGCGGTCAGCGAGGCCGAAGAGGTCGCCGCCGTCATTCGGGCGGGCGACGCCGTCATCCTGATCAGCGCGTCAGGCACGACCCCCTACCCGCTTGCGATCAAGCGCATGGCCGAGGCGCGTGGGGCCTGCACGATCTGCATTGCCAACAATCCCGGCACGCCGCTTCTGGCGGGCGCGACCGTGCCCGTCTGCCTTCCGACGCCGCCCGAAATCCTCGCCGGATCGACCCGCATGGGGGCTGGCACGGCGCAGAAGGCAACGCTCAACATGATGTCGACCTTGATGGGCATCGCGCTTGGCCATGTGCACGACGGCATGATGGTCAACCTTTGCGCCGACAACGCCAAGCTGCGCAGGCGCGCGGCAGGAATCGTTGCAAGGGTTGCGAATATTTCCGACGATCTGGCGCAGACGCACCTTTCGCGCTGCGGCGGCGACGTCAAGACGGCCATCCTGCTGGCGTGCGGGGCCGAGTCCCCGAACACGGCGGGCGACATGCTGGCGCGGGCGGGCGGACGACTCCGCGATGCCCTCGCCGCGTTACCAGACCGGTCCTGAGGCCGGCATTTCACCAACCCAACGGAGGAAGACATGAGACTATCGAAACTGGGCGCCGGCCTGCTGGCCACAACGATCCTCGGCGCATCCGCCGCGTCGGCACAGGACGTGACGCTGACCATCGAAAGCTGGCGCAACGACGACCTTGTCCTGTGGCAGGACGTGATCATCCCCGCCTTCGAAGCGCAGCACCCCGGCATAAATGTCGAATTCACGCCCTCCGCCCCGGCGGAATACAACGCGGTGCTCAATTCCAAGCTCGACGCGGGCTCCGCCGGTGATCTGATCACCTGCCGCCCGTTCGATGCCTCGCTGGCGCTTTACGAAAACGGGCACCTCGCCGACCTCAGCGACCTCGACGCGATGGGCAATTTTTCCCCCGTTGCGCAATCGGCATGGCAGACCGATGACGGATCGGCCACTTTCTGCGTGCCGATGGCGTCGGTGATCCATGGCTTCATCTACAACGCCGAGGCGTTTAGGGAACTGGGGCTGGAAGAACCCGAGACCGTCGATGATTTCTTCGCCGTGCTCGACGCGATCGCGGAAGACGGCGGCTACATCCCGATGGCCATGGGCACAGCAGACCAGTGGGAAGCGGCCACCATGGGCTACAACAACATCGGGCCGAACTACTGGCAGGGCGAAGAAGGCCGGCTGGGCCTGATCGCGGGCGAACAGTCGCTGACCGATGAACAATGGGTTGCACCGTTCCGCCAACTTGCCCGCTGGGGCGACTACCTTGGCCGCGGTTTCCAGGCGCAGACCTATCCAGACAGCCAGAACCTCTTTACTCTCGGGCGCGCGGCGATCTACCCGGCCGGGTCGTGGGAGATCACCGGCTTCAACGCGCAGGCCGATTTCGAGATGGGGGCCTTCCCGCCGCCGGTGCCGAATGACGGCGACGAGTGCTACATCTCGGACCATACCGACATCGCCATCGGCCTGAACGCTGCCTCGCCCAATGCCGAGGCAGCGCGCAGCTTCCTCGAATGGGTCGGTTCGGAGGAATTCGCCACGATCTACGCCAACGCGCTGCCCGGCTTCTTCTCGCTCTCGGATTTCAGCGTGGAGATGGAAGACCCGCTGGCGCAGGAATTCGTGTCGTGGCGGGAGGAATGCCAGTCCACTATCCGCTCCACCTACCAGATCCTGTCGCGCGGGACGCCCAACCTCGAAAACGAGACCTGGAACGCCTCGGCACAGGTGATCCGTGGCGCGGAGGCACCCGAGGACGCCGCGACCCGCCTGCAAGAGGGCCTCGCCAGCTGGTACGCGCCGCAGCAGTAAGCGCACACCCCCTGAAGGTCCGGGCGGCATCACCGCCCGGACACCTCAAACCCTGCGGAGGGCCCGATGAAACCGCCCCGTATCCGATGGCATATCCTCGTGTTTCTGGCGCCTGCCCTGCTGGTTTACACGACGATCATGATCTTCCCGTTGTTCAACACCCTGCGGCTGGCGCTGTTCGACGAGGTCGATCAGGCCCGTGTCTTCGTCGGGCTGGACAATTTCCGCACCCTGTTCGGCGATCCGCGCTGGTCGGCAAGCTTCTGGAACGCGCTTGGGAACAATTTCTGGTTCTTCGTCATCCACATGCTGGTGCAGAACCCGATCGGCATCCTGCTGGCCGCGATCCTGAGCCACCCGCGCCTGCGCTTTGCCGCGCTTTACCGCACCGCGATCTTCGTACCGACGATCCTGAGCTTCGTCATCGTCGGCTTCGCGTGGAAACTGATCCTGTCGCCGATCTGGGGCATCGCGCCTGAAATGATGGACTCCGTCGGGCTTGGCGATTTCTTCCAGCCGTGGCTTGGGCTGGAGGGCACAGCGCTGACCACGCTGGCGCTGATTTCGGTCTGGCAGTTCGTCGGTATCCCGTTGATGCTGATCTACGCGGCGCTGCTGTCGATCCCCGAGGAGATCCTTGAAGCCGGCGAATGCGACGGCATCACCGGCGCGGCGGCCTTCTGGAAGATCAAGCTGCCGCTGATCCTGCCCTCGATCGGGATCATCTCGATCCTGACCTTCGTGGGAAATTTCAACGCCTTCGACCTGATCTACGCAGCGCAGGGCGCGCTTGCGGGGCCGGATTTCTCGACCGATATCCTTGGCACCTTCATGTATCGCACCTTCTTCGGCTTCCAGTTGCAACTGGGCGATCCGCATATGGGGTCGGCCATTGCCTCGGCGATGTTCGCCATCATCCTGATCGGGGTGTGCATCTACCTGTTCGGCATCCAGACCCGGCTGCGCCGCTATCAGTTTTGAGGGGAGTGACATGAACAAGGCCCGCCGCAACCCGCTCAACGTCGCCGCCGCGCATGGCATTCTGATCCTTTACACGGCGATCGCGCTGTTCCCGGTCTTCGTGATCCTGATCAACAGCTTCAAGAGCCGCCGCGCGATCTTCCGCGAACCGCTGGCCCTGCCCGATGCAGACAGCTTTTCCACCATCGGTTACCAGACCGTGTTCAACCAGGGCGATTTCTTCCTCTACTTCCAGAACTCGCTGATCGTGACGGTGGCCTCGCTGTTCTTCGTGCTGCTGTTCGGGGCAATGGCGGCCTTCGCGATCAGCGAATACCGGTTCCGCGGCAACACGATCATGGCGCTTTACCTTGCGCTTGGCATCATGATCCCGATCCGCATCGGCACCGTCGCGATCCTCGAACTGATGGTGAATACCGGCCTCGTCAACACGCTCTGGGCGCTGATCCTCGTCTATACCGCGCAAGGTCTGCCGCTGGCCGTATTCATCCTGTCGGAATTCATGAAACAGGTCTCCGACGACCTCAAGAATGCCGGGCGCATCGACGGGCTGTCGGAATACACGATCTTCTTCCGCCTCGTGCTGCCACTGGTGCGCCCGGCCATGGCCACGGTGGCGGTGTTCAACATGATCCCGATCTGGAACGACCTGTGGTTCCCGCTGATCCTTGCGCCCTCGGAAAGCACCAAGACGCTGACGCTGGGCAGCCAGGTCTTTATCGGGCAATTCGTGACAGACTGGAACGCGGTGCTGTCGGCGCTCAGCATGGCGATCCTGCCGGTCATGGTGCTTTACGTCATCTTCTCGCGGCAGTTGATCCGCGGCATAACGTCAGGAGCCGTCAAATGACCCGTGTTCTGATCGCCGGCCTCGGCAATATGGGGCTGTCCCATGCGCTTGCCCATCACCACAACCCCGATGCAACGATCGTGGGGCTGGTCAACCGGTCCGGCCACACCGACCACGCCGACTTGCAGGGCTATCCGGTGTTCACCGATTTCAAAGCGGCGCTCGCCGCCACGCGGCCCGACCTCGCGGTGATCGCCACCTACACCGACACCCACGCCGATTTCGCCATCGCCGCGATGCAGGCCGGCGCGCATGTTTTCGTCGAGAAACCACTGGCGATGACGGCAGCGGCGGCGCAGCGCATCGTCGACACCGCCCAAGCGACACGGCGCAAGCTGGTGGTCGGCTACATCTTGCGCCACCACCCCTCGTGGCAGCGGCTGATCGCCGAGGCGCGCGGGCTGGGCGGGCCTTACGTGTTCCGGCTGAACCTCAACCAGCAATCGACCGGCGCGACGTGGGAGACGCACAAGTCGCTAATGCAGACCACCAGCCCGATCGTGGATTGCGGCGTGCATTACGTCGATGTCATGTGCCAGATCACCGATTCCCGCCCGGTCCGGGTGCATGGCATGGGTCTGCGCCTGTCGGACGAGATCGCGCCCGACATGTACAATTACGGCCAGTTCCAGGTGGTGTTCGCGGATGGCTCCGTCGGCTGGTATGAGGCCGGCTGGGGCCCGATGATGTCGGAAACCGCCTTTTTCGTGAAGGATATCGTCAGCCCCAACGGCGCGGTTTCCATCACCGACGCGGGCAAGGGCGCATCGGACGACGTCGACGGCCATACACGGGTGGGCGGCATTCTGGTGCACCGGCCCGAGGGCGACCGGCTGATCGAGATGGCAGGCGAGCCCGGCCACCAACAGCTTTGCGATGCCGAACAGGCCTTCATGCTGCGCGCCATCTCCGAGGATATCGACCTTTCCCGCCACATGGCCGACGCGGTGCAATCGCTGGCGATCTGCCTTGCCGCCGATGACAGCATCCGCAGCGGCCGGCCCGTCACATTCGAGGAGTCGTGAGATGACCGCCCTGAGCCTGAAAAACGTCAACAAGTCCTTTGGCAACGTCGAGGTGCTCAAGGACATCAACCTGGAGGTCGATGAGGGCGAATTCGTCGTCTTCGTCGGCCCGTCGGGCTGCGGCAAGTCCACGCTTCTGCGGGTGATCGCGGGGCTGGAGGATGCGACCTCCGGCACGGTGGACATCGCTGGCGAGATGGTGAACACCGTGCCCCCCGCCAAGCGTGGCATCGCCATGGTGTTCCAGAGCTACGCGCTCTACCCCCACCTGACGGTGCGCGGCAACATGGCGCTTGGCCTCAAGCAGGAGGGCCAGCCGAAGGCGGTGATCGAGGCGCGCGTGGCCGAGGCCGCGAGGATGCTGTCGCTGGGCGACTACCTTGACCGGCGCCCGTCTGAATTGTCCGGCGGGCAGCGTCAGCGTGTTGCGATCGGCCGCGCCGTGGTGCGCCAACCCAAGCTGTTCCTGTTCGATGAACCGCTGTCCAATCTCGACGCGTCGCTGCGCATGAACACGCGGGTGGAAATCGCAAGGCTGCACAAGACGCTGGCCGCCTCGATGATCTACGTCACCCATGACCAGATCGAGGCGATGACGCTGGCCGACAGGATCGTGGTGCTGCGCGATGGCCAGGTCGAACAGATCGGCAGCCCGATGGACCTCTACAACAACCCGGCCAACCGGTTCGTTGCCGGCTTCATCGGATCGCCCGCGATGAACTTTCTGCCCGGCGAAACCGTGGGCCGGCCCGTGGGGCAGACCGTCGGGGTGCGGCCCGAATACCTGCGCATCGTCGAGGACGGCCGCCTCAACGCAAGCGTAGCGCATGTCGAAAACCTTGGCGGGGATACCAACGTTCTGGCCACGACCTCCAGCGGCGAGCCCATCACCGTCCGCCTGTTCGGGCAGCACAGGATCCGCATGGACGATTCCATTTCGCTGGATTTCTCGGACGCGGACAGCTTCCTGTTCGATACCGAGGGCACGCGGCTGCGCGCCGGGTGACGCGCGGCAGCGCAGCCGATACCAACACGCTTGACCGGCCTGCCGTGTCGCGCGAGGTTGATGCACGTTGCCAACAGGGGGCCGTCACCCGACGGGAAAGGATCGAAGATGACACACCAGATGATCGACGCGATGCGCCGCGCCGCTGCGGCGCTGCTTTTGGGGGCGGTCGCCGCCACGCTGCCGCTGACCGCCAGCGCGCAGGACCGCACGCCGATGGACCCGCGCCTGCACATGCCGGGCCAGTTGACCGTGGGCACCGGCGATCCGGTCTACCCGCCGTGGATGCTGAACAACGACCCCGCCGGCGGCGAGGGGTTCGAGAACGGGCTGGTCTATGCCTTGGCCGGGGAAATGGGCTTCGACCGTGACCAGGTGGTCTGGGTCGGGCAAACCTTCGACCAGGCCATCGCGCCGGGCGCCAAGCCTTACGATTTCGCGATCCAGCAGATCTCGGTGACCGAGGCGCGATCGCAGATCGTCAGCTTCAGCCAGGTCTATTACCAGCCCCGCAAGGCAGTGATCGCCCTGCCGGGAACCGAGGCCGGGACTGCCACCAGTTTCGAGGATCTGCGGGCGCTGCGTTGGGGCGCGGTGATCGGGACCACCGACAACGATTATCTCGTCAATATCCTCGGGATCGAGGACGCGGCGATCTACAACGAACAGGTCGACGTGTTCCAGGCTTTGCAGGCCGGCCAGATCGACGCGACCCTGTCGTCGCTGCCCACGGCGCTTTACGTCACCGCAGTGCAGGTACCCGATGCCGCCATCGTGGCGCTGCTGCCCGCCGATGAAAACGACAACGGCCACGGGCTGCTGTTCGAATTCGGCAATCCACTTGTGCCCTGGGTCGATGAGGCGCTGAGCGCGATCATCGAACGTGGGGTGGTGGATGACCTCGTTTCCACCTACCTCGTGGCCGACCCTGATCTGCCGATCATCAACGAATGACGGATGACAATCCCGCGCAGGCGGGCCCGCAACGGAACGCGCGGCGGGGGCCTCCTCCGCCGCCGCCAAGCCGCCGCTTCGACTGGCGCGCCGCGGCGGCGCCGGCAGCGATCGGTGCCGTCAGCGTCGTGGTGGTTTTCGGCGCCCTGTCCTGGATCGTCACTTCGGCCGAGCAATGGCCACGCATCAAGCTGCAATTCTTCAACATCGACGCCATGGTCGCGGCCTTCCCGCGCGTGTTGCGGGGGTTCTGGGTCAACATGCAGGTCTGGCTGACGGTGTTGGCCTGCATCCTCGTCTGGGCCCTTGTGCTGGCCATCGTCCGGTCGCTGCGCGCGCCGTGGTTCGCGCCCTTCCGACTGATGGTGGTGATCTATATCGACCTCTTCCGCGGCGTGCCGGTTCTGCTGCTGGTGCTGCTGTTCGGCTTCGGCATCCCGGCGCTGAACCTTCCCGGCCTGCCCAATTCCGGCCTGTTCTGGGGGTCGGTCGCGATGGTGCTGAGCTATGCGTCCTATGTCGCCGAGATCTACCGCTCCGGCATCGACGCGGTGCATGAGGGCCAGCGCGCGGCGGCGAAATCGCTGGGGCTGAGCGAATGGCAGACGCTGCGCTACGCGATCCTGCCGCAGGCGCTGCGCAACGTGGTGCCGGCGCTGATGAACATCGTCGTGGCGTTGCAGAAGGACGTCGCGCTTCTGTCGGTCATCGGGGTGCGCGACGCAGTGCGCGAGGCGCAGATCTACACCGCCTCCACCTTCAACTATTCTTCGCTGATCGTGGCGGCGGGGCTGTTTCTGCTGGCCACCGTCCCGATGGCAAGGCTGGCCGATTACCTGACACGACGCGACCGGGAACGGCGCCTGCAAGTGGCGGGATGAAGACATGACAACCCCGATGATCGAGATCGACACCGTCACCAAGTATTTCGGCGACAAGCTGGTGCTCGACCGGGTCAGCCTGACAGTGAACCCGCATGAGGTTGTCTGCCTGATCGGCGCCTCCGGCTCGGGCAAATCCACGCTTCTGCGCTGCGTCAACCGGCTGGTGGAGCATGATTACGGTACCATCCGGCTGGACGGGGTGGCGGTGGAGGACACGGCCTTCGGCAAGACCGGGCTGCAAAAGCGCGCCGGCATCGTGTTCCAGTCCTACAACCTTTTCCCGCACATGACTGTGCTCGACAACATCACACTCGCCCCGCGCCGGGTGCACGGGGTGGCGCGCGCCGAGGCGGAGGCGCGCGGGCGCGAGGTGTTGACGCGGTTCGGCATGGGCGATTTCGCGGTATCCTACCCCGAACAACTGTCCGGCGGACAGCAACAGCGCGTCGCCATCGCTCGCGCGCTGATGACAAGGCCGGATGTGCTGCTGCTCGATGAGATCACCGCGGCGCTCGACCCGGAACTGGTGGGCGAGGTGCTGGCGATCATCCGCGGGCTGAAGGACGAGGGCATGACGATGATGATCGTCACGCACGAAATGGGCTTTGCCCGCGAATGCGCGGACAAGGTGGCGTTTCTTGACGGCGGCACCATCCTCGAAGAAGACGCGCCAGAACGCCTGTTCGGCAGCCCCCGGAAGGCGCGCACGCGGGCCTTCCTGCAACGGATCGTGGAGTCGGGGCGCCTGTGACGGTGGCAGGGGCGCACGGCCTCAATTCATCTTGATCACGGCCTTGTCGATCGCCAGCATATAGCCGCGCCGGGCAATGTTCTTGACCAGCAATTCGCTGACCATCTGGTTGCCCAGCGTATCGCGCAACCGCTTGATTCGCGTCGCCCCCGCCGCTTCCTCGCAATCCACCGCAGGCCGCCCCGAGACCATCGCCTCGATCTCTGCGCCCGACAGCACGTCATCATCCAGCCGCGCCTCGGCCAGCACCGACAGCGTTTCCATCGCCGCCGCCGTCAGTTTGAAGTCCATGTTGTTCAGCGCGACCACGCCCTCCTCCCGGTTGAGGACCAGCGACGAGACCTGAATGCCCGATTGTTCGATCAGGTGGATGCGCCGGTTGAGGGTGACGATCGTCAAGAGAAAAACCAGACAAGCGACCAGCAGCGCCGTGGCGAAGAGGATCAGCACGAAGATGATCGCCCGGTAACTGGCCAGAACTTCCGAAAAGGTCGTGCCGGACTGGGCCAGGATTTCAAGGATGCGGATCGATTCCGTCGTCGTCAGCGCATCGTTGACGACGAAGATTTCCTCCACCGCCTCGTTGAACGCATTTGCGTCGGGCAGGTAGGAGAACAACAGGACCGCCGCCACCGAGAGGATGACGACGACGGCAAGGATCCCGAATTGCACAACCCGGGTTCCCGTAAGCCGCGGCTCAGAAGCGGAGGTAGTATTGTCCCGCACGGTTTCTCCTCGATTGAAGGCCGGACTCGTCAAAGACCGACATCACTTCCAGGAGTTGCCAGCCGCCGCCTGACAGGCGCGCAGCGATATTGGACGCAGCCGCCCCGACAGAGCAAGCAGAAGCTGGTAACTCTATCACACCGTAATGCAGCCGGAGTGGGTTATCCATCTTTGCCTTGTAGTCGGCGTAACAGGCTGCGTTGGCCGCGGAGGCCAGCACGATGAGGGCGAGGGAGAGGAGAAGGTGTTTCATCATGCTGTTCACCTAGGTCGATCCGGACCCGTCATTCAATATCATTTGGCCTGCGGGGCGCTGTTATCCGATATCGCAGCCCTGATATTGCCTGTCCGCGCGGGTTCGGCGGAGTGTGGATATCTGGTCACACCTTGCCGTGGCTTGCTCAACCGTCCCAACTCCTTGCCCCCTACCGGAGACCGTTCCCATGTTGAAACCTCTTTCCAGATCCCTCGCCGCGACGGGCCTTGCGCTGACCGTTGCCATTGGCGCGATGTCGGCGGGCGCCACACCGGCGCGTGCAGACAACGACAACCTGCGTACTTTCCTTGGCGCGGCCGCCGGCCTCGTCATTCTTGGCACCATCCTCGACAACCGTCATGACACTCGCCGCACCTACGGCCCTGCACCCGTGACGCGCCATGTCGCGCCCGCCCCTGTGCCGCACCGCCTGGTCGCGCCAAGCACCTGCTACAACCAGTTCCGTGGCCCCAATAACCTTTATCTGCATGGCTATGGTGCGCGCTGCATGTATTCGCATGCGGCCCGTCGCGCGGCGCTGCCGGATCGCTGCCTTGAGCGCGTTTTCACCTATCAGGGCTGGCGTCAGGTCTATGACGCGCAATGCCTCTACGGCCATGGCTGGGTGCGCTCCTGATACCTGGATCCCTGTCGAGCCGGCGATGCAGGGTGGCGAGGCTTCGGCCTTGCCGCCTTTTTCTTGTGCCGGGCAAAGCGGCGTGCTTTCTGGTTCACCATGATCACTCTGCCCGATTTTTCGCATGAAATCCGCCTCGGTGGCCGCGTCGCTGGCATTGACGAGGTGGGGCGCGGCCCACTGGCCGGCCCCGTGACTGCCGCTGTCGTGGTGCTGGACCCGGCGGCCATTCCCGCGGGGCTGAACGATTCCAAGCGGTTGTCGGCGCGCAGGCGCGACGCGCTTCTGGCCTTGCTTGTGGACCGGGCCGAGGTGTCGCTCGGCTGGGCCAGCGTCGAGGAGATCGACCGCCTCAACATCCGCAACGCGACATTTCTTGCGATGACCCGCGCCCTTGCCGGGCTGGCCCCGGTCGATCATGCGCTGATCGACGGGAACGCCCTGCCCCCCGACCTTCCCTGCCCTGCGACCGCCATCGTGAAGGGCGACAGCAAGAGCCTGTCGATCGCGGCGGCCTCGATTGCGGCGAAAGTTGGGCGGGATGCGCACATGATGGCGCTTTCAAGGCAATTTCCGGGCTATGGTTGGGAAAGAAACGCAGGCTACCCCACAGCAGCGCACAAGCAGGCATTGCTAGATATTGGCGTCAGCCCACACCATAGACGCAGCTTCAAGCCCGTACACAATATCTTGTATCAAGATAAATCTATAACCTCCTGATTCAAAAAAGAAATTGACCGCGAATCGCCTTTGACTCATCCTTGTCAACACATGAGAGCGCCCAAAAGAAGCGCCAGCCAGAGGCAGAGTGATGACAAAAAAGAAGGTTTCGGGGGCGCCCGCGCTTCCGCTCAATACCATCATGGGTGGCGACTGCATCGAGGTGATGAACAGTCTTCCGGCGGAGTCGGTCGATCTGATCTTCGCAGATCCGCCCTACAACCTGCAACTGAAAGGCAGCCTGCACCGGCCGGACAATTCGATGGTCGCCGCGGTCAATGACCACTGGGACCAGTTCGACAGTTTCACGATTTACGACCGCTTCACGCATGACTGGCTGAAGGCGGCACAGCGGTTGCTGAAGCCCGATGGGGCGATCTGGGTGATCGGCAGCTACCACAACATCTTTCGCGTCGGGGCGGAATTGCAGAACCAGGGCTTCTGGATCCTCAACGACGTGGTCTGGCGCAAGTCGAACCCGATGCCGAATTTCCGCGGCAAGCGGCTGACCAACGCGCATGAGACGCTGATCTGGGCGTCGAAATCGGATGGCGCGAAATACACGTTCAACTACGAGGCGCTGAAATCGCTGAACGAAGGCGTGCAGATGCGCTCCGACTGGGTTCTGCCGATCTGCAACGGGCACGAACGACTGAAGAATGCGCTCGGCGACAAGGCGCATCCAACGCAAAAACCCGAAAGCCTTCTGCACCGGATCCTGCTGGCCTCGACGAATGCCGGCGATGTTGTGCTCGACCCGTTTTTCGGCACCGGCACCACCGGCGCCGTGGCCAAGAAACTGGGCCGTGATTTCATCGGGATCGAGCGCGAGGCGGCCTATCGCGAGGCGGCGGAAAAGCGGCTGGCGGCGATCCGGCGTTTCGACCGCACCTCGCTGGAGGTGTCGCAGTCGAAACGGTCCGAACCGCGCATTCCCTTCGGCCAGCTTGTCGAACGCGGGCTGCTCACCCCCGGCGAGGAACTGGTCAGTCCGCGCGGCAAAATCGCCAAGATCCGCGCCGACGGGTCGCTCGTCGTATCCGACACCAAGGGCTCCATCCACCAGGTCGGGGCCAAGCTGGAAGGCGCGCCGTCGTGCAACGGCTGGACCTACTGGCATTTTCGCCGCGAGGGCAAGACGGTGCCCATCGACGTGCTGCGTCAGCAGGTGCGCTCGGAACTGGGGCGGTGAGGGGCGAGACGACCGACCAAGCCGGCGGTTGAGCGGGTCGGAGGAAGGACCGTTTCGCACAAGCCGCGGGATGGCGAACCAACGGCGGTGCAAGGCGCTTATCTCGCAACATCCGCGAAACCTGCCTGCGTTGCGCCAGCCTGATCAAATCGCCGGACCGGGGGGCGGTCTGGCAATCGCGCGTCGCCTTCGGCGCTATTCGCGCGAAAGAATACCAAGCGGCGAAGCCTAACGTCCCCGCGGCATCGGCGTCTTGCCCGTGTCATAGGCGCGCCAGTCGGTAATCTCGGGGTAGAACATCTGCCGCCAGCGTTGCACCCGTTCGTTCATGTGCCGCCGCCAGAGCCGCGGAACCAGCGCGATCGCGGTCATCGCGGGGTAGCCATAGGGCAGTTGCGGCGCCTCTGCCTCTGTGTAGGTCTGCAACAGGGGGAAGCGGCGGCTCGGCTTGTAATGGTGGTCGGAATGGCGTTGCAGGTTGATCAATAGCCAGTTCGACGCCCGGTGAGAGGCGTTCCAGCTATGGCGCGGCTGGACGTGTTCGTACTTGCCGCCGCCAAGATGTTTGCGGGTCAGCCCGTAATGCTCGATGTAATTGGTCAGCTCCAGCAGCGAGACGGCAAAGAACGCCTGCACGAGGAACAGGCCCAGCCCCTCCAGCCCGCCAATCGCCAGCACCAGCAGGATCATCGCGCCCTCAAGCGCCCAGTAGCGCCAGAACGGGTTGGCGCGGTCGTGCCATGGGCGGCCCTTGCGCGCCAGCATCGCCTGTTCGGCGCGGAAGGCCGAAACCGGGCATTGCCTCAGAACGCGGGCGAAGAAGCTGTGGAACGGCTCGTTATAGCGCGCCGTCACCGGGTCGCGCGGGGTGCCGACATGGACATGATGCACCAGCAGGTGTTCGCTGCGGAAATGGCTATAGAGGACGGTGGCCAGCAACAGGTCGCCCAGCCAGCGTTCGAGGGTGGCGCGCTGGTGCATCAACTCATGCGCGTAGACGATGCCGATACCACCGGCCATGACGCCGACCCCGTAGAAGAGAAGCAGCTTCTCCCATAGCACCAGGTGCCCCGCCTGCGTGGCATACCAGATCAGGTAGATCTGCGTGGCAATCTGGATCGGGAACCAGATGAGCGTGATCAGCCGATACCAGAAAAGCCCCGCCTCCGGTGTCTCGGTATCGGGGTTCGCCTCGTTGAGGCCTGTCAGCGCATCGAGAAGCGTGGTCAGACCGATGGCATAGATCGGCAGCAACAGCAGCGCGAGGCCGCCTTGCCACGCCCCGAACAGCGCCAGAGGCACCAGCCCGAGCGACATCCAGAACGGCAGCGCGTTGTGCAGCTTGGCAACCTGTTGGGCGGGAATCATCGGCGGGGCCTTTCCTGACATCCGGCTCGGGCGCGAGGGGCATGGCCAGTCTGAACCGAGTCCTCATATTTCTCAATCCTTCGCCCACGCGCCTTGCGCAAGGTCAAACGCCTTGCGCATCACCGTGGGCAGGCTGGCCGGGCGGAACGCCTCGCGCGGGATGAAGGCGCCGCGCTGCGGGGTCGTCGCATCGTGGACCTTGGCCAACCGCAGGGCAAGGCGCAGGTGAAAATGGGTGAAGGTATGGCGCACCTCCAGCCCCGGATCGTGCCAGTCGGCGGTAACGGGCGGTGTCTCCTGCGGGGCACTTTCCGTCCAGTCGCTGCCGGGCCAGCCGAGCATCCCGCCCAGAAGCCCCTTCTCGGGCCGGGTTTCCAGCAGCCACGCGCCATCGCAGCGCCGGGCCAGGTAGGCGATGCCGTGGCGCGTGGGCTTGGCCGCCTTTGGCGCCTTGCGGGGCAGGTCGGCAGCGATACCCAAGCGGCGCGCCCGGCACGCGTCGCACAGCGGGCAGATGCCGCAGGCGGGATTGCGCGGGGTGCAGATGGTGGCGCCAAGATCCATCACCGCCTGCGCATGATCGCCGGCGCGCGCCTGCGGTGTCAGCGCGGCAGTGCGCGCGCGCAGTTCGGGCTTGGCGCCGGGCAGCGGCGTCTCCACCGCGAAGAGCCGCGCCATCACCCGCTCGACGTTGCCATCCATCACCGGTGCCGGCCGGTCGAAGGCAATGGCGGCAATCGCGCCCGCCGTGTAGGGGCCGATGCCGGGCAGGGTCAACAAGCCCTCCACCGTGTCTGGAAAGCGCCCGCCATGGTCCGCCGTGACCACGCGGGCGCATTTCAGCAGGTTGCGCGCACGGGCATAGTAGCCAAGCCCGGCCCATTCGCCCATCACCGCCGCATCCTCGGCCCCGGCCAGCGCCGCGACCGTGGGCCAGCGGCTGCTGAAACGGTGGAAATAATCCTTTACCGCCGCGACCGTGGTCTGTTGCAGCATGACCTCCGACAGCCACACGGCGTAAGGGTCGGGCAGGGTTCCGGCGCGGCGATCCTGTGGCGATACGCGCCACGGCAGGCTGCGCGCGTGCCGGTCATACCAGTCCAGAAGCGCGGCGCTGTAATCCTCGTCACGCAAGCGTTATCACCTCGTCAACACGGCCCATTGGTTTCCAACCGGTCAAAAGCTAGATTACCCCTGACGAAAGGAAACCCCGGATGCCCGCCGCCAAGCGCACCCTGCCCGCCAAGCCCGCCCGCCGCAAGCGCGGTTTCGAACCGGCGTCGAAGCTGGTCGCCGGGCATTTGCGTGGGCCATTGGAAAAGCGCGGCTTTTCCGAGGCCAGGCTCATCACGCATTGGCGAGAGATCGTCGGCGACGACGTGGCCGAGGCCGCCCTGCCGGTCAAGATCCGCCACGCACGCGGGTCCTTTGGCGCAACGCTTGTGCTGCTGACCACGGGCGGGCGCGCGCCGCTTTTGGAAATGCAGAAGGATACGATCCGCCAGAAGGTGAACGCCTGTTACGGCTATAACGCCGTCTCGAAGATCCAGATCACCCAGACCGCGCCAACGGGCTTTGCCGAGGGGCAGGTCGCCTTCTCCGCCCGTGAAGCGCCGAAACCCCAGCCGACGCCGCAGATCCTGAGCGCCGCGAAGGCGGCGGCGGCGCCGATCCGCGATGACCGGCTGAAGGACGCCCTTGAACGACTGGCCCGGAACGTTCTAACGAAGAACAACCATTGAGGAGAGCCCATTCATGACCCGCACCCTTCTACTGTCCGCCCTGTCCGCTGTGATCGTGGCGCTTGGCGGCTACGCCTACCTGACTGCATCGCAATCGGTCTCCACTTCGAGCGAGCCGTTCCTCGCCGTCAACGCGCAGGAAAGCGGGGCCGACGCCGCCGAGACAACCGATGCCGAAGCCGGCGGTTCGCCCGACGTGACCGAAATGGCCATGGGCGACGCGGATGCACCGATCACGGTGATCGAATATGCCTCCATGACCTGCCCGCATTGCGCGCGTTTCCATCAGGAGGTCTACCCGCAATTGGTCGAGAACTACGTCGAAACCGGGCAAGTCCGTTTCGTGATGCGCGAAGTCTATTTCGACCGCTTCGGCCTCTGGGCCGGGATGGTCGCGCGCTGCGGCGGCGAGATGCGCTATTTCGGTATCGTCGAGATGCTGATGGAAGAGCAGCGCGAGTGGGTGCAGGGCCAACCGACCGAGGTTGCCGCCAACCTGCGCCGCCTTGGCCGCCGCGCGGGGCTGAGTGACGAAGCGCTCGATGCCTGCATGTCCGACAACGACATGGCACAGGCGATGGTCACCGTTTCGACCGAGCAGGCCGAAGCCGACGAGATCACCGGCACGCCCAGCTTCGTCATCAACGGCGAGCTTTATTCCAACATGGGCTATGCGACCTTCGCCGACACGCTTGACGGGTTGCTGGCCGAAATCGAGGGCTGACATCGCCTGCGCCTCGCCCGCGCTGCGAGGAGGCTGAGACGCTCAGCCGAGGAGCCGCGCGAGCGCCGCGTCGAGCGCCGCCCAATCGTCCAGCCGCAGGCGCACCGGCACGGTCAGCACCTTGCGGCGGAAGCGTTCGGGCAGGCGCACCGCGTCCTTTTCGGTGGTGACAAGCTGCGCGCCAAGACTGGCGGCCTCCTGTTCCAGCCGCGCCATCAGCGGCTCGGTCAGAGGCTGGTGATCGGACAGCGCCTCGCCACGCAGCAAATTGGCACCCATGCTGCGCAGGGTGGCGAAGAACTTCTCCGGGTGGCCAATCCCGGCAAAGGCCAGAACCGGCAGACCTTCGAAGGGCATGCCGGTTTTCAGTGGCTCCAGCCGCGCGGTCAGGTGCGGCACCCTGATCGCCCGGCCCCAGCGCAGGCGAAACGCCTCCTGCGCCTTGACCCCGCCGATCGACAACAGCAGATCGGCGCGCACCAGCCCCGCCGCCACAGGTTCCCGCAAGGGGCCGGCCGGGATCACCTTGCCATTGCCGAAACCGCGCGTGGCATCGACGACGACAAGCGACAGGTCCTTGGCAAGAGCGGGGTTCTGGAACCCGTCGTCAAGCAGGATCGCCTCTGCCCCTGCCGCCACCGCCGCCCGCGCCCCGGCGGCGCGGTCCTTCGCCACCCAGACCGGCAGGAAAGCGGCCAGCAGCAGCGGCTCATCGCCGACGCTCTTCGCCATGTCCACGCGGGGATCGACCCGGTGCGGCCCCGCAAGCGTGCCGCCATGGCCACGACTGACCACCTGCACCGCGACACCGCGCGCCGAAAGCCGTTCGGCAAGCGCAATCACCGTTGGCGTCTTGCCGGTGCCACCCGCGTTCAGGTTGCCGACACAGATCACAGGCACACCCGGTCTTTCCCACCCCCCCCTGCGCAGCCGCCGGGCCGTCGCAGCGGCATAGAGCGCGCCCAGCGGGGAAAGGGCAGTGCTGAGCACACCCGGTTCCCGGTGCCAGAAGCGCGGCGCCTCCATCAGCCCACGATCGCCTGCGGGCTGCGGTCGAGATAATCGAACAGCATGTCGAGCGCCTTGTCTGTAACCTCCGCCCCGGCGGAGCAGACCTCCCACGCCGCATGCGCCATCACGGCGGCGCGGTCGGGGTTGAGCAGGTCATTCACGGCCTCGGCAAGGCTGCCCGGCGACGACACCAGGCGCGCGGCCCCGGCCTCTGTCAGGCGTTGGAAGATATCGCTGAAATTGCTCACATAGGGCCCGTGCAGGATGACGGACCCAAGCGCCGCCGGTTCGAACGGGTTATGCCCGCCGACGGGTTCCAGCGAGCCACCCACGAAACTGATCGGCGCAAGGCGGTACCACAGCCCGAGCTCGCCCATCGTGTCGGCAAGGTAGACGGCGGTGTCCGGGTCCGGCAACGCGCCCGCGCTGCGCCGGGCAAATCGCAGCCCCTGCGCCTCGATCAACTGCGCCACTTCGTTCCCGCGATGCGGATGGCGCGGCACCACAATCAGCAGCAAGCGGGGATTGATGCGAAGCGCCTGCCGATGCGCTTCGAGGATCTTTTCCTCCTCGCCCTCATGGGTCGAGGCAGCAAGCCACGTGGGGCGCCCGTTCAGGTGACCGGCCAGTCGCTGACGCTCGCCTTCGTCGGCGGGCAGGGCTGCGGCACCTTCCTTGAGCGTGCCCGTTACATGCAGCCGCTCGCCCGGCAGGCCAAGGCGGCGCAGGTAGGCGGCGGTCAGGTCATCCTGCACATGCGCCTCGTCGAACCCCTCCAGCAGGCTGCGCGCCATGCCCCGCAGAAACCGCCAGCGGTCATGGCTGGCCCTCGACATGCGGGCGTTTATGATGACCTTGGGGATGCCGCGCGCGCGGGTCTCCGTGATCAGGGCCGGCCAAAGCTCACTCTCCGTCCAGACGGCGAGGTCGGGCTGCCAGTGGTCGAGAAAGCGGCGCACCCATGGCAGGACATCGACCGGAATGAACTGGTGTATCGCGCCTTCGGGAAGCCGCGCCTGCATCACGTCCGCAGATGTAACGGTGCCGGTGGTGACGAGAATGTGGAGGTCGGGGCGCTCCTCGATCATGCGGCGGATGAGTTCGAGAAGCGACAGGGACTCGCCGACCGAAGCGGCGTGGAACCAGACTATCTCGCCCTCGGGACGGGCCATGCCGGCGATACCGCGGCGTTCATCGAGCCGCTCCGCGTTCTCCTTGCCCTCGGCCAGCCGGGAGGCAAGCTTTCGCTCGGCGAACCGCGCGGCGCGGGCCGAGAAAGCGAGGTAGGCAGAGAGGGCGAGAGAGAACCGCATTGGGCTGTCGGACACCGGTCAGTTATCGAGTTCCTCGGTTGGCGAGGCCTCGCGCGCTTCGTCGCGCAGACGGTGGATATGGGCAATGAAATACCGCATATGCGCGTTGTCGACACTACGCTGCGCGGCATTCTTCCAGGCGTCATAGGCGCTGGCGTAATCGGGGAAGATGCCGACAATGTCGATGGCATCCACGTCCTTGAACACGCTTCTTGTGGGATCGACGAGTTCGCCGCCGAAGACGAGGTGAAGACGCTGTGCCATGGGGGCCTCCTGCGCGGGACGAGGGTTGAATTTGCGCGCACAGTAGGGATTTGCGGCCCCGGGTCAAGCAAGCGCCGCGCGGGTCCGGCAACGCCCGGAGGGGCGAAAAGAGGGGGTGCCCTGCGTACCCCCCCCCGCCCGTACACCACCCGTAAACCGGGCGTGCACCATGCGTGCACCATGCGTGCATAGGGGGAGGCGTGTGTTGCGGCGTAGAGCAACCGCGCGTCGGTAGAACGACGCGGTGGTGTCATGATCCGCTCTGATTAGTCGAGTGACTGGAAAGACCGCGCCGTCCCGCATACCTGCCAGCTTGCATCGCCCTGCACTGCCACAAGGCCGCTTGGGGGGGGGAACGGCTGGTGAGGGCCAACCGCGCGAACTCACGCGCAGCCCGTGAAGCCCCCCCTCACACCCTGTGATAAGGGCTTCCGGCGAGGATCGACGCGGCGCGGTAGAGTTGCTCGGCCAGCATCGCGCGGGCCAGCATGTGGGGCCAGACCATGGGCCCGAGGCTCAGCACCGTGTCGGCCTCACCCACCAGCGCCGGGTCCAGCCCGTCGGCGCCGCCGATGAGAAACGCCATGTCCGGCGCGCCGGCGTCGCGGTGACGGCCCAGCAGCGCGGCAAACCCGGGGGAGGTCATGGCGCGGCCCCGCTCATCCAGCGCGCAGACCGCCGCGCCCCTGGGCAGCGCCCTGCGCAGCAGCGCCGCCTCGCCCGGCTTGCCGCCGCCCTTGCGGTCCTCGACCTCGACGACGCGCGCGGGGCCGAGGCCAAGCGCCCGCCCCGTCCGGTCGAACCGCGTGAGATAATCGGAAACGAGATCGGCCTCCGGCCCAGCCTTCAGCCGGCCCACGACGCATAATGAAACCCGCATGGACAGATGTCAGGCGCTGCCCGCGGGCATCCACATCTTTTCCAACTGGTAGAAGTCCCGCACCTCGGGGCGGAAGATGTGGACGATGACATCGCCCGCGTCGATCAGCACCCAGTCGCCGGCGTCCTTGCCCTCGATGCGCGCGGACAGGCCGAACACATCCTTGATGCGCTGCACCAGCTTTTCGGAGATCGCCGACACCTGCCGGGAAGACCGCCCCGACGCGATGACCATCTGGTCCGCCATCTGGGTCTTGCCGCGCAGGTCGATCGTGACGACCTCTTCCGCCTTGTCGTCGTTCAGGGATTGTATGACCTCTTCGAGCAACGCGTCACTCGTCAGGGGTTTCGTCGGGCGCGTCACGTGCGCCATCGGTGCAGCCTCTCTCACGGCCGCTTGAACAGGTCCAGACAGGACATGATCCTCCTTCAATGCGCGCCGCAACAATCCCCGGCGCCGGGATATGGACAATGTAGCATCGGCAAGGCTTCGTCTCAACCACCGGCCCGTGTCGCGGGCGCCTCCTCACCGATTTTTGTGGCTTATCGGTCAGAACAGGCTGGCCGCGAGGGGCGCGAGGATCGCCGTCAGGATCGCATTCAACCCCATGCCGATGCCGGAAAACGCGCCCGCCGTTTCGTTGACCTGAAAGGCGCGGGCGGTACCGATGCCATGTGCGGCTACGCCGAGCGCAAAGCCGCGCGCGCGCCAGTCGCGGATGCGCAGTATGGTCATCAGCGGGCTGACCACGATGGCCCCGATCACGCCGGTCAGGATCACCAGCACGGCGGTCAGCGCGGGCGCGCCGCCGATGCGTTCCGCGACCCCCATGGCAACCGGGGCGGTGGCGGATTTCGGCGCCAGCGACGAAAGAGCCTGCATCTCCAGCCCCATCAGCCAGCCGATACCGAGCGCCACCGAAATCGCGGTCAGCGAGCCGGCCAGCAGCGCCGCCAGCATCGGGACCAGCGCCTGCCGCACCCGTCCAAGGTTGGCATGCAGCGGCACCGCCAGCGCCACGGTGGCGGGGCCAAGCAGGAAATGGACGAACTGCGCGCCCTCGAAATAGGTCTCATATTCCGTTCCGGTGGCCCAGAGCGTCACCGCCAGCAGGATCACCGCCAGCAGTACCGGGTTGGCCAGCGGCGCACGACCCGCCAGCAGCGAGATCCGCTCGGCGGCCAGGTAGGCCATCAGAGTCACCGTCAGCCACAGAAGCGGCCCCTCGCTGAGATAAGTCCATAGCTGCCAGACTTCAGTCATCGGCCTGCCCCATTGCCTTCGCCACACCGGCAAAGACGAGCGCCCCCACGGCGAGCGCCAGAACGGTGGACAGGACCAGCGCGGTGATCAGCGCCAGCCCATGCGCGGCGATGAGGTCGAGATGCCCGACGACCCCCACCCCCGCCGGCACGAAAAGCAGCGACAGGTGCGACAGGATGCCGTTCGCCGTCGGGCGGATCGCCGCGGCCAGTTTCGGCGCGGTCACCAGCGCCCCCAGCAGCAGCACCATGCCCAGAACCGGCCCCGGCAAGGCGGGCAGCACGAGGCGGCTAGCGACCTCGCCCAGCAGTTGGAAGAGGAGAAGAACGGTTATCGGAAAAATCATCGAGGCGGTCCCTTCGCAGAACGCCCAGTGTTCATCACCCGACAGGAGATTCCAAGAGGCGGGATTGACGGCATGGCGCACACAGGGGCGCGGCGCGCAGTGTCGAGCCGCGGTGCGGCGATCCGACACCGGTGCTTCGTGCTTTATCTTTGCCAAATCCGCAAGGCGTTCATGCCGTGCACCCAGATCAGCCGAATCACCGTGACGGGGGGGGGGCGCGGGGGGCGGCCCGGCGATGCGCAGCGGGCTGACGCCCTTCAGTCCGCGCATCGCTACAGCCCCCAACGCCCCCAACGTTCCCCGAACCGCCCGACACACCGAAGCCGCAAACGCGACCCCCCGGACCTTTCGGGCCGGGGGGCTCTGTTGAGGCGCGAGATCAGGCCGGCACAGCGTGCTTGGCGACCGGCGCGAAGTGCTTGCGCGCCAGCATCCAGATCAGCACGATAACGGCGACTTGCAGCGCGATGGCAACGGCCGAGATGGCCCAGTAGGCGAGCGAGAACTTGGCGACGATCCCGGCGGCGACAAGGCCCTTGTTCAGCCAGAACTGCGTCATCACCGACATCGCCACGCCAGGGCAGACCAGCGCGTAGGACCCGGCCGAGGTTTCGGAGCCGGTCACGAACCGCGCGAGGTAACCGACCCGCGACAGCACGGCAATGCCGAAGAGCGCGAAGATCACCTCGACCGACATCAGGCGGGTGGTCAGCATCAGGCTGTCGGCGGCGCTGGCTTCGGCGCCGAAAGTCGCGCCAAGCCCGTGGTCGATGCGCAGCATGGCGATGCCCAGAACCGTCATCAGCGGGATGACAACCATCAGGGTCGGCGCGGCCTCGACATTGACTCCGTGTTCGAGCATCGGCCGCACGCTCATCACCAGCACAACCAGCGCCAGGACGATCGCGGCGGTCATGAACACGCTGGCCAGCACGATCGAGATGCCGGCGACAACGGGCACGGTCGACATGGCGGCCGGCGCGGCGAGGCCGACGGCAACCATAGACAACGCGAAGGCGGGCAGCATCTGGGCAAAGCTGTTGTTGGCCGAGCAGTCGAAACCGCCGGAATGCAGCCGTTCGCGGATGAAGTGGCCCAGTTCACGCAAGGCGATCCAGCCAATGGCGAGGAACGCGACAAGGGCGGCGGGGAACAGGTATTCGACGATGCTCCACAGGCCGGGCACGAAGCTCAGGCCGATGATGAACAGCACGTTCACCGTCATCGCCAGCGCCAGCGGCATCGCCAGAACCTGGCTGCCCGCGTTGAACTTGGCGAAAGCCTCGTAGGCGTCGGAGCGGCGGAATTCGGCAAACCGGCGCAGGTTGAAGGCCAGAAGCTTGAGGTTGAGGAACCCGAACACGACGATCCCGGCCCACGCGGCAAGGATCATGGCCTGTTGCAGCAGGCTGCCGTCGGTCAGCATCGCCCACGTGTCTTCGAAGATCGGCACGGTGCGGCCCGGATGCGGCACCCAGAACATCAGCCACGTGAAGAAGGTGACGGTCATCCCCCCCGCGCCAAGTGAGGCGAGGAAGTACAGCGGTGAATAGCGGTTAGCGGCATGGGTCATGGCGGGCCCCTTTGATTGACATTGCAAATTATCTAGCGAAGGCAGACGCGCGCGACAAGAATAAAATTGACAACGACAACTAACACGATGTCGCAGCCGAACTCCTCGCCTCTTGTTAACCTTCTGCTAACCAACACGCATCACTCTGGGGTCATGAAACATCTGCTCCCTGCGCTGCTTCTGCTTGTCACCGCCTGCGACAGCCCCGCCCCCGCGATGATGGGGGAAACGCCGCGTTACGTGACGGTGAACGGCATCGACTTCAGCGTTCGTGTCCGCGGTCGGCGGGTGGAGGCGATCCGCACCACCACCATGCCCAACCCCTCCATCGGCCGCGTCTATCCGCGCGCCCTGCAAGCCATGGAACAGGCCAGCGGCTGCCGCGTGCTCGAAGACAGCCTGCGCGGCGACGTGGCCGTGATGCGCGCTGATCTGGACTGTGGATAGGCAAAACACCGCATATATCTTGTGGATAATGCGTTGAACCCCGCCATATCGTGGGTGCGCACATTGACTTAGGTGATACCCCTGCCGGATGATGCTCGACACGGGAATCACCAGAAGGCAGGCAGGCCATTGCGGTTTTCGCGGCTCAGGCTCAACGGTTTCAAAAGCTTCGTCGACCCGACCGACCTGATCATCGCGGACGGTCTCACTGGCGTTGTCGGCCCCAATGGCTGCGGCAAGTCCAACCTGCTGGAGGCGCTGCGCTGGGTGATGGGCGAAAACCGCCCGACGGCGATGCGCGGCGCAGGCATGGAAGACGTGATCTTCGCCGGGGCTTCGTCGCGCACCGCGCGCAATTTCGCCGAGGTGGCCCTGACCCTCGACAACAGCGACCGGCTGGCGCCCGCCCATTTCAACGACTCGGATCAGCTTGAGATCATTCGCCGCATCACCCGCGACGCAGGCTCTGCCTTCAAGACCAACGGCAAGGACGTGCGCGCGCGCGACGTGCAGATGCTGTTCGCCGATGCCTCCACCGGCGCGCATTCGCCGGCGCTTGTCCGGCAGGGGCAGATTTCGGAGCTGATCAACGCCAGGCCCAAGGCACGGCGGCGCGTGCTGGAGGAAGCGGCTGGCATTTCCGGCCTCTACCAGCGGCGCCACGAGGCGGAATTGAAGCTGAACGGCGCCGAGGCCAACCTGTCGCGGATCGACGATGTGCTGGAGCAGCTCAACACGCAGTTGGCGCAGCTCTCGAGGCAGGCGAAACAGGCCGCGCGCTACCGAGAGATCGGCGCGGAGTTGCGGCAGGCCGAGGGGGTGTTGCTCTACCGTCGCTGGAAGGAGGCCGATGATGCGCGCGCCGCCGCCGAGACCGCCCTACGCGACGCGGTGACCGCCGCCGCCCGCGGCGAACATGCCGCCCAAGAGGCCGCGACGACCCGCGAAACGGCGGAAACCGCGGTGCCCCCGCTGCGCGAGGAAGAGGCCATCGCCGCTGCGCTTCTGCAACGGGTGACGTTGGAACAGGGCGCGTTGGCAGACGAAGAAACCCGCGCGCGCAAGGCGATCGAGACGCTGTCCGCCCGGATCGCGCAACTGGCAAAGGACCTCGCGCGCGAGGACAGCCTGAATTTCGATGCCAGCCAGTCGATCACCGCGCTGGAGGCGGAGGCCGGAGGGTTGCGCGCCGACTCTCAGGGTCACGACACGGCACTGGCCGAGGCGGCAGACGCGGTCGCGGCGGCCACCTCGGCCCTCGCCGAAAAAGAAGCCGGGCATTCCGACCTGACGGAAAAGGCCGCCCGTCTCGCCGCGCGCCACCAATCGGCGGCGCGCGCCCTTGCCGATGCGGCAAGCGCGGCTGAACGCCATGAAAGCGAAGCAAGGAAAGCCCGTGCCAGCGCCGATGAGGCGAACTCCCGGCTGGCCCGCCTCACACAGGACCATGAGGCAGCCGAAGAGGCGCTGACCCGCGCCACGGACCTGGCCCAGCGGGCCGAGGAGACCCTGAGCGAAACCGAAACCGCCCGGGCCGACGCGCAAGGCCATGAAAGCGAGGCGCGCGCCATCCTCGCCGAGGCGAAAGGCGAGTGGACGACGCTCGACGCCGAAGTGCGGGCGCTGACGAAACTGCTCGACCGCGAACGCGGCGGCGCGTCGCAACTGCTCGACCGGGTGCGCGTCGCACCGGGATACGAGGCCGCGGTCGGCGCCGCGCTCTCCGATGACCTGAAAGCGCCCGAGGCGACGGAGGGCACCGGCTGGATCCCCCTGCCGCAATACGACGCGCCGCAGCCTCTGCCCGCCGGGGTGGTGTCGCTGGCCGACTATGTCGATGCACCGCCGGTGCTGGCCCGGCGTCTGCGGCAGGTCGGCGTTTTGCAGGACGGCGAGGGCTCGCAGCTTCAGCCGCGGCTTCTGCCCGGTCAGCGGCTGGTGACGTGCGCCGGCGACCTGTGGCGCTGGGACGGCTACGCCATGGCCGCCACCGACAGTTCGTCCTCGGCTGCGCGACGTCTGCAACAGGCCAATCAGCTATCCGACATGTCCGCCGACCTGGAACGCGCCGCACTGGCCCTCGACCGCGCCCGCACCACCCACAAAGCCAATGCCGACCGGCTGGCCGCTCTCACCGGCGCCGACAGCCGGGCCCGCGAGGCACGCCGCGCCGCCGACCGGCATCTGGCCGAGGCCAGCCGTGCCTTTTCGCAGGTCGAGGCCGACCGCAATATTCTCTCCGGTCAGCGTGAAACGCTGCGCCAGTCGGCACGCCGCCACGCGGACGAGGCCGAAACCGCACGGCGGACTTTGGCCGAGGCGGAGCGCGCCAGCGCCGCACTGGACAATCTCGACGCCATGCGCGACCGGGTCGATACCGCCCGGGCCGAGGTCGAGGCAGCACGCGGGACCCTGATGGCCGCCCGCACAGCGCATGATGGAATCAAGCGCACCGGCGAGGCCCGCGAAACCCGGCTGGCCCGGATCGCACAGGACATCGCTTCGTGGCAGAAACGGCTCGACACCGCCGCAACGCGCATGGCCGATCTGCAAGACCGCAAGGTGCAGGCGGAGGCGGAGCTTGCGGCCGCCCGTGACGCTCCCGACCGGATCGCCGCCCGCAAGGCACAGCTTTCCGGTACCATCGACGAGGCCGTGGAGCGCCGCAAGGCCGCCGCCGATGCTCTGGCGCTTGGTGAAACAACGCTGCGGCAGGCGGTACAGGGCGAACGCGACGCCGAGCGCGCGGCGTCGGAAGCGCGAGAGGCCCGCGCCCGCGCCGAGGCCCGCCGCGACAGCGCCCTTGAAAGCCTGACCGCCGCCGCCGAGCGGATCACAGAAGACACCGGGCAAGCCCCCGAAACCCTGCTCGCCCAGATTGACGCCGACCCCGCCGCGATGCCGCCCGTTGACCGGATCGAGGCCGACGTGATGCGCCTGCGCCGCCAGCGCGACGCGCTTGGCGCCGTCAACCTGCGGGCCGAGGAGGACGCAAGCGAGGTCGCCACCGAACGCGACACGCTGCTGACCGACAAGCAGGACCTTGAAGAAGCCATCGGCAAGCTGCGCGGCGGCATTTCCAGCCTCAACCGCGAGGGGCGCGAACGGCTGCTGGCCGCCTTCGACGAGGTGAACCGCAATTTCGGCATGCTCTTTACCCATCTTTTCGGCGGTGGCGAGGCGAAGCTGGTACTGGTGGAATCCGACGATCCGCTGGAGGCCGGGCTTGAAATCCTGTGCCAGCCGCCGGGCAAGAAGCTCTCCACCCTGTCGCTGCTGTCGGGCGGCGAACAGACCCTGACGGCCTTGGCGCTGATCTTCGCGGTGTTCCTCGCCAACCCCGCCCCGATCTGCGTGCTCGACGAGGTCGACGCGCCGCTCGATGACGCTAACGTCACCCGCTTCTGCGACCTGCTCGACGAGATGACCCGCCAGACCGAGACCCGCTTTCTCATCATCACCCACCACGCCGTCACGATGAGCCGTATGGATCGCCTCTTCGGGGTCACCATGGCCGAACAGGGCGTCAGTCAGCTGGTCAGCGTCGATCTGCACAAGGCCGAACAGATGGTGGCGTGATCCAGCGCCACGAAACCGCCGCCTTTTCACCTTGGCCGAAATACTTCGGGGAAGTCGCCTGCAAGGCGACGGGGGCAGCGCCCCCGAACACGCCGACAACCGGCGCGCCAGGGCCGCCTGTCACCCGCGGCCGATGAGCGTCAGCGAAGAGGCTGCCCGGATCGACGCGCTCCAGCGCGGCGAAACCGCCTCACAACCGGCCGAGCAACTCCACCGTCGGCCAGGCGTCGGCGGGCATCCCCAGCCGGCCCTGCACATCGCGCACCGCCGCCCGCGTGCGCGCCCCGAGGATCCGTCAGCCCCGCCCACGTCATGGCCCATCGCGCGCAACCGCTCCTGCAACTGGCGCATCTGGGCCTGGTTCAGGCCGGGGTCAGGGTTGCCCGCGTCGTAGACTGGCGCGCCTTCAAGCCGCGTGGCGAAATAGGCCGCCGTGGTGACGTAGACAAAGCTCTGGTTCCACTCGAACAGGACCGAGTAGTTCGGGTAGGCCATGAAGGCGGGCCCGTTTCGCCCCTGCGGCACGATGACCGAGGCGCGCAGGCCCGTCGCCGGCAGGGCCCCGTTGCGCCCGCGCACCCCCATCGCCTGCCATTCGGACACGCGCCGCGTGGTTTCCAGCCCGCTTTGCGACCAGTCAAATCCGCCCGGCACGCTGATTTCCACCAGCCACGGCTCGTTCGCGCGCCAGCCCAGCCCGCGCAGCATGTTCGCCCCGGACAGCAGCGCATCGGCGGCCGACCCCTGCAAATCCACATGCCCGTCGCCGTCGCCGTCGATACCCCGGTCGCGGATATCCTCGGGCAACATCTGCACCATGCCGATCTCGCCCGCCCAGGCGCCGGTGGTGCTACGCGGGTCGAGGTCGCCGCTTTCATAGAGGTCGAGCGCGGCGAAGACTTGCGGGCGAAAGAGCTCCGGCCGCCGGCAATCATGGGCCAGCGTGACCAGCGAGTTGACCGTGTTGTAATCGCCCTGGAAGGCGCCGAAATCGGTCTCGAAAGCCCAGAAGGCCAGCAAGACACCCCGGCTGACGCCGAAGTCGCGTTCCATCCGGTCGAACACGCTGCGATACCGTTCGCCGTTGGCGCGGCCATTGTCGATCCGGTTCTGGCTGATCAGGCGGCGCGAAAATTCCACGAAGGGCGTGGTGAAAATGCCCTGCCGCCGGTCGGCGGCCAGCGTCGCCTGGTCCTGCCGCACGCCGTTGAAAAAGGCGGTGACGGTGGCGGCGTCGTGGCCGCGCTGCATCGCCTCTTGCCTCAGGCCGTCAACAAAGGCGGAGAAGCTTCCACCGCAGCGCTGCGCGTGAGTGGCGGTGGCAAGGGCAAGGGAAAGCGCAAGGGAAAGGGAAAGGCTAAAAACGAGTGCTGAAATCAGTCGCATGGGAAATCCTCTGGCTCATGTCAGCGGCAGCCTAGCACGCAATCAGAACAGGGCAAGCAGCAGCGTGCCACCAAGGACCACGGCCCAGGCGCGCCACAGCACCGCGATGGCGCGCTCGACATGCGCACCGCCGATCGCGTGGTCGCCACTGCGGTTCACCCAAGGGTCGTCCCGCGTCTCGCCATGGTAGCTGCGCGGCCCGGACAGGGCCACGTCCAGCACCCCCGCCATCGCCGCCTCAGGCCAGCCGGCATTGGGCGACCGGTGCAGCCGTGCGTCGCAGCGGATCACCTCCAGCGCGCGGGCCGACCAGCCGACGAGCGCGATCAGCCCGGCGGTGATGCGCGCCGGCACCACGTTCAGCACATCGTCGAGCCGCGCCGCTGCCCAGCCGAAATCGGCGTGCCGCGGCGTGCGGTAGCCGATCATCGAGTCGGCGGTGTTGATCGCCTTGTAAATCACGATGCCGGGCAGCCCGCCGACCAGATACCAGAAGGCAGGGGCTATGACGCCATCGCTGAAATTCTCGGCAGCACTTTCAATGGCGGCGCGGGCGACATCCGCCTCGCCCATGTCGCGCGTATCGCGCCCCACGATCATCGCCACCACGCGCCGCCCCTCGCCCGGGCCATAGCGCAGCGCGTCGGCGACCGCCTGCACATGCTGCACAAGGCTTTTCTGCGCCAACAGCACCGCCGCCCCCAGCATCGACCACAGCCAGCCCAACGGCAGCGCCTCGATGATCAGGCCAATGAGGGCGCTTGCCGCGACAAGGCCCATGACCACCAGCACCCCGTTGTCGCGGCGCGGCCCGGTATTGAACCGCCCGTCGCACCAGGCGATGAGGCGCCCCATCAGAACCGCCGGATGCGGCACTCGTGACCAAAGCCAGCGCGGCTCTCCGACCAGGGCGTCGAGGGTCAACGCCCCGAAAAGCAGCCATGCGGTCATGCCAGCGCCGCCTCCAGCCGGGTCCAGTCACATTCAGCCCCCGGCAGGCCGAGGCGCAGCCAGCGGGTCGAATAGGGAAAGACCCGCGACCAGACACGGGCGCGCGCCAAACGGTCCTGCCACGCCGCCGCGTCATCCACCTCGTAAAGCCGGAACAGCGTCGTGCCACCCACGACCTCCGCCCCGGTCAACAACCCGTCCAGGCGGTCGGCATCGCGCGCCAGACGCGCCCGCGTCGCCTCGGCCCAGCCTGCATCGCGCAGCGCGGCCGTGCCGATCGCCAGCGCGGGGCCGGAAACCGCCCAAGGCCCGATCATCTCGGACAGCCGCCCAATGGTCTCGGGCCGCGCGATGGCAAAGCCCAGCCGCAGCCCCGCGAGCCCCCAGAACTTGCCGAAACTTTTCAGCACCACCACGCCGGGCCGCGTCGACAGGTGCACCAGGCTTTCCGCAGGCGCCACGTCGCAAAAGCTCTCGTCGATCACCGTCAGCGGCCGGTCGCCCGACAGATCCGCCGCCGACCACATCCGCCCGTCAGGATTGTTGGGATGCACGACGACGAGCGCGCCGCCCGCCCCCGCCTGCCAACCGGCGGCGCGGAAGGCGGCCCTGTGCTCGTTGTAGGTCGGACCGGGGATCTCCACCATGCCGGGGGGCGCCAGCGCGGGCAGCCGGGCGATCAGCGCCGAGGCCCCCGGAGCGGCCAGCACGGCGGCCTCTTCGGGCGCCTGCCAGACCATGCGCGCCGCCTCCGTCAACGCGGCAAGGGCGCCCTCATCGGGAAGCGTCGCCCAGACCTCCCCGTCAAGCGCCGGAAGCGGGTAGGGCACCGGGTTGACGCCGGTGGACAGATCCAGCCAATCCCCCCGCGCACCGCCGTACCGCGCCACGGCCCCGTCGAGGCCGCCGCCGTGATCGCGTTTTGCCACCCTCGTCATCCTCGCCGCCCCATGCCATGCGGCACCGGTTGAACCCGATTTTCAGGCCGCCTGCAATGCCTCCCGGTCATGCGGGGCATCCCAGTCGATCACCGGGTTGATGGGGATGATACGGTGCGGATTGATCGTCTCGTGACTGTAGTGATAATGACGCACGAAATGGTCGAAATGCACCACGTCGCGGATACCCGGCCATTGGTAAAGCTCCTTCGCCCAACCCCACAGGTTGGGATAGTCGATGATCCGCCGCCGGTTGCACTTGAAATGCAGGTGGTAGACCGCATCGAAGCGCAGGATCGTCGGCAGCAGGCGCCAGTCGGCTTCGGTCACGCGCGCGCCTGTCAGGTAGCGATTGCGCGACAGGATATCCTCGACCCGGTCGAGCGCGTCAAAGAGCGCGTGAACGGCGGTGTCATAAGCCTCCTGCGTGGTGGCGAAGCCCGACTTGTAGACGCCGTTGTTGATGTCGTTGTAGATGCGGGCGTTCAGGCGGTCGATCTCTTCGCGAAGCGGTTCGGGGTAGAAGTCCTGACTGTCGCCGGTGATGCCGTCGAAGGCGCTGTTGAACATGCGGATGATCTCGGCGCTTTCGTTCGACACGATGGTGTCGCGTTTCTTGTCCCACAGCACTGGCACGGTGACACGGCCGGTCATGTCGGGCTTGGCGCGCAGGTAGACATCGCGAAGGAAGCGCGACCCGAACAGCCTGTCGCCAGTGGCGCCGGGGAAATCCGTCACGAAGGTCCAGCCGTCATCCAGCATGTCGGGATGCACCACCGACACGTCGATATGCCCGGTCAGGCCCTTGAGTTGACGAAAGATCAGCGTGCGGTTGGCCCAGGGGCAGGCATGGCTGACATAGAGGTGATAGCGCCCGCTTTCGGCCTTGAAGCCGCCCTCGCCCGAGGCGCCGGGGCTGCCATCGGGTGTGACCCAGTTGCGGAACTGCGCCGCGCTACGCTTGAACGCGCCGCCAGTGGATTTGGTGTCATACCATTTGTCGTGCCATTCGCCGTCTACCAGCAATCCCATCGGGGAACCCTCCTGTTTGCGGTTCCCCAAAAGATAGCAAGCCAAGACCATCTCACCACCTGCGCGGGCGCAGAGGCATCATGCGCCGCTGCACATCGCCTTGATCCCGCGCAGCACTTGCGGATCACCCGACAGCGCGGCGGCGGCCAGCCGGTGCGCCTCTGCCATCAGCGCCTCGGGCGGGGCGACGCGATCGACAAGGCCCCATGCCAGCGCCTCATCGGCGGCGATCTTCTGGCTGGCCAGCAGGATCATCCTGGCGCGCGACGGCCCGACCAGCGCCGCCAGCCGGCCGGGATCGGAGGGTTGCGGCAGATAGCCAAGCTGCGCCACCGGGTAGAAGAACCGCGCGTCCGGCACAGCAAGGCGCAGATCGCAGGCGAGCGCCATGCCGAAGGCGCCGCCCGCCAGCGTCCCGTTGAGCGCCGCGATGGTCAGGCAAGGCAGCGCGGCAATCGCGCCCGACAGACGCTCCCACAACGGCGAAGTCGCCAGCCCCGCCCTGGCCGCGTCAAGATCCGCGCCGGCGGAAAACACGCGGGTCCCGGCGCCGGTCAGGATCAGGGCGCGCAGGCTTTCCGCCGCGGCCCCGGCCTCGGCGATCTCCGCCAGTTCCTCCAGCATCGCCGGCGTCAGCGAATTGGCCTTGTCGGGCCGGTTCAGCGTGACGGTCCACAGACCGCCCTCCTTTGCCAGCTCTATCACCCGTCCAGCCCGATCCGGGCGCGAATGGCCTCATCGCGCAGCGAAATTTCCGCGCCGAGGTAATCATCCGCCTCGGGCCCGCACATCCATAGCAGGCATTTCGCGGGCCACTCCGCCGGGATGTGGTCGGACCAGTCCATCTGGCTGACCGCGTTGACGCCGCTGGCCTTGATCTCGCGCTGCATCTGCGTGGCGACGGTACCCGGCGACAGGCCCATGGCACGGATGCCCTGCCCGGCGCCTTCGCGGTGCAGGCAGTCTGTCAGCATCGCCGCGCCCGCCTTGGCGGCGCAGTAATGGCTCCAGCCTTCCAGCGGATTATGCGCCGCGCCGGAACTGATGGTGATGATCGTGCCGCCACCGCGCGCCACCATCGCCGGCATTGCCGCGCGGATCCCGTGATAAACCCCCTTGAGGTTGATATCTATCGCCTGCCCCCAGCCCTCGGGGTCGGAGTCGGCCAGCATCGCAATGGGCTCGATCACGCCGGCATTGTTGATCAGGATGTCGAGGCCGCCGAAGGTCTCGATGCAGGCAGCAACCGCGGCCTCCACTTCCCAGAAGCGGCTGACGTCGCAGGGAATGGCAAGCGCGGACTCGCCGATTTCGCCCGCAAGCTGCGCAATCTCATCGCGCGACCGTGCCAGAAGACAGACCTTCGCGCCCTCCTCCGCAAAAAGCCGCGCGGTCGCGGCGCCGATGCCGCGACTTGCGCCGGTGATCATGGCAACCTTTCCGTTGATTTGGCCCATTGGATCGCTCTCTCCTGTCAAAAGGGTGTCTCTGGCCAAGGTCGTGTGGACGAGGCCTTGACGCAAGCCGCCGCGCGGCAGAACATTGCGCCGCAAATTCACATTTGGATGGATGATATGTCAAAGACGAAATGCCTTTCCCTCACCCTTTCCACGCTCGCGCTTTCTGTGGCAAGCCCGGCGATGGCCGATATCACCGCCGATGAGCTTTGGTCGGTCTGGCAGAACCAGGCAACCCAGTTTGGCAATTCGATCAGTGCCGAGGCGATTTCGACCGGCACCGGCCTGACCCTGACCAACATCACCAATTCGTTCTCGATCGAGGCGGTGACGCTGACCAGCATCATCGACGAGGTCACGATGACCAACCAGCCCGACGGCAGCGTTGCAATCACCGTGGCCGACGGGCTGACCTACCGGGTCACCGGGATCGAGGGCGGCGATGCCCCCGATGCGGTCACCCTGCGTTTCGCCATCGCCGGGTTCAGCGGCACCGCGTCGGGCAGTGCGCAAAACCTGACCCTGACCAGCGGCTTCGACCAGATCGCGCTGACCGACATCAGCTTCGACGGCATCGACCCGTCCGAAGTCCCCGACATGGATTACACCCTGACGCTCGACGGCTACAACACCACGGCGACCTACGATTTCACCGATCCGGCGCTAACCGGCTTTACCAGCTCCGCGTCGCTTGGCGCCTTCACGCTGGCGCTTGACGCGTTCGAACCAGCCGGCAGCAGCGGCGCGACGCCGGCGCAGCCCGTGCCCCAGCAACCCGCGCCGGGCAAGCAAGTGACCGAGGCGCCGGCCCCCACTTCGGGCGGTGGCGGCGGTGGTAACGGCGAAGCCCACCTCGACATCGACCTTGCCAACCTCGACGCCACCGCCGCAGGGACGATTCCGCGTGGCGTGGTCTCGACGACGCTGGAAAGCCTGCCCGCCGGCACCAGCGTCAACGGCGAAATGTCCTACACCTCCGCCAACGTCGCCTTCATGTTTCAGGACGGCCGCGATATGATCGACGTCAGCGCCTCCAACGAGGGCGGCTCCATCGGTTTCGGTTTCTCCAATGACGCGATCAGCTATGCACTCGCGGCCAACGGCGTGTCGATGTCTGTCGCGGCCGCCGATCTGCCCTTCCCCATCGCCGCCACGGCAGAGTCGACCGGGATGACCATCGACATTCCGCTGTCGCGGCAGGATCAGCCGTCGCCGTTCGCCGCCGCCATCGCCTATCGCGGCGTGTCGGTAGACGAGTCCCTCTGGGCCATGGTCGATCCTGGCCGGGCGGTCCCGCGCACCCCTGCAACGGTGGTGGTGGACCTGACCGGCATGGTGCAGCTTTTCGTCGACATCATGTTGCTGAACCCGGAGGACATGACCGCCCCGCCGGGTGAGTTGCGCAGCATGACGTTGAACGAATTGCAGGTGTCGTTTGGCGGCGCCGACCTGACCGGCACCGGCGACGTGACCTTTGCCCCCGGACAGATGATGCCGATGCCCGTCGGCTCGGTCGATCTGCGCCTGACCGGCGCCAACGGATTGATCCAGTCGCTGAGCAATGGCGGCCTGCTGCCCCCCGAACAGGCCGGCATGGCGCGTGGCATGCTGGGCATGTTCGCCATTCCCGGTGCCAGCGCCGACAGCTTCACCTCGTCCATCGAGTTTGGCCCGGGTGGCAGCATCACCGCCAACGGCGTGCCGCTGCAATAAGCCGCGCGCCCGCGCGATCACCCCGGACCGCCGCGCGCGGTCCGGGGTTTTTCATGGCCGCGCGCGCTTGCGCGCAGGGTGGCGGGGCGCTACCTCTCACCCCCTATGACGCCAACAAGGACAGCCCATGACTGACAGCCCGGAAACCCTCGCCCATGCGTTGCTGGATGCCGCCCGCGCCGCCGGGGCCGACGCCGCCGATGCCATCGCGGTTGCCGGCACGTCGCTGTCGATCGGGGTGCTCAACGGGGCGCTGGAACAGGCCGAACGCGCGGACGAGGTCGAGATCGGCCTGCGCGTCATGGTCGGGCAGCGGCAGGCCTGCGTCTCCGCCTCCGACACACGGCCCGAGACGATGCGCGAGATGGCCGACCGCGCCGTCGCCATGGCCCGCGTCGCGCCCGAGGATCCCACCACCGGCCTTGCCGATCCGTCGCAGCTGGCCACCGGTTGGGATATCGCCGCGCTCGACATGGTGGACGCAGGCCCGGAACCCGACCCCGCCGCCTTGCAGGACGCCGCCCTGCGGGCCGAGGCAGCGGCGCGCGCCGTCGAGGGCATCAGCCTGGTCCAGTCCGCCAGCGCGGGTTATGGCCGCCAGACCCGTCACCTTGCCGCGACCAACGGCTTTTCCGGGGGCTACGCGCGCACCGACCACGGCCTCTCTTGCGTCGCCATCACCGGCGAGGGGACGGGGATGGAGCGCGACTATTACGGCGATATGCGCCTGCACCGCGCCGACCTGTTGCCGCCCGAGGAGATCGGCCGCCGCGCCGCCGAGCGCACCGTCGCCCGCAAGGGCGCGCGGCAACCCAGGACCGGCGCCTACCCGGTGCTGTTCGACGAACGCATCGCGGCCAGCCTCGTCGGCCACCTTTTGCAAGCGGTAAACGGCGGTGCCATCGCCCGTGGCGCTTCGTGGCTGCGCGGCGCGATGGGGCAGCAGGTTCTGCCCACCGGCCTGTCGCTGACCGAACAGCCGCTGCGCCCGCGCGCCGCCGGCTCGCGCCCCTTCGACGCCGAGGGCCTGCCCACCGCCGAGCGCGCCATCGTCGCGGACGGCGTGCTGCAAGGCTGGGTGCTCGACCTTGCCACCGGGCGCAAGCTTGGCCTCGAGTCGACCGCCAATGCCAGCCGCAGCCTGTCCGCGCCGCCCTCGCCCTCGGTCTCCAACGTCGCTTTGACCCAAGGCGAGGCCAGCCGCGCGGACCTGATCGCCGGGATGGGCACCGGCCTGTTGGTCACCGGGCTGATCGGGTCGTCGGTCAACCCCAACACGGGCGACTATTCGCGCGGCGCGTCGGGTTTCTGGGTGGAAAACGGCGCCATCGCCTACCCGGTCAACGAATGCACCATCGCCGGCAACCTGCGCGACATGCTGGCCAGCCTCGTGCCCGCCAACGACGCCCGCCCGCACCTGTCGCGCGTGGTGCCCTCGCTTCTGGTAGAGGGGCTGACGCTTGCCGGGTCGTGACCTGTCACTGCTGATCGACGCGGCGCGAAAGGCCGGCAAGATCGCCGCGCACTACTGGGACCGCAGCCCGCGCAAGTGGGACAAGCCCGGCGGCCACGGCCCGGTGACGGAGGCCGACATCGAAATCGACCGGATGCTGCGCGACACGCTGACCGCGGCGCGCCCCGATTACGGCTGGCTGTCGGAGGAAACCGAGGACGGCACCACGCGCCTTGGCCGCAGTTCCACCTTCATCGTCGATCCCATCGACGGCACGCGGTCCTTCATCGCAGGGGAGCGGAACTTCGCCCATTCGCTGGCGGTGGCAGCCGATGGGCAGGTGCAGGCCGGGGTTGTCTTCCTGCCGATGCTCGACCGGCTTTACATCGCCGAACGCGGGCGGGGCGCGACACTGAACGGGGTGCCGATAGCCGCCTCGACGACCGCGACGGAAGCGGCGGCAACGCTCCTGGCGACCCGCCATGCGCTTGACGTGGCGCATTGGCCCGGCGGCGTGCCCCCGGTGCGGCGCAGCTTCCGGCCCTCGCTCGCCTACCGGCTGGCGCTGGTGGCGCAGGGGCGCTTCGACGGGATGGTGGGCTTTCATGGCTGTTGGGAATGGGACATCGCCGCCGGTAGCCTGATCGCGTCCGAGGCGGGCGCCCATGTCACCGACCGCGACGGGGCCGCCCTTCGCTTCAACAATCGTGAACCGCTCCTGCCCGGTATCATCGTCGCCTCGGAGGTGCTGCACAGCGCCCTCATGGCGCGGCGAGGCACACAAGAGGGGCACGCCAGGCGGTAGAGTGGATTTGCGCGCTCACGACCACGGCAAAGCCGGACTGCCGGTTGCTCTTGCCCGACCCGACCCCTAAAATGCGGATAGTCGTTTCGAAAGGATGCCTGTCATGACCGTGCCCAAACCCGTAGTGCTTTGCATCCTCGACGGCTGGGGCCTGGCCCCGGACGGCCCCGGCAACGCGCCGTCCCTCGCCGATACCCCGAATTTCGACAGGCTCATGGCAACCTGCCCCCATGCCACCCTTGTCACCCATGGCCGCGATGTCGGCCTGCCGACCGGGCAGATGGGTAATTCCGAGGTTGGACACACCAATATCGGCGCCGGCCGGGTGGTGGCGATGGACCTCGGCCAGATCGACCTTTCGATCGAGGACGGCAGTTTCGCCACCCGCCCCGCCTTGCTGGATTTCATTGAAAAGATGAAGAAAAGCGGCGGCACCGCGCATCTGTCAGGGCTGACCAGCCCCGGCGGCGTGCACAGCCACGAACGCCATATCCTGACCGCCGCCAAGGTGCTCGCCGGGGCGGGCATCCCCGTCCAGATCCACGCCGTCACCGACGGGCGCGATGTCGCCCCCCGCTCCGCTGTCGAAACGGTGCCCGCCTTCGAAGCGGCCCTGCCGGACGGGGCCCGCATCGGCACGCTGATCGGGCGCTACTTCGCGATGGACCGCGACAACAGGTGGGACCGCGTGCAACAGGCCTACGACCTTGTTATCGAAGGCAAAGGTCACGGCGCGGCAAGCGCCGAGGCCGCCATCCGCGCGGCCTACGACCGGGGCGAGAACGACGAGTTCATCGCGGCCACCCGCATCGACGGTTACCGCCCGCCACGGGATGGCGACGGGCTGTTGTTCCTCAATTTCCGCGCCGACCGAGCGCGCGAAATCCTCGCGGCCCTCGTCGATCCCGGCTTCGCGGAGTTCGATCCATCGCCGCGCCCCGACTGGACCGCCGCCTGCGGGATGGTGGAATATTCCACCCATCACAACGACTTCCTCAGCGCGATCTTTCCCAAGCAGGACATCGCCAACACGCTGGCAGACTGGGTCGCCGACCATGGCCGAACCCAGTTCCACATCGCCGAAACCGAGAAATACCCGCATGTCACCTTCTTCCTCAACGGCGGCAAGGAGGAACCGGTGACAGGCGAGGATCGCTACATGCCGCAATCGCCCAAGGTGGCGACCTACGATTTGCAGCCGGAAATGTCGGCGGGTGAAGTGACGACGCACCTCGTCGGCGCGATCGAAAAGCAATATGACCTCATCGTGGTCAACTTCGCCAACCCGGACATGGTGGGCCATACCGGCGTGATCCCCGCCGCCGTCGCCGCCTGCGAAGCGGTGGACAACGGGCTTGGCGCCGCGATGGCGGCTTTGGAAAAGGTGGGCGGCGCGATGATCGTGACCGCCGACCACGGCAATTGCGACATGATGATCGACCCCGAAACGGGCGGGGCGCACACCGCGCACACGCTGAACCCGGTGCCGGTGATCCTGTTCGGCGGGCCCGACGGCGTGGCGATGCAGGACGGGCGGTTGGCCGATCTGGCGCCCACGGTTCTGCGGCTGATGGGGCTGGAGCAGCCCGAAGAGATGACCGGAAAGTGCCTCTTTGCATGAGGCGGCTGGCGCTGGTTCTGGCCCTTCTTGGCACCCTTGCCGCCGCCATGGCCCCGGCCCAGACGGAGAACCCGGCGCTCACGGCGCAGCGCGCCGCCCAGATGCTGGAGCGCGCTACACTGTCGATGGCCGAGGCCACCGACGCGCAGGACAGGGTCGATGCCCTGACCGAAACCATCCGCGCCTATGAGGAAGGGCTTGCCGCGCTGCGCGAAGGGATCCGGCGCGCGGCGATCCGCGAACGATCCATCACCGCCGTGTTCGAGGCGCAGCAGGGCCGGCTCGGCCGTTTGACGGGTGTGCTGCAATCCATGCAATCCGTGCCCGCGCCGCTGTTGCTGATCCACCCGACAGGCCCGGTTGGCACCGCGCGCGCCGGCATGATCGTGTCCGACGTGACCCCCGCCGTTGCCGCCGAGGCGCGCGAATTGCGTCGCCAGCTGGAAGAACTGGCGCTGCTGCGCGCGCTTCAGGACAGCGCAATGGGGCAGCTTTCCGACGGGCTGACCGGCGTGCAGGAGGCGCGCGTCGCGCTGAGCCAAGCGATGGCGGACCGCCGAACGCTGCCCCCCCGCGTCGCCGCCGATACCGAGGCGCTGATGCGCCTTACCCAAAGCGCCGAGTCGCTGGACGGCTTCGCGACCGCGATCCGGGCGCTCGACGTGCAGGGCGACGGCATGAACAGCCTGCCGGATTTCGCCGATCAGCGCGGTGCCTTGCCGCTGCCGGTTCGGGGCCGTGTGTTACACGGCTATGGTCAGGCCGATGCCGCAGGGATCACCCGGCCGGGGCTGGTCCTGATCGCCGAGCCGCGGGCGCTCGTCACCGCGCCGTGGCACGCGACGGTGCGCTATGCCGGGCCGCTCCTGGACTACGGCAATGTCGCATTGTTGGAACCGCAGGGCGACCATCTGCTGATTTTCGCCGGCATGGGAGAGATGTTCGTGCGCGCCGGTGACCTCGTATCCGCGGGCGATCCGGTTGGGCTGATGCCCGGTCAGACCCCCAGCCGCGAAGAATTGATCGTCGCAGACCCACAAGCGGCTAGTGAAGATCTGTCGCAAACGCTTTATATGGAATTGAGACAGGCTGGAGAGCCCGTGGACCCGACCGACTGGTTCATGCCACAAGATCAGTGAGGATTTGAACGAATGAAGAGATTCATCATGGCGGCGCTCGGCGGCACCGCAGCGGGGATTCTGCTGACTACGCAGGTTGCCGGGCCGCTGATCGCACAGGAGAACGCGCGCAATACGTCGGTCTACGAACAGCTTGACCTTTTCGGCGACGTTTTCGAACGCATCCGGACCTACTATGTCGAGGACGTCGACGAGGCCCGGCTGATCGAGGCCGCGATCAACGGCATGCTGACCTCGCTCGACCCGCACAGTTCCTACCTGCCGCCGCGCGATTTCGAGGCGATGCAGACCCAGACCCGTGGCGAATTCGGCGGTCTCGGCATCGAGGTTACGCAGGAAGAGGGTTTCGTCAAGGTCATCACCCCGATGGATGACACACCGGCGATGGAGGCAGGCGTCGAGGCGGGCGATTTCATCACCCATGTCGATGGCCAGTCATTGCTTGGCCTGACGCTGGAACAGGCGGTTGACCTGATGCGCGGCGAAATCGGATCGGAAATCGTGATCACCGTGGTGCGCGAGGGCGAGGACGAGCCCTTCGACATCGCCATCGTGCGTGACCGGATCGAGCTGACTGCCGTGCGCAACCGGCTGGAAGGCAACACCGCGATCCTGCGCATAGCCAGCTTTTCGGAACAGACCTATCCCAACCTGCGCGACGGCATCGAGGAGATGATTGATGAGGTTGGCGGGATCGAGAACCTCGAAGGCTTGGTGCTGGACCTGCGCAACAATCCCGGCGGGCTGCTGACGCAGGCAATCCGGGTCTCCGACGCGTTCCTCGAACAGGGGGAAATCGTGTCCACCCGTGGCCGCAACGAAGGCGACGGCGAACGCTACAACGCCACGCCGGGCGACCTTATCGAGGGATTGCCGCTGGTGGTGCTGATCAATGGCGGTTCGGCGTCGGCGTCGGAAATTGTCGCCGGCGCGCTTCAGGATCACCACCGAGCGGTCGTCGTCGGCACCAACAGCTTCGGCAAGGGATCGGTGCAATCGGTGATGCCGGTGCAGGGTGACGGGGCCATGCGGTTGACCACCTCGCTTTATTACACGCCGTCGGGCCGCTCGATCCAGGCGCTTGGCGTGGCGCCCGACATTCTTGTCGAACAGCGCGACATCGGCGAGGTCGAGGAGCCCCTCGGCCCTGCCCGCACCGAGGCATCCCTGCGCGGCGCGCTGTCGAATTCCACCCTGACGGAGGACCAGTTGCGCTTGCTGCAAGAGGAACGCGAACAGGCGCAGGCAATGGCGGAGTTGCGCGCGCAAGATTACCAACTGGCCTATGCCATCGACATCCTGCACGGGCTGCGCGCCCTCAGACCGCGCTGATGGGTGCCGGGGTGGACCCCGATGACCGCCCCTACCGGCCCTGCGTCGGCGTCGTTCTGGTGAACGGCGAGGGGCGGATCTTCGCCGGCCAGCGCGCCGACATGGACAGCCCCGCCTGGCAAATGCCGCAGGGGGGCGTTGAGGCCGGCGAGACGCAGCGCGATGCCGCCTTGCGCGAATTGTGCGAGGAAACCGGTATCAAGGCGGAACATGTCACCGTTCTGGGCGAAACCGCCAACTGGCTGCCCTACGACTTCCCGCCGGAAATCGCCGCGACGCGGTGGGGCGGCAAGTTTCGTGGCCAGGAACAGAAATGGGTGCTGATGCGGATGGACGCGTCGGACGAGGTGATCGACCTTGCCCATAAGGACGTAGAGTTTTCGGATTGGCGCTGGATGGCGGCACAGGATCTGTTGACGGTGATCGTCGAGTTCAAACGCCCGATCTATCAGAAGGTGATGGAAGAGTTCGGGCTGATCTGACCGCCCGGCCACGAAGCGAGGGAATGGATGCCGAGAGCGGTCGCAATCTTGCTTTGCTTCACGTTGGCGGCCAGTCCGGTCCACGCGCTGCGCTGCGCGCCGCCTGACGCGGCGGCGATGTATCGACACGCCGCCGCGTCGGAGCATCGCCATGTCATCGTGCGGGGGGCCTTCCTGCGCGACGGCCCGGACCGACCGCTGCCGGTCGAGACCGAGGGAGACACCCCGGTGCCCTATTTCTTTGACACACTCTTTTACGGCGATATCGCCAGCCGCGTCGGCTTTCACACCCCGGCGGAACTGGAGGTCACGGTGGCGGTGGCCTGCATGTCGATCTGGTGCGGAACCCCGCCCGAGGACGGGCAAGAGGTGCTGGCCTTCCTGCGGATCGACGACAACCGCGACTATTATCTGGAGGTCGAACCCTGCCCGACTACGCTGATGAGCGCCCCGACGCGGGACGACCTTGAGCAGATCACCGACTGCATGGCCGAACGGCGCTGCAGCGCGCCGTAATGGTCGCCGCCTGACAGAAGAAGCCCGATCGCGGTTTGGAGCGCATTGCGGACCTTGGTGCACACCGGGGCCCATTGTCGGGTGTCAAACCCTAAAGCCCGTAAGTCCCCCGGTTCCGACCAACCGCCTGCATGACCCGGACAAGCTCGGCGCTGATCCCCGGTTCAGACAGCGCATGGCCGGCCGTGCGCACGATGTGCAGCCGCCCGGCGCGCCAGCCCGCCGCCAGGTCATGCGCCGATTTCGGCGGGCAGATCATGTCATACCGGCCCTGCACGATGACGCCGGGGATATGGTTGATCCGGCCCACGTCGCGCAGAATCTGGCCGTCTTCCTCAAGGAAGCCCTTGTTGACGAAATAGTGGTTTTCCAGCCGCGCAAAGGCGCGCGCGTAGTCGGCTGGGGCTTCACCGGGATTGCCGTCGCTCTCGACCGAAGCAAGCGAATTTTCCCATGCCGACCAGGCCCGCGCGAAGCGGGTCTCGATCATCGCATCGCCGGAAAAGAGCCGCCGGTGGTAAGCAGCGATCATGTTATCGCGCTCATCCTCTGGCACGAGGCTGATAAAGCGCGCCCATTGTTCCGGCCAGAACTGCCCGGCGCCGCCGCCGTAGAACCAGTCAAGCTCGCGCTGCGTGGACAGGAAAACGCCGCGCAACGCGAGGAAGGCTGCCGCCTCCGGATGTGTCTCGGCATAGATCAGCGCCAGCGTCGCGCCCCAACTGCCACCAAAGACAGCCCAGCGGTCGATGTCGAGGGCGGCGCGAATCCGCTCGATATCGGCCACGAGATGCCATGTCGTGTTCGCATCGGTCGTCGCGTGCGGGCGAGACCGGCCGCAACCGCGTTGATCGAACAGGATCACCCGGAAAGCCTCGGGGTCGAAATAACGCCGCATCGCCGGGCTGCATCCGCCGCCGGGGCCACCATGCAACACCACCACCGGTGCGCCGTCGGGGTTGCCGGATTGCTCGACATAGACCTGATGACCGTCGCCCACATCCAGCATCCGCTGATCGAACGGCTCGATCGGCGGGTAAAGATAGGAGCCTGCGCGCTTTTGGCCGGGGAATTTATCCATTGCTCTTCTATATATCCCTGTGAGACGGGTCGGCCAGACCCAGACGATGCCAACTTCGACGAGGGATGTCCATGAACAGCACGGCCAATACCGTAGACGTTACCGAAATCGCAAAATTCGAGGCGATGGCGGCGGATTGGTGGAATCCGAAGGGCAAGTTCGCCCCGCTGCACCGGATGAACCCGGTCCGGCTGGATTACATCACCGCCCAGATCGCCGCCGAATTCGGGCGCGACCTGCGTGACGGGAAACCGTTTTTCGGGCTTCGGCTGCTGGATATCGGTTGTGGCGGCGGTCTGCTGTCAGAACCCATGGCGCGCCTCGGGGCAACCGTGGTGGGCGCAGATGCCGCCGCGCGCAACATTCCCGTCGCCCGGATCCATGCCGAGCAATCGGGGCTGGACATCGACTACCGCTACACCACCGCCGAGGCTATGGCCGCCGACGGGGAACAGTTCGACGCGGTGCTGAACATGGAAGTGGTGGAACACGTCGCCGACCCGCTGGCCTACCTGACCGCTTGCCGGCATTTGCTGAAACCCGGCGGGCTGATGATTGCTTCCACCCTGAACCGCAACCCGAAGAGCTTTGCGATGGCCATCGTCGGCGCGGAATACGTGATGCACTGGCTTCCCAAGGGCACGCATGACTGGGCGAAATTCATCACGCCGGAAGAGCTTTTCGCCCTTCTCACGAAAGCGGGACTCGACCCGGTGGATCGCAAGGGCTTTGTCTTCAATCCCGTTAGCTGGCGTTGGCGGATCTCGGACCGGGACCTGAGCGTGAACTACGTCACCACCAGCGTGAAGCGATAAGGCCAAAAGGTGACGCGCCGGGCGCCTGCCGCTTCCAAGCTGCGTCAGCGTTTGGGCTTGTCGTCGTAATCGCCGTTCAGGATCCGGTTGGCATCGCCTTCCGGGTCATCGAACTGGCCACGCTTGAGAAGCCAGAAAAACCCCCCAAGCCCCACTGCCCCGAGAAACAGGGAAACGGGGATGAGAATGACAAGCACGTCCATGAAGGACCTTTCGACGGTTCAACGCAGCCGCAGCGCGTTCAACGACACGGTAATGGAACTCGACGACATCGCCAAGGCCGCGACCAGCGGCGTTGCCAGACCGGCGATGGCGAAAGGCACCGCAACGATGTTGTAGACGGTGGCGATGGTGAAGTTTTCGCGGATGCGCGCGCGCGCCTTCACGGCAGTCTTGAACGCGTCGGCAATCGGCGCCAGATCGTTGCCGAGCAACACCATGTCAGAGGCCACCCGCGCCGCGTCAAGCGCCGAGGCCGGCGAGATCGAGACATGCGCCGCCGACAGGGCCGCCGTATCGTTCAGCCCGTCGCCGATCATCAGAACATGGGCGCCTTCCCCGGCAAGGTCCGTCACGCGGGCGGCCTTCTGGTCGGGCAACGCCTCGGCCATCACCTCGTCAATGCCGATCTCGGCGGCGAAACGGTCCACCGCGCCCTTGGTGTCGCCGGATATCAGGATCACGCGCAACCCGCTTGCCATCAGCCCCGCGACCGCCTCTGCCGCGCCGGGGCGCATCGTGTCGGTGAAAGGGATCGCTTGCGGCGGTTGATCCCCGATCTGAAGGAAGGTCGCGGTCAGCGCAGGCGCCTCGGCCCCCATCCAGCTGGCACGCCCAAGGCGAACGGGTTGACCGTTCCACCGGCCTTCAACGCCATACCCCGGCACTTCGCGCAGGTCGGTCAGCGGCGCGGGCAGGCGGCCCAGGTCGCGCAAGGCGCCGGTTAGGGCCTCGGCCAGCGGGTGGCTCGACACGGTGGCCAGCGACAGGGCGACGCCCTGTGCGTCCTCGGCCAGATCCTCCAGCCCCACGGGATGCGGGGCACCCATGGTCAGGGTGCCGGTCTTGTCGAAAACGACGGTATCGACCTCGGCCAGCCGTTCCATCGCGGTGCCGTCCTTGATCAGCATACCCTTGCGGAACAGGCGACCGGAGGCGGCGGTCGTCACCGCCGGCACGGCGAGGCCAAGCGCACAAGGGCAGGTGATGATCAGCACAGCCGCGGCGATATTGAGCGAGAGGCGCAGATCGTAGGTATGAAGATACCAGCCGATCGCGGCGAGCGCGGAAAGGATATGCACGCCGGGCGCGTAGAGCTTCGCCGCCTTGTCGGCCAGCGAGGTGTAGTTGTTGCGGCCCGATTCCGCGATCGCCACCAGGTCGGCGATCCGGTGCAGGGCAGTGTCCTCGCCCGCCGCCGTTACCTCCACGGTCAGGGGGCCGGTCAGGTTGACCTCCCCCGCAGAGACTGCTGTGCCCGGTCCGGCGAAGGCGGGCAGGCTTTCGCCCGTCATCAGCGCGCGGTCAATCTCGGAGGTGCCCTCCAGCACCGTGCCATCGACCGGCACCCTGCCGCCGGGGCGCACCAGCACACGGTCCCCCACGACCAGGTCGGCCACGCCAACGCTTTCGGGCGAGCCGTCGCCGGTCAGTCGCAGGGCGCGGGGCACCTCCATCGCGGCCAGTTCCTGCGCGGCGGAGCGCGCAGAGGCGCGCGTGCGGTAATCGAGGTAACGGCCCGCCAGCAGGAAGAAGGTCAACGCAATCGCGGCGTCGAAATAGGCGTGCTCGCCGGAATGGATCGTTTCGTAAAGCGATGTGCCCACGGCCAGCCAGATCGCCAGCGTGATCGGCACATCCATGTTGAGCCGCCCGTGGCGCAGCGCCGACCACGCGTTTATGTAGAAGGGCTTGCCGGTGAACACGATCGCGGGCAGCACGATGGCCGCCGAAATCCAGTGCATCATGTCGCGGGTCACGCCCTCGGCCCCCGACCAGACGGCGACCGACAGAAGCATGACGTTCATCATTGCGAACCCGGCAACGGCCAGCCGCATCAGAAGGTCCTTGGCAGCACGATCGGCGGCGGTGGTGGCCAGAACGCCGGGGTCAAGCTCATGCGCCTCGTAGCCGACGGCCTCGACGACCTTGACCAGATCCTCCGCCGTCACCTCCGGCCCGGCCTCCACCAAGGCGCGTTTCAGCGTCAGATTCACCCGTGCTTCATGAACGCCGGGCGCTTTCGCAAGCGCGTTTTCGACGGTCGAGATGCAGGCCGCGCAATGGATGCCCGGCAATGACAGCATCAGCCGTGCATCCTTTGGCACCTCGGCAAGCGATTCCGCTGCCGGGGCAACGGAACAGGCGGGGCAGACGGCGGGGCTGCTATGCTCGAAGGTGGACGCCATGCGCTGTCACCCCTGCACGCTGAAGGTGATGTTGTGGCGATAGTCGGTGCCGTCGCGTGCCGTCCCCGTCAGGCGCAGGCGCCAGCGTCCCGGCGCGATATCGACGGGAGCCACGAAGGCCCCGCTGTTGCGCGTCAGGTCCAGCAGTTGGTCATGCTCGCGGTTGGTGGGCCGGGTCAGCAGCGCTTGAAACTCCGCCGGAACCGCAGGATTGCCGGCCGAATCCAGAAGATGCAGGGTCAGAATCCCGGCCTCCTCGTCCAGCGACACCTCGGCCGTCCAGCCAAGCGCCTCCTGTGCATCACGCCGCACGTCGAAATCCTGGCTGTCGGCGTAGGACGAGGAGACTTCGAGCCCCGGAAAGGTGCGAATCGCGCTGAATGCCATGAAGAGGTTCACCCCGAGGATGACGGCAAAGCCGCCGCCGAAGATCATCAGCATCTTTCGGCCGGTCAGCTCACGGCCGCGCGGGGTGAAGTCGTTTTCCTCGGCCATTTCAGTTGTCCCGTCCATTGAACACCGTGTCGGAATAGCTGCGCGTGCCACTGGTCTCGTCTTCCAGCCAGAGCCGGAACTCCGTCCGCTCACGGTTCGCGGCCAGGCTGTCGGGGGCCGCCGTCACGTAGATACGATGCGACCCGATGCTGTCAGGCGGCACCGCCACCAACAGGCCGTTCGCGCCTTCCACCTCGATATCCAGCGGCGTCTCCGACGTCAGAGAAAAGGCGAACGTGGTTTCATCGTGCTGCATGTTGCGCACCCGAACGTCATAGGTGTTGCGGATCGTTCCGTCCGAGAGAGTGACGTATTGCGGGTTGCGCACCGGCGACACCGTCATGTCGATATCGGATCGGATGAACAGCAGCACGACCAGCCCGATGCCGATGGCGGACCATAGCGCGGTATACATGATGGTGCGCACACGGAAGATATGTTTCCACACCGGGATCTTCGGCTTGCCGGCGCGTTCGTTCGACTCGTCCGTCAATGCCATGTAGTCGATCAGCCCGCGCGGCTTGCCGATCTTGTCCATGATGTCGTCGCAGGCGTCGATGCACAGCGCACAGGTAATGCATTCCAGTTGCTGGCCGTCGCGGATGTCGATGCCCACTGGGCAGACATTGACGCAGGCCATGCAGTCGATGCAATCGCCAAGCTGGTCCGCATCAGCGCCCTTGCGGTGCTTGCCACGCGGTTCGCCACGCCATTCGCGGTAGGCGACGGTCAGCGAATCCTCGTCCATCATGGCCGCCTGGATACGCGGCCATGGGCACATGTAGATGCAGACCTGTTCGCGCATGAAGCCGCCGAAAACGAAGGTCGTCGCGGTCAGGATGCCGATGGTGGCGTAGGCCACGTAGGGCGCATTGAAGGTGACGAGGTTCATCGCCAGCGTCGGCGCATCGGTGAAGTAGAACACCCAGGCACCGCCAGTGGCGACCGCGATCAGGAACCATATGATATACTTGGTGATCCGAAGGCGCAGTTTCTTGGCGTCCCATTTCTGTTTCCAAAGCCGCAGGCGCGCGTTGCGGTCGCCCTCGATCCAGCGTTCGACGGTGTAAAAGAGGTCGGTCCACACGGTCTGCGGGCAGGCATAACCGCACCAGACCCGGCCAAGCGCCGAGGTGAACAGGAAAAGGCCAAGCCCCGCCATGATCAAAAGACCGGCGACAAAGTAAAATTCATGAGGCCAGATCTCGATCCAGAAAAAGAAGAAGCGTCGGCTGGCCAGGTCCATCAACACCGCCTGATCGGGCAGCGACGGGCCACGATCCCAGCGGATCCATGGCGTCAGGTAGTAGATGCCAAGGGTCACGATCATGATGATCCACTTGAGGTTGCGAAATGCCCCGCTGACCCGCTTGGGAAACACGGGTTCGCGGGCGGCATAGAGCTTTTGCGGTTCTTCTGTGGAACTCATGGCCGGAGTTACCTTTCGAGTCGGATTACCTTGGCGTGATCGTGGTGTAGATGCCGCACGGCAGGGCAACCTTGACGTGGATCAAGTCTCTACCGCTTGATACGTAAAAGGTGAGTTGCAGGAATAGGTTTTGACAGGGGGTGCGTCGAAATACCCGATCCGAAACGCGGAATGCCGACCCTTGGCAGAGTCGGCGTCGATGTTGGGCAACATGTCAAGGAATCCGAAAGGAAAATGCCGGCCCCGCAGGAAACGCGCGAACAGGACCAGGGCCGGCACCTTTTCCGGCGGCCGTGAAGGGCCACCGGAATTCTTGTCGGGGATTACTCCCCGCCGCCCAGCGAGTGGACGTAAACCGCGAGCGAGCGCACCTCGGCCTCGGACAGGCGCCCGGTATCGGACGCCTCCGCGGACCATGGCGGCATGACGCCGAAGCGGGCATAGCGCACGGTCTGTTCCAGCGTGTCCACGTCGCCGCCGTAGAGCCAGATCGCATCTGTCAGGTTCGGGGCCCCGAGGAAGCGATCCCCGGTACCATCATCCATGTGGCAGGCGGCGCAGTTGTTCAGGAACACCTCTTCACCTGCGCTCGCCAGCGTGGTGTCGTGATCCTGATCGGAAATGCTGCGCACGTATTGCACGACGCTGTCGATTTCCTCGTCGGTCAGGATGTCACCGAAGGGCGTCATCTGGGAATAGCGGGCGTCGAAATCATCCTCGTTCCGGATCCCATGACTGATCGTATAGTGGATATCCTCCAGTGAGCCACCCCAGAGCCAATCGTCATCCAGCAGGTTGGGATAGCCAGAGGCCTGAACCCCTGCGGCGCCGGACCCGTGGCATTGCGAACACCATGTCATGAACAACGCCCGCCCGCCCTGCTGGGCGTAGTTGTAGAGATGGGGGTTGTCGTCGGGGTTGATCGCGGCAAGCTCGACCTCTTCGATCTCGGCCCGGATCGGGGCGTTCATCGCCTCGAAACTGGAAATATCCGCAGCCACCTCGCCGCGGGTCGAATAGCCGAGGATCCCGGAGGTCGCGGAGTTAACCAGCGGCCATGCCGGATAGAGCACGCTGTAGCCGATGGCCCAGACGATGCAGCCGTACAGCGTCCACAACCACCAACGGGGCAGCGGATTGTTGAATTCCTTGATGCCGTCCCAGGAATGACCCGTGGTTTCGGGATCCCCTTCAAGAAGCTTCGAGTCTGTTGAGTGTTCTTTTCCGGTCATTGCCGCGCCTCCGTCAGATGGGCGTCCCGGTCGGTGCCAGATTGGCGTCGGGCCGGTTTGTCGTCATGGCGAAACGGGATATTTGCACTGTCCTGGTGGACCTTCCGGCTTCCGGGCCGGAAGATGAACAGGACCACGCCGATAAACGCGAGGAACATGAACAGCAGCCCCCCGGTGCCTGCGAATACCCGCATGATGGTATAGCTATCTTCCATCGTTACCCCCTCAGCGGCTTTCATCCGGCGTGAAGGTCGAGAAATCGACCAACGTGCCAAGCATTTGCAGATAAGCGATCACCGCATCCATCTCCGTCACCGCCGGGTTGCCATCGAAGTCGCGGACCTGCGCCCCCGGATAGCGTTCGGCAACCACGTCATCCCCGAAATCGGTGGCCTGCTGGACGAAATCATATTGCGCCTGCTCTATCATCTCGTCGGTATAGGGCACGCCCACCAGCCGGTGCGTCGACATCAGGTCGCCGATATACTCCGGGTCGATGACCCGGTTTGCAAAGTATCCGTAGGCCGGCATCACCGATTCCGGCACCACCGACTGCGGATCGGTCAGGTGATCGACATGCCAGTTGTCCGAGTAACGACCGCCGACGCGGGCAAGGTCGGGCCCGGTTCTCTTCGATCCCCACTGGAACGGATGGTCATACATCGATTCCGCCGCGAGGCTGTAGTGGCCATAGCGTTCGACCTCGTCGCGCATCGGCCGGATCATCTGGCTGTGGCACACGTAGCAGCCTTCCCGGACGTAGATCTCGCGCCCGGCCAGTTCCAGCGGTGAGTAGGGGCGCACGCCTTCCACCTCCTCGATCGTGTTGTCGAGGTAGAAAAGCGGCGCAATTTCCACGACCCCACCCACGGTGACGACAGCGAAGCTGAGCGCCAGAAGCAGGGTCGCGTTCTTCTCGATTTTAGCGTGTCCGTCGAGAGCAGCCATTGTTCAGCCCTCCTTATTCAGCCGGCGCCGCAGCAGAGGTGGTTGCCCTGGCAACACCCTTCCGCACGGTCATCCACAGGTTATAAACCATGATCAGCGCGCCCGTGAGGTAGAGAACCCCGCCGAGGCCACGGACCACATACATCGGGAACTTGGCGGCAACGGTGTCGGCGAAGCTGTTCACAAGGAAGCCTTGTGCATCCACCTCACGCCACATCAATCCTTCCATTATGCCGCTCACCCACATCGACGCGGCGTAGAGCACGATACCGATCGTGGCGAGCCAGTAGTGCCAACTGACCATCCGCAGACTGTACAGCGCCTGACGGTTCCACAGTTTCGGCACAAGGTAGTAGAGCATCCCGAAGGTGATCATTCCGTTCCAGCCAAGCGCGCCGGAATGGACGTGGCCGATGGTCCAGTCGGTGTAATGCGACAGCGAGTTCACCGCGCGGATCGACATCATCGGACCTTCGAAGGTCGACATCCCGTAGAACGCCACCGAGGTCACCATCATCCGCAGCACCGGATCTGTGCGCAGCTTGTCCCACGCGCCCGACAGCGTCATCAGGCCGTTGATCATGCCACCCCAGCTGGGCATCCACAGCACGATCGAGAACACCATGCCGAGGGTCGAGGCCCAATCCGGCAGCGCGGTATAGTGCAGGTGGTGCGGACCGGCCCAGATGTAGAGGAAGATCAGCGCCCAGAAGTGGATGATCGACAGCTTGTAGGAATAGACCGGGCGCTCGGCCTGCTTCGGGATGAAGTAATACATCATGCCCAGGAAGCCCGCGGTCAGGAAAAAGCCCACGGCGTTGTGGCCGTACCACCACTGCGTCATGGCGTCCTGCACACCGGACATCAGCGAAACGGAGCGCGACCCGAAGATCGACACCGGCACGGCAAGGTTGTTGACCACGTGCAGCATCGCCACGGTGACGATGAAGCTGAGGTAAAACCAGTTGGCGACGTAGATATGCGGTTCCTTGCGCTTGATCAGCGTGCCCATGTACAGCACCAGGTAAGCCACCCAGACCACGGTCAGCCACAGGTCGATATACCATTCGGGTTCGGCGTATTCGCGGCTTTGCGACCCGCCGAGGATATAGGAGGTCGCGGCCAGCAGGATGAAGAACTGGTAGCCCCAGAGGACGAACCACGCCAGGCCACCGCCCCACAAGCGTGCCGCCGAGGTGCGCTGCACAACGTAGAACGACGATGCCAGCAGACCGGTCCCCCCGAAGGCGAAGATCACCGCAGAGGTGTGCAGCGGACGCAGGCGACCGAAGTTCATGTATCCCTGCGCCCAATCGAAATTGAGCTGCGGGAAAGCCAGCTGAAATGCGATCCAGACCCCGACGAGGAAACCAACAACGCCCCAGAAGGCTGTCAGGATTACACCGACCCGAACCGGACCGTCCATGTATTCGGTTTCCAGCACCTCGGCCGGAACCGGTTCATCCGTGCGGCGCAACTGCCACAGAAAAAGCCCGGATGCCGTCACCATGACCAGGATCATGTGAACCATGTACAACATGTCCCGGGCGTAGCTTGCCGCGATCGCGGCGAGCACCGCGACCAGGCCAAGGATCAGGAGCTTCACGTAATCAAGCATTGATCGTCCCTCTATCGTGCCCCGGCGCGACTCGTAAGCCGCCCGGAACGGTTCCATCTTCCTCCAGATCGCGCAGGCGACACGATCCGGCTTTGATCTATGTCAATGTAGTCTCATCTGGCGGCTTGATGCATGTCAATGTGTCGCTCATTCTACGTTCGTATTAATCGCGCAGCAGCTACGGAGGACGCACATGGCCTATAAGAGCATATTCACCGTCATCACCGACCAAGAGGACGTGAGTCCCGTTCTGGAGGCCGCAATTCCCTTCGCTCGCGCCGAGGGCGCGCATCTGGATGTTCTCTGCCTCGGGATCGACCGAACGCAAACGGGGTATTACTTTGCCGGCGCGACCGCACTGATGCATGAAGAAACCCTGCTCTACGCCCAAAACGAGGCAAAGGCGCTTGAACAATCCGTGCGCGACAGGCTTGGGCACAGCGAAATCAGTTGGGGGGTCGATGCTGTCATTGCGCAGACCGCATCGGTCGCCGGGCTGGTCGCCAGGCGGGCCCGGTTTTCCGACCTCGTGATGCTGCCAAGACCGTATGGTGAAAGCCGCACAATGGACGCGCCCGTCATCATCGAAGCGGCCATGTTCCAGGGGCAGGCGCCGGTCATGGTCCTGCCGGGCGACAAGGCGCCCGACACTCGGCCATCGCGCGTGGTCATCGCGTGGAACGAAAGCACCGAGGCGCTAAGCGCCGTGCGCCGCGCGATGCCTTTGTTGCTGGCGGCGAAGGAGGTCGAGATCCTGATCATCGACCCACAGCGCCACGGCACCGAAACCGCCGATCCCGGAACCGAGTTGTCGGAGATGCTGACCCGCCACGGTGCCAATGTCGAGGTGTCGATCGTCGCCTGCACCATGCCGCGGATCTCTGACATGATCCTGCGCCATGTCAGCGACCAGAACGCCGATCTTCTGGTGATGGGCGCCTACGGGCATTCCCGGTTCCGCGAGGCGATCCTGGGCGGGGCCACACGCAACCTGCTGGAACAGGCGGAGATTCCGGTGCTGATGGCGCATTGACGCCTCGTCAGACGATCATCGCCGAAGCAAAGGGCGTCCGTGCGGGCGCCCTTTTCGGTGCGGCCCTCAAGGCCGCGAACACGCCACGGAATATCCTTGCATAAGTGTTTATATTACACTAATATGAAACGCAGATGATCCCATCAACCCGATGAGGCCCCAAACCATGTTCTGCACCGCCCATACACCGCCCCGCCCTGGCCACCACCGGCGTCCCGCACCATCACGACCGCCGCGTTCGCGCACAGGGAAACCCTGCCCGCAAGCCCGGTCAGGTCTTCACCGACTGGGCCAGCATCTGAATATTCAGGACGGATCAGGAATAGACGCCACCATCCGCGTCGTCGCCTGTCTCGTCCATCAGCGCTTCGACACTGGGGACAAGAATATGGCGCTTGCCCTGCAATTCGATCACACCATCCCGCCTCAGCGCCGACATCTGTCGGCTGACGGTTTCCAATGTCAGGCCAAGATAGTCGGCCATCGCCTCACGCGTCAGGGGCAGATCGAAGGACAACGACTCCAATCCGCCGAAGTTCTTGAGCGAGGCATCCCGCCGGGCAATGATGAACAGGAAGCTGGCAATTTTCTCCCGCGCGGTCTTGCGCCCGAGCAACAGCATCCATTCGCGCGCCGCATCCAGTTCATCCAGCGTCATTTCCAGCAACCGCTGGCTCAGATGCGGGGTCGCCTCGATCAACCCCTGAAACGGAACGCGCCGGAAGCAGCACAACGTCACTTCCGTCGTCGCCGTCACATCATAGGTGACCGATTCGCGGTTCGGGCGCCCAAGGAAATCGCTTGGCAGCAACAGGCCGACCATCTGGCGCCGGCCATCCTCCATCGTCTGGGTGAGGGCGGCCACGCCTTCGACCACCGACGCGACGAAATCCATCTTGTCTCCGGCCCAGACGATCGCCTGCCCGGCTTCGAAACGCCTGTAATACTTGATCGCGTCAAGCTGTTCCATTTCACCGGACTCGCAGCGCGAACAGACGGCCCGGTGTCTTATCGGGCAATCCGAACACGCGAAATCCGACACTGCCAAGGATTTTTGGGGCATAAGTGTTTCCTTGAGTCCTGACCAAGAGCCGTCGCTTTGATCTCGATCAAATACATCCTGTTCGTCGCTGTGTAATTCTACTTCAATGAAAAATCTTGCGCAACTTCGTCGCCTCGGACTTTTCGAGGCCAAGGTCCCGCGCTACACCAGCTACCCGCCTGCCACGAAGTTCTCGAACGACGTGGATTCTGGTGTATTCGAGGACTGGATTCGCACGATCCCCGCCGGAACGCGGGTATCGCTTTATCTGCATGTGCCGTTCTGCCGCAGGCTATGCTGGTTCTGTGCTTGCCGCACCCAAGGGGTGCGCAGCGACGCGCCGGTACAGGCTTACCTTGAAACCCTGAAGAGGGAAATCCGGTTGGTCGCCGGGATGCTGCCCAGCGGGGTGGAGGTGGCAAGGCTGCACTGGGGCGGCGGCACGCCGACGCTGCTGTCAGATACGATGATCTCCGATTTGACCACGGAACTGGCGCGGTCCTTCCCCTATTCCGACGACATGGAATTCTCGGTCGAGATCGACCCGAACGAAATCGGCCCCGCCCGGCTTGACGCCCTCGCCGCCGCCGGGCTCAACCGTGCCTCGATCGGGGTTCAGGATTTCGACCCCGGCATCCAGAAGATCATCGGCCGCATGCAAAGCTACGAGATCACGCGCAACGCAGTGGAAGATCTCCGCGCGCGCGGCATCACCTCGCTCAACGCCGATATCCTGTTCGGCCTGCCCAACCAGACGCAGGAAAAGATATCGGACACAGTGCAGATGCTGCTCTCGCTCGTCCCCGACCGGGTCGCTCTCTACGGCTATGCGCATGTGCCATGGATGGCCAAGCGGCAGGCGATGATCCCGACGGAGATGCTGCCGCGCCCCGAAGAACGGCTGGATTTGTTCGAAACGGCCCGCGACCTGTTCAAATGGGACGGCTACGACGAGATCGGGATCGACCATTTCGCAAGGCCGGGCGACAGCTTGGCCAGGGCGGCGCAAGGCGGTCGCCTGCGGCGGAACTTCCAGGGCTATACCGATGACACCTGCGACGTGCTGATCGGGCTTGGCGCGTCTTCGATTTCGAAATTTCCGCAGGGCTTTGCCCAGAATGCCGCCGGAACCGCCGACTACCAGAAGGCCGTCCGCGCCGGGCAACTCTCGACCGGGCGCGGTCACGTCTTCAAGGGCGAGGACAAGCTGCGTGCCCGGTTGATCGAGGCCCTGATGTGCGATTTTCGCATCGACAGCGCCGAAATCGTGGACAGTTTCGGCGTGTCGCCGGCACAGCTTGCCGCGCTCTGCCAGGAAGCGGCCGAGGCCTTCCCGGACATGGTGGACTGGAACGCGACGGGCTTTTCGATCCGGCCCGAGGGGCGGCCGCTTGCCCGCCTGATCGCGCGCGCCTTCGATGCCTATGAAATGCAGGCGGAGGGGCACAGCTCCGCGATCTGAGGCGGCGGGCGGTTCAGGCCGCCCCGCCCTCTGCCGTTCCGAAAGCCGCCACCATCAATTCGCGGGTATAGGCGGATTTCGGGTTGTCGAAGATCTCGGCGGTCGTCCCCGTTTCGACGATATCGCCCGTCTTCATCACAACCACCTTGTGGCTTAGCGCCCGAACCACCTTCAGGTCATGACTGATGAAGAGGTAGGCAAGGTTGTGCCGCTTTTGCAGCCGCAGCAAAAGTTCCACGATCTGCACCTGCACCGTCATGTCGAGCGCGCTTGTCGGTTCGTCCAGCACCACAAGGCGGGGGCTCAGGATCATCGCGCGGGCGATGGCGATACGCTGCCGCTGGCCACCGGAAAACTCGTGCGGGTAGCGGTGCATCATGTCCGGGTCGAGGCCGACCTCGGTCAGGATATCGGCAACGCGTGCGACGCGGTCTTCCGCGCGCACCGGATCATGGATCAACAGCCCCTCCGACACGATCTGTTCCACCGTCATCCGCGGTGAAGGCGACCCGAAGGGGTCCTGAAATACCACCTGCATGTGCTTTCGCAGCGGCCGCAGCCTGGTGGAATGCCAGCCCTGCACGTCCTGACCCTGGAACACGATCCGCCCCTCGGAGGACAAGAGCCGCAGGATCGCCAGTGCCAGCGTTGTCTTGCCGGACCCGGATTCACCCACGATACCCAGCGTTTCGCCCGCCCGCACCGACAGGTCCGCCTGGTTGACCGCCTTCACATGGCCCACCGTCCGGCGCAGGAAACCGCGCTGGATCGGGAACCAGACTCGCAACCCTTCGGTGCGCACGATCTCCTTGGCGCTGTGCGGCACCGGGTCGGGCGCGCCCTGCGGCTCGGCCGCCAGTAACTTTTGCGTATAGGGGTGGCGCGGGTCAGTGAAGATCTTCTCGGTCGGGCCGGTTTCCACGATCTCGCCGTCTTTCATCACGCAAACCCGGTCGGCGATGCGGCGCACGATGGTCAGGTCATGGGTGATGAACAGAAGGCTCATGTTCTCCTGCTGCTTGAGGTCGGCCAGAAGATCGAGGATCTGCGCCTGAATGGTCACATCGAGCGCCGTCGTCGGTTCATCCGCAACCAGAAGGTCTGGGCCGTTGGCAAGCGCCATGGCGATCATCACGCGCTGCCGCTGCCCACCCGACAATTGGTGCGGATAGGCCGTCAGCCGGGTTTCCGCGTCGCGGATGCCGACCCGGTCCAGCAATTGAAGGATTCGCTCCCGCGCCGCCGCGCCGGTCACGCCCTGGTGCAGAGCAATGCTTTCGCCCAGTTGCTTTTCCAGCGTGTGCAACGGGTTGAGCGATGTCATCGGCTCCTGGAAGATGAAGCTGATATCGTTGCCCCGCACCTTGCGCAGATCCGCCTCCGCCGCGCCGATCATCTCGCGCCCGTCATAGGTGACAGACCCCGACACCTCCGCGCTACCGGGCAGAAGCGACACGGTAGAGAGCGCCGTCACCGACTTGCCGGAGCCGGATTCGCCGACGATCGCCACGGTTTCGCCCTCACCAACCTCGAAGCTGACGCCCTTCACGGCCTCGGTGCGCGCGCCGTCCTGGGTGAAGCTGACCGACAGGTTGCGGACCTTGAGCAAGCTCATTGAAACGTCTTTCTGGGATCGAACGCGTCGCGCACCCCTTCGAAGATGAAGACCAGCAGCGACAACATGAAGGCAAAGGCAAAGAACGCGGTAAAGCCGAGCCATGGCGCCTGCAGGTTGTTCTTGGCCTGCAAGGTCAGCTCGCCCAGCGACGGCGCCGAGGAGGGCAGCCCGAAGCCGAGGAAATCGAGCGCTGCCAGCCCGCCGATCGTGCCGGTCACGATGAACGGCAGCATGGTCAGCGTCGCCACCATCGCGTTGGGAAGGACATGGCGGAACATGATCGTGCCGTTGCCGACCCCAAGCGCGCGGGCGGCGCGGACGTATTCGAAGTTGCGCGCGCGCAGGAATTCCGCCCGCACGACGCCGACAAGCGCGGTCCAGCCAAAGAGCGTCATCAGAAACACCAGCAGCCAGAAATCCATGCGGAAAATGGCGGCAACGATGATGATGACGTAAAGGCTTGGCGTCGCGCCCCAAAGCTCGATCACCCGCTGGAACAGAAGGTCGATCAACCCGCCGAAAAAGCCCTGAACCGCACCCGCCGCAATGCCGATGACGGAGGTCAGGACCGTCACGATCAGCGCAAAGGTCACACTGAGGCGAAAGCCGTAGATCACGCGGGCCAGAACATCGCGTGCGGTATCGTCGGTGCCCAGCAGATGCGTTTCATCCGGGGCCGAGGGGGCCGATCCGCCGATATCGTTCACCGTGTTATAGGCATAGGGCACCAGTGGCCAGATCAGCCAGCCCCGGTGGAAATCCGGCGCGCGTTCGGCCAGCGAGCCGTCCTGCGCCGCCGCGATCACGCCCTCGGGATCGTCCCAGCACCTGTCCAGCCCGCCGGAAATGATCAGGCATTGCACCTCGATATCGCGGTAGACCGCCTCGGTCCGGAAATCGCCGCCGAAGGCCGTTTCGGGATAGAAGCTGACAATCGGGGTGAAATACTCGCCCCGGTATTGCACAAGCAACGGTCGGTCATTGGCAATCAGTTCCGCGCCGATCGACAGGACATAGAGGATGGCGAAGATTACCAGCGACCAGTAGGCGCGCCGGTTGGACTTGAAGTTGCGCAAACGGCGCCGGTTGAGCGGCGACAGGGTGACAAGGGCCATGGCTCAGGTCTCCCGCGTTTCGAAGTCGATGCGCGGGTCGATCCAGACATACATCAGGTCCGAAAACAGCCCCACGACCAGCCCGATCAGCCCGAAGACGAAGAGGGTGCCGAAGATCACCGGGTAGTCGCGGCTGACCGCCGCCTCGAACCCCAGACGGCCAAGCCCGTCGAGCGAGAAGATCGTCTCGATGATCAGCGAACCGCCGAAGAACACCGACACGAAGACCGCCGGGAACCCGGCGATCACGATCAGCATCGCGTTGCGAAAGACATGGCCATACAGCACCCGGCGCTCGCCCAGCCCCTTGGCCTTGGCGGTCATCACGTATTGCTTCTTGATCTCGTCCAGAAAACTGTTCTTGGTCAGCAACGTCAACGTGGCAAAGGCCGAGATGGTCGAGGCCAGCACCGGCAGCGTGATGTGCCAGAAATAATCCAGCACCTTGCCGATCAGGCTCAACTCCTCCCAATTGTCAGAGGTCAGACCGCGCAGCGGGAAGAACTGCCAGTAGGATCCGCCCGCGAACAGCACCAGCAGCAGGATCGCGAACAGGAAGCCGGGGATCGCATAGGCGACGATGATCATGCCGCTGGTCCAGGTGTCGAACTTGGTGCCATCGCGCGTCGCCTTGCGGATGCCCAGCGGGATCGACACCAGGTAGGCAATCACCGTGGACCACAGGCCCAGCGTTATCGAAACCGGCATCTTTTCGACCACCAGATCGACGACCGAGATGGAGCGGAAATAGCTTTCCCCGAAATCGAAGCGCATGTAATCCCACATCATCAGGAAAAACCGTTCCAGCACCGGGATGGTCTCGGTCGCGCATTCCTCGGCGGCAAGCGTCGGCTCACCCTCATAGCCCGCGTCGCAGACAATCCGGGCGAAATGAAATTCCACCTCCAGTTCCGCGATGAAATCGGGCGGCAGGCCGCGCGCGCCCAGGTAACTGTCCTCGCCGCCCAGCTCGCCGCTGCCGCCGGTCTCGGACCCGCCGCCGGATATCCCGGCAAAGACATCGCCTTCGCCCTCCAGCTGCGCCATGATCTGGTCGATCGGCCCGCCGGGCACAAATTGCACGAGGGCGAAGTTGATCACCATGATTCCGATCAGCGTCGGGATCATCAGCAAGATCCGTCTGAGAATATAGGCGCTCATCTTGCTTTACAGAACGCCGGCATCTTCAAGCGCGGCCTCCGCATCCGGGTCGATCCACCAGAAATCCAGAAAGCCGAGCGAATAGGGCGGCAGGTTTTCCGGGTAGCGATATATGTCGTAATAAGCGACCCAGTGGTTGGGGTTATACCATTGCGGCACCCGGAAACGTTCCCAGCGCAGCACCCGGTCAAGCGCCTGCACTGCGGTGGTCAGGTCTTCCTGCGTTTCGGCGTCGACCACCGCCTCGACCAGCGCGTCGATGGCCGGGTCGGCCACACCGGCGGAATTGAACACGGAATCGTTCGCCGTGGCCGATCCGAAATACTGCCGCAGGCTCGACCCCGGTTCATAACCCATCGGGAAATGGTCGGTAATGATATCGAAGTCATAGTTACGCTCGCGCTGCGTGAACTGGGCGTTGTCGATCCGGTTCAGGCGGGCGTCGATGCCGATGGCCTGAAGGTTTTCGACGTAGGGGTTGATGATCCGGTCAAACAGCGGCGAGGTGTTGAGAAACTCGATTCTCAGCCTTTCGCCCGCCGTGTTGCGCAGCATTCCGTCATCGCCCGGTTCCCATCCGGCCTCTGCCAGTAGCCGCAGCGCCTGGCGTGCACGGCCCCGGCTGTAGGCCCGGTCGGGATTGGTCGGCGGGATCGCGTAGGCCTCCTGGGTGAAAATCTCTGGGCGTAACTGGTCGCGCAGCGGCTCCAGCAGCGCCAACTCGCCCTCCGATGGCAGACCGGTCGCTGCCAGATGGGTGTTTTCCCAGAACGACACGTTGGGGCTGTAAAGACCGTGGAACAGCGTCTGGTTGGTCCACTCGAAATTGAACATGAGCGAAACCGCCTCGCGCACCCGCACATCCTGAAACTGCGGTCGGCGCAGGTTCATCACGAAGCTCTGGCCCGAGGAAATGGTGCCATCGGGGATTTCCTCGCGCACCACGATGCCCTGTTGCAGTCGCGGGAAATCATAGGCCGTGGCCCACTGGTTCGAGCTTGATTCATTGCGGAACGTGTATTGCCCGGCGGTGAACCCCTCGTAGGAGGCGATGGAATCGCCGTAATACTCGATGCGGATGGTCTCGTAATTGTGCCGCCCCTGGTTGATCGGCAGGTGATCGCCCCAGTAATCGGGATCGCGGCGATAGACGATGCGCTCCCCGACTTCGACGGTATCGGCAACATAGGGCCCCGATCCGATCAGCGGCTCCAGCCGGCTTTCCTCGAAATCGAGGCCCGATGCCTCGTGGCTGGCGCGGCTGAACACCGGCAGGCCGCCCGCCGTGTCGATGCGGCCACGAATGGGCGCGTCGGGGTTGAATTCGAACCGCACCCGGCGGTCGTCCAGCGCCTCCGCCCCGGACAGTGTCAGCCCGATCGACGCGCGGAAGGACGGCAGCCCCTCGTCGCGCAGGATCTCGTAGCTGAACACCACGTCATCGGCAGTGACCGGCGTGCCGTCGGAAAACCGGGCTTCCTCGCGCAGGGTGAAGATGACGTAGGACCGGTCTTCGGGGTATGCGATGGTTTCACACAGCAGGCAGTAGAAACTGCCCACCTCGTCGTCGGTGCCTTCGAGCATCGACTCGAAGAGCATCGACGCCAGCAACGCCGACCGGCCCTGTCGCGTGTAGGGGTGAAGCGAATCGAAAGACCCCGACCACGGGAAAGAGAGTTCGCCACCGCGCGGCGCATCCGGATTGACATAATCGAGATGCTCGAAATCCGGCCCGTAGCGCAGATCGCCAAATGTGGAAATGCCGTGCGCAACCGTCAGCGGACCGGTGTCATCCTGCCCGAAACCGGGCGTCGCAAGAAGTGTGGCAGCAAGCAGTGGCATGGCCATCCACCACGAACCGGGCGGGCGCGTCGAAACTCGGGTGCGGGTCATTCGGGGCTCCCCTGCGAAAGGTCGGTCTGTTTTTCGTTATGGGTGTCGGTATCGTAAGGACCAGCCCCGCCCCGGTTCAAGACGAATAAAGCCTTCGTGATCGCCCAAACGAAAAAGGCCGCCCGGAAGGGGCGGCCCATGATGCGCACGGCGCAAGATCATTCATCAAGCGAGTCGAGATAGGCGATCATCGCGGCGCGGTCTTCGACGCTGCGCATCCCGCCGTAGGACATCGCTGTGCCCTGCGCGTAGCCGCGCGGATTCTCAAGCCAGGCGTTCAGCGCTTCGGGCGTCCAGCCCCCTTCCAGAGCCAGAAGCGCGCTGGAATAGCTGTACCCTTCGGCAGAGGCAATATCGCGGCCAACCACACCATGCAACGAGGGACCGACGCCGTGAACGCCCGGGTCTACCACGTGGCAAGCACGGCATTGACGCCACAGCCCTTCGCCATCCGCCGGGTCGGCGGCGGCAAGGATTTCCGAGAACGCCACTTCTTCGACGACGTCTTCTCCGGCCGCTTCGTTCTCGCCGGTGTCGATGACGTAGCCGGCGAGATGATCTTCGCCGTGGCCGCCCCCCACGTTGAACAGGCCATTGGCGGCCCAAACACCCAGAAGCAGAATCAGCAAGGCGGCGCAGATGCTGCCAACGGCCTTGGTAAGGGTCATCGTGTCAAACATGGTTATCCCATCCACAATTCGGTTTGCCGGGTATGTATCGGCTTTTCGGCGTTGCTTTCAAGGTGTAGTAGCGCGACAGAACGCCCTTGTCGAAGAAAGTCGATCAAATGACCGCGCGTATCGCATTCCAGGGGGAACCCGGCGCCTATTCGCACCAGGCCTGTCGTGAGGCGCGCCCGCACCTGGAGGCGCTGGCTTGCGCCAATTTCGAGGACGTGATCGAGGCGGTGCGCAGCGGCGCGGCGGACCAGGCAATGCTGCCGGTGGAAAACTCCACCTATGGCCGGGTGGCCGATATTCACCGGCTTCTGCCCGACAGCGGGCTACATATCGTCGATGAGGCGTTCGTGCGGGTCCATATCAACCTGCTCGGCGTTCCCGGCGCGACGCTGGCCGATGTCGATGAGGCGTTCAGCCATCTTGTGCTGCTGCCGCAATGCGGGTCGTTCCTGCGCAAACATGACATTCGCGGCCGGGTCAGCCCCGACAACGCCCGCGCCGCGCGCGACGTGGCGGCAAGGGGCGACAGGACGAAGGCGGCGCTGGCCTCGGAACTGGCGGGCGAGATCTACGGGCTCGACCTGCTGGCGCGCCATATCGAGGATCACGATAACAACACCACGCGCTTCCTGATCATGTCGCGCACCCCCGACATGACCCGCCGCGCCGATCACATGATGACCAGTTTCGTCTTTCAGGTGCGCAACATCCCTGCCGCGCTTTACAAGGCGATGGGCGGCTTTGCCACCAACGGCGTTAACATGACCAAGCTGGAAAGCTACATGGTCGGCGGCAGTTTCACCGCCACCCAGTTCTATGCCGATATCGAGGGCCACCCGAACGACCACAACGTGCGATTGGCGATGGACGAGCTAAACTACTTTACCTCGCATATCCACATTCTCGGCTCCTATCCGGCAGACCCGATGCGCGACTGACCATCAGCCGCGCCTCTGCTGCCGACGGTAGTCGTTTTCAAACTGATTGCCGAGGGCGACAATGCGCGAGTCGATCTTCCCCTGAACCTTCTTGCGCGCCAGTTTCACCGTCTGAAGGATCAGTCTCGCCCCAAGCGTTGTCGCCTTGAGTTGCGCCGAGGCACGCACCAGCGTCTTTTCCGGCGCCAATTCCTCGAAGGTCAGGTCCACATCGACGCGCATCCCGCCGACGACAGTTTGCATCTGCGCGCGTTCGGGCGGGTTCAGGACGGTCACTGTCGCCTCGACACCGCGCGTCTTGCCGCGCACGACGACGGAGCCGCGCCACGACACGCCTTCGGTCATCTCGGTAAAGCCGTTGACGCGGCGAATCTCGGCGCCGTAGCCGCGCGCCGCCTGTTCATAGCGGGTGAAATCGGCAAATCGCCAGAAGGCAAAGTCGCGCGGAACGTCCACCTCTTCCCGTGTCTCGAAGATCATGCTGGTCTGCCCTTTCCTGTTGCGCCCGCCCGAGCGAGACCTTGCCCGTCAGTCGAGCCTGTCCGCAAGCCAGTTTTCAATCAGAAACCGTGCAATCGACCCCTTGCGGGCGGGCAGAAGCGTCGCGTGCCGCCCTGCAAGCGCCTCGGCCAGGTCCTCGCGGCTGATCCACAGCGCATCCTCCAGCTCCACCGGGTCGCGCGTGATCTTCCGGCTTTGCGCCTCTCCCTGGCAGCCGAGCATCAGCGACGAGGGATAGGGCCATGGCTGACTGGCAAGGTAGCCGACGCGCCCCACCGCTACGGAGGTTTCCTCCATCACCTCGCGGCGCACGGCGGCTTCCATCGTTTCGCCCGGCTCCACGAAGCCGGCAAGCAGCGAATACATGCCTTTGGGCCAACCCGGCGAGCGGCCAAGCAGCGCGTCGTTGCCACCGGTGATCAGCATGATGACGACAGGGTCGGTGCGCGGGAAGTGATGCGCGCCGCAATCGGGACAGATGCGTTGCCAGCCCGCCTGCACCCTCCGGCTTTCGGTGCCGCAGCGCGCACAATACCGATGCGACCGGTGCCAGCCCAGCATCGCCTTGGCCGTTGCCGCCAATTCCGCGTCGCGCGCGCTTAGCATCGCCATCGCCAGCCGCAATTCGCCAAACGCCTGCCCATCAGCAGCAGCCGGGTGCACCTGAAGGGTGTCATCGGTGAAACTGTCCAGCGGGGCGAACGCCGCGATCTCCGGATTCCAGCGTGACAGGTCGGCGGCAAAGCGCAGCATGCCATCGTCATCGCCAAGGAACAAACGCTCGTTTGGCGCATCCGCCAGCATCGGGTGATCGCCCGCCAGCCAGACGAGCCTTTGGCCCGCTCCGTCCGCCTCCATCAACGGCTTGCCGCGCCAGATCGGCAACACTGCGCCGCGGCCATCCGCAAGCGCGGCAGCAAGTGCCGGACCATCGCCCCGCATCCACGCCGCCCGGTCGAGGCCCGAGCCCCCGAATGTCACTGTTTCCGCCAGCTTCATGGTCGCCCCGCCTTTCCGGCACCAAGGAATTAACCTTGTTTAACAAATCTATGGCAGGAATGTCGCACAATCGCGAATCTGCATTTCACGCCGAAACTGTGATCGCCCGCCACTGGTGTTTTCACTGTCCGAATGATCTAACTGGTTCCGGGACAAGGGAAAAGCAAAGAAAACCATGGGGACGAAAACAGCAGACCCCGCTGCCTTTGCGAATGGGCAGCGCCTGACCTTCGTGGTTTTGGCAACGACGGACCTGCACGCGAATTTGCGGTCTTACAACTATTACCTCGATGCCGAGGGCGGCGATCCCGGCCTTGCCCGCGTCGCCAGCGTTGTGCGCAAGCTGCGGGCCGAAGCGGGAAATTGCCTGCTTCTGGATAACGGCGATACGCTGCAAGGGTCGCCGCTGGGCGATCTCGCGGCCGAAGGCGGGCTTGGCAGGCCGCATCCGATGATCGCGGCAATGAACGCGCTTGGCTATGACGCCGCAACGCTGGGCAATCACGATTTCAACTACGGTCTGGACTTCCTGCAAGAGATGCTGGCCGACGCGGCGTTCCCGGTCGTGCTCGCCAATCTCGACCGCGCAGATGGCGAAAGCCTGCTGCCCCGCTCCTGCGTGCTGACGCGTGTGTTCACCGCCGAGGATGGCACGCCGCAGACGCTTCGCATCGGGATTCTGGGTGTCGTGCCGCCGCAGATCACGCAATGGGACGCGCGCCTGTTGACCGGCCATGTCCAAACCCACCCGATCGTGGCCAGCGCGCGGGCCGAGGCCGCCGAGTTGCACGACCGGGGCGCCGATCTGGTGATCGCGCTGTGCCATTCCGGTGTCGGTGCCGAGGTCGATACCCCCGATCTGGAGAATGCGGTTCTGCCGCTTGCCGCAAGCGGCGCGGTCGATGCCATCATCGCCGGCCACTCCCACAAGACCCTGCCGGCGCCCGACCAACCCGGTCGGGTCCACGGCGTGCCGGTGGTGCAGCCCGGTTTCTTCGGGTCGCATCTGGGACAGATTCGGTTCGACCTGATCCACGATGGCCGATGGCGGGTTGCGACCTCCGAGGTACGGCTGCACCGGGGCGACCAGGCCCCGCCGGACCCCGTGCTGCAAGACCTGTCCGCCGACAGCCACGCCGCCACGCTGGCCCATGTGCGCCGCCCGCTCGGCGCAACGGACGTGCCGCTGGAAACCTATTTTTCGCTGGCCGGCGACGGCCCGGCCCTGACCCTGATCGCGCAAGCCTCGGCGGCGGCTGCGCGTCATCAACTCGACGGGCACCCGCTTGCGCATCTGCCGCTGCTATCCGCTGTTGCTCCGTTCAAGGCGGGAGGGCGCGCCGGGCCGGGCTATTACACCGACATTCCCGCAGGCCCGTTGTCGATCCGCCATGTCGCAGATCTTTATGGGTTTCCCAACGGCCTGCACGTGCTGCGCGTCACCGGTGCCGATCTGCGCGACTGGCTCGACCGGGCGGCCAGCGCCTTTCACCGGATCGAGCCGGGGCGGGACGGACAAAGCCTGCTCGACCCGGATTTTTCGGGCTATAATTTCGACGTGATCCACGGGCTGACCTACCGTATCGACGTGACTGCCCCGGCCCGCTACAGCGCAGATGGCGCACAGACCTTTCCGGGCGAAGGCCGCATTCGAGACCTGTGTCACATGGGCCGCCCGCTGGATGACGGCGACGAATTTCTGGTGGTGACGAACAGCTACCGCGCCGCGGGCGGCGGACATTTCGCGGCAGCCGCGCGCAGTGAAACGGTGCTCGCCAGCCCCGACACGGTGCGCGACGTGCTGACACGCCATATCACCCAAGCCTCGCCTCTGACCCCACAAACCGATGACACATGGCGGTTCGTGCCCGTTCCCGGCACATCCGTGATCTATGAGACCGGCCCCGGCGCCCTGCGGCACAAGGCCAGGATGGAGGTGCTTGGCCTGACCCCGCTCGACCGGACCGACGCCGGATTCCTGCGCTGCGCGCTGCCCCTGTGACCCGATCGACCCCTTGCGGACGCCCGACGCATCCCTTATGTCGGCGCTGAGGGGTTGGCGCGGGCAGGCGCCTCGCCAACCTGGTCAGGACCGGAAGGTAGCAGCCACAACGAGCCCCGCTTGGGTCGATGTCCAACCTCTCACCCCGTCTTCACGCAGCGCGCTCTATCGCGCGCCGTGAAGGCGACAGATCCCCGTCCCCATATCCCGTCAGGAAGAAATCTGCGCCACGAGCGCGGGCAGATACGACAGATCCGGGATTTCGTGAAAGCGGGGATTGGCCACCGGTAGGGGCGCGTGTTCGAGCTCCCATGTCAGGTGATGCGGAACGTAAACGCCCGTCGCCCCCGCTTCGATTGCCGGGATCACATCAGATTTCAGCGAATTGCCGACCATCATCGCCCGCCCCGGCCCATCCCCATGCGAAGCAAAGGCGCGCGCATAGACCTCCGATGTCTTGTGCGACACGATCTCGACCGCATCGAACAGGTCGCCAAGCCCCGACTGCGCCAGCTTGCGGTCCTGATCCAGCAGATCGCCCTTGGTGATCAGCACAAGGCGATGCCGTTCAGCGAGAGCTTCCAGCGCCTCTTGCGCGTGTGGCAGGAGGTGAATGGGATGGCTCAGCATGTCCTGTCCGGCGGCGAGAATCTCGGCGATGACGGGGGCGGGCACCGTCCGGTCCGTGACTTCGATGGCGGTTTCGATCATCGACAGCACGAAGCCCTTGATGCCGAACCCGTAGTGCCCGATGTTGCGCCGCTCCGCCGCGAGAAGGCGATCCATGAGGTGATCCCTCACGGCGTAATCGGCCAGAAGGTCGGCGAAGCGATCCTGCGTCAGGCGGAAGAACTGCTCGTTCTGCCACAGCGTGTCGTCTGCATCGAAGCCAATTGTCTGCAAATTCATCGCCACCCTGTTCTTTCGATAGGGCAGGTCGTGACATCCTTCCCCTTTTCTGACAATGGGTGCGGGTTATATATTGGTCGTAAGCGACCCCCTTCGACCCCTCGAAAGATGTGATGGCACAGCAATACGCGATATTCATGACGGACGAGGGCGATCCCGGCTCTCGAAGCGACCTGCTGACCAAGACCAAGCCCAAGACACAGCGGCCGCCGATGTACAAGGTTCTGCTGCTCAACGACGATTACACCCCGATGGAATTCGTCGTGCACGTTCTGGAACGCTTCTTCGGCATCGGCCACAGCCATGCGGTGGAGATCATGCTGACAGTGCACAAGAAGGGGTTGGCCGTTGTCGGGGTGTTTTCCTTCGAGATCGCGGAAACCAAGGTGGCGCAGGTGATGGATTTTGCCCGACGCAACCAGCACCCGCTGCAATGCACGATGGAGAAAGAGGAATAGGGCCGGCTGCCCCCTCCCCCCCGCATGACCCAGAATCGTTGGACCCTCGCGCTGGAAAACGGCGAAATGACGTGGCCGCAGGATGGCCGCGTGCTGGTGCTGCGGGCGCAGGCGGAGGCCGATTTTTCCGCGCTCGGGCCCGACAGGCTGGTGGCGGTTCAGGGCTTTGCCCCCGCGCATGACCGGCTGGCGGCGCGCGGCCTGGCCGTCGAAGTGGCCCCGGAGGGCGACTATACCGCCGCCATCGTGCAGATCGTCAAAAGCAAGACCGAAAGCTTGTCGCTGGTGGCAGAGGCGCTTGTCCATGTGCCGCCCGGTGGCATTGTCGCCGTGGACGGGCAAAAGGATGAGGGGATCGAATCGATTCTCAAGGCGGTAAGAACACACCTGCCCGTCGATGGTGTCCTGTCAAAATCGCATGGCAAGCTTTTCTGGCTGACCCGGCCCGACGCCCTGCCGGAAGCGGTGATGGGCTGGCGCGCCACGCCCGAACCGAACGCCGATGGATTTGCCACCGCGCCGGGCATGTTTTCGCCCAATGGTGCCGATCAGGGGTCGGAGCTTCTGGTTGCTCTGGTGCCGCAACTGACCGGTCGGGTGGCCGATCTGGGGGCCGGGTGGGGCTACATGTCAGCCGTTCTGCTGGCAGAACACGCGGATATCACCGCGCTCGACCTGGTGGAGGCCGACTGGGCCGCGCTTGAAGCGGCGCGGGCCAACGTGACCGACCCGCGCGCCGCCTTCCACTGGGCCGATGCTGAACGGTTCACCCCCGACGCGCCCTATGACACGATCATCGCCAACCCGCCCTTTCACACCGGCCGCGCGGCGGATCCGACGCTCGGGCAGGGCTTCATCGTGTCTGCGGCGCGGATGCTGAAACGCTCGGGCCAGTTCTTCATGGTCGCCAACCGGCATTTGCCCTATGAAACGACGCTGAAGGCGCATTTCGGGACCGGCACCCTGCTGGCCGAGATCGCGGGGTACAAACTCTATCACGCGGGCAAGCCCAAGGGCGCACCGCGCGGCTGATCGGCGCGAGAGCGAGAGCGAGAGGACGAGCCATGTCGCTAAGCATTCAGGGCAAGACCGCCATCATCACCGGCGCGGCGAACGGCGTCGGGCTGGCCATCGCACGGCACTTCATCGAACGCGGAGCCAACGTGATGATGGCCGACCGGGATGAGGCCCGGCTGGCCGACGAGGTCGGGCAAGCGGAGGATGAAAAGGGGCAAGCGCGGTATTTTGCCGGCGACCTGCGCGAAAAGCTGACGATCGCCAACCTGTTGTCGGCCACGATCGACGCGTTCGACCGGGTCGATATCCTTGTCAATGCGTCACGGCAGGTGCTGGAATCCGATCCGCTGGATCCGTCCGACAAGACGGTCGAGATGCTGATGGAACAGAACATGTATACCGCCCTGCGCCTCAGCCAGACCGTCGCCAACCGGATGATTGCGCAGGCGAAGGAAGATGGCGGCGAGGATCGGCCCATCGGCGCAATCGTGAACCTGTCCTCCATCGCGGCACGCGTGACGCATCGCGATCTGTTGGCCTATTCGATCAGTTCCGCAGCCCTCGACCAATCGACGCGCAGCCTTGCCGTTGCGCTTGCGCCGTATCGGATCCGCGTGAACGGGGTCGCCTTCGGCTCGCTCATGTCGAACAGCCTGAAGGAAACGCTGAAGGACAACCGGGGCCTGCGCGAGGAAATCAAGCATTGCACCCCGATGGGCCGCATCGCCGCCTCGCGCGAGGTGACCGGCGCGGTGCAGTTCCTGTGTTCGGAAGGCGCGGCGTTCGTGACCGGCGAGGTGATCACCGTGGATGGCGGGCGCACACTACTGGACGGGGTGGCAACGGCGGCGCATTAAGCGGCGCATCAACCGGCATAGTCCTGACACTCCGGTTCGCCGAACCGCATGTCCAGCCAGCCCGACGCACTTGGCGGACCTTTCCAGCCGTCAGCGTAGGCAGTCACGAAATCCCAACCGCGCTCGGGCATATATTCGAACAGGATACTGCTGCCCACGCGGATCGTGCCCATGACCGGGCCAGTGATAGCCCCCGGTGCCGTGTAAAGCGGAAGGTCCGGGCCAAGATAGCCGATACACCCGTAACTGCCTTCGTCAATCGGCACCGGAAGCACGGCGAAACGGCGCAGATCCTGCAATTCCGGCAAGGTTTCAAGGCGCCGAACGCCCGTATCCATCTTGCAGCCCATCCAGGCCTCCAGCTCCCGGATCTGCGCGACCGCCTGCGAATCGCGATCGGAGAGGGCGACATCGGTTCCGGTGCAGTCTGAATTGTCGAAGACCGATTGCCCGAGCGCCGAGGAAAAGCAGTATCCCGCCCGGTCGAAGATCAGGTTTCGGATGAACCAGGGCCGTTCGCAGTAAGGATCATTCGCCAGCGCCGGCGATACGGTCAGCAAAAGAAGGAATGTGGCAATCAATCGAGGCATGGCTCACGTCCGGGCGACACGAAGGCAAGCCAAGATTAACCGTATTTTCACGGCGCCGCAAAAGCCTTGCGCCCCGGCTACGAAAAAACCCGACCGCGTTCCGCGCAACCGGGGGCATTTCAGCATGTCATCGGCGCGCAATCAGCGGCGATCGTCCTCATCATCCTCATCGTCGTCGTCCGGCAGGTTGAAGAAGCTGTCGGCGTCTCTTACGTCGGTCTCCTTCTCGTCGTCATCGGGTTCGGACAGCGAGAATGTCTCCAGCCCCGAAATCGCGGTCGGCATGCGCGATTCGGAGTCCATGCCGAGGCTTTGCTCGGTCGAGACCAGCTTGCGGCGTTCATCATCGGTCATTGAACCGCCTTCGCTGGCAGCCTTGATGGCGGCTTTCTGCACGACGGCGTCAAGTTCGGACTGCTTGCACAGGCCAAGCGCAACCGGGTCGATCGGCTGCATGCTGGAAATATTCCAGTGGGTGCGCTCGCGGATAGACTGGATCGTCGGCTTGGTGGTGCCGACCAGCTTGGAAATCTGGCTGTCGGTCAGTTCCGGGTGGAACTTCACCAGCCAGAGGATCGAATTGGGCCGGTCCTGCCGCTTGGACAGCGGCGTGTAACGCGGACCGCGGCGCTTTTCCTCACCGGCGGCGGCAGGGTTGAATTTCAGCTTCAGCTTGTGGCCCGGGTCCTTTTCGCCTGCCTCGATTTCTTGCTGCGTCAACTGGTTGTTGGTGATCGGATCGAACCCTTTCACCCCGGTAGCGACGTCGCCATCGGCGATGCCCTGCACCTCCAGTTCATGCAGGCCGCAGAAATCCCCGATCTGCTTGAAGCTGAGCGTGGTGTTGTCGACCAGCCAGACGGCGGTGGCTTTGGCCATGATCGGTTTGTTCATCTCGCAGGCTCCTTCGAAAGCACGTCTCCCTCGGCGCCGGGAATCGGCTCGCGGGGTCTGGCCCTCGCGTGTCCTCATTTTAAGGGAGGTCGCAAGCGGTATAAGGGGATAGCCCGGCGAGGGGAAGGGAAAATGATGGCTCGACCGATGGCGCCGGGGCGCGCCGTCGCACCCGGCGCGGGGCGCAAAAAGCGCCGGTGCCCTGTCTCCACCGGGCCCTGCGGCAGGATCGCCAAGCGTGCACCCCGAAATCCGCCACGCAGAGTCCGGCCCAAGCCGGCCCCGATCACGCGCCGGTCACAAGACCGCGAAGACGCCGAAGTCTTTGTCGAACAAACGCCCTCCTGTGATATCCGTGCCCCCGGAATACTTTTTTTTATCCCGAAAAAGGACACGTCATGCGAACATACGCAAGATTTGCTCTGGCAGCTTTGATCAGCACATTGGCCACTGCCTCGGTGGCGGAAATGCAGCCGCGACCAGGCTGGCAGATTGTCGAAACCGAGATGACCCATGCCGCGTTGCTCGAAAGCCTGATCGCGGCGGTTCCTGCTGAGGGTATGGGCGTCGTCACGCAGGCCGGACCCACCGGCGCCGCCCGGCAGCGCGGCATCGAGATCCCCGAAAATCGCGTCGTCGGCGTCTTCAACAACGACTTCGCGGTGCGGATCCTCGGCCTCAGCACCGCCGCGATGATCGAGGCGCCGATCCGCTTTTACGTGACGGAAGATGCCGATGGCACCGCCACGCTAAGCTGGAAAGAACCGAGTGCCGTGTTCGCCCCGTATGCGGATGAAGGCGGCGATGACCTCGCGGAGATTGCCCAAGAGCTTGATCTTCGTTTCACCGCGATTGCCGCGCGCGCGACAAACCAGACCGACCAATAAACAGTGGCATCATCCCGGCGCGGGAAAACCGAAAGCGCCGGTGAATACACCTGAACGTTAAAACGAAGGGAGACTTGAAATGACAAAAATCAAGACCAAAGACGCGGCCAAGGCAACCATCGGGGCGGCTGCCGTGGTGTTATCGCTGGGCCTGTCCGTGGCGCTGCCCGGCTCTGCCTCTGCGAATGTGGCGTCCTGCACGGTGCCCAACCCCGAAGAGATCAGCGACGACGATGCACAGGCGCTTTACGACTGCATCATCGCCGTGATGCAAGAGCATCGCACGACGCTGGAGGCCGGTGGCGAGATCGAAGGTCCGTCATGGCTGCTTTCGGACGCGCCGGAGGCGCAAGCGTTTCTCGATTACGAAAGCGTGGCGCGCGTGCCCTATGAATCGGGGACGCATGGCGGTCGCTACGTGTATAACCTTGCCGATCCGGTCGCGATGCCGTCCTACAGCCAGTATGAAGCCGGCTCTCCGATGCCGGTTGGCGGCATCCTTGCCAAGCCGAGCTTTGTCGTGTCGGACACCGGCGAAGCGCGGCTTGGGCCGCTTTTCCTGATGGAACGGGCCGAGGATGGCGCCTACCCCGAGATGGGGGACTGGATCTACAGCGCGATCATGCCTAATGGCTCGGTCCTTGGGCCGACCGGTGGTCCGAACCATGGCAGGGTGCAGTTCTGCGCGGATTGCCACCTTGGCATGGGGGCCGAGACCGACAGCATGACCTATGTGCCGGAAGAATACCGGATCGCCAACTGACCGCCGCCGCTGCGATCAGACCGGCTGATGCCATCAGGGCAGCTTGACCCCGACAGGTGCGCGAATTTCCGTTCGCGCACCTGAATGTTGGCCGGACCGGTCGCTTGTCTTGCCGGTGGCAGGTGGTGCGTGGACACCACCGGTCCAAGCAAAAAGAGACCATCACCATGAGGAGATCGTCATGACCATTCGGATCGCCGCCATCGCCTTTCTTTTGGCCGGTCTGGCCACGCCGACCCTTGCCGAAACCGATCACGCGCCGCTGATCACCCCGCATGAGCTTGCTGTCCTTATCGAGGATAGCGCGCCGCTCGTCCTTGACATCCGCCCCGCCGGGCGGCCGGGACAGGCGGATACCTACGCCGGCGGACATATCGAAGGGGCCTTGAACGCGCCCTACGCGCTGTTTCGCGGCCCACCCGAAAACCCCGGCCAATTGCCGACGGTAGACGAGTTGACACAGGTGCTGCAATCGCTTGGCGTGACGACCGACCGGCGCACGATCATCATCCATCAGGGCATGAACGACACCGATTTCGGATCCAGTGCGCGGGTCTACTGGACACTTAAGTCGAGCGGGGTGCAGACGCTGTCGATCCTGAACGGTGGTGTCAATGCGTGGATCGACGCCGGCCTGCCGCTTGTCGAAACGCCGACGACACCCGCCCCGAGCACGATCGAGGTGACCTTTTCCGACCAGTGGCTTGCCACCGAGGCGGACGTGTTGGCCGTTGTCGAAGGTGAGGCCGAGGCAACGCTCGTCGATGCCCGGCCCGAATCGTTCTGGGCCGGGCGCGACATGCACCCAGCCGCAGCACGGCCCGGCACGCTGCCGCAATCGCAGTACTTTACCCATTACAACTGGTTTGGCGGCGGCCCCGCGATCATTGATGCCGATGCCGCCCGCGCCCTTGCACAGGAGGCAGGATACACGGATGAAGATGCGCTGATCTCGTTCTGCAACACCGGGCACTGGGCATCGACCAACTGGTTCGCGCTGAGCGAACTGGCCGGGATCGAGAACGTGCGGCTTTACCCGGAATCCATTGTCGGATGGTCGAATGCCGGTCCGGGGCACGAGATGGCGAATGTTCCGGGGCCGTTCCGGCGCGTCTGGAACCAGATCAGCGATGTTTTCTGAGGCGCATGATGTCTGACGCAGCAACCTACCGACCCGCCCGGCTCTGGTTCGAACGGGGCATGCTTGTCCTGCTTCCGCTGATCGTGGCCTTTGTCGTGGCCGCAGCCACTGGTGCCCGCTACGGGCTGCTTTTGTTGATCGGTCTCGGCTTCGGGATCGTTCTGGAAGGGCTGCGGTTCGGCTTTGCGGGGCCGTGGCGCGCGATGATCGTCAACCGCGATCCGAGTGGGCTTCTGGCGCAGCTTTTCGCAATCGGGCTTGTCTCGGTCATCGCGATCCCGCTGATCACCGCGCGTAGCACCGAGTTTATCGGCGCGCACGCCCCGGTGGGCTTTGCCATGCTCGGCGGCGCCTTCGTCTTTGGCACGGCGATGCAGGTCGTTCTCGGCTGCGGATCGGGCACGCTGGTCAATGCCGGCAGCGGCAACCCGGTAAGCCTTCTCGCCCTCCCCTTCTTCGCAATCGGCAGCTTTGCCGGGGCGTGGCACCTGCCGTGGTGGACCGCACTTGGCACCGCGCCGGTGGTCGTGTTCCGGGGCTATAGCGGGCTTGCGCTGACGCTGCTGGGGCTGATCCTCGTGGCGACGGCTCTGCTGTTTCTGGCGGACCCTGCACGGCGCAAGGTGCCGCGGCGGCTGTGGATTGCGGCGGCGCTGATCGCGGCGCTTGCGCTTGGCAATCTGGTCGTCGCCGGTCAGCCCTGGGGTGTGGTCTACGGCCTCGGCCTCTGGGCGGCGAAAGGGGCGGCGGCGATCGGCGTCGACCTCTCCGCCTCGACCTTCTGGGCGGCGCCGGGTAACGCGGAGCGGGTGCGCGAAACGCTGCTGACCGATGTCACCTCGCTGACCAATATCGGGCTGATCGGCGGCGCGTTCCTGGTCGCAGTCTGGCGGCACGGCTTCAACCAGCCGATCCCGGATCTGCCGCTGCGGGCGTGGGTGGCGACAGTCGTCGCCGGGCTGTTGCTGGGATACTCCTCGCGCCTTGCCTTCGGCTGCAATGTCGGCGCGTTCTTCAGCGGCGTCTCGACCGGAAGCCTGCACGGATGGGCGTGGTTCGTGATGGCGTTTCTCGGATCGTGGCTTGGCGTTCAATTGCGCCCGAGACTGGGGCTGGAGGGGCGGCGATGACCCGCCGGATCACCATGCTTGGCGTGGCCCTGATGCTGGCGGCGCTGATCTCTCTCGATCTTGCCACAAGCGCGCCGCTTGATCCGTTCCATGTGCCGCGGCTGATTGCGCTTGGGTCCGGGCAGTCTTCGGGCGGGGCGATCTGTGCCGCTTTGCCGCCCGGCCAATAGCGCCGCGCGGCAGTCAGGTCGTTTGATCGGCGTGTTGATTACACTCCCTCGAACCAGTCGAGCGCCATGGCCGTCCAGCCGTTTGGCACCTGGTGGCCGCCGTTGAACAATGCAAAGTCGAGGTGCCGACCGCTGTCGCATTGCCGCCATTCACGGCGCCAGAAGATGCCGGTCTGCCCATGGCCCGTGGCATTGGCCCGGCAGCCGTTTGCCTCGCGCCACGTCTGCATTGCCTGCCAGACATCGGCCTGCTCAAAGATATCGGCCTCGTCGGTCGACGACCCACCGCGAAGGAGACGGCCCTCAAGCGGCACCACCCCGTCGGTCCAGCCATGGGTATGGAACAGGTTCACCGGACCGACGCAGGACTCGGGCTGCGAAGACCAGAAGGCACCTGAGACGGGCGCGTAGGCGGCAAAAGTATCCGGCGCGGCACAGGCGTGGTAGCTGACCATCGACCCGCCGATTGAGAACCCCGCGAGAAGCACGCGCCCGGCGTCGATACCGTGGCGCGCGGCCGCATCGTCGCGCACGGCCTGAAGGAAGGCAATCTCGTCACGGTCGCTTGGCCGGTCGGGGTGAAAACCCCAGCCGCGACCGGTTCGCCCCTCGCGCGGTTGCCCGTCGGGCGCGATCACCGCGTAGCCACGGTCGCGCGCCGTCTGCACCAGATCGCGCATGCCCAGCACCCCCTGCCCGGACCCGCCCCAGCCGTGCAGAAACATCAGCGCCGGCAGCGTAGCGCGGTCGCCCGCGTCGCCTTCGGGCAAGATCAGATGATAAGTGCCGCCCTCGATCTCGCAGGCCCCGGCATCCGCCCCGCAGGCCGCACTGGCCGCGTTTGCCCCCAGACCGATGGCAAGGGTCAGCGCACAGACCGCGAGGCGGTTCCATGACTTGGCGTTCATTTTGTTTCCCTTCATGGCAGATCGCTCTTCAATTCGTCCCGGGCCATTCCGCAATTCGTCCCGGGTCATTCCGCGGCAACCGGCAGGGCCGTGCCGGGCGCCGCCAGCACGGCCTGCATCCGCACCCGTTCCCCCCGCGCGACCCGGACCACACGCGGAACCCGCAAGCTCTTGGGCGTCGCCATCGCCAACGGGCCGAGGGGCCGCCCCGAGACCCGCAGCCCGGACAGTTTCGACAGGACTGGCGCTGCGATCAGGCTCGCCGTGACCAGCACCAGCCAGCCGGAGAGAACCCCGGCGGCAATGCCCCAGATCAAGGCGGCGCCCAGCGTTACCTCAAGCCAGTGAAAGCGCAGCAGCGTCCCCCATCCATGGGTCACCCGCCCCCGCCGTTGTGGGGCCCAGACCTCGGGGCGGCCGATCGCGGCGCGCAGCACCGCCTTGGTCTGCTGCACCATCAGGATCGGCGCATAGATCACCGCCAGCACGATCTCCGTTGCCGTGCTGGCAAGGAACGGGACAGGGCCGCGATAGCGCCGCAGCACCCCCGGCGTCCGCATCATCAACCCGGCCGCTGCGATCTTTGGAAACAGCAGCAGGGCAATGATCGCCGCCAGCATCCAGCCACCCGCGATCCCGGTCAGTTCGGACCAGATCGGCCAGACCGGGTAGAGCGGGTTGTCGGCGGTAAAATAGCTGTCGGGCGGCGTCACGCGCGGCAGCAACGCCGCCCAGATCACCATGAAGGCCAGCCACGCGGGCGACAGCAGGTAGGCGGTCGCCCCGTGCAACAGGTGAAAGCGCGACATCGGGTGAAACCCGCGCGCGAACAGCAGGCGCAGATGCTGCATATTGCCCCGGCACCAGCGGCGGTCGCGCAGCACGTAGTCGACAAGGGTGGCCGGCGGTTCCTCGTAAGAGCCACCGGGCCGTGTCAGGAAGCGCACCGACCAGCCCGCGCGCCGCAGCAACCCGGCCTCGACGAAATCATGGCTGAGGATCAATTGCGGCGCGCCGCCCCGGCCCCGCAGATGCGGCAAGCGGGCGCTCTGGGCGAAGGCGCGCACCCGGATGATCGCGTTATGGCCCCAGAAATTACCCTCGGTCCCGGCCCAGAGGGCAAGCCCTTCAGCAGGCAGCCAGCCATACACCGAGGACGCAAATTCCTGCATGCGGCCAAACAGCGTTTTGGCCTCGACCAGTTCCGGGAAAGACTGGATCAACCCGGCATCGGGATCGTCGGCCAGTGCATCGGTGAGCTGTCGGATCGCCGCACCCGACATCAGACTGTCGGCATCGAGCACGATCATCGCCTCCCACGCGGCGCCCCAGCGCGTGATCCAGTCGTGCAGATTCCCAACCTTGCGGTTCGTGTTGTCGCGGCGGCGGCGATAATGGACGGGGATGCGCACGTTGCCGGTGCGTTGCAATTGCGTGATCGCGCGCATTTCATCGGTGGCAATTGCGTCGTCACGCGTGTCGCTCAGAACGAAAAAGGCATAGCGGTGCCGCTGCGGGCCAGAGGCCAGCGCCGCGCGCATCGCCGCGATGTTGCCCATCACCTCGGCCGTCGCCTCATCGCGGACCGGAACAAGGATCGCAACCTTAACCGGGCGGCTGCACCCCGGCCGTGCGCGGGGCGGGCGACCGGGCAAGTGGATCAGCGCCAGGACCACCGAACTGACGGACAATGTGATCCAGACGAGGCTGAAGCCGATCAGCAGCATCAGCGTCGCCTCGCCCGGACTGGCGCGGCCCGCCCCGATCCACCACCCGACACCGATGACCAGCGCGACCGCCAGCGCGGTGGCCGGCCCGAGGGCAGCAAGCCGCCACCAAAGCTTGGCCTGGGTGTCGCGCTTGGCTTGCCGCAAGACAGGCGGCGCGCGGGTCAGGCTTTGCTCCGCCATCAGCAGCGGTGCTTCGGGCGGCATGAAGTCGAGATCGCCGGAGGCCCCCATCATTCTGCCGTCCAGCGGTAAAGCCAGGTTTCACTTAGCGCGGCGCCGTCGGCGGTGCGCAGCTCCGCCCGCATTTCGGCAAGTGTCGCGGTGCCGGGGCGCAGCGTGAAGCTGAAGCGCGCGCCGCCGGTCGACGGGTTGCGCTGCAAGATACCGGTGCTGACCTCGCCGGCGCTGCTGCGCACCGTCGCGCGCACCTCGCCGAGGTCGGCGGGCAGGTCCGGCCCGTTCTCGAAATCTACCGCGAAGATGATGCCATCGCTGCGCACCTGCCCGGCGCGGGTGTCGATCACCCGCAGCCCGTTGCCCCACGCCGTCGCGCCCGACCATGACATGTCATAGGCGAAGGCAAGGCTCCCCCCCCCCTCAACCGGGGTGTCTGGGCGCCAGTAGGCCACGATGTTGTCGTAGATCTCATCTTCCGTTGGAATCTCGACCAACGTGACAGCCCCGCGCCCCCATCCGCCACGCGGCACGATCCACACCGAAGGGCGCCGGTGATAAAGCGCCTCGAGGTCGGAAAAATCGTCGAAATCCTGCGACCGCTGCATCAGGCCGAAGCCACGCGGGTCATTGTCCCGAAAGGCGCTGAGCTGCAACTCCCGTGGATTGGCAAGCGGCCGCCACAGGGTCTCACCCGCGCCGTTGTGGATCAGCAGCCCGTCGCTGTCATGCACGGCGGGCCGGAAATCGGAAAACCGGTCGCGGTTGGTCGCATCGAACTGGAACATCGAGGTCAAGGCACCTAGCCCGACATGGCGCAATTGCCGGCGCGCGAAGACCTCGGCCTCGACGCCGATTTCCAGCGCCGCACCGGGACGGATACGGAACCGATACGCCCCCGTGCAGCTTGGACTGTCGAGCAGCGCATGGACGATGATGGCATTGGCGCCGCGGTCCGGGCGCTCGATCCAGAAATGGCGAAACTCGGGGAATTCCTCGCCGCTGGGTTCGCCGGTGTCGAGGGCAAGACCGCGTGCGGACAGGCCGTATATCTGTCCGGTGCCGATTCCGCGAAAGTAGCTGGCCCCCTGGAAGACGGCAAATTCTGTGTAGATACCCGGCGTTTCAAGCTCCGCCCGCAGGCGGAAGCCGGAATAGCCAAGCGTGTCATCGACCGGCAGATCGGGAAACCGGTCGGTGCGGTCGAATACCTGCATGTCGAAAAGAACCGGCCGCGCCGTGCCATCCTCGATCACATCCATGCGCACCGGGGTCGGGAAATAAAGGCCGGGGGGAAACATGTCGACGCGGAACGGCGCCTGCGCCTCGCCCTGCCAAAGCGCGTTGCGCGTATCGAACCAAATCGCGCGGTAGGTGTCGTAATTGATGTCGCTCCAGGCCTGCGGAATGCGCTGCGCCGGCACATGGGGCGCTGCCGCCATCCGACGCGCCATCGCCCGCAGATCATCGTGATCAAAGGGCTCTGCCGCACCAAGGCGCAGGCCGACCGGGCCGTCGGCCTGTTGCCCGTGCGCGGGAAGGGCCGCGCAGGCTAGCAACGAGGCCAGGAATTCTCGCCGCATCATGGACGCGGCGCCTTTGCCGATTTGCGCCAGGGATGCGCCTTGAACCAGCCCGCGCAATAGGCCGCAGCCACCAGAATCATCATACCCCCTATATTGATCAGTGCCATGCTCAGATGAGACCGCCCCATTACATCCAAAGCGACACCCAGCAGCCGGGCAACATACATAGAGACGATGAACACGGCGAGCGACTGCTGCCCGACCTTCAGGATCATCGCAAGGCCGACGCGCCATGCGCGGGCCAGCATCCCGTCACCTTCGGGCGGCGAGAGCCGAGCGCCGCGTGGTCCCACCGCGACCCAGGCAAGGTAGGCCAGGGCCAGGAAATGCACGTAGCGCAGGAGGCCGAAATCGGTCTTGGCGATCAGCGGACCCAGCGCCGCGCGCCATTCGGAAAACAGCGCTACCTCGCGCAGGATACGGAACCACGCCAGCGGCACGATGGCCAGAACGATCACCGCGGCGACAAGCACAAGCAACCGGTTGACCGGTGGTGCAGGCAGCCAGCCGGACATGAGCGCAAAGCCGGTGAAGAAGACAAGTTGCCAGCCGAACGGGTTGAAGAACCACTCACGATCAGACCACGGTTCGGCCGGCAACGCCGCAAGGTCCATCTGCGCCAGCACCCAGACAGCGATCACCGCAACAGCTGCCACCGCGACATGCAGGCGGGCCAGCGCCATAACCGCCGGCAACATTGCAAGGATCACCAGATACATCGGCAGGATATCGAAGTAGTTGGGCAGATAGGTCAGCGTCAGCAGGCCGATCAGGTTGGCCTCCGTGCCGTTGAAGAATGGATAGAGGTTCAACTGCCCCACGTAATCGCGTTCGAAGGCGCCCGATGCGTTCAACGCCGCCATGGTCGCCGCAACGGCAAGGAAAAGGCAGATATGTGCCCAGTAAACCTGCCAGACGCGAAAGCCGACACGTGCCGCGCCAAGGCCCCAGCCATGGTTTCGGAACACCGCGCCGAACGCGATAGCCGACGCCATGCCCGAGCAGAACACAAAGATCTCGGTCGCGTCGGAAAAGCCGAAGCGCGCCGGTATCCAGAGCGTGACCCAGTTTCCGGGCACATGCGCGAACAGGATGATAAACATCGCTATGCCCCGAAAGAAATCCAGCCTCGGATCGCGCACCGTGGTCCGTGGTGTCGTGACGTCAGCGACCATATCGCGCGCGCCCGGCAGGGTGCTCGGGTCTGAAATGGACAAGCTCATGCGATCATGCCTCCGGCCCGGCGCCCCTACTCGGCTGCGCATTCCGCCGCCGCGCTGCGCGCCTTGGCGATCTGCGCCAGCCGTGTCAGGGCGAAGGTATCGTCGTGACCACCGCGCCGCGCCCTGCGGTCGGCGAGGATCGCGGAACTAGCCTGAAGCCGACCGGCGCGGATGCCGGCATCCACCGTGATACGTTCGAAAACGTCGCGCTGCGCGTGGCTGCCGCCAATCGTCGGCATGTGAGCGCGCGCGCGGTGCAGACGGTCGAAGGCAGGGCCGTATTGACCGTCGCCGAACGCTGCCAGCCCCTCGGCCGCCGCAACGCCGGGATGCGCGGCAATGCGTCCCTGTTCCGTCCAGCCATTGCCAGAGGCAGCCACCCGCGCAACGAGGCGGCGCGCCGCGTCGTGGCGTGTGTCGCCGGTCAGCGCCAGCATGTAGTGCAGATCGGCAAAGACAAGGCAGCCATCCCCGACGCGCGCCTCGGCCAGATCGGCAAGCTCTTCCCAACGCCCGCCGACCGCGATCCCTTCGAGTTCCAGCCGCACCAGAAGCGAGGCGGCGTTCGACACATCGCGGTAATCGTCCGTTTTCTCATTGCGGATACGGGTATCGTAAAGGTCCAGGACGCGATCATGTTCGCCTTGGTCAAGATGCATCAGCGCCTTGTGCCACCAGACGTGAAAGCGGAAATTGTTACAATGGCTCCACGCCGCCTCGTTCTGGTCCAGCAGGGCGAGGCCGAGCTTTGGCCGGTGCGTCATGTCGTAGACATGCGCGACCGCATGCAGCCCCCAGGCATCGTCGGCGGCCCGGTCCAGCCCGGCAAGACCGGCAGCCTCGGCGGCGGCGTAATCGCCGGTTTCCTCCAGCGCGAAGGCTTGGCAGCCCAGCACGTAGCCGCGCAGCGGATGATCGGCCCCGTGCCCGTCGAGCGCCCGCTCGATCGAGCGCCGCATGCCCGGCGCATCGCCGATCACGAACCGGATCGCGTGGCACAGCTTGGCGGTCGCGGTATCGGCGGAATTGCGGGCAAGCACACCCTCAAGGTGAAAGATCGCGGCGCCGGGGTTTCCGTCCAGCCAACCGTCCAGCGCAGCCCGCCAGGCGAGTGCGCGCGGCGGCGCCCCCGGCGAAAGATGGGCCGCCGCAGCAGCAGCTTGTGCAGCCTCGACCATTTCGCGTCGCCCGAGCAACAGGCAGAACAGCCCCTTGGCGGCCAGCGGAAGCATGGCATCGGGTTCGCGTTCGAGAACGCGCGCAAGGTGCTCTGGCGTCGTCGCCCCGTGGGCGAGAAAGGCGCTCACCATGCAGTTCCAGTCCTCGACCGCCTCTGGTGAGGACAGGCCGGTTTCAGCGCGACAGATATCGAATGACATAGGTAATACTCTTCCCAGAACGGCGCGCAGTGGCTTCACGCGATTGGGATTTATTTACAGCGTCGGCAGGGGTGTGACCATGCTCGCCCCGAACAGCGCGCGCAATTGTGACCGGGCGTGTGTCGATTCATTGTTTTTCAGCACGCTCTGCAAGCACGGTGCGCAGATGCGACAGAACGTTATCCCCGTCCTCGCCCATGCGCGGCGGCGCGTGCCGCATCCGAACCGGCGTGACTGAGAACTTCAACGGATTGCCAAGCAGGTGCACCGCCCCGCCCGCGACATCGTCGCGCGGCATGGACACGACCGCACCACGGGCGCGCGCCTGGTCGGATGCCAGCGCCTGCGCGACGGTATGGATCGGCCCGACCGGCACGGTCACGGCCTGCAACAGGTCCAGCACCCGACGCAACGGCAATGGCGCGATCAGGTCTTCGATCCGCCGGGTCAGCGCGACGCGATGCGCCAGCCGGTCAGAATTGGTTGCAAAGCGCGGATCATCGGCCAGGTCCGGCGCATCCAGCGCCCCGGCGAAGCGCTGAAACTGGCCGTCATTGCCCACGGCGATGATGACATGCCCGTCGGCACAGGCAAACACGTCATAAGGGCAGATATTCGGATGCGCATTGCCGCGCCGCACCGGGGCTTCGCCGGAGGCCAGGTAATTGGTGCCCTCGTTGATCAGCCACGCCATCTGCGTATCGACAAGCGCAAGGTCGATATGCTGGCCCTCGCCGGTTGCATCGCGGTGACGCAGCGCCGCAAGGACGCCGATGCAGGCATACATGCCGCACATCACGTCGGCGATGCCGACCCCTACCTTGTGCGGCGCACCCTCGGCGGGGCCGGTCAGCGACATGATCCCGCCATAGCCCTGCGCCATCAGATCGTAACCCGGAAGATGCCGGTTCGGGCCGGTCTGCCCGAAGCCGGAGATCGAACAATACACCAGATCGGGCCGCGCGGCGCAGAGCGTTTCGTGGTCTAGCCCGTATTTCGCCAGCCCACCGGGTTTGAAATTCTCGATCACCACATCCGCCTGATCGGCAATCTCGCGCACAAGCGCGGCGCCCTCGGGGGTGGAAATATCGGCCGCCACCGACAGCTTGTTGCGGTTCGCGGCCATGAAATAGGCCGACAGATCCTGCCGCCCATGGGTGGTTTCGGCGTAGGGCGGCCCCCAGCCACGGGTATCGTCACCGCCGCTTGCCGGGTTCTCGATCTTGATGACGGTGGCCCCCAGATCGCCCATCATCTGCGTCGCGGTCGGCCCGGCAAGGATCCGCGTCATGTCCAACACGATCAACCCGTCAAGCGCACCGCGCGGTTCAGATCCGGTCATCATACGCCCTTCGGTCGATTACGGCGGCGATTACGGTAAACGTGTCAGCGCTGAGCGCGGCGGTCAGCGCGACCTCCAGCGCGGCGACCGAGCGCACGGCATGACCGTCGCCCCCCATCGCCCGGCCCAGCGCTGCAAAATCCGTCCGGCCCGTATCGACGCCCGCTTTCGGAAATTGCATGGCGCGCTGCTTCATCTCGATCAGCGCAAGCGAGCTGTCGTCGATGACGACGAAAATCGTGCGCAACCCAAGTTCCGCTGCGGTGGCCAGTTCGCCCGCGACCATCAGGAACCCGGCATCGCCGGAAAACGACACGACGGGCCTGTCCGGCTCCGCGATCTGCGCACCGATGGCTAGTGGCACGGCGCAGCCCATGGTGCACAGCCCGGTGGACTGGATCAGCGCGCGCGGAAACGGGCAGCGCCACATCTGTGACAGCAGGATGCGATGCGCGCCGCTGTCCACGCTGGCCCGCGTGTCGTCCGGCAGCAGGCGGCGGCAGGTCTCAATCACCGCACCGGGGCCCCAGCCGGGGTCTGGCGCGAAGGCCTTGGCAAGCGCATCCTTTGCGCCGGCGATCCGCCCGCCGCGCCAGCGTGGCCGGGCGGCAATGCCGGCTGTCAGGGCCTCCAGCGTGGCGCCGACCGACGCCTGTATATTGACGCTGGCCTGATGCATGTAATGGGTGTTGGGGGCGGCGGCGATGTCGATCACCGTCTGACGGTCCGGATCGAAAGCATCCTGCCAGCCGCTGCGCATCTCCACCGGATCGTATCCGGCCAGCACGATCACGTCGGCCTCGCGGACCAGTGGCAGCAGGATCGTATCGGCGCGGGGCGACAACCCCGCCCCGCCCAACGCCAGCGCATGATCCTCGGGCAGCAGGCCCTTGGCCTTGTAGGTCGTGATCAGCGGTGCGCCGAGCGCCTCGGCGGCAGCCCGGATCGCTGCGCCCGCGCCCTCGTTCAGCGCATCGACCCCGGCGATGATCAACGGGCGTTCAGCAGTGGCAAGCGTGCCGCGCAACGCGTCCAGCCCGACGCCCGGCGCGGGCGCGACCGGCATCGACGGGCGCCGCCGCAGGTCCGGCCGTGGTGTTGCAGGCGCATCGGCAACCGAAATCGGCAGGTCGATATGCACCGGCCCCGGCTGGCCCGACGTCGCAACCGCGATCGCCTTGTCGGCGATCACCTCGGCCGCGTCGGACACCATGGTAAAACTGGCCTTGGCAACCGAGGCGAACACCGCCCGCTGATCGGCAAGCTGGTGGGTGTAGCGCTGCGCCGTCGCGGCGTCGATGCAGCCAGTGACCACGATCAGCGGAACCCGATCCTCGCGCGCGTTCTCGACCACGTTGACGGCGTTCAGCGCGCCCGGCCCGACAGTAGCGACCAGCAAGCCCGGCGCGCCGGTCGCGTGGTGGACCCCCTCCGCCATGAAGCCACCGGCGTTTTCGTGCCGCACCAGCACGAAGTCTATTCCTGCCTGACCAAGCGCATCGACAAGCGTCAGCACCTCGCCACCGGGCATCCCGAAGGCGTGCCGGATACCGGCATCATAAAGCCGCCGGGCCAGCACGTCGGCGCTGCGTAGCATTTCATCCGTCATGTCGCGCACTCTCTGCTTCCTGTCGGCGCAGTCAAACGCCGCCGCGCCCCGAAACGCAAGACACATCCCGATGAGGCGTGTGGGGCGCGACGGTCGTGCGTCGTGGTCTGCCGCTACTCCGCCGCGAGTGGCAGCCCGTCGGCCTCACCAAGGACCATATGCGCCAGAACATCCGTGATCAGCCGCTTGACGCCCTGAAAGTTGCCATTAGGGCGGATCAGTTGTTCGTTCATGTAAAGAGACCGGTCGATCTCCACCTGCACCGCGTGGCGCCCGCGCGAGGGACGCCCGTAATGCTGCGCGATATAGGCCCCGGCGAACGGCGTGTTGCGGCTGACGGTCAACCCCGCCGCCGTGAACGCAGCCTCCAGCCTGTCCACGATATGCGGCGCGGCGGAGGCGCCGAAGCGGTCGCCAAGCACGACCTCGGGGCGCGACTGTCCCGGCTTGCGCGACAACGCGTCCAGCGCCTCGTGCGGCATCGAATGGAAATCCAGCAGCACCGCCTGCCCGACCTCGGCCAGCGCCTCCTGCACCAGCCCCTCAAGGCAGGCGTGATAGGGGTGCCAGACGCGTGCCACCCGGTCCTCCGCTTCGGCGCGCGACAGCTTGCCGCGATAGATCACCCGCCCTCCCGCCACCACGCGCGGGATCACCCCCAGCCCGGAACTGATGCGCGGGTTGACCGCGCCGCGCACCACGCCGTCGATCACCGCCGGATCAAGCTCATCCGGGGCACGGTTGAGGTCGAGGAAGGCGCGCGGGTACTCCGCGGCCAACAGAGGAGCACCGAGCGCGGGTGCCGCGGCAACCAGTATGTCGACGAAAGCGTCTTCCGATGACCGGATCGCGCGGTCGTCGAGCATGGTCTTGCGAACGAACCCCCAAGGGTAGTGACGCCCCGAATGCGGAGAGGCGACGATCACCGATCCGACCCGTGTTTCGGGCCGTTCCAGCCGATAGGCGGCGCGGTATTCGGCGGCTTCGTTCATGGCGGTCATCATTACCCGAAATTTGCGGTGTCAAAAGCCCTTGAACACCTTACCGACTCCTTTTATAGACCGCCTACCCATCGTGGCAGGGGCTGCGGGTGGCTTGTCGTGTCATCTGTGTCCCCAACGATTCACCGGGCGGTTAGCTCAGCGGTAGAGCACTACGTTGACATCGTAGGGGTCACTGGTTCGATCCCAGTACCGCCCACCATATTCCCTTGGCAACAGGGGCTTAACCCGAAGGCGCATCGCCGCGCCGCGACGAAGGAGAAGACCGATGAAGGTCAAGAACTCGCTCCGCTCGCTCAAGCAGCGCCACCGCGATTGCCGCGTCGTGCGTCGCAAGGGCCGTGTCTACGTCATCAACAAGACGCAACGCCGCTTCAAGGCCCGCCAGGGCTGAACGGTCGCAAGCAGCAAACAGGAACGCCGCGGGTCCTTGGGTCCGCGGCGTTTTCGTGTGCGACGTTCAGTTGCCGCCCAGAATGCCGCTGATCGCCAGCAGCGCGGTTGTCGCCGCGTCCGGCACGCCGGTGGCAGGCAAGTTGTTGCTGCGCTGGAACGCGCGCAGCGCCTCGCGCACATCGTCGGCGGTCGGGTCCGGGCCAAGAAACCCGAGCCGCGCAAGCGGTCGCATCACAAGTTGCAGGTCGATCGGAATGGACCCGCCAGCGTTGCCTCCGTTGCCCTGCAATTCGGTCAGCCGCTGCCGCGCCTCGGCCGCGTTGCGTCCGTTGGGATAGGCCTGCAAGTAGCGTCGGTAGCCCTGCACGTTGTCCGCCGCTTGCGCGTCTTGCCACGCCGCGTTGTCGGCCCGGATCGCGTCGATCCGGCCCAGCGCCGCCTGCCGGTGGCGCGGGTTGCCAAACTCGTTCAAGTAGTCGCGGTAGGCCGGAATCGTATCGCGCGCCTGCGCTTGCTGCCAGGCTTGGTCATCTACCTCGATGACGCGGATGCGCTGCCGGGCTTCGGCAGCGTTCGCACCGTTCGGATAGTCGTTCAGGTAGCTCCGGTAAGCCGCGATCGTGTCGGCGCCTTGCGCCTGCCGCCACGCCTCGGGTTCCGCCGCCACCTGCTGCAACTGCGCCAGCCGCTGCCGCGCCTGCGCCGCGTTGGCGCTGTTGGGGTAGTCGTTGAGGTAAGAGCGATAACCCTCGACATTGTCGCGCGACCGCGCAAGTTGCCAGGCTTGGCTTTCGCGCTGTGCCATGATGCTGTCCAGCCGCTGCCGGGCAAGCTGCGAAAACTCGCCGTTCGGATAGCGGCCCAGATAGGCGCGCAGCCCGGCCTCGTCCTGCCCGCGCCCGGTCTGGTTCCAGTAGGCGCTGTCGGCCTGGCGTTCCTGTTCCGCCTCGATCTCCGCCAGCCGTTGCCGCGCGGCATCCGCGTAGTCCCCGTTCGGATAGCGCCCGAGATACGCGCGCAGCCCAGCCGCATCACGTCCGCGCCCGGTCTGGTTCCAGTAGGCGAGGTCCTGCGCGCGGATCTCCTCGCGGCGCACATCGGCCTGGTCGCTCAGCCGGGTCAGCTGCGCGGCGTCCAGATAGCCCGTCACCGCCAGTCGGTTGGCCTGCTGCCATGACTCGATCCCGCCCCGCGTGCCGCGCCCGAAGATCCCGTCGATGCCGCTGTTGTAATAGCCCAGCACAGCCAGACCGCGCTGGATATCGCGCCTCTGATCGCGGCTGAGGCCAAGCGCCTGTTCCGCCTCCTGCGGGGTCAGCTGCGGCTCCGGCGGTTCCAGCGCCGCGATCCGCGCCCGCGCCTCTGCGGCATAGAAGCCGTTCGGATAGCGGTTCAGATAGGCGCGATAGGCATAGGCATTGTCCAGCGTCGCCATCGACTCCCAGTAGGATTGCTCCGCCGGGGGCACCTGCGGCGTGACCACCGGCATCGGGACGAAAGGCGCTCCGGGGGCGTTCATTGCAAGGATGCTCAACTCCGCCGCGAAGCCAAAGGCATCACGCAGCGCGCGCCCCGGTTGCAGAAGGTCGCTGCGCAGGAACCGCGAGACGGACGCCGGATGCCCGACCGCCACGGTCAGCCCCTCTGGCACCTCCATCGGGCCGATCCCGTCGGTCAGCCCGGCCCCAAGCGGCACCCCCTGATCCTCGGGCGCAAGCAGGATCACCGTCCGTGCCCGCGAAGCAGCGGCGTAATCCATCAACAGGCGCAGCGGCAGACCCGCCCCCGACACCGTGCCAAGATCGGGCTGGCCGGCATCGCGGCCAAGGAACCATGTCCAGCCGTCGAAATGCACGAACCGCCCCGAAAGCGCGATCAGCAACCGCTCGTCCTCCTCGGCGCTCACCAGCCGCGACAGCAGTCCGCGCAGCGTTTCTCCGTCGGCGTCGATCGCGGTCAGCAGGTCGAACCCGGCGTGATCGAGCGGCGCGAACGCCGTCCCGAGGTAGCGCGGCGCGCCGTAGCTTGTCGTGGCGGCGTCATCGACGTTGCCCACGACAAAGGCCGTATCGGCCCCCGCAGGCAGCGCGACACTCACCAACAACAGCGCCTTGGCAATGGATCTCATGGCTGAACCTCCTTCAAAAAAAGGCGGGCCGAGATCATTCGTAGCTGCGCCGATCCTCGATGACCTTACCGTCATTGGGAAGGGAGCCGGCGGGAACGAGCTCGATTCTCCCCCTCAACTTTAACGTATCCAGCACCGATTGTTCATAAACGCTTGCCTCGGTGCCCGAAGTTTCCAGTTGCACCAGCATCACGTCCATTTCGCCTTCGCGATCCGCGACGATGCGGGCGCGGCCCACATCCTCGTGCCGGGCAACCAGATCGGCCACCTGTTCGGGGCGCACGAACATGCCCTTGATCTTGGTGGTCTGGTCTGCGCGGCCCATCCAGCCCTTGATGCGAATGTTGGTGCGGCCGCAGGGGCTTTGCCCCGCCATCACCGCGGAAAGATCGCCGGTGGCGAAGCGGATCAGCGGGTAATCGGGGTTCAGCGTCGTGACCACGACCTCGCCCACCTCGCCCGGCGCGACCGGATCGCCGGTGCCGGGGCGCACGATCTCCACAATCACGCCCTCATCCACGATCATCCCCTCCATCGCGGCGCTTTCATAGGCGATATTGCCCAGATCGGCGGTGGCGTAGCTTTGCAGGCAGGCGATACCACGGTCGGCGTATTCCTGCCGCAAACTCGGGAACAACGCGCCGCCCCCGACGGCGGCCTTGGTGATGGTCAGGCTCAGCCCCATCTGGTCGGCCTTGTCGAGGATCACCTTCAGGTAATCGGGCGTCCCGGCATAGGCCGTTACCCCGATGTCATGCGCGGCGCGGGCCTGCAACTCGGTCTGGCCGGTGCCGGCGGGCAGCACGGTGGCACCCACCGCCCGCGCGCCGCTCTCGAAGATCATCCCGGCCGGCGTCAGGTGATAGCCGAAACAGTTCTGCACGATATCGCCGCTGCCAATGCCCGCTGCATGCAGAAAGCGGCCCATGCGCCACCAGTCGTGGCTGACACCGCCCGGCTCATAGATCGGGCCGGGGCTCTGGAAGATATGCGCAAACCCGCTGACCGGCCCGGCGAAACCGCCAAGCGGTCCGTCGGCGGCCTGCGCGCTGCCCAGCTCCGACTTGCGCAGCACCGGCAACGCAGCCAGTGCACGCGCATCGACGACGCCCGCCGGGTTCACATCGGCAAGGCGTGTCGCATGGCCCGGCAGCGCCTTGGCGCGCGCGATCTGTTCCGGCAGGGCTCTGGCGATCGCGGCGGCGCGCTCGTCGGCGCTGCGGGTTTCCAGCTTGTCGTAGAAATCGGTCACAGTGTCCCTCATCAACTCAACCACCGCTTGCGGCGGCGGTAGGACCGCACATCGCGGAAACTCTTGCGCCCCTCGTCGGACATGCCAAGGTAGAACTCCTTCACGTCCGGGTTCTCGCGCAGCTCCTTCGCCGGGCCGTCCATCACCACACGCCCCGATTCGAGGATGTAGCCGTAATGCGCAAAGCGCAGCGCGACGTTGGTGTTCTGCTCGGCCAGCAGGAAGGTATAGCCCTCCTCCTCGTTCAGCGTTTTCACGATCGCGAAAATCTGTTCGACCAGCTGCGGCGCAAGACCCATCGACGGTTCGTCCAGCAGGATCGTCTCGGGTCGGCTCATCAACGCGCGGCCGATCGCCGTCATCTGCTGTTCCCCGCCCGAGGTATAGCCGGCCTGGCTGCGGCGGCGTTCCTTGAGCCGGGGGAAATAGGTGTAGACCATGTCGAGATCCGCGTTCACCGCGCCCTTGCCGTCCTTGCGCGTATAGGCGCCGGTCAGCAGGTTTTCCTCGACGGTCAGATGTTCGAAACAATGGCGGCCTTCCATCACCTGGATCACGCCGCGTTCGACAAGGTCGGTCGGGCTCCGGTCCTGGACCCGTTCACCACGGTAGATGATGCTGCCCTTGGTCACCTCGCCGCGCTCGGAATGCAGCAGGTTCGATATGGCTTTCAGCGTCGTCGTCTTGCCCGCGCCGTTGCCGCCCAGAAGCGCGGTGATGCCGCCCTTGGGCACCTTGAGGCTCACGCCCTTCAGCACGAGGATCACGTGGTTGTAGATCACCTCGATATTGTTGACCTCCAGCAGCGTTTCTGCGCCCGCAACCTCCGGGGCGATCCCGTCACCGTGGGTTTCGTGAACCTGGTCCAGCATCTCGTTCAACCTTTGCTTTCGGGGTCCGGCGGCAACGTGGGGCCGCCGCCGGAAATGTCACTCGGCCATGGGCCGGATCAGTTCGCGCAATCGCGCAGTTCGATCCCGCTTTCTTCCGCGAAGGCCATGGAGTCCTCCTCGACCAGCGGCTGCGTCACGGAATCGTCGGGCGCGATGAAGTCTGTCACCGTCACCCATTCCTGATCGGCGGCGTTCCACTGCTGGATACGGCCCATGCCGGGGCCACCATGGTTGGCGCAGGTCACTTCGAAGGCCGGACCGACGCCGGGCATGCCCAGCTCTTCCATGCGCTCAGCGGTGATGGACAGCGATTCCATGCCGTCGCGCATCATCGCCGGAGTGATCTCCGACACGCCGTGCATTTCCTGCGCGGTGCGGATCGCCTCGGCGGCCAGCATCGCGGCATACATGCCACGGATATAGAGCACGGTGCCCACGTTGTTGCCGTCGCCCGCGGCCATGCCAGCCTCGTGCACGTATTGCTGGATATCGTCGAGAACCGGCAGGTCGCCCACGCCATTCATGTTGAGCGACAGGTAGCCATCGGCGGCAGCGCCAGCCGGAATGGCGTCATGCTCGGCGCCCGACCACCAGTTGCCGATGAACTGCTCCATCGGATAGCGGATGTTGGCGGCCTCCTGGATCGCGACCTGGTTCATCACGCCCCAGCCCCACATCAGCACGTAATCCGGGCGCTCGCGGCGGATCTGAAGCCACTGGTTGCCCTGTTCCTGGCCCGGATGGTCGACCGGCAGCAGGGTCAGGTCGAACCCGTATTGCTCGGACAGCACTTCCAGCGTGCGGATCGGTTCGCGCCCGTAAGCCGAGTTGTGGTACAGGAGCACGATGCTTTGCCCATCGAGCGAGCCTTCGTTCTGGTCCAGCAGGTAGTTGACGATCACGCTGGCCGAATCCCAGTAGTTGCCGGGATAGTTGAAGACCCACTCGAACACTTCGCCATTGGCGGCCGAGGTGCGGCCGTAGCCCATCGTGTGCAGGGGGATGCCATCGACGGTTGCGCGCGGGATCAGCTGGTAGGTGATGCCGGTCGACAACGGCTGGTAGATCAGCGCGCCCTCGCCTTTGGTGGATTCGTAGCATTCCACCCCGCGCTCGGTGTTGTAGGCGGTTTCGCAGCCGACGATGCGAACCTCTTCGCCACCGATGCCCCCGTCACGCGCGTTGAGCAGGTTGAAATAATCCTGGTAGCCGTCCGAGAACGGGATGCCGCCCGCCGCGTAGGGGCCGGTGCGGTAGTGCAGGTCCGGGATCACCAGTTCGGCCATTGCAGGCCCCGCGGCCATCAGGCCTGCGAGTGCCATGGTTGCAAGTCTCTTCATCGGTAAGGTCCTCCCTTGGTTTTGTCCGATGTTTCTCTTGTTGTCCCGGCGCGCTCCTCCTCGCGCTGGGGGTGGTCCATCCCGTATCGTCAATACGGGAAGGGCCAGAGTCTCAGTTTTTCCTTGGCCAGCCGCCAAAGCTGCGCCAGTCCATGCGGTTCGACCACGAGGAAGAAGATGATCAGCCCGCCCACGATGACAAGCTGGAAATGCGCCACGATATCGGCGGGCCAGCCCATCATGTCGACGCCGAAGATCTTCAGAAACACCGGCAGCAGCATCATGAAGGCCGCGCCGGCAAAGGCGCCGAAGATGCTGCCAAGCCCGCCGATGATGACCATGAACAGCACCAAGAACGACTTGTTGATGCCGAAAGCCTCGCCGACCTCGACCGCGCCGAGGTAGACCGAAAACAGCAGCGCCCCCGACACGCCAACAAAGAAGGACGAGATCGCAAAGGCCGTCAGTTTCGCGCGCAGCGGGTTCACGCCGATGATCTCGGCGGCGATGTCCATGTCGCGGATCGCCATCCATTGCCGCCCGATCGAGCCGCGCGTCAGGTTGCGCGCCACCCAGGCCAGAACGATTACGAAAAACAGGCAAAAAAGGTATTTCACCCAGACCTCGGCATTCGGCCCGGTCACCGCCATGCCGAACATGCTGCGTTCGTGCGCGTTGATCTGGCCCGAAGCGGAATAGTTGTAGAACCACGGCACCCGGTTGAACAGCCAGACAAGGAAGAACTGCGCCGCCAGCGTTGCCACGGCCAGGTAGAACCCCTTGATCCGCAAGGACGGCAGACCGAACAGAACCCCGACAAACGCCGTGATCAGCCCCGACAACAGCGTCACGCTGACCATGTCCATCCACGGAAAGGACGTCATCAGCTTGTAGCTGGCATAGGCCCCCACCGCCATGAAGCCGCCGGTGCCAAGGCTGACCTGCCCGCAATACCCCGTCAGGATATTCAGCCCGATCGCCGCGATGGCATAGATCAGGAACGGGATCAGCAGCGAATTGGCCCAGTAATCGTTGATCACGAAGGGCACGACAAAGATCGCCACCGCCAGCAGCAGGTAATAACCATGACGGTCGAACCTGATTGCGAAGGTCTGGTTGTCCGCGGCGTAGCTCGTCTTGAAATCGCCGGCTTCACGGTAGAACATCTCTCAGGCCTCCGACCGGGGTTTGGGGTTCGGGGCGTCAGGCAGGCGCTGCCCCTTCGACAGTTTCATGTAGGCCCAGCTTCCGCTCAGCATCCCGGCGGCGGCCAACAGGATGGCGATCAGGGTCTGGTGGCTGTCGGGCTGTTCGGCAGTCAGGGCAAGGTAGCCGAACGCCCAGAACCCCGACCATGCGACGACATTGATGATGGCGGTCAGTTTGCGCATTTCTCACACCCTCTCGATGATCTTCTCGCCGAACAGGCCCTGCGGCCGGAACACGAGGAAGATAAGCGCCAGCACGTAGGCAAACCAGTTCTCGGTCGCGCCACCGATCATCGGGCCGACGAGGAACTCGAACAGGGACTCGCCCACCCCGATGATCAGCCCGCCGACGATGGCGCCGGGGATCGAGGTGAACCCGCCCAGCATCAGCACCGGCAACGCCTTCAGCGCAATAAGCGACAGACTGAACTGCACCCCCGATTTCGATCCCCACATGACCCCCGCCACCAGCGCGACGATGCCCGCCAGCGACCACACGAGGATCCACACGAAGTTGAGCGAGACCCCCACCGACAACGCCGCCTGATGGTCATCTGCCACCGCCCGCATGGCGCGGCCCTGCTTGGTGTATTGCGCGAAGGCGACCAGCACCGCGACCAGGACGGCGGCCACCACCGAGGCGACGATATCGAGGTTGTCGATGAAGAACCCGTAGCCGAACCATTGATAGGTGGTTTCGTCGATGAGGGTGTTGATGCCCTGCGGCAGGCCCACGTTCAGCGTACGGATCTCCGACCCCCACATCAGGTCGGCGGTGCCTTCGAGGAAATAGGCCAGCCCGATCGTGGCCATGAACAGGATGATCGGCTCCTGCCCGACAAGGTGGCGGAAGACGAAGCGCTGGATCGCCCAGGCCAGCGCGATCATCACCACCACGGCCAGCAGGATCGCCAAGAACCCCGGCACGCTGTTCCACGGGAAGTGACTCACCTCGGTGCCGAAGACTGCGTTGATCAGGTGGCTGAAGGGCACCCGCCCCTCCTGAATGCCGACAAGCGTCATCGCGGCGAACAGCGCCAGAACCCCCTGACTGTAGTTGAAGATGCCGCTGGCCTTGTAGATCAGCACGAAGCCGAGCGCGACGAGGGCATACATCACCCCGGTCATGAGGCCGTTGAGCGTGACCTCCATGGCGAAAATGAACTGGTCAGGCATTATCCCGCTTCCCCGTTTTGTCTGCCGTGCCCCGGACATGATCCGGGGCGCCTTTCGTCCGATCAGTCATGCGCAACCCCCAGATAGGCGTCGATCACCTCCTGGTTGGTGCGCACCTCGTCGGGCGTGCCGTCGCCGATCTTCTTGCCGTAATCCATCACCACGACGCGGTCGGACAGGTCCATGACCACGCCCATATCGTGCTCGATCAGCGCGATGGTGGTGCCGAACTCGTCGTTCACGTCGAGGATGAAGCGGCTCATGTCCTCTTTCTCCTCGACATTCATGCCTGCCATCGGCTCGTCCAGCAGCAGAAGCGAGGGGTCGGCCACCAGCGCGCGGGCCAGCTCCACCCGCTTTTTCAATCCGTAGGGCAGGCGTCCCACCGGCGTCTTGCGGATCGCCTGGATCTCAAGAAAATCAATGATTTCCTCGGCTTTCTCGCGGTTCTTGACTTCCTCTCGCTCGGCCTTGCCCCACCAGATCATCTGGTCGAGAATGCTGGCGCTCATGTGGTTCAGCCGCCCGGTCATGATGTTGTCGAGCACACTCATCCCCTCGAAAAGGGCAATGTTCTGGAAGGTCCGGGCAATGCCCAGCCGCGCCACTTGGTAGGGGCGCATATGCGGACGCCGCTCGCCCTTGTACCAGACCTCGCCGTCCTGCGGGTTGTAGAAGCCCGAGATGACGTTGAGCATGGAGGATTTCCCGGCCCCGTTAGGCCCGATGATGGCGCGGATCTCGCCCTCCCGGATGTCGAAGGAAATATCCTTGATCGCCACCACACCACCGAAACGCAGGGTGATATTTTTCATTTCCATCAGAGTGTTGCCGATGGTGCGCCCGTCCTCGGTCTGGTAGGGTTCGTAGTGCATCATGGTCATTGCGCTGCCACCTGCGTCTGGCCCGCCGTTTCCACGACTTTCGCGTCGCGAATCTCCAGCGTGGCAGTGATCTTGCCTTTGCGACCATCCTCGTAGGTCACTTCGGTTTCGGTGTAGATCTCTTTCGAGCCATCATAGAGCGCGGTCACCAGATCCTCGAATTTCTCGTTGATGATCTTGCGGCGCACCTTGCGGGTCCGGGTCAGTTCACCGTCATCGGCGTCCAGTTCCTTGTGCAGCACGAGGAAACGATGCACCTGGCACCCCGACAGCATCGGATCCTGGGCCACGGATTTGTTCACCTCTTCAACATGTTGCTGGATGGTATCCAGCACCTGCCGATGCCCCGCCAGTTCCTGATACGACGCATAGGCGATGTTGTTGCGTTCCGCCCAGTTGCCGACCGCGGCAAGGTCGATGTTGATGAACGCAGTGCACATGTCGCGGCCCGCGCCAAAGACCACGGCCTCGAGGATGTTGGGGTAGAATTTCAGCTTGTTTTCCACGTATTTCGGCGCGAACAGGCGGCCATCGGCCATCTTGCCGACATCCTTGGCGCGGTCGATGATCCTGAGATGCCCGGTCGCTTCCTCGATGAAGCCCGCGTCACCGGTGGCAACCCAACCCTCGGGGTCCTTGGTATCGGCGGTCGACTCGGGGTTCTTGTAGTATTCCACGAAGGTGCCGGGGCTGCGGTAGTAGATCTCGCCGTTGTCGCCGATGCGGATTTCGACGCCGGGGCTGGGCACGCCCACGGTATCGGCCCGCACCTCGCCATCGGGCTGCTGGGTGATGAACACCGTCGCCTCGGTCTGGCCATAAAGCTGTTTGAGGTTGATGCCGAGCGACCGGTAGAAATCGAAGATCTCCGGTCCGATCGCCTCACCTGCCGTATAGCCGACCCGCACGCGGGTAAAGCCGAGCGTGTTCTTCAGCGGGCCATAAACCAGCTTGTCGCCGATCCAGTATTTCAGCCGATCCAACACGCCCACCGGCTTGCCATCGAGCAGCGCCGGACCCACCCGCTTGGCATGGGCCATGAAGTAGTGGAACATGTTGCGTTTCACCCGGCCCGCGTCCTCCATGCGGATCATCACCGAGGTCAGCATGGTTTCGAACATGCGCGGCGGCGCAAAGAAATAGGTCGGCCCGATTTCGCGCAGGTCGGTCATCATCGTGTCGGGCGATTCGGGGCAGTTGGTGCAGAACCCCGTCCAGTAAGCCTGCCCGATGGAGAAGATGAAATCCCCCACCCAGGCCATCGGCAGGTACGCGACGATTTCCTCCGACGGGCGCAGGTGGTCGAATTCGGACGAGTTCCTTGCCGTTTCGATCACGTTGCGGTTGGACAGCACCACACCCTTGGATTTACCCGTGGTGCCCGAGGTGTAAAGCATCACGCAGGTGTCGTCATAGCCGACCGCAGCCTCCCGCTCGGCCAGTTGCCGTTCGAAGCGTTCATGCGCGGCACGGCCTTCGGTCTGAACATCGGCCAGCGAATGCATCTTGCTGTGGTCGTATCTGCGCAGGCCCCGCGGATCCTGGTAGATGATATGCTCGATGCAATGCACCGTTTCCTGCACCTCGATCACCTTGTCGACCTGTTCCTGGTCGCCGCAAATGGCGAAGCGCGCGCCGGCGTGTTCCAGCACATAGGCCATCTCGTCTGCGACCGCGTCCTGATACATCGGAACCGGGATCGCCCCGATCTTCATCGCCGCCACCATCGACCAGTAAAGCGCCGGGCGATTGCGTCCGATGATGGCAATGTAATCGCCTTTATCGGCGCCAAGGGCCATCAGGCCAAAGGCGATCGACTGAATTTCCTCGGCCGTTTCGGCCCAGGTCCAGCTTTGCCAGATCCCGAATTCCTTTTCCCGGTAGGCGGGCTTGCTCGGGAATTGTGCCACGTTCCGCGCCAGCAATGCGGGCACGGACTCGGGCACGCCCGAAACCGCTGTCGTCCTAGCCAAACTCTGTCCTCCCTTCGCCGGAACCCCGGCGGCCACGCGCTGCCGCCTTGCGGGTCTCCTCCCACCGGCATCGTGCTGTGAAAAGGTGTGGGCGGCAAGTTTTGCCTGACTTTTGCCCAAACCTAACGAATTGTAACATGCGCCGGGCAAGGCTTGGCCAAGGCGCAGCCAGCGTGTAGCGCAAAAGCAGGAGGATGATGGACATGCCCAGATCTGACGCCACGGCCCAGATGACGCGGGCCGGGCTGAACCTGATCCAGCAGGCGCTGACGATCTATGACCGCGATCTGCGCCTTGCCGTCTGCAACCGCCCGTTCCAGACCATGTTCGGCCTGCCCGAATGGCTGGTGACGCCCGGCGCCCCGTTCGAGGATACGATCCGCTATCTTGTTGAAGCCGGCGAATACGGAGAGGTCGCGGACCCGGAGGCCTTCGTCGTCACCCGCGTCGACCAGGCCCGCGCCTTCGTGCCCCATTACATGGAACGCCGCCGCGCCAATGGCCGCATGATCAGCGTCGAGGGCAGCCCCCTGCCCGAAGGCGGCTGGGTCACCGTCTATACCGACATCACCGCGATCAAATCGCAGGAATCGCTGCTGCGCGCCCGGTCGGAGGAGCTGTCCGATCAACTGTTGACCCGGGCCGAGGAATTGGCGCGCACCAATCGCCAGCTTGAATCGACCATCGCGCAGCTGGAAGAGGCCAAGCGCGGGCTGGCGGAGATGGAGGCGCGCACGCGGCTTGTGACCGAGATGACCCCGGCCCATATCGGCCATGTCGATACCGGCGGCGTCTATACCTTCACCAACCGCCGCCTGTCTTCCGTACTGCCGGGGCGATCGAACGACATCGTCGGGCAGGCCTTCGGCAAGGCGCTTGGCCTGCCGACCGCAAAGCGGCTGAACGAGAACCTGAACCGGGCGCTGCAAGGCGCATCCAGCGTTCTGGAATTCACCGATGCCGATTCGGGCCGCCGTATCCGCACCGCCTTTACCCCCGACCGCGTCGGCGAAGACGGGCCCATCAACGGGGTCTACCTGCTGTCGACCGACGTGACCGAGGAGGCGCAGGCGCGCGCGGTGCTGTCCCAGACCCACAAGCGCGAACTGGCCGCGCAGCTGACCAGCGGGCTGGCGCATGACTTTTCAAACCTCCTGACCATCATCCTCGGGCTGCAAAGCCGGCTGCAACGGCTCAACCTGCCGCCCGACGCACAAGACCTGACCAATGCCACAACCGCCGCCGCGCGGCGCGGCGGCACCTTGCTGGACCGCATCGCGCGCATTTCCGGCAGGCGCGAACTTAACCCGGTGCCGGTGGAGATGCGCCGCTTTTTCGAAACGTTCGGGGCATTGGCCCGCGCCCCCCTGCCCGACAACATCCGCCTCTCGATCACCCAAAGCGTGCCGGACGACCTGCTGATGCTGGACGAAGGCTCGCTTCAGGACAGCCTGCTGAACCTCGTTCTCAATGCCCGCGACGCGATCGGCGCGGATGGCGGCGAAATCCGCATTCGCGCCCAAAAGGTGCGCGACACATGGCTCGATATCGTGGTCGAGGATAGCGGGCCGGGCTTCAGCCGCGAGGCGCTGGACTACGCGCTCGATCCGTTCTTCACCACCAAGGGGAAGGCCGGATCGGGGCTGGGCCTGTCGATGGTATTCGACTTTGCCAAGCTGTCTGGCGGCAATGTCACGCTGCAAAACCAAGGCGGCGGCGGGGCGCGCGTCACCTACCGCCTGCCGCTGCGCCCGGTGCCCGCCGCCGCCGCGAAACCGCTGCTGGTGCTGCTGGTCGAGGATATGCCCGACCTGCGCCTGTCGGTCCGCGAAATGCTGACCGGGCTGGGTCACCAGGTGATAGAGGCCGAAAGCGTCGCCGAGGCCGACACGCTGGCCGACCTGCCCGCGATCGACATGGTGCTGTCCGATATCAAGCTGTCGGGTCATGTCACCGGGGTCGATCTGCTGGCAAGGATCGAAAACAGGCGGCCGGACCTGCGCCTTGCACTGATGACCTCGCTGCCCGAAGCCCACACGCTGCGCCGGCGCGGCGCGGCCTGCTGGCCGGTTCTGTCCAAGCCCTTCGACAGCGACCAGCTTCATGCCATCCTGCTGCGAAAGAATACCGCATGACCGCGCCGCTGATCGCCATTCTCGATGATGAACCGCAAATCCGGCTGATGCTGTCCGAGGCGCTGACCGAGGCGGGCTTTCGCACCGCTACCTTTGCCCGCGCCACCGAATTCGAGGCCGCCCTGCGCAGCGCCACACCCGATGTCTGCCTTGTCGATCTGGGCCTGCCCGACCGCGACGGGCTCGCCGTGGTGCACCGGCTGGCACTGGAATCGGGGGCGTCGATCATCATCATCTCGGGCCGCGCGCAGGTGCAGGACCGGGTAACGGGGCTGGAACTGGGCGCCGACGACTACATCATAAAGCCCTTCGATCCGGCCGAGGTGGTGGCCCGCGTCCGCGCCCGTCTGCGCGACCCACGCTCCCGCCCGACTCAATCCGACACCGCCCGGTTCGAAGGCTGGACGGCGCATTTCGACCGCTACGTCCTGGTCGGCGACACCGGCGACGAGGTCAGCTTTTCCCATGCCGAGGGCGAGGTTCTGCGCCTGTTCCTCGACAGCCCGAAACGCCTGATCAGCCGCCAGCAGATGCAGGAGGCGCTTGGCGGCGCGGCCGGCGAAAGCTTTGACAGGGCGATGGATGTGCGCGTCTCTCGCCTGCGCACCAAGCTCAGGGAAGACCCGAAAAACCCGCGCCTGATCAAGACGATCTACGGCGCGGGCTATATCTTCCTGGGCGATGTCACATGGGGATGAACGGCGCTGTCAACCCTGCGGCGCCAGTTCCGCCGCCGCGCGGGCCAGCACCATCAGCCCGGTGACAAGGTCGTCCTCGGCGGTGTCTTCGTCGAAACTGTGGCTGACGCCGCCGATCGAGGGCACGAACAGCATCCCCACCGGGATCAGCTGCGACACGTTCGAGGCATCGTGCAGCGCGCCCGACGGCATCGAGCGCCACTTGCCCGGCGCCACCTGCCCCGCCGCCTTGGCAAGCGCGTCGTGGATGGCGGGATCCATCGGCTTGGGCACGATATCGTGGCGCAGACGCTCTGACTCTATCTTCAGGCCGGTGCCACTGGCGACCTCGACGAGGATCGAGGTGATCACCTTTTCCATCCGTTCCAGCCGCTCGTTGTCGCCGTCGCGCCACTGGATCGTGAAAACCGCCTCGCCCGGCACGATGGAGGACGCGTTGGGCGACACGCGGACATGGCCGATGGTCCAGACCGTCTGCGGCGTCACCAGGTTGCGCAGCCGGTCGTTCAGCATCGTGGCGATCCGCACCACCCCCTGGAACGCATCGCGGCGCAGTGCCATCGGCGTCGTGCCGGCGTGGTTCTGCTGGCCGCGCACCGTCACCTGCACCTGCCGCGCCCCGACGATGGAGGTGACAACGCCGACCGCCTCTTTCGCCGTGGTCAGAACCGGCCCCTGTTCGATATGGCACTCGATGAAGCCGGTGAACTGCCCCGGATCGACAAAATCTCCGGCCATGTGCGCCACCGCCTGCCGCCCCTCGGCGAAGGTTTCGCCGTCATTGGACCGCAGGCTGTCAGCCTCTTCCAGCGTGGTTCTTCCGGCCCAGATATCGCTGCCGGTCAGCGCGCCGTAGCGCCCTTCCTCGTCCTGAAAACTGACGCAGGAAATCGCCGGGCCACCAGCTTCGCGCGACGCACGGGCAATCTCCAGCCCCATGATCACGCCAAGCGCCCCGTCAAGCCAGCCGCCCTCGGGCTGGGTGTCGGAATGCGACCCGATCAGGAACGACGGCGACTCCGTCAGCCCGAAAAGGTTGCCCGCCGGATCCATCCGAGGGGTCAGCCCCGCCGCCTCCATCCGCGACGCCAGCCATTCGCGCGACGCCACGTCAGGTGCCGAAAAGGCCGGGCGCACGACGCCGGTTCCGGTCGCGCCAAAGCTGCGTAATTCGTAAAGGTCGTTCAGAAAACGGGTAGGGTCGATCGAGAATAAATGTTCCATTAGCCCGTTCTAGCCGCTTCTGTGCCAAGGTCCAGACAAGACGCGGCGGGTTTGGAAATTTTCCCATGTGCCGCGCGCCTTTCCAGCCACGCCTGCCCTTTCCTTGCACGCCCGAACCGCCTATTCCGGGGAAGAAAGCCCCGAAGGAAGCCCGCATGTCCTACATCACGCTGGTGCGTCACGGTCAGGCGAATACCGCGGCGCGCGACGAAGACAGCTACGACCGGCTGAGTGAGCTTGGCGCGCGGCAGGCCCGCTGGCTTGGCGAACACCTTGACCGGTCGGGCGAGCACTTCCCCCGGCTTTATTCCGGAACCCTGCGGCGGCATCTTGAAACGGCGGCGGCCATCGGCCTTGCGAACCATGACGCGCCGGCGATCGACGCTCGCCTCGACGAGTTGGAGTTCTTCACGCTGGCCACGCTTTACGAGGCGCAGCACGGCGTGCCGATCCCCGACGACCGGCAAGGCTTCACCTCCCATTTGCCGCGCATGTTCAAGGCCTGGGCGGCGGGTGAGATCGACGAGGCCCCCGAAAGCTTCGCGGCATTCGAGGCACGCGTTGCCGACGCCCTTGCCGAGCTTGGCCGGGACGAGGGCCGGGCGCTGATCGTGACCTCGGGTGGTGTCATCGGCATGGCGATGCGCATCACCCTCGGGCTTGATCTGGACGCCTTCGCGCGGGTGTGCCTGGCGATCGAGAACACCTCGCTGCACCGCTGGCTGCCGCTCGGCGGCGCATTGGCCCTGACGCAGTTCAACGCCCTGCCGCATCTCGAAGACCCGGAGCGGCAATTCGCCCGAACCCACCTGTGACCGCAAGGAACCGCATGACACATCTCTGGGTCCGCGCCGAACAGCGCCCGAACGAGGCCCGCGTCGGGATCACACCCGAGGGCGCGCGCGCCCTGACCCGTGCCGGCATCCGGGTGACGGTCGAGGAAAGCTCTACCCGCGCGCCGGGCCTGACCGGTCATGCCGAGGCAGGGGCAGAGGTCGCACCGGAAAACAGCTGGCCCGAAGCACCCGCCGACGCCATCATCTTCGGGCTGAAGGAACTGCCCGACGACGGCACCCCGCTGCGCCATCGCCACATCATGTTCGGCCATGCCTACAAGGGACAGCACTCGGGCCGCCGGCTGCTGGACCGGTTCCGGGCCGGAGGCGGGGTGCTTTACGACCTCGAATACCTTGTCGATGGTCAGGGACGACGCGTCGCCGCCTTCGGCTACTGGGCCGGGTTCGCGGGCGCGGCGGTGGCGCTTAAGGCATGGATCGCGCAACAGGGCGGCAGCGTCTGCCCGCCCGTCGACGCCTATCCCGGCAAGGATGCGCTGCTTGACGATCTGGCCGGAGGCATGGCGGGCCGCCCCGCGCCCCGCATCCTCGTCATCGGCGCACTTGGCCGCGTCGGCACCGGTGCGGCGGATCTGTGCGACGCCATGGGCCAGCCAGTGACCCGCTGGGACATGGCCGAAACCACAAGCGGTGGGCCGTTCCCCGAGATCCTTGCGCATGACATCCTTCTCAACTGCATCTTCGCGCGCCCCGGCACACCGGTCTTCGTGCCGCGCGCGGCGCTGACAGAGCCGCGCAACCTGAGCGTGATCGGCGACATCGCCTGCGACCCGGACAGCGATTACAACCCGGTTCCGGTCTATGACCGCGCCACGACATGGGGCGCGCCGGTGTGCCGCGTTCACGAAACGCCGCCGATGGACGTCGTGGCAATCGACAACCTGCCGTCGCTCTTGCCGGTGGAATCCTCCCACGATTTCGCGATGCAGCTTCTACCGTCGCTACTGGCCCTTGGCGATCTTGATGTCGGCGTCTGGGGCCGCGCTCGGGCGGCGTTCGACCAGCATGTCGGCTGACCGTGCCGTCGGCGTTACATAAGGTCGTCCTCAGCCTCTGACGGGTCGATGCCGAGCGATTCCAGCCCGGCCTCCAGATGATCGGACAGGTGCGGCGTGCCCATCAGGTAATCCACCGTCGGGGTCGTCGCTTCGGTGCGCGCGGTGGAAAGCGCCTCGGAGAAATCCTCGGCCTCGAAGGTGCCGCGCCCGATCCACATGACGGCAACCAGTTCCGCCTGTTCGTCTTCGTTCAGCGTCTCGACAAAGCCGCGCAACTCGCCCTCGGCACGGCCAAGCTCATGCCCCATGAGGATGATCTGCGCGATCTTGTAGGTCGAAATGGTCAGCATGTCGAATCCTCCGCATCTTTCATTGAACTTGCGCGCGATCGGGTGGCAACGCAAGCGGTCGCCGCCCCTTCCGTTGGGCCGCGCGAACGGGTATGGGCGGGGTATGCAACCGCTCGACTATCGCCCGCCGCAGGTGCCGCTGGATATCCTGCACCACGACCACGAACTCCTGCTGGTGAACAAGCCTGCCGGGCTTCTCTCCGTCCCCGGCAAGGGCGACCACCTGTCCGATTGCCTCATCGTCCGGGTGCAGGAGGCCTTCCCCGAGGCGCTTCTGGTGCATCGGCTGGACATGGACACCTCGGGCGTGATGGTGTTCGGCCTGACGCCCCATGCGCAACGCCATCTGGGCCTGCAATTCGAAAAGCGGCATATGAAAAAGACCTATGTTGCAAGGGTCTGGGGGCTGGTCTCGGAAAAGACCGGCGAGGTTGACCTGCCGCTGATCGTGGACTGGCCGAACCGTCCCCTGCAGATGGTGGACCACGAGACCGGCAAGCCGGCGCAGACTGCGTGGCGGGTGTTGAAGCGCGGCGCCGCAGAAACGCGCATCAGGCTTTTTCCGCGCACCGGACGCTCGCACCAGTTGCGGGTGCATATGCGCGAGATCGGTCACCCGATCCTTGGCGATCCGTTCTATGCAACCGGCCCCGCGCGGGATTTCCCCCGCTTGATGCTGCATGCCGAAAGCCTGCGCCTCAGGCACCCCGATGGCGGCAAGGGGATGACATTCTCGGCCACGGTGCCGTTCTAGGCGAGGCACCTGACAGCGACCCGCGTGCGCCGGGCGGCATCCGTCATGAAGGTCAGCGTCACGGGACTTTGCGGACGATTGGGTGCAATCCGCACGCCATCGGGCCGCGGCGCGGCGATCCGACGCCGGTGCGGTGTGCTGTATCTTTGCAAAATCCGAGCGCATTTCAAGCGGCGCACCAAGGTCCGCCAAGCGCTCCTGGCCGCCACACCGTGCCTTGTTTCAGGTGGGAGTCATGGCCGGGTGCCGCTTTCCTCTGCCCCGTCCGGTCTTGGCGCGGGCGGCGGCTCCATCGGGGCGTGGGCCGCAATCTGCGCATGATACAGGCACCGATCCGCGTTATGCGCCGTGCGCTGCAACCAGCGCATTGCGTCGGTCAGTTCGAACACCTGCGGCACGCTGACCAACCCCACGTGTTCCCGCAACAGCGCCGACCGGCGCAGCTTTTTCGCCCGACCGGAGATCAGCGCGGTAAGCCGCGTCATCCGTTCCGGGGCTGGCGGCGCATCCCCGGCATGGCGACGCAGCGCCGCGCCAAAGGCCAACGCCGGACGTCTCAGGCCGGGATCGGCCAAAAGCGGGGGCAGCAAATCCTCCTGATGCATCTGGTCGGCAAAGCGGGTCATGTGATCGACCATGTGCAGAAGCGCGGCGTAGCGTTTGGCGGCGGCCGGGTCTTCCTGTGACACATGAAGCCGCGCCAGATAGCGTTGCAGATCCTCCATCGCACCTTGCAGCGCGTCGATCCGGGGCGCCGGTGGGCGACCGGGGATTGGATGCAGATACGCCCCGGCGGCGGCGAACTCGGCCCGCATGATCGCCAGCGCTGCGCTGCGCGCAGCATCCATCGCCGCGCCCGGGTCATCCAGCAGGCGCGGGTCCAGCACATCGGTCAGGTTGCCCGCCCGCCCCGGCACCAGCCATTCGATAACGCGTGCGAACGGCGCGGTCAGCGGCAGCATGATGATCATACCCGCGACATTGAACACGGTATGGAACACCACAAGCGCCAAAGGATCATCCGGCGCGAACACCCGCGACAGCGGCGGCAGCATCACGCCAAGCAAGGCGAACACCGCCAGCCCGGTCGCAAGGTTATAGGTGGCGTGCGCCACCGCCGTGCGCAGCATGTCGCGCGACCCGCCGATCGTGACCAGCAGCGCCGTGCCTGTGGTGCCCAGGTTCATCCCGATCACAAGCGCCGCCCCCTGCCCCAGCGTGATCGCCCCCGACGCCAGCAGCACCAGTGTCGCCGCCAGCGCCGCGCTGGAGGATTGAATGGCCACCGTCACCGCCGCCCCTATCAGCACCAGCAGAACCCGGCCCCGCAGCCCGTCACCGGGCAGGTTTGCGGCCAGCACGGTCGCCTCCAACCCGTCGACCGCCCCTTTCATCATGTCGAGCCCGATGAACATCAGCGCAAAGCCGGTCAGCGCGCGCCCGATCCGCGCGGCGCGCCCATGGCCCAGCAACATGACCAGAACGCTGACCAGCAGCAGCGGCAGGGCAATAACCCCGAGGCTCAGCTTCAATCCCAGCAGCGCCACCAGCCAGCCGGTGAAGGTGGTGCCGACATTGGCCCCGTAGATCACCCCGATGGCCTGCGGGAAGGTCATCAACCCCGCCCCGACGAAACCGATCACCGTGACCATCGTGGCGGTCGAGGACTGGATGACCACTGTGCTGGCTACACCGGTCAGCGCACCGGTCAGCGGCGAGGTGGTGAACCGCTCAAGGAAGGCGCGCAAATGGCGGCTGGCCAGCGCCCGCAACGCCTCGGTCATGATCTGCATGCCGAGAAGGAAAAGCCCCACGCCGCCGGTCAGGGCCAGAAATTCAGCCGCCATTTGTCAAACCGCCCCTTTCGGTGATACCGGTGACGACGATTCTTGCCACGGATCGGCCCAACCCGTCCGCGCGCGGCTTGTCAGCCGCTTGCAGACATGGTGCAGTCGCAAAACCGTCAATCGGGACCCGTCTTACCATGCAACTCAAGGGCGCCCTTTTCGCGCTTCTCGCCTTCGCCATCTTCGCCACGCATGACGTGGTGATCAAGTATCTGGGGGGCAACTACAACGCCATCCAGATCATCTTCTTTTCGGTATTGTTCAGTTTTCCGATGCTGATGCTGGTCATGATCCGCGATACCGGGGGCGGATCGCTTGTTCCGGTGCATCCGTGGTGGACGGTGACCCGGACGATCAGCGGCGCGATCGGGGCGTTTTGTACCTTCTACGCCTTCTCGGTTCTACCGCTGACGCAAGTCTACCCTGTCCTTTTCGCAATGCCACTGTTGATCACAGTGCTGGCGATCCCGATGCTGGGTGAGAGGGTGGGCCTGCATCGTGCGGCGGCGATCCTTGTCGGGCTCGCCGGCGTCCTCGTCGTGCTCCGCCCGGGCGGTGCGGACCTTTCGCTCGGCCACGCGGCGGCGCTGGCGGGGGCAGTATTCTCGGCGCTGAGTTCCATCATCATGCGCAAGATCGGCCGCGAGGAACGCACCGTCGTGCTGCAACTCTACCCGCTGCTGGTCAACCTGATCCTGATGGGCGCGCTTCTGCCTTACGTCTACGTGCCGGTTGCGGTCGTCGATCTCGGGGCCTCGGCGGTAATGGCTGTGCTGGCGCTTTCGGCCATTGGGTGCCTTGTCGCCGCCTACCGGCTGGCGCCCGCCGTGATCGTCGCGCCGATGCAGTATTCACAGATCATATGGGCCAGCATCTTCGGGGCGGTTTTCTTCGACGAACGGCTCGACACGATGACCATGGTCGGCACCGGGATCATCATTGCCTCGGGCCTCTATATCGTGCTGCGTGAAGACCGGCGCGCAACCACCTCGACACAGCCGGTGCTGCGCACCCGGTCGCGGCCCGGAACGCCGGGTTCGCCGCGCGTGGCGCCGTTCCTCAAACACAAGGATCGGGCATGACAACCGCCCCGATCCGCCTTGCCGTCGTGGCAACGGCAGAGCTGTCCACCAAGACCATCGTCGCCCTGCGCAAACGTCCCGATAGCGGCATCGCGCATATCGTTCACCTTGGCGGCAAGGATGCCGACTACAAGGCCAACAATTTCTTCCGGATGCGCGCCGTGCAGGGCAAGCGTGGCGACCTGATGCAGACCGACCGTTTCAGCGGCGCGGCGCGGGTGCTGGAATGGAGCCCCGCCATGGCCGAGGCGCAACTTGAGGCGATCGACACCCTGACCCGAGGGTCGGACCAGATGGCCTACAAGCATCACCGGATCAGCAATTTCCACGATTACCAGCACATCACCCATATCGCCCATGACGTCTACGCGGCCATGTTGCAGGAGGAGGGCATCACCCATGTCCTCTTTTTCGACATTCCGCACATGTTCCACGATACCTGCCTGAAACAGGCGGCGCAGGCGTTGGGGCTGGAGGTGCTGATCCTGCGGCAGAGCTTTTTCCCGAGGCAGTTCTTTTCGATGCGCGATTCCCGCGATCAGGGCCACATGGCGCCCCGGCCGGGCGATGCAGAAGCTGCGCCCGCACCCCTGCCCGAAGGCGATCTGTTCTATATGAAAGGCGTCAGGCAAGAGCGCGCGGCGCGCGGCGGGCTTTCGGTGCGCGGGATCGGGCAGATGTTGGCCCACCACGCGGTGAACGACCCGGCAAAACTGCTCAACCCGGTCTACATGGCACGGCTTCTGGCCCGGATGCGGCGGGTCGCCGGCCGATTTCCAGATTGGCGCGATCCGTTTTTCCATTTCTTCCACACCGATCATCTGGCCTATTTCGACTATCTTGCCGAAGTGGAGGACCGGGAACCGGATCCCGACCGGCCCTTCGTCTACTTTCCGCTGCAATTTCAGCCCGAGATGACCACCAGCAGCCTCGGTGGGCGCTACCGCGACCAGATCCTTGCGCTGGAGCGGCTGGCCGAAATGCTGCCCGAAGGCCACAGGATCTACGTCAAGGAGAATCCCAAGCAGACCGGCAAGATGCGCAGCCCGCTCTTCTTCCACCGCCTCGACCGCATCCGGCAGGTGGAGCTGATGCCAAGCTATGCCAGCAGCCCGGACTTGCTGGCCCGGTCGGTGGCGGTGGCCAATGTTTCCGGCACCGTGGGGTGGGAGGCGCTGACCGCCGGCAAGCCGGTCCTGTGTTTCGGCGCCGCGTGGTGGTCCGGCGCGCCGGGGGTGACACGCTACCGGCCCGGACTGACCTTCGACGAGGTGCTGACAAACACCCCCGACAGGGCCGCGCTGGAAGGGTTCGTGGGGAGGCTTCAGGCGCGGTCCCACGCGGGCAACGTGCAGCGTCATTTTGCCCGCGCCGACCACGACCACCCCGATGACGAAACCGCGCGCCTCGTGGCGGCCACGGTGGTCGACCTCCTGCACGGCCGCACGCCGCTGACCTTTGACGCGCCAGGGGATGCCGCGTGACCCGCGTGGCCATCATCCCCGCCCGCGGTGGATCGAAGCGCATCCCGCGCAAGAACGTGAAGCCGTTTCTTGGCAGTCCGATGCTGCACTGGCCGATCGCGGCGGCGCGCGCCTCGCACCTTTTCGACCGCATCCTTGTCTCCACCGACGATGCGGGCATCGCCGAGGCGGCCCGCGCCGCCGGGGCGGAGGCGCTGATCCGCCCCGCCCACCTTGCCGACGACCGCACCGGCGTCGTGCCGGTGGTGCAGCATGCCTTGGCCAAAGAGGCACGCGATGCCGATGAGGCGTGCCTCGTCTACGCCACCGCCCCTTTCTTGCGCGCCGCCGACCTCGAACGCGGCCATGACGCGCTTCAGGGGGCAAGTTTCTCTCTCTCCGTCACCAGCTTCCCCTTCCCGATCCAGCGCGCATTGCGGCGCACCCCCGAAGGCCGCGTTGCGATGTTCCAGCCCGACCACGCCCAGACCCGCAGCCAGGACCTGCCCGAGGCGTTTCACGACGCGGCCCTGTTCGCATGGGGCACGCGCGCGGCGTGGCTGTCGGACCGGCCGCTTTACGGCCCCGACACGGCGATGGTGGACATCCCGCGCCACCTCGTTCAGGACGTGGACACGCCCGAGGACTGGACCCGCGCCGAATACATGGCCCGCGCGCTGATCGACGCGGGCGAGATCACCGCGCCTTGACGCCGTGATGCGCAAACAGGAAAACGCCCGCATGATACAGCCTGTCCAGATCGAAACCGCGACGCTTGGTGACGGGGAGAAATGCTTCCTCATCGCCGAGCTTTCCGCCAATCACGACCGCGACCTCGACCTTGCGTTGCGACTGGTGGATATCGCCGCCGATGCCGGCTGGGATTGCATCAAGTTCCAGACCTACAACGCCGACAGCCTGACGGTGCCCTCGACGCATGCGTCCATGAAGATCGACCCCGTATGGGGCACCGACAACCTGTACGACCTCTACAATTCCGCCGGAATGCCGATGGAGTTCCATGCGCCGCTATTCGAGAAGGCGCGCGACCGGGGGCTGATCCCGTTCACCTCCATCTACGACCCGCGCGACCTCGATTTCGTCGAGGGGCTGGGCTGCGCCGTCTACAAGATCGCCAGTTTCGAGATGACCTTCGACGACCTGCTGATTGCTGTCGCCCGGACGGGCAAGCCGATCATCATGTCGACCGGCATGGCCAACCTGGCGGAGGTCGATCACGCGATGGAGGTGCTGGACAAGCACGGCGCCGGGCCGGTCGTGCTGTTGCATTGCGTGTCCAGCTACCCCGCCCCGGTGGCGGAAGTGAACCTTGCCTCCATGGCGACTTTGCGCGACCGATTTGGCCGGCATGTGGGCTTTTCCGATCACACGATCGGTGCGCAGGTCGCGCTGACCGCCGCGGCCATGGGCGCGGTGGCGATCGAGAAGCATTTCACCGACGACATGACGCGCCCCGGCCCCGATCACCGTTTTTCCGCCACCCCCGACGTGCTGCGCGAGATCGCCGACGGCGTGCGCCTGATCCAGACCGCGCAAGGCTCGCCCGCCAAGGAAACGGCGGCCGCCGAGGCGGGCAACCGCGCGGCTTTCCGCCGGTCCGCCTTCGCGCTGCGTGACCTGAAGGCCGGCGAGGTTCTGACCCAGGCCGATTATCGCTTCGTGCGGCCCAATGCCGGGGTTCCGGTCGGCGACGCGCGGGCGCTGATCGACCGGGTGCTGGCGCGCGACGTTGCGCGCTACGACCCGATCACCTACGACGACCTCGCCCCGCGATGAGGCTGCGCCCCGCGACAATGGACGATGCCGAACGCCTGTTTCGCTGGCGCAACGACCCCGTGACGCGGGCGGCCTCGGTCAACCGCGATCCGGTGGCGTGGGACGATCATGTCACGTGGCTGACCGCCAGCCTTGCCACCCCCCTGCGCGAGATCCTGATTGCCGAGGAGGGCGTGCCCATCGGCACCGTCCGGCTGGATCGGGACCGCCGCACCGAGGTGTCGATCACGCTGGCCCCGGCGGCACGCGGGCACGGGCAGGCGGCACCGCTGCTTCGCCTCGCAACCGACGGCAAGGGGCCCTGGGTGGCCCGCATCCGCCCCGACAACCCGGCCAGCCGCAAGGCGTTCGAAGCGGCCGGGTTCCATTTCACCCACCATGCGGCTGGCATGGACTGGTTTCTGAAACCCTGAAAGGACTGACGACATGACCCCCGAACAGATCGAGCAAAAACTGAAGCTGATCGACGCGATCGAACAGGTGCGCACCAAGAACAACGTCAACTGGATGAACATCCTGCGCGTTGCTCTGAAGGCCGATCCCGAAAACACACTTGCGCTGGTGCGCGAGATCAACACCAAGGACAACGAGATATCCGAGCTGTTCGCCAAGCTGGGCGAACCTGTCTGACCGCCGACCGGGGCGGCGCGATCAGCCGGGCACGCGCTCGCCGAAGATGGCAGAGCCGACGCGCACACAGGTCGCGCCGTGGGCAATCGCGGTCTCGAAATCCGCGCTCATTCCCATCGACAGCTCCGACAGCCCGTTGCGGTCCGCGATCTTCGCCAGCAGCGCGAAATGCAGCGCCGGCGTCTCGTCCACCGGCGGGATGCACATCAGCCCCTTGACCGGCAGGTCCATCGCCCGCGCCTCGGCGATGAAGGCATCCGCGTCGCCGGGCAGAACCCCGGCTTTCTGCGGCTCCTCGCCGGTGTTCACCTGAATCATCAGGTCGGGGCAATGCCCGTCTTCCTGCGCCAGCCGCGCCAGTGCCTTGGCCAGCTTGGGCCGGTCCAGCGAGTGGATCGCGTCGAAAAGCTCCATCGCCTGCCGCGCCTTGTTGCTTTGCAGGGGGCCGATCAGGTGCAGCTTCACCCCGTCATAGCGTGCCTTGAAATCGGGCCATTTGCCCGCCGCCTCCTGCACCCGGTTTTCACCGAACAGGCGGTGGCCCTGCGAAAGCACCGCCTCAACCCGGTCCAGTGGCTGCACCTTGCTGACCGCGATCAGCCGCACGCCGGCCGGGTCGCGCCCCGCCTTTTGCGCCGCCGCGGCGACCGCCGCCGTGATATCGGAAAGTGTCATGTCAAGATCCCCTCGCGCAAATGAAAAGAGCGGGCACAAGGCCCGCTCTTTCCGTACCAGATGATCCGGTTGGATCAGAAGGACATCGACACGCCGAGCGACCAGGTGTCGGTGCTGTAGATCTCGACACCGGCCGGGTTTTCGATGCTGTCGGTTGCGTAACCGAACAGAATCGATGCGCCGCCACCGAGGTCGTAGCCAGCGGAGATGCCGAAACCGTCAGCGTCAAAGCCGGAAGCGCCGTAACGGTCCTGGTAACGACCATAGTTTACGCCAACGGTGATCGCATCCATGGTGTAGCTTGCGCCGATCCCGACATGGGTCTGGTCCGAGATGCCAGCAATGTCATAATCGGTGTTGGAGTAGTTCAGGCCCAGTGCAATACCGGACACAGTGGTTCCAACGCTGACACCGATGATGCTGGGATCCGCGTTGGTTGCACCAACGGTGATACCCATGGTCTGGTAGCCGAGGCCGAAGTTCACGTCGGTTCCGCCGAGGTTGGCGGTGTAGGTCAGGCCGAGGCCGATGATCGGATCGGCACTGTCGGTCGCGGCAAATGCAACCGGGGTCGATCCGACGGGGCCGGTACCTGCGGCGTTGGGGGTCAGCGCGGTCGCGCCGATCGGCAGGTTCACGATGTGGGCTGTGCCATCGGCATCGTCAAGTTCAACCGAGATCGCGAAGCCAAAGCCACCGATCGAGTGGTCGTAGCGCAGGATCTGGCCGTCGTATACGCCGTCAAAGCCGCCGTTGGCATCGAAGCCAGCATGGATGGTCGACGCATCGTTCAGCGAACCTGCACCAACCGGAACTTCCGACATCGCCCAGTCGAACGCACCGTCGGTGTCGCCCATGGTGATGGTGCCGAAGTTGCCCGACAGGAAGATGGTTTCACCACCTTGGGTGGCCGGGTTGAAGGCCGCATTCTCGTCGAGGTCGACGGTGGCACCGAAGACGAGGCCGTTGTCGGTCTGACCGGACATGGTGAAGGTCACGTCGATGTCGGTGTGGAACTGGGTGTTCGGGTCCTGTGCGGTTTGCAGGGTGCCGCCGTAGCTGCCACCGAAGATCCCCATTTCGGCGGAACCGGACAGGCTGACTTCAGCGGAGGCGATGCCAGCGGTCGCGACAAGCGCGGTTGTGGCGAAGAGAACCTTTTTCATGGTTTTTCCCTCGTTAGATAAAACTCCCCAACCGGGGAATCCGCGTTGGGTATGCCACTTCCTCGTCTTTTGGCCCGCTGAATGCAAGAAACGCCAAAAGCCACGTCCGATCTTGCGACGGCGATGGTGCAGACATGCCACACTCTTGCCCCGGTTCTGCGCCACGTGAAGACCCTTGCCGCGCATTTGCCCCTGCGATACCAAGGGCGCGGGCGTCCGCGGGCGGCCAGTGACATCAGATTGGCGAGGGCGCGACATGATCGGACCGACCGGAAAAATCACGGCGGCACTTCTGGCACTGGTGGTGCTGGCGGGCTGCGGCAGCAGCGTCGGTGAGTCCATCAGCCGCCCGATGAACCCCGAAACGCGCGATCAACTGGTCGACTCCGGCGCCATCGCGGACCCGAACCGCAGCACGATCTGGGATCTCTTCACCAATGTCGACGATCCGAACGTCACGGTCGAGGTCAACCGCTACCTGTGGAACGCCTCGCTGGAAATTCTCGATTTCATGCCGATCGAGGCGGCGGATCCGTTTTCCGGCGTTATCGTCTATGGCTACGGCACGCCGCCGGGCGGCACCCGCGCCTACCGCGCCACCGTCTACATCACCGACCCCGCGCTTGACGCGCGCAGCCTGCGGGTGGCGATGCAATCGCGGTCAGGCGCGGTCGGGCGCGACACCGCGCGCGCCGTCGAGGATGCCATCCTGACCCGCGCGCGCCAGATCCGGATTCGCGACGGCGACCTCTAGATTCCGCGCGACATGCGACCTAAACACGACGCCGGGCCGCTACGCCCGGCGTTTTTCGTATCCCAGACGACAAGGACAGCACATGGACCGCTACGACCCCGGTGTGATCGAACCGAAATGGCAGAAAGCCTGGGACACCGCCGGCACGTTTCTCGCCAAGCGTGACGAGTCGACACCGAAATACTACGTGCTGGAAATGTTTCCCTACCCGTCGGGGCGCATCCACATCGGACACGTGCGCAACTACACGATGGGCGACGTGATCGCGCGCTACAAGAAAGCGACCGGGCACAACGTGCTGCACCCGATGGGCTTCGATGCGTTCGGAATGCCGGCGGAAAACGCCGCCATGGCCTCGGGCGGGCACCCCAAGACATGGACCTACGACAATATCGACACGATGGTCGCGCAGATGAAGCCGCTGGGCTTCGGCATCGACTGGAGCCGGATGTTCGCCACCTGCGACCCGGACTATTACGGCCAGCAACAGGCGCTGTTTCTCGATTTCCTCGAAAAGGGCCTCGTCTATCGCAAGAACGCGGTGGTCAACTGGGACCCCGTTGACATGACCGTTCTGGCCAATGAACAGGTCGAGGACGGGCGCGGCTGGCGCTCCGGCGCGCTGGTCGAGCGGCGCGAACTGACGCAGTGGTTCTTCAAGATCTCCGATTTCGCAGGGGAGCTTCTGGACGCGCTCGATGGTCTCGACGATTGGCCCGCCAAGGTGCGACTGATGCAGGAAAACTGGATCGGTCGGTCGCGCGGGCTCCAATTCTCTTGGGATCTGACCGAACAGGTGCACGGGACCGACAAGGTCGAGGTCTACACCACCCGGCCCGATACGCTGATGGGGGCATCGTTCATCGGCCTGTCTCCCGACCACCCGCTGACACGGGCGCTGGAGGCCGAGAACCCCGATCTGGCCGCCAAGGTGGCGGAAATGCGCAAGGGCGGCACCACCGAGGCGGCGATTGAAAAGGCTGAAAAACTTGGTGTCGACACCGGGCTGCGCGCGTGTCATCCGCTTGACCCCGACTGGCAGGTGCCGGTCTGGATCGCCAATTTCATCCTGATGGATTACGGCACCGGCGCGATCTTCGGCGTCCCCGCCCACGACCAGCGCGACCTCGATTTCTGTCGCAAGTATGACCTGCCGGTGATCGACACGTTCGAGGCGCTGGACAGCCCCGAACCGGTCACCGACACCGCTTTCGTGCCGCCCAAGACCGAGAAAGTCCGGTGGCTGAACCATTTCACCGGGCTTGATGTCGCCACCGGGCAGGAGGCGATCGACGCCACCATCGACGACATGCAAGCGCGCGGCCTTGGCACCGGCGTCACCCAGTATCGCCTGCGCGATTGGGGCCTGTCGCGGCAACGCTACTGGGGCTGCCCGATCCCGGTGGTGCATTGCGAGACCTGCGGCGTGGTGCCCGAGAAAAAGGAAAACCTGCCCGTCGAACTGCCGGAGGATGTCAGCTTCGACACCCCCGGCAACCCGCTCGACCGGCACCCGACATGGGCCGACTGCGCCTGCCCCGCCTGCAGGGCCCCCGCGCGGCGCGAGACCGACACGATGGATACCTTCGTCGATTCGTCGTGGTATTTCGCCCGTTTCACCGCGCCTCGCGCGGAAACGCCTACCGACATGGCCGAAGCCGAGTACTGGATGAACGTCGACCAGTATATCGGTGGCATCGAGCACGCGATTCTGCACCTGCTCTATTCAAGGTTCTTCGCCCGCGCGATGCAGATCTGCGGCCACCTGCCCGAGAAATGCATCGAGCCGTTCGATGCGCTGTTCACCCAAGGCATGGTGACGCACGCGATCTACCAGACCCGCGATGCGGATGGCCGCCCGGTCTATCACTACCCCGAAGACGTGACGCTGCGCGACGGCAAGGCGTTCCTCGCCGATGGCACCGAGGTAGAGGTCATCCCTTCCGCCAAGATGTCGAAATCCAAGAACAACGTCGTCGACCCGATGACAATCATCGCAGATTATGGCGCAGACACGGCCCGCTGGTTCGTTCTGTCCGACAGCCCGCCGGAACGAGACGTGGAATGGACGGCGGCGGGCGCCGAGGCCGCGCACAAACACCTCGCCCGTGTCTGGCGCCTGGCAGCAGACATCGCCCGCGCCGAAGACACGGCGAATGACGCGGATGAGGCGCTCTTGCGGGAAATGCACAAGACGATCCGCGACGTGACCCTCGGCATCGAGTCCTTCGGTTTCAACGCCGCCATCGCGCGGCTCTACGCCTTCACCGCGACACTGGCGAAATCCACCGCCGGGGCCGACGCCCGCCGGCAGGCCGCGCGCACGCTGGCGCAACTCATGTCGCCGATGACGCCGCACCTTGCGGAAGACATCTGGGCCACGCTCGGCGGCGAGGGGCTGCTGGCCGACGCCCCGTGGCCGCAAGCAGACGAGGCGATGCTGGTGGAAAACACCGTCACCCTGCCCATTCAGATCAACGGCAAGCGCCGATCGGAGATCACCGTGCCCAAGGACCTGCCGAAGGAAGAGGTTGAAAAGATCGCGCTGGCGGACAACGCTGTGGTGAAGGCCCTCGACGGGGGCCAACCCAGAAAGCTCATCGTCGTGCCGGGCCGTATCGTCAATGTCGTCATCTGACCGCCGCCGCTTCCTGTCCCTTCTGGCCGTAGCCCCGCTTGCGGGCTGCGGCTTTGCGCCGGTCTATGGTCCCGGCGGCTCCGGGCAGGCGCTGCGCAGGCAGGTCCGCGTCGCCGCCCCCGATACGCGGCTCGGCTTTCAACTGGTGGCGCGGCTGGAGGAACGGCTCGGCCGGCCGCAGGTGGACACCTATCGCCTCGAATACCGGATCGAGACCACCGAATCAGGGCTTGCGATCACCGGAACCAATGACATCACCCGGATCAATATCGAGGGCACGGTCCACTTCACCCTGACCGAAAGTGCCAGCGGCACGCGGCGCCTCGACGGCACCGTTTCGACCTTCACCGCTTATTCCACCACCTTCACGCCGGTCTCCACCGCCGCCGCGCGCCGCGATGCAGAGGATCGGCTGATGACCGCGCTCGCCGATCAGGTGATGGCGCGGCTGCTTGCCGCCTCCGCCGGCTGGTCATGAAGCTTTCGCCCCGCGACGCGACCGCTTATTTCGCAAGGCCCGACCCCGACGCCGCCGGGCTTCTGATCTTCGGCGCCGACGCAATGCGGGTGGCGATCAAGCGGCAGGACGTGATTGCCAGGCTGCTCGGCCCCGGCGCCGAGGAGGAGATGCGCCTTGCCCGCATCCCGGCCGGTGATCTGCGCAGCGACAAGGCGCTGCTACTCGATGCCGTGAAGGCCGTCGGGTTCTTTCCCGGCCCGCGTGTTGCCTTCGTCGAGGATGCCGCCGATGGCCTTGCCCCGGTGATCGGCGAGGCGCTGAAGCAATGGCAGCCCGGTGATGCCCAGATCATCGTCACCGCGCCAAGGCAGCTTCCGGCGAAATCCGCGCTGCGCAAGCTCTTCGAATCGCACAAGCGCACCTATTGCGCGGGCCTCTACGACGACCCGCCCAGCCGGGCGGAAATCGAGGAAACACTGGCCAGGGCCGGGGTGAACCGGATCGACCGCGACGCCTCGGGGCATCTGACGCTTCTGGCCAATCAGCTCGATCCAGGCGATTTCCGGCAGACCGTGGAAAAGCTTTCGCTTTACAAGATCGGCGATCCCGCGCCGGTCAGCGTTGCGGATGTCGCGGCCTGCGCGCCGTCCACGATCGAGGCGGGGATGGACGACATCATCCACGCCGCCGCCGAGGGCGCGGTCGCCCGGATCGGCCCGCTGATGCAAAAGCTGACCGGGCAGGGCGTCGCGCCGGTGGCGCTGGCGATCATGGCGCTGCGCCATTTCCGCACGCTGCATGCCGCCGCGATCCACCCGAACGGCCCCTCCGCCGGGGTCGGGGCGCTGCGCCCGCCGGTCTATGGCCCGCGCCGCGACCGCATGGTGCGACAGGCAGGCCGCTGGGGCGCGGCCCGGCTGGAACAGGCGATACAGGCGCTGCTGGAGGTGGACCTCACGCTGCGCTCCAGCCAGCAGGCCCCGCAGGCGGCACTTCTGGAGCGGGTGCTGATCCGGCTGGCTACGGTGGCGGACCGGATGCGGTAGGAGCGGCGAGCGTTCGGGCGCAGGCCGCGCGGCATCGGGCCGCGCCTCTCCGTGGGAAGGGCCGATGTGCGGGACAGACCATTGGCGCGACGCTGCGCGGCTATGCCCTCGCCACTCCCACAGCAACCCTCTGGACGCGTCACGCGCGCCGCGCCAGACTGTAGCGCAGCAACAAGGAGGCTGACCATGTACAAGGTCATCGGCAACACCCAGACCCGCACCTTTCGCGTGCTCTGGGTGCTGGAGGAGCTGGGGCAACCCTACGAACATGTGAAAGCCCCGCCGCGCGACCCGGCCGTCATCGCCGTCAACCCGGCGGGCAAGGTGCCGGTGCTTGTCGTGGACGGCGTACCGATCACCGATTCGCTGGCGATCATGACCTATCTCGCCGACCGGCATGCCGGCCTCGCCTTCGCGCCGGGCACCATCGACCGCGCCCACCAGGACTCGCTGACCCAGTTCATCCACGAGGAATTCGACCAGCTTTTGTGGATGGCCGCGCGCCACAGCTTCGTCCTGCCCGAGGAACACCGGGTGCCCGCGATCAAGGACAGCCTGAAATGGGAATTCGAACAAAGCCAGCACCGCCTTCTGCCGCGTATGTCAGAAACCGGCCCGTTCCTGATGGGCGAAACCATGACCATCGCCGACATCCTGCTGGCCCATTGCCTGCGATGGGCGGTGGCGGCAAAATTCCCTGTCGTCGATGACCGGCTGCACGATTTCGGCGCGATGATGTTCGACCGCCCCGCCTATGCAAGGGCCGCCGCCGCCTGACAGGGCGCGTCTTCGTTGCACGCATCCGGCGAGCCATCTCGCTGCGCAGGGTGTGTCCGGGGAGAGGGGGGGAGGGGAGCGTTTTCACCCCGGCACGCCCTTGCCGGGACCGTTGTTCTGCGTTACCTGTCACCTCACCTCGGGGTGGCCGCTAGGCCTGAGATGCATGATGCGAACCCGTTGAACCTGAACCGGTTAGGACCGGCGGAGGGAAGGTTACGCGAAGCTTTCGCCACTTCTCCACCGCCCGTCGCGTATTGGAGGAAGTGACATGAAATCACCCATCATCGCCACGGGACTTGCGCTTGTTGCCAGCATGGCGACCGCGCAAGATTCTGTATTGACAGTATACACTTACGACAGTTTCACCTCTGACTGGGGCCCCGGCCCGGTGGTCGAGGACGCGTTCGAGGCCATCTGCGACTGCGACCTGCAATTCATCGGCGCAGGCGACGGCGCGGCGCTGCTCTCAAGGCTGTTCCTGGAGGGCGAAAGGACCGAGGCCGACGTGGTGCTGGGGCTTGATACCAACCTTATCGCGCAGGCCCGCGACATGGGTCTGATCGCTTCGCATGGCATAGACCCTCAAGGCCTCATCATGCCCATTTCCTGGGATGATCCGCATTTCCTCCCCTATGACTGGGGATATTTCGCCTTCGTCCACGGCACCGATCTGGAAAATCCGCCGACCAGTTTCCGCGATCTGGCGGCCAGCGATCTGCGCATCGTGATCCAGGATCCCCGCTCTTCCACCCCCGGCCTCGGCCTTCTGATGTGGGTGAAAGCCGCCTATGGCGACGAGGCCGGCGCGATCTGGGAAGGGCTGGCCGACAACATCGTCACCGTCACGCCGGGTTGGTCGGAGGCCTACGGCCTGTACCTCGACGGCGAGGCCGACATGGTGCTGTCCTACACCACCTCGCCGGCCTATCACCTGATCGCGGAGGACGATGACAGCCACACCGCCGCCGCCTTCGAGGAGGGCCATTACATGCAGGTGGAGGTTGCCGGGATCGTGAACGTTACGAACGAGATGGCGCTTGCCCGGCAGTTCATGGCCTTCATGCTGACACCTGCGTTTCAGCAGGCGATCCCGACCACCAACTGGATGTATCCCGCCGCCTTGCCGGCCGGTGACCTGCCCGATGGATTCAACACGCTCGTGACGCCCGAAACCCCGCTGCTTCTGCCCGCCGAAGAGGCGCAGGCGCTGCGCGACGAGGCCCTGGAAGAATGGCGCACCGCGCTCAGCCGCTAGGCGCGGCGCATTGGGCGGGTGCGGCGGTTGCCGCGCTCGTCCTCGTCGCCATTCTCGGCCCGCTTGGCGCGGTGCTGTGGCGGGCGGACGGCGTAGGCGCCCTCGGCCCTGCCGACCTTGCCGCCATCCGCTTCACCATCTGGCAGGCACTGCTTTCGGCGCTGTTCAGCGTGGCCCTGGCCATTCCCGTCGCTCGCGCCCTGGCGCGGCGGCGGTTTCGCGGGCGGGCGGCGCTGATCGCGCTGATGGGGGCGCCCTTTATCCTGCCGGTGATCGTCGCCGTTCTGGGCCTTGTCGCGATCTTCGGGCGACAGGGTCTGCTGAACGCGGGACTCGCGGCCATCGGCATGCACGGCATTGAAATCTATGGGCTGCACGGCGTCGTCCTGGCGCATGTCTTCTTCAACCTGCCGCTTGCGGTGCGGCTGATCATGCAAGGCTGGCTTGCCATCCCGGCAGAGCGGTTCCGGCTGGCCGCGACCCTTGGCTTCACCTCGCGCGACATCGTCCGCCACATGGAGCGCCCGATGTTGCGGCAGGTTCTGCCCGGCGCGTTCCTGGTGATCTTTCTTATCTGCACCACCTCTTTCGCGGTGGCGCTGATCCTTGGCGGCGGGCCGCGGTCCACCACCGTGGAACTCGCAATCTACCAGGCCTTTCGCTACGATTTCGATCTTGGCCGCGCGGCGCTGCTTGGCCTTGTGCAGGTGGCGATCTGCGTGGTGGCGGGCTTGTTGGTGCTGCGCGTGGCGCTGCCGGGCGGGATGGGAAGCGGGCTTGACCGCCCATTGCAGCGGTTCGATGCGCAGGGCGGCTGGCAACGCGCCGGCGATATGCTGGCCATCACGCTGGCCGCAGCCTTCCTGCTGTTACCGCTTGGCGCGGTCTTTCTGCGCGGCATCAATGGCGTTGCGGGGCTGCCGGTCAGCGTCTGGCAGGCGGCGGAACGCTCCGTCATCCTGTCGCTTGCCACCGCCGCCATCGCCGTCGCGCTAGCCCTGCCCATGGCTCTCCTGATCGCGCGGGGACGGGCGAAGGGCTTGCTGGAAACCATCGGGGCGCTGTCGATCGCGGTTTCGCCACTGGTGATCGGAACCGGGCTGTTCCTGATCCTGCGCCCGCATGTGGCGCCCGGCAACTCCGCGCTGCCGGTTACGGGGTTGGTAAATGCGCTCTCTGCCCTGCCCTTCCTGCTGCGCGCACTTGTGCCCGCGATCGAGGCGGCGGAGGCCGGATATGGCAGGCTTGCGCAATCGCTGGGGATGAGCGCCGCACAGAGGATGCGCCATGTTCTGCTGCCGCGCATACGGCGACCGCTTGGTTTTGGCGCCGGGTTGGCGGCGGCGATGGCGATGGGCGATCTCGGGGTCATCACCCTCTTTGCCACGCCGCAATCGGGCACCCTGCCGCTGGAGATGTTTCGCCTGATGGGGTCTTATCGCACTGATGACGCAGAGGCCGCCGCGCTGGTGCTGCTGGTGCTGAGCCTGGCCCTGTTCTGGATCTTCGACCGCGGGGGGCGGGTAAATGCTGCGACTTGAGGATCTGCGCCTGACGCTGGGCGGTTTCACCCTGCGCGCCGACCTGTCGGTGGCCCTGGCCAAACGGTTGGCTGTTCTAGGGCCGTCCGGCGGCGGCAAGACGACGCTTCTGAACGTTATCTCGGGGTTCCTGCGCCCCGATGCAGGCCGGGTGATCATCGACGGGCAGGACGTGACCGACTGGCCGGTGCCGAACCGGCCGCTGTCGTTCCTGTTTCAGGAGGGCAACCTGTTTCCGCATCTCACCGCCTTCGACAACGTTGCGCTTGGCATTGCGCCAAGCCTGCGCCTGCGCGCGGCGGAGCGGGAGGCGGTAGTGCAGGCCCTTTCGCAGGTCGGGCTGTCAGGCTTCGGGGATCGGCGGCCCGGCGACCTTTCGGGCGGGCAACGCTCGCGCGTGGCAATCGCGCGGATGCTGCTGCGCCGCAAACCCCTTGCGCTGCTGGATGAACCCTTCGCTGCGCTCGACCCTGGCCTGCGCCGCGAGATGCTGGCCCTGCTGGGGGATCTTTGCAACGCAGAGGGTCTGACGCTGGTGATGGTCAGCCACGACCTGCGCGACGCCGAACGGCTTTGCACCGACCTGTGCCTGCTGGAGGACGGCGCGATCGCCCTGCACGGTCCGCTTGCGCCGATGCTGGCCGATCCGCCGGCTTCGCTGACGCCATGGCTGTAACGAAAAACGCGCCCCGGAGGGCGCGTTCATCACGTCGGTCGAGGCGACGGGATCACTGTTCCTTCGCGGCCCGCCTCACCGGGGCCCAAAGCCGCTTGTTGGTGAGGTAGAGCAGCGTCGAGAGGATCACCAACAGGATCACGGCGGTAAAGCCCAGCCGCTTGCGATCCATCAGGTTCGGTTCCGCTGCCCACATCAGGTAGGCCGCCACATCCTCTGCCATCTGTTCCACGGTGGCCGGGGTGCCATCGTTGTACTCAACAGCATCCTCCCAAAGCGGCGGCGGCATCGAGATCAGTCCGCTCGGAAAAGCGGTATTTTCATAGAGGACCGCCCCGAACTGTTCCACCTCCTCGCCGGTATAGCCATGCAGGAGCGAGGCGATGTATTCCGGCCCGCCGATGCCGAAGACGAGGTTGTTCAGCGCCAGGCCGTAGGGGCCGTGAAAGCCGAGCCGCGCCTTGGCCATCATGCTGAGATCGGGTGCGCCGGCCGCGTCGTTGGCCGGGAAGGTGTCGCCCGGCGTCGCGGTGCGATAATCGCGCAGATCCGCGTCCCAGACCTCGATGAAGTTCTGGTCGATATAGGCGCGGACCTGATCCGGCGGGATGCCGGGGCCATCCGGGTCCGACAGCGAGCGGATCGGCACGTAGCGCATACCGTGGCAGGCGGAACAGACCTCGGTAAAAACCTGAAGGCCGCGTTGCAACTGGTTCTGGTCGAAGGTGCCGAACGGACCGTCGAAGGAGAAGCGGATATTCTCCACGTGGCCTTCGCCAGCCGCGAAAGCCGGCGCACCGGAAAGCGCAACGGCGGTCAGCGCGGTGAGTGCAAGTTTCCTGAACATGCGATGCAGTCCTTTTCTTTTACTCGGCCGGGGTCGCGGCGGTATCGCCCTTGGACCCGGACTTGCCGTAATGCTCTTTGAAGTCTTCCTCGATCGTGGCCGGCTGCGGGATCGGCTTTTCGAAAATGCCCAGAAGCGGCAGGATCACGAGGAAATAGGCGAACCAGTAGGCCGACCCGATCAGCGAGATGGTGGAATAGGGCGGTTCCGCCGGGCGCGCCCCGGCCCACATAAGCACCATGAAATCGACCGCCAACAGCCAGAACCACCACTTGAACAGCGGACGGTAGCGACCGGACCGGACCGACGACGTGTCAAGCCACGGGACAAGGGCCATCACGGCAATCGCCCCGAACATAGCGATCACACCGAAGAACTTGGCGTCAACGATCCCTCCGGTGATCCAGCTGGCGAACATCACCACCCAGACATCGGAGGTGAAGGCGCGCAGGATCGCGTAGAAGGGCAGGAAATACCATTCCGGCACGATGTGCGCGGGCGTCGCCAGCGGGTTGGCCTCGATGTAGTTGTCGGGGTGACCAAGGTAGTTGGGCATGAATCCGACGACAGCGAAGAACCCGACCAGCACAACGGCGAGGGCGAAGAAGTCCTTGATCACGAAATAGGGCCAGAACGGCAGCGTGTCAGAATCGGCCTCCTTGCGGGAGGTGCGCCGCACCTCGACCCCGGTTGGGTTGTTGTTACCGGTCGTATGGAAGGCCCAGATGTGCACGATCACCAGCCCCGTGATGATGAAGGGCAGCAGGAAATGCAGCGACAGGAACCGGTTGAGCGTGGCATTCCCCACCGCCGGGCCGCCCAGAAGCCAGGTCTGAATGGCATCGCCGACGAACGGGATCGCGCCGAAGAGGCCGGTGATCACCGTCGCCCCCCAGAACGACATCTGCCCCCAGGGAAGAACGTAGCCCATGAAGGCGGTGCCCATCATCATCAGGTAGATCAGCATGCCGATGATCCATGTCACCTCGCGCGGGGCCTTGTAGGACCCGTAGTAGAGGCCGCGGAAGATGTGGAGGTAAACCGCGATGAAAAACAGCGAGGCGCCGTTCATGTGAATGTAGCGGATCGCCCAGCCACCGTTCACGTTGCGCATGATGTGTTCGATGGAGGCGAAGGCCAGATCCACATGCGGGGTATAGTGCATCGCCAGAATGATTCCGGTGACGATCTGCAACACCAGACAGAAGGCCAGCACGATGCCCCATATCCACATCCAGTTCAGGTTCCTGGGGGTTGGGATCGTCAGAGTGTCATGCATCAAAGAGACGATGGGCAGGCGGCGGTGAAGCCATTTCGCGCCGCTCGATTTCGGCTCGTAATGGTCGTGGGGAATACCGGACATATCTCGCTCCCTTAACCCAGAAGAATGGTGGTTTCGTCGACGAACTCCGCGACGGGAACCGGCAGGTTCTCGGGCGCGGGGCCGCGGCGGATACGGCCCGCGGTGTCGTAATGGGATCCGTGGCAAGGGCAGAACCAGCCACCAAAGGCACCGGCACCATCGCCAAGCGGAACGCAGCCAAGGTGGGTGCAGACCCCCCACATCAACAGCCATTCGCCGGTATTCTCGCCCGCGAAATCGACCATCGTGCGGTTTTCGTCCGTGGCCGGCGCCGCATCACCCACGTTTGCATTGCGGGCGTTGTCATCGACCAGATCGGACAGGTCCACCGCCCGCCCGGCCTCGATCTCGTCGGCGGTGCGGCGACGGATGAAGATGGGCTTGCCGAGGAACAGCACGGTCAATTGCGTGCCCGGTTCCAGCGTCGTGACATCGACCCGCATGGTCGAGGCGGCCTGAACGTCAGCCGATGGGTTCATCTGGTTGACCAGAGGCCAGACGGCAGCACCGGTTGCCACTGCACCTACGCCACCCGTGGCATAGTACAGAAAGTCGCGGCGGGTGCTGGGATGATCTTCTGCGTGTGACACCGAAAGCGTCTCCCTCATCAACGGCCCGAATGGTGGGGCCTAATTCTGGCGAGGCCGCAGTCTTTTAATGCAGCCATTGATCGGCCTTCTACCGTTGCAGGGGCCTCGCCGTCCAGCAGACAATCGCACACAGGGCGTTCGAATTGTCGCATTTGTGAACATAGGGCGCTGCTGAACGATGCCAGCAGGTAAAAACGCCGCGCCTTGCAGTGTCAGTCAAGCGGGCGCGTCATGGCGCGGTGCCCGATCCCCGCGTCAAGAAATTCCGGCCCGTGCGCGCGAAATCCCAGCGTTTCGTAAAAGCCGATGGCGTGAATCTGCGAATCGAGCGCCGCTTGTCGAAACCCAGCCTGCCGCGCATGTTCCAGCACCACCGACATGATCCGCGCGCCAAGACCTGTGCCGCGCTGCGCGGGCATCACCGCAACCCGCTGCACCTTGGCCGATTCGCCCATCGGCAGCAGCCGCGCACAGCCCGCCGGGGCATTGGCGTCACCGGCAAGGAAATGGGTGCAAACCTTATCCAGCCGATCCCATTCCTCTTCCGGCGGCACGCCCTGTTCGCGCATGAACACCGCTGCACGCACGGCAAAACAGGCGGCACGGTCTTCCGGCGTCAACGCCAGGGCGATCTTCATGCCGGGGGCATCGTCGCGCGCATCGCATCACGTTCCGCAAAGCGCGCCGACCAAGCGGTCAGCGCATCGCGCCCGGCGCGCCAGTCCTTGTCGGGGTGACGGAAATCGAGATAGCCAAGCGCGCAGCCGACCGCGATCTGTCCCATGTCGAGCGGCCCATGCAGGTGGCTCATCCAACGGGCATCGAGCGCGTCGAGCGCCCGCGTAACCTTGGCCCACTGCGCATCGAGCCACGGCTGGTAGCGCATCTCCTCGGGCCTGACGCGGGCCTCGTAGACCATCAGCACGGCGGCCTCCATGATCCCCTCGGCCGTCGCCTCCAGCGTCAGCGTGTCCCACAGCCGCGCCTCGGGGTAGAACCCCGCCCGGGCGCGCGCATCGAGGAATCGGCAGATCACCCGGCTGTCATACAGCGTCGGGCCATCGTCGCGGATCAGCGCCGGGATCTTGCCCACCGGGTTGGCGGCGGCCACTTCCGGCGCGGTGGCGACGGGGGTGGTGGCCACCTCCTGCATCGCGATGTCGTCCTGGCCGGTTTCCATGAGCAGCACCCGCACCTTGCGCACGAAGGGCGAGGCGGGCGCGCCAAGCAGCGTCATCATGGCCGGTGCCTCAGCTTGAGCCGCGCAAGCAGCGTGGCGTCCAGCTCCAGCCCGCGCGCAGCGGGACCGGGGCGGAAAAGCCGCCGCCAGCGGAGCCCGGCATTCACCTGCCCGGCCTCGCTGTGCAGCGTGGCACCTTCCGGCGTGGCGTCCATGATATCCTCAAGCCGCTCGTCGCGGCGGCCGCGCGCGGTGCCGCGCGCAAGCGCATAGCCGACAAGGGCGACACCGGCATATCTCACGGCGATCCCGGCCAGCGGGGGTATGGCAATGGGCATCTGTCACGTCCTCCTGCCCCCCAAGGTAGGGGCACCGGGGCGCGCTGTCTATTCCCCGTCGCCCACGCCCAGCATCAGCGCCGACAAAAGCGCGGTCTCCTGCCCGATTTCTGCGCCCTTCAGGTGAGCCGCCGCCGCGATACGCGCCTCTGGCGGCTTGTTCTGGGCCAGCTTCCATGTTCCGTCGACCTCGGCAATGTCGAACCGGAAGGGCCGGATCATCCGCATCAGCCGGGCCTGCACATCCGCAGGCGTCTTCCCGAGCGTCCAGGGGGGTTTCGGCAGCAGCCGGTCCTCGAACGCCTCGGTCAGCGTTTCGAGCGAGGCGCGCAGGTCATCCTCCGGCAGCGGATGCAGAGTGCCGCGCAGGTGAACGGCGACGTAGTTCCATGTCGGCACCTGCCCCGGATCACCATACCAGTCGGGCGAGACATAGCCATCGGGTCCGGACACCGCAATCACGCCGGGCAACGGTCCGGTCGCGGCGCGCGCAATCGGGTTGGACCGCACGAGGTGAAGATCGGCAAAGCCCGCGTCACCGGAAAGGGCAAAGGGAACATGCGCGATCAATGGTGCCCGGTCGCCGTTCACACTGAGTGTGCCAAAGCCCCGCTCGCGCGCAAAGCCGAGATTGCGCACGGCACTTTCCTGCCGGAAAACGGGGTTGGGATGCATCGGGTTCTCCTTGGCCATGATCGGTCGTTTGTGCAGGTTGCGCAGACCGGCGGCATTTGCAACAAGCACCCCGTTCTCAGGGCGGGGCGAAATTCCCCACCGGCGGTATGCGGGGCATTGCCCCCGCGAGCCCGCGAGCGCCCTTGCCACGGCAAGGGGTCCAGCAGACCCGGTGAGAGGCCGGGGCCGACGGTCACAGTCCGGATGGAAGAGAACGAGCAGCGGGCGCACCTTCCAGGGCGCGGCCCCTGCCCGTGATCGCCTTGGGTGACGTGTCAGTTATCGAAAGGAGATCGCAAGATGACACACACCCGATACGCGTTCGTGAAAGCCAACTGGCATTCCGAGATCGTGGACCAGGCCCTTGCGGGCTTCACCGAAATCATCCCCGCCAGCGAGGTGGACGTGTTCGACGTGCCCGGCGCCTTCGAGATGCCGCTTCTGGCGCGCGACCTTGCCGCCACGGGCCGCTACGGCGCCATCGCCTGCGCTGCGCTGGTGGTCGATGGCGGCATCTACCGGCACGATTTCGTCGCACAGGCCGTGGTCGACGGGCTGATGCGGGCCGGGATGGACACCGGGGTGCCGGTGCTGTCGGTGTCGCTGACCCCCCACCAGTTCCAGGAGACGGATCACCACAGGGCAATATTCAGCGAGCATTTCGTGCAGAAGGGCCGCGAAGCCGCCGAGGCCGCGCGCGGTATCCTGCGCACCCGCGCGACGCTGGCCGGCGACGCGGCGGCCTGACCGCGACACCGAGGGCCGTGGCCGCATTTCTCACAGCGCAAGCGCCACGGCCACGGCACCGACATAGACGAGGATCAACAGGCTGCTCTCGACCCCGATCCGCGCCGGGCCGCGCCTTTGGCGGTAGACCAGCCCGGCCAGCAGGATACCGGTCATGATCAGCCCGATCGCGAACCAGTAGACATCGCGCGGGCCGATCGCGTGGTAGATCGACCCGTCGCGGTAGGCGACATCGGAAAACACGATGAACAGCGTGTCGAAGGTGTTGCCGCCGATGATCCCGCCAACGGCCAGTTGCAAGGCGCCCCGGCGCACCGCGGCAAGGGTGGTGACCAGTTCCGGCATAGACGTGATCACTGCCGTGACCAGCGCCCCGACAAGGCTCGCCTCCAGCCCGAAACGCACGATCAGAACGGTGCCCACGCGGCTGATCACCCAGCCGCACAGCCCCAGCACGACGACAAGGACGACGAACAGCAGGGCAGGGCGCAGGGCAGAGGTGCCGGGCGCGTTCGCAGGGTCGGGAACATCGCGCCGCGTGTCCGATGTCAGCGTGGGTTTCCACATCGGCCGGGCGTGCATTCTGGATGATAGCCGGGTGCCGAACGCATAGGTGACGAACAGGATCAGCGACACCGGGTGCACCCCGAGATAGGCCACATCCGGCCCCGAGATCGCGGCCAGCGGCAGGCTGAGCAGGATGACCAGCATGATCGCCTGGAACAGGTTGGTGGCCTCGGCCGCGGTATGTTCGAGATTGGCCCTGCGGTAGAGGATATCGGCAAACGCCAGGAACAGCGTCTGCACCGCAATCCCGCCCACCCCGTTGGAGATCGCGAAACTGGCGTCCCCGTCCAGGGCCGCCGCCACCGACACCACGCTGCCGGCAACAGAGGTGGCCCCGCCCAGCAGGATGCCCCCGGTAACCGCCTCGCCCATGCCGGTGCGATCGGCGATCACGTCGGCAAGCCGGATCGCCCTGATCGCGGCCAGCGTGAGGATCGCCGCGCTCAGCGCGAACACCCCGATCAGGGGCGCGAGGGCAAGCTCGTCGATCACCGCCCCCTGCCCCGGCGGGTCGGGCGTATTCCCCGGCCCAGGCTGCGCATCAGTCGCGCAGCAATTCGTTGATCCCGGTCTTGGACCGCGTCTGCGCATCGACCCGCTTCACGATCACCGCGCAATAGAGGTTGAGGTTGTTCTTGGTCGGCATCGACCCCGAGACCACCACCGAATAGGGCGGCACCTCACCGATGAAAACCTCACCTGTTTCGCGGTCCACGATCTTCGTCGACTTGCCGATGAAGACCCCCATGCCAAGCACCGAGCCTTCGCGCACGATGCAGCCCTCGACCACCTCCGACCGCGCCCCGATGAAACAGTTGTCCTCGATGATCGTCGGCCCCGCCTGCATCGGTTCCAGCACGCCGCCGATACCGACGCCGCCCGACAGATGCACACCCTTGCCGATCTGCGCGCAGGATCCCACCGTGGCCCAGGTATCGACCATGGTGCCGCTGTCCACATAAGCGCCGAGGTTTACAAAGGATGGCATCAGAACCACCCCCGGCGCGACATAGGCCGACCGGCGCACGATGCAGTGAGGCACTGCGCGAAAGCCCGCGTCGCGCCATTCCTGATCGCCCCAGCCCTTGAACTTGCTGTCCACCTTGTCCCACCAGTGACCGCCCTGCGGGCCACCGTCCTGGCTTTCCATGTCCTTGATCCGAAAGCCCAGCAGAACCGCCTTCTTGGCCCATTGATTGACCTGCCAGTCGCCGCTGTCCTGGCGTTCGGCTACCCGCAGCAGGCCGCTGTCAAGCGCATCGAGCGTTTCCTCGATCGCCTCACGCGTCCGGCCGCCGGTCGCAGGTGTGATCGTGTCACGAATGTCCCAGGCTGCCTCGATGGCGGTTTCAAGCTCTGCGTTGGACATCAGCCCCTCCGGTGTTCTGGTTCCGGGGCGATATATCCGACCGGGCGGGGCGGCTCAATCGGCAATGCATCACCGGATCTTGCCTTTCGCCCGCCCCGGACGCGCGATAGCGTCGGGCGACTGTCAGATATGAAAGGACGACCCGGATGAACAAAGACGCCCGCGACAGAATGTTCCGCGACGCTCATTCCGATATCGAGACTGCCCGCCACGTGCCCGAGACACCGCAGACGCGCGCGCCCGCTTACCGGCTGGCCTTCACCGATGACGATTTCATGAGCCGCGACGAACTGCGCCCGGTGCGCCTGCAACTCGAACTGCTGAAACCGCAGATGGTGCTGGATGAATACGGGGTCGAATCGACCATCGTCATGTTCGGCGGCGCCCGCATCCCGGAACCCTCCAAGGCCGAGGGCGCCCGGACCGAGACCCTGAAAGCCCTGTCGCGCTATTACGACGAGGCGCGCCGCTTCGCCTGCATCATGACCGAGCGCAGCCTCGCCTCCGGACGGCATGAGAACATCATCTGCACCGGCGGCGGACCCGGCGTGATGGAAGCCGGCAGCCGTGGCGCGGCGGATGCCGGCGGGGTGTCCATCGGGCTCAACATCGTGCTGCCGCACGAACAGGCGCCGAACGAATACGTGACGCCCGACCTGTGCTTCAACTTCCACTACTTCGCCATTCGCAAGATGCATTTTCTGATGCGCGCCAGTGCGATCATGATCTTCCCCGGCGGCTTCGGCACGCTGGACGAGATGTTCGAAAGCCTGACCCTGATCCAGACCGGCCGGATGGAAAGGGTGCCGTTCCTGCTGTTCGGGCAGGAGTTCTGGGAAAAGATCATCAACTGGGAAGCCCTCGCCGAGGCCGGCACGATCAGCCCCGAAGACCTCGACCTCTTCCGCTTCGTGGAAACCGCCGAGGAGGCGGTGGAAGTCATCGACACATGGGGCGACACGGCCCGGCGCGGGGATATTCCGGGGCGGTGAGGCCCACCACCCGGCACGGGACTCGCGCGCGGCACACGGGATCGGACACGGGTCCAGACGCCTGTTGCGACAGGGTATCGGCCAATGGCTGGCCTGTTACAACGCCGGGCGGCCTCACTCGACCCATGGCATATTGCCCCCCGACGAGGTCCATGCCAGCAAAACCGGCCCCATGAGAATGGCAGCCTGATGGGAAACCCTGATCCACCTTAACTGGGCTGCAGTCTGGTCGAAAAAGCAGGACCACGTCTAACTTGCCGGGTTGGCATTCATGCTATTCATGTGTGGGCTGGTCAGGGATCGGTGCGTTAAGAAAGGCAGCACTGAAAACCGGATGAAGCATTTTCGAGGTCAGTTCCGTGACGGGGTCCACATCGAGAATGCAGCACGGTGTGCGGTGTTTATTCTTTGCGACAAAAGTGCAGCCCGGTTGGCGCGGTCTCTTTACGCCTACACCGGCATTGCGACGAAAGTGGTTGAATTGCATATAAGCGACGCCGCAGCGCGATAGACTCTGTCGGACGCGTCCCAAGAGACAACCACAGTTCGAAAATTCTAAAACGCCGGTTCCCTGCGCAAAGCCGCCCCTCGGCCCGAACCAATCCCTCAATCGGGCGCAACCCCTCACTCCAGCACCACCTCCACAAGAATGCTCGGCAGAAACGGGCTGTAATTGTCGTCCGAGACCATGCTGGCGATCAACCGGCCGCGCGCGTCGCGCCAGATGCTCAGCCCTTCGAGGTTTGGCTGGGTGCCATACGCCGACTGCCAGACCACCGCGCCGCCGGTCAGCCCCGCTTGCGTCACCTCGAACCGGCGGATCCGGCTGGCGAAGCCAAAGAGCAAGCTGAAATCGCGCTCCAGCAGGTAGAACCGCCCGGCATCGTCGAAATCCGCGCCGACCGGGCGAAACCGGCCCGAACGCGGGATCGACCCGCTGTCGTCCCATTCGCCCCCGGTGTAACGAAAGACCGGGATCGTCGGGCCACGGGACACCTCGGGCAGGGTGTAGAGCGTGCCGGACGCGTCCACCGCCAGGGCCTCCAGCGAGCCGTTGGGCTCCAGCCCTGCCCAGCCCGGCGCAACGGGCAGGATCGTCTCGCCCGCCCGTCGCGTGACCCGGTGATCGCCCTCGTAAGAGATGAAAAGCTCGCCATCGTCCGTGATCGCCAGCCCCTCGCTGTCGCGCGCGCCCCTTGGGCCGCGCCGGCCATTTCGCGCCATCAGCACCTCTGGCTCAGCGATGTCCAACGCGCGCACCCGCCCGGTCTCGTCCCGCGTGATCCGACCGACAAACAAGAACCCACGATCCGACAGCGCGGCAAAGCCGAGCCCGCCTTCGGTGATTTCGACCGCCGACAGCCCGCCAAGCCGCTCATCCTCTGACCGCAGGACGAGGCCACCAAGCACGTCGCCCCCGCCAGCCAATGCCGAGAGGGTCACGCCAACGGCCAGCACCGCCGCTACTGCGCGCGCAACAGGACGCGCGTGCATTGCTGCGGCAGGTCGGAAAGCATGATTTCCCCGCGCGCCGGGGCCGGGCGCGCCGGGGCCGGGGGTGCCGGGCCGGGCTGTGGCGGCGGCGGGCTGATGATGTTGCGCTGCCACACGCGCGCCTCCTCGCAGCCGTCACCGGGCGGCGGCGGGTCCTGTTCGACGCAATCGCTGTTCCCGTCGGGGCAGTGAAGCCGCACATGGAAATGCGTGTGATGGCCATGCAGCGGCCGGATGTTGCGCAGGTAGGACCGGTCCCCGGTCTCGCGGTCGCACATCCAGACCTTGGCGCCGGGAAAGACGAAGATCCGCGCCACCCGCGGGTCGCTGGCCGCCGCGCGTAGAAGGTGCCAGTGCTGTTCCGTCCAGTTTTCCCCGACGAAGGCGCCACCCGCCCGCCGGGTCGAGATCGACGACAGGCTCTCGCGCCGTTGCCGCGTCAGGGCCAGGTCGGTGGCCGGCAGCATCCAGATATCGGCATCGAGCCCGCTTTGATGGCTGGCATGCCCGGTCAGCATCGGGCCGCCGGCGGGCTGCGCCAGGTCACCGATGTATAGCCCCTCCCACCCCGGCAGGGTGGCAGCCGCACGCGACAGGTCGCGCAGGTAATCCAGCAGCTCGGGATGACCCCAGTTGCGGTTGCGAGAAAGCCGCATTGCCTGCCACGTCGGGCCGGTTTCCGGCAGTCGTTCGGCCCCCTGCACGCAGCCGCGCGCGTATCCGCCGAGGACCGCCGGGCGTGCCGGTTGCGCCGCGCGCACTTGCCCGAACAGCCGCCGCGCCGGGGTTTCATCCATGTGGCTGGCGGTAACAAGCTGCCGTTCCGCCTCGGTCAGCGGCGCCTCAGCGGTGGCACAGGCGGCCAGCAGCAGGGCCAGAAGACAAAGGCAGGCGGCACGCAACATCATCACCCGTCTTCCCCGTGCGGTTTCACCCAGATCAGCAAGATCAATCCAAGGCAGAATAACCCGATCAGCGGGCTGACCCCAAGCCTTTGATTGCCGGTCAGGTCGGTCGTCACCGCGATCAGCCACGGCGCAAGGAAGGTCGTCGCCTTGCCCGACAGCGCGTAAAGCCCGAAACCTTCCGTCATCCGCTTCTGGTTGGCCTGCCGGGTCATCATGTTGCGGCTCGACGATTGCACCGCGCCGCCCGCCGCACCGATGAGCAGCCCGGCAAGGTAGAACAACTGATCTGGCAGGGCCGACCCCTCGGCCACCGGCACCCCGAACACCGCGTCCGGACCCAACCCCACGATCAGGCAGGCGGTGAAGATCAGAACCACGCAGCAGGTCACGATCACCGGCATCGGGCCGAAGCGCCGGTCCGCCCGGCCGCCGACCCAGGCAAAGACCGCCCCGGATATCGCCGCGAGGATACCGAAGATCGCCACCTCCATGATCGACCAGCCCAGCACGCCGAGCGCGTAGATCCCGCCGAACGTATACATGCCGTTCAGCGCATCTCGGTAGAACATCGAACTGCCCAGATAGGCCAGCAGGCTGCGGTGTTGCGGCAGCCTCTTGATGGTGTGCCACAAGTCGCGAAGCCCCTGCCCCAGCCGGTAATGCGCCCCCGCCGGCGGCGGCCCGTCGCGCACCCACAGGAAGAACGGCACCATGAATACCGCGAACCAGATCGCGGTGAGCGGCCCCACCGCCCGGCTATCCTCGCCCCGCGCCGGGTCGAGGCCGAAGGCCGGCTCAAACCCCGTCATGGTGCGCCCGTCATCCCCGGCCACGAAAAATATCAGCATGAACGCCAGCGCCAGCACCCCGCCGATATACCCAAACCCCCAGCCGGAGCCGGAGATACGCCCAAGCTCTTCCCGTGGCCCGAGGCTCGGCAGGTAGGAATTGGTGAAGATGGTGGCAAATTCCATCCCGATCAGGCCGATGCCGAAAAACGCCAGCGCCCATGTGGCCGAGAAATCCGCCGGCGCGGTATACCACGTGCCCCATGCCCCGATCACATACAGCGCCGAGAACAGCCAGACCCACGGCATCCGTCGGCCAGAGGTGTCCGCGACGCTGCCAAGGATCGGTGCCAGCACCGCGATCGTGAGCCCCGCGATGGTCAGCCCGTAGCCCCAAAGCGCCTGCGCCTCGGCCCGCGCGGCGCCTTCGTCCATGCCACCGGCCATCAGCGCCTCGGCCGCGGTCTGCCCGAAATAGGGTCCGAAGATGAAGGTCAGCATCAGCGTGTTGTAAGGCTGACTGGCCCAGTCGAAGAAGAACCAGCCCCAGATTCGTTTTTTCAGTGTAATCCCGGCCATGCCCTGTCCCTTCGCGCTCCGCAGCGGCAGCATTGAGGCATTCCCCGCATTTGGCAACGGCAAAGACAGCTTTCGCGCGCCCTACCCTTCCGGCGGCCAGGGGCGCTCCGCGTCCGCCGCGATCCAGGCGCGCACCCAGCAGGGCAATTCCGGACTTTCACCCTCCAGACCCATCGCCGCCATCACCCGGTCGGTCGGGACGATCCCCGCGCGCCCGGTCACGGCAGAACGGTAAAGGATCTGGCTGCAACAGGCGCCGTCCTTCCACATCGATTGTTCGAGATAAATGAACCGGTCGTCCCAGCCGACGGCGCGGCTGCGCATCTCCACCACCTCGAAGGCGCGCACCCGCCGGCGGTACCGCACCGAGGCCCCGGCCATGGTCAGCCCCCAACGCTCGCGCCGCAGCACGCCGACCAACCCGGTGCGGCTCGCCAGCGGGATCCGGCCCAGATCGTACAGCGTCAGGGTGCGCCCGTTATTGAGCTCCATCCACAGGTCGATGTCCCACGGCCAACACCGATGCCGGCTGACATGGGTGCCGGTCAGCGGCAGGGGCGGGGCGTTGCGGTGGATGGCAAGCTGGTAAGCCATCCGGATAAAGGGATACATGCGCGCCTCTTCGCAAGAAAATCGCCCCTGCCTTTACCTGCGTAACGGCAGGGTCAACCGCCTCCGTCGCGTCACGCCCTTGCCTTCGCGCATCGCCCTCCTTACCTGTGAGCGACATTCAGGAACAACGGACCCAAAAATGCTGTCTCTCTTCCAGATCCTGCTGATGCTCATCTCCATCGCGCAGTACATCATCATCGCCCATATCATCATGAGCTGGCTGATCAATTTCGGCGTCCTGAACCTGAACCAGCCGATCGTCGCGCAGCTTTGGCAGGGGCTTTCGCAACTGCTGGAACCGCTCTACGGACCGATCCGGCGCATGTTGCCGCCGATGGGCGGGCTGGACCTTGCGCCGCTCATTGTGATCCTCGGCCTCTTCGCGCTGGAAACCATCATCCGCAACAACGCGATGACCTTCATCTGACGCTTCTTCTTGGTTGAAATACTCCGGGGGAGCGCGAGGGGGCAGCGCCCCCTCGCCCCGGTCGGGGTGCGCAGCACCGCGAAACCGGTCTCAGTGGTCGCCGACGAACGGCGCCGCATCGCCCCACAATTCCGACACCCGCGCATCGCGTCCGCAAGCGTCCCGGTATAGCCCGTAGGCAACCGATTTGCGGCGCGGACCAAAGCGCGTCAGGGTCACCTCGTCGCTCCGGTAGTAACCCTGGTGATAGTCCTCTGCCGGCCAGAAAACGCTCGCATCGCGGATCGGCGTGACCACCTCCTGCCCCAACGCCGCCGCCGCCTCGGCGATCGCAGCCTCGGCGATGGCGCGTTCCGCCCCGGTTGCGACGAAAATCGCGGTGCTGTAGCTGTCGCCCCGGTCGCAAAACTGCCCGCCCGCATCGGTCACGTCGACCGAGCGCAGGAACAGGTGCAGCAGTTGCGCATAGCTGACCCTGTCAGCGTCATAGGTGATCTCCACCGCCTCCAGGTGCCCGGTGCCGCCGCGCGTGACTTCCCGGTAGGTCGGCGCCTCCACGGTGCCGCCGGAAAAGCCCGAGACCACTTCGACCACGCCAGCGACCCTTTCGAAATCGCTTTCCACGCACCAGAAGCAGCCGCCGGCGACGACGGTCGTGCGGATCTCCTCGGCCTCGGCGCGTCCAAGCTGCGCAGCGACGCCCAGCAGGATCGACAGCGCGAGGACAACGGTCTTCAAACTTCGGGTCTTGTGGTGCAGGGGCATGACGGTCTCCTCTCGGTTCGCCCCAGACCTGCGCCCGGCATGACCGAATTTCAATGCAAACCCGCGTGAGCCACCGGCTTGCCGGAAGCGCACTGCTTTTATACGAGGGGGCAAGGGGAGTTGACGCCATGAAAATCGCGATGTGGTCCGGGCCACGCAACCTGTCGACGGCGATGATGTATGCCTTCGCCAACCGCGCCGATTGCGCCGTGGTGGATGAACCGTTCTACGCCGCGTATCTTGCCAGAACCAACCTGCACCACCCGATGCGAGACCAGATTCTCGCCGCCCAGCCACAAGATCCCGAGATCGTGGCAGAGGCCCTGTCCGGCCCCAACCCGGACGGAAAAGATCATTACTATCAGAAACACATGACCCATCACATGGTCACGGGCGTGCCCCGCGACTGGATGCGAGACGTGGTCAACGTCTTCCTGATCCGACACCCGGCGCGGGTTGTCGCCAGCTACACCGCCAGGCGCGAGGCGCCCGTGCTCGACGATATCGGGTTTCGCCAGCAGGAAGCACTTTGCCGCGAGGTGCTGGATTTCGGAGAGCCGATCGTGATCGACAGCCATGACGTCCGCGAACACCCGCGCCTCATGCTGGAAAAGTTATGCGAATCCATCGGTTTGCCGTTTTCAGAGGAGATGCTGACCTGGCCACCGGGCGGCCACCGCAGCGACGGTGTCTGGGCGCCGCACTGGTATGGCGCGGTCTGGAACAGCACCGGCTTCGCCGGCCCGGAAGGCCCGTTGCCCCGGCTGGACGGCGCAGCGGCGCAGCTTGCCGCGCAGGCGATGCCCTTCTACGAAGACCTCGCCGCGCGCAAACTGTAACCCGCCTCAGCCCTTCAGCCGCCGGTTCCGCAGCGCGATAAGCCGCAGGCGCAGCGCGTTCAGGCGGATGAACCCCGCCGCATCCTTCTGGTCATAGGCCCCGGCGTCATCCTCGAAGGTCACGTGTTCCTCGGAATAGAGGCTGTGATCCGACCAGCGTCCGACGCACCGCGCCAACCCCTTGTAAAGCTTCAGCCGAACGGTGCCGGTGACATGGTCCTGACTGGCGTCGATGGCCGCTTGCAGCATCTCGCGTTCGGGGCTGAACCAGAACCCGTTATAGATCAACTCGGCATATTTCGGCATCAACTCGTCCTTCAGGTGCATCGCGCCGCGATCCATGGTGATCGACTCGATCCCGCGATGCGCCTCCAGCAACAGGGTGCCGCCGGGCGTTTCGTAGATGCCGCGCGATTTCATGCCCACGAAGCGCCCCTCGACAAGGTCGAGCCGCCCGCAACCATGCTTGCCGCCCAACTCGTTCAGCCTGGTCAGCATCTCGGCGGGGGTCACGGGCTGGCCGTTGATCGACACGGCATCGCCCTTTTCGAACCCGATCTCGACGTATTCGGGATCGTTCGGCGCGTCCTCGGGGCGAACCGTGCGTTGGTAGACGTAGTCGGGCGCGTCGACGGCCGGGTCCTCCAGCACCTTGCCCTCGGACGAGGTGTGAAGAAGGTTTGCATCGACGCTGAACGGTGCTTCGCCACGCTTGTCCTTGGCAATCGGGATCTGGTTGGCTTCGGCGAAGTCCAGCAGCTTGGTGCGGCTGGTCAAATCCCATTCGCGCCACGGCGCGATCACCCGGATATCGGGGTTGAGCGCATAGGCCGCCAGTTCGAAGCGCACCTGGTCATTGCCCTTGCCGGTCGCGCCATGGGCCACGGCATCGGCGCCGGTTGCTTGCGCAATCTCGATCAGGCGCTTGGAAATCAGCGGCCGCGCGATCGAGGTTCCCAGAAGGTAGAGCCCCTCATACTGCGCGTTGGCACGGAACATCGGGTTGACGAAATCGCGCACGAATTCGTCGCGCAGGTCTTCGATGTAGATGTTTTCCGGCTTGATCCCAAGCATCAGCGCTTTTTCGCGCGCCGGGTTCAGTTCTTCGCCCTGGCCGAGATCGGCGGTGAAGGTCACCACCTCGCAGCCGTATTCGGTCTGCAACCACTTCAGGATGATCGAGGTGTCCAGACCTCCGGAATAGGCGAGAACGACTTTCTTGGGCGCGGACATGGGGAAACTCCGGGAAATCGATTGACCGGGGCGGCGATACCGGGTTTTCAGGGGGGAAGCAAGCCGAGCGGAGGGTGTGCGAATGGAGCATGGGTATCAGATGTTGCGTCACGTGGTGGCGCAGGTTTTCGGGAATTTCGGACAGGCGGCGCGGCTGACGCTGCTGCTGACCTTCCTGCCGATGGCACTGTTACTTGTGCTGTTCCTGCAAACAGGCGTGCCCTATAACAGCTTCCCCGGCGGCCGGATGGAACCGGCAATGGCCCCCGGCAGCAATGGCGGTCTGCTGTTTCTCGCCGTTCTTGCCGGCATCGTCGTCAGCGCCATCACCTATTGCTGGGCCGCTGTCGGCTGGCACCGCTTCGTGCTTCTGGAAGAACACGGTAACGGCATCGTCCCGCAATGGCGCGGACCGAACATCCTGTCCTATATCGGCCGCGCGATCCTGATCGGGGTCGTGGTGATGTTGATCGGCATCGTCTCCGGTATGCTGCTCACCATGATCATGTTTGCCGCGCCCGTGCAGGCAGTCGGGTTTGTGCTGGCCACCGGGTGGGTCATGGGCATGAGCTGGGTCATCACCCGGATGGGACTGATCCTGCCCGCCGCCGCGCTTGGCAAACCGATGACCATCCGCGAAAGCTGGACCGCCACGAAACCGGTTGCAACAGACCTCCTGGTGCCACTGTTTGTCATCGCGGTGGCGATGAACCTGCTCAGCGAACTGATCATGCTGCTGTTCACCAATAGCACGCTTGGCATGATCCCGCTGGCTTTCCTCTACTGGATGCAGGTCCTTCTGAACCTTTCGCTGATGACCACGCTCTACGGCACACAGGTCGAAGGGCGCCCCCTGACTTGACCCGCCAAGGCACCGCATGACCGATTTCGCAGACACCGCCCGCGCCGCCACAGCCGCGATGCGCGAGCTTTTCCCGGCCACGCCGTTGCAACGCAATGCCTTCCTGTCTGATCGCTACGACGCCGATATCTGGCTGAAGCGCGAAGACCTGTCGCCGGTGCGCAGCTACAAGATCCGCGGCGCCTTCAACGCGATGACCAAGCGCCTGGCCGAAGACCCGGAGCGCAGGCTTTTCGTCTGCGCCAGTGCCGGCAACCACGCGCAGGGCGTCGCCTTCGTCTGCCGCCATTTCGGGGTCCGGGGCGAGATCTTCATGCCGGTGACGACGCCGCGCCAGAAGATCGACAAGACCCGTGCCTTTGGCGGCGACGCGGTCGAGATTCGGCTGGTGGGCGACTATTTCGACGACACGCTGGCCGCGGCGCAGGCGTTCTGCGCAGAAACCGGCGCCGCCTTCCTGTCGCCCTTCGACGACCCGGACGTGATGATCGGGCAAGCCTCGGTCGCGGTCGAGATGCTGGACCAGTTGGGCCACGCGCCCGACCGGCTGATCCTGCCGGTGGGCGGCGGCGGGCTGTCGTCGGGCGTGCTGTCCTATCTCAAGGCGATGGGCGCTGCAACGCGGGTCAAACTGGTGGAACCGGTCGGCGGCATGAGCCTTGCCGCCGCGTTGAAGGCCGGCCACCCCGTGACGCTGCCGGTGGTGGACAATTTCGTTGACGGCGCTGCCGTGGCGCGGATCGGGGCGGCCCCCTTCGAGGTGCTTGCCGCGACCGATCCCGGCGATGTTCTGGCGGCCCCCGAAAACCGCATCTGCGTGACGATCTCGGAGCTTTTGAACACAGAGGGCATCGTGCTGGAACCTGCCGGTGCGCTGGCCATCGACGCGTTGCAGGATCTGGGGGCCGCGATCCGCGGGCAGTCGGTGGTCTGCGTGACCTCGGGCGGGAATTTCGACTTCGAGCGCCTGCCGGAGGTCAAGGAACGCGCCATGCGCTACCGGGGGGTGAAGAAATACTTCATCCTGCGAATGCCGCAACGGCCGGGTGCCTTGAAGGATTTCCTTGGCCTTCTCGGGCCCGGCGACGATATCGCCCGGTTCGAATACCTCAAGAAATCGGCGCGCAACTTCGGTTCCGTCCTGATCGGTATCGAGGCCCGCGCCGCGGCCGATTTCGACGCGCTTTTCACCCGTATGGACGAGCACGGCTTCGCATACCGCGACATCACCGAGGATGAAGTGCTGGCCGAATTCCTGATCTGACACCACCGTTCAGGCCGCGGTGGCGGGCAGGTCGGCACCGAAGCTTGCCACCGATTCCCGAAACAGCCAGTCCAGGTACACCACGTCCACAGGCCGGCCAGCGCCTACCTGCCTTTCCGCAGTCGTGCAGGCATCGGCGAAGTCGGTGAAGCCGAGGTTCAGTGCGCTGCCCCGCAAGCCGTGCATCGAATCCGCCCCGGCCATTTCGGGGTTGTCGCGCAAATCCTGAAGGACGCTCCCCATCTCATCGAGGAACATCGTCACAACCTCGGCGAAATCCTCTTCGCCGATTTCATCGCGCAGATCTTGCAGTCTTTCACGGTCGATCACACATGCCTCCCTCGACCTTTTCGCCCGGATGCTCGATGGGTAGCGGCACGAGCTTAACAATCCCTTACAATACTCACCGAATTCAGTGGCATTTTAGGTTTCACCTCATCTTAACGCCTGCCCCGCCATGCATGTGCAAATGATCGAGAGGGGGGTGGCGCGTGCCGGATGATGCAGGACAAGTGATGACGGGTGGTTTCGCTGTTCCGGGGCCGGGCGGCCTGACGCGACAGTCGCATGTGCTGATCCTTGAAAACAGCCGCGCGCAACGGACATTCCTGTCCATGCTGCTGCGCAAATGGGGGCATGACGTGACGGTGTGCGAGCGCCCGGCCGAGGCGCTGGATATTCTGGCGCACCGCGACATCCCGATCGTGCTGACCGACTGGATGATGCCGGGCATGTCGGGGCCGGACTTTTGCCGGGCCTTTCGCGCGATGCAGCGTGAAAGCTACGGATATGTGATCCTGCTGACCTCCAAGTCCGCGAAAGAGGACATCGCGCAAGGGCTGGAGGCGGGAGCCGATGATTTCGTTGCCAAACCGGTCAACCCGCATGAACTGCGCGCCAGAATCCAGGCCGGCGAGCGTATCGTTGCGATGCAGGGCGAACTGGTCAGCCAAAACCGCAAGATCCGCACCACGCTGGCCGAATTGCGCACGCTCTACGACGCGCTCGACCGCGATCTGCACGAGGCCAAGCGGCTTCAGGAATCGCTGGTGCGCGAAACCTTCCGCACGCTCCACAACGGATCGGTCGCGCTGATACTGCGATCATCGGGCCATGTCGGCGGCGACCTCGTGGGGTTCTTTCCGATCCCCGGCAACCGGATCGGGGTGTTTTCGCTCGACGTGTCGGGCCACGGTGTGACGTCGGCGCTGCTCACCGCGCGCATGGCCGGGCTTCTGTGCACCGCCGCGCCGGAACAGAACGTGGCCCTGGTGCAGATGCGCGGCGGCGACTGGCAGGCGCTGCCACCCGATGCCGTGGCGCGCAAGCTGAACGCGATGATGTTCGAGGAGGTAGAAACCGACCTCTACTTCACCATCTGCCTGGCCGAGGTCTGCCTTGACACCGGCCATGTGCGGATGGTTCAGGCGGGCCATCCGCACCCCGCGATCCAGCACGCCGATGGCACCATCGACTGGGTCGGGGATGGCGGCATGCCGATTGGCCTGCTGCCGGATGCCCGCTTCGAAACGGTTGAGTTTACCCTCACCCCCGGCGACCGCTTGCTGCTGCATTCCGATGGCTTCACCGAATGTTCCGCGCCGACCGGCGGGTTCCTTGATGAAAGCGGCCTTGCCGAACTTCTGTCGCGCAATGCCGCCGCCGCGCCGGAGGATTTCCTGCCCGCCTGCATCGAGGGGCTGGAACGATTCGCGGGTCGCGCCGATTTTGACGATGACGTCTCGGCGCTCTGCCTGCATTTCACACCCGAAGACGCGCCCGAAGCCGGCTGACAAACGCCCGGTCACCCTCGACCCCAAGCTCGGTTTCCGCCGCGTCCCAAGGCAGGAACACCGGGTGATGCCCCGGCTCGGTCGGCGCACCAAGGCGCAAGCCGATCCGTGCCATGTAAACGGTGCACAGCTTCTGCGCCCAGATATCGTAGTCGGGCATGTAGGTGAAACGATGGAACATGCCCAGCCGCCGGGGCGCGTGGATTCGATAGCCGGTTTCCTCAACCACCTCTCGGTGCAGCGCCACCAGCGGCGACTCGCCCGGATCAATGCCGCCGCCGGGCAGTTGCAGTTCCGCCAGCGGGCGTTGCTGGAAGGTCGCAAGAATCCCGTCCCCGGCAAGGATGATCGCGTAGGCCCCGCGGCGGGGCGTGTAGCAGCGATCGGGCTGCGGTTGCGGGCCGAAGCGGCGGTTCATCGACAGTCCTTTCGCACCACGCACGGCGGCTTTCGGGTTGGCAAGGCGGTTGCCGCGCATATATGGGCGCGGTATGCCAGCCCGCGTGGCAGAAGGAAAGCCGATGACCCTCAGCACCAGAATCGCATGGGACGACACCGTCCTGCCCTTCCAGCTCGACCGCTGCGATGTGCGCGGGCGGGTGGCCCGGCTTGATGGCACCATGGATCGGATCCTGTCGCAGCACGATTATCCGCGCGGGATCGAGTCTCTGCTGGCGGAAATGTCGCTGTTGACCGCGCTGATCGGCCAGACGATCAAGCTGCGCTGGAAACTGTCGTTGCAGGTGCGCGGCGACGGGCCGCTGCGCCTTCTGGCGACCGATATCTACGCCCCTACGCAAGAGGGTGAAAAGGCCCGCATCCGCGCCTACGCTTCCTACGACAAGGAAACATATGTCGAGGGCGCCGACCCCTTCCCGCAGATCGGCAAGGGCTATTTCGCCATCCTGATCGACCAGGGCAAGGGCAACACCCCCTACCAGGGCATCACGCCGATTGCCGGCGGCTCGCTGGCCGGCTGCGCCGAGACCTATTTCGCCCAGTCCGAACAATTGCCGACCCGCTTCGCCCTGTCCTTCGGCCATAGCCGGGAGGTCGGCGGGCAAAGCGGCTGGCGCGCCGGCGGCGTGATGATCCAGCACATGCCCAAGGCGTCGCCCCATGCCAGCGGCGAGGGCGGCTCCGGCGAGGGCGGACTGCTGAAGCCTGCCGATTTCCTCTCCGACGACGACGGCGAGAACTGGAACCGCGCCAGCATCTTGCTCGATACGGTCGAGACGCTGGAGCTTGTCGGCCCGTCCGTCGCGCCCACCGACCTGCTGTTGCGTCTGTTCCACGAGGAAAACCCGCGTGTCTTCGATGCGCTGCCGGTCGCATTCGGCTGCACCTGTTCTGCCGAAAGGGTGCGCGAAAGCCTGTCGATCTACTCTGCCAGGGACATCGCGCACATGACGACGGAGGAGGGCACCGTCACCGCCGATTGCCAGTTCTGCGGCGCGCATTACGTCTTCGACCCGCTGACACTCGGGTTCGAGGCGGTAAAGACACCCGATGGCCGTGACAAGTGATCTTGACCGCGTGAAGCAGGCCTTGGCCGGGTGCGGCCACGCCTCGTCCGACTATGACCTCAATCCCGGCGTGGACCTTCCAAAGGGGCGCAGCCTGCGGCCTGCCGCCGTCCTCGTGCCGATCATCGAGACAGATCACGGTGCGCGGGTGATCCTGACCAAGCGCTCCGCGCGGCTGAAACACCACCCCGGTCAGGTCGCCTTTCCCGGCGGCGGCATCGACGACACCGACACCGATGCCGCCGCCGCCGCCCTGCGTGAAAGCCACGAGGAGATTGGGCTGGAACCCGGCAATGTCGAGATCCTCGGCCAGTTACCGGCGCATGAAACGGTGACCAGCTACAGCGTCACCCCCTTCGTCGGCCGCATCCGTGCGCCCTTCACCCCGGTGGCGGAAGCGAGCGAGGTGGCAGAGGTCTTCACCGTCCCGCTGCCCTTCCTGCTGACCCCGGCCAGCTACCGCGTCGAACGCCGTCGCTGGCGCGGCGCGTGGCGGTCCTACTACGTCGCGCCTTACGGTCCCTATTACATCTGGGGCGCAACGGCGCGGATATTGAAGGGGCTGGCGGATCGGGTGGCGCCATGAGGCTGAAGGCCGACTGGCTGAACCATCCCGGCACGCAGATGCTCTGCACCGCGTTGCAGGCGGCGGGGTTCCACGCGCTGTTCGTCGGCGGATGTGTCCGCAACGGGCTGCTTGGACTGCCGACGGATGATATCGACCTTTCCACCGATGCGCGCCCCGACCGGGTGATCCGGATCGCCGAGGCGGCGGGGTTGAAGGCGGTTCCCACCGGCATCGAGCATGGCACCGTGACCGTGGTGGCCGACGGGCTGGCGCACGAGGTGACGACCTTTCGCCGCGACGTGGAAACCGATGGCCGCCGCGCGGTGATCGCCTTTGCCGACAAGGTGGAGGAGGACGCGGCGCGGCGCGATTTCACCATGAACGCGATTTATGCCGATGCGGGCGGCCGGGTGATCGACCCGCTCGGACACGGGGTAACGGATCTGCGCGCCGGGCGACTGCGCTTCATCGGTGACCCGCATGACCGCATCCGCGAGGATTACCTGCGCATCCTGCGCTTTTTCCGGTTCCATGCGCTCTACGGCGACGCCGAGGCGGGCCTCGACGCGGATGGCCTTGCTGCCTGCGCCGAGATGGCGGATGGCATCGACCGGCTGTCGCGCGAACGTATCGGCCACGAAATGCGCAAGCTGTTGCGCGCGCCGGATCCCGCCCCCGCCACCGCCGCCATGGCGCAGGCGGGTGTGCTGCGCCTCGCCCTGCCCGGCGCCGACCCCGCGCCGTTGCCATTGCTGATCCATGCCGAGGCCGATCTTGGCGTTACGCCCGATCCTTGCCGCCGCCTTGCCGCAATCGGCGGCACAGACCCGGCCGAGGCGCTGCGCCTGTCGCGCGCCGATGCGCGCCGCGTCGCCCTGCTGCGCGACGCCGCCGCCTCGACCATGGCCGCTGGAGAGCTTGGCTACCGCGAGGGCTTTGCGGCCGCGCGCGATGTGCTGCTGCTCCGCGTGGCGCTGTTGCAACAACCTCTGACCAGGTCCGACCTTGAGGCCGCGCTCGCCGCCGACGGGCTGCGCCTGCCGGTGAAACCCGGAGATCTCATGCAGATCGGCCTGTCTGGCCCCGCCCTTGGCAATCGCCTGCGGGAAATCGAGCGGCGCTGGATCACCTCGGGCTTCAGTCTGACCCGCGCCGAGTTGCTGGCTTGACACACCGCGCCCCCTGACATCCTGTCGGCGGACGCCAGAAACCGGATGCCCCCTTGGACCCGCTTCACGCCTTCGTCTTCGTCGGGCTGTTCTCGCCCGGTCCTAACGTGATCCTGCTGACCGCCTCGGGCGCGCGCTTCGGCTTTCGCGCAACGCTGCCGCATGTGTTCGGCGTCGCCCTTGGCGTTGGCGTGATCGCGGCGTTGGTCGGGCTTGGCATCGGCGCGCTGCTGCTGGCGCGTCCGGGGCTGGCGCTGGGGCTGAACCTGATCGCGGCGGGCTGGATCCTGTGGATGGCTTACGCCCTTGTCCGCAACAAGGAGATGTCCACCGGACGCGCGGGCGAACGGCCCTTCACGCTCTGGCAAGCGGTGCTCTTTCAATGGGTAAACCCCAAGATCTGGGCCGTCGCCATGGCCGCCGCAGCAGGCTACGGCCTCGGCCTTCCCCCACCGGCCGAGGCGTGGCGCCTCGCCACCGCCTTTTCCGGCATCAATCTTTTCGTCTGCCTGTTCTGGAGCTTCGCAGGCTCCCTGCTGGCCCTGCTGCTGACCACACCGCGTGCATGGGCAACATTCCGGTTGTGCATGGGCGCAGCCCTTGCCGCCTCCGCGCTGATGGTCTTCTGGTAACGCGCGGGCTATATCTGCGGCAAAAGGCCCCTACCCCCGGCGCGGTGCATGTTTCGGTTCTTCGAAAACCTTGTCGATCCCTTCACGGACTATCCCGAAACGGACAGCCCGCCGGCGGGGCTGTTTGGCTTCCTGTGGGACTATTCGCAGCCCTTCAAGCGGGTCTTTCTTTATACCGCGTTGATGTCGGTCGTGGTGGCGACGGTGGAGATCTGGCTGATCCACTACATGGGTCGGCTGGTCGACCTTCTTTCGGGGGCGGAGCCGGCGCAGATGATGTCCGATCACGGGCTGGAACTTCTGGCCGTCGCGGTGTTCATCCTGCTGATCCGGCCGATGATCCAGTGGCTCGACGTGGCGCTTCTGAACAACGGGATCATCGTCAATTTCGGCACGCTGATCCGCTGGCGCGCGCATCGCCACGTGCTGCGCCAGTCGGTTGGCTGGTTCGAGAACGATTTCGCCGGCCGGCTGGCAAACCGCATCATGCAGACGCCCCCCGCCGCCGGCGACGCGATCTTTCAGGTCTTCGACGCGATCACCTATTCGCTCGCCTACCTTATCGGCGCGGCGCTGTTGCTCTGGGGCTCCGATATCCGGCTGGTGCTGCCGCTGCTGGTGTGGTTCGCGCTTTACGCGGCTCTGGTGCGCTGGACGATGAAACGGGTCGGCCCGGCGTCGAAGGCCAGTTCCGACGCGCGCTCGATGACCACGGGGCGGGTGGTGGACAGCTATTCCAACATCCATTCCGTCAAGCTCTTCGCGCATCACGACCGGGAAATCGACTATGCCCGCGAAGCGATCGAGCATACCCGGCGCACCTTTGCCGCCGAGATGCGCATCTACACCCTGATGGACGTGATGCTGACGCTGCTCAACGGACTTCTGATCGTCGCGGTGGTGGGCTGGGCGATCTGGCTCTGGGTGCAGGGGCTGGCCTCGGTGGGCGTGGTGGCGGCGGCGACCGCGCTGACCCTGCGCCTGAACGCCATGACCGGTTGGATCATGTGGGCGCTATCCACCTTCTTCCGTTCGCTCGGCGTGGTGTCGGAGGGGATGGAGACCATCGCCCAACCGATCGACCTGCGCGACGCGCCGGGCGCGATGGCGTTGCAGTTCGAGCGCGGCGAGATCCGGGTTGAGCATGTCAGCCACCATTACGGGCGTGGCAGCGGCGGATTGCAGAACGTGAGCCTGACGATCCGGCCGGGCGAAAAGGTCGGGGTGATCGGCCGCTCCGGTGCCGGCAAATCGACCTTGGTGAAGCTGCTCCTGCGCTTCTACGATCCCGAACAGGGCCGCATCCTGATCGACGGGCAGGATATCGCCCGCGTCACGCAGGACAGCCTGCGCCGCCAGATCGGCATGGTGCAGCAGGACAGTTCGCTGCTGCACCGTTCAGTCCGCGACAACATCCTCTACGGCCGTCCCGATGCGACGGAGGACGAGATGATCGCCGCAGCCAAGCGCGCCGAGGCGCATGATTTCATCCTCGACCTGACCGACCCGCAGGGCCGCACCGGCTATGACGCGCATGTCGGCGAACGCGGCGTGAAACTGTCGGGCGGGCAGCGGCAGCGCATCACCATCGCCCGCGTGATCCTCAAGGACGCGCCCATCCTGGTGCTGGACGAGGCAACGAGCGCCCTCGATTCGGAGGTGGAATCGCTGATCCAGTCCACGCTTTACGGGGTGATGGAGGGCAAGACCGTGATCGCCATCGCGCACCGGCTGTCCACCATCGCGCATATGGACCGGATCATCGTGCTCGATGACGGGCGCGTCGCCGAGGAGGGGACACACGAGGCGCTGCTTGCCCGCGGCGGGCTTTACGCCGGGTTCTGGGCGCGGCAGTCGGGCGGCTTCATCGGCACCGACGAGGCCGCCGAATGATGCACTGGCTCGCCAACCTGATCGACGCCTTCCGCCCGGCGGACGGCCCGCCGCCCAACCGGCTTGTGGCCTTCTTCCACTGGTGCCTGACAGGGGCGTGGCCGGTGCTGACGCTGGCCGCGCTCGTCTCCGGTATCGCCGGCGGGCTTGAGGTGGTCTCGGCCCTCGTCCTCGGCCTCGTCATCGACGCGGCGACGGCAACCGACCCCTCCACGATGCTGCAAGACAACTGGCCGCTCCTTCTTACCGGGGCGGCGTTCTTCCTGCTGGCCCGGCCGCTGGCCTTCGCCGCCTCATCTGCCGCCAGCACGCTGGTAGTGGCGCCGGGGGTGAACGTGCTTGTGCTGCAACGGCTGAACCGCCATACGCTGGGCCAGTCCGTCACCTTCTTCGACGACGATTTTGCGGGCCGCATCGCGCAGAAGCAGATGCAGACGGCAACCGCGATCACCAACGTGGTGACGGAATTCGTCAACGTGGTGGCCTTCGCGCTCGCGTCGCTCGTCGGCTCCCTGCTGCTGCTGATCACCATCGACGGGCGCATGGCGGTGGCCCTTTTCATCTGGCTGATCGGCTATTTCGCCACCATCCGCTGGTTCCTGCCGCGGGTGCGCGCCCTGTCCAAGGACCGCGCCGCCGCCCGCGCCGTCGTCTCGGGGCGGGTCGTGGACACGATCACCAATATCAAGACGGTCAAACTTTTCGCGCATCACGCGTTCGAGGATCGTTCGGCCCTGTCGGCGATGGAACATTACCGCCAGAAGGCGATCGGCTTCGGCGTGATCTCGGCGGGGTTCCGGCTGTCGCTGATGACGGTTGCGGGCGCCCTGCCGGTGATCCTGATCGGCGGCACCGTCTGGCTCTGGACGCAAGGGGGGGCCAGCCCCGGCGACATCGCGGCCACCGGCGCCGTCTCGATCCGAATCGCGCAGATGACCGGCTGGGTCAGCTTCGTGCTGATGACCATCTATTCCAACCTCGGCGAGGTGGAGGACGGCATGATCACCCTGTCGCCCGCGCATGGGCTGACCGATCGCGACGATGCGCGGGACATCGCCCGCGCGCGCGGGGACATCCGGTTCGAAGGTGTCGGCTTCGCCTATGGCCGCGAGGAGGGCGGCGTCACCGGCCTGACGCTCGACGTGCAGCCGGGCGAAAAGCTGGGCATCGTCGGCGCGTCGGGCGCGGGCAAATCCACCCTCGTTGCCCTCCTGTTGCGGCTTTACGACGCCGAGGCGGGGCGCGTGCTGCTCGATGGCCACGACCTGCGCAACCTGACGCAGGAAAGCCTGCGCCGCCAGATCGCGATGGTCACGCAGGAAACCGCGATGTTCAACCGCTCGGCCCGCGACAACATCCGCTATGGCCGCCCCGACGCCAGTGAGGAGGAGGTGATCGCCGCGGCCCGGCGCGCCGAGGCGCATGACTTCATCCTCGGGCTTAAGGATCACATGGGCCGCACCGGCTACGACGCCTATCTGGGCGAACGCGGCGTGAAACTCTCGGGCGGGCAGCGGCAGCGCATCGCGCTGGCCCGCGCCTTCCTCAAGGACGCCCCGATCCTCGTGCTGGACGAGGCGACGAGCGCGCTCGACTCGGAGGTCGAGGCCGCCATCCAGGACACGCTGGACGAGGTGATGAAAGGCAAGACCGTGATCGCCATCGCGCACCGCCTGTCCACGCTGGCGCAGATGGACAGGATCGTCGTGCTCGACGCCGGCAGGGTCGTCGAGGACGGGACGCACGCCGCGCTGCTTGATGCGGGCGGGCTTTATGCGCGCTACTGGAACCGGCAATCGGGCGGTTTCATCGGCACCGGGGTGGCCGCGGAATGAAACGGCGCGCATGGACCTTGAAACCGTCAGTTCAGAGGATTTCGGCCGCAGCCTGACCGGCACCGGCGTCAACCTGCTGACCCGCGACGTGCGCGGGCTGGCAGGGGTCCATGCGCAGGTCTTCGGCCCGGCAATCCGTAAAGCGTAACAGCTTCCCGCGCCGCGCGTTTGGCGTTATCCCCGCGTCATGGAAATCACGATTCAAAGACTGGGCCACAAGGGCGACGGCATTGCCGAGGGGCCCATCCTCGCCCCCCTCACCCTGCCCGGCGAAACTGTCGCGGGCGAGGTTGCGGATGGAAGGATGGACGCGCCGCGCATCCTTACCCCCTCGCCCGACCGCGTCACAGCCCCGTGCCGCCATTTTCGCCAATGCGGCGGCTGCGCGCTGCAACATGCCTCGGACGATTTCGTCGCCCGCTGGAAACAACAGGTCGTGGAAACCGCGCTCGCCGCGCAAGGGCTGACCACCGCGTTCCGCCCGCTTCACACCTCGCCACCGCACAGCCGCCGCCGCGCCACGCTGGCCGGGCGGCGCACGAAGAAGGGCGCGCTGATCGGCTTTCACGCCCGCCGCTCCGACACCATCGTGCAGATCACCGACTGCCACGTCCTGCATCCCGACCTGATGGCCCCGCTGCCCGCATTGGAGCAAATCACGCGCATGGGCGCATCGCGCAGCGCCACGCTGGCCTTCGCGCTCACCCGGTCCGAGGCCGGGGTCGACTGCGCCGTGACCGGCGGCAAACCGCCCGACGAAGCCTTGCGCCTCACCCTGCCGCGCTTCCGCGACCGCTTCGCACGCCTCACATGGGACGGCGAGACCGTGTTCACCGACGCGCCCCCGGTGCAAAGCTTCGGCCCCGCCACCGTTACCCCACCCGCCGGGGCATTCCTCCAGGCCACGCCCGATGGCGAAGCCGCGCTGCTGGCCGCCATGCAAGAGGCGACGGAGGGCGCGACACATATCGTCGATCTCTTCGCGGGCGTCGGCACCTTCGCCTTGCCGCAGGCCCAAACCGCCCCGGTCCACGCGGTGGAAGGCGCGCCGGAGATGCTGGCCGCGCTCGCCCACGGCGCACGTCATGCCAGTGGCCTCAAACCCGTCACGACAGAGGCGCGCGATCTCTTCCGCCGCCCCCTGACAGCCGAGGATCTTGCCCGCTTCGACGCCGCCGTGATCGACCCGCCCCGCGCCGGCGCCGCGGCGCAGGTGCGCGAACTGGCCGCCGCCGCGATCCCGCGCATCGGTTTCGTCTCCTGCAACCCGGTAACCTTCGCGCGCGACGCGAAAACGCTCACCGGTGCGGGCTACCGCCTCGACTGGGTGCAGGTCATCGACCAGTTCCGCTGGAGCCCCCATGTGGAGCTTGCGGCGCAATTCACCCGGCCTCATATCTGACCCCGGAACCCGAAGGACGACACGCATGCGGCACTGGTTGCAAACCCGGCTGGAAACGGCGCTTGTGCGCAACACGATCATCGGGGTGATCCTGTTCAACGCGGGTATCCTCGGGCTGGAAACCTCCGATTCTGCGATGGACCGCGCCGGCGCGCTGATCGTGGCGCTCGACGGCGTTTGCCTTGCGATCTTCGTGGCCGAGCTTGCCGCCAAGCTCTTTGCCTATGGGTCGCGCTTCTTCCGCTCCGGCTGGAACATCTTCGACGCGCTCATCATCGGCATCGCGCTCATTCCCGGTGGACAAGGTTTTTCGGTGCTGCGCTCGCTGCGCATCCTGCGGGTGCTGCGGGTCATCTCGGTGGCCCCGCGCCTGCGCCGGGTGGTGGAGGGCTTCATCAGCGCCGTGCCCGGCATGGCAAGCGTGTTCCTGCTGATGGGGATCATCTTCTATATCGGCGCGGTGATGACAACGAAGCTCTTCGGCGATGCCTTCCCCGACTGGTTCGGCACCCTCGGCCGGTCGCTTTACACGCTCTTCCAGATCATGACGCTGGAAAGCTGGTCGATGGGCATCGTCCGCCCGGTGCTGGAGCTCTACCCCTACGCTTGGGCCTTCTTCGTGCCCTTCATCCTTGTCACCACCTTCGCGGTGGTGAACCTCGTCGTCGGCCTTATCGTGAATTCCATGCAGGACGCCCATTCCGAGGAAGAAACCGTCCAGACCAGCGCCTACCGCGACGAGGTGCTGGAACGGCTGAAGGCAATCGAGGCGCGGCTCGACGACAGCCGCTAGCCGCGCCTCGGTCCGGCTTTCATCTTGGCCAAGATACCTCCGCCTGAGGCATCCCCCCCCCGCGCCATCCCGCGCAATCCCGCGCAGGCGCCGCCCCGGCACACCGCCCAATCAGATATCCCGTGGCAACGCGGCCAGAGGAGGGCCCCGCAGGGGCTTGACGAGGGGCGCCCGCGGGTCGACGCGCGCCAGCGCGGCGAAACCCGTTTCAGGTACACAGGTGGTGCGCGCGGGGTATCGCCCGCTGTAGAGGGCCGCCCCGTTTCAGCGCCGCCCTACGCCTTGCTCCGCAGCGTCGCCACGCCCAGCACGTCGAGCACCTTCGCCTCGATATGCTCCGCGTTCATCGCCGCCGCCGCGTACATGTCGACCGGGCTGGCCTGGTCGATAAAGATATCGGGCAGAACCATCGAGCGGAATTTCAGCCCATGATCGAACACCCCCGCTTCCGCCAATACCTGCGCGACGTGGCTGCCGAAGCCGCCGACCGCGCCTTCCTCGATGGTGATCAGCGCCTCGTGCTCCGCTGCCAGCCTCAGAACAAGCTCTGAATCCAGGGGTTTGGCGAAGCGCGCATCGGCAATCGTCGGATTGATCCCCTTGGCCGACAGCGCCTCGGCGGCGTCCATGACCTCTTTCAGACGGGTTCCGAAAGACAGGATCGCAACGTCCTTTCCCTTGGCGATCATCCGCCCCTTGCCGATCTCCAGCACCTCGCCACGCTCGGGCATCTCCACGCCCACGCCCTCGCCGCGCGGGTAGCGAAAGGCGATCGGGCCTTCGTCATGTGCCGCCGCCGTCGCGACCATGTGCACAAGCTCGGCTTCATCGGCCGCCGCCATGACCACGAAGCCCGGCAGGTTGGACAGATACGCCACGTCGAACGACCCTGCATGCGTCGCCCCGTCCGCGCCAACCAACCCGGCGCGGTCAATGGCGAATCTGACCGGAAGCCGCTGGATCGCCACGTCATGCACGATCTGGTCGTAGGCGCGTTGCAGGAAGGTGGAATAGATCGCTGCAAAGGGCTTCATTCCGCCCGCCGCCAGCCCGGCGCAGAATGTCACCGCGTGCTGTTCGGCGATCCCGACATCGAAACAGCGGCGCGGAAACCGCTCCCCGAACAGGTCAAGGCCGGTGCCGTCGGGCATCGCGGCGGTGACGGCGACGATTTTCTCGTCGGTCTCGGCCTCGCGGATCAGGCTCTGCGCGAACACCTTGGTATAGGAGGGCGCATTCGACGGCGCCTTCCTCTGCTTCCCCGTCACCACATCGAACGGGGCGCGTGCGTGGCCCTTGTCCGGCATCTGCTCCGCATGGCTGAAGCCCTTGCCCTTCTGCGTGATCGTGTGGATCAGGATCGGCCCGTCGGCCCGCGCCTTGACGGTGCGCAGCACCGCCAGCAACTGGTCCATGTCGTGGCCGTCGATGGGGCCGACATAGGAAAAGCCCAGTTCCTCGAACAGCGTCCCGCCGACGGTCGCGGCCTTGAGCAGTTCCTTGGCCCGCTTGGCACCCTCCTGGAACGGTCCCGGCAGCATCGACACCGCGCCCTTGGCCGCCGCCTTCAGTTCCTGGAACGGCGCGCCGGCGTAAAGCCGCGACAGGTAGTTCGACATCGCGCCCGTGGGCGGCGCGATGCTCATCTCGTTGTCGTTGAGGATCACGAACAGGCGTTTGCCAAGGTGGCCGGCATTGTTCATCGCCTCGTAAGCCATGCCGCCCGACAGCGCCCCGTCGCCGATCACGGCGATCGCGTCGCCCGCCCCGGTCGCGGTCACACCGCCCAGGTCGCGCGCCACGGCGAAACCGAGCGCGGCGGAAATACTGGTCGAGGCATGCGCCGCACCGAACGGGTCGTAGGGCGATTCGCTGCGCTTGGTGAAGCCCGAGAGGCCCCCTTTCTTGCGCAGGGTCGGCATCCGGTCACGGCGTCCGGTCAGGATCTTGTGCGGATAGCACTGATGGCTGACATCCCAGACCAGCTTGTCGCGCGGCGTGTCGAAGACGGCGTGCAGCGCGACGGTCAGTTCCACCACGCCAAGACCGGCGCCAAGGTGCCCGCCGGTCTTGCTGACGGCGGCGATGGTCTCGGCGCGCAACTCATCTGCCACGCGGCGCAGATCCGCGGCAGAGAGGCCGCGCAGGTCCGCGGGCGACGCGATACGGTCAAGGTGAGGGGTGTCGGGATGGTGGCTCATGTGGCACTCCGGGGGGCGCGGGGGCACGCCTATTGATCGCGCGAGATAACGAAACGGGCCAGCTGCTTCAAGGTCTCCGCCTCCGGCCCATAGGGCACGAGCGCCGCCGTCGCCTCGTCGATCAGCGCCTTTGCGCGGCGCTTCGCAGCGCCAGGTCCGAGAAGCGACACGAAGGTCGCCTTGCCTGCACCGGCATCCTTGCGCAGCGCTTTGCCGGTCTTTTCGACGTCGCCCTCTACATCGAGGATGTCATCCGCGATCTGAAAGGCAAGCCCAATCGCACGCGCATAGCGCCGCAGGGGGGCAGGATCGGCACGGCCAAGAATGGCCCCCGCGACCACCGGCCAGTCCAGCAGCGCGCCGGTCTTGTTGGCCTGAAGCTCGGTGATCTGGTCCAGCGTCAGTGGTGTCGCGGCGGTCTCGGCGGCGATGTCCTGCGCCTGCCCCAGAACCATGCCGCGCGGCCCGGCGGCGCGCGCCAGGGTCGCGACCAGTTCGGAGCGTTGGTCGCCGTCGCCGGTGACGGGGTCGGCCAGCAATTCGAACGCGAAGGCCTGCAACGCATCGCCAACCAGAATCGCCGTCGCCTCGTCCCATTTGCGGTGCACCGTGGGCAGCCCCCGGCGCAGGTCGTCGTCATCCATACACGGAAGGTCGTCATGCACGAGGCTGTAGGCGTGAATACACTCGACGGCGCAGGCCGCCTGCATCGCAGCCCCGGCATCCCCGCCGGTCAGCCGCGCGACCTCCAGCACCAGAAACCCGCGCAGCCGCTTGCCGCCCGCCGTGGCGTAGCGCATCCCCTCGGCCACGCGGTCGGCCCCAAGCCCCGCCATGCGATCCGACAGGGCGCGCGCAATCGCGTCCTGCGCCTCTTTCAGTTTCGCGTCGAACAAAGGTTACAGCCCTTCGACCGGTTTCGCGCCCGCAGGCTCGCCGTTCGCATCCAGCGTGATCTGCGCGACCTTTTCTTCAGCTTCCTTCAGCTTCGCCTCGCAGCGCGTCTTCAGTTTGGCGCCACGTTCGTAAAGCTTGATCGACTCATCAAGCGCAACGTCGCCTCGGTCAAGCTGCCCGACCACGGTTTCCAGTTCCCGGATCGCTTCCTCGAAGCTCATCTCCTCGATCTTTTTCTGGTCGCTCATCCGCCTCTCTCCGTCATTACGCGCACATGGGTGGCGGCCGAGGCCGCGAGGGCAGCCAGATCATAGCCGCCTTCGAGGGTCGAGACCATGCGACCGCCGCAATACCGGTCCGCAATATCGCAAAGCCGGTGGGTCAGCCACTCGTAATCCTCCTCCACCCAGGCCAGATCAGCCAGCGGGTCGGCGGCATGGGCGTCGAATCCGGCGGAGATCAGCAGAAGCTGCGGCTTGAAAGCGGCGAGCCGGGGGAAAACGCGGGCCTCAAAGGCCGCGCGCATCGCCTTGCCGCCACTGCCGGGGGCAAGCGGCACGTTTACCACGGTGTTATGGGCGCCTGTTTCGGTCACGTCGCCGGTATCGGGCCAGAGCGGCATCTGCTGCGAGGTGATGACCAACGCGCGCGGCTCGTTCCACAAGAGCGCCTGTGTGCCATTGCCGTGATGCACGTCGAAATCGACGACGGCGACGCGGGCCAGCCCGTGTGTGTCGAGCGCATGGCGCGCCCCGAGCGCCACGTTGCCGAAAAAACAGAACCCCATCGGCAGTTCCCGTTCGGCGTGATGGCCGGGCGGGCGGATCGCGGCAAAGGCATTGGTCAGTTCGCCGGACAGCACGAGGTCGATAGCCTTCTGCACCGCCCCGACGGCCCGCAAAAGCGCCGGCAGCGAACCCGGCGACAGCACCGTTTCCGCGTCGGTGTCGGGGTCCATCACGGCAAATCCGGTCTCGGGGATCGCGGCGCGGATCCGATCGACGTAGGCGGGGCTGTGCAGGGTGAGAAGCGTTTCGTCACTGGCCACGGGTGCGGCGTAGCGAAACAGCGGCAAACCTTCCAAGGCCCGCAGGACAAAGGCCAGCCGCGCGGGCTGCTCGTGGACATGGGCGGGCGTCACATGCGCGAGGCAATCGGGATGGGTGACAAGCCCGGTCGCCACCTAGGCCTCCATCAGCGCGGCAACATGGGCGGCCACGGATCCGGCAAGCGCATCGAGATCATAGCCGCCCTCCAGCGACGAAACGAGCCGCCCGCCGCAGACCTCCGCCGCGACGGCGCACAGTTCCCGCGTCAGCCATGCGAAATCCTCGGTCGTCCAGTTGAGGTTGGCCAGCGGATCGTCGGCATGGGCATCGAACCCGGCAGAAACGAGGATCATCTCCGGTGCGAAGTCGCGCAGCCGGGGCAGGACGCGCGAGCCGTAGACCGCGCGCATCGCCGCCCCGTCCGATCCCGGCGACAGCGGCAGGTTCAGGATCTGGCCATGCGCGCCGCGTTCATGCGCCGCCCCGCTACCGGGATAAAGCGGCATCTGGTGGGATGAGGTGAAGAGGGCGCGGGGTTCATCCCATAGCAGATCCTGCGTGCCATTGCCGTGATGCACGTCGAAATCGACGATGGCGACGCGGCCGAGGCCATGGCGGTCCAATGCGTGCTTCGCGGCAATCGCCACGTTGCCGAAGAGGCAAAACCCCATGGCGCGGGTCTTTTCGGCGTGGTGCCCCGGCGGGCGGGTGGCGACGAAGGCGTTCTGCGCGTCGCCGGCCAGCACCGCATCGACCGCCGCGAGGCAGCCGCCGACGCCGCGCAGGGCGGCCTCCCACGTGCCGGGCGACATGGCGCTGTCGGCATCGAGCGCGACCAACCCCTCGGCCGGGGCGGCGTTGCGGATGGCCGCGACATACGCCTCGGGATGGGCAAGCAGCAGGTCCGCCTCTTCCGCCATGGGCGCGTCGCGGCGATCCAGCGGGGCGAAATCCGGGGCGTTCAGTGCCGCGAGAACGCGCTCCAGCCGGGCGATCTGTTCCGGGTGGCCCGGCGGCATCTGGTGCTGGATCCCGGCCTCGTTGGTGATCAGAAGCGTCATGGATTCTCCTCGGTGCGAACTCAGTCCGGGGCCAGCATGTAGCCCGCGCCGCGCACCGTTTGCAGGTAGCGCGGCTGTTTCGGGTCGGCCTCTATCTTGCGGCGCAGGCGGGTGATCTGAACGTCAACCGCGCGTTCCTGGCTGTTGACGTTGCCCACGCCCTTGTCGCGGCCCAGATCCTCGACCAGTTGCACACGGCTGATCGCCTCATTCGGGCAGGCCGCGAAGATCCGCATCAGGGCCGCTTCCGTCGCCGTCAGGCGGATCGGATCGGACCCACGCCACATCTCGCCGCGCTCCAGGTCATAGCGAACGGGGCCGAGGGTCAGCATCTTGGGGGTGCCGGTCTGGTCCGGCTCGCTTGGCACCCGACGCAGGATCGCGTTGATCCGCAGCAAAAGCTCGCGCGGCTCGAACGGTTTGGGCAGGTAATCGTCCGCCCCCGCCTCAAGCCCCATGATCCGGTCGCTGGCCTCGCCGCGCGCGGTCAACAGCAGGATCGGGGTGGCCATCTTTTCACGCAGCGCGCGGGTCAGGGTCAGCCCGTCTTCGCCCGGCATCATCACGTCGAGGATGATCAGGTCAAATTCCAGTCCCGCCAGAAGGCGCCGCGCATGCGCCGCATCGCGCGCCACGCTGACGATGAAGCCATGGCGCATCAGGAACTTCTGCAAAAGGCCGCGTATGCGTTCGTCATCGTCGACAATCAGAAGATGCGCCGCCGGGTCGTGTGTCATGATCCGCCCTCCGGGTTGGCGGTATAATGCTGGCGCAGCTCCGGGTCCATCATCTGTTCCAGCACGGTGCGAAAACCGGCGACAGCCTCTGGCCCCGCCGCGCGATAGGCCGCGCGCATCCGGCGGCGCTGCGCATCCGACAATTCGCGTTCCAACGCTATGCCCTGCGCGGTCAGGTAGAGGTGGCGTTCGCGCTTGTCCTTCGTGCCCACCCGGCTTTCGACCAGCCCATCCTCGACCAGCGTGCGCAACACCCGGTTCAGCGATTGCTTGGTCACGCCGAGAATGGCCAGGAGGTTGTTCACCGTCGTGCCCGGACTGCGATTGATGAAATGGATCGCGCGGTGATGCGCCCGGCCATAGGCGTGGTCTTCAAGGATCCGGTCAGGATCGGCGGTAAAGCCGCGATACGCGAAAAACATCGCCTCGATCCCGCGGCGAAGCTGCTCATCGGTCAGGAAAAGCAGGCTTTCGCCGCTGCTTGCCGAATGTGACGCGCTTCGGTCTGACATGGCGTCGGGTCCCTTTCAGGGTCTTTTTACAATCAAGCGCAGTTTATGTCAGCGTTATTGACTTTCCAAGAATCAATTGGTAGCGGATATCAGGTTTTGCGTAATTTTATGTCCGGATCGGTCACATTGCGCGCAACAAACCGAAACATGAACACGGCTCAGGTGGAAGGTGACGAGTATGGGCACTGCATATGATGATCGAGACGGATCCATCTGGATGGATGGCAAACTGGTTCCCTGGCGGGATGCCAAAGTTCATGTGCTGACCCACGCACTGCACTATGCGTCGTCCGTATTCGAAGGCGAACGCGCCTATAACGGCAAGATTTTCAAGAGCCGGCAGCATTCCGAGCGCCTGCACTTTTCCGCCGGGCAACTGGATTTCGAGATCCCGTTCACGGTCGACGAGATCGAGGCCGCGAAGGCCGAGGTGATGGCCGCCAACGGCTTTACCGACGCCTACGTGCGCGCGTTTGCATGGCGCGGGGCAGGCGAGGATATGGGCGTCGCCTCGGCCCGCAACCCGGTGCGACTGGCGGTCGCAGCTTGGGAATGGGGGGCCTATTACGGCGATGCAAAGATGAAGGGGGCCAGGCTCGACATCTCCAAATGGAAACGCCCCAGCCCCGAAACCATCCCCTGCCACGCCAAGGCGGCCGGGCTTTACATGATCTGCACGCTTTCAAAACACGCCGCCGAGGCCAAGGGTTGTTCGGATGCGATGATGTTCGACTATCGCGGCTACGTGGCGGAGGCGACGGGGGCCAACCTGTTTTTCGTCAAGGACGGCGAGGTGCACACCCCGACGCCCGATTGCTTCCTGAACGGCATCACCCGGCAGACGGTGATCGGCATGCTGAAGGATCGCGGCATCGCGGTGCACGAACGCCATATTGAGCCGGGCGAGTTGGAAGGGTTCCAGCAATGCTGGCTGACCGGCACCGCCGCCGAGGTCACGCCGGTGGGCCAGATCGGCGATTACACCTTCGAGGTCGGTGCCCTCACCCGCGAGATCGCGGAGGGCTACGAGAGACTGGTGCGGGAGTAGCTTCCCACGCAAACCTGGCACGGCAAAAGGCCCCGGCGTTTTCGCGCGGGGCCTTTTCGATTCTCCGATGCAGTCCCCGGCGAAGCGGACTGGGTGGGGGCAAGATAACCGCTTCACCGGGGCGAGACTACGCTCGTTACTACGCGACCAGTCTTGCCCCGACGTCGCGGCGGTTTCAGGGTGCGGGCGAGAAAACCGGGCGGCGTTTTAGCGGCAATTCGATGGCACCGCTTGATTTGCCGCGGCAAGCGCGCCAGATTGCAAAAAATGGTGATGCATGTCCAGCCGACCGGCCCCGCGCCCTCATCTCCCGATCAGGTGGCGTTCCATCGCAGCGAACTTGGCGTGATCCTCGGGCTTTACGGCCGGATGGTGGCCGCCGGGGAATGGCGCGATTACGGGATTTCCTTCCTGCGCGAGGTGGCGGTGTTCTCGATCTTCCGCCGCACCGCCGAACACCCGATCTACCGGGTCGAGAAGCGCCCGAAACTGCGCGACCGGCAGGGGCAATACGCGGTGATCGGCATGGACGGGCGCATCCTGAAACGCGGCCACGACCTGCGCACCGTGCTCCGCGTGCTGGAACGCAAGCTGATCCGCGCCGTGGAGACTTGACCTCAGCCGCCCGGTTTGAGGAACCGCCGACGCGACAGGATCGGACCGACGCCCTTCGCCTCGAACCGCGCGGCGGCGTGCTTCAGCGGTTCATAGGCCACGGCCATGTGATGGGCATTGGCGTGCAGCAGCATCCGGTCATTGGCCATGAAGCCGACATGACCCGTCCAGAACACAAGGTCGCCGCGCACAAAGGGTTCACCGTGGTAAAGTTCGCGCCCCAGTGCCATCTGCTGATCGGAGTCGCGCGGGCAATCGAGCCCGCAGCCCACAAGCGCCATCTGGATCAGCCCGGAACAATCCAGCCCCCAGCGGCTGTTCCCCCCCCACAGGTAAGGCGAGCCAAGGAACAGGTCGGCCACGCCGACGGGATCGCCGAAGCGCGCCTTGATGGGCTGCAAATGCGGCCGCGGGATGAAATGGCCGGTGTGGATGCGCAGGAAATCCTCGCGCTCCGCCACCACCTTGACCGGCGAGCCGAAGAAGATCGCCACCTCGGGCGGCGCCTTCAGCTCCGGCTTGGGGTAGAGATGGGTGGCCGGCGCCGCGACCCAATGGGTGGGGGCCTCGGGCGAGACCAGTGCGCCGGCCAGCATGTATCCCACCTGCCCATCCCGCGCCGCCTGCCCGAAGGCGAAGCCGTCCTCGGTTTCCAGGACGTGAAAGACCTCGCCGAACAGAAGCTGGCTGACCCGCTTGCCGCGCGGTTCCCCGGTGATGTTGGCCATCGGCTGGGTAACCATCATGCGGCGCCCCTCGACGAAACGCTCGGCCTCCACCTGACCTTTCAGCGAGACATGGGCGACGCGCCCGTTGGTCGGGGTGATACGCGGTTCAGCCATCGCCCAGCATCCGTGGCAGCGCCGCGAAGATCGCCCGCGCCCCCTGCCCGACACCGCCCTTGGGGCGGGCCGGAGCATCAGTGGGCTGCCAGCCGTAAATGTCGAAATGGGCGAAGCGATCCACCCCGGCGGCGAACCGGCGCAAGAACAGCGCGGCGGTGATCGAGCCGGCAAAGCCGCCCCCCGGCGCGTTGTCGAGATCGGCGATCGCCGGTTCCAGCATCGCCTCGTAAGGCAGATGGAACGGCATCCGCCAGACCGGGTCGGCAACCTGCGTTGCGGCTTTCGCCAGCGACGCGGCGATCCCCTCGTCATCGGTGTAGAATGGCGCCAGATCGGGCCCCACCGCCACCCGCGCCGCGCCGGTCAGCGTCGCCATGCAGATCAACAGGTCCGGCGCATCCTCCGCCGCCAGCGACAGCGCATCGGCCAGAACCAGCCGCCCCTCGGCGTCGGTGTTGTTGACCTCCACCGTCAGGCCGTTACGCGCGGTCAGGATATCGCCGGGGCGGAAGGCATCGCCCGCGACCGCGTTTTCCACCGCCGGGATCAGCACCCTCAGGCGCAGGTTCACCCCCGCCGCCATGATCATCCGCGTCAGCCCCAGAACCGTCGCCGCGCCGCCCATGTCTTTCTTCATCAATCCCATGGACGCGCCGGGTTTAAGGTTCAGCCCGCCGGTATCGAAACAGACGCCCTTGCCAACCAGCGTCACCTGCGGGCCGCTCTCGCCCCATCGCATGTCGATCAGCCGGGGCGCCCGCGTCGCAGCGCGGCCGACGGCGTGGATCAGGGGGAAATTGGTGGTCAGCAGATCTTCGCCCGTGGTGACGGCCATGGCCGCGCCGAAGCGGTCCGCCAAGGCGCGCGCGGCGTTTTCCAACTGCTCCGGCCCCATGTCGTTGGGCGGGGTGTTGATCAGGTCGCGGGTCAGGCATTCGCCCTCTGCGGTGATTTCAAGCGCTGCGGCATCCAGCCCCTCGGGCACCACCAGCCGTGCCTTGGGGGCGGGGTTTTCCCGATACCGATCAAAGCGATACCCGGCGAGCAGGAAGCCAAGCGCCGTTTCCTCGCGCTCCACCATCGGCATCGCGCCAGCATCAAGCCGGTAGAGCCCGTCAGGAAGCGCGGCAAGCGCCGCCCCGAGCGCAAAGCGTTTGCGCAACCGCGCGCCGGATGTTCCGCGCCCGGCGAGAACGGCGGCGATACCACCCTGCCCATCGGGCAAGAGGCACGTTTCCCCCAGACCGGCGGAGAAACCAAGCCGGCGGACCCACTCCGCCTGTCCGGGCTGCAGGGCGGACAGGGCCGCCTCCAGCCCGTCGTTTGCGACCGGGATCACCCGGATGGCGGAGGAAGCATCGGGGGAAAACTGTCTTGCCATGGTCAACTGTCCTGCGTTGCGTGGTCACAGCCTAACGCGACAGGCCGGGGCTGCAAGGCAGATCAACCAGATGCATCCTCCAGATCCCAGATCGCCTTGATCGACCGATCGCCGACGCGCAACAGACGCATATAGGTGGCGGCAAGGGCAACCGCATCGCGCCGCGCCGCGCAGCGTTGCACATCCCGCGCGACGCGCGACAAGGTGGCCATGCCGATGCGATCCGATGCCGCGATCAGCGCCCGCACCAGGCCGGCCAGCGAGGGCGCATCGCACCATGGGTCGATATCGCGAATATCGCGCAGCCTGCGGCTGATCACTTCCAGTGCACTGGCCACCTCATGTTCGGCGCGGACTTCCCCCACCTCCTTGCAAAGAAGTTCCAGTCGATCGGGGTTGAACCGCGCCGGTTCTTCCGGGCGCAGCACGGTTACGTCCTGTTTCATCACTCACTCCACTTCCGCCCCCACGGATGGCAGAAGCTTGCCGCGCGATGTTGAAGAAAGGGTTTAGGCGGGCCTGAAAAAAGGCTCGAGTTTTCACCGAATGCACCGTAACACGGGCGGCGCGCAACCCGAGGTGACAGAATGAAGAACGCGTCCCCGCTGCCGGCCTATCTTGCAAGGCGGTATCACGGCTGGAAGGCGACCGAATACGCCGAGAACGAGGCCTGGTTCCGGCATCTTGCCAATGAGGGCCAGCACCCGCGCGCAATGGTGGTTTCCTGCTGCGACAGCCGGGTGACAGCCACCTCGGTTTTCGGGGCCGATCCGGGCGAGTTCTTCATCCACCGCAATATCGCCAACCTTGTGCCGCCCTTTGCGCCCGATGGCGACCACCACGGCACCTCGGCAGCGGTCGAATTCGCGGTGACATCGCTCAAGGTGGCGCATGTCATCGTGCTGGGACATAGCAGTTGCGGCGGTGTCAATGGCTGCATCCAGATGGTATCGGGCAATGCGCCGGAGCTGGAAAAACCGGGCAGTTTCGTGGGTCGCTGGCTGGACATGCTGCGCCCCGCCTGCGCGGCAACCGCCACGATCACGGACCCGCTCGTCCGGCAGCGGACGCTGGAGCAGAAAGCCGTCCTCGTGTCGCTGTCCAACCTGATGACCTTCCCTTTCGTCAGGGACGCCGTCAAGGACACTCGGCTTAGCCTGCACGGCCTGTGGACCGAGATCGCCTCCGGCGCGCTTGAAGCCTATGACCCGAAAATGGGTCGTTTCGTTCCGGTCTGAGGATATTTCGCGGAGTTTAACGTGGCTTTAACGAAGCGGGCGCCACTCTGCGCCCATGTTCGGAGAGTCGCTTACCATCCGCCTCGCGCCACGAGACCTGAACGCGCTGCATGGACTTGCAGCCGAACAGGATCTGAGCGTCGATCACATCATCCGCGGCCTGATCACGCGGGAAATCAGGCGCGCGGCCGACGCGAAGACGCGCCAATGCGCGGATGAGCGGCTCGTCGCGCGCCTGCAGCGGCTCCTCGCGCCAACCATGGCCGAAGCGATCGACTGGCACGACCTGCAACGGCGCTTGCGCGCCGTCGGGTTCGAATTGCGCCCCGCCGGGGGCGGCCTGACGCTGCACCGTCTGCCGACGGGCGCCCGGCTCTGCAAATCCTCGGAAATCGGCTTTGCCTATTCCCGTTTCGTGAAACGCTTCGGCGCACCGATGCCCGGCCATCCGCACAAGATGCGCCACCTCCTCAACCGCGCGCACCCCGAGGAGACGGACGATGATGTCGACCTGATAGAGGAGATCTGACCGTCAGCCTTTCTTCAGCACCCGCTTGCCAAGCGTTTCGGCGATCTGAACCGCGTTCAGGGCCGCCCCCTTGCGCAGGTTGTCGGACACGCACCAAAGGTTCAGCCCGTTGTCGATCGTGCCGTCCTGCCGGATCCGGCTGATGAAGGTGGCGTAATCACCGACGCAGTCCACCGGCGTGACGTAGCCGCCATCTTCTCGCTTGTCGACGACAAGGATCCCCGGTGCCGCGCGCAGGATCTCGCGGGCTTCATCCTCGTCCAGGAAATCTTCGAACTCGATATTGATCGCCTCGGCATGACCCACGAAAACCGGCACACGGACGCAAGTCGCCGTCACCTTGATCGCCTTGTCGACGATCTTCTTGGTCTCGGCCACCATCTTCCATTCTTCCTTGGTCGAGCCATCATCAAGGAAGACGTCGATATGTGGGATCACGTTGAAGGCAATCTGCTTGGGATAAACGGAGGGCGCAACCTCCTGTCCCGGTACATACATGCCCTTGGTCTGGTTCCAAAGCTCGTCCATCGCCTCCTTGCCGGAGCCGGACACCGATTGGTAGGTCGAGACGACAACCCGCTTGATCGTCGCCCGGTCATGCAGCGGTTTCAACGCCACAACCATCTGCGCGGTCGAACAGTTGGGGTTGGCGATGATGTTCTTTTTCGAATAGCCATCGATCGCTTCGGGGTTCACCTCCGGCACAACCAGCGGCACGTCGGGATCGTAGCGGTAGAGGGAACTGTTGTCGATCACCACGCAGCCCGCCTTTGCCGCGCGCGGCGCGAAGGTCTTGGTCGCGTCGGCGCCGATGGCAAACAGCGCAATGTCCCAGCCGGTGAAATCGAACGTGTCGAGATCCTGCGTCTTGAGGGTCTTGTCGCCAAAGCTGCACTCGGTCCCGAGCGACCGGCGAGAGGCCAGAACGGCGATCTCGTCGACCGGGAACTGGCGCTCGGCCAGGATGTTCAGCATTTCGCGGCCCACGTTGCCCGTGGCGCCGACAACGACAACTTTATAGCCCATGATCCTTGTCCTCTTGGTTAGGAACAGCGGCGGGCATATCGCAGGCGGGGGCGAAGTTAAAGGGCAAGCCCCTTGACTTGTGCGGCAAATGCGAACATGTCAACGGCAGTGTCATACGGCCGCGTGAGCCGAACGCCGCGACAGTGTCGCCCCCGCGTTCCCGGCACGAAGAATTCCCAGTCCCCATCACGCAGGGTCTGACGGTCTGGCCGGCCGATCGGGATGCCCCCGGTTAGCAGAGCGCCCGATCGCCCCCTCGCTGCCTCCGACATCCGGGGGCGATGACCCGTATCACCCCGTGCGCGATGTCCGCGCCGGTGGAAAGGAATACAGTGTTCGATTTTGAAATGCTCGGCCTCTCGCCGACCTTGCAGGCCGCCGTGAAAGCTGCCGGCTACGAAACCCCGACCCCGATCCAGAACCAGGCGATTCCGCTTGCGCTCGCCGGGCATGATATCATGGGCCTCGCCCAGACCGGCACCGGCAAGACCGCCGCCTTCGGCCTGCCGCTGGTGGAACACCTGCTGGCGATGCCGGGCCGACCGGAACCCAAGACCACCAACGCCCTGATCCTTGCGCCGACGCGCGAACTGGTCAACCAGATCTCTGAATCGCTGCGTGATTACGTCAAGGGCTCCGACCTGCGCATCGGCACGGTCGTGGGCGGGCAGTCCATCAATAACCAGATCCGCTTTCTGGGCCGCGGGATCGACATTCTCGTCGCCACACCCGGCCGCCTGATCGACCTGATGGATCGCGGCGCGGTGCGCCTCGATCGCGCGAAGTTTCTCGTTCTCGACGAGGCCGACCAGATGCTCGACATGGGGTTCATCCATGCCCTGCGCCGGATTGCGCCGAAGCTGGGCCATCCGCGCCAGACGATGCTCTTTTCGGCCACCATGCCCAAGCAGATGGAAGAACTGTCGCGCGCCTACCTCGTGAACCCGCGCAAGGTGCAGGTCGCGCCGCCGGGCAAGGCTGCTGACAAGATCACCCAGTCTATCCATTTCGTCGAGAAAGCCGACAAGCCCGCGCGCCTGAAGGAACAACTGCGCCGCTACCCTGACGATCTAAGCCTTGTTTTCGCGCGCACCAAGCACGGGGCGGAGAAGTTGATGAAACAACTTGTCGCCGACGGGTTCGACGCTGCCTCGATCCACGGCAACAAGAGCCAGGGCCAACGCGACCGCGCGATCAAGGCGTTCAAGGCCGGCACCACCAAGATCCTCGTGGCGACCGACGTGGCCGCGCGCGGCATCGACATCCCCGATGTGCGCACCGTCTACAATTTCGACCTGCCGGATGTGCCGGACAACTACGTTCACCGCATCGGGCGCACCGCCCGTGCCGGCAAGGAAGGCGAGGCGATTGCCTTTTGCTGCGCCGAGGAGGTGGACCAGCTGAAGGATATCGAGAAGGTCATGAAACTCTCGATCCCGGTTGCCAGCGGCACCTGTCCTGTCGCGGTGAAAGCCGAGAAATCCAAGCGTGGCGGCGGCGGCGGCGGTCGCGGCCGGCGTCCGCAAGGCGGTGGCGGTGGCGGCGGCGGGCAGGGCAAGCCGCAGGGCAAGCCCCGCCAGCAGAGACAGCGCCGCAGACCAGCGGCATAAAGACCAAGGGGCCGCGCGGTGCGGCCCCTTTCATTTCCAGGCCGCTCTTCCGCGCCGGGGCCGCGTCATCGCGATGAGCCTCCGTCAGGAGCGCGAAGAGCGGCGCGCCTCAGACCGCTGCCTTGTGCATTTCTTCAAGGTAGATCTCGCGCAGGCGCGTGGCGATCGGGCCGACAGCGCCCTCGCCCACAGGTGTGCCGTCAATCTCCACCACCGGCATCACGAAGGCCGAGGCCGAGGTGATGAAAGCCTCTGCTGCGTCCTGCGCTTCGGCGATGGTGAAGGGGCGCTCTTCCACCTTCATCTGCGCCTCGCGTGCGAAGCGCAGCACCGCCGCGCGGGTGATCCCGTGCAGGATGTCATTGGACAATTGCCGCGTGACGATGGTGCCTTGCTTGGTCACGATATAGGCGTTGTTCGACGTGCCTTCCGTCACCACGCCATCCTCGACCATCCAGGCATCGTCGCAGCCGGCCTTCTTCGCCGCCATCTTGCCCAGCGAGGGGTAGAGCAGCTGAACCGTCTTGATATCCCGGCGCCCCCACCGGAGGTCTTCGACTGAAATCACCTTGATGCCGGTCCTGGCCTGCGGCGCATCCGCCAGCCCCGGCTTGTTCTGGGTGAACAGCACGATGGTCGGCTCGGTCTCTGCGGGCGGAAAGGCGAAGTCGCGGTCGTCAGGCGCACCACGGGTTATTTGCAGATAGATCAGACCATCCACGATGCCGTTCCTCTCGACCAACTGACGGTGAACCTTCAGCAGGTCTTCCGTGCTGATTGGGGTCTTCATCTCCAACTCGCTCAGCGAGCGGTCCAGCCTCTTGGCGTGGCCATCGAAATCCACCAGCTTGCCGTTCAGCACGCTCGTCACCTCGTAGACGCCATCGGCAAACAGGAAACCACGGTCGAAGATCGACACCTTCGCTTCATTTTCCGGCAGATACGCGCCGTTTACGTAAACCGTGCGGGTCATGGGCGTGCTTCCTTTTCAAACCTGGCGAACGGCGCCCTTGGCGGCGCTTGTGGTGAGGGCGGCATAAGCCCGGAGCGCGGTAGAGATCTTGCGCTTGCGCGGTTGGGCCGGTTTCCAGCCGTTCGCTTCCTGCGCGGCGCGGCGCGTCGCCAGATCCTCTTCCGACACGGCGAGGGTGATGCTGCGGCCCGGAATGTCGATCTCGATCTTGTCGCCGTTCTGGACAAGTCCGATGGCCCCGCCCTCCGCCGCCTCGGGCGAGACATGGCCGATCGACAGCCCCGACGTCCCCCCGGAAAAGCGCCCGTCGGTCAGCAGCGCGCAGGCTTTGCCCAGGCCCTTCGACTTGAGGTAAGAGGTCGGGTAGAGCATTTCCTGCATCCCCGGCCCGCCGCGCGGCCCCTCATAGCGGATGACCACCACGTCGCCTTCCTTGACCTTGCCGGTCAGGATATCGCTGACCGCCTCGTCCTGGCTTTCGCAGACATGCGCGGTGCCGGTGAATTGCAGGATGCTGCTATCCACCCCGGCGGTTTTCACGATGCAGCCATCCTCGGCGATATTGCCGTAGAGAACCGCAAGGCCACCATCCTGGCTAAAGGCGTTTTCCTTGTCGCGGATCACGCCGCCGGCGCGGTCGGTGTCCAGATCCTTGTAGCGGTTCGACTGGCTGAACGCCTGCGTGGTGCGCACGCCGCCGGGTGCGGCCTTGAACAGGCGTTCCGCTTCGGGGTTGTTGGCCACCGCGATATCCCACTTGGCAATCGCCTCGCCCAGGGTGCTGGAATGCACGGTGCTGACCTCGGTGTGCAACAGGCCCGCGCGGGCAAGTTCGCCGAGGATCGCGAAAATACCGCCTGCGCGGTGGATGTCCTCCATATGGACATTGGCCGTGTTGGGCGCGACCTTGCACAGGCAGGGCACCTTGCGGCTGAGCCGGTCCATGTCGGCCATGGTAAAATCGACCTCGCCCTCATGCGCAATCGCCAGCAGGTGCAGCACCGTGTTGGTCGATCCGCCCATGGCGATATCGAGGCTCATCGCGTTCTCGAACGCCTCAAGCGTGGCGATCTCGCGCGGTAGAAGGCCGGTTTCCTCGCCCTCGTAATGGCGCTTGGCGATCTCGACGATCTTGCGCCCCGCCTCAAGGAACAGGCCCTTGCGGTCGGCGTGCGTGGCCAGCGTCGAACCATTGCCGGGCAGCGCGAGGCCCAAAGCCTCGGCCAGGCAATTCATTGAATTTGCGGTAAACATGCCGGAACATGAGCCACAGGTCGGGCAGGCGTTTTCCTCGATATGCTGCACCTGCGCGTCGGTGAAGCTGTCATTGGCGGCGGCGACCATGGCATCGACGAGGTCGATGCTGGACATCTCCAGATCGGCGATGTCGATCTTGCCCGCCTCCATCGGCCCGCCGGAAACGAAAATGGCCGGGATATTCAACCGCATCGCCGCCATCAGCATGCCCGGCGTGATCTTGTCGCAGTTGGAAATGCAGACCATCGCATCGGCACAATGAGCGTTGACCATGTATTCCACGGAATCGGCGATCACCTCGCGCGAGGGCAGACTGTAAAGCATCCCGTCATGGCCCATGGCAATGCCGTCATCGACCGCGATGGTGTTGAATTCCTTGGCAACACCGCCTGCGTCCTCGACCGCGCGCGCGACCATCTGGCCCAGGTCTTTCAGGTGCACATGGCCCGGCACGAACTGGGTGAAGCTGTTGACGATGGCGATGATGGGCTTATTCCAATCGCCTTCGGTCATGCCCGTGGCGCGCCAAAGGCCGCGGGCGCCGGCCATGTTGCGGCCATGGGTGGTGGTGCGGGAACGGTATCTGGGCATGTCGATCCTCCTGTCAGGCGCGGTTTGCTTAGCGCAAAGGCGCGGCGAGGGCCATATGCGCATCACCGGAAATTGTGCCGCGCGTCAGCGAATTCGACAGATTTGTCGGGTATTTGCGACGGGCATGTCGGAAAACCTGCGGTGCTCGGCACCCATGGCCTCGGCGGTTTTTTGCAGGGCACAGGTAACGGAAAACCGGTTATTCATCCACGGTCGTCATCGCCGAGAAGACCCGCTCTCCAGCACAGAGGGTATCGTGTCGCGCGCTGTCAAATCGCGGATCGTGGCGACCTCTGCCGGATCGTACGGGCTGCCATCCTCGTGCAGCAGGTCATGGAACCAGATGTCGCGGCCGGGTGTGCCGCCATGTGCGCGCACAAGATCGTCGGGCCAGGGCAGCCATGTCTGGGTGCGGCCCCGGACCAGCCCCCACTGAAAGCAGCCAACGCCGCGTTCGTGGAACATTTCAAGCTGGTCCGAGATATGGCTGTCCAGCGTGCGCGCCATCCACTCGGTGCACAGTACCGGGCGACCCAGCACCTCGAGATAGTCGATGAATTGGGCCACACGGGCGCGGTTCCAGTAGGCGTGAAAGGTGATGATGTCGGAATGCAGGAGCGCGCTGCGGTCGATCTCGGTCTGGTAGGGGTGCGCGTCGTCGCCCGGTAGCGGCGTTGTCCATGCCGCCACGCTCAGGGGCGCGGCCGGGTCTTCGGCCCGCGCCCAGGCAAAGGCGTTTTCCATCAGCGCCAGGGCGCGGCTTTCCAGTGCCTTGTCAAAACTGCCGTAATCCGGCCCGCTGAAGTCCATGCGGTTACCGGGCTCGTTGTAGAGATCCCAGAACAGAACGCGCGGATCGGCCCGAAAGCGGTGGATCACGCCCCGCACGTAGGCTTGCAGATCGACATCGTGATCGCCCGACACCACCACCGCGCGCCCCGGCGAGGCGATGGCGCGGCTGTTATGAACGCCTGGCACCGGCGCGGGCTGCGGGCCCCAGACGGGTTCTTCGCCGCCGAAGCCGCAATCGTCGAACAGGCAAGGCACCGTATCCAGCCCATGCCTTGCGGCGATCGCCATCACCCGGTCGAGCCGGTCGAGCAACCCGTCGCGGTCGTGCAGCCAGCCCTGAAACGGCAGGTTGATGCGCATCGCGTTGAAGCCTATCTCGCCGGCCCAGCCCAGTTCGCGTTCGATCGTGGCCGCGTCGAACGTATCGGGGTGCCACATCTCGATGAAATTGACGGCTGTCGAGGGCAGGAAGTTGAAGCCGCACACCCAAGGGCGGGCCTGCCACCAGTCCTTCGCGCGGGCTTCGCTCCAGCGGGTCATGTCGGTATCCTGTTTGATCTTGCAAAAAGGCCCCGCCACATTCGGGCGAGGCCTTGCTTTGGCTTAGCGGTCCAGTTGATCCTGAACTTCAAGCTCGGCATCAGCGAGGGCGTCCTCTACCGGCTTGCCGGTCAGCCAGATCGCCTGAAGCTCTCGGTTGAGCACGTCCTGAATGGCGCCGTAGCGTTCCGACGGCGGGGTGTCGCGCGCTATGGCGGCGGTGCCGGCGTATTCATCGCGGTGCGGCAGGTTGGTATAGGCCTCGCTTTCGACCACCGAGCTGCGCACCGCCATGTGTCCGGTCCGCGCCCAGTCGATGTTGTGGTCGTTGATGAAGGCCAGAACCCGCAACGCGGCGTCCCGCTCCGCGCCCTCAAGGGTGGAGGGGATGGCCCACATGTGGCTGTCGGCCCATGTCGCACCGGTGTCGAACAGCGTCGGGAAATCGGCCGCGTAGTAGTTCGACAGCGCCACCTCCGGATCGGCGGCCTGCGCGTCGTAGAAATCCACGACCCACGTGCCGTTGACCAGCACCGCCGCCTCGCCGTTCAGGAAAGCCTGCTGGCTGTCGGCATAGTTAAGCTGCGGATTGGCGTAGCCGGCATCGAACAGTTGCGTGATGGCGGTCACCGCGTTGGCGGCCTCCTCGGTGTTGATGGTGGCGGTGCCGTCCTCGGTGAAGATGTTGGCGTCCTGCTGCCACATCAGCGCCAGCACAAGCCGCACGCCGATCGGGAATTGCGCGAAATCGGCGGCGAGGTAATCCTGTCCGGTCGCCTCCTCTACCATGCGGGCGTGCTCCAGAAGCTCCTCGGGCGAGGAGGGCAGGATCGGGGCACCAGTGTCGTCGACCAGCCCGGCCGCTTCCATCAGGCCCATGTTGACGTGCCAGAGGTTGGCGTGGAAATCCATCGGCACGCCGTAGATGCCGCCTTCGTAGCTGACGGCCTCCAGCGCGTTTTCGGACCAGTCGGAGGGGTCGATCCCCGCCGCCTCCAGATCGCCCGAAAGCTCCGACAATGCGCCGATCCCTGCGAATTCCGGGATCCGGTGACGGTGCATCACGAACACATCGGGCGGCGTGCCGCCGGCGAAGGCCGCCTTGATCTGGTCATAGTAGTTGCCCCAGTCGGTGGGCAGGGTGTTGATCGACACGCCGTCGATTTCGGCATCGGCGGCGTTGATGATGGACTGGATGATGCAGGGCTCGCCGACGCTGGTGGTGGTGTCGGTCCCGGCATTCTCGCAGGCGCCGAAGAAGCGTCCCAGCGTCACCTCCTGCGCCATGGCTCCGGGGGCACCGGTGGCCAGCGTTGCGGCGGCTGCCGCGGTCAGTAGCACATGTCTCATGGTTTTCTCCCTATGATGTGCGGGTCAGCCCTTGGATCCGCCGGCGGTCATGGCATTGACCACATAACGCTGGAAGATCAGGAACAGGATCACAACCGGAAGCGAGGCGATGACGCCCGAGGCCATGACGCGGCCCAGCCCTTCCGATTGCGCGAAGTTGGACTGGATCGAGGCCAGCCCGAGCGTGATGGTGAAATATTCGCGCTGCTGCGCACTGACGAGCGGCCAGAGATAATCGTTCCACGCGTAGAGGAATGTCAGGATCGCCAGCGTCATCATCGCAGGGCGCGCCAGCGGCAGCATCACGTGCCAGAAGATCTGCAACCAGCCGACCCCGTCGAGGCGCGCAGCCTCCTCGATATCGCGCGGGATCGCCTGGAAGAATTGCAGCATCAGGAAGACCCCGATGGGCACCGCCATGCGCGGCAGAATCAGCGCGTGATAGCTGTTGTGCCATCCGAAGTCGGCGAACATCGTGTAAAGCGGGATGAAGACCGCCTGTTCGGGCACCATCAGCCCGATCAGGCACATCACGGTGATCGCCCGCTTGAACGGGAACTCCAGCCGCGCAAGCGCGTAGCCTGCCGTGGTGGACACCGTCAGCACCCCCAGCGTCATCCCCAGCGAAACGATCAGCGAATTGAGGAACCACCACGGCGTCTGGCCGAAGGTGAAGAGCGCGGCATAGTTGTCTGTGGTGAAGGGGATCGGCAGCAGCCCGAACGCGGTGCTCGACGTGGTGCGTGCCAACACCTCGTTGGGCTGCAACGATAGCGACAGCATCCACAGCGTCGGCACCAGCCAGATGAAAGCCGGGACTGCAAGCCCGATAACAAGCCAGTAATACCCGCGGTTCATTCGTCTTTCTCCCGGCCAATGACAAACTGAATGATCGAGAACGCCCCCATGATCACGAACAGGAACACCGCCATGGCACTGGCGCGGCCCAGCTCGCTGTCACGAAACCCGGTCTGGTAGATGTAGCGCACCAGAACCTGCGTGGTGTCGTTCGGTCCGCCCTGCGTCATCAGGTGGGATTGCCCGAAGACCTGGAAATGCAGGATGATCTGCAACACCACGACCAGCGTGATCGTGCGCCGCAGGTTGGGCAGGGTGACGAACCAGAACGCCCGTGCGCCGCGCGCATTGTCCAGCGCGGCAGCCTCGTAGATGTCCTTCGAGATATCCTGAAGCCCGGCGAGGAACAGGATCATGGCAATGCCAAGCGACCACCAGATCGTGGCGATGACGATGGCGGCCATGGCGAATTGCTGGTCGGTCAGCCAGTTGATCGGCGTGCCGCCGAAGGTTTTGGTGATATTGGCGATAAGGCCCTGGCGGGGCGAGAACATGATCTGCCAGATCAGCGTGACCACCGTTACCGACAGCACCTGGCTGAGGAAGAACAGGGTGCGCAGGATGCCCATGGCGCGGGTCTCGCGGTTCAATCCCGCCGCCAGCAGAAGCGCCGCGATGGTCACGCCGGGCACGGTAAAGCCCACGAAGACCAGCGTGTTGCCCACGGTAGGCCAGAACCGGCGGTCATACCACCGTCCCCCTTCGCCGGGATGAAAACCGGGGAGGACAACCAGCAGCAGCGACACCACGCCAAGGGCGATGGCGTTGAAGCGGCTCAGCCGGTCCGCCCGGCGAAGGAAGACAGCAAGCGCAAGACCGATGACGCCAAGGCCCTGCCATAGGGGCGCGGAGAACCCCCATTGGATATTGCGGCCCCACATGACGCGCTCGTAGTTGCGCAGCCCGATGAATTCCATGGCGTCGGGATTGAAGGCCACGGCAAGCAGGTTCCAGTCGTGCAGGCTGATCCAGATCCCGCGAAAGAACGGGTAAACCAGAAACAGCGCATAGGTGACGAGAAAGGGCGCCAGAAGTATCCACGCCGATTGACGTTGACTAAGGTATCTCCTTTGGGCGTCGCGCATCGTCTCCTCCCCGATCCGATTGCGAGTCACAGGATCGCCCCAATGGGTCGATTCCGCTTGTGCTAAAAATATTAGCAATATTATTTAGCAGAAAGCAATCCCTTTTCTCCGATGGCGGCGGCGCATGGAAAAGCAAAGGAAAACAAGGGTCACGATGAAGGACGTGGCGCTGCGGGCGGGGGTATCGCAATCCACGGTCTCCTTCGTTCTCAACGGTCTGGAAGACATGCGCATCGGCCGCGAGACGCGCAAGCGCGTGCGTCAGGCGGTGGAGGATCTTGGCTATCGCCACCGTGGCGCCGGGCGTCCGCCGAAACCTGCCGGGCAGGGTGTGATCGGGTTGATCATCGACGAAATCGCCACCAGCCCGTTCGCCGCGATCTCGATCGAGGGGGCGCAGGAAGAAGCGTGGAAGCGCAATGTGATCCTCGAAGTGGTGATGACAGGCGGCGATGCCACTTACGAGGCCGCCGTCCTGAAGAAGTGGGCCGGGGACAACGCCATCGGGGTAATCTACGGGTCGATCCTGACCCGCGCCCTGACCCCGCCCGACGGGCTGGCGCGACATGCCTGCGTGTTGCTGAACTGCCATGATCCGGCGGGACGTCACCGGTCCGTCGTGCCCGCCGAACGTCGCGGTGGCGAGGTCGCCACCGCCGCCCTGATTGCCGAAGGCCACCGGCGCATTGCCTTCATATCCGGGGAACCGTGGATGGAAGCCTCTGACCAGCGCATGGAAGGCTATGAGCGCGCCTTGCGCAACGCGGGCATTCCCGTCGATCCGTCGCTGATCGTCGAGGGCAATTTCCTGCCCTCTGGCGGTCGCCTTGCCACGCTGAAACTGCTGGCGCAGGACCGCCGCCCCGATGCGATCTTCTGCGCCAACGACCTGATGGCGGTCGGATGCTACGAGGCGCTGAAAGAACTGGGCGAACGCCCCGGCAAAACCATCGCCGTGATGGGCTACGACGATCAGGAAATCGCACAACACCTGTCGCCGCCCCTGTCCACGGTCTTGCTTCCGCATCGCGAGATGGGCCAATGGTGCGTCGAGACATTGATGACCGTGCCCGGCAGCGCCCATGCAGAGCGGATGGAATGCCCGTTGGTGCTGCGCGGTTCGCACCGCATAAAGGACTAGCGGTGCAGTCTCGCCGAGGCGCAGAGTATCGGGATGATCAAGGGATCACGAGGCTGGTTCGCCGATCGCCGGGGTATGCCGGGAGCATGGTTGGAGCGTCGCGACGGTCTACACGCTGAAGGCCAAGTCTGGCGGGATGGACCCATCCGACGCCAGAAGGCTGAAGCAGCGTGACCTGAGCATCCTTTGGATCATTTTGCCCCAGCCGTTGTGCAGGGCCGTGTCGAAAGCCGCGCATGGCGCGCGGCAAGGGCGGTGTCGCGGGTGGTGGGCCGGAGCGTGTTTTCTCGGAAACTGCCGTTCGCTTGGACTCAAACCGGTTCGTCTGGTACCATGGGGCGCATGATTTACAAGCCTGAAAGTCCGCAACATGACAGCATCGGGTTGGAGAATGCGGCATGATGCGGCATAATGTGCACCTGATCCGGCTCGCGGTCTGGTGCCCCGCTTGACCGTGGCAAGCCTGGGAGACGTCCATGCGTATCTTGTTTACTGGCGGATCCGGAAAAGCTGGACGCCACGCGATCGCCTACCTCATGGAGAAGGGGCACCGCGTTCTGAACGTTGATCTCGTTCCTCTGGCGCTGGAGGGCGTCGATAATCGCATCGCGGACATCACCGATGCCGGACAGATGTTCGACGTCATGAATAGTTACATGGGCCTGGACGAACTGAACCCGGGAACACGCGGGCCCGGGTTCGATGCCGTGGTCCATTTCGCGGCCGTGCCACGCATCATGATAACGCCAGACAATGAATGTTTCCGCGTCAACACGATGGGCACATACAACGTCATTGATGCCGCCGTTAAGACCGGGGTGCGCAAGATTGTCTTCGCCTCGTCCGAAACAACTTACGGGGTCTGCTTTGCGGATGGGGACCGCAAACCTGCATATATCCCGATCGACGAGGAACATCCCACGATCCCGGAAGACAGCTACGCGATGTCGAAAGTCGTGAATGAAGTGACGGCGCGCAGCTTTCAACAGCGCACGGGGGTCGACATTTATGGGCTGCGCATCAACAATGTGGTCGAGCCTCATGAATACGAACAGGATTTTCCTGCCTACGTTGAAAACCCGCACCTTCGGCTGCGCAACATCTTTGCCTATATCGATGCGCGAGATCTGGGGCAGATGGTAGACCGCTGTCTGGCGGTAGACGGGCTAGGCTACCAGGTTTTCAACGTTTCAAACGACCACCACTCTGTTGCGATGTCTACCTCGGACCTCATTGAGCGCTTCTATGCCGACGTGCCAGTGACCTGCGAGCTTGCAGAGGACGCAACGTTCTACTCGAACACCAAGGCCAAAAAGCTCTTGGGGTTCCGGCCCAAGCATGACTGGCGCAAGATCCTGAAACCATGAGAGCATTGCGGGGCCAAATCCAGCCCCGTTCGCGTTGATCCCAAGGCGCGGCCCATCGATCAGGGCACCTGTCCCTCACCCCTGTTCGCGACGATCAATCCCGGCGTGCTGTCATGCGCGTCTGCCGTGTCGCGGTCGAAGCCCGGCCGTTTCGCCAGCTTGATCCGCGCGACCAACAGGAAAACCGGCCCGAAGATCTGCCTGCGTCCGGGTTTCAAGCGGGATGCTACCGCCCAACCGCCCTTGGTGAGGCGCCGCTCGGCGATCAGAAGGCCGGGCCTGACCTGCCCCCCCAAGAACCGGGCCCTTCCTGTGGCTCGACGCTACCTGCGTGACGCTGCGCGAGGGCGGGCGGGCGGATCGTCTCGATGGCCGTGATCATCATCGCAAGCAAAAGAATGCTGAAAGCGGCTCAGGTTCAATGAACCCAAAAGCGCTGCTTTTCGCATCAACGATGTCACTGGTTTTATTGGTCGGAGTGAGAGGATTCGAACCTCCGACCCCTGCCTCCCGAAGACAGTGCTCTACCAGGCTGAGCTACACTCCGACCGTGACGGGCGGGATAGCCGGGGAATCATGCCTTTGCAAGAGGGATTTCACCGCCTTGCTTGATCCTGCGCGCATTCCCTGCAAGAAGACCATCAACCGACAAGACGAGTTGTATCATGGAAAAAAACGCCTCCATCCTGCTGACCGGCGGAACCGGGTCCTTCGGGTCACATTTCGTGCCGATGACGCTGGAAAAATACGATCCGGCGCGGCTGATTGTCTATTCGCGCGACGAGATGAAGCAGTGGGAGATGGCCAGGAAATACGGCGATGACCCACGCGTGCGCTTCTTTATCGGCGATGTACGCGACAGGGATCGGCTTTACCGCGCGCTCGACGGGGTGGATTACGTGGTGCACGCGGCGGCGACCAAGATCGTGCCGACCGCCGAATACAACCCGTTCGAATGCATCAAGACCAACATAAACGGCGCGATGAACCTGATTGATGCCTGCATCGACAAGGGCGTCAGGAAATGCGTGGCGCTGTCGACCGACAAGGCGTCGTCGCCGATCAACCTCTACGGTGCAACAAAACTGGCCTCGGACAAGCTGTTCGTTGCCGGCAATTCCTACGCCGGGCTGGACGGATGCCGCTTTTCGGTGGTGCGCTACGGCAATGTGATGGGGTCGCGCGGGTCGGTCATCCCGTTCTTCAAGTCGATGGCCGAGAACGCCCGACTGCCGATAACCGATCCTCGCATGACCCGCTTCATGATCACCCTGCCGCAGGGGGTGGAGCTTGTCTGGCACGCCTTCGAGGACATGCTTGGCGGTGAAATTTACGTCAAGAAGATCCCGTCGATGACCATTCTCGATATCGCCGAAGCCTGCGCGCCCGGCTGCGCCCATGATGTTGTCGGCATTCGTCCGGGCGAAAAGCTGCACGAACAGATGATCGGAGAGGAGGACGCGCCGCATACCTACGAGTATGATGAGCATTTCAAGATCCTGCCCGCGATCCATAACTGGTCGAAGGATGCAGGGCGGATCAAGAACGGCCGAAAGGTGCCCGACGGCTTCGCCTATAGATCCGACAGCAACGCGGAGTGGATGGATGTCAGCGCGCTAAGCGCGTGGATCGAGGCAAATGCCGAAACCATCGGGCATTTCTGATGGGAAAGGCGGGCGACTTCATCCCCTACGGTCGGCAGGACATCACCGAGGAGGATATCGCCGAGGTGGTCGCGGTGCTGCGCTCCGATTTCCTGACGCAGGGGCCGAAAGTGCCGGAATTCGAGGCGTCGATCGCCGGTGTGACCGATGCCGCCCATGCGGTTGCCGTGAACTCCGCCACCTCGGCGCTGCACATTGCCTGCCTCGCGCTTGGCCTTGGCCCCGGCGGGCTGGTCTGGACGGTGCCCAACACCTTCGTGGCGACGGCCAATGTCGCGCGGTTGTGCGGGGCCGATGTGGATTTCGTCGATATCCGGGCAAGCGATTACTGCATGGACGCGCAGGCGCTGGAGGCGAAGCTGGCCGCGTCCGACCGCAAGCCCGACATTCTGATGCCGGTCCATTTTGCGGGCCAGTCGGCAGATATGAAGGCCATCGGCGCGATTGCGCGGGCGCATGGCATCCGGGTGGTAGAGGATGCGAGCCACTGCATCGGTGGGCGCTATAACGACCATCCCATCGGTGCCTGCGAATTTTCCGACATTACGGTGTTCAGCTTTCATCCGGTCAAGATCATCACCACCGCCGAGGGCGGCATGGCCACAACGCAAGATGCCGATCTTGCCGCGAAGATGGGGCTTTTCCGTTCCCACGGTGTCACCCGCGACGCGGCGCTGATGGAAAGCGAAAATCCTGAACCGTGGGAATACGATCAGGTCGCCCTCGGGCTGAATTACCGAATGACGGAGATGCAGGCGGCGCTCGGCGTGACGCAGACCGCCCGCCTGCCCGATTTCGTCGCGCATCGGCAACGCATGGCGAAACGCTATGACGCGATGCTGGCCGATCTGCCGCTGATCCTGCCATGGCAGAACCCGGACGGCTCTTCCGCCCTGCACCTCTACCCGATCCTGATCGACACCGATCGGACGACCCGCACGCGGCGACAGGTCTTCGACCATCTGCGCGCGGCGGGCATCGGCGTGAACGTGCACTATATCCCGGTCCACACGCAGCCCGATTACCGGCGGCTCGGGTTTTCGCGCGGCGATTTCCCGGTTTCCGAATGGTATTATGCGCGCGCGATTTCGATCCCGCTTTACTACGGGCTGGACGAGGACAAGCAGGATCGCGTGATCGCCGCGCTGAAAGCCGCGCTCGCCTGACCGCGCCGTGAACGCCACCAGACTCTCAGACCACGATCAGGCGGCTTTGCGGCCGCAGGCGTTGCGTCAGCCAGTGCAGATCACCCGGCGCCATGGCGATGCAGCCCTCGGTCGGGTGGCCGGGTTTGCGCCAGCGATGCAGGAAGATCGCGGACCCATGGCCGGGATGGGCGATGGGCCAGTTCCAGTCGGTGAGCAGGACGAGGTCATAGAGAGGGTCGGCACGCGCGAGCCGTTCATGGCTGCCGGGGTAAGGCGTGCGGACCAGCGTGTTGTAATCGGGCCGCCGGGGGTCATCAGACCACAGATCGCCGAGGCCGATCGGCAGCGCCCAATCCACCGGCCGTGCCATGCGGTCGGCGCGATAGAGGCAGCCGATGATCCGGTGCACCCCGCGCGGCGTGGCGCCGTCGCCTTCCCGCTTGGCCCGGCGGGTGCCGCCCCTGCCGATGACGCAAGGCAGGATGCGACCCATCACGCGCAGGCCCATGGGGGTCAGGACCATGTCGCGCGGTGTCAAAACAGGTGCCCGGATTTCTTCGCCTTCACATCGAGGTAATGCGCGTTGTGGCGATTGGTCGGGGTGATCAGCGGCACCCGTTCGACGACGCGAATGCCCTCTTGTTCCATCATCGAGACCTTGCGGGGGTTGTTCGTCATCAGGCGCACCGCAGAGAAACCCATGCCGCGCAGGATATCGGCACCAAGGCGGAAGTCGCGTTCATCATCCTCGAAGCCAAGGCGATGGTTGGCCTCGACCGTGTCGAAACCCTGATCCTGAAGCGAATAAGCGCGCATCTTGTTGGCAAGGCCAATGCCGCGCCCCTCCTGATTGAGGTAGAGCAGAACCCCGGCCCCCGCTTCGCCCATCCGTGCAAGCGCGGTGCGCAATTGCGGGCCACAATCACATTTCAGGCTGCCCAGGACATCACCGGTAAAGCAGGCCGAGTGCACCCGCGCCAATACCGGCGCATCGCGGTTGGGGCGCCCGATCTCGATCGCGTAATGCTCGGTGCCGCCATTCGCGGGGCGAAAGATGTGCAACCGCCCGGCCTCTGCGGCCTCCATCGGCAAACGTGCGGCGGCGACCGGCGCAAGCGGGTGATGCTGCAAAAGGTCGGCCTGCGTGACGGAGGGAGCGAGGCGGGTCAGCAGGTGGGTTTCGGCGACCCCCACGGCGTCCGCAAGCGGCACGACCAGCGCGACGGGCAGAAGCTGCGCGGATTTCACCAGCGCAATGGCAAGGCGGTGCAGCGCGGCGCTGCCGCCGCGCTCGGCCAGCAGCGGGCCCTTCATCGGCACGCGCAGGTCGTCGGCGGGATCGGCCACAGCGCGAATCCAGACCACATCCGCCTCGGCGGGCAGCGCAATACGCGCCAGATCGCCATCATAGGCCACGGCCTTCAGCGTTGTGGCGCGCCGATCGGTGATCGCCAGAACCGGCCGCCCCAACGCGCGGATCGCGGCCAGACGCTCTGGCCGCAGCGTTTCGGCCGCAAGGATCGCAGCGTCGCCCAGAACCACGGGCAGGCCGACACGCAGGTCTGCACGGGCGCGGGCGACAAGCTCTGACGGGGTGGGAAACAGTGGCATCAATGCGATCCGAACAAGGTATTGTTTGTATTTAGACCGCCGCAACCGGATTTGAAACAATGCTCGCGCCGCGACACGCCTGCGTGAGAAGTTTTTCCGCCATCTTGTCAATGTCGTGTTCACACGACATGTCATGAGAACATAAAAGTTCGGGAGGAGCCCCAAATGTCCAATCTCAAGAAGATCCTGCTGGTCGATGACGATGAGGACCTGCGCGAGGCTTTGGCCGAACAATTGGTCATGACCGAGGAATTCGACGTCTTCGAGGCCGCCAATGGCGCCGAAGGGTTGGAAAAAGGCAAGGAGGCGATCCACGATCTGGTGATCCTCGACGTCGGCCTGCCCGATACCGATGGCCGCGAATTGTGCCGCCTGATGCGCAAGCAGGGGGTGAAGTGCCCTGTCTTGATGCTGACCGGCCATGACAGCGATTCAGACACCATCCTCGGGCTGGACGCGGGGGCCAATGACTATGTCACCAAGCCCTTCAAGTTCCCCGTCCTTCTGGCCCGCATCCGCGCGCAGTTGCGCCAGCATGAGCAATCGGAAGACGCCGTGTTTCAGCTTGGACCCTACACGTTCAAACCGGCCATGAAGATGCTGATCACCGAGAATGACAAGAAGGTCCGCCTCACCGAGAAGGAAACAAACATCCTCAAATACCTCTACCGGGCGCAGGATGGTGTGGTGGCGCGCGATGTGCTGCTGCACGAGGTCTGGGGCTACAACGCGGGCGTGACCACGCACACGCTGGAAACCCATATCTACCGGTTGCGCCAGAAGATCGAACCGGAACCGTCCAATGCCCGGCTTCTGGTCACGGAAAGCGGCGGATATCGTCTGCTCGCCTGACGAGACCGCAAAATATTGACTTATCGGTTGTGACAACCGATAGTTGATGCAGGTGGAAACACCGACCTCCCTGTTGGACTGGCCCGACCCTTTATGGTTCGGGCCGTTTTTTGTTTGGCGGCATGGCGGGCGATGCGACCCCGCAGTTATCGGATTGAACCCGGCGGCCGCAGGCCGTAACGCTGCCGGCATCCCGATATCAGAGGTTCACCCATGCCCTTTACGCTTGCCACGTGGAACATCAACTCCGTCCGGTTGCGCGCCGATCTGGTGGCACGACTGCTGCGGGGCGAAGGCCCCGATGTGCTCTGCCTTCAGGAATGCAAAAGCCCGGTCGACAAGATCCCCGCCACCATCTTCGCGGCCCTCGGTTATCCGCACATGATCGCGCGGGGCGAGAAGGGGTATAACGGCGTTGCGATCCTGTCGAAACTGCCGATCGAAGAGGCGGGAAGCCACGATTTTGCCGGTCTCGGCCACGCGCGCCATATCGCCGGTGCGCTGGAAAACGGCGTCACGATCCACAACTTCTACGTGCCGGCGGGCGGCGACGTGCCGGACCGTGAGGTAAACGAGAAATTCGGGCAGAAGCTTGATTACCTTGCCGATATGCGCGACTGGAGCAAGTTCGATGCGCCGGAGAAATCCATCTTGGTGGGCGATCTCAACATCGCCCCGCGCGAGGATGACGTCTGGAGCCACAAGCAGCTCTTGAAGGTGGTCAGCCACACGCCGGTGGAGGTTGAGACGCTGGCATCGGTGATGGAAGCGGGCAAATGGGTCGATGTAACCCGCGCCGACATCCCCGAGGGGCAGCTCTACAGCTGGTGGTCCTACCGCGCGCCCGACTGGGACAAGGCAGACAAGGGGCGCAGGCTGGATCACGTCTGGGCAACGTCGGATATCGCGGGCGCTGCGCATTCCAGCCGCATCCTGCGCGCGGCACGAGGGTGGGAGAAACCATCGGACCACGCGCCAGTGTTCGCGTCGTTCGATTTGTGAGAGGGTCCGACGCCCGTCAAAGCCGAACTGACCCCTTCACCTTCACCGCCATGCGGCCCATATAGGAAACGACTTATTTCAATGGGGGCGAACATGCTCGAACTCGATGGAACCCAACCCGGCCCCGCAGCCGGAGACCTGATCAAGGACGGAACCGAAGAAAACTTCATGGCCGAGGTCATCGAGGCCAGCCAGCAGGTGCCGATCGTCGTGGATTTCTGGGCCACCTGGTGCGGCCCGTGCAAGACTCTCGGCCCGCAGCTTGAGGCGGCGGTAACCGCTGCCAAGGGCAAGGTCAAGATGGTCAAGGTGGACGTCGACGCCAATGCCCGGCTGGCGCAGGCCCTGGCGCAGCAGGGGCTGCCGCTGCAATCCATCCCGACGGTCGTCGCCTTCTGGCAGGGCCGCCCGGTGGACATGTTCCAGGGCGCAGTGCCGCAGTCTCAGATCAAGACCTTCATCGACAAGCTGGTCGGGCTTGCCGGTGGGGGGGGCGATGGCGGCCTTGCCGAGGCTGTCGAGGCCGCAGAGGAGATGCTGACGCAGGGCGCGGCCGCCGATGCGGCACAGACCTTTGCCGCGATCCTTGGAGAAGACCCGGAAAACGCGGCCGCGTTCGGCGGGCTGGTGCGCGCCCATCTGGCGATTGGTGAGGCAGACAGGGCGGAGGCCTTGCTGGCCAATGTGCCGGATGCGATTGCCACGGCGCCCGAGGTTGAAGCGGCGCGCGCGCAACTGGACCTGGCGCGGCAGGCGGCCAATGCCGGCCCGCTGCCCGACCTGTCAGCGGCGGTCGAGGCTGACCCGGCCAACATGCAGGCCCGGTTCGACTATGCCGTGGCGCTGCATGCCACCGGTGACGTGGAAGAGGCGATCGAGCAGCTTCTGGACATCCTGCGACGCGATCGAGACTGGAAAGAAGGCGCCGCGAAGGAGCAGCTTTTCACGATTTTCGAGGCTCTCAAGCCCGGTGATCCGGTGGCATTGAAAGGCCGTCGAAAGCTTTCGTCGCTTCTGTTTGCCTGACGGCGAGGAGTGCCTACATAGTACCGCATGTTGTCATTATCCGACCTGCCCGAAACAATCCCGATCTTCCCGCTGCCCGGTGCGCTTCTGTTGCCCCGGACGCGGTTGCCTCTGCACATCTTCGAGCCGCGCTACCTGACGATGCTGGAAGACTGCCTGAAGACGCCGCACCGGCTGATCGGGATGGTGCAACCGCTGGAAAACGGCACGCCGGGCCAGTCCCGGCTGCACGAAATCGGCTGCGCGGGGCGCCTCACGCAATTCTCGGAAACCGAGGACGGGCGCTACATGATCACGCTCGCAGGCATCTCGCGCTTTCGTGTCCGTGCCGAGAGCACCGGGTTTTCACCCTATCGCAAGGCCGATGTGACGTGGACGGATTTCAAGCGTGACCTTGGCCGGGAAGAGGAAGACCCCGGCTTTGACAGAGAGGTGTTCTTGAAGCTTCTCGGTCGCTATTTCGCTGCGGCGGATCTGCAAACCGATTGGGGAAGCCTGCGAGAGGCCAATGACGAATTGCTGATCAATTCGCTGTCGATGCTGTGCCCGTTCAGCCTTGAGGAAAAGCAGGCGCTGCTGGAGGCCCCGCAACTGGCCGACCGGCGCGAAACGCTGGCGGCGCTGATGGAATTCGCCTGCCGCGGCGGATCCGATGAAACGGTGGTGCAATGACCCACCCGCCCCGGATCGACCGCAAGATGCTGGAGGCGTTGGTCTGCCCTGTGACGCAGGCGCAACTGGCCTATGATGCAGAGGCGGGCGAACTCATCTCGCGCGCCGCGCATCTGGCCTTTCCGATCCGCAACGGCATTCCGATCATGCTGGAGGACGAAGCGCGAAAGCTGGACTGACATGGCTTGACGGTGGGGCCAGTGGTGGCGCTTGATGAATATCGTTCCCCAACCTGCCGGAGCTTGCCCCATGCTGTCGCGTCTTCCCCTTCTCGTGATCCCGTTGATCCTGTTCAACATCGCGCTGTTCGGCCTGTCCGGCGGTGATCCCTTCGCCCGGACGCTGTTTTCGGTAGACATGATGTCCGGTGGCACCTGGGCGATGCGATGGGCCGACCTGCTGATCGTCGTCGCGCTGTTGCTTTTGTTCGTGGAAATCATGAAATCGACCCGCGTCGGGGCAGTGTCGATCGTCGATCACCTGCTGTCCACGCTGGTCTTCATCGCCTTCCTCGTGGAGTTCCTGATGGTCGCGGGCGCCGCCACGTCACTGTTCTTCACGCTGGTGCTGATCGCGCTTATCGACGTGATGGCCGGTTTTTCGGTGTCGATCCGCACCGCCCGGCGCGATATCAATTTCGGGGGATGACCCTGCGCCCGATCCTGCGCGGATCACCGCGGCTTGACCCCCAAATCACTCAGAATTCGGGCAAGGCTGTCGCGCCAGTCGGGGCGGGCGATGCCGAACACCGCTTCGGTCGTGGAGCAATCCAGCCGGGAATTGGCCGGACGTCTGGCCGGGGTGGGGAAATCGCTGGTCGGGATGTTTTCGACCGAGCAGGTCAGCCCCGTCTGCGCAAAGATCTCGCGCGCGAAATCCGCCCATGACACATCCGGCGCGCCGCTGAAATGATAGGTGCCCGATTTCGCCCGATCATCGCACAGCTGCGCGGCGATACCAAGACAGGCCGCCGCGATATCGCCCGCCGCCGTCGGCCCGCCGATCTGGTCGGCGACGATGGTCAGCTTGTCCCGCTCCGCCCCGAGCCGCAGCATCGTCTTGACGAAGTTCTTGCCATGGGCCGACACCACCCATGACGTGCGCAGGATCGCGTGGGGGCCGCCCGCCGCGCGCACGGCGTCCTCGCCCTTGAGCTTGCTGCGGCCATAGGCGCCGAGAGGGCCAGTGGGGGCATCGACGGGCCAAGGGGCGTCACCCGACCCGTCGAACACGTAGTCGGTCGAAATATGGACGAGGGGAATGCCCAGATCGGCGCAAGCGCGCGCCATCGCACCGGGGGCATCGCCGTTGATCACGGTGGCGACGTCTTCCTCGGCTTCGGCCTGGTCAACGGCGGTATAGGCTGCGGCGTTGATCACCGCAGCGGGCTTCGCCTCGCGGATCGCCGCAGCGCAGGCATCGGGGTCGGTCAGGTCGGCCGCGTCGCGGCCAAGCGCGGTGACGGCGGCAAGGGCCTGCAATTCACGGGCCACTTGCCCGGTCTTGCCAAAAACGAGCAGGGTCATTGCAAATCCTCTTCATCGTCGGGTGGAAACAGGATACCGTCCCGTCCCAAAAGCGAACGATAGAGCTTCAGGTCATCGGCATAAGTCTTTGCGACGGCAGAGATCAGCGCATCATCGAACAGATCGCTCGCACGCGGCAAACGACCCCGCGACTTTTCCATCGTAAGCGTTGCCAGAGGCGTGTCGGCATGGCCCCCTGTGTCAAGCTGTTCGAAGCAAGAGGTGACGTGACCGGAAAACGGCCTTGAGTCTATAAATCTCTGGCCGGTTGCTTCCGTGAAGAAAACTGCGAAATCGTCGAGATCCTCCATCCCGAACACGCGATCATAGGTTTCGTAAACAAGGTAGTCGGATTGCGGTCGCCAATGGATGTCTGCCCTCAGAAAACCGGGTTTCCGGATCCACGCAACGAAGTCTCGAAAGGTCAGTTGATCAGGGTCGATAACGTCCCGCGATTTCCTGTGCAATGTCCAGAGTTCATTCCCGCGCGACACGATCTTGTCCAGAAAAACGCTGGCGAGCCGTCGGTAGGGACAGCGCAAGACGATCGCAGTTGCTGTGGCTTTCGCGAGATCCGGCAAGGAGGCGGAGAACGTGGTGTTGTTCTGATGCACCCAAGTCCAGTCCGATGTGTCCGCGATCACCCCGTTTGCCATTGCAAGGCTCACACGCAAGCTTGTGCAGGCATTTTTCGGAATGAAGGTGAACACCGCACCCGATGCGTAGTGCACCAAGGCGTGCCGCATCGCAAATTGATGCGGCGGATTCGCGTTAATGGCATCAAGGGTTCCCGGCGTGTGCCGCAGCACGCGTGGTGATACGGGGTTCACGGTTCTCATCCAGTGCCCAATCTTTCCCCAACGCCGTGGCGCTGCTGCAACGCGCGCCACCAGCGTTCATTGTCAAGATACCATTCGACGGTCTTGCGCAGCCCTTCTTCCACCGTCACGGAAGGGCGCCAACCCAGTTCTTCGCGGATACGGGTCGGGTCTATGGCGTAGCGTGCGTCATGGCCCGGCCGGTCGGTCACGAAGGTGATCTGGTCGGCGTAGCTGGCTTCGGGCAACGGGCGCAGATCGTCGAGGATCGCGCAGAGCGTCTTGACCAGCTCCAGGTTCGTGCGTTCGTTCTCGCCGCCGATATTGTAGCTACGCCCCGTCGCGCCCTTTTCGACCACCAAGAGCAGCGCATCGGCGTGATCCTCGACGTAAAGCCAGTCGCGCACATTCGACCCATCGCCGTAGATCGGCAGCGGCTTGCCGGCGAGCGCATTGAGGATGATCACCGGGATCAGCTTTTCGGGGAAGTGATATGGCCCGTAATTGTTTGAACAATTGGTCAGCACCACGGGCAACCCGTAGGTCTCGAACCATGCCCGCACAAGGTGATCGGAGGACGCCTTGGACGCCGAATAGGGGCTGCGCGGATCGTAGGCGGTGTCTTCGGTGAACTTCATCGACGGATCGGCGGGAAGCGAGCCATAAACCTCGTCGGTGGAAATGTGGTGAAAGCGGAACCCGTCCGGCTTGCCCCTGTCCAGCCAGTATTTCCGCGCCGCCTCCAGCATCTGGTAGGTGCCGGTGATATTGGTCTCGATGAACTCGCCCGGCCCGTCGATGGACCGGTCGACATGGCTTTCGGCGGCCAGGTGCATCACCGCGTCCGGTTCATGCGCGGCAAAAATGCGGTCCAGCGACGCCCGGTCGCGGATATCTGCCTGCTCGAAGCTGTAAAGCGGGCTGTCCGACACGGGGGCCACGTTATCGAGGCAGGCGGCATAGGTCAGGGCGTCGAGGTTCACCACCTCGTTTCCGCGTGCGACGGCCAACCGCACCACGGCCGAGCCGATGAACCCGGCACCGCCGGTCACTAGCAATTTCATTCTGTCAACCTTCCCAAACAAATGGAGTTTTGAAATCACGCATCAGGGGCGCGGCAGCGTCTTTATCTGACAGGATCGCCTCGCCGATCAATCCCCAGTCAATGCCGATATCGGGATCGTCGAAACGCACTGCGCCATCCGCCTCTGGCGCATAGTAATCGGTACATTTGTAAATGATCTCGGTATCCGGTTCGCGGGTCACGAAGCCATGCAGGAACCCTGCCGGGATCATCAACTGCTTGCCATTCTCGAAACTCAGCTCGACCCCGACCCAGCGGCCGAAGGTCGGACTGCCGTTGCGGATATCGACTGCCACGTCGAACAAACGTCCGCGCCCGCAACGAACCAGTTTGGCCTGCGCATGTGGCGGTGCCTGAAAATGCAAGCCACGCACGGTGCCCACCTGCGCGGACAGCGAATGGTTGTCCTGCACGAAATCGTAATCAAAACCTTGCTCGGCCATCACCCGCCTGTTCCAGCTTTCACTGAAAAATCCACGTGCATCGCCAAAACGGCGCGGCGTCAGGACAACGAGGCCGGGAATATCGGTCTTTTCAATCTGCAATGGCGAACCTCGCGCGCGTTTCGGTGAACATACGTCCCTGACGTCCGATATTCCCGCCCATTTTTCAAGACAGTTTCGCCCGATTCGGCCGGGTGGCGCGTCAAAGCGGCTTGCCCTGCAACAGGCGCGGCACCTCGCCGGTGAGGCCCGCAGCCTCGCGGATAAAGCCCCGGCGCAGGCCCGGCATGGCGTTCACGACCCCCATTCCAAGGTCGCGCGCGGCACGCAAGAGGGGGTTGTCGTTGGAAAAAAGCTTGTTGATCAGGTCGGTGGAGGCGGCCAGCGTCGCGGTGTCGAAGCGGCGCCACTGCTGGTAGCGTTCCAGCACGTCGATGGCCGCGATATCCTCACCCCGGCGCTTGGCATCGGCCAGCACCTCGGCCAGCGCGCCGACATCGCGCAGGCCAAGGTTCAACCCCTGCCCGGCAATCGGATGCACCCCATGCGCAGCGTCGCCCACCAGCGCCAGACGCGCGTCCACGAACCGCTGCGCGATGGTCAGGTTCAGCGGATAGGTAAACCGCGCCCCATCCAGCGCGATCTCGCCGAGGAAATCGCCAAAGCGGGGGCGCAGCACCTCAAGGTAGGCCTCATCGTCCAGCGCGTCGATCTCGGCGGCGCGGGCATGGCTTTCGCTCCACACGATCGAACAGCGGTTGCCCGGCAGCGGCAGGATCGCAAGCGGCCCCGGCGGCATGAAGAACTGATGCGCGATGCCGTGATGCGGGCGCTCATGCGCGACGCAGCAGACAAGCGCGGTCTGTCCGTAATCCCAACCCTGCCGCTTGATCCCGGCGCGTTCCGCGGTGCCGCTCTGCCGTCCATCGGCGCCGATCAGAAGACACCCCGACAGGCTACTGCCATCCGCCAGCGTCACCATTGCGGGGCCGGTCGTATCTTGTGCGACGACGCGGGCGCCGGGTCGATGGGTGACGTTCGGATCGGCCTCCATCGCCGTCAGAAGGGCGTGACGCAGGAACCGGTCCTCCAGCATGTAGCCCATCGGGCCCTCCTCGATCTCGGCATGGTCGAAATGCAGGAAGAAGGGCGATGGACCTTCGCCGGCGCGTCCGTCGCTGGCCTTGATTTCCAGCATCGGCTGCGCGTCCATCCCGACCGCGTCCCAAATCCCGATTGCCCGCAACAGCCGCGTCGAGGCCAGCGCCAGCGCGTAGGACCGCCCGTCGAACCCGCCCGCGTCGCGGGTTTCGCGGGGCAGTGCGTCGATCACGGTGCTGCTCAGGCCCGCCTGCGACAGGGCAAGGGCAAGGCAGGGGCCGTTGAGGCCGCCACCGACGATGAGGATATCGGAGTCATGTGCCATGCCTCGCAATATGACCACGCGGGCGGGATTGTCCATGTGCCACGACCCCGCTAGCGTGACCCGCGACACCATGGCGGAGGCGGACACATGCGGGACGATTGGCAGACACTCGGGGTGGCGGAGCTGGGCCGCGCGATAGAGGCGGGGCAGATCGACCCGGTGGAGCTGACCGAGGCCTTCCTTGCTGCCATCGACACGCATGAGCATGCCGACCGGATCTTTTCCGTGGTCACGTCGGACCGCGCCCGCGCCGAGGCGGCGGCGGCCTCTGAACGGGCACGCCTTGGCGTGCGGCGCGGACCGCTCGACGGGGTGCCTTTGGTCTGGAAGGACCTTTTCGATAGCGCCGGGGATGAAACGAAGGCGGGCAGCGACCTGCTGGCCGGGCGGGTTCCCGATGCGGATGCCGAGGTTCTGGCCGATGCCACCCGCGCCGGGGCGGTCTGTCTTGGCAAGACCCACATGAGCGAACTCGCCTTTTCGGGGATCGGCCTCAACCCGGTGACAGAGACGCCGCCCAATATCCACGATGCGGCGCTTGTGCCCGGCGGGTCCTCCTCCGGGTCTGCGACTGCCACGGCCTTCGGACTGGCGCCGGCCGGGATCGGGACCGATACCGGCGGTTCGGTGCGGGTTCCCTCGGCGTGGAATGATCTCGTAGGGCTCAAGACGACCTCCGGGCGCCTCAGCCTCGCCGGGGTGGTGCCGCTTTGCACGAAATTCGACACGGTGGGTCCGCTGGCCAGAACGGTGGAGGATTGCGCGCTGCTGCTGGCGGCAATGGAGGGGGGCAAGTCGGCCGATCTGCAAGGAGCCAGCCTGCAAGGGCGGCGGTTCCTCGTGCTCGACACCTATACGCAGGATGTACGCGAGGGGCCAGCCAAGGGCTTTGCCGATGCGCTCGACCGGGTGGCGCGGGCGGGGGCGCGGATCGAGCGTGGCACCATCGACGGGATCGAGGCTGCGATGGACCTCTCGCCGATCCTCTTCACCTCGGAAGCCTATGGCACGTGGAAACACGTGATCGAGGCGGCGCCGGACAAGATGTTCGGCGCGATCCTGGACCGGTTCCGGTCCGGCGCGCGCTATGGCGCGGCGGATTATGTCGCCGCGTGGCAATTTCTTGACCACCTGCGCGGTGACTGGGCAGCGCAGATCGCGGGTTATGACGCGGTGCTGTTGCCGACGACGCCGAACCTGCCACCCGATGCCGCGCGGCTGATGGAGGAGGACGAATATTACGTCACCGAAAACCTGCTGACCCTGCGCAATACCCGCATCGGCAACCTGATGGGCCTGGCGGCGCTGACCCTGCCGACGGGGGTTGCGTCCACCGGTATCATGCTGCTGGGGCAGCCGTTCGGCGAGGAAGCATTGCTGCGTCTGGGTCGCGCGGTGGAGGCTGCACTGGCCTGACGGCCACAAATACGCCCGCCCGTTGCCCCGAAGCGGCGCGTTTTTCTGGACCCGGGGCGCGCAAGCCGCTAACCTGTCTTCAAACAGGGCGAAAAACGACCCTGAACCAGAGGCAGACATGGCATTTCCTGAGCGGTTCTCGAACCTGCCAGCTTACGCGTTCCCGCGTCTTCGGGCGCTTCTCGACCCTTACGCACCGGGGGCCGAGCCGGTCAACATGACGATCGGCGAACCGACCCATCCGTTCCCGGACTGGGTAACGGACGTGATCATCCAACATGCCGCCGGGTTCAGCAATTACCCAGCCAATGACGGCACGCCGGAATTGCAGGCAGCAATCAGCGGCTGGATCGCGCGCCGCTATGGCGTGGCCTTGGAGACCGCGACACAAGTCTTGCCCCTGAATGGCACGCGCGAGGGGCTGTTCAACGCCTGCATCGCGCTCTGCCCGGAAACAAAGGCGGGCAAGCAGCCCGTCGTGCTGACGCCCAACCCGTTCTATCAGGCCTATGCCGTCGCGGCCCTCGCCGTGGGGGCGGAGCCGGTCTACGTCCCCGCATCAGAGGCCACCGGCAACCTGCCCGACTATTCCAGCCTGTCCGAGGATATCCTGAACCGCACCGCCGTGGCCTATATCTGTTCGCCTGCAAACCCGCAGGGCGCAGTGGCGAGCGAAGACGACTGGCGCGACCTGATCGGGCTGGCCGAACGCTTCGATTTCCAGATCTTCGCCGATGAATGCTATTCCGAGATCTACCGCGACACGCCGCCCACCGGCGCGCTGGAGGTGGCCGCCAAGATGGGGGCCGACCCCGAACGGGTGGTGCTGTTCAACTCGCTCTCGAAGCGGTCGAACCTGCCGGGGCTGCGGTCGGGCTTCGCGGCCGGAGGGCCGGACAGCATCCGGCGCATGAAACAACTGCGCGCCTATGCAGGGGCACCGCTGCCGGGGCCGTTGCAGGCGGTTGCCGTAAGGGCGTGGAGCGATGAGGCGCATGTCACCGCGAACCGCGCGCTCTACGCCGAGAAATACGCGATCACCGACGAGGTTTTCGCCGGGGTTCCGGGCTACACCGCGCCCGAGGCCGGCTTCTTCCTGTGGCTACCGGTGCCGGATGGCGAGGCTTCGACGGTGCGCCTGTGGCGCGAGGCCGGGGTGCGGGTACTGCCCGGCGCGTATCTGGCGCGCGAGGTGAATGGCCAGACGCCCGGCGCGGACCGAATCCGCGTGGCGATGGTGGCGGAAAAAGACGACATGCGGCGCGGGCTGATCCGCCTGCGCGACTGCCTGTACGCAAGCTGAGGAAACGGACGATGGCTTATCAGACGCGGCAAAGGGACCCCCTGCTGGACAGCCGGATGCGCGAGGTTCTGGAAAAGCGCGGGCGCGAGGCGCTTGGCATCGTGCTGATCCTGTCGGGGATCGCGCTGTTCCTGATGCTGATCTCCTACAGCCCGGATGACCCCAATTGGTGGGCCGCCACCGACGCCGTCCCGGAAAACCTGCTGGGTCGGTTCGGGGCGTCGCTGTCGGCGCTTCTGATGCTGATCGTGGGCTGGGGGGCTTACGGCCTGGCGCTTGGTGCGCTGGTCTGTGGCCTGCGCATGGCCGCCCATCTTGGCGGCGAAAGGGTGCTGGGCCGGATCATCTTCCTGCCGATCGTTGTGGCCCTTGCCGCGATCTATGCCGCCAGCCATCAGCCGCCAGCCGGGTGGGATCAAAGCTTTGGCCTTGGCGGGGTTTTCGGCGATACCGTTCTTGGCGCGCTCTTGAACATCCTGCCATTTGCCGTCGGCACCGGCCTGAAGATCCTTGCCGCGATTGCCTTCCTGTCGCTCATCGTTTTGGGGCTCTTTGTGTTCGGTGTAAACGGGCGCGAATTCAAGGCCGCACTGCGTTTCATGCTGATCGGGCTGATCAATACCTTCGCATGGATCGGGGCGCTGTTCGGTCATGCCGGGCGCGGTGCCGGGCAGGCAGCAATGGAGATGCGCGCGCGGCGCCGTCAATGGGCCGAGGCCGCGCATGAACAATCCGGCGATGCGCCGCTGGGCCATGATGCACCGGAAGAGATGGACACCCCTGAACCACAGCCGCGCCCGCGCTTCGGCCTGCTGGTCCGGATGCCGCCGATCCTGCGCCGGGACCGCGTCCCCGACCCGGAGCCGGAGCTTGTCGAACGTCGCCCCGTCGCCGCAGAGGGCCTCGACGCGCCCGACGATGACCGCATCCGCGCCCGTATCGCCGACGTGATCCACAACCGCGTGCGTCGGGCCGCGCCCGTGGCGGACCCGAAAGCGGAGCAACCACGCTCCGCCGTTGCCGCCGCCGTTGCCGCCCGCCGGGCGGAACATATGTCCGCCCGCGTCGAACCGCCGGTCAGCGCGCGCGTCGAACCGCCGCTGAGCGCCACGCGCCGCGATGAGCCGCCGCTGAGCGCCGCCCGTGCCGAACGCACAGAACGCACAGAACGCGCCGCGCCCGCACCGAGTGCAATGCCGGCGCGCGCGCCCGACCGTGACGCGGTGCCCACCGAAACCATCCCGCTGCCGCATTCGGAACGCACCTTTGCCCATGGCGGCCCGATCCCGGTGGCGTCCGAACCGAGGCGCGTTGTGCAGCACAGCCCGCGCCGCCCGGTGCACCCCTCGCGCAGCGCACAGGCCGAGGCGCAGCCGACCCTGCCGCTGGAGGAAGCCACGGGCGTTCATGGCTACGAATTCCCGCCGCTGAACCTGCTGACCAACCCCGCCAGCATAGAGCGTCACCATCTGTCCGACGAGGCGCTGGAGGAAAACGCCCGGATGTTGGAAAACGTGCTCGACGATTACGGGGTAAAGGGGGAAATCGTGTCGGTCCGCCCCGGCCCGGTCGTCACCATGTATGAACTGGAACCGGCGCCCGGCCTGAAGGCCAGCCGCGTCATTGGTCTTGCCGACGATATCGCGCGGTCGATGTCGGCCTTGTCGGCGCGCGTCTCCACCGTGCCGGGGCGCAGCGTCATCGGTATCGAACTGCCCAACCAGCACCGCGAAAAGGTGGTGCTGCGAGAAATCCTCGCCAGCCGCGATTTCGGCGACGGGACGCAGAAACTGCCGCTCGCGCTCGGCAAGGATATCGGCGGCGAGCCGATTGTCGCCAACCTTGCCAAGATGCCCCACCTTCTGATCGCGGGCACCACCGGCTCGGGCAAGTCGGTGGCGATCAACACGATGATCCTGAGCCTGCTTTACAAGCTGCCCCCCGAGGATTGCCGCCTGATCATGATCGACCCCAAGATGCTGGAACTCAGTGTCTATGACGGCATCCCGCACCTTTTGTCGCCGGTCGTTACCGACCCCAAGAAGGCGGTCGTGGCGCTGAAATGGGTCGTGGGCGAGATGGAGGAACGCTATCGCAAGATGTCCAAGATGGGCGTGCGCAATATCGACGGCTACAGCGGCCGCGTCGCGGACGCGCAGTCGCGGGCCGAGATGTTCAGCCGCACCGTGCAGACCGGGTTCGACGACGAGACCGGCGACCCGGTGTTCGAGACCGAGGAATTCGCGCCGGTCAAGATGCCCTATATCGTCGTCGTCGTCGACGAGATGGCCGACCTGATGATCGTCGCCGGCAAGGAGATCGAGGCCTGCATCCAGCGCCTTGCACAGATGGCGCGGGCGAGTGGAATCCATATCATCATGGCTACGCAGCGCCCGTCGGTGGACGTGATCACCGGCACGATCAAGGCCAACTTCCCGACGCGGATTTCCTTTCACGTCACCTCCAAGGTCGATAGCCGCACGATCCTCGGCGAACAGGGGGCGGAGCAGCTTCTGGGCATGGGTGACATGCTCTACATGGCGGGCGGTGCCAAGATCACCCGCGTGCATGGCCCCTTCGTCAGCGACGAGGAGGTCGAGGAGATCGTCAGCCACCTGAAAAGCTTCGGTCCGCCGGATTATGCCGCCAGCGTGCTTGATGGGCCCGACGACGAAAAGGAAAGCGATATCGACGCGGTGCTTGGGCTTGGCGGCAACACCACCGGCGAAGATGCGCTTTACGATCAGGCCTGTGCCATCGTGGCGAAGGACCGGAAATGCTCCACCTCCTACATCCAGCGCAAGCTTGCCATCGGTTACAACAAGGCCGCGCGGCTGGTCGAACAGATGGAGGATGAGGGTGTCGTCAGTTCCGCCAACCATGTCGGCAAGCGCGAGGTGCTGGTGGCCGAACAGGGGTAAGCGAAATCGCGCCCGTGTGAGGTGCAAAGCCCGGCGGACGTGATTACATGGATAACATGAAACATTTGATTCTCGCCGCAGCCTTGGTGGCCGCCCCCGCCCTGACCGCCCAAGCCGAACCGATCCCGCTGTCGGAGCTGTCGGATTACCTCAACGGGATCGGCACCGCCGAGGCGAGCTTTACCCAGATCAGTGAGGATGGCGCGGTTGCCACCGGCACGCTGTATATGCACCGACCGGGGCGGATGCGATTTGAATATGACGAGGGTGATCTGCTGGTCATGGCTGGCGGCGGGCAGGTCGCCATTTTTGACGGTCGCGCCAATACCCGGCCAGAACAATACCCGCTCAGGCGCACACCGCTGAATCTGATCCTCGGGCGCAATATCGACCTTGGACGATCGGACATGATCCTGTCGCACGAGGCAGACGAAACCGCCACGCGCATCGTCGCGCAAGACCCCGAAGAGCCCGAGACCGGCAGCATCGAACTGGTCTTCACCGGCGACCCGGTTGAATTGCGCCAATGGGTGGTCACCGACTCCACCGGGTTCGAGACGACCGTGATACTTGGCGGGTTGCAGGAGGGGGGCGATATCCCCTCGCGCTATTTCAATATCCCGTTCGAGTTGCGCGATCGCGGCCTGACCGACTGACGGTCCGGCTTACCTCCGGCACGTGGCCAGTTGCCGTTCGTAGCGAGTGGCCCGTTCATCGACACGCGCCGCGACCCGCAAAAGCCATGGCTTGCCATTATGGCTGCCGCGTCGATAGCCTGAATGCCCCTCGTGATAGGCTAGATACTGGTTGCGGGCATCGTCCGGGGCAATGCCCAGCGTCCGGACCGAACGGTTCATGTACCAGCCCATGAAATCGGTAGCGTGGCGAATGTTGGTGCGCCGCGCGCTGCGGTTGCCGGTCGAAGCGCGGTAATCGTCCCATGTCCCGTCCAGTGCCTGGCTGTATCCATAGGCCGAGCTGATCCTCCCCATCGGGATGATCCCGAGCGCGAAGCGATGCGGGGTGCGGGCGTTGTGGACGAAGCTGCTTTCCTGGTAGATGGTCGCCAGTTGCACGTGCACCGGGATGCCCCACTCGCGCTCGGCAATCCGCGTGGCGCGGGCGATATCGCGCCGGTCGCGCAGGATATCGCATGCGTTTTCCTGATTGCGGGGCGGCGTTGGTCCGCCGCACGCGGCAACGACCAACAGCAGCACGAGGAGGATCGCGCGTTTCATATATTTTGCCTGCTCGAGTCTTGTTTTGTTTTCGGGTCAGGATAGCCGATTTCCGCGCTTGGGGGAATGCCCTTGTATCCGACCGCTGTTTCAAATTTTCGCCAAGTGCCATGCCGGTCGTCTCCCGACACTGTCTGGCCTGCTGTCACAGTCTGTTTCTGGTGCCTGCGTGGCGGATGGATGGACAAGCCCCGCCTCCCCGGTTTAGGACTTGGGGCAAGGGGGCGCAGTTCAATGCTCAAGACACGCGCGAAATTTGCGCTTGGCCAGGTCGTCCGGCACCGTAAGCACCCGTTTCGCGGGGTAATCTTCGATGTCGATCCGGAATTCGCCAATACCGAGGAATGGTACGATTCGATTCCCCCCGACGCACGCCCGTCGCGCGAGCAGCCCTTCTATCACCTCTTGGCCGAAAACGATCAAAGCTACTACGTGGCCTATGTCTCGGAACAGAACCTGCTACCCGATGATACCGGCGAGCCGGTCGATCACCCCGACCTGCCGGACCTGTTCGGCGAATTCCGCGACGGATACTACCCGCTGGAATTCCAGTTGAACTGACGCCGGATCGAGGCCCGCGCCCGCCCCGGACGCCGTCGGCGCGACCCGGCACCGTCGCGCGTCAATAGCCGAGCGCGCAGCCGTCCTTTCGCGGGTCCGACGCGCCCTGCAACAGGCCGCTTCCACCGTCGATGCGGATCGCCTGCGCACCGCCGATCGCGCCGTCGGGAACGTAAGCCTTGTGGCCAAGGTCCACCAGCGCCTGCACCACCTCGGGCGCATATCCGGCCTCGATCTTCAGCCCGGCGGGTTCCGAGAAACTGCGCGGCGCGTCGATCGCCGCCTGTGGGTGCAGCCCGTAATCGACAAGATTGGTGACAAGGCGCGCATGGCCCGTGGCCTGATACGCGCCCCCCATCACCCCGAACGGCATCAGCGACCCGTCCGCCTCGCGCAACATGCCGGGAATGATCGTGTGCATCGGCCGCTTGCCGCCCGCCGCCTCGTTCGGGTGGCCCACCTCCAGCGTGAACCCCGCGCCGCGATTGTGGAACAGGATGCCGAACTTGTCGCTGGCCAGCCCCGACCCGAAGCCGTGGAAGATGGAATAGATCAGCGACACCGCCATGCGGTCCCGGTCCACCACCGTCAGGTAAACGGTGTCTTTGTGCACCGCCTCCGACCGGGCGGCCGGATCGGGCATGGCATGGGCAGGGTCGATCAGCGCGGCAAGCCCCGCAGCGGTGTCGGGGTCAAGCATATGCGCCAGCCGCGTGGTGTAATCGGCATCGGCGAGGAAGCGATTACGCGCGTCATAGGCCAGCTTGGTCGCCTCGGCCTCGATATGTGTGCGCTCGGCCCCGAACGGGTCCATGCCGGGCAGATCAAAATGCGACAGGATGTTGGTCAGCAGCATGGCCGTCGCGCCTTGCCCGTTCGGGGGCAGTTCGACCAGCTCCGTCCCCTTGTAGCCATTGCGCAACGGCGTGACATAATCGCAGGCGGTGGCGGCGAAATCTTCCTGCGTATGGGAGCCGCCCAGCGCGCGCAGCGAGGCGACCATGTCGGTCGCAACCTCGCCCTCGTAGAAGGCCTTGCGCCCGTCGCGCGCGATGCGGCGCAGCACCTCGGCTTGTTTCGGCGCGCGAAAGATCTGCCCGACAGTGGGGATCTTGCCGCCAGGCAGATAGTCGTTCTGCGCCACGCCAGAGAGGTGCGGCCCGCAGTCGCCAAGGTCGCGGGCCACGCGCGGCGCGATCGGCACGCCCTCTTCCGCGTAACGGATCGCGGGGGCCAGCACCTCGCCCATATCGAGCCGGCCCATGTCGCCTTGCAACCGGCAGAACCCATCCACCGCGCCCGGAACCGTGACGGCGGCGGCATCGTGCAGGGGCATCGCGGCGTGCCCGTTTTCGCGCAAGGCCGCGGCCGACAGCCCGGCAGGCGCCCGGCCGGACGCGTTCAGCCCGATGATATCATCGCTTCCCGGGCGCTTGACCAAGGCGAAACAGTCCCCGCCGAGACCGGCCATCTGCGGCTCGCAGATCCCCAGAAGAACCGCCGCGCCGACGGCGGCGTCGACGGCATTGCCGCCCGCAGACAGAAGGTCAACGGCCACCTTCGCCGCCAACGGGTGCGATGTCGCGCACATACCGTTTTCCGCGAAGACGGCAGATCGTCCGGGCAGGTGAAAATTGCGCATGTCTTTCCCTCACGTTGCTTGTGCGGCACGGTAGGGAAAATCCATGAGTAGGCAAGGGGGGCAAGGACCCCGGCACCGCGCCACTGGGTGGGGGCTTTCAGACACGGCACCGAGGGAAGCCATTGCAGCTACAGTTGCTGTATCGCGGCGATTCTGGTCATTCGTTGGGAGCAATTGCGGCAATTTCTGGAAAGATGATCACCGATAGCCGCGCGACTGCCCAAGGCGCCCTGCCCTACGCGGCCAGATCGATGTAAAAGCACAGCCGGTTGACACCGGCCTCGCGCGTGTAGGAAAGCCCGCAGGTCATGTCGCGGATCAACCCCCAGCCGAAACCGCCCTCGGGCAGATCGTGCAACCCCGTCGTCTCCAGATCGTAGCGGCGCTTGGGCGGCAGGCACCCGTTCGGCATGGGGTTGCCATGATCGGTTACGTCGCAATGAATCGCGTGGTCGTACACGGTGATCGCAAGCTCGATCATCCCTTCGCCGCGATCTTCATAGGAGTGCTCCACAATGTTGTTGAGCACTTCGGCGAGCACCAGTTCCAGCGAAAACAGAGACTCGATCGGCAGGCCCAGTTGCGTCAGGGTCTGGTTCAGGCCGACGAGTTCCATGGTGACGACCTGCGGAACGGCCGGGAAACGACGAAAGCTCGACCAACCGAGGCGCGGCCTGTCCGTTGGTGGACTGTCCCCTGTGATCGGCAGACCCTGAAAATTCATGCCGCGGGGGCCACCCCGTGCGCTTCCAACGCCTCTGCCACGCTGTCATGGATCGGGAAGACGGCGTTCATTCGTGTCAGCCGCATCACCTTGTCGACCGCCGGGGTCAGCCCGGAAAGTTCCAGCTGCCGGCCTTTGCCAAGTAACTTGCGCGCGGCGACGACGGCACCCAACCCGGAACTGTCGAGGAAGGTCACATTCTGCAAATCGAGCACCACCGGCCCGTCCCAGTCGCGCACGAGATCCCGAAACCGGTCCTTGAACTGGATGGCAACCGAAGCGTCGATCCGGTCCGGCACGACATGCAACAGGGCAATCTGCCCCTTGGCCTTCATGATGATATCCATACACTGTCCTTTCACTTGCCGACGGCAAGACTAGACGGCATTCCTTTCCAAAGCATTTCCGCAGCGGCGAGGATAAAGGGAGACTTCGATGGACAAGGTGGTGATTTGCGGGGCGTCGCGGACGCCGATGGGTGGCTTTCAGGGCTGTTTCGCGCCGGTAACGGCGTCCGATCTCGGCGCGGCGGCGATTCGCGCGGCTCTTGACCAGGCGGGTGCCACGCCCGGCGATGTACAGGAGCTGTTGATGGGCTGCGTTCTTCCCGCAGGTCAGGGTCAGGCCCCGGCGCGGCAGGCCGGGTTCAAGGCCGGGCTCGGGCAGGACGTACCGGCGACGACGCTGAACAAGATGTGTGGCTCGGGCATGAAGGCGGCGATGATCGCCCATGACCAGCTTGCCCTTGGCCAGACCGACCTGATCGTCGCAGGCGGAATGGAGAGCATGACAAACGCACCCTACCTCCTGCCCCAGATGCGCGGCGGCGCCCGGATCGGCCACGGCCAGACGATCGACCACATGTTCCTCGACGGGCTTGAGGATGCCTATGACAAGGGCCGCCTGATGGGCACGTTCGCGGAGGATTGCGCCGAGGCGTTCCAGTTCACCCGCGAAGCGCAGGACGACTACGCGCTCGCCTCGCTGTCCCGTGCGCAGGATGCTCAAGAAAGCGGAGCCTTCGCCGATGAGATCACGCCGGTTGCCGTCGCCACCCGCAAGGGCACAGCCGAGATCAGCATCGACGAACAACCGGCGCAGGCCCGCCCCGACAAGATCCCGCACCTCAAACCCGCCTTCCGCAAGGATGGCACGGTGACGGCGGCCAATTCCTCGTCGATCTCGGACGGGGCGGCTGCGCTTGTCATGGCACGCGAAAGCGTTGCAGCGGCGCGGGGCCTGCCGATCCGCGCCCGCATCCTCGGTCATGCCAGCCACGCGCAGGAACCGGGCTGGTTCACCACCGCGCCCGTGCCCGCCGCGCAAAAGCTGCTGGCGCGCCTCGGTTGGTCGGTGGAGGACGTCGACCTGTGGGAGGTGAACGAGGCTTTCGCGGTCGTTCCCATGGCCTTCATGCAGAAGCTCGGCCTGCCGCATGACAAGGTGAACGTGAACGGCGGCGCCTGCGCGCTCGGCCACCCGATCGGCGCATCGGGCGCGCGGATCATCGTGACCCTGCTCAACGCGCTTGAAAAACGCGGGCTGAAACGCGGCGTTGCGACGATCTGTATCGGTGGCGGAGAGGGCACGGCGATTGCCATCGAACGCCCCTGAAATTTGCATCCTGGCAAAAACACCTCGGGGTGCGCGAGGGGCAGCGCCCCTCGCACGGATCGGCGCCGAAGGCGACGATACCCCCCGAAAGCAGGACGGCCCCATGCCCCTCGACTATACCACCCTTGCAAGAACCATCGCGTCGCTCACCGAAGCCGAGACCGACGCGGTCGCCCTCATGGCCACCGTCACCTGTGAGGTCTTCCACGCCGATGACCGCTTCGACTGGGTCGGCTTCTACCGGGTGACGGCGCCCGGCCTGCTCAAGATCGGCCCCTACCAGGGCGGGCACGGCTGCCTGCAAATTCCGTTCGGCAAAGGGGTTTGCGGGGTCGCAGCACAAAGCGGCGCAGTGCAGCTTGTGCCCGACGTGGAGGCTTTCCCCGGCCATATCGCCTGCGCGTCCTCGACCCGGTCGGAACTGGTGCTGCCGGTCCGGGACGCCGCCGGCAAGATCATCGCCGTGTTCGACCTCGACAGCGACCGGCCCGACGCCTTCACGCAGGCCGATGTGACGGGGCTGGCCGAAATACTGGACGCGACCTTCGCGCGCTGAGGTCGACCGGTGCAGGGAAGATTTTTCGCTTCCTAACCCCTTGGCAGCGGCACGGCCTCGGTCTCGTCCTTGGCCGCCACTTCCTCGAAATCGAAACTGTCCAGCCGGGTGGCCCGCTTGCCGGCGCGTTCTGCCGCCGTGGTGATGTCGTCGAGGTCCTTGCGCGCCTGCCCGAAATGGTTGCCCAGCTTGCCGACCCGGTCCACCACCAGTTCCACGTCGCGGTGCAGCATCGCCAGTTGCTTTCGGATGGCGCCCGCCTGTTCGCGCATCCGCGCGTCCTTCAGCACCGCGCGCATCGTGTTCAGCGTCGCCATGCAGGTGGTGGGCGACACGATCCAGACCCGCGCGGCAAAACCCTCGCGCACCAGCTCCGGGTAATTGGCGTGCAGTTCGGCATAGACCGCTTCCGACGGCAGGAACAAAAGCGCCCCGTCGGCTGTCTCTCCCTCGATGATGTAGCGCTCCGAGATCGCCCTGATATGCCCGCGCACCGCGGTTTTCAGCGCCCGGCTTGCCTCCTCGACCTCGCGCGGCGCTTTTGCCCGGCGCAGCGCCTCGTAGGATTCCAGCGGAAACTTGCTGTCGATCACGATCGGCCCCGGCGGGTTCGGCAGGTGGATCAGGCAATCGGCCCGGCGCCCGTTCGACAACGTCGCCTGAAAGCGGAAGCTGTCCGGCGGCAGCGCCTTCACCACGATATCGTTAAGCTGGATTTCCCCGAACGCCCCGCGCGTCTGCTTGTTCGACAAGATGTCCTGAAGGCCCAGAACATCGCCCGAGAGCTTTTCTATCTTGGCCTGTGCCTTGTCGATCTGGTTCAGGCGCTGCTGCAATTCGCCAAGGCTGCGTGCGGTGCGGGTCGAGGTGCCGTGCAGCGTCTCGCCCATGCTGCGCTGCACCTCTTCCAGCCGCCGCTCCATCGTTTCCAGCATGTGCGCCTGCGTTTTCGATTGCAACTCGCTGACATGGGTCAAGCCGCCCGCCAGCCGGTTTTGCCCGTCCGACAGGGATTCGACCCGGCTGCCGAGCGCGCCGATCTGGTGCGCAAGCGGCTCCACCGCCCGCGTCGTGCGGTTGGCGGCGGCCACC
>Ga0100385_1000019_pt1 | contig 226943 bp, 176 predicted proteins | sample CryGeymeta201509_FD_81543 | JGI IMG/M metagenome (GOLD analysis project Ga0100385, IMG submission 81543) | Groundwater microbial communities from Crystal Geyser aquifers in Utah, USA - Crystal Geyser metaG 2015-09 | ecosystem: Environmental > Aquatic > Deep subsurface > Groundwater | place... | reverse complement strand
CTGTTTGATCGATTCTTGAATGATGCGTGAAAGCGGACGAGCTCCGAGCTTCTCGTCGTACCCGCGTTTGGCCAACCATTCGCGGGCTGTAGGGCTGATCTCGACGCGTACACCACGTTCCGAAAGCTGTTGGTCCAACTCGATGATGAACTTGTCGACGATCTTGCCCATCACTTCCGGGCGAAGTGGGTTGAACATCACGATCCCGTCAAGTCGATTGCGGAATTCCGGTGGGAACATCTTTTCAATCGCATTCTTGCCGCGGCTCACGTCGACGGTCTTGCCAAAGCCAACCACATTGGCGGCCATCTCCTGGGCTCCAGCATTGCTGGTCATGATGATGATCGTGTTGCGGAAATCCGTTTCACGGCCGTTGTTGTCGGTCAGACGAGCGGCGTCCATCACCTGCAACAGGATGTTCAGGATGTCCGGATGAGCTTTCTCGATCTCATCGAGCAAGATTACGGCGTGGGGTGAGCGCCGAACGGTTTCGGTAAGCTGTCCCCCCTGATCGTAACCCACGTAGCCGGGTGGGGCGCCAATCAAGCGGCTCACGGCATGGCGCTCCATGTACTCCGACATGTCGAAACGCACGAATTGAATGCCAAGAGCCAAGGCGAGTTGTTTAGCGACCTCGGTCTTACCGACACCTGTCGGACCCGCAAAAATAAACGAGCCGACGGGTTTATCAGGCCGCGTCAAACCAGCGCGCGACATCTTGACTGCGGTCACGACCGCGTCGATGGCGGCCTCTTGATCGTAGACGGCCTTCTTCAACGCGGCATCAAGCTCCGAGAGCCTTTCACGGTCATTTCCTTCGACCGAAATCTCGGGAATTCGGGCAATTTTGGCCACGACGCGTTCGATTTCTGCGACGTCGATGATGCGGTCTTCGGGATTTTCGCGATTGATCTTATGGCGTGATCCCGCTTCGTCGATCACGTCGATCGCCTTGTCTGGATTGGCTTTGTCGCGAATATGCTTGTCGGCAAGTTGGGCCGCAGATTCAAGCGCCTCGTCGGTATAAGTGACTCCGTGGAAGTCCTCATAATATTTACGCAATCCCTTCAGGATGTCTTTTGTTTCCTCAAGGGTCGGCTCAGGGACGTCGACCTTCTGAAAACGCCGTGAGAGCGCTCGGTCTTTGTCGAACGAGCGTCGAAACTCCTCGTGTGTGGTTGCGCCGATGCATCGCAGCTTGCCAGAGGCGAGGGAAGGCTTGAGCAAATTCGAGGCGTCCATGGTGCCGCCTGAAGTGGCTCCGGCGCCCACAATCGTGTGGATCTCGTCAATGAAGAGAATCGAGTTTTCCTCGGACTCAAGCGCCTTCAGCACAGCTTTCAGTCGTTCCTCGAACTGCCCACGGAATTTGGTTCCGGCCAGCATTCCGCCGAGATCCAACGACCATACTGTGGCGCTGCGTAACATTTCTGGGACTTCACCGCGCGAGATGCGCCAGGCCAGCCCTTCAGCGATCGCCGTCTTGCCTACGCCAGGTTCGCCAACCAGAAGCGGGTTGTTCTTGCGCCTCCGCCCGAGGACCTGAATGGTTCTTTCGACCTCAAGTTCACGCCCGATCAGGGGATCAATGTCCCCTGCGGTGGCGCGTTCAACCAGGTTCGAACAGAACTGCTCAAGGGGATTGCCGCGAACATCGTCCTCGTCGTCCTCGGTGAAGCTGGGTTGGTCCCAGGCGTCGTCATCGCCCGCATCTTTTTCGATGCCGTGCGAGATGAACTGCACGACATCAAGGCGAGAAGCTCCATGTTTTTCAAGGAAATAGACAGCAAAGGAGTCTTGTTCAGAAAACAAAGCTACTAGGACGTTTCCGCCGTCGACTTCGTCTTTTCCGCTCGATTGGACGTGTAAGATCGCACGCTGCATCACGCGCTGAAACGCCCGTGTTTGCTCGGGATCGGCGTCTCGGTCTTCGGGCAATGCCTCGACCTGTGTCTTTAGGTGCTCATCGAGGTCGCGTTTGAGCGAATCCACATTGACGCCACATCCACGCAAGATGCGTTTTGAGGTCGCATCAAAGCACAAGACATAAAGCAGGTGCTCCAGGGTTAAGTATTCATGTCGTCGGTCGCGCGCCTCTCGGAACGCAGTATATAGGGCGACTTCCAAATCTTTCTGAATCATATATCAATCCTTCAAACCCTATTCGGGTTCCATGACGACCATCAAAGGTTGGCCTTCACTTCGTGCAAGGGTCAGTGTCTGTTCGACTTTGGTCTCGGCAATCTCGTGGGTGTAAACCCCCGCAACCCCCGCACCGCGGTTATGCACATGCAACATCACTGCTGCGGCTTCTGCCGGTGACTTATTGAAGATGGTCTCCAAAACGTGGATGACGAACTCCATTGTGGTGTAATCGTCATTCATGAAGATGACTTTGTAGAGGCGAGGTTTCTTAACCTTGCTCTGCTTCTTCGTGATTACATCCCCTTCGTTATCGTTCTTACCTGCCAAGACGGACTCTCCTGTCGCGATCTTGTCGCGAACTTCAATGATGCTACAACGCCCAAGTGCGCAGCGAAATTCTATGTGACGGAGGCAAACTATGGAACAACTCTTCTCAGATCCCTTCATTTGGTTTGACGCCTGGCTCGCGGAGGCAAGTGCGACGGAAATGATCGACCCCAACGCCATGTGTTTAAGCACGGTGGGTGATGATGGGATGCCAAGCAGCCGTATGGTGCTTCTAAAAGGCCGAGATCCCAACGGATTTGTTTTCTACACGAACCTTCAAAGTCAGAAAGGCCACCAGCTGCTTGAGCATGGCAAAGCCTGTCTGAACTTCTTTTGGCGTGATCAGGGGCGGCAGATTCGCATCCAAGGTGTGGCCGAACTTGTCGATGACGCGACGGCTGATGAGTATTTTGCATCGCGTGCGAGGGGATCTCAAATAGGGGCTTGGGCGTCGGCTCAGAGTCGTCCGTTGGCCTCCCGAGAAGAGATGATTCTGCGCACAAATCGGCTCGAAGAAGAGTACGAAGGGCGCAGTGTACCAAGGCCATCGCATTGGTCGGGCTTTCGATTGGTACCCACCTCGATCGAGTTTTGGCAGGCCGGCGAGTTCCGCCTTCATGACCGATTTGTGTTCACAAAGGACGAAGATGCATGGAAAGTCTCGCGTCTTAATCCGTAACCTGTTACAAGCGGTGCGGACATTTATCTTGATCTTGTGACGGTGTTTAGTTAGAAACACCGCCTCTGAAGTGCTGACATATAGGAGCTTGGCCATGAAGCCTGAAATCCACCCGAATTATAATCCTGTCATCTTTGTTGATGGCGAACACGAAATCATGACTTTCTCGACAATGAAGTCGGGCGAAAAGCGCGTTGTAGACGGCGTTGAACACTACGTTGTCCAGATGGACATCTCGGCGTTCTCACACCCATTCTACACCGGTAAGCAGAAGCTTATGGATGCTGAAGGTCGTGTCGACCGCTTCCGCAAGCGCTACAACCTGGCCTGATCTCAGGCTCGCTTCGAAAATCTGGCAACCCCGCGCAGGCATACGCCTCGTGGGTTTGTCATTTCTTGGTCCGAATGAAATTGACGCTCGGTCTCTGCTGCGCCATAGTTCGCGGCGATGGGACGGGTGAATTTCACTCCACCATTGGCCATCTGCGTATGACGCGGAATAAGTGGCCACCCAAAAAAGATTTACCGTTGTGTTCGTAAAGATCACGACAATTTAGCAATTTTAGAAACCAGATTTGGGCTCTCGCACCAAATGCGTGAGCAAAAACCATAGAGGATTCGGGTCGAAAGGTACCCTAGCTTCTTCAGGACAGGTGAGAGTCGCACGATGAAACGTCCGGCTCGCATCGCTGAACAACTAGGTTGGTCCCGTCAGTGAGTGTTTTCGTCAGGTGACGATGTATTTGTGGCTCTGAGCCACCGTGACTTCCTGAGGAGACTCGTCTCCCTGGTTGCGGCGTTTTTTGCAACGCAGGGCATCGACGTATGAATCGAATCAATCACAGGTGAGGGATCACAGCCACAGGATCAATGAAAGATCGCTACGTCCGATAGGACGGTGGCGAAGTCCAGAGAGCCTGAGGCCGTACGGCCCGCTTCCTCGTACACACGAGGAATGTAAATGACATTTTACGAAGCTGCCCTAGAAGTACTGCGCCGTAGCGCGCGTCCCCTCCATTTCAAAAAAATCACCGAACTCGCGATCCGCGACGCCTTGCTTTCGCACGTGGGAAAAACCCCCGAGCAAACCATGGGCGCTCGACTCGATCTTGAGCTCAAGCGTGAAGAAGATTCGTGGATCATCTCTTCAAGGCCCGGAGTGTTTTCACTTCGTGAAGACATCATCAGTGTCTTGAATGAGCAAGCCGACCTTCGCAAGCCAGAACCGGTCGCAGTGCCAGCCGCGAAACCGAAACCAGCGGCAGAACCAAAAGCAGCGCGTGCTGCCAGGCCGGCCCCTGTCATCGATGAAGACGATTCGGATGACGACGATGACGTTGATTCCGACGATCAGGAAGAGTCAAATTCCGACGACGGTGGTGGTGACTCTAACGATGATGGACGCCGACGTGGTCGTCGTCGCCGACGTGGACGTCGCGGCAACCGAGAAGAGCGTACCGATTCGCCAGCTCCAGTCGCCGCGGAAGCAGCTCCTGTCGAAGAAGAGCGAGCTCCTCGCCGAACTCGTGCAAGCGAATCCGTAGCTCGCGCCCCTCGTGAAGAGCGTGCCCCTCGTGAAGAGCGTGCCCCTCGTGAAGAGCGTGCCCCTCGTGAAGCTCGTGCTCCTCGTGAAGAGCGTGCTCCTCGTGAAGAACGTGCTCCTCGCGAAGAACGTGCTCCTCGTGAAGAACGTGCTCCTCGCGAAGCTCGTGCTCCTCGTGAAGAGCGTGCTCCTCGTGAAGCTCGTGCTCCTCGTGGTGATCGATCAAACGGCCGGGCGCCACGCAACGATCGCAACGACCGCAACGACAAACGCGAAGAAAGTCCTCAGGTGGATGTTTCCGGTCGATTTGACTCGGTCGGAGAGGCTGCGTTTGCAGTGCTCAAAGCCGCAAATCGTAAGCCTATGACGGCTGCGTCGATTGCCGAGACGGTCTTCCAGAAGAAGCTCGTCAAATTTCATACCCACGACCCATCGGCGACCGTTCAAGCCGCAATCGTTGCTGATAATCAGCTTCGTCACGGCCAAGGCCGTCGTCATGTGTTTGCAAACCACGGGAATGGCCTTTGGGGCTTGACCGAGTGGGGCCTTTCGGACGTCAGCATCCAGAAAGAGCGCCAGATTCAGAAGCTCGCCAACGAACTTTGTGACGAGGCTGCTGTTCAACTTGGCAACATGCTTGTCGGTCTGAAACCAGAGGCATTTGAAATGGTGATTCTGGCTGTTTTGGACCGTCTTGATTACCACAACATCCGCGTCTCGAAGCGTACCGCCGATGGCGATGCGTTTTTCACCGCTGAATGGCGCCGTGGCTTTGCCGATGCGCGAGTTTGCATTCAGGTCGTGGGCGATGCCGAGGCAGAAGTCGACGACGAAGACGTTCGTTTGCTTCGCGACACCCTGCAGCATTACGCAGGCACTGAAGGCGTCTTGATCCACATGGGTGACATTTCGAAAGAAGCGCACCGTGAAGTCAAAAATGCCGATGCCGCACGTGTTTCGATCCTCGACCGTGAAACGTTGGTTCGTTTGATGGTTCAAGAGGGAATCGGCGTTCGTCATCACCATGTGTCGGTGCCGATGGTCGACACGACTTTCATTGAAGCCCTTAAGGCCTGATGAAGCTATCCGTTGTTCGCCTGGGTGTTGTTCCGTACGGACAAGCACTCGCCCTTCAGCTCGCACTTCGTGAGAGACTTCAGGAGGGAGAAGCGGGCTCGGGTTGGGTACTCTGCGTGGAACACCCGCCAACCGTAACGCTTGGCAAACGCGGACAACTTGAACATTTGATCTCACCGACGAACCTCGACGCCAATGGCGTCGAGGTTTTTCGTATTGATCGCGGCGGCGAAGCGACCTTTCATGGGCCTGGCCAGCTGGTGATTTACCCGATTTTACGTCTTGCTGACCTTGAGCTCGGCGTCGTGGATCTGATACGCGGACTTGCCGGCAGCCTGTCGGCGACTCTTGGTGAGCATCATGGGATTCAAGCCCATTACGATGTGGAGCACCCGGGGGTCTGGACCGCGGAGACACCTTCTCGAAAAATCGCGAGTGTGGGCATGCGGGTGTCGCGTGGAGTGACCACTCACGGTGCGGCCATCAATCTGGTCAATGACATGTCGCCCTTTGGTTGGATTGTGGCCTGTGGGATGCCTGAGGCGCCCATGATTCGTCTTAAGGACGTAGACCCGAACGCAACGCTGCCCGAGTTCCGCGAACGGTTCCTGAAGCATTTTGGCGAGTTTTTAAAGGTGGATTGGGTCGAAGCTGAAGTCGAGCTTCCGGCCCCTGCCGATTGGATACCGGCAGAGGCGCGATAACCGATTTTATTTGGCGTCAGCCGGCAGGCGATCGATGTGTGCGCCTAGGGCGCGCAGCTTCTCGTCGACCTTTTCGTATCCGCGATCAATTTGGCGAATATTATAAATCGTGCTGGTTCCTTCGGCGGCGAGAGCTGCAATGAGCAGGGCCATACCTGCGCGAACGTCTGGCGATTCGAGCGTGGTGCCGTAAAGTTTACTTGGCCCAAGTACGACGATGCGATGCGGGTCACAGAAGATAATTCGAGCGCCCATTGCGATCAGCGAATCGACAAAGAACATGCGGCCTTCGAACATTTTTTCGAAGAACAAGATCGAGCCGCGCGACTGGGTCGCCACTGTGATCGCGATCGACATCAAGTCGGTCGGGAAGGCCGGCCAGATATTATCGTCGATTTTGGGGATTTGACCGCCAAACTCGTCGACTACCACCAATTCTTTTTTGCCCGAAACAAAGAGGTCATTGCCACGAAGTTCCGTGTACACGCCCAATTTGTTGAACACGAGTCGAATCATTCGAAGGTCGTCGGGGACGACGCCTTCGATGGTGACTTCGCCGCCAGTGACGGCCGCAAGACCAGCAAATGAGCCGATTTCGAGGTAGTCCGGGCCGATGGTGTGTTCACATCCCCAGAGGCCTTTTGCGCCTTTGATTTTTAGGATGTTGGTGCCCACGCCATCGATCTGTGCGCCCATGCGTCCAAGCATCCGGCAAAGGCCCTGAACATGAGGTTCACACGCAGCGTTTCGCAGCGTCGTGGTGCCTTTTGCGCCTACGGCGGCCATGATGATGTTTTCGGTCGCGGTCACGGACGCTTCGTCCATGAAGAAGTCAGTGCCTTGGAGTTTCTCGGCCTTAAAGCTGAGCCCACCGTCGAAAGTGACTTTTGTTCCGAGGGCTTCGAGGCCAAGGATATGTGAGTCCAAACGCCGACGACCAATCACGTCGCCACCAGGGGGAGGCAATTCGCAGGCGCCTTCTCGGGCCAACATTGCGCCGGCAAAAAGAATCGAAGCTCGAATCTTGCGGCAAAGGTCGGGATTGAGCGTGGTCGACTTGACGTTGGCTGTGCGAATCTTGACGACGCCGTCGTCGATCCACTCGTAAACGCCGCCTAGATCTTCGATCACGCGAAGCATGACCTCAACATCTGCGATGCGAGGGACGTTCTTCAACGTGACTTCCTCGTCAGTCAGCAGAGTTGCTGCAAGACACGGGAGAGCCTCGTTTTTGCTTCCTCCAGGCCGGACTCGGCCAGAGAGCTTATGACCACCTTCGATGACAAATTTTTCCATGGTGTACTTCGCCTTCCGTGTGCTTTTTCTGGGCCCTCACCCTGTTATCACGCGGGGGATCACTGCACAACGCGCAACGCGCTGCGTCATAGAAACGTCATCAAGCGGCGGGCTTGCAGTCGTGACGCCTTGCATCAGCGTTGGTTTTGTCGCATCAAAGACAGCCTTGGAGGTTACGATGGAAACAATTCGATTGGGTCTGCCTAAAGGCAGAATGTACGACGGTGTAAAGGCTTTGCTTTCGGGCGCTGGCATCGAGGTCAAAGTTGGAAGCCGCGACTACCGGCCGACGGTGAATCTGGAAGGCTTCGAGACCAAAATCCTGAAACCCCAAAATATCGTCGAGATGCTGCATGTTGGCTCACGTGATTTGGGTTTTGCCGGAGCCGACTGGGTTGCAGAGCTCGGCGGCGAATTGGTCGAGCTTTTGGACACGCAGATGGACCCGGTACGCTTGATTGCTGCGGCTCCTATCAGCTTGCTCGAAGACCTCAAGCTTCCAAAAATGCATCTGGTCATCGCGTCGGAATACGAAAGAATTACGCGGAACTGGATCGAAAAAGAAGGCCTCGACGCGACCTTTGTGCGCACCTACGGGGCGACCGAGGTTTTCCCGCCAGAGGATGCCGACTGCATCGTCGACAATACAGCCACCGGTTCGACGTTGCGTGCCAATAACCTGCATATTGTCGACACGTTGATGTTGTCTTCGACCAGGCTCTATGCGAGCCCACGCGCCATGGATGACCCCGAAAAACGCGCTCGAATCGAAGACGTCGTATTGGTCGTCAAATCGGTCTTGGAAGCCCGTGGTCGAGTGATGTTGGAACTCAATGTCGCGTCGGCGGATTTGGAGCGTGTCGTGGCCATTCTGCCCTGCATGCGGGAACCCACGATTTCGTCGCTGCATGGCGCCTCGGGATATGCGGTGAAAGCTGCCGTTCCGCGGGCTTCGCTCGCGACGCTGGTACCTAAAATCAAGGCCGCAGGTGGGTCGGATATTGTGGTGACGGCGATTTCTCAGATCGTGGCGTAGCCGAGTCTTGGAACGGATTTACGGACGGGAGGGACAGGATGTCATTTACGAAAATGCTGATTTTTTTGGCGATGTTTGCGCTTGTTGGCTGTGCTTCTGATCCGCCCAGTGATGATGGGATGAAGGCGCTCATTACCCATGATTGGGACGCAGCGAATATGGCCGATGCATCTAATACCGATGATACGACCGGCGAGGACATGGGGCAGGACACCGCACGAGCGGTCGTCTGTGAGCCATCGTACGGCACCACTTTTGATGTGGCTCCGGGAGTCCCCGTTTTTGTCGGCGCAAAATTCATCGAAATCCAGCAGGGTGCTGAGCATGTGCTTCAACACGCGGTGATTAGGACTCAGGTTAACGACAATTTTCAGGTGACTTTTAAGCCAGATTTTCAGGATGGGGAGTTCACGTTTGACGCGCTTTTGAAATTAGACGTGCAAAATAATGTGATTCATTTGGAAGGAACGATCGCCTCACAGGTGGACAATGGCGAGGTTGAAGAAGCCGTGGTGTCGGAGTGTATTAATTCGTTCGGGGACCTCATAAACCTGCAATTTGACCTCGAAAATCACCCGCTGCGCGTTCAGATTTACGTTTCGAAAGAGGCACCCTGATTCGGCCGTGGAGCAGCGACAAAAATCCCAGACACGTGTTTGGGTTCGAGCCGCTGAGCGTGGTAAACCTGTTCGCTCTCGGTGAGGAGCCCAAGATGAAACCCCGCACATATTTCCAGACGGCCTTTTGCAGTGCCGAAGCAACCGGCTCATATTCGGTGCCGCGCGCCCGCGCGCCCATCGACCTGTGGCTTGATGCCAACGAAGGCCGCACGCCTCCTGATGACGTGTTGAAGGTCGAAGCCGATACCGTGCGGCGTTATCCCTCGAAAACACGATTGGAATTGATGCTGGCTGAAAAGGTCGGCGTCGATGCGACCAGCCTTGTGGTCACCAACGGTGGTGACGACGCGATCGACCGCATCTGTCGGGGTTTTTTGGAGGCCGGCCGAAACCTGGTGATGACGTCTCCAGGGTTTGAGATGATTTCGACCTATGCACAGATGACCGGCGCCGATGTGCGACGCGTGGCCTGGTGGGGTGGGGCATTTCCGTGGGCGGAAATTCAAGCCAATGTGGATGAATCGACGGCGGTTGTAGCGGTGGTGAGCCCAAATAACCCCACGGGGGAGGTTGTGGCGACCGCTGATGTCTTGGCGTTCGCGCACGCAAACCCTGGCGTCTTGGTCATGTTGGACCTCGCCTATACGGAATTCGCGTCCGAGGATGCGCAGTCCGTCGTCAACGATGTGGCCAATATTGTGACGATTCGCACCTTATCTAAAGCGTATGGCCTTGCGGGCCTGCGTGTCGGCTACGCGGTCGGTGAGATCGGTGTCATCAACGTGATTCGTGCCGCGGGTGGACCCTATCCCGTTTCTGCAGCGTCGCTGGCTTTTGCTGAACGTGCACTTGAATCCATGGATATTGCGCCGTACATCGAAGAAGTTGGAAAAGAACGAACTATTTTGCGCGAACTGTTTCAAGAAATGGGCGTAAAGACGACCGAATCAAAAGCCAATTTTGTTTTCGCAGAAATCGGCGACGGTCAACGTTTTCGGGATGGGATGGCAGGGTTTGGAATCGGCATCAGGGCGTGGCCGGGGCGAAAAGACCCCGACCTTGATGGTTGGGTTCGCGTCACTTGTCCGGGCGACGAAAAATACTTTTCCAGATTAGTTCACTCCATTAATTCACTGCAAAGGCCCGACGCCTTGATTTTCGACATGGACGGTGTGCTGGTTGATGTTTCGTCGTCCTATCGTCAGGCCATCGTTCGCACGGCGGCTTCTTATGGCGTCATAGTTGGCCCGGTAGAGATCGCGGCTCAAAAAGCCAAAGGGAACGCCAATAATGATTGGCAGCTGACCTTACGATTGTTAGCAGCAGCAGGCGTAAGGGCAGATTTGGATGAAGTTACGAGCCGATTCGAAGACCTCTATCAGGGCGTCGGTTCGACGCCCGGGTTATGGACGACAGAGCAGCCGCTGACCAATCGCCGATGGATATCTGCACTCAAAGAACGGGGATACGCCCTTGGCGTGGTTACCGGGCGGCCCCGACGTGACGCCGAACGTCTGATCGACCAATTTGGATTCGAAGGTTTATTCGAAACGCTTATCTGCATGGAAGACGGTCCACTCAAGCCCGACCCTTGGCCGATTCAAGCAGTGATGGAAGCCATGAGCGTGAAAACTGCATGGATGTTCGGCGATACACGAGATGATATGGTTTCGTCCCGCGCCGCTGGCGTACTTCCATTCGGGGTTCTGGCACCCGGCGACACCGACGAGGATATTCTGTTCCGAAGCGGCGCTGGGTTTGTAGTTCAAAAAATCGAGGACATCACAGCGTTCCTTCCGGAGCTCGGATGAATCGCTTTTTGGTCGCAGACCGATACGCCATCGGCGTGTTTTTTGTCTGTCTGACGATCGAACACTTCCGGTTGACCAGTGGGGCGACCTTTCCGATGTTTCGGATCTTCTTTTCGACCCTTGTTTACGCATTTCCCATTGTAGTGGCCGCGCTTGTGGCGGCATCGATCCACAGCGAAAAACAGGCTCTTAAAATCCCCGTCAGGCTCCTGCCTTTTGCGGTCGCTCTTGCGGGCCTGGCCGCGTTTTGTGCCTGGGCGTCCCGCGACCTGACCTCGACCGACGACACGATGTTATGGGGGTTGCCCTTTGTTTCGGTAATTGGGTGGGTGGCTGCGGTGTCGGTGTTCTTGCGTTTGCCGGATCGGCTGCAACGTCCAATCCCGTGGTTGACCACTGTGGGTCTTTTGACGGGCGTGGGGGCTTATATCGCCCATGGATGGCTTCCGGACTTGAATTCAATGTTGAAGTGGTGGCTTGTGATTTGGGTGACTTCGGTCATGGCCACGATTTCCGCCGCTAAATTCCGCCAACCTCGCTCGCAGCCTTTGTCGTGGGTGCCAAGCTTGGTCGTGGTTTTGGCTTTTGGGTTCTTCCAAAATATCCCGACCCGGTTCGGAGATTCACCGCCACGTAGTGCCTTAGGTTGGGCTATGACCGCTGTTTCGGTCGCTGACGACCGCGACCAAGATGGCTTTTTTGCAGAAAAAGCTGGGGGTACTGACTGTGACGATAAGGATGTGATCGCAAACCCCGCAAGCATTCGCAAGCCCTGTGATGATGGCCTTGAACTTAAAGCGGCCCCACGCACAAAAGGTCGCAATTCGGACCATGTTTTTATTTTCATTGTCGATGCCATGCGCGCTGACGTCTTGGAAGACCACGCCGATTTAATTCCGAATATTTCGGCACTCGCAAAGGAGTCCGTGGTTTTTGAGAATGCCTATTCGCCGGGCAACGCGACCCTGATGTCGTTGCCGTCGATGCTGACGGGCGTGACCCCCGTGGCCATGCAGGATGCGATGGTGCGGCCCGACCTGAAGATCCAGCATTACCAAGAAGGCCGGTGGATTTTTGACCTCGATGATCGGGCCTGCACCGGCATGGTTGTTCAGGCTCATTCTTATGCGGATTGGCTTTTTAAGGCGTATCCTAAACCCGAGGCCACTCTATTTTTTACGGATGAGACGCCCACGGGTCATGGCGCCCCGAACGCGGTTCCGCGTTTTAAAGATGCGCTAGATAAATGTGGCGACCGCCGAAAAACTTTTGTCGTTTATATCGACGATCCCCATATCGAAAACGACATGACCTACGCGTGCAAGGACGGCTCGCGCGGTGGATTTGAGTGTTATCTGGAAGAGATTTCGGTCGTCGACGAGGCCATCGGGCAGATGATTGCGGAGCTTCGCAGCCGGCCAAAAATGGACCGAACGACGATCATCATTACGTCTGATCACGGCGAGGCCTTTGGTGAACATCATCATGTGGCGCACGCCTCGAGTGTTTTTGAGGAACAAGTCCATGTCCCTTTGGTCATCAACCAACCCTGGCGCAAACCTCAGCGGGTCTCGGTGCCTGTGACGACTTTGGGATTGGCGGCTACGGTGGCTGACGAGACCTATGCGAATCGTCCAGACCAGTATTACCCAAGCCTCTTGCAGGCGGTCGAAACAGGAGCGTATCCCGCTCCGATTGCCTACAACTGGATTGGATTGGCCAAATTGGCCTGGACCGCGCCATCTGCCGCGCTGCGGGTGGGCGACCAGAAGGTGGTCTTGGATTTTGTGACGAATCGCGCCGTGATGTACGACCTCAAAAACGACCCTGACGAGCGCGTCGCTCTGCCGGCACCAGCTGAGTTGGTGGAACAGTTAAGGCAGACGCATGGAACGCTCGTCCGCGAGTCGCGTCGGAAAGACCCCTGAAAGTCTTTAGACTGGTTCGGTGATGCAAATTCCGCCGCAGTCGGCGCCGCCATTTTTGGGGTCACAATCGTCTGTGGGATCATCGACACAGGTCAGGCCGCCCTCGCAAGGAAGGCCTTGAACACCACCACAGAACTCGGCGGGCAGGCAGGTGTTTGGCTCAACGCACTTCCCATAACAAGATTCGACAATTTCGGGGACGAGTCCGCCGGGGCAACTCGGCTCCATGGTGCGGCAGGTCAAGAGGCTGCCGTCGCCGCATGTGAAGGGTAGCGCGCAGGTCGTTTCGTCGACACAGCGGCCGTAACAGTTGTTGACGACCGAAGCTGTATAACCGTCTGCGCATTGAGGCTCTGGAGCGCGGCATGTCAATTCGCTGCCGTCTCCACATCGCGCCGGAAACTCGCAGGTCTCAGCAACGACACAGCGGCCATAACATCCGTTGATGACTTCGATGACCGTTCCCGTGGGGCAAAGCGGTGGGACGACCTCGCAGGTTGCGATGCTACCATCCCCACATCCAGTCGCCTCGCACGTTGTTTCGGAGACACAGCGGCCATAACATCCTTCGACGATCTCGTGGATGAACCCTTCCGCACACGGCGTTGGCAAAGACTTGCACACGAGCGTGGAGCCATCCCCACAGGCTGACGTCACAGGCTCGCAGGTGGTGGGGTCGACACACTCCCCCCAACATTGGTTTACGACTTCGGCAATTAGGTCGTCAGGACATTCGGGAGGCAGTGCATTGCAGAGCACTTCTGAGCCATCTCCGCAGCCGGTCGTGGTCTGGTTATTTGTCGTGGTCTGATTATTCGTCGTGGTCTGATTATTTGTCGTGGTCTGATTATTCGTCGTGTTATTCGAATTATTGAGGTTGTTCGCATTATTGGACACCGAGGGCGTGTCGGCCCCACACGCACTCAGGAGCAACGCCGAAGCCAGAAGAGTAAATTTTATCATTTCAGTTCCTTTCGTAGATATTCGGTGATGCAAAGCCGGCCGAATTGTCGAAACAGACTCAGTCACCACTGTGACACCTTGGCGTTTATCAGTCCAAGATAGGCTGGCGCTCTCCAAAGATGCTGCCCTTTGAGAAGTTCGTGGGCCACTCCTATGCATGAAAGATGGCACGCAGTGAAGGACGATTATCCTGGGGGCGGTAGGAGTATCGGTCATACTCATGCGTGAAAAGGGGCTCGAAGCGAGCTCTGGGTTTTTGAGGGCAATTTCTAAGATACCCGTGGGACGATGGTTCTGGTGTCGGAAATCGTGGAGGTCGTTTGCCCAACCGCATCAGACAAAAAGTGTCTTGGGTTTTGTGACGAATCGCGGGCTGAGGTATGACATCAGAACAGACCTTGTACGCGTTAGTTTGCCGTTCATGTCGAGCCGGTGAGTGAGTTGACGCTGATGAGTCGAGTCGAAAGGAGCCCTGATGGTACGCGAGAGCCTGATACACCGAAAAACCTCCGAGACCGACATTCGCGTGAAGCTCACGCTTGGCGCGGGCAAATCCCATGTCTCGACCGGCATTGGGTTTTTGGATCATATGCTCGACGCCTTTGCCAAACATGGGCGATTTGCGCTCGAGCTGACCTGTGATGGCGACTTGCATATCGACGACCATCACACCGTGGAAGATTGTGCATTGGCCCTGGGGGCGGCGTTTGATGAAGCGCTGGGCGATCGTAAAGGTGTTCGTCGTTTTGCCCACGCCTATGCTCCACTTGATGAAGCGCTTGCCCGCGTCGTGATCGACCTGTCTGGCCGGCCCTCACCGAATATCGACCTGGGATTAAAACGCGAAATGTTGGGCGAGTTGTCCTGCGAAAATATTCCACATTTTTTTGAGTCGTTTGCGATGGCATGTCGCATGTCTTTGCATGTCGACATCTTGAAGGGCACCAACGACCATCATCGTGCCGAAGCTGCTTTTAAGGCATTTGCGTTGGCGATGCGGGATGCCGTAGAAATCGTGTCCAATGAAATCCCGAGCACAAAAGGCGTTCTATGAAGGTGGCGATTGTCTCCACCGGCATCGCGAATATTGCCTCGGTTCAAGCGGCTTTTAAGCGATTAAATGTGGATTCTTTTTTGACTGCAGATGCCGACGAAGTCCGTCATGCCGGCCACGTGATGCTGCCCGGCGTGGGTGCATTTGGCCCCGGCATGGCGAAGCTACGTGAACACGGTTTGGACGAGGCATTGCAGGAACGCGCGGCCAACGATATGCCGCTGATGGCGATATGTCTGGGTCTGCAGCTTTTAGGCGTATCTTCCGAGGAAACGCCCGGTGTGATCGGCCTAAAGATCCATTCGTCGTCGGCCCATCGTTTTTCTGAAGACGTGCGGGTTCCGCATTTTGGCTGGAACGAGGTTGTCCCCGACGAGGGCATGCGGTTTATCCAACGCGGTTTTGCCTATTTTGCGAATTCGTTTCGGCTAACTGAAGCGCCTGAAGGCTGGAAGGTCGGCTGGACCCAATACGACGGTCGCTTCCCGGCCGCCATCGAGCGCGGCAACGTGCTCGCCTGCCAATTCCACCCAGAGCTTTCGGGCGAATGGGGCTTGGAGCTTATGAGAAGGTGGACTTCATGCTGACAGTACGTGTGATTCCTTGCCTTGATGTAAGCCATGGCCGAGTGGTGAAGGGCGTTCGTTTTCAAGGGCTTCGTGATACCGGAGACCCTGCTGAATTGGCCGAAATGTACGAGGCTCAGGGCGCCGACGAATTGGTTTTTCTGGATGTGTCTGCGACGCATGAAGGGCGAGACACGCAGCTGGAGACGGTGCGCCGAGTGCGTGAGCGAGTCTCGATCCCGATTACAGTCGGGGGAGGGGTTCGTACGGCCGACGATGCTCGGTATTTGTTAGAGGCCGGCGCCGATAAAGTCGCAATGAATACCGCGGCTGTTTTAAGGCCCGAATTAATTCGAGAAATTTCGGAACGATTTGGTCGGCAATGCGCCGTGGTGGCCGTGGACGCCAAACACACGACCCCCGACGCCTGGGATGTCGTGATTTCTGGCGGTCGGAAATCGACCGGGAAAGACGCGTTAGAATGGCTGACACTGGCCGAAGAGCTGGGCGCAGGAGAAATCTTGCTGACCTCGTGGGATCGCGACGGAACACGTTCGGGTTACGACCTTGAATTGCTGCAGGCGGCGTCTGATGCCGTCCGTGTGCCCATCATCGCGTCTGGCGGTGCCAATTCCGCCGCGCACCTATTCGAAGCCCTCGAGCACGGCGCCAGTGCGGTTTTGGCCGCATCGATCTTTCATGACGGCGACATGACGGTGCGCGACGTTAAGACTGAGTTGCGAGGACTTGGGGTGCACGTTCGGCTTTGAGGTATGGCCGGTAGCCAACTAATTTTCAAAAGAATAAAGGGAGCGTCGGCGATGCCTATTCTCGGACTCCGAGTGCGACCAGGCGCCCCGTAAGCTGACTTCGGTTGATACCCAGAGTACCTGTCGTCGAAAGGGTGTAGTGGACTGCATGGTCGCCCGGAACGAGAGGTTGAAAGATAACATCGAACGAAAGATCATCTCCGGGTGCCAGAATGACGGGCGTCACAACTTCTGAGAAAGTGAAGTCACTCGAATAGTTGGGGTTGCCGTTTGGTGAATGACTGAAATCAGTCACGTGGATCTCCACGATCTCAGAGCAGTTCGTTAACGTGACGGTCGTCGTGTAGGTTTCGCCAACTACCGTCCCCTCGAGCAGACCGCTCATGCGGTCGAAGACACCACATAGCTCATTTGCGAGGAGCTTCGCCTCGGCGATTGGCGAACTCGGATCGTCAGACGTAACTCGAACTGTTCCAATTCTCTCTGTCGATGTACTCGGTGTTAGATGGATATTGAGTGTAACTGTCTGATCTTGCGCAATAATTAAGGGTAATTCAACGTCTTCCATCTCAAAGTCCGCTCCCTCGATCTCAATCTCTGAAATCGTCAGTTCGGTTCCTCCATTCCAGATTTCCAGTGGCATGGTTTTGGTCGTCCCAGCAGCAACCTCTCCAAAATCTAGCGAACTCTTCACATAGATATTGGGCTGGGTTGGAACCTGAATATGGTTTTCGTTGTTTGAGTCCAAATTGTTTTCGTTGTTCGAATTGTTTTCGTTGTTCGAGCCTGAATTCGTTGAGTTCGTAGTGTTATTTAGTGTGTTTTGTGCATTGTTTTGGGAATCTTCGTCCACGTCGTTCGTAGAGCCACAACCAAGAGAAAACGCCAATAACCCAATAAGAAATCTATTCACTTTGAACCCCTCATCGGTGTTGTGTGACGAGACGATAGCGAAGTGGTTATCGTCGTTCAAGCTTTCCAAACCGATTGTAGCACATCGGGCGATTCCCCCATGCTACCTAGATGAGAGCTAGTTGTAAGAACGCCATCTGGGGAGATTTAGGGTTTTTGAAACCGAGCTTTTTTAGTGAATTTGTACCGGACTTTTTTTGCGCTGAACGTGGGTAGGAATGTTCATCGGTACAGCAATTTAAATATCCATCACCTTTGTTCTTTTTTGGCAATTATTGGTCGCCTGGACCGTGTCGTCGGTAAAGGCGCGAGTAGATTTCCATACCATCATATAATGCGGTTTCGCCTGACGATTGAATTTCTTCAATCTGGTCAAACACCCACGTCACAAGATTCCCATCTTCATTGTGATAGCTCGTCTGGTTTCCTCGTCCAATCGCTTCAGCCTTCGGCCCAACGTCGTCAGCTGTTTCACCGAAGACCAAGTACACGACCCATTCGTAAAGTGCGTCGGGCTGTTCTTCGCCGTCGATGAGGCTGTGAAACCGAGCACGAACTGAAAACCATTCCATTGAATCATCCTACCACGGCGCTGAAGTATTCGATGTGACATACAAATAGCATCTTGGTGGCCTTTTGGGTCATATAAGTCGGCTTTTTAATGCATAAATTGTCGCAGCGAGGTTAGCAATATACACGGGTGTCGCCGCTGCGTAATTAAGGACATTAGTTTCGCCGCGTTGAGCGTAGATGCCCAATGAGGCTTACGCATAGGACCAGTGCCGCCATTGCTCCCAATATTTTGGCTTGAAACTCTGAACCCAAGGCCCCTTCAAGAGACCACGGGGTGACCCCGATACGGTCGCTGCATGGATCTTTTGGGCCCACATCAAAACGCAGACAATGTTCTCCTGCGGTATCAATTTCGAGGAACACATCATCTATTTCGGATACATACCAAGTGTTTTTTCCGCCTGCGTCGCTGATAGGAATGCCGTCCAGATGGATTCGGACTTCGTCGTTACAGGTGGGTTCATCTTCGTGTTGGCGCGCGTATACCCGCATTCCACCGTCGTAGAACCAGTGACAAATCTGTGCTCGTCCATCGGCAGAAACATCGGTTTCGAAACGGTTGTAAGCGGATTGATACGCTCCCAAAGCGTAAACCGCTGATGCCAGAAAAAGGAAGAGTGCCAACAGTGCAAAATACCTCCATTTCATGCTGACTTGTCCTTTGTTTTTTCTATTAAGGATGACGCGGACCTCAGACTTAGTGGGCCCAGACCATGTCCGTAACAACAATTTCCTGACAAGTTATGCCGACCATGGGTGGTCTCTCGACAGTTATCGGGACCAAACGCGCGAATTTCATGACGAGAGCTTGATTGAGAGGCCCACCGGTCGACACACGATAGCAGCGTAAATGGCATTTTGGCGCGTGCTGGAGGCAACCCATGCTTGATTCGGATTCGGAGCTGGGCCGGACTTGGTGTGCAGGTCGTGTTCGGCCAGGTCAATGAAGTCCTCGACTCATATGTCGGTAGGAAGTTTGAATTTTGGGGTGTTTTCGACGTATGAACGCTCGCGCGTTAATGAAATTAATTCTGGAGATGAACTTGAAGTCACATATATCAAAGGTTGCCAAGGTGCGTTGGGTGGGAACGTTGTTGGTTTGCGTTTGGATCGGCGGCGGTTGCGAGGCTCCCGCCAAGGCACCGCAACCAGCCACTTCGCCGGCTCCTGCAGCCATGGGTACCTGTGGCAATGAGGATGCCATGGCGTGTTTCATCACGGCCATACAAAACAAGGATATTGAGAAACTTGAGGGCAGTTGTTCGGTGGGAAACGGCTTGGCTTGTCGGACCCTGGGCAAACGCGCGATGGAAGACCTGCTCGGCTTGCCGTCACTTGGAAAGCGGGATCAGCAAGCTGCAGTTGGTTACTTTGAGCGCGGGTGCACCGCGGGCAACGGCGCGAGCTGCGGTGAAGCGGCCCGCATGTACACCAACGAGGGGTCTCCCGTTGCGGTGGATAAGGCTAAGGCCGATGCATTGTGGAAAAAAGGTTGCGAAGCCGGGGACATCGAGTCGTGCCTTAGGGGCGCCGAATCGCAGGCGACGATGGGCGAAGAGGGCAAGAAGAGAGCGAGCTCCTTGTTGACCGCGTTGGTTGCGCTTCGAAACGGTCCCGCCTGGTCTTTCGAAACGTTTTCAGGCGAGGTTCCGGCAGAAAGTGAAGCGGTCGCGCGACCACTTTTCACGAACTTGGCGCTTTACTCATCCGACCAAGATACGGCGTTGATGCATAATCAGCAGGGGTGCGAAGAGGGCGAAGGCATCGCATGTGGCCGGGCCGGGGCGGTCATGATGGCCCAGGCAACCGATGAACCCGGACGTGAGGCGGCTCGTGCCATCCTGCGTCGCGGCTGTACGGCGTTTCATTCACCGTCCTCGTGCGTGAGTCTCGTTGCGATGGAGCAACGTCAATTGACCCCTGCAGTTTTGGAGGAGAACCGTGGATATCTGACGTCTGCGTGTGTCACCAGTGAGCTCGCGTGTGAACTGCTTGGCGATATGCTGAACGCCATGGGTGACGTAACAGGTGCTCAGCAGCGATATGCCGGGGCGTGCCGGGGCGGACGTCAGAGCGCGTGCGCAAAACAGAAGTAATGGTCGTTCGTCTTTGGCCAGGGACGCTGATTAGAGTTTAATTTATTTAAATATCAGAATCGCAGCCAGGCTGGAGCCTGGCGGACCGGTCGCAGCCTGCAGGACCAGTCGTAGTCGGGCGCACCGTTCACACTGGGAGGATGCCCCAATCCACGACCGGGTTTTTGGACGGTCCGCTATGGGTGGTTTTTGGAGCCGAAAGACCGAGTGAGTGAATCAGGTCGGTCAATTCCATCGCGGCCTCGCCTGCCGTTTGAGGCCGGTCTTTGGGGTCTTTCGAAAGTAATTTAAGAATAAATTCTTCGATCTCGGCTGGAACGTCTTTTACGGTTTTGCGAACTTTGGGTGGGGCTTGTGTTAAGTGGGCCATTCCAATCTGGGTGTCGTTTGCGCCCGGAAATGGGTAGTGACTGGTCAATAATTCGTAAATAATGCAGCCCAACGCGTAGAGGTCAGTCCGCCCGTCCAATGGCTCGCCTTTTAATGATTCTGGTGCCATGTAGGGCAGGGTGCCCGGCATCGTGCCCGTCTTTGTGAGTTTGGTGTCGGTGTCACGAACAAATGCCAGCCCGAAGTCCAGAATCTTGACGCCAACGCCGCCATTTTCTGGAAAGACCATGATATTTGCGGGCTTTAAATCGCGATGAACAATATTTTGGTTATGGGCAGCAGCAAGGCCAAGGCAGACGTCTCGGGCGACATGGACCACCAAATCGACGCTCATGCGGCCGCGTGACGGAAAACGATGCAGACTGTCGCCCATCACCAGATCCATCACCATGTAGGGCGTGCCGGTTTTGTCTTCGAACCCAAAATCCAGCAGCTCCACGATATTGGGATGTTCGAGTCGATTGAGGGTGGTGACTTCGCGCATGAAACGTTCGCGGGCCTGCATGCTAGGGTCGAGGTCCATCACCAGTTTGAGCGCGACATAAGGGCCTTTGCCCTCTTGAGCTACGTACACTTCGCCCATCGTGCCCGAACCGACCGGTCCAAGCAGTTTGTATCGGCCGTCCACAACCTCGCCGACTCGGGATTTCTGCGTCATCGTATTCTCGCTATCTGAAAAGCTTTCTGCGCCCATGATAGCGTTGGGAGCGCCTAAAACACATGCGAAAAATTTATGCGGGCGGATGCCTGCGTTTGCGGTCGTCGTGGAGGCCATAAGGCCTGGCTACCGGTCGCAGTGCAGGCCATCGGGCCTGTATTTAGGGTAGGCATCTTGTTCAGGTCTTGGCGTTGCCGGGGCGTCGCGTCACCTTCAGCGCTTTGGCGTCCAAGTTTCGATCGACGTCTTCCAGTCGGCCGCCGGCTCGTGCAAGGGCCACGCAGGCAAAATACAGCAGGTCTGCGGTCTCCCAGGCCGCATCGTCGGCAGAATTAGTCTCCGCCAATTCTTGAGCTTCCTCGACCAGTTTTTTGGAAAGTAATTCAGGGTCATCAAATAATCGACGAGTGTACGAGCCAGCAGGGGCGTCGTTTAGACGCTGTAGGACCGTTTTGAAGGTCGAATCTAGACCTTTGATATCGCCCCAGCATGTGTCGGTTTTTAGATGGCAAAAACCCACGCCTTTTTGGCGCACAGTGAAGCGAATCGTATCGCGGTCACAATCGAGATCGATGGCCAGCAGGTCTTGTGTGTCGCCCGATGACTCGCCTTTAATCCATAAGCCACGGTTGCGGCTATGATAGACGCCAGCACATCGGCTCACGGCCTCGCGCATGCTTTCGAGGTCGGAATACGCAAGGCCTAAAGCGACCCCACGAGAGTCGCAGACGACCGTCGGCCAAAGGCCATCGGGACGGTCTGATTTGAGCGGGGCGCAGATGGCGTCGGCCAGATTCATGGTCTCTTTATAGAGGGCCATGCCGACCTGCGCGTCGATGCCTAGTCGGTCGAGTTCGGCGATTTCTTCGACGGTGGTGACTCCGCCAGCAATGGTCAGGGCGCAGTCGCCGGCGGCTTCTTTGAGTTCACGAACCCGTCCCATATCGGTACCGGCCATGCGGCCTTCACGTTCGACAAAGGTTACTAAAAAACCGCCGACATAAGGTCGTAATTCATGCATTCGGTCGACGATATTGGCACCCGTTTTGGTGCGCCACCCGTCGACAACGACTTCGCCGTCGACCGCGTCCAGAGCCGCAATCACACGTTCACGTGGTAATTGTGAAAGTATTTCTGGATGGGCGGCGGTTCCCAAAATAATTCGGTGTGCACCGTGGTCGAGCCAGAATTTAGCGCGTTCGACCGAACGAATTCCGCCACCGACACGGCATCGCGCCAATTTAAGAAGATCGATGATCGTGGATTCGTTATCGCCTTGCGCCAAGGCCGCATCCAAGTCGATCACTGCAACATCACCCGCCAGCCGGAATTTCAGCGCGATGGGGCGAGGGTCACCCGCTTCGATTTCAAGCTCTTTGCCGCCAACGAGTTGAACGGCATGGCCGCCCATAAGGTCGATACTTGGTACGATCATCAGGGTCTCCTACATAGAACCGGTCAATATCATCACAACCACAACAACGGCGGCTGCCAGGCGCCACCACGCGAATACACCAAGGCCGTGTTTCGACAGCCACGTCACCATCCAGCGCACCGCTAAAACGGCCGAAAACCAAGATGCCATCACGCCCACAATAAGGGCTTCGGGGCCATAAGCTGTGAGCATTGTCGGGCCGTGCTGCAACGTCTTATAGGCGGTGGCTGCACCCAGGGTAATCACGCCCAATAGAAATGAAAACTCGACCGCCGCCACAAGGGATAGACCGGCGAGCAGGCCGCCCATGATGGTGGCGAGGCTGCGGCTGGTGCCGGGCCACATGGCCAAACATTGGATGAAACCGATCATCAGCGCGTGTTTCCAAGTCATGGACTCGATGCCAAAACCTTCGCGTTTGGCTTGCCATTTTCCGGTGGCCAAAATCACAATCGCGCCGACCGTCCACGCAATAACGATCGGCCAGGGGCCAAAAAGAAGTTCTTCGATTTTATCGTCAAAGAGCAGCCCAAAAACCGCGGCGGGAAGAAACGCGACGATGAGATTAATCGCGAGCTTCAGGCCTTCTGGGTTCTTGCCCAAAAAGCCCATAATCATGTCGCGCACGCGGATTCGATACACGCCTAGGACCGCCAGAATGGCGCCGGCTTGAATCACGATGGCAAACGCGTTGGATTGGTCGGTCTGTTCGATGCCAAGCAAGCGCTGAGCAATCAAAAGATGAGCCGTAGAGCTGACCGGAAGGTATTCGGTCAATCCTTCCACGATCCCCAGAATTATCGCATCTAAAAATGTCATCGGGCCTGCTCGTTAAGTCCGCCACGATATAGCGCGCAGAACGGGCTTGGGGAAGTGCGCGTTTAGTCTGGGGTTAAGGGGTTACCTTGACGATCGGCTTGTGTTTATAGGACGGTAAACGCATCAAATTCGCATGGGTCAGGGAATCTGGGGAGGAGTCTACGAATGAAGAAATTGGCGTCGTTGGTGCTGCTTTTATTTTTTGTTGGGTGTTCGGACGATCCGCAGGACCCGATTTTATCATCCGATACAGGTACGACTCAAAACGATGCGGGCGCCGAGGATGCCTGCGTCGCCGAGACGGACGAAGCGATGTGTGCTCGTCTTGAATACGTCTGTGGGACTCTAAGCGGCGACGATAACTGTGGAAAGGCTCGTGTCGTCGACGTTTGTGGAACGACCGCTTGCGCGGAGTTCACCACATGTGGCGGCGCCGGGGTCCTAGGCGCCTGTGGGTGTTCGCCGGAGACCGACGCTGAACTTTGCACGGCCGCCGTGGCGGAATGTGGTCCGTTAAATGCCGTGGATCGATGTGGAGAGGCCCGAGTGGTTGCAAGCTGCGGCGATGAAGCGACCGTCTGTGAGGCCGCGGAAACGTGCGGAGGCGCCGGGGAGCTCGGCGTGTGCGGCTGCCTTGAGACCGACGCTGAGATGTGTGCCCGCGTCGGATACATCTGCGGTGAGCTTGTTGGAGTCGACAAGTGCGGCGTGGCTCGAACGGTAGGTAGCTGCGGTGACGAAGCAGTCGTTTGTGCCGAATTCGGAACCTGCGGTGGCGCCGGAGTTGCTGGCGAATGTGGCTGCACTCCAAAAACTGATGTGCAGCTCTGTGCGGAAAATAACTATTTGTGCGGAATTCTCGAAACCGTCGACAATTGTGGAACGGCTCGCACGGTCAGGTGCACGCCAGATTGCATATGCGGCGATAATGTCTGCGGGTCCCCCTCCGAAACTCCGTTCAACTGTCCAGCGGACTGCCCTACGTGATGTGAAGTTTGGATTGAAGTGAAGCCGGCAGCGACGTCGCCCGAGCGCGCGAAAAGAGCCGGTCAGGCCGTTACGCCGAGGGCCCGAACCTTGACGAAACGCGTGTATTTATGGGAGTGTCGACGAATTGCATCCGTGTTGTCCGAGCGGCGTCTATCGGTGAGCTGGCTAGGGAATTGGGAAGGAGTTTACGAATGAAAATTTTCGCGTCATTGCTTTTGCTTTTGTCTTTTGTGGGTTGTTCCGACGACTCGAAGAGCAACGGCGTACCTCAGATTTTTGTTCAGCCTGATGTTGGCAGCACCAATAATGCGGACGGCGGCGATACCGACACCGATGCCGGCAATGACGTTGACGTCATCGAATGCGTTGCGGAGACCGACGCCGAAATGTGCGCTCGCCTCGAGTACGTCTGTGGTTCATTGAATGCTGACGACAACTGCGGCGTTTATCGAGAGATCGGCAGCTGCGGTGATGAAGCGACTGTGTGCGGAGACTATGCGACCTGCGGCGGGGCCGGGGTGCCTGGTGTCTGCGGTTGTACGCCAGAAAGTGATGACGAGCTTTGCCTCCGAAGTAATATCGAATGCGGCGAACTTCAGGCCAGCGATAATTGTGGTGTTTCGCGGACCGTTGCCAGCTGTGGTGACGAAGCGAATGTTTGCACCATTTATGAAACGTGCGGCGGCGCTGGAGAGCCTGGTGTCTGCGGTTGCATCCCTGAAACGGATACCGAACTTTGCGACATGAACGGGGCCGAGTGTGGTTCGTTGAGCGTCACGGACAGTTGTGGTCAGGTTCGCGACATCGCCAGCTGTGGGGATGAAGCGACCGTCTGTTCGCCATTCGAAACCTGCGGTGGCGACGGAGACCCCGGTGTCTGCGGTTGCGCGAGCGAAACCGACGCTGAGATGTGTGCCAGAAGTGCATATGAGTGCGGCGAGCTGGTCGGAACAGATAATTGCGGAGTGGCACGCACGATTGCCAGCTGTGGTGACGAAGCGACCGCCTGTTCACAATTTGAAACCTGTGGTGGCGACGGCGTGCCCGGTGCATGCGGTTGTGCGGCAAAAACAGACGTTCAGCTTTGCCAAGAAAATACTTACGAGTGCGGTTCGTTGCAGGTCGTCGATAATTGCGGAACGGATCGGACGATTGCCAGTTGTGGAGCCGGGTGTTCGATGCCCGAAACCTGCGGTGGCGAAGGTACACCGGGACAATGTGGTTGTACGTCGGATGCGGATGCGGTGATTTGTGCCAGCAATAGCGCGGAATGCGGAATCGCAAACCTGACCGATAATTGCAATATTACGCGTGACATCGACTGCGGCGACGCCTCGGTGGTCTGCACCTCGTACGACACGTGCGGCGGCGCCGGAACGGCCAATGAGTGCGGTTGCACGCCGACCACCTGTGTTGGAGAGGGAATCCTCTGTGGAACCTTTGATGACGGCTGCGGCGGGACACTCATGTGTGATTCGTTCTGCGTCGAAGAGCTCAAGGCTGGCGCCACACATGTTTGTGCGGTGGGATCAGGTCGTGTGAAATGCTGGGGCAAAAACGAAAAAGGCCAAGTCGGCAATAATACGACGGCCCAACAGAATAACCCTGTGAACGTACTCGGGCTGCCTACGGTGACGTCGGTGGCCCCAGGCGGCGCTCATACGTGTGTGTTGACGACCGCAGGTTCGGTTTTGTGCTGGGGCGGAAATAATGTCGGCCAATTGGGGGTCGGAACGACCGTGGACAATTTGCAACCAGGAAGCCCTGCAATCATCGCTGGCGCGACTCAGGTTGTGTCAGGGGAAAATCACTCGTGTGCCTTGGTCAACGGCGGCGTGAAGTGCTGGGGCTCGAACACCTATGGCAAGATTGGCAACAGCCTCTTAAATATCGGAACCAACGCAGCCATCGCTTACTCGGTGGATAATCTGCAGACCGGAGTCGTCGAACTGGCTGCGGGTGAAAACCACACATGCGCTCGAAAGGGTGACGGAACGGTGTGGTGTTGGGGACGAAATCAGTACGGCCAAGTTGGTTCTTTGCAGCTGAATGCCGAGCTGCCCATCAATGCATACGGCTACAATAATGCCCTTACACTGGACGCAAATACGCAGGAGAATTCACCGGTTATGGTCGCGGGAATCACCGGTGCGACACAACTGACCGCAGGCCGAGATTTCTCGTGTGCCATCGACAGTGCAGACGCTGTGTGGTGTTGGGGAGCGATGACTCGCCCTTCGACGTCGACCACGACATGCCCTGTGGCGACAGGCTATTTTGACAATAACGGGTTGCCGATTACCAAGAATGGTGCGGTGTGTTCATTGATGCCAGCATCGGCTGTGACCTATCCGGTGACCAAATATGGCAGGGTCACGAAAGCGACCACCATTGATTGTCCCAACGGCGACGAATGCGGAACAGACGAGTTTTGCGGCACCAACAGTAAATGCCAATACTACGAGTACCCAATTTCGACCGTGTACGTCGACCGAGCCGCATTCAGCCCAGTGTTGATGGGGCACACCTCGGCAGCCTACGAATTCGGCGCTGGGGCCAACCATATTTGTGCGGTCGTGGAACAACCTGATTTGATGCAGAGCAACGTTCAGTGCATGGGGCTGAACACGTATGGCCAGCTTGGAGACGGGACCAATAATGATTGGACCATCCCGGTGCCGGTTTATTATGACTTGGACGACAAGGTGGTTCGCGCTCAATTGGTCACCGCGGGCGATAACTTCTCTTGTGCTCTCATCGAAGATGCCAACGTGCAGTGCTGGGGCAGCAACGCAGCGGGTCAGATCGGGAATACCGCCCTGATTCGCGACGAGACCTACCGTCCGTTCAACGTGAAGCTCGACAACCAACCCTGAGTCGGCTTTTCGCTCGCTTTTTGACGGTGGTCCTGATGGCCACCGTTTTTTTTTCCAAATTTCAGGGATATGCTCAGGTCGAGGTCACGCCGATGATGGGAATGCGTGGCGCTCTTTGTGAGTTTCGGCTAATCTTCGCCGCCGGAGACGCCTGATGACCTCAATGCTACCTAAACCACCCGCTTCAACGAGCTATCGAGTCCGCGAATTCGAGATTTCGCCCGCCGCATCGCTTGCGCCCATGGAGGGCGTGACCGACGTGGTGTTTCGGCGTTTGATTCGAGAGATTGGCGGGGCTGGTTTGACGTACACCGAGTTTTTGCCCTCCAAAGCGATCGTCGGGAATGCAGATAAGGTTCTGAACTCCTGCACGTTCGATCCCGACGAAGATCCTATCGCGATTCAGATCTACGGGCGTGACCCCGAAGTCATGGCCGAGGCGGCGCAGATTGTTCAGGATCTGGGCGCGACGATCGTCGATATCAATATGGGATGCCCTGCCAAAAAAGTGTGCGCGAATTCCGGCGGATCTGGACTTATGCGTGAGCCCGAAGTCGCGCTTGCCATCGTGCAGGCCGTGCGCAGAGTGGTGACGGTTCCGTTGACCGTAAAAATGAGATCTGGTTACGATTTAAATTCCAGAAATGGTGCCACGTTGGCGTATCAGTTTCAGGAGGAGGGCGTCGATGCGGTGACATTCCATTGGCGTACAAAAATGGACCTTTACGCGGGTGAACGCGACGTGTCGGTGATCAAGGATGCCGTGGAGCGTCTGTCAATTCCCGTAGTCGCCAACGGTGACATCATCGACGTCGAAACCGCGCACCAAATGTTTGTTGATACCGGGTGTGCCGGCGTGATGGTTGGGCGCGGCGCGGTTCGTGACCCTTGGCTGCTCCTGAAGCTCAAGCGGTGGATGGAAGGTGGCGAACAACCTGTGATCGATGCGCAGGAGCGCAAGCGGGTCTTGCTGCGCTATCACCAAATGATTTTGGACACGGTTGGCTCGGAAAGGCTCGCATTAAATCGTCTGAAAATGGTGACTAAATACTTTTTTGAGCCGACCGATGATGCACAGGTTTTTCGTAAAGCTGTACTTCGGTCGCAGACGCCTGAAGAAGCTTTAGACAATATTCATAAGCATTTCGACGGTGTCGAAAGTGCGCGCCTCTCGGCTTAAATGCACGCTGGCACTGGTTGAAGAATAAGGACCCCCATGTTGAAAATCATCGGTATCGAAGAAGTTCCGTCGTCGAATCGTGATCCCGTGGACGCCGAGACTTTGGCTGGCGCAGCAAAAATCATTTCGGCCGTTCGCGCCGAGGGCGATATCGCATTGCATCGTTTTTCCGAAAACTTTGGCGATCTGAAAGCCGGCGAGAATTTGATCATTTCGGCCGAGGCGTGCAAAGCGGCATTTGATGGGTTGCCCGCAGAAGATCAAGCGCTGCTGGAACGCACGGCAGAAAGGATCCGCCGTTTTGCGACCGCTCAGCGACGTTCGATGTCGCCCATGCAAATCGAGATTCCGGGCGGACATGCCGGGCACGATATCTCGCCGATGGATGTCGCGGGGTGTTACGCCCCTGGCGGTCGGTTTCCGTTGCCATCTTCCGTGTTGATGACCGTCGTGACGGCCAAGGCCGCAGGTGTTGTCAAAGTGGTCGTGGCATCGCCCAAACCTACCGCCATGACGCTGGCAGCCGCACACGTGGCGGGTGCCGACTTGTTTCTGGCAGCCGGCGGGGCTCAGGCCATCGCTGCAATGGCCTATGGAACCGCGTCCGTGCCCGCATGCGATGTGATCGTTGGACCGGGCAATCGCTGGGTGACCGCCGCTAAACAGCTTGTGAGCGGCCGTGTTGCCATCGACATGTTGGCCGGCCCGAGTGAATTGGTCGTGTTTGCCGACGATGGTGCGGATGCCACGACGATCGCCGCGGATCTATTGGCGCAAGCCGAACACGATACCGATGCGGTTCCGATTCTGGTGACCACGTCTCCACGTTTGATCGACGCGGTGAACCTGGAATTGGCGACGCAGCTTGAAGAACTGCCGACAAAGGCGACCGCGCGAGAAGCCCTGAAAAATGGCTATGCAGTTGCGGTTCAGACCATTCTACATGGCATCGAAGCCTGCAATCGCATTGCTCCAGAACACCTCGAGGTCATGGTCCAAGACGCTGGGAAGGTGTCGAGGCAAGTGCGGCATTATGGCGGATTATTTATCGGGGCCCACGCAGCGGAAGTGTTAGGGGATTATGGGATGGGCCCAAATCATGTGCTGCCAACAGGCGGTACGGCCCGGTACACCGGTGGTCTTTCGGTTGCGACCTTCTTGCGCATTCGAACATGGATGCGTGTAGACCACCTGGAAGCCGCTCAGGATGTCGTCGCGGACGCAGTGGCGCTCGCCCGTCATGAAGGCCTTGAAGGACATGCACGCTCGGCGCAGCGACGACTACTGCAGCCGGAGCGTGACGACATTGGTGAGTAGTTGCTGAAGGTTCTGGCCACGGTCCTCGGGAATCGGCCATTTGTTGCCGGTTCTTATGTCTTCGAGCTGGCCCTCGCTTGTCGAGAACTCAATCAGCCCATCAAGGCTCGGTTCCGTTCCACGTTGCGCAATCGCTTTTGCAAGCGCCTGAGCATCCTGGTGCCCACCGTCTACGAATTGAGCCTGAACCAGTGCGTGCTGGCCAGATGAGGCCGGCCGTGGCGTCCAAATATAGCCGGACAGGCTCGAAAATACTGAGGCCGAACCAGGAGTGTCCGACGAGACGGCAAACGCCGCGATCGTCCGGAGGTCGAGCTTCGAATCAAAGGGCTTCCATCCGTCGTGGAGCTCCACGGCCAAGACGGCTTCGATATCAAACGCCGCTGCAATGACAAGAAGCCAACGCAACCATCGTTGCAGGTCTTCTGCAACCGGTCCGGATAGACCTCTTAAGATCAACGTCGCTCCGGTAGAATTCTTGGCTACACAGTCCACCTGTTGGACGATCCACACCAGTTCTTGTTGAATTTCGCGAAGAATTTTCTGAAGCCGATGGGTTCGCGTTTTATTCTCGCCGCCCACGGAGATGAATTCGCCGGTTCCCCTGGGATCTTGCAGGCCGATAAGCCGTTTTTCGAGCTGGTCGAGCTGTTTAATGATGTGTTCGCGCTGGCGCAAACCTTCGGCGACATCGGCCTGCCAACCCTTTTGTCCGCTCTGATTAATTTGTGTAAGTAATTCGTCGTATTCGGATTGAACCTTCACAAATCGCGGATCGTTTTGCATGGCTTCAACGCGGTTCAGCGCGACCTCAAGGGCCAAAGTAATCGCTGCATCCGATGAAATATCTTCGAGTTTTTTCGGAGTTTGCGGTGCTAACTCCAGGTTCTGCAGGTCGAACCGAACCCCGTCATCTGCAGGCGACATCAGGACGCGCGTGATGCCGGTCGGTTTGGTGGTGTGGTCGACCAGGCGTTCGGCCAGCGGTGCGATGAGCAAGCGCTCAACGCGGTGGGCCAGGGTTCTTGCGCCATAACGAGGGTCGACGGATTTTTCTGCCAAATAGTCGATGAGTTTTTCATCGACATCGACCATCACCTGCGCCTGCCTTAAACCTCTGCGTTCGAGCAGACTTTGAAGGGTTCGACGGGCGATTCGCCGCAGCGCCTCTTTACCCAAGGGGCGGAAGGGGACGACGGCATCAATTCGATTAAATAATTCGGGTCTAAAAAAGTCTTCTGCGGCCCGTCGATAATGAAGCAATCGATCCCGGTCCGTTGCGTCGCTGAATCCCAACCAACGGTCTTCCGAATTCGCGCCAAGGTTTGAGGTGAGGATGACGATGCAATTTCGGAAATCCACCATTCGGCCAGCAGCGTCGGTAAGCCTGCCGTCTCCTAAAACCTGCAGAAGAAGGTCCAGCACCAGAGGATGGGCTTTTTCGATTTCATCAAAAAGTAAGACACAATACGGCTGAAGTCTGACTTTGCTTGTGAGCTCACCGTCTGGGTTGCGCGGGGTGCCGATCAAGCGCGTCAGCGCCATCGACTCCGAAAACTCGGACATGTCGAAACGCACCATTCGGTCGACTGAACCGAACAAATCCACCGAAAGCGCTCGCGCTGTCTCGGTCTTTCCGACGCCACTTGGCCCGATAAATAGAAAGGATCCCAGCGGCTTTCCAGGGTCCGAGAGGCCCTGTTCAATCGTCGTGACCAACGAGGTGACGGCGTTGACTGAATCCGGCTGCCCAAAGACGTGGTTTTCGTAATGGGCTCGAATCGCCGAAGAAGCTCTGCCCGTGCCGGGTCTCAAGATCGAGATTGGAAGTCCGGTCTGTCGGTGCACGACCCGTGCGACGGTATCCGGCGTGATGCGGACTTCTTGCAACGTTTCGTCGTCGTTCAGGGTACGCAGAGCGTCGTATTGGCATTGTTTGATCAGTCGGACGGCTTTTCCCGGAAACGCATCGCCATGGAAAAAACGACGACCCAATTCCAAGACCGTTTCGACCGCATCCGCTGTGTATCGAACGGCGTGGTGGCCCTCAATGTCGCGAATCAATTCACTCAGAACCGAAAGCGTGTCTCTGGGCGATAATTCCGGCACTTGAATTCGTCGGAATTTATCGACAAAACCGGGTGCCATACTGCGGGCGAGCGCCCAGGTTTCTTCGGTCGCCTCGGCAATGATCGAAAACTGATCCTGTTCAAGATACGGCTCGATGAAACGGGCCACGTTTGAATCCCCGTGGCTGGTGCGGCCCGCCCGAACGGTGCCCAGAAGATCTTCGATGAAGAGCACGTCGGTTCGGTCAGAAAGCTCGCGACACAGCGCTTCAACCCGCTGTTCCCACTGACCAATAATGCTCATGCCTGCGATGATTCGGTCGCCACTGGTTTGCCAGATGTCTCGTCGACCTTGGTAAGCCTGATGTTGCTGGTAACCACGTTTGGCGGCCTCATGAATGATGGCGGTTTTTCCCACACCAGGCGGTCCGACAAGGCAAATATTCCCCGGCCGAGCGCTCATCAAAGCATCAACTAATTCGCCAACTAATTTATCACGCCCATAGGCTGGCGGCAGAGAATCGTCTTCGGCTCGATGCGAAAGATTGGTGCTGACCTGCTGCAAAATCGTCGGGCGAGTGAGTCTTCCCTCGTCCGCAGGGGTGTTTTTTGCTTCGTCAAAAGACGGGAACCCAAGGTCCACCTCCATCGCCTCGATTTGCCCGGTATATCCCGTAGAAAGTGCATTGAGATTTTCAACGAGATTGGCGTCGGCCCATTTTTGAGCCCAATCGTAGACCGCCGAATAAAAATCGTCGGGGGTATTTAAAGTGACACAGGCGCCGGGGATTTTTGGAATCCAAATGCGTTTAGGGCCGTTCTCTTCGAGCGAACCGATCACGACATGCGTCGTGGCAGAAAGCGAGATGGGCGGTCGGTCCGGGTCGATTTGACGCGTGAATTCGACGTAGACGCTGGTCAAGTAGGGGGCGATTGGTGGAATCAGGCGGTCCAGATCTTCGGGCGCAAGCGTGTCGTGAACGGCCTCAATCAGCCGAAACATCAACTCTTCTTTGAGTTGAGCGGGGCTTGGGCCTTTGATGGGCACAGCAAGTTCGGCGACCCAGGGCATCGAGGCTTCGTAAAGGCCCTTCTTGGGCTGGGCGACGTATACGTAAAATACAGTTTTCATGCGTCAGTCCCAATCGCCTTCGGTCAGTTCCCAGACCAATTCGCCGATATGTGGCTCGAGTTCTCGCCACGGATCGTCGGCGATTAATTTGATGGGTTTCTTTTCGGGCATATTAATTTCGTTTGTACGGAAATTATAGGTTCGCACGACGTGGGACGTCGTTCGTCCCTCTTCGATCACGTCCGGAAATGGCCACGCATCGTAGGTCTCCAAAGTGTGAACGTCGATCATTCCGTTGCCTTCGGACGACACGATGCGCTGCTGTCCGTCTTCGGCACGCATCAAGGGACGCACCGCAAAACCCACGAATTCCATCGCGATGACCGTCGCCCCCGAAGGCACGAGCGTTTCTTCCCAGAAAACCCGGTCAACGTCCGCGGATTGGTCGGGGGCTTTGGGCAGACGTTCGTAATCTGGAATGGGTCGCAGAAATGTGTAGGTCCAGCCTCGTGCATGGGCCCGCTGTTTGTACCATTCCACCAGTTTGGTTCGGAATGGATCCTCAGGCTGCCGGGTCACCAAAAACACAACCAAATGGTCCGGATCTTCATAGGAGCCGCGCAAAAGATTCAGAAGAGTTCGGTCGACTCGCTCCGAGAGTTCCCGGATTCTGTCGGTGAGATCTGTCGACAGCGCGAAGGTTCGGGCGTGAAATGCTTCGTTGGCCAGATCTTCGAGGGCCGCCAATTCACTGGAGATTTCGAGGACCGGTTCGACGACTTTGCGCGCTCGGTCGGCCCTTGCCGCATGGTCGGCGGCGTTGGGATCCGTCCAGAAGTTTGGAGACAGGCTTGAGCTGTCGAAATGGGAGATTTCCCACTCCAAATCTCCAAATACATTGGTGAAAGTGTAGTACTGAAGCCGTCTCCGAAGTTCGGCGATGGAATCTATTTCTAATAATAAAAGCTGTCTCGCGCTCGAAATCGTCACGTCACCCGCGACCATTTTTACCTTAAAATCGAGCTTGGCCGTCGCCAGGTTCTCTCCGGCGACACTGATTCGAACGAGCCGAGATTCATTGGCCGCGGGGCGGTTATCCGAAAGAAGCTGGGCCAGCGGCCATACCAATTGTTGGTCGAGCACACGCTTGAGTGGCCGCGCCCCGTATTTCTCGCTGATCCCGCGAGTCGCGACCCATTCAACGACGCGGTCGTCAAATTCGAGGTCGACGTCCTGAGCTCGAATGCCGTCGCGTTGGGCTACGGCCTTGAGCTCCCTTGCCGCGATCAGCGAGACCGTTTTGGCGCGAAGGGGACGGAAAGGAATAAATTGGTCGATTCGGGCAAGAAATTCGGGTCTGAAGAATCGTTCGGCTTCTTTGCGGAAATGGCTCGCGTAGGACGATTCGACGTCACTTTGTTCAAAACCAATCGCCGGGCGCAACGTGTCCACGCCCAGGTTGCTGGTCATCACGATGATCGTGTTCTGAAATCGCGTGGTTTTTCCATTCACGTCGGTCAGGCGGGCTTCGCCAAGGACCTGCAATAGAAGGTCGAACACATTTTGGTGGGCCTTCTCAAGCTCGTCCAAAAGAACCACGCAGAAGGGTTGGCGACGAACTGGCCCGGTCAAGTCGCCATCCTCGCGGCCTTCACCGACAAGGCGTGCATACGCATCGGCGTGAGAATATTCGCTCATGTCGAGGCGAATCATGCGGTCGGGGCTGCCAAAGAGGTACGACGCCAATGCCCGTGCGAGTTCGGTTTTACCCACGCCCGTTGGCCCGACAAATAGGAACGACCCCAATGGGCGGTCCTCGCTGGCAAGACCTGCCTTGGTGATGCCAACGATGTCCGCAACGCTCTTGACGGCATCTTCTTGGCCCATGACTCGGACTTCAAGCCTGGCACGGACGTCGTCGAGGTCGAGTGTCATTTCGTCGTCAAGCAAGAGCGCCGAGAGTCCTGTGTCCTGACAGAAGCTCTGGATCATGTGGGCCACGTCGATCTTCGAAATCGACAGGTTCGATGCCTGCCGAACCGTTCGACCTACGAAGTCGAGCGTTCGTCCCACCGGACTGCCTTCGGTCGCGAAACGCTTCTGGAGGCCCCATGCCCGCGTGATGGCTTCCTCGCCGATCTCGATATTCAAACGTGCGCCGAGGCGTTTAGACGCTTTTTGAACGATCGAAAACGAGAGCTCGGGCGAAGGGTTTTCGACTCGAATCACCGTGAAACACCTCGCAAAACCGACGTCGCGCCGTTCGACTTCATTCCATTCTTCTACCGTGGCTTCTGCGACAACGCGGATCTGACGATCCTGAAGTGTAGGCTTTAGAAACTGGGCGAGGTTGTAGTCGCTGCCAACGTATTTTCCGGCGTCGAGCGACTCGATCAGTCGTCCCATGAAGAGCACGTCGTCGCACTCTTTGATTTCGGCCAGAGTTTGGCGGCATTGCTCCTGCCAGCCCGGTGATGTCGGGTCGGTGGAGACCATGCGTGGAGCGTCTGAGAACCAGATGCGATGCTCGGGTTGTTCCTGTGTCGTTTGCTCGTGCGCGAGATGCTTGATGAGCGCGGTTTTGCCGACGCGAGACTGCCCCACAAGGACGACCACAGAAGGCTTTTTTGCCATCAAGAGGTTGCGTAATTCGTCGAGCTGAACCTCGCGCTCAAAAACTTCGTGGATGCCGCGAAGATCGGCTTCGGCGGGCGTGAGGGTGGCCCAGCATTGAGCAATACGGTCCAACGTCGGTGTCGAAAATTCTCGTTGGCTTGGATCGGACTCAAATTGCTCGTCGTCAAAACCCTCGGACCATAAGGCGTCTGAATTGACCCGCTGCAGGTCCAATGGCTCGAATTCGATTTCAAGATCCAACACATCAAATTGGTCTGGAATCGGCCTCTGCAAGAGCAAGTGGTGGCTATGAAGCCGCAACTCCGTGATGAGTTCGTCCAACACAAATTCAAGCGGTGTGATGGGACTCCAGAAGTCTTCCGATTCTTCCTCGTCCTCTGCTGTGAAATCCTCGAAATAGAGGTCGTGCTCATCGGGGTCAGGCCGCAAGCTGGTGAAGGCGCCAAAACCGGGTAACCCGATTCTCAAGATTCCACCGGGAAGGTCGGTCATACTGATGTAGGTATCCAGCCAGACTTCGGTTTCCTCTAACCTGGGTGTGCTCCCCGAAAACCAATCGTAGGCGGCGGAACGAAATACAGGGAGTCGACGTCGCTTAATGTACGTGCGCCCTGGCGGCCAAATCGTCCACAGAGTTCGCGGGTGCAGTCGGCTCAGCACGTCCTTTAGGCCAGCCGAGAGTTCGGCCAGCGCATCGGCCGGCGAAGCCCCCGTTCCTGCCATTTCTGGGTCGCATAGCGTTTGCGCGATGACAACATCCCCGCCCTCGCCATCTGAGGCTGCTGGGTAATGACGAATTCCGACCGGAAAAATGAGTTTCATGGATTAAATTTCTGTTTCGTAAGGGAAACGAAAATGCAGGAGCACAAAGGCCTGACCTATGTGCCAGATCGAGACGTCTAGGTCACCCATCTTGAACACATCTCCACCAACTTCCTGGGGAGGATACAACGAAGAGGCCCATCCGATACTGATTCGGAAGTCTCGTTGAATGGGAAACTCCATCTCGGCTTTGAGCTCAAGGCCTGGGCGCAAGAAGTGTGTGGGGGAGGGCAGGGTCGTCGACGTGATGTACGCGTACGAAAGCAGGAGTCCGGCGCTGAGATCGAATCTAGGCGATTCGGAAAGCGCCAGGCCCAATGACATCGGCTTAAAATTGATGCCAAAAATTCCGGTGTTTTCGGTTTTTGGCGACAGCACCAGAGACTCGGGCAGCCACCAAAGAGGCGAGTAGCGGATCTCGCCGCGCATACTCTTGGCCTGCTTGCGGTATTGGCGGGGGACGCGGTTGATGTTCTTCCTGATGAACGCCGCATCGAGGGCCGCAAAAACGTTGACTCGGATGCCTGGGTGGATCAGTTGGTCGTCCGCGACCGGCCCGAAAAACATGAACGCCGTGGGACCAATTCCAAGGTTGACCGGAACGGTGATTTTTTCTTTCGCACGCAATGAAGTGTTGCTGCGTTTAGGCCTAGGTTTCGTGGCCGCCAGGGCATCGGTCGAGAAAATGGAGACGGCTAAAATTAATGGAATTATTTTCCAGGAATTCATCAATGATCCTCCAGGCCGTAATCTTTGATTTTATAGAGTAACGCGCGATGGCTGATCTCTAATAATTTCGAGGCGCTGGTCCGGTTTCCCTGAGTTTTTTCGAGGGCACGTTTGATGAGGACTCGTTCCAAGGCCGCGGCGAGCTTTTTGATCGAAAGCTCTTCACCGTGGAAGATCTGCGCGAGTTCGTCCTTGGATTCTCTGATGCGCTCGGGCAGGAGCGAAACGTCGATCTTGTCACCTTGCGACAAGACCACGCCGCGCTCGATGCAATTCTGCAATTCCCGAACATTTCCAGGCCATTCGTATTCGACCATGGTTTTCATGGCTTCGGCGTCGATGCCGCGGATTTTGGTGCCGAGCTTTCGATTTTGGATGGTGATGAAATGTTCGACCAAATCGTGAATATCTTCAGGCCGATCGCGCAGCGGCGGAACATGGATCTGAATCACGTTAAGTCGATAATAAAGGTCCTCACGAAAGAGGCCCTCTTTTACCCGGTCGGAAAGGTCGCGCAGCGTCGCGGCAATCACGCGCACGTCCACCGGTATTGTTTTTGTGTCGCCCAGACGGCGGATTTCACCCTCCTGCAAAACCCGCAACAACTTGACCTGAAGGGCGGGGGAGAGCTCAGCGACCTCGTCCAAAAAGATGGTTCCACCATGGGCCTCTTGAAAGAGTCCCTTTTTGTCGCCGTGTGCATCCGTGAACGCACCGCGCACATGGCCGAAGAGTTCGGATTCCAGAAGATTCTCGGGGATCGCGCCGCAATTCAGGGGAATCCAAGGACCCTCGGCTCTTGGCGAGAGCCGATGGATCGCCTTCGCGACGAGCTCCTTGCCGGTGCCTGATTCGCCGCTGACCAAAATGGTTGAGCCGTAGGGGGCCACTTTTGCGATCGTGTCGAGGACCCGCTTCATCTTGTCGCTTCGCCCCACGATCTCGACAAAGGGATCGTCGGTGATCCCACGCCTCAGGTGTTCGTTTTCTCGCTTGAGGTGCAGCCGCTCGACTGCCTTGGCCATGACGAGCAGGATCTCGTCCTTCTGAAAAGGCTTGTCGATATAGTCATACGCGCCGCGTTTGATGGCCTGAATTGCGATGTCTCGATTGCCGAAAGCCGACATCATGATGACCGTCGATTCGATTTCGCGTTTCTCCAGCTCGTCCAGGAGTTCGAGTCCACCTAGCTTGGGCATCCGCACGTCCGAGAGGACCAGATCGTAGGCGTTCACCATCAAGTCTTTGAGGGCTTCTTCGCCGTTGGACGCCAGTCGAACGTTGTATCCTTCCTTCTTGAGGAGGATCGAAAGCATGTGGCGAATCGGCTCTTCATCGTCGATGACGAGGACGCGCAGTGGTTTGGGTTCATCCATGGAGATCACGGGGGGTGAGTTGGTCAAGACCATAGCACAGCACTGACCTCCGGGAATCATCTTTTGGCCCCGTCGAAGAGCACTCAATGGTGGCAACCAGCTTTTCTTTCGCGCGGGAGGTGTGGTAGCGAATCAGAGCAGTACAGAGCAGTTCAGAGGCTTGGAGAAACGACGTGGCAATTACAGCAGAAAAGATTTGGTTCGACGGCGAGATGGTCGCATTTGCAGACGCAAACGTCCACGTGCTCACCCACACGTTGCACTACGGTTTGGGCGCGTTTGAAGGGATTCGCTGTTATAAGCGGGGGAACGGGCGCAGCGCGATTTTCCGCCTTGAAGACCATATTCGTCGTCTCTTTGAATCCTGCCATATTGTGACCATCGATATGCCGTTCACGCGTGAGCAGATCGTGCAGGCGTGCATCGACACGGTGAGGGCCAATAATTTCGAAGATTGCTATATTCGCCCGGTGGTCTTCATGGGCCACGGCGAGATGGGCCTTTCGGCGATGAGCAACAAGGTGCGCGTCTCGGTCATCGCTTGGGAGTGGGGCTCCTACCTGGGCGACGAAGGCCTCAAAAACGGCATTCGTGGCAAGGTCTCGAGTTTCTCTAGAAACCACGTCAATGCGGTCATGGCCAAGGGCAAGATCAACGGCCATTACGTCAACAGCATCCTCGCAAAGCGCGAAGTGATGGCTCAGGGATATCAGGAAGCTATCATGCTCGACACCGAAGGCTACGTCTCGGAAGCGTCGGGCGAGAATCTCTTCATCGTGCGCGATAACGTGATCATCACCACGCCGGTTGGCATGTCGATTCTGGACGGAATCACTCGCCACACCATCATGAAGCTGGCCGAAGAACGCGACATGCAGGTGAAGGAACTGCGGTTCACACGGGACATGTTGTACGTGGCAGACGAAGTGTTTGCGGTTGGAACGGCTGCGGAGGTTACGCCGATCCGCGAAATCGACGATCGTACCATTGGGACAGGCAAACCAGGACCTATTACCACGGCGTTGCAAGCCGCCTATTTTGACCTGGTTCGCGGCGATTCAACCGACCATGACGAGTGGTTGACCTACGTTAATTGAGTTGAGTTAAACTAACGAAATACACGGGCGCTTGAGCGCCCCTTTTTTTGATCGAGGGACCCATGAACGATTATAATAGCCTAGTGACTCTCCTTGGATCGCAGGCAGAAAGTCTGCTTGGCCACGAATCGAAGACAATCTCCAAAGAGATGCTTCATCATCCTGGTCCTGACATCGTCGATCGCATCTATTCACAGACCGACCGGTCGCCGCAGGTCCTGCGAAGCATCCAGACCTTGCTGGGTCATGGTCGTTTGACCGACACGGGATACCTCTCAATTCTTCCGGTAGATCAGGGCATCGAACATTCCGCTGGCGCTTCCTTCGCGCCAAATCCTATTTATTTTGATCCCGAAAATATTGTGAAGCTCGCCATGGAAGGTGGCTGCAATGCAGTCGCTTCGACGTTTGGTGTTCTGGGTTCTGTGGCGCGTAAATACGCCCACAAGATTCCGTTCGTGGTTAAAATCAACCACAACGAATTTCTGTCTTACCCAAATAGTTACGACCAAATCATGTTCGGCACCATCGACCAGGCATGGGAAATGGGTGCTGTTGCGGTTGGCGCCACGATTTATTTTGGGTCACCCGAGTCCAAACGCCAGATCGTCGAGGTCGCCAAGGCTTTTGCTTACGCGCACGAGAAAGGCATGGCCACGATTCTTTGGTGCTACACCCGCAATCCGGCGTTCAAAACTGGCGGGAAGGACTACCACACGTCGGCTGACCTTTCGGGGCAAGCCAATCATCTGGGCGTCACGATTCATGCGGACATCATCAAGCAGAAGCTTCCTGACTGCAACGGCGGCTACATGGCTGTCAAACACGAGGACGGCAGCTCCTTTGGAAAGACTCACTCGAAGGTTTATTCCGAGTTATCGTCAGACCACCCTATCGACTTGACGCGTTATCAGATCGCCAATTGTTATATGGGTCGCTTCGGATTGATTTCGAGCGGTGGTGCCGCTGGCGCAAACGATTTCCAGGATGCAGTGGCAACCGCGGTCATCAATAAGCGGGCGGGCGGCATGGGATTGATTCTGGGCCGCAAGGCATTCCAGCGACCCTTCGCCGAGGGCGTTCAACTGCTGAATTCGGTTCAAGACGTCTACCTGTGTGACCAGATCAACATCGCCTGAGGTGGTCCATGAAGACAAAACTACTATTTCTTGGCCTCGTTGCGACCATGAATCTGGGCTGTTTTGGCTCGGGCGACGTCGTGGGTTACGCGATGAATCGAACGGTTGACTCTGCCGCTGACCGTGTCGGTGAGCGCATCGGTGACGCGGTGGCGGCTAATATGCTCGCGAACAACCCACAGCTGTTCTACGCGTATTCGATGAGCGTCTTTCAAATGACGTTTTATCAGGGCGGCTATTACCATTACGGGTCAAACGACTTTGAGCCCGGACAGTGGGTTCGTTTTGCGGTTACGGGATATGCCGAAGCCAACACCACCGAACGTGCTCTTTTGAAACGCAATGAGGACGGTTCGGAGTGGTGGCGCGTCGAGACGCGTTCTACCAATGATAACGGCGCCGAAGACGTCGTGATCATGGAGGCGCTCTTCACTGCACCTGACGAGGCGGGGACCCGTCGTGTCGTCCGCATGCGAAGCCTAATTCCTGGCAACACCGAGCCTTCTGAAGTGCCGATCACCGAAGAAGACCGCGATCGTTGGGTGGTTCAAGGGGGGCAGCGTTTGACCAAGGAGAGCGCTGAGGGCATGAAGGTGGGCACTTCGGAGGTTACGACCCCCGCAGGCAAATTCACCTGTGACCAACTCCAGACACAAATGGGCAATGTGACGGCCAATTGGTACGTGAATGAGGACGTGCCGGGTCAGTTTGTCCGCTATACCCAAGACGAGGACGGGACTGTTCGTTATTCGAATGAGCTTGTCGCCATGGGAACGGACGCCACGACCTCGAAGCTGGGAGCGTTCTAGGCGACTGCTTTTAAAAGCATGGCGTTAGCGTTCAGAGATGTTCGATGATGGTAAATTCATCATCGTTAAGCGCGCGGCGGATGGCCTCAACATGGTCTTCTCCGCGCGTTTCTAGTTTGAGCTCCACATGCGTGGTTCCGAACTGCTCGCCGGATGTGAAGGTCCGATTATGGTGGATCTCAAGAACGTTGGCCTTGAGCCGTCCCACAATGGTCAATACATGGGCCAAGGCTCCTGGGGTGTCAGTCACGCGCAGGCTAAGCCTGCAAAGGCGTCCGGTGGCCACGAGTCCGCGTTCGATAATTCGTGAAATCACGTTCACGTCGATGTTGCCGCCACAGATCAAAGCACAGACTTTCTTGCCAGGAAGATGAACTTTTCCTGCGAGCAGAGCGGCAAGCGACGCGGCTCCAGCTCCTTCTGCGAGCGTCTTTTCTTGTTCCAATAAGACCAGAACTGCGCGCGCGATCTCGGCCTCGGTGACCGTGACCATGTCGTCAATCTGATGCTGGATTTGTTCAAAGGGGATTCGTCCGACCCTTCGAACCGCGATTCCGTCGGCAAGAGTCTGCGCGGCGGGAATCTCGATCACGCCACTGTTTTGAAGGGCGGTTTTCATCGATGGCAGGACTTCAGGCTCCACGCCAATGATCTGGATATCGGGCCGCAGGGTTTTGACGGCCGCCAAAATACCTCCAACCAGGCCTCCTCCGCCCACGGCGACTAAAATGGCGTCGATATCCGGAACTTGTTCCAGGATTTCCAAGCCAACCGTTCCCTGACCGGCCATGATCGCCGGGTCGTCGAAGGGGTGCACAAAAACCCGGTTTTCCTGTTCCTGTAGTTCTTTTGCGTAGGCGTAGGCTGCGTCGTAGTTCGCGCCATGCAACACGATTTCGCCGCCGAAACTTTTTGTTCGTTGGACCTTAACCAGCGGCGTGCCTTCGGGCATCACGATCTTCGTGCTGATGCCCAGGCGCGCGCCGTGCATTGCGACCGCTTGGGCGTGGTTGCCGGCCGACGCCGCGATCACGCCACGAGACCTTTCTTCGTCGGTCAAGAGGGCCAACTTGTTGGCCGCACCGCGCTCTTTGAACGAACCGGTGGACTGCATGTTGTCCAGTTTTAGGTAGACCTTCGATCCGAGCTGTTCACTCAGAAGGGCGCTATGAGCGCACGGCGAATAGAAGATATGAGGCCGAATACGGTCCCAGGCTTCCTCGACATCCTGCAGGGAAATGGGGAGTGTCATTGGAACAGTCGACGACGAAAAAGTGCGGCCAGAAAGAGGCCAATCACGGCTGTGGCGCCGTTTTTGTAGTCTTCGTCGGACGACATTTCACCGTCACAGAAGAAGGGTTCGATCTTCTTGTCGCTTGGTGCGGCGGGATCGGTTGGGTCCGTATTTCCGGTGCCGTTATTGCCGGTGGAGTTATTGACCGCGTTATTGGTGCCCACGGTGTTATTCGTACCGGTGGTCATATTATTGGTGCCACTCGTCATGTTGTTGGTGGCGTTATTCGTCGCGTTATTTGTGTTGGTCGAACCCACGCATCCATCGGTATTCAACGTGCAATCGTTATTGCAGCGCAGGACACCGGCTGGCAATCCAACGCTAATGCAGGTTTGCCCACCCAACGAGATTCCATCGCAGTCTTCAAATGGGGCTTCGATCGTGCCGTTGCCACATGGCGTCGACATCATGTTGCCTGGATTCGAAACCGTGAAGACGGGGTCAGCGTCGCCGGTTACCCACGTGCACTGCGGGTCTCCGAGTTCCACGCCGTTGGGATAACCGTCACCATCGGAGTCCAGATCGTTGGCGCAGGCGTTGAGCCAGACCACGTCTTGAGCTTCGATTCCGCCCACTCCGGAGAGCCCGGCGGCTTCGACATCGAGCCCAAACGGATTTCGCGCACCACCGTTCGCGTTCACGTGGCAGACATTGCAATTGTCGCCACCGTTGGGCAGCTGCAATAACCGAAATGAGCGAGCCTCCGCCCCGCTGGGGTTTGATAATAAAACAAGGGTGGCGACCAGCACGATATGTTTCACGCAAACTCTCCTGCACAACACGATTGCCGTGTAGGATAGCCGACATCTACGATGTGGTCCAACCCCTTACGGAAGTTCGGGTCAGCCTCAATCAGGCTGCCGCCATGCACCCAGAGGTCATGACTTTGAATCAAAGCGCCCCAACCAAAACGATGATTATCACGCGTGATCGTAAGCTCGACCATGACACGATCCTCACAGTGGCGAATGGCATTGTTGTGGACGAGACGGTGTCTGCTCCAGTCCCAAGAACCGAGCGGGGAAAACCCGTTCACAAACGCTATATCGTCGAGGAAATAGTGGGTAAGGGGGGCATGGCAACAGTGTGGAGAGCCATCGATATTGATATGGGAAGAGAAGTCGCGATCAAGGTGGCGCTTCCCGAACGTGCGCACGAGATATCGCGGGAAGGGCGCGTGATTGCCGGTCTGCAGCACCCCAACATCATTCCTGTTTATGACATGGCAACCCTGGATGATTCGAGACCATTTTATGTGATGAAGCTGCTGATCGGTCGAACCCTTGACCAAGTGTCTGCCATTCCGCTCGTTCGACGAATTGATATCCTGAAACAAGTCTGTCTGGCGGTGCATTACGCCCATGAGCAAGGTGTGATTCATCGTGACATCAAACCCACCAACATCATCATTGGTGAGTTGGGTGAGGTTTTTTTGGCGGATTGGGGCATCGCCCGCTACGAGGCGGAGTCTGTCGAACCAGGGCTGATCATGGGGACTCCCGGCTTCGTCGCGCCCGAGCAATTTGGCGGTGAATCCGAAGGTGGCGACATCGGGACCGATATTTGGGCGCTGGGTTGCACACTCTTTCGTTCCTTGGTGGGCAGGTCCCCATTTCCAACAGAAGTGGGCCGGATGTTGTGGGCCTATTCGAGCCGTGAATTGCCGGAAATGCCGTCAGATTTGGCTCCGGAACTATGCACCATCATCCAACGTGCTTTGGAGTTTGACCGTGCCCGGCGCTATTCAACCGCGCTGGAAATGGCGAATGCCCTGCAGGAGTTCCTCGAGGAACACCGGGATCGGCAATCTCGGTTTGCCAGCGCCGAGGCCTCATGGAACGGCCTGCAGCCGCTGCTTTCTGCTCTCGACACTCGGTGGACAAGGCTCGAAGAATTGCCGCCTTCGGATGTTTCAGGGGTCCAGCGCATTCATTTCTTTCACGAGCGCAATGAGGCCGAGGTCGAGTTTCAGACCGCCTTTGCTTCGATCCAACAACGCCTTTCGCGAATCTTGGCTGAGGCTCCGGATCACGAGGGGGCGTCGTTTCGTTTGTCGGCGCTTTATTGGCGACGGATGATCGATATGGAGCGCGACGGAAAGCATGTGGATGCCGCCTATATGGCAAGGTTGGCCGTTGAAACACGACCTGACCTCGTGAAGATCTGGGACCGGCCTGCCGAGTTGAATCTCTTGGGCTCGGGGAGTGTTCGGGTTTACCAGTCTCGAAATCACCCCGTTTCGCCGGAAGTTCAAATCTTTGAAGGTGAGCTGCCGTGCCGGATTCCGTTGAGACGGGGATCCTACGTCGTTGAGTTCCATGACCAGAGACAACGCACGACGCACGCGATTCAGATCGAGCGCGGGGAGGTGCGAGATATTGAAGCCAAATTCTGGGACGTACCGTCGGGCTTCTGTGTCATCGGCCACGGGGCGAAGGCTTTCGCCATCCAACAAAACCCGGTTTCAGTTCGGGAGTATTTGACCTTTCTTAACCAGATTCCACACGAAGACGCTGCGAATCACCTGCCTGAACTCCGAGATGGACGGGTCTACGTGGGGTTTGGAAATGGACTTTGGCGGCTGCACGATTCGGACGTCGAGGGCGATCAGTGGGATAATGACTGGCCGATGTTGATGGTGAGTCATTATGACGCACTCGCGTATGCCCAATGGTATGGCGATGCCAACGGAGTCGTCGCTCGCCTTCCGAGCGTCGTCGAATGGGAACTTGCGGCACGGGGTGAGACGAGGCGCGAGTATCCATGGGGCGAGTATTTCGATCCGTCCTTCTGTGTGATGCGCGAAAGTCCTCAAACTGGAGGCGTGCCGGTCCCTTTGACTCGGATAAGTGCGGACGTCAGCCCTTTAGGGGTGCGGCACATGGCAGGTAACGTGGCAAACTGGACATCAACGGAAGTCAGTGGCCGTTTTGCCTATAAAGGTGCGTCCTATAATTCTATGGCTGAGATGTGTAGGATATCCACGACGGCCACGGCCTATCCGACCGAACGTCACGCACACGTTGGGGTACGTTTGGCGTTGAAACTGGTTTGAGAAGGGTTGACCTCAGGCCAAAAAAGTAACTCGCGAAGGCAGTAAAAATGGACACTCGGATCGGACAACTTGCTCTGGCAAGGGGGCTGGTGAGCCTGCAGGATTTGGTCTTATGCGTCGCCGCAGCCGCAAGTGGTTCGCGCGCTTTGGACGATGTTCTGTTGATACGGGGGCATTTATCGCATCGAGTGATCGAAGCCATGCGTGCCGAACTCGATTCGGGCGTATCCATTAACGCCGAACTCGAACTCGGCGAGACGATTGTATTCGATGAAATCGCTCAGGTGAGATTCCATGTCGAGACCATGGCGGCTGCTCCGATCATCAACGAGCTTAGCGACGCCACGCTCGCCCTTGATGGTGAAGCTCGATATGCCGTGCGAAATGAATTGGGTCGTGGAGGCATGGGAGTCGTCATGATCGCGCAGGATCGCGTGCTTCAGCGCGATGTCGCCCTGAAATACTTGCTGCCAGATTCGCAGAACGAAAAAGGTCGTGCGCGGCTGACGTTGGAAGCGCAGGTGACGGGCCTTTTGGAGCACCCGAGCATTACGCCCGTGTACGATATGCGGGCAACTGCGACCGGCGAGCCGTTTTACGCCATGCGAGTGGTGCGAGAGAGAAGCCTTGAGGCGATGCTGGATGCGGTTCGTAAAGGGACGGAAGAGTCTCCAAGTATTCCGTTTTTCTGCCAAATCTTGAGGCAGGTCGCATTGGCGATGCAGTACGCCCACGATCGTGGGGTCGTGCATCGGGATTTGAAGCCCGAAAATATTCTGGTCGGACGTTATGGTGAGGTTTACGTCATCGATTGGGGCATCGCCAAAATTGTGGGCAAGAATCTTGGCTTGAAGACGACCGAAAAGATTGTGATGGGCTCGTTGATTGGAACTCCACGCTACATGGCTCCGGAACAAGCACGAGGGGATAACGATGCCGTGGACGGTCGGGCGGATGTGTACGCTTTGGGGGCGATTCTTTACGAATTGTTAACCTTAGAGCCGATCTTCAAGGCCGATCATGTACTCGCATTGCTCTTTCAAGTGGTTCAACAGGCTCCAGAGCCACCATCGGAACGGGCACCCGACCGAAACGTCCCGCGGGCTTTGGAGCAGATTTGTCTTCATGCGGTTGCCAAGGCGCCCGAAGACCGATTCCAGACAGCCCAAGCCTTTGCAGATGAAATTGACCTCTTTTTAGAGGGCGTCAAGGACCGTGAAAGACGGCAAGAGCTGGCCGAAGAAGCGTTGATGATGGCTGAGCAGTCTCGCGCCGTTTTCGACGATGTCCGTGCGCAGCATCGACTTGTCGTCCGTGAACTCGAAGAAGAGCGAAAACGTGTTCCATCCTGGGCTCGTGGCGAGTCTAAAGACCACCTGTGGCAACTTGAGCAGCAGGCTGAAGACTTGGAGATCGAAATTGAACGTCGGTTCTCGGAAACCGTCGGGGCATTTTCACATGCGTTGGTGCATATTTCAGACATGCGAAGTGCAAGGTTAGGCCTTGCGCGACTTTATTGGGAGCGATTCGAGGAGGCTGAGAACTCCGCACGCCTGGCCGACGCGGCCTATCTGGAGGGATTGGTCAGGCAGTATAATGATGGACAGTTTGATCGCATGCTGGAAGGCAACGGTGAACTCAATTTGACGACCGAACCGAGCGGCGCGCGCGTTGAGCTGTTTCGATATGTGCAGCAAAATCGCCGACTGGTGGAGTGGTTGCACGCCGAACTTGAATCCCCCGTCAAGGATGCCGAATTATCCCACGGCTCGTATGTCGCGGTGATCTCTGCCCCAGGACATCGCCCTCAACGGCTACCCATCGCAATGGGCCGTGTCGCGGATGTGAATGTTCATGTGCGATTGCTGAAACATGACGAGATTCCGGCGGACTTTCTGTTCATTCCGGGCGGGAAATTTAAGAAGGAGTCTGGCGAGGAGCATGTCGACTCGTTTGCGATCATGCGGGCTCCGGTGACTGTGGGGGAATATCTCGAATTCCTGAATGGCGTGAGTCTTGAAATCGCAAACGCACATCTACCGCGAGTGGAAGAAAACGAGGCGTATTTCAAGCAAAACGCCGCTGGCAAGTTCCAACTTCCGGATGAGGATGCGGAAGGCGACGTTTGGCGGTTGGATTGGCCGATGTTTCTGGTCAGTTTTCATGATGCCGAGGCATTTGCAGCCTGGCGCGGAGCGCGTGACAAGGTTGCCTATCGATTGCCCAGTGCATTGGAATGGGAAAAAGCCGCCCGGGGCGTGGACGGGCGTGTGTTTCCATGGGGAAACCATTTTGACGCAACCTTTTGTTGCATGCGTGAAAGCCATCAAGGCCGGCCTACGCCCATGCCGACAGGAAGTTACGAAACCGACCGCTCACCCTATGGGTTGGTCGATGTAGCTGGAAATATCGCGGAATGGACATCCTCCTTAGAGTCGGCTGATGACGGAGAGCGCGGGATCGGGAAGGGAGCCTCATTTAACTCAATGGCTCTGATGTGTCGGCTTGATATGCATTTCGCCAGCCCTCGTACCTTTCGCTACGTCCACTACGGATTTCGTTTGGCGATGGACATACCAAACCCGTAATTGCTTAGTGTTCGAGGATTTTTGAATAACGGCGTGGGGTGTCGTATAGTCTCGGCAATCAAATGGATGGAGAATGCTAATGCGCTGGAAAATAATCTTTTTACTGCTCCTTGCTCCTGCCTGCGGCTCGGATGAATCGATCGACGTCGCAAACGGACGTGGTGATGTCGATTCCGCATCAAATAATTTCACCGATATGGGGCCAGATCAGCCTAGTACAGGCGGAAGTAATAATAACGTAAATCATGGAACCAATAACGAGACGAGCACGCCTGATAACGGTTTTCAGCTTTCCGACGCAAGCGGGCTCCCTATTCCAAATGGTCCTGGGCGCCAAGGGCGAGTGGTTGGGGATCAATTCGCCGGAGCATTAGGTTGCGCGACCGGCGTAAGGTTATCGATCGACTTTGGGGCGGATTCAACCGTCTATTACGTCAGTCCGGATGGCCAAGGGGACGGCAGCCTAAGTAGTCCCAAAGCACTTGAAGATCTTGAGATTAAGACAGGCGACGACGTCATCGTGGTCATGGAGCCCGGCGAATATTCGGCTCTGCCAAACATCACGGATGCCACCTCGGTGGCCTTTGTGAGCGCATGTTGGCGCAGCGCCTCGATTCGCTTGAATCAGTCTTGGACGATTGACGCCTCGGATCGGGTTGTCTTTGCGAACGTTGAGCTTCACGCATCGGGAGCTGACGGCATTGTTGTGGAAGCTGATTATGTAGGCTTGGTAAACACGGTGGTTTCGAGCTCGGCCAAGACTGGCATAGCCCTGAAGGCGACCGGTGGCATTTTAAACGTGGTTCAATCAGCGTTTGACGGTTTTGGTGACCAAGTCGAGCTCGACGGAGTGACTGCTTCGTTTACAACCACTTCGTTCCAAGGCTTTGGCGATCACGCTGTATTGGCAGTCGATGGTGTGGTGCCCACGCAGGCACCATTCAAGAATTTGCTAACATTTGCTGACTCGGCCTTTGGCAACAGTGGTCCGGTCGACTCCGCGATCGCACTAGATACCAGCGCCCTTATTGGCTCCAATATTATTTTTGAAGGGTTAGCGTCCAAATCAGATGTCGACTCCGGGGCCGCTATTCAGGCTTCTAGCGCGGTCATACGATTGGATGATGCGACGATTTCTAGCTGTGCGACGGGAATTCGCACCGCAGGGACCAGAGTCTGGCTCTCCAAAACTAATTTTTCGGATCTGAAAAACCGAGCCATTTTGGCACGTCAGCTTGATACCAATGGTCTTGGTGACCTTTCGAATAGGAGCCTGCCTGTCTTTCAGACTGAGACATTCTTCCCAGGTAGCGAAGCCGTGCTGAGTGGCACTAAGAAGTTCTTGAACGCAGAAGCTTTTCCGGGGCATGTGTTCATTCCCGGCGACATGTTCATTCCCGGCGACATGTTCTTCCGAGCGAGGAGTTTCATTCCGGGCGATATGTTCATTCCGGGCGATATGTTCATTCCGGGCGATATGTTCATTCCCGGCGATATGTTTGCCACGGGTCTAGCTGGCGCAGACTATTTTGCGGCGGTCCGACTCAATGACGTCAGCGTAAGCAAGGCTGGAGTCGTCGGCGTTGACTTGCGAAACGTGGGCGGTCTTTTTGCCGACCTGAAAGTTGACGGCACGCTGCAGTCGGTCGCGGTAGGTGCGACCACAACAGCAGGCGATGGCATCTTTGCCGACAAGCCCGCCTTTATGAGCCTGTTGCGCGTTGATTTATCCGATAATGGGGGCAGTGGTGTGCGTGTTTACGATCGGGCAGCCACGATTGGAGCATTCGCGATGACCGACTCGATTCTGTTCAATAACGGTTCGGGTGGGCTGGTGGTCCTTGCCGAGCTTGGTGGTAGCGATTCCGTGGTCGTTCCCCACATTGAATCCTCAACCTTCGTTCGAAATGGTGGGGTGGGTGCGTTTTTCGCGAATCTCAGCGCCAGCGTAAATGAGTCACAGTTCATTCTCAGCCGTGTCGTGGGCGCGAACGGGATGATTTCCGCCGGGGACGGTCTTGTTGTGGTCAACAGTCCAAAGGCAGCCATGACGCAATCAGATTTCATCGGGAACGCGCGATATGGTGTGATGGTTGCTGATGTGCGAGATGGGACGTTGGATAAATGCAACTGGTCTCGAAACGGATCTGACGATGCAATTGCAGATAGCGCCTCGGTTATGTCTGGCGACTCTATCGCTAATATGCCGACGAGCCTCGTAGGGTCGCCTTACGACACCGCGACTCCGTTAGTGAATCCTCCCGAGATGTGATTTTGATGTTTCATGACCCGAACAAAGACACCCTTGTCGCGCAGGACGACCTCTTAGAAGTCGTGCTGGAAAGCGCGGATGAAGGTCTGCTTGTGTTCGACCGTGTGGGCGGTTCGCGCGGTATGAATTCTTCGGCGCGCAGCTTGTTGGAAGTGCAAGAAGGGGCCGTAATCGACGACGTCGAATCGTTGATTCAAAGCGTTCCTCGCCGATTCAAAGCGCATCTGGAGCGGCTGCTTGTCGATGGGCAAGAGCAATCTGGCATTCTGGTGGGTGAACCCGGTATTCGCATGCGTACGCGTCGCACTGCCGCGGGTTGGACTGTTCTATCGATTCGGCAAGTTGGTGGCAGGCAGGCCCTGCGCGAAACCAATTTGCTCGCACGTATCGGTCGACTTCGCAGTTCGGAGTCTCGTCCTAAGGACTTCCCGTCGCAGATTCTTCAACTTCTTTTCGAAGAACTGCCCTTGGATGTGGCGGTATTCGCGGTGCTGGATCGCGATGTCTTGCGTCCCGTGGCGTGGCAAGGCCTCTTGCTCGATCCTATCGGGTCTCCGATATCGCTTAGTAATCCTGTGATTCAGCGTGCGGTTTCGACCAAAGAAGTGATTCCGGCGAAGGGCACAGAATTAAGTCTAAGTTTTGATTCGGACGATTATTTCGTGGTTCCGCTCACGCGAGCTGGAGTGGTTCAGGGCATCCTCCAGATGAGCTTCGTGGCGTCCGTCGAGGAATCGTGGGGGAGTGTCGAACTGAGCTTTCTGAAGGCGTTGGGTGAGTACATCGCTCATGCGCTGCAGAACGTCTTGACGTTCCAGAGGCTCGTTGATGAAGAAAACCGGCTGCGATCGCTGGTGCAAAGTCTGCCCGAGGGCGTGCTCGTGTTTAACGGACGAGGTGAGGTCCTCGTCTCCAATCCAGCGGTCCGTGAACTTCTGGAGATGGATCTCATGAGCTTGAACACCGATCCACGCCCTTACCAATTGCGCGATGCTTCGATGAAGCTCTTAGCGCGTGCTGAATGGCCGTTTTTCCGGGCTGCTCGTTTGGGCCACATGATTAAGGACGAGTCGATCATCATGGATTTTGATGGTCGCTTTAAATACATCGAGGTCAGCGTCCTTTTGTTACCCGGAGTGGATGGTCGCACGACTCATTTTTTGGCGGCTCTGCGCGACGTCACCCAACGCACCGAGGACGATAAACGAAAAGACGATTTTCTTTCGGTGGCAAGCCACGAGTTGCGCAGCCCGCTGACACCTCTTCGGGGCCTTATCCAAATGGCTCTCCAGCAGGTCGAACGCGGTGAGAAAGTCGATGTGCAGGTCTTGAGCCGCGCCAACGAGCAAACTCACCGGCTTGCTCGTTTGATAGACGATCTCTTGGACGTGAGCCGGATCGATTCCGGGCATCTGATTGTGACGCCAGAAACCGTCGACCTCTTGGAGCTTACCACCTCGTTGGTCGCTCGATTTTGGCCCGAGGTCCAGGTTGTTTGTGACCAGCCTGTGATGGGGTGGGTAGACCCACATCGGATTGAGCAGGTCTTGGTGAATCTGGTTGAGAATGCTCGCAAGCACAGTGAACACCGTTCGCCGATTGAAATCCGGATTTCAGAGACGGGCAATACGGCAATTTTATGTGTATGGGACGACGGTCGAGGCATCGCCCCCGAGCATCTTCCTCATATTTTCGACCGTTTTTATCGGCTTGCCGGCCCTGCGTCGGGTACGGGGCTGGGGCTGAATATTTCTCGTCAAATCGTCGATCAGCATGGCGGGCAAATGCGGATGGAGAGCGAGCCAGGCAAAGGCACAGCCGTGTTTATCGAGTTGCCTCAGCGAGCGCACTAGGAGACCTGTGTCGAAGTTCGCTCGACCTGCGAGTCTACGACGACAAGCGGTTGGTTTAGCGGTCCCTATGTCCATTTAACACCAGTCACTTGGTCGTGCTTTTAACTTATTGCAAATGAGGGTTAAGATGCGGGCCAATGGTACGAGCACGGGGCACGAATGAGCGAGAGCAACGGATGGCAGGCGCTGAAAGACGGAAATCTAACAGCGGCCGAACAAACATTCCTTAGAACGATGGCCTCAGACCGAGCCAACAGCCTTCGCGGCCTTGTGCGTGTGCGTCTTGCACAGGGGCAAGCAGCCGAGGCCGTTGAACTGGCGCAGACCTTGTTGCAGACCGATCCTGGAGCCATGAGCATTGCGCTTCTGGGTGAGAGTATTGGTGCGACGGGCAAACGGCGGGAGGCTGAAGATTGGTTGACGCGTGCGATGCATGCGGATCCCAAGGACGGTTGGATTCGGGCCGTTCTGGCTGAGCAGAAAGTACGACGCGGGCGTTGGGACGAAGGTGGCAACGACATGATCGCCGCTCTGGGTCAAACACGTCGCGACGAGGCCTTTGCTCATGTCGCGGCGGTATTTGCCGATCTCGCAGACGCTGTCGCGGCAGGTAAGGTCAAGGGAGACGATGCGTTGAAGCTTGTGAACCGGGTCGATTCATCGGTTCCGAACAAGACTCCGGCCATGTCTCAGTTTTTTGCCGCCGTCCGAAGAGCGCTTGGAAGCAAACAATCTATGATCGTGTCCGATTTGCCGCGGGCCGCTACTTTCGGCGCGTCGGGGCCGCCGACACTCCGCGAACAATCGGTCTCACCGGCGAAGACGCCGCCGCCCGTTCCTGTCGCTCCAGCATCGCTTTCTCGGTACGGAAATCAGGGGCGTGAGTCCATCGAGCCGACATCAAGCCGGCCGACGGGGCCCTCCGGACCCGCGATCCGAGAGGCTCCAGAATCGCTTTCTGAGTATGGAATGCGGGGACGTGCGTCGATTGAACCGACCGCGTCTGGCGGAAGACCGCTCCTAAAGCTCATGAAAGAGGACCGGCTTCAGAACGAAAACCTGCAAGGGTCGATCGGTCCCATTGGGTTACCGGCGTGGCCTTCCGATTTAGAGGGCCTTGATCCCATGGAGTCGATCCGACCGCAATTGCTGAACTACTCGTTGGATATCCTCAAACGTTCCGACATGCAGATGACCAAAGGCAGCGTCGCCGCGCAGATTCTCATCTCGCGGGGCGTTGAACTCTTGTCGTCGGCTGTATCAGGCGGCGCTGCACGCCCTCCAGAAATGAATTTGAACGGTCTGGCTCAGATTGAAATGCGGTGTCTGGACGGCGTCCTCGATCGTCTTCCGGAGCTTTCGAACGCCTACAATCTGGAAGAGGCGAAAGTCGATCTGCCCACTCTGGCGCTCGGTTCATTCCTTGGAGTGGTGGCAACTCGACTCACACCTGCAGTTTGGGAGTTTCAGCGCGAGGCCTCGGAATCGGTGATCGTACTTGGGGACGCTCGCATGCATCCGTTTAGAGCGGCGCAGGAATGGCTCTCCTCGGCCGATAAGGATGATGCCTACCTCGATTATCCCGTGCGTCGGTTGCTTGCCAGTTCCGGCCTTTCAGCAGCCGTGAACGCACGTTTTGATACCACGGGTGGATTGACTGAATCTCCGCTGCGCCTGCGATTGGCCGAAATTTGGATGAACTATTTCCCGCGTGTGGCGCTATCGGGCCAGGTGGATATCGCTGACGACATCGATGTGAAACAGATCGCGTCGGCTGCCATTATCTATAGCATTGACCGACGTTGGGTGCCGGCGGTTGCGGCCGGCCCACGTGGGGCTGCGATGCTTTCGAAGACCCAAGTTGCCATGGCCTTCATTCGGGACACGGGAGAATTCCTGTTGCTTGGAACTCGCCAGCATTTTTCGCGGCTACTTAAATACATGGTGACGTCGCTCTCGCCAGAAGACGCAACGAAATGCATGGAGCTCTTTGTTCGCTACCATCGCCCAGGCGCCAAGATTGTGGGTGAGGCGGACAAGAATCCGCGCCTGGTCGAAGGCAAGAATGGCCAGCAGGTCTTGCTCTTCTGGTCGAAGATTGGTGGCACGACGACGGGCTATCAATTGGTTTTTGAACCCGATGGGCTCTTGATGTGGCGTCTGGAATTCCAGAAGTCCTAGCCGGCTTTTAGGTGATGCGGTGGACTTTCGCCGCGAACTCGCGGGATGGGTAAGTCATCTTGAAGAGTTCATCAAAAACGAACCCGCCCAGATCATAATACCCAGGGGCGACCTCACCAAAGTCGTATTTCTCGACGAGCTTCATGGCACTCGCAAATGCCTTGTCGATGGCAGCGGTGTCAAAGGTCGCGAACTTCCCGTCTATCTGCGGCGCGAAGTGCGTCTCGTAGACGTCCTCGAGAATCTGGGTCATGGAATCTGATTCCATCATGGAACGGTTGTAGAGGATCGGCATGAGCCGTGTCCCATTCAAGCCGAACTCACGTTCCGTCCAATCGAAGAACGAGTCCAGATAGCCCTCAAGTCCAGTGTCTCCGACCGCCCGAAGCACGAAGTAACACGTGCGGATCTGTGCGATGACAAAGACTCGCGCTGACTTTTTGGTGACGTGCTGTCGAATTTGCTCCGCGACAGGCAGTTCGGCGCGATCAGCCGGGCGCCAACGAATGGCAGGAATCAACTCCAGGAAGCGTTCTTTGGCTTTTGGCTTGGTGCATGCTTCGATGCTGTCGCTCCAAACTGAGTGAGCCTGAGGCGAACGCCCGAGCAGATGCATTTTCACAAGGAGGGCTGAATCGAGCCATGCAAAGAGGTCCCGCATTCCCTTATCGGTGGAGCTCGCTTTGAAACGCTCGCGAAGCTGGGTCGACTCTTCTTCGGTGATCTTGTGTCGTCGTCGAATGCCCAAACGAAGAATCATGTCCTCGTAGAACAGATTTCGATCGTTGGTGATGCGTGTGGACTCGTCCGTGTGAAAGAGCTGCAGCAGCAGACGCGCTTGAGAGAAAAGCCCATCCGCGAATTTTTTCTCGACGGTGGTCAGCAGTCGCTTCGCTTTGCCCGCGAAATCGTCGCTGCCAACGAAGTAGCCAAGCAGAAGGTCCCGAGCGAGCGTGGTTTCACTGACGCTGAGTTGAAGATCTGCGGGCAGACGATCGTTGTCGATGAGCAGATTCAGGAAGACTCGCCCGGCCTGAAGGACTTCCGGTGTGTCGAGCCGCGGGAGTGCTCCGGCAATGATTGCCTCTCGCTCCATTTCAACCGTGGTATCGCGGTCTGCGCGTTCAGGCGGTGAAACGATGTGCAACTCCGAGACATCAATTTCTTCGGTGATTCTCGCCGAGCGGTTTTCGGGTTCGCGTTGCTCAACGATGTCGTCGTCCGAGACGTCACTTTCGTCTTCGTCGGCTTGTTCGTCTTTGCCGTCTTCTTCGGCGTTGCCGTCGTCTTCTGATGACTCTTCGTCGGCAACGATGTCGTCGGCCTCCGAGTCATTTTCGACTTCTTCGTCTTCGCTTGCGGCATCAACGTCTGCAATTGCTTCCGAATCTGCTGCCAGGTCAGGTCTTGGGAAATCCAGGGTGTCTTCGTTGGGTGCAGACGCGACAGGAGCTGTTTGCTCCTGGGTGTCGTCCAACGCCGCTTCCATATCGGTCGGAGCGGGCGCCGGTCGAACACCGGGAGTTTGTTTGTCCACCAAGGGTTCGCGCATCTCAAGTGCCCATGCGTTGAGCATGGTGGAGCGCAGAACGCCAACAACAGCGAGCAAGACCGGATCGTGTTCGGGGCAATGCTGAAGCTGTTTGATAAGCGTGGGACGAATTTGCTCGAGCAAATGATCCAAATAGCTTCCCTCAAACCGCTCGTCGGCCCCGTCTTCGTCGCCCTTGAGGAACTTGAGGAAACGCCTAAACATGGACACAGGGCCCCAGAAATGGCAAACAAATAGAATTGTAGACTCTCGGCGCAAAAGGTTCCACAAAGAGGCTGTCTAGGCAAGCCCCTTCATGACTATCGCGACGAGAGTGGGTGACCTTTTCCGGTGATTCTGGGGACATAAGTTTCGTAATCAAAGCGTGGAGAGTGCGCGGGTACATGACATTGCATACAGGTCTGAGCGCCTGAACCCTTGGAAATATGCTGGGGAACTCCCTTTTCGTCAACCGGAGCAAGGCGATGCAACGAGCCGGGACCGTGGCAGTTTTCACAGCCGACGTTGCGAAGATCTTTTTCCCATTTCACTTCCGTATCGGTGCCCTCAGCTTGAAGCGAAGCTGGGTATTGAAACTGCCCAACGACACTTCCACCGGGCTTTTCGTACCCGACCGAGTGGCACCCGACGCAGGACTGGTCGAAGTCTTTGTCACGTGCAGTCAGCGTTTCCCATGCACGGGAGTGCGCCGTGGTCTGCCAGACACCATACTCTTGAGCGTGGCAGGTCGCACATTGGTCTGTGCCAATATAGAACGCTTCACCGGCCGCGACTGGCGGTATCACGCGTTCTACGGTGAGGCTTAGGGCTTTTAGGCTCTTGTTGTAAGCCAAGCGTGTCGTCTCGATGTCTGCGTCAACCTGCAGGCCGGGCTCCATCGCAATCGATCGCCATAGGAAAGAGCTTTCTCCTAGAGGCACCGCAACCGACGCATTTTTCAGCTTTTGCAGGCGTCCGTTGAGCTCGGTGAGTCTTTTACGCAGGCTCAGCACCATGGGGCTTTCGTTGCCCTGGGTTGCCGGCGGCATCTTCTGGAGGCTGTCGTCCACGTGCGCGATTTGTTTCTGGATGTTCTCAAGTTCTGCTTTGGAGCCTTCGCTGGCGTTCACAAACGTTTCGTCGTTGGGCTGAACGTAGAGCTTCAAAATACCAAAATATCGTCCCTGATCATGGGCCTCAAGGGTATAGCCGCCACCGGCAGCGTCGACCTGGTCGGTTTCTCGCGGGTTGTGTCCAACCACGCCAAAGTCGATTGAAGGATGGGCCACAAGCCGCTCCTTTACGAAAGCAAGCCCTCCATGAGCGACGATGACCTCGACGTCATGCGGTCCTGCGACCTTGATCGCGTCGGCGATCGCGCTATCTGGATCGGAGATTTTGAGGTCGGGAAGGCCTTCATAGAGGGCGGGTTCGACCACGGCGATCAACAAGACGCGCTTGCCGTCGAGCTCGACGACCTTGGATGCGGGGAGAGTCTCCCCTTTGATGACCAAGTTGCCACCATAGGGTTTAATGCCGGACTTGCCGATGATCTGTGTGTAGTAGTCAGCTCCCAAGGCGAAATCGAGTTCCCCAGGCACCGTGAACACCGGCTTTAGCCGAGTGAGAGCGGCCGCGACGACCTCGGATCGCGCTCGTTCCTGTGGCAACTGCGCGTCGTCGTATTTGGCATGCTCAAAAAAGAGATCGCCGCCATCGACGAGCGCTGAAGCGGGGTAGAGCTTACTTGCGTCGTTGGCGTAACGAACGATTCGGTCGATCCCGCCCAACATGATGTCGATCGTGCATCCACATGGTTCGGTATAGCCCTTGAGCCCGCTCACAACGAAGAGCGCTGGAGCGGCGGGGCCCACGTCGTCGGGCTTTACCACGTCGTTCTGGGCGGCCGTCTGTGAGCCGGTATGTGTTGGGTTGGGAACTTGTTGGGCGGTTTCGGTGACCGGATTTGTGCGGTTTTGTTTTTCGCACGCCGACCCGGCAAACCCGACCGCCGCTACCGAGAGTGCGCAGGCGCCAAGTATACGCTTGAGGATTTCAAATTTTGTCATCGGCTCAATAACCTACGAAGATTGGCGGTTTCCCATTCGATTGCTTCTGCGTAGGTGGGGAACTGCTGTTCGCGCTCTCGAAATTCCGCGGGATGCAATGATCTGCGGCTGGCGTTGGCCGAGGGCGGGAACAGCGAGTGCAGCAGTTCATGGCAAACGACGAAGAGAACGAAAAAATCTGGAACCCAGTCGGCGTCCAGAGCAGGGTGAATTCGAATCAGCCGTTGCTCAAAGTCATAAGAACCAAAACGAATGGAGCGTCGGCCTTTTCCGTCCCTTCCCCAGGTAATGCGGACCTCTGGCGCGTCCGGCATTTCGAGTCGTGCTGCTTCCAAGTAGGCGTCAAGGTTGTGGAACTTGCCCAGGCTCTCAAGAACGACCCCTTCTTCGCGAACCCGAATCGCTTCGCGATTATCACGAATGAAATCACGGACATTATCGCGGGACTCGGCATCCGAGCGCGATAAACCCACCAAGGCATCCACCATCGTGGTGTCACACCCTAAAAACATATGATGCAGTCGCACTTCGTGACGGCTTCGGCGTTTGCGAATCGACACCATCCTCCGGCGATTATCGGTGAGGATCAGGTCAACCGTGCCCATCCGTTCTTCGAGTGCTCGGTGAAGAAGGTGCCCAAGTTCGACGTCCAACTCAGCGGGCACAGTCGTCGCATCGAGAACGCCGCGCGGAGCAACCGTGCGTACGCGTACCCATTCGAAAAGGCTGGATTGGAGGCCGGTTGATCCCATCATCCCATCGTTTCTAGTTCCTGGAGGCTAGCCTCCAATGTGCGCAATTCGATTTCGTAGGCCGCAAGTTTGTCGCGTTCCGCCTGAACCAAATGAGGAGGGGCTTTGGCAACGAACTTTTCGTTGGCGAGTTTCTTGGACACAAAATCAATGTCGAACTGTGTTCGGGCGAGTTCCTTTTTAAGGCGTCCGCGCTCCTCATCAAGGTCGATAAGGCCTTTGAGGGGAATGCGGATTTCTACACCTTTGACCACTGCCGTCGCCACGCCCTGAAGCGTATCAGCCTCGGCTCGATCGATGAAGACAACTTCTTCGACGCGTGCAAGACGCTGAATATATGCGCTTGCGCCTTCGATCCGCTGACGTTCGGCTGGGCCTGCCGTGAGCAGAAGTCGTGGAATCACCACCGAGGGTTTCACCCGAGTCTCTCCGCGGATCGCGCGGAGCTGATTGATCAGAGCCACCAGCAAGTCGACCGATGCGACCTCCTCAGTGAATCCTGGCGACTCCATTCGTGGCCACGGCGCGACCATGAGGCTTTCTGGAGCGTCCTTCCCGCGCGGAAGAGCCTGCCAGATGTCTTCCGTGATGAACGGAACCGCTGGGTGCAAAAGCCTCAGCGAGGTCTCCAATACGTGCAGGAGCGTGGCCTGAGTCGCGGTGCGACGCGGGTTCGGCTCCTCGTAGAGCGACATCTTGATGAACTCGATGTACCAGTCACACACCTCGTGCCACACGAAATGGTAGAGGCTCTGTGCGTATTCGTTGAACTTGTACGCCTCAAGAGAGGTCTGGCATTCCTTTGTGACCTCGGCCAGACGCTGAAGAATCCACTTGTCCACGAGTGAGAGGTCTTCGGTAGGTGCGGGAAGGCCTGGTGAATATGAGGACTCAACTTCGAAGTCGCTCAGGTTCATCAACGCGAATCGCGCCGCGTTCCACAATTTGTTGAGGAACGCGCGATAGCCTTCAACTCGGTCGATATCGAGCTTGATGTCACGACCCTGAGCCGCATAGATCGCCAGCGTGAATCGAAGTGCGTCGGCTCCCTGAGACTCCACCCCATCAGGGTGTTGTTTCAGGAGTTCGGCGTGCATCTCTGGATCAAGGTCCGCAGCTTTTGCTCCGTAAATGAGGTGAAGCGGGTCGATGATATTTCCCTTTGTTTTCGACATTTTGTGGCCTTCAGCGTCACGCACCATGGCGTGAAGGAAGACTTCGTCGAAGGGGACATCGTCCATGAACCAGCAGCCCATCATGAGCATGCGGGCAACCCAGAAAAAGAGGATATCGAATCCAGTTTCCAGGCATTGGGTGGGGTAGAATTTGTCGAGATCAGGGGTTTTTTCGGGCCAACCCAGAGTCGAGAACGGCCAGAGTCCGCTGGAGAACCAGGTGTCCAAAACGTCTTCTTCCTGCCGCACATTCTTCGAGGCGCAAGCAGCACACTCGGTGGCGTCTTCGCGCGAAACCGTGATGTGGTCGCAGTCGTCGCAATACCATGCCGGAATTCGATGACCCCACCAAAGCTGGCGCGAGATGCACCAGGGGCGGATATTATGCATGAAGTGGTCGTAGGTCTTTTTCCAGACCTCGGGCACGATTTTTGTGCGTCCTGAATCCACAGCCGCGATGGCCTTTTCGGCCATGGGCTCGGTGTTCACAAACCACTGCAGCATCGGCAGAGGTTCCACCACCACGCCGGATCGTTGCGATCGACCGGGTGCAAATTTGGTGGGCTCGATTTTTTCGAGCAATCCGGCTTTTTCGAAGTCCGCGATCACCATTCTTCGCGCTTCGTAACGATCTTTGCCCTGATAGTTATCTGGGCAGTTTTCGTTCATGCACGCGTCAAATCCGATGACCTGAATGCGTTCAAGGCTATGTCGCTCGCCGCATTCAAAGTCGTTTGGATCGTGGGCCGGGGTGATTTTGACCGCACCAGATCCCTTTTTGGGATCGGGCAAAACCTTGTCGGCAATGATCGGGACTTCACGTCCTACGATCGGCAATTTGACCATTTTGCCGATGAGGTCTTTATAGCGCTCGTCGTCGGGATGAACGGCGACAGCTGTGTCTCCGAGCATGGTTTCCGGGCGAGTGGTTCCGACCACGATATGGCCACTTCCGTCGGCCAATGGGTATTTCAGGAACCAAAGTTTGCCGTCTTCTTCTTCGCGGTCGACTTCGAGGTCTGAAAGCACGGTCATCGTGACCGGATCCCAGTCCACCATGCGCTCAGCGCGGTAGATAAGGCCTTGTTCGAAAAGCTGAACAAAGGCTTCGCGGACGGCCACGGACAGGCCTTCGTCCATCGTAAATCGTTCGCGATCCCAATCGCAGGATGCGCCCATGCGCTTCATCTGTCCGATGATGGTTCCACCTTTTTCTTCTTTCCAGGTCCAAACGCGCTTCAAAAACTCCTCGCGCCCGAGTTCATGGCGATTGGTGCCTTCTTTTGCGAGTTCTCGTTCGACCATGACTTGGGTCGCGATTCCAGCGTGGTCGGTTCCGGGCAGCCAGAGCGCCTCGAAGCCATCCATTCGCTTCCAGCGGATCAACAGGTCCTCAAGCGTCACAAAGAGCGCATGGCCCATATGAAGCGAGCCTGTGACGTTCGGCGGCGGAATCATGATCGTGTAGGGCTGCTTCTTGCTGGTGGTGTCGGCTGCAAACCAACCTCCATTCAGCCAGAAGGGATACCAACGGTCTTCGACTTGAAGGGGATCGTAGGTTTCATCGAGTTTCATCAGGACCTCAAACTTCATCGGCAAGAAACGCCGCAGAGATTTACCAGAGCACGAGCTCAATTCGAAACAAAAAACCCGCCATGTGGCGGGTTCTGGGAGAGACAGGGCGAGCAAAGAATCATTCTTCGCTCAGTAGCCTCTCTAGTTCGACCCGTACGTTGTCGCGAATAGCGACTTCGAGACGTTCCGAGACCATTCTTTCGACACGCTCTTCGGTGTGTTGCATCAGTTTTGGCAGCACCTTTGTCTGAAATGTTTCGCCCATCACTGTGCGAAGCATGCCAGGGAGTTCCTGCTTAACGACGTTTCGTACTTCTTCGCGGAGCATCTTTTCGATTTCCGCGCGGCTCATCGCGATATTGAGCGAGCCTGAGCCGGACGTTGGAGTCGGTGCAGGCGTTTGAGCGGGCTGTGTAGGCGTTACCGGCTGGCGCGTTGACGCGTTCACGTCTGGCGTCGCGATCCGTGGTTGCGAACCCGCAACAGGAGCACTTGGCGCGGGCGTAGGGGCCGGTGCTTGTGCAAACGCGGGGCGCGGCTGCTGTTCGAAGGGCGGAGGCGTATGCATCGGAGCCAACGCAGGCGCAGGCTCGGGTTGCTGTGGCGGAGCCGGTGCTGGCGTGAGGTCGCGCATCGGTGTCGGAGCCGGCGTGAAGTCACGTTGTGGCGGTGCCGGAGCGGGCGTGGGGTCACGCTGCGGAGGCAATGCCGGCGCTGGCGTAAGGTCGCGCATGGGTTCCGGAGTATACGCTGGCGGCGCGGGAGCCGCAGGCGCATTGAATGCACCGGGCTGTGGCGGCGGAGCCGAAGCGGATCCTGCAAGGACGGCTTCGATGGCGTTGACAAGAGTATCGGTTTTGAACGGCTTCATCACGATGCCGTCGGCACCGCTTTGTCGCGCCATGTTCTCGTCGAATTGTTTGTAGGTACCACCGAGCATGATCACGGGAATGTCGCTCGTCGCCGCGTTGCTTTTCAGCGCGCGACAGACGTCGTATCCACTTCCGTCAGGCATGTAGTAGTCCAGAAGAATGACCGATGGGGCGTATCTCGCCGCTTCCATCGCATCCTGTGCGCTGCCGACGCCGATGACCTGGTAGGCCGAGCCTTTCAAGGCCATTTCGACGATTTTGCGAATCGTCTGGCTGTCATCTGCGACGAGGACCGTCTGGGACATGCTAACTCCTGTATCGTTAGGCTCGTGCGCTGCTGCGCATCTTAAAATCGACTGTTGGCATGAAGTTCTTCAATTTTTCGGATATCACGGGGTTATTGGGGGGTCAAGATTAGAGGAACACTCGATCAACGTTGATCTTCCGCCTTTAAGCCAGCAAGTCGTGTGACCTCGGCGTCTGAGAGGCCCACAAGAATATGTGCTGGACCTGCGAGTCCATCCTCCCAATCCGCGAACATATTGTATTTTTGCGTTTCAGCCTTGAGAAGCCCCTTTCGGACGTAGTCTGTCTTGAGATGCGGAAAAACCTGCCAGATTCGCTTTCGCACCAAGTCTTGGTCGACGGGGCGCCGTTTGGTCTCAAGCGTGAAAACTCGGTTGCCGATCTTCGGGCTGAATCCTACGCGGAACGTGTAAACGAAGGGATGGTCGGGTAAATGGCAACCCTTGAACATCGCATGCGCTTCCTTCAGTTCCACGAATCGCTTACACATCTTGGACATGACCGCTTCGGCTTCTTGCTGCGTCTGACCAAGCCAGATCCCGTCCAAGCCCTCTAGGCTTACGTGTGGTGCTCCTTTGAACACCGTCGGTGCGTCGGCCGCAATGTTGTCGAGCTCTTGTTGAGTTGGCGGATCAGGGCGTTTTTGACAGCCGAGTGCCGTCAGCGAGCATAAAAGGAAGACTAGAAATTTCATTGGAGACCTGTCAGGTCGGGGGTGTCGCCTTGCTTGCGCAACGATTCGGCATGCAAAATGATCGAGCGTGCAATGTCGTACCCCGTCGCCGCTTCGATGCCTTGGAGTCCGGGGGACGAGTTTGCTTCCAGAACCAGCGGTCCGCGTGGACCCTCAATAATATCGACGCCAGCTACGCTTAGACCCAATACCTGCGCGGTTTTCAGTGCGATCTCAGTGATCTCGGGCGACACGTCCAAAGGTTCGGCTGAGGCCCCTAAATGGATGTTGGCTCGAAACTCACCATCCGCCGCAGAGCGCTGCATGGCTCCAACGACCCGGTTTCCCACAATAAATACGCGGAGGTCTTTGCCGTTGGCGTCGATGAACTCCTGGAGCATCACCTCTTGGTTCAAGGCCCAGAGGGTATGAACCATCGCGGTTGCCGAGGTTTCGGTGTCGGCCACCATGACGCCGTTACCCTGAGTTCCGGTATGGAGCTTGATGACCGTCGGAGTGCCGATCTGCTTGAGCGCGCTTGGAAGCTGCGCCACGTCACGCACACTCAGGGTGGTGGGGACGGCCACACCATGGGCGGCCAGCACCTGATGACTGGCAAGTTTATCGCGACTCAACGCGATGCTCTGCGATGAATTTAAAGTAGGGACATTCAAGAGTTCGAAATGCCTAAGGACCGGAAGTCCCTGTGCCATCGACGATGCTCCCACGCGTGGGATGACGACATCGGTGGCGTCCAAGGGGAGCCCGTCGCAATGCAGAACAAGGCGGTCGTCGACGATTCCAAACGTGCATCGATAGGGATCCACGACTCGAACGTCGTGTTTTCGTTTACGCCCAGCCTCGGCGATGCGCTGCGTACTGTAGAGCGTTCGCCCTCTGGAAAGAATTACGATTCGCATCGCTTGCCTTCAAATGTGTTTAAGAGCCCAGTTCAGACCCATGATGGCGAGAACGGCAATGAACATGAAAATTGCCCAAGCCCATGCGTAGTCGATCCACGTGAGTCGTTCTTTTCGAACGGGTCTAGCGGGAAGTGTCTCACGAATCGAGGGCTCGCGACGAGCCGACATGACGTCGATGTGTGGGACTGGGGTGGGCTGGTAAGATGGAGCGGCACCCGCGGGGGTATTTTGAACGAGCGGGGCGTGTGGGTGACCGGTCTGTCGGACGCGGTCGAGGTCGAGTTCAAGTGGGCCCGAGCGGGCCATGAAGTCCGACTTGGTTGGGGGCGGCGAGATGAAGCGGTTCTCGTCGAATTTTGGCGTGGGCTGGTAGTTGACCACAAGGTCTTCCAAGGCGTTCACGGCATCTCTCGCCGACTGAAATCGTCGGTCGGGCATCTTATAGAGGCAGTTTTGCAGCCACATTTGCCAGCGAGGAGGGCAGTCCGAGAGTTCGATGGGTGATCCATCGAGCAACTTCTGCATCACGTCAGCGTGGCGCTCACCATCCAACCTCACTCGTCCGGTGAGCCATTCCGCGACGACCAACCCGAGCGCGAAGAGGTCGGAGGGCGGACCAATCGGATCGCCGACAGCTTGCTCAGGCGCGACGTAGCGCGGTGTTCCCATGAATCCACCTGCTCGTGTCTGGACCAGAGTCGCACCACTTTCGTCGTCAACTTTGCGGGCCTTCGCAATGCCGAAATCCAGCAATTTAGCGACTTCGAGGCCTCCGGGTGACCGGGTGAGCAGGATATTTTCGGGTTTGATGTCCCGGTGTAGGACGTCTTGCTCGTGCGCGGCTTCGAGGGCCGAGAGGATCTGGCGCGTGCACACCAGAACCCGTTCGTGTGTGGCGGGGCCGTCGGTTTGGATGGCCTGATCGATGGCCATGCCATCCAGCAATTCCATGGCGATAAAATGCCCGTAAGGACTCTCAAAGAATCCAAAGACCTGCACGATATTTGGATGCCGGAGGCGTTCCAAAATCTCGGCCTCCATTCTCATTCGTGCAATGGCGCTGGGATCGTTGTTTCCCGCATCATTCCTTAGGATTTTGGTGGCGACACGTCGATCGTCATTCTCCAAATCAAAGGCACTCCACACGTCACCGTATCCGCCAGAGGCGATGACTCGGTCGAGCCGAAAACGATCACAAAGCACCACCCCTGGCGCGAGCACTAGTGGAGGTGATTCGAGATTTTCGTTTGTGGGCGTGGCGTCGATGGACATACTGGCGCCTTGTTACAAACCGGAATGACGCTGGCAACATGATGCCAGACGGGTGGTGATTTTCAAGGGGCTCAATTTTCGTAGGTCTCGATGAGGTATCGATAGCCCTGTTCGGTCAAAAACAGTTGTCGTTTGCTCGCGAGTTCCTGTTCGGCCGTGTCCCGGGTGACGATCGAGTAAAACGACGCGACATTGGAGTCCTTCTTGGGGCGAAGAATTCGGCCTAGACGCTGGGCTTCTTCCTGCCTTGAGCCAAAGGTACCGCTGACCTGAATCGCGACGTTGGCATCGGGCAAGTCGACTGCAAAGTTGGCAACTTTGGAGACAACAAGCACGGGGATTTCTCGTTTACGAAACGCCTCGTAGAGGATGTCTCGCTGCCCTTGCGGAGTTTGCCCGGTGATGACAGGCGCCTGAAGTCGTTCTGCAATCTGAGCAAGTTGCTCCAGATATTGACCGATCACCAGAACCTGGTCCGTCTTGTGACGCTCAAGCAGAACCTCAAGGATATCGAGTTTCTTGATGTTGGTGGCCGCAATTCGGAATTTATTACGGGCGTCTGCGATCGCGTATTCGAGTCGCAGGTCTTCGTCGATGAACGACACGCGCACTTCGGTGCATGTCGCGGTGGCGATGAATCCCCGCTTCTCGAGGACTCGCCACGGAACATCGTACTTTTTGGGGCCGATCAACGAGAAGACTTCTTCTTCTTTGCCGTCCTCGCGAACGAGCGTTGCGGTCAGTCCCAGACGACGTTTGCTCTGCAAATTGGCCACGGCGCGGAAAACCGGAGCCGGCAAGAGGTGGACTTCGTCGTAAATGATCAATCCCCAGTTATTGTCGTCGAAAATACTGAAGTGCTTGAACGGTGAGGTCTTCGTCTTTCGATACGTCAGGATCTGGTAGGTCGTGATCGTAACGGGCTTGATTTCCTTTCGGTCACCCGAGTACTCACCGACCTGGTCGGGATCGAGATCGGTTTTGTCCAAGATCTCGTCTCGCCACTGACGCAACGCGGTGACGTTGGTGGTCAAAACGAGCGTATGGGTTTGAGCGGCTTCCATGGCGCCGATTCCGACGATGGTTTTGCCCGCACCGCAAGGAAGAACGACGGTGCCGCTGCCTCCTCGCTCGCTTCCGCCTGCCCAGAACGCGCCCACGGCTTCGTTTTGATAATCACGAAGACCGAAGGGCTGGTTTTCCAACGTAGGACTGCGGATGGCGAGTTGGAGCGGATCGCCCACCGAATAGCCGGCGAGGTCTTCCACTGGGAATCCAACACGGATCATCGCGTGTTTAAGCAGGCCACGTTCTTGAACTTTGGCCTCGATGCGCCCGTTGTAGGGTTCACCGATGATGTGAGGGATCACGAGCTTCTGTCGGGAAATTTCGTGAAGAAGGGTATAGTCCGTACTTTCGAGGAATAAACGCTCGCCGTCACGCACCAGGCGAATACGCCCGTAGCGAGCCATGAAGTCGTCGATGTCCACCAGAAGGTTGGACGGCAACGGGTACTTCGTGAGGTCATCCAGCCAAGATTTGATCTCGGCGGGCGTATGACCCAGAGCGGCGGCGTTCCACAACGAGAGTGGAGAAACACGGTAAGTATGTACATGTTCTGGCGATTTCATCAGTTCGGCGAACAACGAAAGTCGGTCGCGCGCTTCTTCGAACCGCGAATTCGCGGTTTCTAGAAGGATGGTTCGGTCAGATTGTACGATGAGCGGGTTTGCCGGATTAAACGACATGGCATGCGCCTCAGTGCAAAGAGGTCGAATAGGCTTCCAGAATCTGTTGCCAAAGGCAACCATGCAGGAGCACAAGAGAGTGCCAGATCGACACGATATTTTTTTCCGAACGTTGGAACGCGATGATTAATCCGCTTAAAGAAGTTGAAGTAAATGGATTTATTTTGAGGCATCCTCGCGTAAACGCTGACCTAAAAGGCATGCGTATCGCTCAGGTGACCGACCCTCATATGGGCCGATGGGTGAAAGCTAGGCACCTCAGACAGCTTGTCGAATTCGTAAATGAACGTGAGCCCGCGATCGTCGCTTTGACCGGCGATTATGTCGGATACAGCAAAATTGACCTCGATCCGTGCATCGAGGCGTTGAGTCATTTCGACGCTCCCACCTATGCTGTGCTTGGAAATCACGACCATTGGGCGAGCACAGAATGGTCTCATCGGGCGTTCGAGGGGACAGGGATCCGGTTGTTGACCAACGAAAACGAGTTGCTCGACTGGAATGGCACGAAGATCAATGTGGTGGGTGTCGACGACTCGGTGACAGGGCATGCCGACGTGCCTAAGGCCTTTGAGGGCATCGAACCGGACTTCTTCCGGCTTACCCTCAACCACGTGCCAGCGATCGCCTGGGAATGCGCTGACGCGGGCGCTGATTTGATTCTGAGCGGTCATACGCATGGATTTCAATTCAACATCCCGCGGGTGACCAATGCTTTGGCGGAACGATTTGGAACCCAGCTCTTTGCCGGGCCCTATCGTTTGGGTGGAGCGATGCTCTACATCAGCCGAGGACTGGGATCGGCGTCCTGGCCCTGGCGAATCAGAGCCCAGCCTGAGCTGAGCTTTTTTGAGCTGCAGCCAGGTGATTCCCCTGAATTGGAATGGGTGGAGGGCGGTGTCATGAATGTTCGACACCGGCCCTGAGCTAACGTCGTCGTCGAAAAACAAGGCCGAGCGCCAAGACCAATGGCCAGAGGCTCATAGGCTGGCTGGCTGCGCTGCTGCATCCTTCGCTGGCGCTTCCGTCATCCAAGAATACGACAACTTCTGGGCCTGTTGCACCGTTGGTTGCAGCCGAGTTGTTGGATGGCTCCACCGCATTATTGCCGTTATTTGACGCGGTATTTGTGGTGTTATCCGTGGCGCCACTGGTGCTGTTATTCGTGGCGTTGTTGGTGCTGTTATTGGTCGGCGCGTCCGCGACGCATGCCCCATTGACGCAGGATTCGTTGGCCGGGCAGCTGGTGGCTGTGCAGGCCACAGGCGTTGGAATGCAGACATTATTCTGGCAAATCTGCGATGTGGTGCATTGTGCGTTGGTCGTGCAGCCCGGTGGAGGGCTGGTGTCGATGCAGACGTAATCTTCAGGACAAAGTCCGGCGGTGGCTGCGTTGGCGTTGAGGCAAATATAAGAGCCCTGAGAGTTGAAACACTCCGAGTCGCCTGGGCAGAGTCCGCCTTGTTGGCAAAACGTCAGACATTTTCCTTGATTGCAAACGCCGTTTGCCCCGCAATCATTATTGCTCGTGCAGTCTCGGCATACCGGGCATTTCGTTTTGCAGACGGTGTCGGTGTCGCAATAAAAACCCGCGCCGCAGGCGGCGTCCGTGGTGCATGGTGGAACGACGCAATCGCCCGATGCGCGATCGCAGATCAGTCCAGTTTGGCACTGTGAGTCCGCAGTGCACGCCACCTCGCGGCATACACCGTTCTGGCAGACGTCTCCCTGAACGCAGTCATTGCTTGTGATGCAGGTGCAGGACTTGTTGTAGAGGGCGCACACACCGTTGATGTCGTCGGCATGGAGTGAGCGTGCGGCCGTTCCACCCGAGTAAGCATAATACATCGTGGATTGCTCAACTGAGCTGTGAGCGAGTCCAAGTTGGTGGCCGATTTCGTGGGTGGCGATCGATTGAAGGTCTGTGTTGCTGCCGTTGTTCGAATACACGAAGCCGACGCCATTAAACAAAATCGGACCGTCGGCGATCGAGCAGTCGTCCCAAACCGAGGTCAAGGTGACGCCGATCGTGACATTCACACTGCCGAATTGCGGGTCCCAGTTGTTTTCCTGCCACGAAAGAACAAGCTTGTTGTTGTTTGAGACGGCAGTGCTGGCTGTGGTTCCTCCGTATTGCGCGCGGTATTTCGAGCAGCATGGGGTTTGCCAGGCCTCGTAGCTCGAGTTGATCACCTGTTCCAGCGTGCCCAGGGGCATGTCTGCCGAACCATTTTGGTTGATATAGTAGGTGACCGGCAGCGTTTTCCACGTCGGGCCACAGGTATAAAGAAATTGATAGGCGCTGGCGTTTGAAGAGATGCCCAAGCCGATCAGCGCGAATAAGAATGCGAAAATTCGGGAGTTTTTCACTTCGAATCTCCTTTCACCGCGGCGATCAACGATTCGAGCTCGGCCACGAATGAATCGTATCCAAGTCTCTCGTCCTCTTTAGCTTGAAGCTTGGTTGGCGTGACGCCTTCGACCAAAAACGCCATGTCGTCCAAGTTGCGCCAGACATTTACGTTCTTTCCATCACGGATGACTCGATACTTGGACTGGCCAAGTGCCGAAAGGAAAAGCCCGGGTTCCTTTTTCGCTGTGTGCAGAAAGAGAACCACTTCTTCGCCGATTTCAAAACGTGCATCGCCTGGAACGCCGGATGTCCGTCCGTCCATGATGCCGCCCCATTGCTGGAAAACGATCGTTTTTTGGGTTTTGCCCAAGAAGGTCCGCGAAACCTCGATTTCAGTGCGTGTAACGACATCGCCACTGTCCTTTTCCTTGAGGAACGTCTCTTTAACGACCTTGCCTTGCACGATTGTATCTGAAATTTCGACCAACATAATGAGGTCTGCGAATCTCATGACCGTGGCAGAGGCAACCGAAGTAAACGAGATGAGCGTCATCACCAGAAGGGCCGCAAAGCCCCAGCGGACGCGCGTTCTCGATGCCGGAAGAAGGTAATTCATATCTGTCCTGTGTTCTCGAATCAGGTGCGCATAATAGCCAGAGTTGACTCAGACTCAAGTGCGAGAGTCGCATCCGCCTTGCCTTGCGCGGCTGACTCCCTATATTACGCATCACGAGAGCGAGTTCCCACCCCACGTGGAAGCGCATTGAAAGGAGTTCTTATGTTGAGTGAAGATAGAAAGTTCGATGTCCGCACACTTGAGCGTCAATTCGACAGCGGCGCGATTACTCGCGCAGAGTACGCAAAGCACCTCGAAGCATTGGCTGATATCGTGGAAAAAAGTTCCGTGATGGAAGCACAATTCGAAGAAGGCGTGCTCGACGAGGAAGAGTAGTAACCAAAAGGGGTGTCGCATGAGTGACGAGAAAGAAAATTCAGACGGACTCAAATCGACCCCGCTTGGCGATAATGCCGGGGTTCATCTTCCAAATGCCGAGGCGACGGGACCCAAGCTTGAGTTTGGGGACTTCATCATGAGCCTTGGCACCAGCGCCTATGTGAGTCTTGGAAAGATCCAAGACCCCGCATTTGGCGACAACGAACCGGATCTTCCGGCCGCTCGCCAGATCATCGATATCCTTGAGATGATGCGCGATAAGACTCAGAACAACCTGCATCCTGAAGAAGATCGTCTGCTTGTCGGACTGATCTACGAGCTGCAGATGGCGTACGTCGAGTCTTTGAAAGCGCAATGAAGCGTTTGTTTCTAATGATGGGGTTGGGAATCATCGGATGCGAATCTGCTCCCGTGGATCGGACACCCGAAATGTCTGGCGCCAAGGATGCTAACGCTGCCCAGATTCCGTCGGATGCGCCTGCTCAGGCGTCGGTGACCATGATTCCGTCTACCTTTGCGGACATCGTGGAGCGGACGCGTCCAGCCGTGGTCAATATCTACACGCGAAAACGAGTCACTCCGGTCAACAAGATGGTGGGAGTCGAACACCGGCTTGTGCCGCAGGAACGCCTCGAACAGAGCCTTGGGAGCGGCTTTATCATTGCTTCTGATGGCATGGTCATCACCAATTATCACGTCGTGGCGGATGCCACCGAGATCGAAGTTCGGCTCTTTGATGAGCGTTGGTTCAAAGCAAGAATTGTCGGCGATGACGCAAAGGCCGACGTGGCATTGCTTAAGCTTGATGGCGCTGCAGACCTTCCTTCGTTGGCGTTGGGAGACTCTTCGGCGCTTCGTGTCGGCGATTGGGTCTTAGCGATCGGCAACCCACTTGGCCTTACCAGCACGGTGACTGTGGGAATCGCCTCAGCGACAGGCCGAAAAAAAATCCCACTGGGCGGAGATCTTGAGTTTCAAGACTTCATTCAGACGGATGCCTCGATCAATCCAGGCAACAGTGGCGGGCCGTTACTGAATCTTGAGGGGACAGTGATCGGCATCAATACTGCGACCGCGTTTGGTCAGGGGATCGGTTTTGCGATTCCGGCCAACATGGTTAAGGAGATCCTGCCGAACCTTTCGGCGGGTGGGCATCTGCAACGTTCGTGGTTGGGGATCTACGTCGATGAGGTGCCCAAGGCGTTGCGCCCCCAAATCGGGCTGCCGGATACAGGCGGCGCGCTGGTGACGGGGGTTGTGCGGGGCGGTCCAGCCGAAAAGGCCACGCTTAAGCCTGGAGACGTGATCTTGGCGCTCGATGGGAATCAGGTGTCGGACTCGTCCAAGCTGGCATGGCTGGCGGGCAACGTCGGTGTCGGGATGGTGGCGAAGCTCGAGATTCAGCGCGGTAATCAGGCGCTTGAGCTCACGATCGAGATGGGCGCTCTTCCTGACTGAAATCAGACCCGTAGGGCTTCTTCGATTCTAATTTTGAGAGGGCCGCTTGCGTGTTGTCGCTCGCGCTCGAGCGTGGCTCGAGCCTGTTCGACTTCGTGGCCTCGCTGCAGGTGGATCAACGCCAGTTGCGCTTGCACCGAGTGACGATAGGGCGAGCCTTTGCGAAGGATTTTGTACATCTCTTCGGCTTCCTCGTACTTGCCAAGCTCATATTTGATATTGGCGAGGTTGAAGTAGAGTCGGTCACGCGCAAGCACGGGCGTAAGGTCGATCACGCGTTCGAGCGTTTGTTCGGCCTCTCTGAATTTCTCCATGCCCGTGTAAATCAACGAGAGCTTGTTGAGCATCTCTACACGAGGGCCGAATTTTCGCAGCAGCCAATTGGCGCGGTAAAGGGCCAGAAGCTGCTTGAAATCACGCTGTTGGAATTGGCGTGCGAATTCGGATTCGAACGCTTTCCATTTGCGTTGAAGCAGCCAAGGCCACGCCAAATAGTACGCAGGTATCCACAGCACAAAGACTGCCAATACTTTTATGGAGACCTTGAAATAGAAGGTCAGGACAAACATGAACAACAAGGAGAGCGGGATGAGGCCGCGTCGCCAGTCGATTTGTAGTTTTCCGTGTGTCATGGTGCGTGGTCTTAGGATGCGAGACGGTGGCCAGTGTAACGTGCGATTCATAGAAATACCAAGGCAGGCAGCATGGGATTGACGTGGCGCGTTTGCGCCGGAGCAGGAGGAAGGCCCGGGAGTGCTTTCTTGGTGGAAAGCGACCAGGCATGTGTGTTGGTCGACGCCGGGTGTGACGCGGAAGTGATCGACGTGCGGCCCGATGCTTTGATCCTCACCCATGCCCACAACGACCATATTCGTGGTTTGGCCGGCATCATTGAGCGATACCCGGGCCTGGCCGTGTATTCGACGGATGCGACAAAATCGGCATTACGGCGTGTGCTCAAGGGAGAACTCACAGAAGGAAGGGCCAACGCAATTTCGGACACCGTGATTTCTCGAAAGTTCCAATCCCATTTGGAAATTGGTGATCTTAGTGTTCGATTGCGTCGTGCTGGCCATATTGCTGGCGCAGCGATGGTCGAGGTTTCATGCGACCGCCGAAGTGTCGTTGTGACGGGGGATTTTTCACGCCACGCGATCCCAGGCGTCGCCGATGGCGCTGATTTTGAGGGGCTTCGTGGCGGAACTTTGCTGATGGAGTGTTCGGTCGCTCAGGTCAAGTCTCTGGACTCCTGGAAAATCGAGGATGTTCCGGCACAGCTTGCCGACGCTGGCCTCTACGTGTGCGGTGCGCTCGGCGAGGCGGCGGCCCTTTGTTGTCTCGCAGATTTTGAGCCTCACGAGAACTTGATGGGTTTTGTGGACTGCCCGCGCTTCTTAACGACCTCGGAAGCGATCTTGAGATTAACTCAGGGAGGTCGAGTGCTGGTTGCCGGCAAAGATCTCACATCTGGGAGTGCGTCATGGCTGCTGGCCGCGAGTGTGCTTGGCAATAAGACCGCGCAGATCTCGTTTTTGAATCGCCCACCGCGGCGAACCATCGGCGACGAGCTGCTTTTTGCCCCGGCAAAAACGCGCCTTCGCGCCTTCGGCGCAACTCGAAAACGTTGTCGCACTCGAAGTGTTGAACTTCCCCTGCATACGCCGTTATCCGGACTGCTCGAAACCGTTCGAGAATGCCGCCCGTCGGAGGTTGGCCTGGTTCATAATCAAGACGACATTCTCTATTCGGTTTGCAGAAAAGTCCGGCGTCTTGGGGTGCAAGCCCTTGTTCCGGCACTCGATCACCGCTACCCCGCGGCAAAGCAGGTTGATACGCCGGGCGAGCCGGGGTAGAAAATTCGCCAGACCACACGCGCCGAGGGCTCATGGCCAGCAAATTCGACCTTTCGAAGTTCACTAAACCTGCACGAAAGCATTTGGAGCGAGCGCAAACGCTTGCACAGAAGCTGAATCACCAGCATGTCGAGATTGAGCACGTCGGGCTCGCGATGCTGGAAGAAGACGAGGGGCTGGCGACAGCCACGCTGCAGAAGCTCGGACTGGACACAAAAAGTCTGGGTCGCGGTTTGATCGACGAGCTTGAGCTGCTTCCCAAGGCCTATAAGCGTAGCGACTCGGTTTTTGTGGGCAAAAAGCTGCTCGAAGTCCTGCAAGAGGCGAGTGCCGAAGCCGGCCGTTCGGGAGACCATTACGCGAATTCGGATCATGTCTTGATTGCGGCTGTGCTGCTCGGCGGTTCCTATTTTGCGACTCAGCTCAAAAAGGGCGGCGCGACGGCAGAAAAGCTGCGTGAAAGCCTGACGCAGAGCCGTGGAGGCAAGCCCATCACAACCGCGGAAGGTCCGACCTCCGAGATTTTGAGCAAATACGCCACAGACTTGACCAAGTTGGCGGCCGAGGGGCGACTTGAACCCGTGATTGGCCGCGACGCCGAACTTCGTCGAATCATGCAGGTCTTGAGTCGAAAATCTAAAAATAACCCTGTGCTGATTGGCGAGCCTGGCGTGGGCAAGACTGCGATCGTTGAAGCGCTCGCCCAGCGTATGCACGCCGATGATGTGCCGCTTGGCCTGAAGGGCAAGGTCATCATGTCGCTCGATCTTGGTTCTTTGGTTGCCGGTACCAGTCTTCGTGGGCAGTTCGAAGAACGCATCAAGGCCATCGTCAACGAAATCGTGGCATCGAAAGGGAAGATCATCTTGTTTATCGATGAGTTGCATCAGATCATGGGTGCAGGCGGTGGAGATGGCCCCATGAATGCCAGCAATTTGCTCAAGCCGGCGTTGGCACGAGGCGAGCTCAGTCTGATCGGCACGACGACCGTTGATGAATACCGTCAGTACATCGAGCCAGACGCGGCTTTTGAGCGTCGTTTTCAGACGATCACGGTCGAAGAACTCTCTGTGGAGCAGTGTGTGTCGGTGCTTCGCGGCATCAAGCAGCGCTACGAGATTCATCATAATGTCCAGATTTTGGACTCCGCATTGGTCGCAGCTGCGCAGATGACGGACCGCTACATCACTGACCGAGCGTTGCCTGATAAGGCGATCGACGCCATCGACGAGGCTGCATCGCGACTTCGTTTGGAGATCGATTCCAAACCCACAGAATTGGATGAGATGGAGCGCAGAATCCATAATATGGGCGTCGAGTTGGGAGCGCTGGTTGACCAGACCGATGCCGATTCCGTGGCGTCACGCAAGAAGTTCGAAAACGATATCGAGAGCTTGGAAGAGGAGGCCGCAGGCCTTCGAGCTCGCTGGCAACTCGAGAAAAACGACCTTGATGCCGTCACCGGGATTAAGGGAGAGCTTGCCGCAGCCCAAAAAGAGGTCGAGGAAGCCACGCGTAAGGGAGAAATCGGCCGCGCTGCTGAGCTCAAGTACAGTGTGATTCCGAAGATCGAAAAAGAGATTGAGCGACTGAATGAGGCGTCGTCGGTGTCGAAAGGCAAGAGATTGCTCAAGGATTACTGCGACGAGAACGAAATTGCAGAAGTCATCGCCAGCTGGACCGGTATTCCGGTGAGCAAGATGATGGAATCAGAGCGCGAGAAACTTCTGAATATGCCCGATCGCTTGCGACAACGTGTCGTGGGTCAGGAGCATGCCATCGAGCTGATTTGTGCCGCGATCTGGCGCTCTCGGGCCGGTCTGCAGGACCGCAATCGTCCGATCGGTAATTTCATGTTCGTCGGGCCCACCGGTGTTGGAAAGACCGAGCTCGCCAAGGCACTCTCGGAATTCCTTTTTGACAGCGAAGACGCGTTGGTGCGCATCGACATGTCCGAGTACATGGAGCAATCCAAGGTCAACACCTTGATTGGTTCGGCACGTGGTTATGTCGGAAGCGAGCAGGGCGGCATTCTGACCGAAGCTGTGCGTCATAATCCGTACAGCGTCGTGCTTTTTGACGAGGCCGAAAAGGCGCATCCCGACGTGTTCAATATCCTGTTGCAGGTGATGGACGAGGGTCGTCTTTCGGATTCTCAAGGGCGCCGAATCGACTTCACGAACACCTTGGTGATCCTCACATCGAATGTGGGCAGCCGTAAGATTTTGGACCTCGCAGGCAAAGTCAGTGGCGAAGAAATGACGACTGAGGTCAAAGAGATCCTCAAGGATCATTTCCGCCCCGAATTCTTAAATCGTCTGGATGCGCCGGTTGTGTTCTCGTCGTTGGATAAGGACGCGATTCGTTTGATCGTGGATATTCAGGTCAAGAAGCTTCGAAAGTTGCTGGCAGAACAGAAGATGACGATCGACCTGACGGACAATGCCAAAGAATTTTTGGTCACCGAAGGTTACGAGCCTGAATACGGCGCCCGTCCTTTGAAGCGTGCGATCGGGACCTTCATCCAAGATCCGCTCGCCGTAGAGGTCTTGGAGAGCAAATTCGTTGAGGGTGACCATATTATCGCCGATGTCGCGGATACGATGGACCGGTTGGTCTTCTCAAAAGGTAAGTCGTGAAACCCGGCGATTTTTTAATTGATGCGACTCGCGGCGAAAAAAGATTTCGGGTCAAAGAGCTTCTATTTGAGGGCAAGAGCTATCAAATCGCTCTGGCCACCGACACGCTCATGGAAGACAAGCTCGTCTGCGTGAAAGCCATCGTCTACGACGCGGCCAGACTCGACGACAAGGCCTATGTGGCTGCGAGGCGAAAGGCGCTGCACCAAGAGATGAATTTCTTGGCGCTGAAGGCTCATCTTTTGCCCGAACCACTGGATTGGATTCAGCTCGACGGCTCTGACACGGCGCTGGAGCGCGAGCCCGTGCTCGTCTACGAGTACATGCATGGCGAGACGCTTTTTGACCATGTGATGTCAAAGAGTCCCGAAGGTATGTCGCCGGCTCGAGCCCTGAGGATGACGGCTGAAATCGGTCGTTTTTTGGGTGAGATCCATCAGGAAAAGTGGGTTTTTCGGGACCTCGATCCACGCCATGTGATCATCAGCGTCGACGACGTGATTCATATGGTCGGCTGTGGCAATGCGACACCTTTTGCCGAACGCCCAAATGCCACAAAAATGGACATGAACCCGGCCTATACGGCTCCAGAAATCCGGGGCGAAGAGTCCGGTCAATTCTTACGTGGCGCTGCTGATATTTACAGCCTTGCCGCGTTGATGACCTTCTTGTTGACCGGCCAAGAGCCTCGGGAACGCCCAGAGAATCCGCTGACGCGTGAAGCTTACGATAAGCTTAGCGCGCTTGATCCTCCGGGAATTTCACTTCTGATCGCGCGTTGCATGCAGCCGTTGGCAAAAAATCGATTTGCTCGTGTTGAGCGCTTCTTGCCCTTCTGCGACATCTCGAGTCTTCCGACGCCGCAGACCAAGGATTTTGGAATGCTGCAGCTTCCGGCGCCTTGGAGTGGCGCGGAGCGCCCCGAGAATCGCGCGACGCGTTCTACGCTGTCTGCGGGGCCGTTGATCTCTGTGGCGCGAGGCTCAGAGCCTCAGCCAGATCAACCGATCGCAAAGGCACCGACAGGTTGTCGTGGTATTCTTGTTCGTCTGGGGCTGGCGTCAACAGTGATAGTGGCGAGCCTCTCGGCGATCTTGATTATTGCCAACTGACCAGCGAGCCGACGCTGTATCCGTCGTCGCTTCCGACGTTTGCGACGGTATCGCACCACACATAATCAACGCCGTCGCCGTATCGGAACGCGACTTCTGCGTCCAATGGGATGGCCGAGGTCGTGGTGATCGAGAACAGCGCGTTGTTCCCAAAAAAGCCGTCGTATTGAGTCGACAACACGACAGGAGAGAACACACTCATGGGTGGGGTACCTGACGGGACAATGACGGCCTCGACGAGTGCGCCGGCCGGTATCAATCCGGTGACGTCCGTAAACCCCTGAGCGTAGATTTCCGCCGTAATTGTGACGTCCGTGGTGGTTGTCGTGGTGACGTCTGCCGACGTGATTCCACACCAGAAATCCAGGCCGCTGTCCGGGATCTCGTTTTCAAAAAGAAATGCGTCAGTTTCGATCACCGAGCGCTGTGCGGCTGGGGCAAGCGATGTGAGTACGGGGTTGCCTGATCCATCATCGACGTACCCATTGATTCGCACGAGTGAGACATCGACTTGGCCGGCGTCGGTACCTGCGAGCAGGTCGCAGTCCAGTCCAGACGCGGAGTCGACGCACGTCATGATTTGCGTTCCGATGCTCACCTGATCCAGGGCGGCGTCCAAAGCCCAGCCCGAGATCGACACGGTGCCCGAAGCTTGATTGGATGCGACAGATGGCTGAATGGAATCGAGCGAGAAACAGGTGCCGCCACTCATCGGTCCGACCTCAAAAATATCCGAGAGACCTCTGCGATGCAGAGAGGCTCCAGCCGCCTCTGGGGAGATCTGAGTGTCAGGCTGTCCGTCTTCGCCAAGTAATAGTGAGGTGTTCAAGCCTTCGTAGAGCACTGAGTCGATCGGGATCGAAGCGCTGGTTACGTCGGATGCGAGTTCAAAAAACAGTCCGATGCCGTCTGATGCGGCGCCGCCATTTTGAAGCGGTGTTGGAAAGAGTGTGGCCAGATCAAATTCGGCGAAGCCGTTTTCGGCCGTGCTTGCTGGTCCTCCGACCACAAAACATCCACCGGGTGGGATGATTCCGCTCAGTGGTATGACCGATGCCGCCAGACTGCTGCCGCCGGCCCCGAGTGAAAAATACTGCAGGTCGATGAAAGTCTGCCCCGCGTTATAAAGTTCGACGAATTCCAGACCATCGTCGGCATTTGCTGCGTCGTAGAAAATCTCGTTGATGAGTAGGTTTTCGGTGTCGACCGCCACGACTGAGACCGCCGCCGTGTCCATCCCGTCGGCGTTGATCGCCGCCAAGGTGAACGTGGCCGAACGGGTCGGGATGATCGTGACGGAATCGGCATCAACGTTGAGGGCAGACACATCAATGGGGGCGCCGAGATCGTCGGTAAGCACCAGAGAAGTCGCGTCAGTGCTTTCCCACGTCAGGGTCACACTTTCGCCAAGACGAATCACATCGCTCGACACCGAAAACGTTGCGACCTGAGGCAAGATCGGATTCACAGTGATGTTGAGTGAATCGGAAATTGGTCCTCGAAATCCCTGTGCGGTGAGCGTGCACAGGGCCGAACCCAGAAGCCCGACCGAGACGTTTCCGCCGGTGGGGGCGAGTGCTGCGATGTCGATGGGCGTGGATACCAGTGTGAGGTCGTCGGTGCACTCAAGCTGCGCACTCGTGGCTCCAGGTGCGACCCACGACAGGGTTGCTTGTTCGCCAGCATTGATGATCGGGTTCGCCGCGCTGAAGGATGAAATTGTAACCGGAGTTCTGACCAGAACTGCAACCGTAGAGCTTGAGCTGGTCGGTAGGCCGTTCGCGGTCAAAGTGTAGGTCGTACTCTGGGTAGGATTGACGATCACCGAGTCGCCACTGACGGTCTTGGTGCTGATGTCGATCGCTCCGGTGGAGCTTCCCAGGGTCACTGAAGTTGCGTCCGTGGTGGTCCACGTGAGGGTGACTGGTTCGCCCGAGGCGATCTCCGCGACGTCCGACTCAAACGACGTGATTGCGACGCCCACAACGGCATCAATAAAGACGTCGGCCGTGGTTTGTCCTCCCGCATTCGATGCGGTGAGCGTGAACGTGTGAGGCCCGTCGAGCAACACGGTCACGGAGTCGGCGACCGGTGATAATGCCGTCAAATCGATGCTGTGACCCAGCTCGTCCACCATCGTGACGTTTGCGGCACGGGTGGTTGACCAAGAAAGCTGAGCGCTGGCGCCGATGGCCACCAACGAGACGTTTGAAGTGAAGCTGTTGATTTGCGGTGGCGCGGGCAGAAGCGTCACGGTTTCGGTAGCGTTGACGGACTCCGCTGGGTTCGACGCTGTCAGGATATAAGTTGTTGTCTGTGTCGGAGAGATGACGGCACTTCCTGAAGCAGACGTTTGAGTTCCGACATCGACGTTATTTCCCTGCGAGTCCCGGATTCCAAAATTTGACGTGTCGCCCGAAATTGCCCACGTCAATGTGGTCTGGGCTCCAGGGATTACGGCAGTCGGAGAGGCCTCAAACGTATCAACCACGATCGGCTCAAAAACCTCGATCATGAGGTCCTGGGTGATGCTTCCCTGTTGGTTGGTCGCTGTTAGCGTGTAGGTAGCGGTTTCGCCCGGCGTGACTTCAAAGCTTCCTGAGTCGTCGGTGGACTCTAGGAGTTCGACCCCGTTCTGGCTGATCTGAATGGACTCGGTGTTCGCGACTTCCCAGCGTAATTGGGTCGATCCGCCACTCGTCAGGCTGGTGCGAAGGGCTGCAAACAAGGTGATTCGGGGATTGGCATCCAAGACCTCGATCCCAACTTCCTTTTCGGCTTCTGACGTTTGGTTTTGAACGAGGAGCCGATACCGAACACTCGACTCGGGGCGCACCTCAAGGCTGCCCGCGCTGAGGTCTTCGGTGTCGAGCGTGACCACCAGCCGGTCGGAGTCGTCAACAATTTGGCCGGTCGTCGCGTAGTCTGTTTTCCAGGTCAGGCGAGCCGATCCACCAAGAGAAATCGTGGTGGCCGAGGTCTCGAAAGATGTGATGACCACGTCTTCTTGGGACACTTCAAGCGTGACTGTCGCCTCGGCCTCATGGGTGCCATCCGATGCGACAAGTTTGAACACCGAAGTCTCGTTGACCGTGACTTCAAAGGTGCCGGAGGCGATTTCGTCGACCGGAATCTCGTAGATGAGAGTGTCGCCCTCAAAGAGCTGGGCTGACGTGGCAAATTGAATTTGCCACTCCAAAGCTGACGGCTCGCCGGGCTGCACGACTAGCGTCGTGGCGGTGAAAGACTCGATCGTCAATTCCCCGGGTTTTTCGACGCACTTCTCGACGATGCAAAGGTAGCCGTCTCCGCAATCTGCGTTGCGCACGCAATCCGCAGAATTGGGATCCGTGCTGCAACCAGCGATGGCGGTGATGATTAGGCCAAAGAGCACCCATAAGTTCTTCATAATCATTCCACTTACGGATCGCAGGCGTCTCCCAATCCGTCCATGTCGGTATCGAGTTGGTCTTCGTTGGCTACGAATGGGCAGTTGTCGCAGGCGTCGCCAAAGGAGTCGGAATCAGAATTTAACTGATTCTCATTGTCGACCAATGGGCAATTGTCACAGGCGTCGCCGAGGGTGTCAGTGTCAGAATTCATCTGGCTCTGATTTGCAATGGTGGGGCAGTTGTCACAGGCGTCGCCGAGGGTGTCAGTGTCAGAATTCATCTGGTTCTGATTGTCGACGGTGATGCAGTTGTCGCACGCATCGCCGACGTTGTCGGTATCGGAGTTGGTCTGTGATTCGTTGTCGACCAATGGGCAGTTGTCGCAAGCGTTCCCTAAGGTGTCGCCGTCTGAATTGCCCTGATTGGTGTTGGAAATCGCCGGACAGTTATCACAAAGATCACCCACATCATCGGTGTCGAGGTCTGCCTGATTTTCATTCGTGATGGCGGGGCAATTATCACAGGCGTCACCAAACGAGTCGGCGTCCGAGTTGGTTTGGGATGCGTTTGCGATGGCGGAGCAGTTGTCGCAGACGTCGCCGACGTTATCGTTGTCGCCATCGGCTTGATTCTCGTTTGTCAGCGATGGGCAATTGTCGCAGGCGTCACCAAACGTGTCGGCGTCCGAGTTGGTTTGGGATGCGTTTGCGATGGCAGAGCAGTTGTCGCAGACGTCGCCAACGTTATCGTTGTCGCCATCGGCTTGATTCTCGTTTGTCAGCGATGGGCAATTATCGCAGGCGTCTCCAAGCGTGTCGCTGTCGGAGTTGGTCTGCGAGATATTCGACACGGACGGGCAATTATCGCAGGCGTCTCCAAGCGAATCTGCGTCGCTATTGGTTTGGGCGGGGTCGGGGACCGATGGGCAAACATCCAGCGCGTCGTCTGTGCCGTCTCCGTCCACGTCAGGGTCGCAAACGTCGCCAAGTCCGTCATTGTCGAAGTCGGATTGGAGTGTGTTGCTCACCGCAGGACAATTATCACAGACGTTGCCCACGCCGTCGTTTTCGGAGTCGGCCTGGTCTGTATTGCTTAACGTCGGGCAGTTGTCGCAGGCGTCACCACGAGTGTCGTTGTCGGTATCGAGCTGGCTGGAGTTGGGGACGGTCGAACAGTTGTCGCAAACATTGCCCACGCCATCGTTGTCGGAGTCGATCTGGGTTTGATTGGGCTGGAGCGGGCAGTTATCGGTCGTATTGGGGATCGAGTCGCCGTCTCGGTCGGCGTCGCAAACGTCGCCAAAGCTATCGTTGTCGAAGTTTTCTTGTCCTGGGTTGGCGACGGTCGAACAGTTGTCGCAGACGTTGCCCAGACCATCGCTGTCTGTGTCGCTTTGGCTTGCGTTGATGACCGCGGGGCAGTTGTCGCAGAGGTCGCCAAATCCATCGGAATCGGTATCGGCCTGTGTTGGATTGCTTACCGAAACGCAGTTGTCGCAGGCGTCTCCAAAGGCGTCGCTGTCCGAGTTTAACTGGGTGGCATTTGGTGTGTTGACGCAGTTGTCGACGTCGTCGGCAACGCCGTCTCCATCCACATCATTATCGCAGGCGTCGCCTACACCGTCGTTGTCGGCGTCGGCCTGATTTGTGTTGGGCGTGAAGTCACAATTGTCGTTGAGGTTAAGAATGGTGTCGCCGTCGATGTCTTCGTCGCAGGCATCGCCTTCGCCATCGCCATCAAGGTCCACTTGCCCCAAATTCACGTCAGATGGGCAGTTGTCGTTGATGTTGAGGATGGAGTCCCCGTCGGTGTCGTCATCGCATGGGTCTCCCAACCCGTCTCCATCAAGATCGGATTGGTTGGTATTGGTGATGTCGACACAGTTGTCGACGTCGTCGTTGATGCCGTCTCCGTCGCTGTCGGGGTCGCAGGCGTCGCCAAGGCCATCGAGGTCGCGGTCTTCCTGAGCCGGATTTGCGATGAATGGGCAATTATCTGCGCTGTCGATGACGCTGTCGTTATCGTCGTCGGTGTCACAGGCGTCGCCTTCGCCGTCGGTGTCGTTATCTTCTTGGTTTGGATTGGCGATCTCTGGGCAGTTATCGAAATCGTCAGGAACCCCGTCGGAGTCTTGGTCCATCCCAACATCGAGAGGCGCGTCGACTTCGACGTCGGCCTCCATGTCGAGCGTGACCTCGAAATCCGTACCCATGTCTTCAATAGTGACGTCGTTTCCGAGGTCTTCAACGATGGGGGAGCCGGTCAAACAAATCTTGAACGTCGAGCAATACTCGGTCGCGAAACAATCTTCGTCGGTTTTACAGGAAGAGTCCGAAAACGAGGGCTTGCATGCTGACAACGATAATAAGGCAGCACACAGACCCAAAACTGATAGGCGTCTGAAATTCATTTCGGAGTCCAGGAGATCGAAAGAGGGGCGAATTGCCAGATGTTTGACGAAATTTTGATGTTCTTAGGATAAAGAAGACCAAGACTTTCCGCCACGAAAGATTCTAGAAGGATATTATGTTGGATGCCATATTTTCCCCCTCATTGGCGAAAATGCACGCCAATCGACGACAAGTCGTCATGGCGGTGCTTGCCTCGGGGAGCGGGAGCAATTTTGAAGCGCTTGTCGAAGCCAGTCGAGCGGGGATCCTGAATGCCGAGATTGGGGTTGTCGTGTGCAATAATCCCGGTGCGGGTGTTCTGGAGCGTGCGGAGCGGCTTGGTGTGCCTTGGGCAGTCGTCAATCATAGGGATTATGACACGCGCGCTGCGTTCGACGAGGCCGTTGCGGCGGTATTGATCGGGGCAAACGCAGAGTGGGTCGTGATGGGTGGGTGGATGCGGATCGCCACGAACAAACTACTCGGTCCGTTTCCGGGCCGTATCGTGAATTTGCACCCAAGCTTGTTGCCAAGTTTTCCGGGCTACAACGCGATTGGGCAGAGCCTAGAGGCCGGTGTGAGCATCGTTGGATGCACGGCACACATTGTTTCCCAAGAGTTGGACTCTGGACCGATTTTGGCTCAAGCAGCGATCGCGGTTGAAACAGGAGAATCACTCGATGCCGTGGCGGCTCGAATTCACGCGCTGGAACACCTTATGTACCCACGCGCTGTTGCCCGCGCGATCGAGCTCGCCGACTCTTTGTAGAGTCCATAAAGCCGACGAACATGTGTCAGACTTGATCGCGGTTGCAGACTTGCCTTGCGCAGAGGTAAGTTCTTGGAGTCAAAGAACTCGTAATACCTATCCCGCAACACACTGAGCGACCATGCCTTTGGACTTTGGTGACCGTGTAAATGCACCCATTGAATGCCCTCTCAAGATGAGCACCATCGCGTGGACGCGGTGTATTGAGTATCGTCAGCAATACAAGTGTTTATGCAAAGAAGCTCGCGATCGCTTGCGCCTCAAGGGCGAAGGCAAAGAAGCCTTCGAACAGAAGCTCAAGGAGATTCAGCGTCCGGTTCCCGTTAAACCACGTGGTTGGCGCGTGGAGCGTATGTCGCGTTTTTACGTGATTTACGACGCTGAGGGTGAACTTAAACATCGCGCAACCAATCAGGCCGAGGCCGACGACTATCTGTCGTTGGCGGCGCAAGTGATTGGACTGACCGAAGAAAACGCCAGACTTTGGAAGTTGTTGGAGGAAGATCTCACACGGGTTGACGATCCTTGGGATCAGGTCGACCGCATGCTTGGTGTGGAAGGATCGGAGTCCGAGTCCGACAGTTCAGAAGAAGAATAACTACTTCTTCCGTCGATTTAGAATCCAGAGCACCAGCCGAACCACCCAGTACGCGGCCTTTCCAAAGGCCACCAAGATCTTCATCAGCCACCCAATAGGTGCGGCGGCTGTCATTGCCGTTTCTGGCATCTTCATTTCAAGCCTCCTGAAGCAGCGAGTTCAAGGCCAAGGCCTCAAAAAGCGCGACCGTATTCTTATGGCTGTGTAACTCGTCAAACGCGCGAGAGATTCCTTGAAAGCCAAGTTCGTTCCCGACGCGTCCCAATTCTTCGACATCTGACCATCCTACAAAATCGTCTAGGCCTTGAACAAGGATATCGCCCAAGACGCTTCCGCTTTGCGAGATGAACCAGCCAAGTGGGGCGTTCACGCGCTCAGAGGGCTGAAACGTGGCGGTGGAGGTCTCAAGATGAGCGTCCAAGCTGTCGACCCAGGGCTGGATCAATTCGCGCCGGGTTCCGGATTCGTCTTTGATCTCGAAAACCAAACCTGTGGGGGCCAAGACGACGCCGTTTGGCCCCGCTTTGGCGATGCCAGCCACAAATTTCAATCCTTGTGGAGAGTTGTTGAGCCAGGTCAGAAGTCGCTCACAGCCGTCGCGGTTTCGCGAAGAATACCCAAATTCCAAAATACCGCGGGATCCATCGGTGGCCACCAATTTTGCGATTACGGACTGGGTTCGCTCGACGAAGATGACGTCTTCAACACGATCGATGGGGCAGACATGTACGTCTTCACCGACACGTCGTGAGCGCAATGAGGCAGGGGCGAGGCTTGCGAGCCGGGCCTGGAGTTCGTCGAAGCCATCAACCAGAACTGGCGCGAGGAGTTCTTCCCAGCGGAAATTCTGGGCGTACACGCTCGCCTGTGCTTTTCCTAGATCAAGGCGGTGATTCTGGGTCAGCTTGGCCTGCTGCATCACGATTTGGCCCGACCCAAAACTCGCTAAGGATCTGCCGCGGAACACCAACCGAGACCCAAGCTCGGCCAGCGACGGCAATTCGTCTGTGTCTGGAGGCTCAGTGAAGCGGTGGGTCACGGCAATGACTCGGCCGTGTGCGGCGTCTTGCATCAGCGCCAACATGTCCACGTGCCCACGCTGTACGCGGGATAAACAGCCCAAACCAATGAAACGCGATTGGCCCAATTTTGTGGCTTCATCGGCTGCAGACCCCTGCACGAATGAGCGCGGCACGGGTATGGCTGGCGCGCCCAGCGCGTCGATCCGAATGGCAAATTCGCCAAAAAGTTCCGCGACCTCGTCACCCGAGAAGCGCGCGTCGTGCGAATGATAGAGTGCGTGAGCTTGGGCGATTTCCTGCACGACGTCTGCCGGCCATACCCAGCCATGGTCTGCGAGCTTCAACCCCAGGCCACGAAGTCGGTCAACCGCTTCGGCGGGGCTTCTGGCGATGCCTTGGGTGGCCAGGCGCGAGAGCAGCTCGAGCGCATCATCCGCGGACTTGTCTTGTTTGGGTGATTCATCCGCCGTGGTCACGATGCCCGCGATTTCGTCGGCCGGAAGCCGTCTGAAAGCCAGCACTGCTGCGCCAGCATGCACACAGGGCGACGCGCTTGCGCAATTACAGTGGGCGTAGCGGATATCGTTGCGCACCAGGAATTTGACGGTATGAGCCGGATGATGAAAACGGGCAGATGGCTTTTCGCTTCGGACGAGTTCAACCACCATTGAATCTTCGACCAAGGCCTTGGCCTTCGCGATCAACGCAGCAGAAAAGGCCGTGGACAAGACGTCGTCTCCCATGTCGCCCGGGTTCCACGGCCCAGTGGCCTGCGGTGTCTGGGCATGGGCCATGTCGCGTTGATAGGCCAGCACGCTTCGAACGATATGCCTGCAAATACTTGTGGCAGGGCAGGTGCAAAAAGCGTCGGAAACAGTTTTTCCGGCAGGGAAAACACATGTGGCAGGGTCCGACCAAACGACGATCACCTCGTCCTGATCGATTTTATACTCGACATTAAATTGCCCTGAATCGAGGTCTCGCTGAGCACGATTCAGATTGCCCCTGTTCGAAAAGCTCACCAGATCGTCGGGAGATAACGCCAACATATCTTTACGCACACTCATCGGACTTTCTCCGCGATCCATGCGGCGAGCTCGCCCGGAGTCATCGCGCCAACATGGGCGCCCAGGTTGACCAGGTGGGCCGCCATTGCACGGTCGTAATTTGGGTTGGCGTCGCGGTCGAGCGCTGCGAGTCCCAAAAGGTGTGTGCCGCCATCGACCAACGATTTGCAGGCAGCAAGCAAGTGTTCTGGTGGCCCGCCTTCATAAAAGTCCGAAATTAAAATCACGATCGTCCGACGGGGATCTTCGACGAAGGTCGTCGCAAAGAGCACGGCGTTGCAGATGTCGGTTCCGCCGCCAAGTTGGACCTTCATCAGTGTTTCAACCGGGTCGTCTACCGCATCAGTCAGGTCCACAATCTGCGTATCAAAGGCAATCAGGTGTGTTTTGACCTGATTTAGCCGGTGGAAAATCGAGGCTGTGACCGCGGCATGAATCACGCTGTCCAACATTGACCCGGATTGGTCCACCAGGATGATGATCTTCCATTTGTCGACCTGCCTTCGAATTCGCGAATAAAAAACCGGGTCCTGAATCACCAGCTTTTTTAGGACCGGATCGAAGTGTTTCAGGTTCTTTTGCAGCGTGGTCAGAGGATCGAAGTTTTTGGCGACTTTGAGGTACGAGCGGCGTCTTCGATTGATCGAGCCCAAAAACGGGGCGTGGATTTCCCGCGACAATTTCTCGATCAAATCTTGAACTACTTTTCGAATGATGTCGCGCGCGGCCTGAAGCACCTCGGCGTTCATCAGGTGTTGGGTGCGCAACACGGCCTTGAGCAGCGTCAGGTTTGGCTGAGCCCTGCGCAGAATCTCGGGGCGTGTGACAAGGTCTTCGATTTGATATCGGTCCAGGGCGTCTTTTTCGAGACGTTCGATCGTTCGTTTTGGAAAGAGGGAATGAACCCCATTGATCCACTCAGGAACGGTCATCTGCGAGGCGTCGAGGGAACCGCGGCGGTCGGTGCCGCGGATACCGCGACCGGGGCCGTATTCGCGGTCGTAGAGCCACCCTAAAAGACGCTCTCGTTGTTGCCATTGGCTGGGTAGCTCTCCAAAGGCTCCAGAGGTTCCGGCTCCAAGCACGAGTTGCCAGCGTGTTGATCGCGTCGCTTTGTCGACTGTTGATGCGGCCGATGATCCGGTTGGACTTGCCTTTCCGCCCCCATGGCCCGACCCGGATGCGCCGCAGGGCGCGCCATCTTCATCGCAGTCATCGTCGCCGGACTGCCCGGAATCCTGCGATCTGTCGCCTTCGTCGGAATCCGATTCAGCGTCGGGCTCAGCTTCGGCTTCCGACTCAAACAGATGCAGGCCGCGAAGCCCGTAAGCTGAAACGATCTGTTGGATTTTCGCCTCAAGCTCAGCACCCATCGTCCGGTCGGCTTTATCGATGTTCGAATGGCTCGCCTGTTTTTCAGCAAATAATTCGTCGACGAGACGGTGTTTTTCGAAGGGCGTAAAAAACGTGAATGCCAGCCGGAGCCCAGGAAGTAATTCAAGAAACTCTTCTTCTGAGGCGTTACAGATCAATTCGTCGATCAACGCGATAAGGCGTGGGTCGCGTTGGGCAGCCTCGCGGGCGAGGCTAAAAAATCCGACCAAATAGTCGCCTAAATCCATGGGGTCGGCGAACCCGCCCAAAATGCCAAGGACTTTTTCGGTGTCGATTTCTGATTGGGCGTAGAGCGCGCCATGAGAAGCGCCTCGGGTAAGGGCTCCTTGGGTTTCGTCGTCTCCGACACGTCCAAAAATACCCACAAATTCGTCGCGGGCTCCGTCTTCTGCACGGAACGACACGCTGAAGGTGTCGTACAAAACCGCGACGGCGCGCAGCAGCTCGTTGTCTCGGTCTTTTACGCGGCCAAGGGTCTCAAAAAGCCAGAGGCCTCTTGTGTAGACCGTCCGCAATAATTCTTTGAGTTCTGGTGAGGCGCCGCCGGCCAGAACGTCGTCGTGGTGAGCCAGATAGAGCAAATGCCCAAGTCCAGCGCAGACGTCGAAGAATTCCGGCGCAGAATCCACGATTTCATGGATGGAGGCGAAGAGCGGTGCTGCCAGATGATGAAGGTGCATCAGGGTTGCATCCACCACCAAAGAGGCTGCCTCAAGCACGCTCCCATTGGTATTTGTCGACGCCTCAAGCAGGGCACCGGCCGCGGCAGAGGCAAGGTCGGCCCCGTACACAGCGGCTTCGATCAGGTCGCCTTCGAATTCGGGCAGCCAGACGAGCTCCCATTCTTCCCAGAGACGGGTCAAATCGTTGCGTTTGATGAAATCAGTGCCGCCGGCATAACGAACTCCATGAAGTCCAAGGCCACGGCATCGATGCAGGGCGCGCGACCGGGCGAGGTCTAAGTTGGACTCCAGGTCTAATTTAACGGAACGGCGCGGCTCGCCGGGCAAGACATCAAGGCCTTCGAGCTCAGCGCGTGCGTTATGGACAAGAGGCGGCAGCGACGCTTGCGCACTGACGATGCCGCGTTTCACGCCCTGGAAAACCAGTCTTGCTTCGAGCAACACGGGGTGCATGAATTCGGCATCCTGCGGTTCCTTGACGATCGAAGCGCTGAGTGCGTCCAAGATATCTGTGCGCCAGACCTCGTCGCGTCCGCGAAGCCGCGCCAAAGCTCTGGCTGTGGTTTCGACCGCAATGAAATCACCCGTGCTCGCCAGCTGCCCGCGATCCCGCAGGCGTTCCATGATGGCGCGTAAGAGCGGACGGCCGTCCAGCGCCCGACCGGCGCGGCGAGTCTGCCAAACATAGTCGTAAAACGCCGGACCGTTGAGCCCCGAGGGGTAGCCGCTCATGCGGTCGATACGTTCGTACGTGAAAGGTGTGAGGGTGATGCCGAACTCCAGGACCTGTGGACGCTCGTGTTTTTCGTCGACTTCTGGAATCGCCAGTGTCTCCGGTTCCGGCTCCGGTGGTTCGTCGTCCGCATCTTCCGGCGCGTCCTGTGGCTCCAGCATGTCGATCATGAGCAGCCGGTTGGGCTCGGATTCGAACTCCATGACTTCAAGTTCGACATCGTTGATGCGCGCAAAAAGCCCTGCCGAATGATATCCGCCGGTCACCACCAAAATAGGGCCTTCGAGCATGCCGCGGGCTTCTTGAATTCGGTCGGCCATGAATTCTTCGCGAGCTTCGTTTTCGGCCGAGGGTTTTCCGCCGAACATGCGCAGATGTCCGCAGAATAGCTGCGCCCGCTCAAGGTACGCTTGCGGGTCCAAGTCGCCCTGCAGCTCGAAGAGGGCGTCCCAGACTTCGTCGAAGCCGGTCAAGTTCAGCTTTTTCGCCAGCATTTCCGGGTAAGGATTGACTCGGAAATTCGTGTCGCTGTAGCGGTTTTCATCGTCGCTGACTTCGGCCATGCGATCCCACGCCAAGTCAATGAATTCGGCGTGAGCTCCAATTTCTTTGGCGACCTGAATGGCCTGCCATTCCGGCGAGTATTCGCAAAATGGATAGAACGCCGAGCGTCTGGAATCGTCAGATAATCGGACGTACGCGTAGATCGCGATGGGGAGTTCATGGTCGAGCGTCAATTCGTGAAAACGCTCATTAAAATCGACCGGTCCTTCGATCAGAATCGCGACCGGACGAACCTTTCGTGCAAGCTCGACGAGCGCATGGGCGCTGGCCGGGCTGTGGTGCCTGACTGGGAAATAGATGATCCCATCACCGGCATCAAGGTTCACGCGAGGTCCCTAATTCGTCGGTTTTTTGTGCGGCGTCGAAGAATTCTTTCCACAAGGGCTGTTTGCGGCTGCGAACCACATGATGGAAATAATGCCGGACTTTTTTAACGTCGTCGGTATTTTCTTTTAGTGCGGAACCGACGAGGTTTTGCACCAGATGTTCGGGACGGATTTCCACGCCACCAAAATAGTGGGCGTGTAGGCCAGCGGCGTAGGCAACGGCGACGGCCTCGGCCGTGGACATGATCGTGCTAAGCGGCTCAAGGGCTTTGCCGCCCAGAGTCTTGGAGTCGCGTAACTCATGAAAGGTGATGACCAGCATCTCGGTCATGTCGTTGTTCAGGCGTAGGGGGATTCCAGCGCGCTCAAGCAGTTGATTGGTCTCGCGTTTGACCAGATCCATTTCGACCTGAACATCCTGAATCGGGTGGACTGTCTCGAAATTAAATCGACGTTTTAGAGCTGCCGACATGTCGTTCACGCCGCGGTCACGCGTATTTGCAGTGGCAATCACATTAAAGCCGGCGTGGGCAAAAACAGTACGGCCTTCGTCTTTAAATTCGGGCAAAGTCAGCATGCGGTCGCTCAAAATCGACAGAATCGTGTCCTGGATCTCGAGAGGACATCGCGTGATTTCTTCGAAACGTACGATTTTTCCTTCGAGCATCCCAGTGTAGAGCGGGGCGGGGACCAGGGCATTTTGTGTCGGGCCTTCCGCCATCAAAAGCGCGTAATTCCAAGAATATTTGATGTCGTCTTCGGTGGTGCCGGCGCTGCCCTGAATCGTCATCGTGGAGTCGCCAGAAATCGCTGCAGCTAAAAGTTCGCTCAGGTACGATTTGGCTGTTCCGGGTTCGCCAATCAGCATCAGGCCGCGTTGGGTGGCCAGCGCGACGATGCAGCGTTCCACAAACCGACGTGAGCCAACAAATTTGGGTTCGGTGTGGCGATCTTTGTCGCCCAGAATGAAGTGGACCACCGATTCCGGGGTCATTCGCCAGCCGCCTGGCTTGTCCTTGCCTTGATCGTGAGCTGTGAGGCGAATCAGCTCTTCGGCGAAGAGCATTTCGGCTGATGGCCGTTGTAGGTCGCGCAGATCCATGAAACTCCTTTCTGGTGCGAACATCTTATACCACTGGGTTTCCCGGAATGCAGCCCATCGGAGATACGAGTTGGTAGAGAAGATCAAAATCAGCAGTGCAGGCCGAAGCACTGAAATTCGTCATTTCCCCGTGGAAGGTGCGCCGACCTGGCTGATGGTGCCGGCCCTTGGGGTCGAGGCGCGTTATTATGACCGTCTGGGTGCTGCGATGGCGGCCTTGGGTGTTGGTTTTGCTGCCGTGGATACGCCGGGGCACGGGGCCCATAACCTGCGGGCCAAACGAGGTGTCGATTACGGGTATCACGAGGTCGTCGAAGATGTGCGGGCTGCAGCTGTTGAGCTGCGGAAGCATATCGATGCCGATCTGATTCTGGGCGGCCATAGCCTGGGCGGCCAAGCGGCGTTGATCGCAGCAAACGAAGCGCCGGTGGATCGCGTGTGTGTCGTCGCTTGCTGCATTCCCTGGATCGAAAACTGGGATGGCCCGGTGCGTCGCCAGACGGCGCTTGCCTCGCACGCCTTTCCGGTTCTATCGAAAGCCTTCGGATATTATCCAGGGCATTGGGTGAAATTTGCAGGTCGAGAAGGGCGTCAGCTGATGACCGAATGGGCCGGTGTTGTGAAAACCGGGTTGTATCCAGGTGAGCTTCAAAATGAGCTTTTGAAACTAGAAAAACCCGTCACGGCTGTCGATGTGGTGGGCGACATGTGGGCGCCTGCGCGGGCCGTGGACCAATTGAAAGATGTCGTGCCTGCGGCTTCGTTGACGCGAAAAACAATCGAAGATGGGCCGTGGAAACCGGGCATTGAAGCTCATTTTAAATGGGCAACGAAGCCTGATCACACAGCTGCGTTCTTAGCGCAGTGTCTGTTTTCAGATAACTGACCAAACAGGTTTGTACGGCTCCTCTTGTCAGTTCATACTGACCACTCGTGAGATTGATGGGTGGAACTGCCATTGAATCCAAGGCATCTTAGTGGAAAACGCACTGGCTCAAATCACCTTCTTGCGCGGGAAAAAGACAGTGATGAGATCGACGAATTCGCGTTGTTTATCGGATTTCCGGAGAAGCTGAGTGACACGTCGGCACGGGTCGCCGTGAAAAATCTAAAGAATGGAAAGGGCCGTAAACAGAAAGATATCTGGGGTGCAACTGAATGGCAGAGCATCACGCTCACGCTGTCCCTACTGAACATCCTATTGGAACTCGAGTTTCAAAAAAGCTGTCCGATTCTCTATTATCGACGTGAGGATGCGACTAAGCAGGTCTACCCGGCTGCTTGGCTGACCTTTTCCCCAAAAAATTTCCTGTCGGTTGACCTCATATTCGCCGAATTCAAAACGAGTAAGGGAGGGCTGACAGGTGTTATCGAAATGTCTGGCGATGCAGACCAAGCGATCGCACTAATTACTCTAGAAGGAACTTCTAGACTGCCCAACGACTGAGCTACCGAACTTCCATACGAGGAAAGAATGAACTTGTACGGACCCGGGATATCCGCCGAGTTGCAAGCATTAAGTGGGAATTCAACACCGCCCCATCGTAAGTCGTGGAATGCGACTTCTTAACAGCTGCAAGAAAACCAATCTCATCAGAGTCATTCCCGCCTCAGATACACAATCGTTCTCGAGTCCGAAATCGGAATAGGATAATCACAACGAATAACCTCAAACTCAATGTCAATACCCCTAAAATCAGCGACAATTTCTGTCGCTATGCATGAAATTGACTCAATATCGTCGTCGCTTGGTTCGCCATCCAAATATCCATAAACATAAATGCAATCCTCCGACCATTCGACCGTAATAGACCGAAGACTCGGAAAAATCTCACCCCACATCGCCCGTTGAGCAGACAACAGCACATCTGTTCTTTCAATCTTATCTTTGATCATTTTGGCCGACCGGGAACAATGTTGTGTAGTGAATTAGGCTTTGATGAATCGGCGCCGCTCGATGGCGCGGCGATTGCCCTTATCGTCGATGGCGTAGACTTCCAGCAAATGTGCACAGGCACTCAGGCCCGAAACATCAACGCTTCCGCCGTATCCTACTGCGCCATTGGCGCATCCGGGGTATTTCGGCCAGACCGAACAAACGTCGGCGCGGTTTTGGCCGTAACTCAATACGATCGGGGCGCCACCATCGATGACGGCTTCGACACGCGCCACGGCGGTGTTGTCCAAGGCCCAGCCTTGAACAGTCAGCAAATTTCCGTTGACGACTTGGTCGGCAGAAGGTTGGTCGACGACGCCAAATGGAGCGAGGTTTTGGTCAAGCCAAGCGGCTTCGGTTTCGACCGTCGATTTGCCGCCCAAAATTAAATAGGAGCGGGCGCGAATCGTGCCGTTGCCTGGGATGGCAAAGGGGAATTCGGGCCTAAAATTGTTGAAGGGGGCCGAGCGCAATTGCCAGCCCTGCCAACGTGTCAGGCGATTCTCGGTGTAATGGCCTACGCCGTAGTCGAGGTTCTGGTTCATCATCGCGACCCAGCCGCCAGCACTGTCAAAGGGTTTCCATTTAAACCCGTCGTTTGCGGGTATATCGATATTGACCTCGGTGCCTGCTGAGTTGAAAAGGCGCCACAAATCCGGGCCTGCTTGGCCGTTCGCCGTGTAAACGGTTGGGAATTCTTGGGCGGTTTCCCCATGGTTAAGCGCCGACAGATTGGTCACCGTGTATTCGAGTTCGACGATATGCTCTCGAACAAATCGTAGTTTCTGAACGACACGCACATCTGCGCGCAACATATTTTGTGCGGTATTGCAGACTTGGGTCGCGCAGTCTTGGCGCTCCCAATTGGGATTCCACTGCAGCGGTAAGGTGCTGACCGTCATGGCGCCACCTGCGAACGTCACGCCTTCGACGCCCGAACCCTTATTGCAGCGATTGCCGCCTTGGACGGGGTTCCAACCCAAGAAAGTAATCGAGTTGTCGCACGCCGATGGCGTAGTCGCACAGGATGCGTTCCATGCACAATTCTGCACGCGCCGGTCGGGGTCGTAGAACGCCACTTGGACCTCGCGGCCCGTGTCGTTGGCGTCGATCACGTTGGTATTATTCCTGCCGGGCTGGCCATTATCTTGGCCAAAAAAAACGATGGTTCCGCCCCATTCGCGCCGGGTACCGATCTTAAACGAATCGGCCTGATTGTAGATGTAGTCGTCGGTGAAACCGCCGCTGGTCAGGGTTTCGTGCCGTCCGGCTGCTGGTTCGCCAGCCAATGGAGCTTCGGCAACATCGGCTGGGCGCGCGACAAATATGCACATTCCACATGTCGCGGTAGGTGCGCATTGGGCGTCCAAACAATCGATTTCGCCGTCTGCGTTGTCGTCTTGCCCGTTATCGCAGATCTCGGCCATCGGCATCGGCCCGATATCGGGCGCATTCATGTCTGGGGTCGGTCCGAAATCTGCCAAGTCTGGTGGATCGTCAATATCACGTCCGAGGTCGACCATGCTTAAGTCGCGGCCTTGATCGGCAGCGATGGGCGGCAAGTCTGCAGCAGCGTCAAGGTCGGTGTTGCCCGTTGGTCCTACGCAGAGGCCCGAAATTGGATTCGGCTTCTGTCCTGCCGAACACTCAGGGTCGGCGTTGGAATCACTGGAGCAAGCGGAGAATAGAATAACGATTAACACGCAGTATTTCATGCGCGAAGGATTATACGATAAACCTCATGAGGTCGAGGTTGCGCGGAAAAACACCCTGATATTCAAAGGCGGGCGGCGAGTCTTGAAGTCTCCAGCTCGGTGCCAACGCCAGATTTGGCAGGCAGTGGCGCCGATATTGTTGACGATCCGAATGCCTTCGATCGTCTTTCGTCGTCGCCCTGGATGGCGTATATGCCGGCAAATCCGCCTGGTATATGCAAATTCGTTTGCGAGTGTTTCACGGTAGCGAGAGCCATCGGCAAAGGCGTAGCGATTCACAACCAGCAGATCGCTGGGCTCTGTCGCGCTCGCAAGAGAGTCCTCAAGCGGCTGATGAAGCGGGGCGGGACACGGTCCGGTCCGAGTCAGTACGAATCGCATCCGGACCGCCGTCGACTTCAGCATCATTATGTCTCAGGTCCGCGACCGGGAAATCGCTACCGGTGTCGAGCTCGACGTCATTTGTTTCGTCGATCGCGCCAGGTTCGGTGCATGAAAGGGGCTAGAACGCGGGCAGACATGGGCCCGATTTTGTATCCATTTAAATTCTCCCATTTGTCCGATTGTTGAGATTTTGCGTCGGTTAGGAGCAGAGGATATCAGCCGATGGGGTCCGTGAGTTCACGAATTAAAATGCCCTTGAAGCGCTTCTGAAGCTCCTCGGCGAAGTCGCGGCGAGCCAAAAATTCCGACCTTAGATTCTTGGCGGTCAAGATTTGGATTTCGTCAGGCACCAACGAAAAATCAAAAGTGAGCTCCGAGGTTTTATTCAGCAACTGCGAGTCATCCAAAGGGTTGAATTTCAGTCCTTCGGGGGGCGTGCTAATTACGTCTGGGAATTCCAGCGGTCGAACGATGAGATAGGGTTTCGACTCTTTCTTTTTGGGATCAAAGACTTTGACCTCAAGGTTCTCGGTCGCGCCGAACGCGTCTGCGAGCACCGCGGCCAATTCTGGGCTGGCCAGCAAGACGGAGTCTTGATTGGGTAGGAGGTCACCCTGAACGATCGGTTTGACCCCTATGCTCTTCATGACATCTGCAGCAACGACGTAATAGGCGTCGTCAGGAAATTCGTCCGAAATTGACTCAGGTTCGAGCAGCATGAAGTCGTCGTCGTAGTCTTCAATACTCCCAACACGGCAGTTTTCTGCACCGACCACGGCAATGATTCTGACAAAATCCATAGCGCCTCCTGGACCCAAAATAGCGAAAAATACGGTCAATATGCGGGATCTTGTTCGATGTTCCACGTGTCCGCAAGTGCTCTGGGGGTTCTTGCCGTGGAGCCTTGATGTCCCAATTTGGCTGTTATTTCAGGGAAAGGTGAGGCGTTTATGTCTCGGCGCATCGCTGAGCGCGTGGATCTGCGTGGTAATAGCCGTGGCATAATACCTGCTGTCTATTCGTAGCTAGATTTAGGTTGGTCGAGGCTCTAGGCTTCGACAAAACGACACACGCGAGTATTTGATGAAATTCATTCTCTTGGCTGCGCTTCTCGCCAGCTTGGCGGGCTGCAAAGGCGACCTCGCCTCGACGACGGATGGGGCGGGGCCTGGGACCACGTCCTCTGCGGTCAATAACGACGTTCCGATAAATACGAAGGTTACGGGTGTCGGGACGACGGCCATTCGCCGGCTGAGTCGCGAAGAATACGATCGCACTTTGGCCGATTTATTGGGAGACACTACGAAGCCCGGCTCGTTGGGCCTGCCTGAGGACACGATCGACCCATTCGATAATAATTATTCAACGCAGCGCATCTCGCAGACGCTGATCGAAGCGCTTGAAAATATCGCCACCGAGGTGTCGTTGCGCGCGGTGGAAGCTGATAATCCACGGCGTGATGCGTTGGTTGGTTGTACGCCAACGGCGCCTGACGACACGGTGTGTTTTGACGCGTTCGTGACGTCGTTTGGACGCAAGGCATTCAGACGTCCAATGACGGCCGAAGAAGTCGCGCGCTATAGGCCGCTGCTGGCTTACGGCCTTGAAGACAAGAATTTCTACACTGCGATTGGGCTCGTGATTCAGGCGATGCTGCAGGAGCCGGCCTTTGTTTATCATGTCGAAAAAGGCGTTCCGGTTGTGGGACGCGCTGGTGTCTTGCGCTTGAACTCGTTCGAAGTGGCCTCGCGCCTATCGTATTTTATCTGGGGTACGATGCCCGACGAGGCCTTGTTGAAGGCGGCCGAAAACGGAGAGCTTGAGACTCCCGAACAATTGCGAGCTCAGGGCGAGCGTTTGATGGCCGATGACCGCGCCAAAGAGAGAATGGTGCGTTTTCACGCGATGTGGATGGGCTGGTATAAATTGGGTGAACAAACCACGCTTTCGTCGGCCATGCGCCAGGAATCGGAGGCTCTGATCAAGCGGGTCCTGTTTGATGAAAAACGCGATTATATGGACCTTTTTACTTTCGATGAAACCTTTTTGACTCCGGAATTGGCGACCCATTATGGGATGACCGCTCCAGCGGAAGTGGATGGCGGATGGGTGTCCTATGGTGAAGGTGGGCGAGGGGGCATCTTGTCTCATGCCGCATTCCTGCAGGTCGTGAGCAAGTTTGGAGATACCAGCCCGACGCAACGCGGCAAGCTGATCCGTGAGCGTTTAATGTGTGAAATAATTTATCCGCCGCCGCCCACTGTAAATGTGGATGAACCACCCGCAGGTGGAACTTCGAATTGCAAAATAGATCGCTATTTGGCGATTCAGGAATCGACAGGCTGTGGCGCCTGCCACGAAATCATGGATTTTGTGGGGTTTGGTCTGGAAGGATACGACGAATTGGGCAGATTTCGCACGGCCGAGGACGAGGACGCCGAGTGTTTGATCGACGGGCAGGGCGAGATTTTGGGAACTGGTGAATTCAGCGGACCCAAGGAATTGGGGCAGATGCTTGCGGATAACGGTGCGCTGGAAGACTGCGCTGTGACCCAGCTTTATCGATTCGCTTATGCGCACAGGGAAACGGCTTCTGATGCAGAAGCACTTGCAGAGCTGAAGGCGAAATTCACAGCAAGCGGCCGGAAATTCGACCAGTTGGTGCTCGACGTAGTGTCTCAAGAATCGTTTTTGTATCGCAAGGTGGAGGGCGCGGAATGAGTCATCATAAACTTAGTCGTCGACTATTTTTGACAGGCCTTGGTGGCACGGTCGTGGCGTTACCGCTGCTCGAAACGATGCTCGATAAACACGGTGAGGTTTTTGCGCAAGACGGCATGCCGATCCCGAAACGCTATATTACGTGTTTTGGTGGGCATTCGTTGGGGGCTGATAATACCAACGTCCACAACATGTACGTGCCCGACACCGTGGGCGCGAATTACGACACGAAACTCGCCCTCGAGCCCTTGAGCGAACAGGGGATTAAGGATGATGTTTCGGTGATATCGAACCTGCATATTCCTTGGGATGACACCGCCGGAAGTCGTCATATTGGCTTCCATTTGGCGTCGCTTTCGCCCCTGATTTCGGGTGTGCGTTCGCTGGCCGATGGGCGCACCGTTCGTGGGAAATCGTCGGATCAGGTGGTCGCAGATATGATTGCCGGAGACACCACGTTCAAGTCGCTCGTCTATCGTGTGCAGGCGTCTTGGTATCTGGACCAGAGCGCTCCCTACGGTCGTGATTTGATTTCATATCGCGGGGATGGCGACGGTATCGAAGCGACTGTCAGCCCTCAGCAAGCTTTTCGATCTTTGTTTAGCAATTTCACGCCTCCCGATCCTGGTGATGCGGCGCGACGCGATTTTCTGCTTCGAAGCCGAAAAAGTGTTTTGGATATTGTCCGAGGGTCTTACGACCGGTTGGCGCCGCAATTAAGCGGCGCGGATAAAATAAGGATTCAGGAGCACCTGCAGCAAATTCGTGAATTGGAATTGCGGGTGGGGGCGTTGGCGCCGCAAGAAACTGCGTCATGTCGCGCTTTGGACGATCCTGGCGCTGACCCAATAATTGGTGCAAATAATCCATCGTCCGGTGGCGACGGCTTTGTCGATACCGCGGGTTATAGCGACGAGGATATCCGCGCTCGTTTGCTCATCGACATGATTCATATGGCGATGGTTTGCGATTTGACGCGAGTAGCGTCGCTGCAATTCACGATGGCTCAATCGCATATGAACATGTACCCGCTCTTGAATATCCCCTTTGATTTGCACGAGATCGGACATTCCAGCCCGCTGAGGACCGAAGGTGTAAGCCGCGTGATTAATTGGCATATGGGGCATTGGGCCTACTTGGTTAAAAAGTTCAAAGACACGCAGGAATTCAACGGCACGATGCTGGATAATTCCGCGATTATTTACATGAACGAAGGCGGGCACGGCTGGGACCCCGAAGGTGGAAAAGACGATTCTGCACATTCGACCGAACGTATGGCTATGCTTGTTGCTGGCCGAGCGGGTGGATTGAGCCCCGGTCGCCATATCGTGTCCAACCAGGCGCATCCGGCGAAGGTGCTGGTGTCAGCCATGAACGCTGTAGGCGTTGTAGGTGACACGCTGGGCGAGGTTCAGGGGAATGTGCCGGAACTCTTCGCGTGAGGCTCTGATCTTCTTTCAGACTGTTTCAGGTGCTTTGCCGGCGGGGGCGGTCATGATGGTCTCGTAAACAACAAGGAGATCTCATGAAAAACCTACTCTTCGCACTCATCGCCGTGATTGGAACCACCGTCCTCATCCCGACCAAGGCTGAGGCCAAGTGTTATCACTTTTCGAACGCACCATCCGACGTTTACGTTTGTGTGGGCAAAGACGGCGAAGATTCGTTTGACGACCGTAAAGCGGCAAAAAAGATTTGTGATGCCACGGTAGGTAAGGATTGTGGAAGCGTCGGCAGCAGCTCGTCGAGCTGTCATTCCAATTCGAATCAGTGCATGGACGAATCCGGCAAAGCGAACCGCGATCTCAAAGACTATTGAGCCGTTAAAAAAATCGCAGACAAAAAGGACCCAGGCTTCGCGCTCAAGGCTTTGGCCGTTCGCCGCCGCGAAATGGGTGGTCGCACATTCATCGTAACGCGTCTCTAAGATCCCGTTTGGCGCTGTTGGCCTTGAATGGCGAGCGCACGCTCGTTCTTCGGTCTTGTCTTACATAGGGGTGAAAAAATTTTCGCACGAGTGCGTCGCCGATTTTTCTCAATCGCTGCAGTGCTGCTTGTCGGCAGCCTAGATGCGACGAAAAAACATGAAGTGAAGTTTTGCCGTCCCGCGGTTATCATCAGAATTCTCAGGTTTTGAACTCCCCAAGTTTGGGCAAGCCGTGTTTGACCACATTTCGATTGGTGTCGCGGATTTAGGGCGCTCAGTGGCGTTTTATGACGCGACACTTGCCCCGCTCGGACATATTCGACTTTGGCGCACGTCCCGCGCTGCGGGATACGGTCCCACAGGTTTTGGTGGCGAAGCGCCATTTGCCATCATCGCGTTTGGAGACGCCGCGGCGCCGGTGACGGGCCTGCATTTGGCGTTCTCGGCTGTGAATCGTGAGGTGGTTGGCGCGTTCCATGCGGCGGCCCTTGAATCAGGTGGCCTCTGCGACGGTCCTCCCGGAATCCGCGAGAATTATGATCCCGGTTATTTCGCGGCGTTTGTGCGCGACCCCGATGGTCATCGACTCGAGGCCGTGGTCCACGAACCCACAAATTCGGCCACGGTGTTAGCACACTCGGTTTAATCTCGGTCCACGAGAGACGTGAGTGGCCTGCTCAGACGATGATTTGTCGAGTTTAGACGGCGAAATTTCCATGGAAACAGGTCTGTTTGAGGTTACAGGAACTGGTGGCTTGAACCTCTGGGCTGCATCAAGTAAATCATCCGCGAACGGAAGCGAGGTTTCCCGTATGACTCTGCTCGATATTGTATTGCATCCCAATGATGTGCTCATCACCCCGTGCCAACCGGTTGAGGTGGTCGACGCCTCCATCCGTAAGCTCGTGATGGATATGGCCGAAACCATGTACGACGCGCCCGGTGTAGGCTTGGCCGCCCCGCAGATCGGCGTCCTTAAACGCGTCACAGTGATCGACATCACGCCTAAGGACGAGCCGAAAGAGAACCTTTTGGTGCTGATTAACCCCGAGATCATTCATCGTGAGGGCGACATCACCTGGGAAGAAGGGTGCCTCAGCATTCCGCGCGTGTACGAGAAGATCGACCGTTCGCGGAAAGTGACGGTGCGTGCGTTGAATATCGACGGGAAGGTTTTTGAAATCACCGGAGAAGGCCTGCTTTCGGTGGCCATGCAGCACGAGATCGACCACTTGGATGGAATCTTGTTTTTTGAGCGCATGAGCCGTCTGAAAAAGAAGCGCGCGCAGAAACGCTATTTGAAGGTCCTTGAGGAGCTTGAATACGAGCGCGAGCACCCGGAAGAGGAAATCGAAATTTGAGCAATCTACGTGTGGTTTATATGGGCACTCCCGATTTTTCGGTGCCCGCTCTTCGTGCTTTGATCGAAGGCCCCCATCAAGTGGTCGGGGTTGTGACGCAACCTGATAGGCCCAGTGGTCGCGGTAAAAAGCTGACTCCACCCCCGGTGAAATCGTTGGCGCTTGAACACGGCATCGAAGTTTACCAGCCCGAGAAACTGCGACGAAACGATGACGCTTTCGCCCACATTTTGGCGTGGAAACCTGACGTTTGCGTGGTTGCCGCTTATGGCCATATTTTGCCGCAGCGTTTCTTGGATATTGCACGGCTTGGCTGCATCAATATCCATGCCTCGTTATTACCGAAGTACCGTGGAGCCTCGCCGATCAATGCGGCGATCATTCACGGTGAGACCGAATCGGGCGTGACGTTGATGCAGATGGAGGCTGGTCTGGATACCGGTCCGATGTTGGCGATCGTCAAAAGCCAAATTGGTGAGTTGGAGACCGCGCAGGAGCTGCATGATCGGCTGTCTGAGCTTGGTGCCACAAAGCTGAACGAGTTGTTGACGAAGCTGGATGAAGGGACGGTCACACCGGTGGCGCAGGACGACTCGTTGATGACCTATGCGCCACTGATGAAAAAAGAGGACGGCAAGATCGACTGGTCGAAATCCGCGGTCGACGTGGCCAACCTTATTCGGGGCGTGAATCCCTGGCCTGGGGCGTACGCCGACATCCTGCGAGCCGACGGCCGGCAGGAGCGCGTAAAATTCCACCTGGCCAGGGCTGTTGAAGGCAAAGGAAAGCCTGGAGCTGTCCTTGAATCTACGGGACGGCTGGTGATTGGATGCGCCGATGGCGTATTAGAAGTGCTTCGAATTCAGCCGCCAAACGGTCGTGCCATGGACGTCCGCGATTTCCTGAACGGCAATCGACTTGAGGCGGGTGACCGGTTTATTTGATCTGTAGTTGAAAAGCAGGCCGATGTAACGGCTGCGCTTGGTACGCAGGCTCTAGGCCTGCATTTGTGACTCTCGACGAAAATTGTGATTCCTGATGAAGAAGACTTAATACATGCCACGAAGACTAGCATTTGACGTTCTCCAACGTGTCGAGGAAGGCGCTTACAGCCATATTGCGCTGGCGACGGCCCTCGATCGCGCCGATTTGAGCAGCGTCAATCGTGGCCTTGCGACCCAGTTGGTCTACGGCACTTTGACGTGGCAACGCGCAATTGACGACGTGATCCATGAACGGTTGAAAAGCGGGATCAAGTCTGTGGGAGAAGACGGTCGTCTGCTGCTTCGTTTGGGCGTTTATCAGATCCTCTTCCTCGAACGTGTTCCGGCGCATGCCGCGATCAACGAAACGGTCGAAATGGCGCATGCATTGGTTCCCGAGTTGGTTCCGGTGATCAACGCCGTCCTTCGCCGCGTGTCGCGTGAAATGCCCAATTGGTGGAACGACGCAGATCGTCAGAAAAAGCCGGCTCGTTACCTTGGGCAGCGCTGGTCAGTGCCGAACTGGATGTCCAATCGCATGCTTCAACTTTATGGAGGAGTCGACCGTGTCGAGCCCCTGCTGGAGGCTCTATCGTTGTCGCCTCCACTATGGATGCGTTCGCGCGCTGACGACGTCCCAGAAGGCGCCACACCGCATGCGAGTGTGCCGCGCGCATGGGTAGCCGAAAACTTCAACGGCGAGGTTCTGGAGGGCTTGAAGGACGGCCGATGGTCAGTTCAAGACATCGCAGCGCAGCTGGTTGGGCATTTGACGGCCATCGGACTCGAGCCCGGCGCGCATGTCCTGGATGCTTGCGCAGGTCTGGGCGGAAAATCCCTGCATTTGGCGTCGCTCGGACTCAAGGTTCATGCGGTGGATCCAAATGCCTCGAAGATTTCGATGTTGCGCGATGCGGCGGCCAGCCAAGAGGTGACCAACCTGACCGCCGAAATCGTTCGTGCTCAGGACGTCCGCGGGGATTTCGACGCGGTTCTCTTGGATGCGCCGTGCTCAGGACTGGGAACGATTCGTCGCCACCCTGAAACACGTTGGACCAAGACCGAAGCCGACATCACCAACTTGGCCAAAATTCAAAGTGAATTATTGGACTCCGTAGTTCACCTGGTGAAGCCGGGCGGAGTGTTGGTTTACAGTGTCTGCACCTGGTCGCGCGAAGAAACCTCGAAACAAATCGAATTGTTTTTGGCGCGCCATCCCGAGTTTGCGATTCAGAAACCTGAATCTGAGCTTTTTGATTGGGCACCATTTTTGAAGGGCGACTACGTGGCCTTGGATGCGGCAAATCACAACGCTGACGGTTTTTTTGCAGCGCGAATGATCCGGAGCAAATGATGACATCTATTCGAATTGCGCCTTCAATTTTATCCTGCGATTTTGCGCGACTCGCCGACGAATGTGCGGCGGTCATTGATGCGGGGGCGGACTGGTTGCATATCGACGTGATGGATGGGCATTTTGTGCCCAATATTACAATTGGATTGCCGGTCGTTGAAGCGTTGCGGAAACATTTTCCAGACACGTTTCTGGACGTTCATGTGATGATCTCGAACCCTGATGAGATGGCGGCTGCGTTTGTCACAGCGGGGGCGGACTTGGTTTCGTTCCATCCAGAAGCGACGGCCAATTGTCATCGTGTGATTCAGAAGATTCATAACGCGGGCGGCAAGGCCTCGTTGGCGATCAATCCAGGGACATCGTTGGACGTGCTCGAGTATGTGATCGAAGACATCGATATGGTGTTGATCATGAGCGTAAATCCAGGTTTTGGTGGGCAGAAATTCATTCCACAGACATTGCGTAAATTGCGCGATTTGCAGGCGTTCCTGCTGCGTCACGGTCGGCCGGATTTGGATGTTGAGGTCGATGGCGGTGTCAGCGCAAAAAATATCGCAGAAATCCATCAAGCAGGCGCCAATGTTTTGGTGGCCGGCAGCGCTATTTTTAACACAGATAATTACGCGACAACCATCGCGGAAATGCGCCAAAAACTGCGTTGAATCAACGTCGCGTGGTGTGCTCTAGGTAGTCTTGGCGCAGCTTAGGGTCACCTAGCACGGCCCACGCATCTTCGAATGCGTCGCGCACTTCGGCGAGTTCGGCGTGGTAGCGATGTTGAAGGTCGAAGGGGATTCGGGTGTTGTCAAAGCGGCCGGTCATCCGATGAAATGCTTCACGAATTCCGGCTGTTTCGGCCCCGCGTGGGACTTCCAAAATCACAAAATAATCTTCGTGACGCACGGATTTTAATTTCCGTCTTAATTCCGACTCATCGAGTTCGTCCGAATTGCCTGCCGAAAACCGTTGAGGAAAAATATCTTGAGCGGTTAACGTTCGTGGGCCGCGATCTTCGGGGATTTCTTCGATCACAAAATCGTTGGTTTCGACACGCAATGGCGCCGTCTGGGCAGGCTGAGTCTGCCTCTGACCCTGGCTCGAAGGCGGGGGAATCGTGGATGCCGCCGGGCGGTGAATCTCTTGTGTCGTCAATTCCCCAATTTCGACGCCCAAACGCTCCGCGAGCGCCTTCAACAAGACATCTTCATTGGCATCCAGATCAATCCAGGCCGCGACGTCCAGAGACTGGCGTTGGGTGTCCGACAATGCATCGTTGGATACGACGATGACTGGAGTCAAAGCCCCCAGAGGCCGTTTCTTGATGGCGTCGACCAGAGCAAACAGGCGGTCGGTTCCGCCGTCTTCAAACACCACAACGGCATCAGGAGGGGTCTGTTCAAGTTGTCGGATTCCGGCTGCCGGCAAACGGGCCACATCGAACTCGACACCGTGTGCATGCGCGCGGAGCCTGTTTGCCCAAGAGTCGGCCACACGGCCAATCAATAGAATTCGAATCACGACACAGTCTGCAATCGTCGGTTCACCAGCCAAGTGCTCAGGCCGTCATAATCAGCCGGACGTTCGGGCAATGGGGCTTCCAGGCTCAGCAGTTCATCCGACAACGACAGGATGGCACGACGCAAGTCGGCGTCGGATTCCAGATCGAGGTCGTTCCATTCGGGGTGAGTTCCCAAAACGGCAGCTGCATGAAGGTCAACATGGCCACGAGCAAGAGCCCAGCCGGCGGCCAGCTCAGCCAAAATTCCAAGGACATCATCGCGGCGATGGGTGGTCGCGATCGTATTTTTCGCCTCAAGGCCGATATTGCGGACCAATTGCTGCGTCACCGCGGCGTTCAAGATGAACTCCCGGTCGATCGGCGCGATGTCGACCGCACACAAATGGGAGGCCAAAACGCGGTAAGCCAACGGGCTTTGGCGCAGAAGCATTCGAATGAGTTTTTCGATGTCGAAAATGACCCAAGGCGTTCCGATGGCGAGGCCTTCTCGAGCGTCATCCCAAGCGTGAAGGCCCAGAACCTGGGGCGCCGGCGCGGTGGCGATCCCCGCTATTTGTCTGGGTGTGCGCCAACCATGAACCTCTGTGCCCGAGATCATGACGATGCGGTCAACCGGGCTGTTATCACGCGCCCAATGAGGCCATGAAACACCAACGTCGTTGAGCAACACATCTTGTCGGGCAAGGGTGATCAATTGCGTCTCGCAAAGACATATCCATCTTCATGTACAGCGTACTCAGATGGCAGCACCTTGACCAGTGCCTCGCGCTCCGCTTCTGGAACGATCCAGTCCTTGTGTTCGGCCAAGCCCGCAGCAATCTTCTGAATGACTCGGTTGGACTCTTCGTCGACGGCGCAGCGCACCATCGGCCCCGCGGCCAACGGGAATCCCTGCGTGATGAGCGTGTCAACGGCCAGAAAACGAACGGTTTCGTTGGCGTCTTCTAGGAATCGTGCGACTTCCTGGGCGAGTTCTTCGGTCTTGAACTCTGCCGCATGAAGGATAACCTCCTGCTTCTTTTCTGGATCGCGCACATAATCAGTCGTCAAAGGCTCAAGAAGTTCTCGGAGGTAATTTGCCATCTCTTCGTAGGTGAAGAGGTCCGACAAGACCTTGATCGGCCAATTGATATGAGATTCCGCCTTGTGGACGTGGTCCTCGACGAGCTTTTGCACGCCGGGGATCTCTCGCGACATATCGACAAGCACGTCGTAGACCCATTGTTTTTCTTCGAGGTCGACCGTCGAGTTTGGGCTCGATTCGTTGAACCGGCTGATCAAGACGCGAACCGCGTCGTCACTGCCGATATCGCGCAGCTGCTGCATGATGAACTTCCGTTCTTGCGGCTGCACGTACATGTTCACCACGCTCTTTTGCAGCTTGGCGATCTTCTTCTTTTCGGCCTGTTCTTTATCGAACAAAAAATCAAGGAATCCCATTCGTCTACCTCATTACATCCTAGGTCGGCGTAACATAGGGACGTCCTGTGGGGTAGGCAAGGGCAAGCCGTGAAGTTGGTCTTTAAGGGCAGATGTGGATGACCTCTGGGCAAGCGGCGCCGGCCGCATTGAGCTCGAAACCATCGCCAATATTTCCGCAAACGCTGGGTTGAAACCAGCAGGTTCCGTCGGGACCGCTTGCATACCCGATCGCATTATTGGGGCATTCGGCCACTGCAAGGATGGCACAAGCCATCATTTCTTTGGTCGCAGAGTAACACATGGCGGTTTCGTCGATTTTGTGGCCGTAAACCGCGAGGCATTCGGACTCGGCAAGGCAGTCGGCTTCATTTAATGCGGCGCAATCGACCGCCTCTGGAGCTTCCTCGTCGTCCGAACAGGCAGAATGAACGAGTGCTAGAATCAAAAATATCAATAGTTTTATCTGATTTCTCATAGTTATGGTGCCCCAAACATGGGCTATGGTCTGCTACAAAAACGAAATTTTTAAGAGTTCCGAACTCGCTCAAATCCAATGAAATGCGCGATTCTGATTCAGGACGCCAACGACATTTGCGAGTGGATCCCAAAATCGTCCAGCTGGTTATTTAGGGACAGGGTTCGCTCACCATGGGACAATCGCCCCCATCGAAGTCCGAACCACCCTGATAGCCTGGAATGGGACCAAAGCACGCGTCGCCTTGGTACCAACAGGTGCCATCAGGATCGGTGACATAACCAACGATCGAGTTGTTGCACTCAGCTGTTGCTGCGTTCCCGCACACGATCATTTCGGAAGGACCGAAACACATCGCCGTTTCATCGATCTTGTTGCCGTAAAACGGTTCACAGAGGGGATGTCCAAGGCAGTCGGTTTCGACCATCGCAGCGCAGTCGACTGGTTGGCAGGCGCCGGTCACAGTGGCGCAATCATTCGGCACGTCACTGCGCGTTTGAAACCCCTCAATATCCCCAAAATAGGCGGAGTCCTGATACCAACACGTACCTTCCGGGCCGACCACATAACCCGACGGAACATTATTATCCCCCGTGTAGATGGGGTCTCCACATATAATCATCTCGAGAGGGCCGAGACACCCGACGGTCACATCTATTTTGGTGCCGAAAAATGGGGTGCACTTAGGCTCATCAAGGCATTCAGCTTGGGTCAGAGTGCCGCATTCAATTGGCTGTTCGGTCGAATTTTCATCCGAGTCAGAACATGCAGGCATGGCGAAAACGAGCGCAAGAAACGTCAGCAATTTCATTAGGTTTCCTAAATTCAAAAATCCCCCCGAAATTTGGGGCTTGGGTCTTAGGCAGCAGCGGAGTTTTTGAGTCATCCGACGCCCGTCAATTTCTAGAGAAAAGCCGATCGCGAATCAACTCGAACCAGCCGGTTGCCTTGCGTCGTCGCACGCGCGGTTCTATAAGTGCGCCGGACTCAAAGGAGGCAAAGATGGCATTTCGAATCGAACACGACAGCATGGGCCCTGTAGAAGTACCTGCAGAGCGATATTGGGGCGCACAAACACAGCGCTCTTTAGAGAACTTCAAGATCGGCGGGCACCGTATGGCGCGTCCGATGATTAAGGCGCTTGGCCTTGTGAAGTTTGCGGCGGCTGAAGCCAATTTCTTGGTGGGAGTGCTTTCGGAGGAAAAGAAATCGGCCATCCAAGCTGCTGCCCGCGAAGTCATCGCTGGAAAGCTCGACGACGAATTCCCATTGGTGGTGTGGCAGACCGGTTCGGGCACGCAGACCAACATGAACGCCAACGAGGTCATCGCGAACCGCGCGGCCGAAATCCTTGGTGGAACACGTGGTGACAAGCTGATCCACCCCAACGATGACGTGAACAAGTCGCAGTCGACCAACGACTCGTTTCCGACTGCCATTCATGTTGCTGCCGTCGGCCAGATTCAGGGCGTCCTTATTCCGGCTGTCAAAAGCATGCGGGATGCACTCGCAGCCAAGGCGAGCGACTTTGAAGAAATCGTCAAGATTGGCCGAACCCACCTGATGGATGCGACCCCTTTGACGCTTGGTCAGGAATTCGGCGGTTATGTGGCGCAACTCGATTATTCGATTCGAGCGCTCGAACACTCGCTCGAACTGCTTTATGAGCTTGCCATTGGGGGCACCGCTGTGGGGACGGGGCTCAATACCAAGCCTGGATATGCCGAGAAAGTGGCAGCGGCATTGCACGATGAAACGGGCTACCCGTTCACGTCGGCTCCCAACAAATTTGCATTGCTCGCCGGCAAAGAGGCCATCGTCGAAGCGCATTCGGCGATGAACACGCTTGCGACCTCGCTCTTTAAGATTGCCAACGATATTCGTTGGCTTGGATCGGGACCACGTTGTGGCATCGGCGAAATTTCGTTGCCAGCCAATGAGCCAGGCTCGTCGATCATGCCGGGCAAGGTGAATCCGACTCAGGCCGAAGCGATGACGATGGTGTGTTGCCAGATTTTCGGAAATAACGCAGGTGTCACCTTTGCTGGCGCCAGCGGCAATTTTGAACTCAATGTTTATATGCCGATGTTGGCGCATAACCTGATGGAATCGTCGCGTTTGCTTGCCGACGCTTGCCATTCATTTACCGATAATTGTGTCGTCGGAATTGAGCCAAACCTTGAGCAAATCAAGCTCAATTTGAATCGGTCGCTGATGCTCGTGACAGCGTTGAATACTCATATCGGGTACGACAACGCCGCGACGGTGGCCAAGAAAGCCTACAAAGAAAATAAAACGTTGCGTGAAGTGACAGTTGAGCTCGGTTTCATGACGGGCGAAGCATTCGATAAAGCGGTCATTCCGGCGGATATGGTTCACCCGAAATAATGGATCCTACGTTTGAAAATCGCGTTATTAAACGCCTGAAGCATCTGCGGAAATTTGCGGCAAAATGGCCGACAAATGCGTTTCGCGTCTACGGTTGGGATATTCCGGAATTCCCGTGGAATGTGGACGTCTACGACGACCAAATTCACCTGCAGTATTTTCAGAAAAACCACACGGACGAACAACTCGATTGGGTCCCTGAGCGGATTCAAGAGATTTTCGACGTCGAGCCCGACGCCGTTCATTTCAAAGAGCGGCATCGCCGGTTTGGCACTCAGTACGAAAAACTCACCGATGATGGCCTTGAGTACGTGGTGGACGAAGGTCCCCATAAATTCCTGGTCAACCTTGATGGTTATGTTGATACGGGGCTGTTCATGGACCACCGCAATCTTCGGCGAGAAGTCGCTAAAGAGGTCAAACGCCGCGGTGCGTGCAAGGTTCTGAATCTGTTTTCCTACACTGGCGCGTTCAGTGTTTGGGCAGCTGCGGCAGGTGCGACGGTCACATCGGCTGACCTTTCGAATACCTATCTTGATTGGGCTGTACGTAATTTTATTTTAAATAAATTAAATGCTCAAAAACACGATTTCATTCGAACCGATATCCTGCGTTGGCTTCCACAACAGAATAAAGACGCGGTCTACGACATCATTATTTTGGACCCACCGACCTGGAGTCGGTCCAAGAAAATGGAAGGCGAGATGGACGTTCAACGCGACCATGCCTTCATGTTGCGGCAATGCTGGAATCTGCTGCGGCCCGGTGGTGTGATTTATTTTTCGACGAATTACACAGGGTTTGTGCTCGATAAAAGCGCCCTTGAAGTCGAAATGAAAGAGATCACCAAGTGGACGGTTCCCGAGGATTTCAAGAAAGGCATTCATCGGGCATTTGAAATTCGGAAGCCATGAAGCGACCAACCGCGGAAATGCTTTTGAACGCGTACGCGCAGGGGATCTTCCCGATGGCGCACGAAGACGAAGATTGGGAAGTCTACTGGTACAGCCCCGATCCGCGCACCATCTTCCCACTGGATGAATTTCATATCCCTCGGCGCCTCAAACAAATTGTTCGGCAAGAGGTTTTTGAGGTGCGGATAAATACCGCCTTTAACGACGTGATGTTGAAGTGTGCCGAACCTCGCGACAAGTCGCCGGGCATCTGGATTTCGCCGTATTTGGTCGAAGCGTACACAGAGCTTCATGAGTTGGGTTTTGCGCACTCGGTCGAGTGTTGGCAGGACGACGAGCTGGTGGGCGGCCTCTACGGGGTATCGTTCCGCGGGTTATTTGCCGGCGAGTCGATGTTCACGCGGGTCGACAACGCCTCGAAGGTGGCGTTGGTTCATCTGGTCGAGCGCATGAAAGAACGTGGCCTGACGCTCTTGGATACTCAGTTTACTACCGACCATCTGAAGAGATTTGGCGCGCGTGAAATCCCGCGAACCGAGTACGAAGAACTGTTGGAAGCCGCGATATCTGTCGATGTCCGCTTCGCCTAGGCCCCTAGAAAGGCATCTAATGAGACATTTTCTTTTTGGGCTGACCATGCTCCCGATGGTGGCGTGTGCGGATGATTCCGAGAGCGCTAAAGGGGTTTTTGTCCCAGAGGATGGCGGATCCAATCTGCAAGTAGATGCTGGGGTAGATGCGTCTGGAGCTGCGACCGATCTCGGTACGTACACCCGTCCCGACCTGCTGCCGTGCGAATCATCGGAAAACGTCTGTGCGCTCACCTGTGAAGTGCTCGCCGATCCAAGTTTTTGTTGGAATGTGGCCCGAGCGGAAGCAAACGCCTGCGGCAGCAACCAGAACGTCGGAATGATGAGCGCTGATGGGCTTTCTTGCACGTCTCCAGAGACCGTCGTGCGATTCGATGCCCCCATCACGATTGACGACGTGCCCGACCGTGAAAACTGGGGCATCGAAGTTTCGCGCGCCGGCAAAACCTGTCTGGAACTGGATGACGGTTCCATGTCGCTTTCGCTTAAAACCGCAGCTGGTACGGTTGATGTCTCTTTGACGCTCGAGCCTGAGTACTACCGGATCGAATGCCCAAACGGCGGGGTATGGGAGGCCACCGACCAACTTGCGCTCTTGGCGTGTAAAGACGCGAACGGATTTACATCTTTGCCGGGGATTTCGACCACCACCATTGGTGACGATTTTCAGTTTGGTCTTTTGCCTGGGCCGGACAGCCTTCTGTGGTGTCGTTTCTGAGATCAAGGCTTGGTCGGCATGATACTTCAACGTCGATGGAAAGCGCTTAGGTCGTCATGTCGAGCCTAGCGTGTAGCGAGGACTCGGGCGTCGAAAAGGCAGAAACTATTCCTGATTCAGGCGCGAATGCATCAGCCGATCTTGACGCAAACGTGGCGGACAACTGACCAACAAGCCTTGTTGGCCTGTGGGCAGGTGGCAGGCGTTCCGCTATTGCCGAGCTTATCGAAGTCCCAAATGGATGCCGAATTCCGGTTCCAGCTCGCCCCAGAACCGGATGATTTAATCTGGTGTGAGTTTGAGTAACGGCGAGGGTTGCTTGAACTTCGATGTCGATTGAAACCACTTCGCCCACCAGCACGCTTCAGGAGTGCGAATGCCAGGCACCGAAGTTGATGGGCTGATCACAGGTGGCCGTCTCATTGTTCATTTGAGGTTCCATCCCAATCCGAAATCTCTCCGATTGATGGCAGTTTGTGCTGTGAAGCCGATGCGCGAACTGATTCTTTGACGAACCTGTTGAAATCCGCTCAACCACTGGCGAAGCGGCCATTTGGCCCAAATTCGCAACATTTGATGGGCATTGAAACCGATCGAAGCCATCATGGGGCAGCCAATCACTCTCTTTGTATTGGGGCCATCGAATTTTCCGACATCTTTCGACCTCGCGTTGGTGCGTCAGACTCCAGCATTGGGCGTGATTTGCGCGTTGATTCACGAATCTGCTCTTGAGGCCGAAGAACACTATATGGACACCTTGTTGGCCATTGAACGGGCGCTAGAGAACCAAGACCTTGTAGAAGAAACGCGAGCCTTTACATTGATTTGGTCTTAGCGAAGGCCTCAGAAACGTGGAGGAAACTCATGGAGGAAAAAGTGACGACAGGACCTTATCTCAGTGACTTCATGAATCGACTCCACCAGAAGTCACGTGACGAGATGGCGAAGAGTCGTGAGCAGGGGCTTGAGCAGGGGCTTGAGCAAGGGATCGAACAAGGGATCGAACAAGGTCGAGAAGAAGGGTTGGAGCGAGGCAGAGCAGATGCACTTCGGACGGCCATTCGACAGGTCTTCGCTGCTCGAGGGCTCTTGCTGAATTCCAAGCAAGAGGCACGACTGAATTCGTGTCACGACCCGGATATCCTGGGCGAATGGCACCTTCGTGCGTTGACCGCGACCTCCGCGATAAACATGTTCCGTAGCGAGTAGCTGATTTTGATGGCTGCTATGACTCGTGCTTGGTCGTTTCTAAACCCTCCACAAGCATGAAGCGCTATGATATACGCTCGATTCCGCTCCACTGAGGTGTGTCATGACAACACGAGGACGGGTCGGAGCAACTCCTCCAGACCTTCATAGCGTTCGGCCCTACGGCGACACGTTAAACGATGGCGAAGTTCAGGTCGCATTCACGTTGCCGGTGCCTTTTGGCCCTGAGGCGCGCGAAGCCGCCAAAATTGTAGCCCGGAAGATGGGGCTCGATTCGCCGCGAATCTATCACGCCAAAGATTTGAGCGAAGGCTACAGCTACTTTATTGTCTATGGTAAGTTTATGGAAAACATAGACTTTACCAAGATTCGTGTAGCCAAGATCGAAGTCGAACGCATGACGTTCTATGAGATCAATGATTTCATTACCGACAAAATCGGTCGAAAGATCACGGTGTTGGGCGCCTGCACGGGCACGGACGCCCATTCGGTTGGGATCGACGCGATCATGAATATGAAGGGGTTTTCAGGCGAATACGGTCTTGAACGCTATCCCATGATCAACGCGTTCAACCTTGGCATGCAGGTTCCAAACGAGGAACTTGTGGCTCAGGCCGTCGAAAAGAAGGCCGACGCCATCTTGGTGTCTCAGGTGGTGACGCAGAAAGACGTGCATATCAAGAACCTCTCGGAACTTGTTGATATGCTTGAGGCTGAGGGCATTCGTGACAAACTAATCGTTGTTGCTGGCGGCCCGCGAATTAATCATGAGCTCGCTCTGGAACTCGGTTTTGACGCCGGCTTTGGGCCCGGAACCACAGCGCCAGACGTGGCGTCGTATGTCGCGCAAGAAATGGTCAAGCGTAAACTCGTTTGAAGTCGCTTGCTCATGGCGCGGTCCTGTCCTAAAAGGGTGCGCGTTACTTTAGTTCTCTGGAGATTCGAATGACGACAGATGTGGATGCGCCGAAGGCCCTGACGATTACGAACGGAGACATGACCCTCATCAACCTCAAAGAAGGTGCGATGGTCAATCCGTCAAACACAGGGCTGATCTTGGGAAGCGGAGTCAGCGAGATGATCGCGCGACGTGCAGGGCCGTTTTTCCAGCAGCAACTCCACACCGTTCGAAGCGGGCTTCCAGGCAATCGTCTTGAGCCAGGCCGTGCGGTGGCTACCGATCCGGGTCAGCTTGCTTGCAAGCAATTGATTCACGTGTCGTTGCTTGGAAAAAAGAAAGTCGACCGTCGCCTGGTTAGCAGCGCGTTGTTGGCGATCTACGACCTCGCCGAAGAGCTCGAAATCAAAGAAATCGCGATTCCGCCACTCGGAACAGGCGTTGGTAAGTTTCCTTTTGAAGAATTCTTGGAAATCTTCTGGAAGATCACCATCGAAGAGCTGCCTCGTGCTGAGCACGTTGAGCACGTGATTCTTTGCCTTCAGGACGAAGACGAATACAACCTGGCGGACGCGTATTCTAAGGAACACGCCGACGACGCCGAAGAAGAGCTGATCACACTTGAGAGCACACGCTCGAACATGTGGGCTGGCTTGGCCTGATGACCTCTGGTCTCACCGAACGGCCGCCCGGCCGCGGATTCGGAAAACTCATTTTGTTTGGGGAGCACGCCGTGGTTTACGGCGTGCCAGCGATCGTCGCCGGTCTTGCGATGGGCGCGAGCGCGACCCTTACGCCTTCGCCACAGACGTCTCTGACCCTTATGGATGCTTCCGGGCGAGTCGTGGCCTCGGCTATTCCGTTGGCGAAGGGCACCCCGCTTGAGCGAGCCTTCTGCGGCCTTATCACGTCGCTTGGAATAACGGACGACTTTCAGGTCAACGTGACTCTCGATGTACCAATGGGTGTTGGGATGGGAAGCAGCGCTGCTATGGCGGCTGCAGTTGCGCGGGCATTTGCGGGCATTCTTGGCTTGAGCGACGAGGCCGTGCAATCCGCAGTAGCAGCCTCCGAATCTGTGTTCCATGGAAGCGCTTCGGGAATCGATCAGGCGGCAGCTCTGACCGGTGGAGTCTTTTCGTTCGAACGCGGAACACCGCCCAAAATGTCGGGCATCCAGATGCCGCCGGTGGAACTGGTGGTGATCGAGGCGGGCCCGCCCGCCCTGACGTCCGATATGGTCACAGGAGTCGCCATGCGACTTCAACGACGCAAAAAAGCCGGCCCGCTCTTGCTCTCTGCGATTCGTGAAGTTGTTGACGAGGCGATTCCTGCGCTGAGCGCGGGAGATTGGGCGAGTGTCGGAGAGTTGATGGACATCAATCACGGCCTTTTGAAAGCGCTGGGTGTCTCGACTCCGGCGCTCGACACAGCGTGTTCAGATGCGTTGGCGGCGGGTGCACTTGGCGCCAAGATCACCGGGGCGGGGGGAGGCGGCTGTGTGATAGCGTTGGTCCCCGAAGCCGCCGAGTCGGTGTGTGAAACGCTGACCCATCAGGGCTGGAAGGCCTTCCGAATAGAAATTCCTTAATAAAGAAATGGGAGAAAACATGCGTCATCTTGTGATCGTGGCCTTACTTTTCGTCGCTGCTTGCGACAGCAAGAGCGAATCCTCCAATTCGGTTCCTACGCCGGGTCAGGTCGTCGGGGAGCCTGCGATGGCTGCCAAAGATTTGCTCGAAGCCGTGGCGAAACCGAGCGAAGCGAAGGCTTTGAAGGCACCGCTGCCCGGTGATGTGAAGATGGACTTTGCGCATAATATCGTGATGGAAACCACGCGCTCCGTCGCGGGTGTTCAGATGCGGACCGTGATGATCGAGCCCAAGGTACCCGTCAAAGATGCGGTGGCGGCACTGACCAAGGGATTTGAAGCAGCGGGTTTCAAGACAGGTATTGGAAGCGAGCATACCGTTGGGTTTTCAAAGGGCGGAACAGGTGAGGGGATGATGGCGGTCTCGTCCGGCGGAACCCATGTCTCATTGACGTTTAACGACTTCAAACCCGACAATTCGAGAGTCAAAGAAGGGTTCACGGGCATGATCCATATGGTGATCAATTCGGGCGTCAAAAAGTAAGTGGCAAGAAGAGTCGCCACTTTGCTTGATTTGGCTGGTGACACTTGTCCCCGATTCACGCCCGTCAGTGAGCGCAGGTCCGTAAGGACTATATTCTGCGCTACCTAGAGACTTGGCATTGGCATTGCTATATAGTTCTTCGAACCGTTCGCTAGCTTTCGGAAGTTTGGAATATGAAGTTTAAAAAATCCCATCTCTTCGCTCTTCTTGTTCTACTCGGCGCTTGCGCCGACGACGTTGCCGTTCTTGACACCGGTAAATGCCCTGAAGGGGCTGTTTACGAAGCTGCGACAGATACCTGTCGAACAGCTGTGGTGAATAACGGTCCTGGTGGGGCCGACTGGGCCGATACTGACTCAGACGGCGTCGTGGACAAGTACGATAATTGCGCCGACGTGTTTAACCCCAATCAGGAAGACGGTGATGGCGATACCGTGGGCGACGCTTGCGACAACTGCCAACTGACCGCAAATATTGACCAGTTGGATGCAGACGGAAACGGAATCGGAGACACGTGTCAAAACGAGGACTTCTACGATACCGACACAGACACTGACGGAGACGGTCGCCCAGATATTTCTGACAACTGTCCCGCGATCGCAAATCCGACGCAGGCTGACGCAGACTTGGACGGTTTGGGTGACGCATGTGACAACTGCCCACAGAAGGCAAATCAAGGTCAGCAAGACGCGGACGGCGATGGAATTGGCAACGCCTGTGATGGCGATTACGTCGGCGACATCTGTTATTCGCAGACCTTTCGCGCGGACGTGAAAACCATTGAGCCGTCGCTCTATGTGATTCTGGATTCCTCGGGTTCGATGGCAGACCAGCTTGATGCCGCTCGGCCGCACCCATGGCCGATCGAAGATGCGCAGCAGGCGATCGGTCTGGTGGCCGACGACATTGCAGGGTCCGCACGGATTGGCCTTGGTCAGTATCCTTTTGGACCGACCAAAGCTTCCACCTGCACGATGAAAAACTGGTTGGATGTGGGTGCCAACAGCGCCCAGAGCATCAAGACCGCGGCAAATAGCATCGACGCGATCGGTGACACCCCGACGGGCTATGCGCTGAACCAGATTTTGGACCAGACACTTTTGACCGATGCTGCGGATCCATTGGATGCACGTCGTCCAAAAGCCGTGATTTTGATCACCGACGGAGACCCCAATGTCGCGTGCAACAGCGGTTCACCCGTCCTGAGCAAGGCTTCGGCACAACCAGAGGCTGTCAGTGCGGCAGCGCGACTTAAGGCTGCCGGCCTTCCTGTGTACGTCGTTGGGTTCTTGAGTGGTGCGGTTCCCGCGAACTTGAATGCCATCGCGACAGCAGGCGGAACGGACGCGCCAGGTGCAGATGCATACTTCAAAGCGGATAACCCAGCTCAGCTGGTCGCTGCGATTTCGGGCATCACTCAGCGTTCGGTCTCGTGCACCTATCAGCTCGATATGGTGCCGCCAAACCTCGATCAGGTCATCGTGACGGTCAACGGTGCAGCCGTGGCCCAGAGTGCGGTGAATGGATTTACGTTCGACCGTTTTGCCGGCTTCATTCAGTTCAACGGCGCAGCTTGCGATGCGGTTCGAAACGCAGCCGACCCGTCCGCGATTCAGATTCAGGTTGATATCACCTGTGTCGAAGACGACGTGACTTGCACCCCAACAGAGGAAGTCTGCGACTTCATCGACAACGACTGCAATAATGAAGTCGACGAGGGTTGTGACGGTTGCCGTCCCGAGGTCTGTGACGGCGTCGACAACGACTGCGACGAGGTGGTGGACGAGGGCTGTGCAACCTGTGACGTCATTGGCATGGCCTGCGAACTTAGCGCGGATTGTTGTGTCGGAGACTGCGTGAACGGCACCTGTGCATTCGAATGCCGTCCTGCCGAAGTCGCCTGTACGAAGAATCTGGATTGTTGTTCGGGTATTTGCTCGGGCTCAGCCGCTTCACCTGGCCTCTGCGTTAACCCTTAGGTCACTCACCCAAGCTCATTATGATTGAAATCGAGCGGAAATTCTTGGTTCGGGGCGCCTCTTGGCGCCCCGACGTCCATAAGGCCCAGCGAATTGAGCAGGGGTATTTGGACACTAACGGCGCCACTGTCCGGGTGCGGATTCGCGATGAACAGGCGTTTCTGACCGTGAAGGGGCCGACGAAGGGAATCTCTCGGGCTGAGTATCAGTACGAAATTCCGGTTCAGGATGCTCGTGAGATGATCGACGGACTTTGTGGGACCACGATCAAGAAGACACGTCATCGCATCATGGTGGGCCCTCACGAGTGGGTTGTTGACGAGTTCGACGGCGCTCATTCGGGCCTGATCATGGCCGAGATCGAGTTGTCTTCTGAAGAGGAAGAATTTGAATTGCCGGATTGGGCGGGTCGCGAGGTCTCCGACGATGCCCGCTACTACAACTCGAATTTGATCGGTAGGCCAACGCCGCCCACGGAGTGACGATGAAGACGATCGCAGTATTGATCGTGGTGCTACTTTGCGCTTGCTCTGACGACCCTCAGTTGCTCAATTCCAGCAACAACGTGGCAGAAAATAATTCCACGAATAACGCGACCAACAGCGGTTCAAATAACGGCGAAACCGGGGGAAATAACGAAGTCGATGACAACAACTCGGTTGTTCTAAACAATGGGACTCCAAACACCGATACGCGCGACTATCTTGGCGTTTTGCCGGCTCGACCGACAGGTGAAGTGTCGGGTTTTGTTTTTGATATGGGACAGGCCTACTGCGAGCGCCTCGTTGAGTGCCGTACGGACTCGCGCGTTCTTAGATTCGCGAGTGCCCGACAAATCGCGACGGTGGGTGATTGTGTGACGGATTTTGTGGCGCGCCTTTCGCCTGCGGCGTTCGAAGAGGCCGTGACAACGACTCGTCGGACCTTCGTTGCCGCCAACGCGCAGCAATGTTTGAGCGCAATTCCGGCTCTGGCTTGCGGCGATGTGCCGGCAGGTTTTGAAGGCCCAGGTGTCGTGATCGAGGCTTGCCGCACGGCCTTTGACGGTGACGGTCGAGACCTCGCGGATTGCACCAGCAATGCCGATTGCCTGAGCGGGCTTTTTTGTGACCGTAACTACGATGACGGGTGCGCGGGAGCCTGTGTGCCCGGTTATATCGAGGAAGTCTTCTGCGGCACGCCTGAAGTCAATTGCGGCCTCGACGCCTACTGCGAACAAGAAACCCAGATGTGCAAGCCGCTGCCCTCGGCCGGACAAGCGTGTGTGCCCGACGGCTCATGTGAGGCCAACCACTTTTGTTACGACGACGTGTGCACGGCGAGCGTGGTTGGGTTTCAAGCCGGACAGGCATGCGACCGAATCTCGTCCCTATGCGCACTCGGGCTCTTTTGTGACATCGACGACACAAATGTCGGGACCTGCAAAGAGCTGACCCAGGCGGGGGCAACCTGCAATGCGGTCGTGCTTCCAGGCGGATGTGCCGCGTCATCCTTTTGCGATGCGGGAACTTGTGCAGCGCGGGTTTCGGCTGGGGCGTGTTCATCCTCTGACGAGTGTCTAAGTGGGTGGTGTGCGCCTGACGGTTGCGTGGATACCTCGTTAGCGTGTGCCCTCTAAAGACTGATTCGGCGAACGGTCACCTGTCCCCCCACGATATTTTCCGATTCGACGACCAGCACTTCGCTGACCGAGTGGAGGAGCGAGTCGGTGGAGGTTGTCAGCCAAACATCCACATCCCCAAATGTCCCAGCATCCGAGGCCGGAATGCGTCCAGCGAAGAGGTCTCGAACTCCAAATTGGTTCAAGAGGGCCATGGTCCGTGCTCCCTCGACATGGTTCTTGAATCCAAGGTCGCGGATTCCATTGGGGTCAATGGGAGGAGTGTGGGTAAAGGCAATGATAGAGCCCGCCCCATCGCCAACGTGCAGGGCCTTCAGGGTTCGCACGTACCTCTCCAGTCGAGCGAAACCGCCGGTCGCCAATTCACGTTGGGCAGAATAGAAAACAGCGAACCGCGTGCTTCCGATCGAAAATGTATGGTCATGCGGACCGAGCCTAAGCAGCGCATATTGTCCTGAATCGACGTTGTCGGCGTCTCCTCCCACCACATAGACAATCGAAACCCCCAGCCGGGTGAGCCTGGTTTCGAGCGCGTCGATGGCCGAGGAGTCACTTGATTCGATATTTTCGCCAGTCAGCGTGATGAAATCGACGTCCTCTTCTTTGAGGCGTTTGATGGCCGACTCCATGCGGTCTAGGGACGAGGTCGCTCCCACGACTCCAAACCGAACAGTTTCTGGAGTCAGGGCCGGGGCGAGTCCGTATTGTTTCGCGACGCAGGGCACGCTCAGCACGTCAAAGCTCAGCGCGGTCGCGTCGTCGGGATCGCGCACGTACACGGGGACTTCACAAACATCGAGCAGGGGAGTCGCCGAACAAGCGGCTGCGGTGCACGTCAATCCCGATGGGCAGTCGGTCGCCGATATGCAGGGGTCGCCGATCGCGGCCAAGGCACTTTCGCAAGAAATCGACGTTCGCTCGGCCACCGCAGGGCAGCCCGTGATGGCGGAATCGTTCAGGTAATCCACAGCAAGAAGTTTCACCTCAGCTGCGGTGTGTAGATTTGACACCTTAACCGAGACCGTCCCGACCGCGTCCGGTCCTGCCGCGACGCGAAAACGTGCGACTGGTCCCGCAGCGCGCGCCCAAACGCTGTTCGTCCCGACACTACGAAATGCTCCCGATGTGATATCTAGTTGCAGGTCGAGGGCATCGATCGATGCCTGAGAGATGGCGCGCTGACCTGTGGTGGCTTCCCCCGCAGTATCTCCGCAGCTCAACGTAATGGACGCGGCCAATAAAAGAGGCACACTCAGGTGTTGTGGGTTAACGTTCATATTATTCTGGTCCGCGCAGGGTACGTCTGGTGTTGATGCAGGACATCGAAGTTAAGGTATACCGGAGTTCTCTCAAGATTCCTGTGGCCTTCTTTGTGCCTGGGGCGTTCCTCGTCACGGTGTATGCGCTCACTTATCTTTTCTTGAACTCCAATATCTTCCTGAATGCCCTGCTGGGCAAACTCGACGACGTTTTTCCCGGCAGCGTTCAAGCCACCGAGTTGGTGATTTCTCCGACCCTGACCGCCGCACACGTCTACGATGCGCATATTTATTCGCCCGAAAACGTCGAGGTGATTCGGGCTGAGGAAGCCCACGTCAAACTCGCGCCCCTTCTACTGCTGGCGCGTCGAATCGAAATTTACGATGCGGTCGTCCGGCACGGCGGCGTGCACATGACGTTGCCGGAGCATTCTGAACAGACCTTCGATTTGCTGCGAGCCCTTGGGGTCGACAAGCCAAAAGACCCCAACGACAAGTCCGAGCCGCTGATTCGCCAAATCGCTTTTCGAAACGTGCGCTGTGAAGAGTGCTTCTATTCGATCGATTTGGGGTTCTTTCGTGCTGATATCCCCGTCGTGACCATTCCGAACGCATCGGTGGAGATTGGTGAAACGCTGAGCATCTCGGTGCCGGCATTGGACGTTGCAGCACTCGATTTGACCTTTCAGGCTTACCTCTTTGGTTTTCCCGAAGATCAGGGGCCTTGGAAATTCCGAGGTGAGGACGTCTCAATTCGGCACTGGCAATGGTCAAACGAAGGATTTGCCGTTGAACGCGTCTCGCTGATGGCAGACGGCGTGACTGCGAGCGCCACGGGCGATATGCGTTTTCCAGACCGCAAGAACCCAGACGACCCGACCCAGATGCTCTACCGAGCCGGCGGCTCGATTCATATCCCGGTGAACACGAAGCTCGGCGATTATTTCCTGGACGAAGTCTTTCACGCCGACGTTGACGCAAATATCTCGGTACGTGGCACGCTTGACGATATCGAAGGTGTTTTTGTGGCGGAAGCGCCCTACCTCGAGACTCAGAAGGTCAAGTTTCAGTACCTGCAGGCTCGTGGTTTTCTGCTGGATGACGTCGTGTTCATCGAACACGCAGTCGCGGATTTGCATGGCGGACAGATTGATCTGAGACACGGTATTTTCAGCATGTTCGAAGGCATTTATGCCGCACAGGCGACTTTCGAAGGCGTCGATCCTCAAGGCGTGCTGAGCGATCTGGAGTTCGACTATCCGTGGATGGCCGGGGCGGCGCAGGGCGAAGTCACGATGATGGGCTGGATTCCAAAAGATCCGGAATGGGAAAAACCGGGCGACGACCCGTTTGCGCGCATCAACGAGGCCACCAGGCCTGTGAGTTGGATACATCTGGACCGTGACGCCACGATCGTCCGTAAATCGCGTGACGTCCTTCCAGGGGGGCGAATTCGATTGCTCAAGGGCGGGGAGGTCGCCACCAGCCTTGATACCGCGAATATCTCTGACCTCACGGCAGTTTTTGACCATCTCACGGCGCGGATCTCGAATTTTCATTTCAATTGGGTCCAAAATGTCCTTCATCCCGGTCTGCGCGGCAGTCCAGCGCGCGCGCGCTTGAGCACAAACACTCTTGGCGGCCTGGGTTTGGATTATGGGGTGAAAGGGCTAGCGGGCGGGATGGAGGCCGAAATCAACGCCCTTGGTCTGATGAATTTCCCAACGGCGGACGGAGACCTGAAGCTAAAATCCCCGTCGATCACCATCGACGGGACGACCATCGCTTCGGGTGATTTATCGACACAGTTTCGAATCCGTGAGGGCCGTCTCGAGTTCACTCCCGTGCAGATCAACACCGCAAGTGGAAATCTGCGCTTGGGCGGGGCGCTCGCCATTTTGCGGGACCCGCATGGGGTGATCGATCCACTCACCGGTCGGCAGACCAGCGAGTTTCTGGGAGCACGAAGTGACAACGCGAAGGTCGACTTTGAGGTCGTGGGGATGGATATGGCCCTGGCCGATCACTTCCTGAAATCGGGCATGGGACTGCGTGGCAGTGTCGACGCTTCGGGCGTTCTTAGTGGAAACCTCTCGGATCCGGTTGTGGCGGTCGATGCCGCTTTGAGCGATGGGCAGGCCCTAGGTCAGGATTTCAATCGGGTCGCTTTTGAAGGTGTGTTTTCTCGACGAAATATCGAGGCTCACCGCTTCGAAGCTGACGCGGGAGACGCCGGTCGTGTGAGCGGTCGCGGCGCTTACGACCTGCGGGCGGATACGTTCGATTTTGCCCTCTCGGGTGAAGACGTTGTTTTTGAGCGCTTGTCCCCACTTCTTGCCATGTCGCCGGTGCCTATCGAAGGCACCTCTCAGCTTGAACTGCATGGCACAGGTTCACTCGCCCAGCCGCAGATCGGTGGGTACGTCCTTGTCGATGGGCTTGGGATCGATGACCGGAAACTGGGTGGGGGCTCGGTGGTCGTCAACACTTTAGGAACCACCGTGCATGTCGTGGGAGCGTTTCCATCGCTGGCCACGGTCGCGCTGGAATTCCCGTTGGATGCGGAGTCGCCGTTCTACGCTCGTCTTGGGCTGGATCATCTGGATGTACGCGCCGCGCTTGACGAGCTACGTGACTCGCAGTTGGTGGAGCGGCTGGATGTGACCGGCACGGTCGAGACGTTTGTGGATCGAGATTTTTCTCGATATCAGGTCTTGGTCACGCTCGATGAGTTTTTGCTCGACACGATGTCGCGACGATTCACCAATCGAGGTCCCATTATTGCCGGCCTCAACGACGGTAACCTGATTCAGATTCAGCAGGCGGAAGTCGGCGCGCAGGGCCGCTACGTGATGATTCAAGGCGGTATTTTCCTCGATGAGGCTCTTCTGGACATCTCGCTTGCGGGATCGCTGGATATGGCGCTCCTGAATAGCTTTCGAGCGTCGTTTCCGGAGTATTTCCCAGACACCATCATCGATGCACGTGGCGTTGTTGAGCTCGACACGAATGTCCGAGGCACGCCGGGTGGCACGTTGGTGGCCGACGGTTTCCTGAAATTTCTGCCCACCGAGATCCAGCTCCGCGACCTGCCAGAACCGGTCGTGATCAACAGTGGTTTGATTCGGTTCTCTCGAGAGGGGCTCAAAATCGATGATGCTGAGCCTATTCGCGGGCGAGCGCTGCAAGGGATCTTTGAGTTGGGTGGAAGTCTCGGGCTTGTGGGCTTCGAGGCACGCGATTTGGTTCTGAATCTTCAGGCCGTGAACATGTCGTATCGAATCCCAGACGTGGCGAACCTGACGTTTGGCGGGAACCTGACGCTCAATGCCCCCGCAATCGATCGTCCGGAATCTTGGAAGGTCACTGGTTTGGTGGATGTCGTTGATGGCCTGTATTACGAGAATATCTCGATCTTCCAAGAGCAGTTCACCAACCGAATTCTGGGTGCGTTTTCGCGCCAATCCGATGCCTATCAGGCAAGTCTGGTTGAGCGATTTCCGATCCTTGAAGAGGTCAATTTTGACCTGAATATTCGCGCCCGTGATTCGTTTCGAATCCAGAGTGAAATTGACCGACTTGGGCTGGACCTTGAACTCCGAGTTGACGTGAGGCTTCAGAATACTCTGGCGCTTCCTCGGATCGTAGGCGACGTCGACGTGATTGACGGTCGCGTGAAATTTCAGGACGAGAAATTCGAAGTCAGTAGCGGTACATTGACGTTTTCGGGTGAAGCCAAAAATCCATACGTGGACATTGTCGCGGATGCGGAAGTCTCGAATCGTTGTCGCAAGACCGACCTGGGTGACGACACTCTGACCAGCTTTAATTTGAGCGGCGATTCGTCGTCGGTTGAACAACAAATTTTCCGAATTATTTTGAACGTTCAAGGCAGACTCTCAAATTTGGATATCCAGCTTGAAAGCAACCCTTTTGCCGATCAACGTGACATCTTGAGCCTGATTTTGACGGGATGTACGGTCGATCAAATCACGGCGTCGAGTGCTTCAAGTCCTACGCTTGAAGTCGCGCTGGCTCCTGTGTTGGGTTGGATCGAAGGGACGGTGCAGGACGCTGTGGCCGTCGAAGAGTTTACGATTACGCCTTCTGTGGATCGCTTGCGCACCAGTGTGGGCGACCGGCTTTCGCGTCGCCTGAGTTGGCGCTTGCAGGTCGACACAGGGCTGGCGGACACCTCAAGTGGGCAGCTTTATCAGTTGAACTACAAGCTTTCGGATGCTTGGGCAGCGGAACTCAGCGAAAGCACCAAGACCGACGATAATAGTTTTGTGATTGATTTTAAGCTGAAGTACCGGCTTTTCTTGGACTGATGTGTTCATTCGCTTCCTGACATATTTGGCCATGTTTTGGCTCATGTCGTTCTCTGTGGTGCCCGATGCAGCAGCACAGGCGCCGGCGCCAGGGGATGAGTCGCGCCCGGATGCAGCGGCCAAGACGCCGGCCGAAGTGGGGGCGCCACGCGTGGTAGAAGACGCCGAGTCCACGCCTACAAAGGACCTGCGCGAGAAAGTCGACGCGGAACTTGCCGGCAAGCCCATCGGGCGAATTTCGTTCACTTGTGATCTCGAGATTTGCGACAACCCGGCCAATACGGCGGAGTTTGTTGATATCTCCGGCCTCTATGTCGGGCAGGCTTTTGCTCTGCCCTTTTTGGATGTGGCCGAAACGCGTCTGGCAAAGACAGGGTTTTTTGACAAGTTATCCGTCACGAAGGAGCTCGTCGGAGGGTCGGTTTTCATCGAGATTAAGGCCCGCGGCGCCACGCTGATTCGGAATGTTGAATTCTCAGGGGCCGAGACGCCTCCTTTCGAGTCTGAGCTGCGAAAGCTGCTGATTTATCGCCAAGGGCAGGCCTATCGAGCCGATCGACAGAAGGCGCTCACTCAGATCGAAAGCCTGCGAACGCTCTACGAAAAAGAGGGCTATTTTGGCACGCGAATCAAACTGAACGTCAAACGAGTCGAGGGCGCTACCCATCTGGTCGACCTCTACCTTGAGATTGCCCGAGGCTCGGCGCGGAGGGTTTGCGATGTCGGTGTAAGGGGCGCCAAAGCGATGACCTACGCTGAGGCGCGAGAATTGCTGCTGAGCGACGGTTCGTTTTTTTCCAGACGACTGCAATTGGTCAATTCGACGTTCACCACCCGCGGCTTCAAAGAAGGTCAGCTGTCGTTGGTTGATGCTTATCGGCGCCGAGGTTTCTTTCAGGCACGTATTGTCGATAAAGGGGCGCAATTTGATAAACATTCATCGTGCGTCACCTTGCTGGTCGACATCGTTGAAGGGCCACGTTGGCAGCTCGATTTTGTGGGCAATAAACGTTTCACGGCAGCAGACCTGACCGAAAACCTTCCGTTTTACGAGTCAGGTTATGTCGATGCCGAGGAGATTCGTCGCGCCGAACGTGCCATCGAGAAACTCTACGAAACCCGCGGACACCCTTTTGCCACGGTGACTGGCACCGAGACCAAGCGCGATGATCTGGACCGAACTCTGGAGTTTGTCATTGTCGAAGGACCCCAGCTTGAGATTCGGGACCTGAAATTCTACGGCAACCTGCAGATCTCGACCGAGGAACTCAAAGCGGTGATGAGCACCCGCGTTTTTGCCCTCTTTGACGTCGGTGGTTACCTGCAAACCGACGAGCTGCTGGGTGATTTTGGCCGCATTGAGAGCCTGTATCGCGAGAGAGGCTACCACCGCGCACAGATCCCCAAATTCGAGATCGCCGTGGAAGGTAATGCCCTCAAAGTCCGCGTGTGGATTGAGGAGGGGGCTCCGACTTTGATTACCCGAGTCGACGTCGACGGGAACCGCAAGACCACAGATGGAGAGTTGTTGAGTCAACTTCAAGCCGTGGCGGGCCAACCCTTTGTTCCCGTTTTTTTGAAGTCCGACCAAACACGAATGGTCCAACGTTATTCTCGGCTTGGGTATCCACTGGCGCAGGTCAAGTCACAGTGCTTCTTGGCGTCCGGGGAGGAAGTCGTCTGTGAGGCACCACGTATGCCTCGCGCGTGTGTCGCCCGCCTTGATGAGGAACTGGAGGGGCGCTGCAAGTGGTCCGACGACAAAAAGACGAAATACACCTGCGCCCGCGTCGCAAAGAGTCCTGAGTGTGTGTATGGCGGCGGTGTGACGACCTCTGAAATGCGAGTGAGACACGCCATTGTTGAGGGGCCACGAGTTTATGTGGGCGCACGATTGCTCAAGGGCAATTTCGAGACTCGAAGCTCCGTCATCAACCGCGAAATCGAGCTCGAACGCGGGGATCTGCTCGACACTCAGCGCTTGATTCAGGGGCAGGGCAATCTGCGCCAGCTCAACGTCTTTGATTCGGTGAGCGTCGAAACCATCGGCCTTGATGAGCGCGCACAACAGGCCGACACGGCCCGTGCGGCGTTGCTCATTAACGTCGAGGAGGCCAGCACCTCGTACGTTGATTTCAAAGCCGGCCTCGAACTTCGAGAGCCCTTCGTCGATACGCGACAACTCCTGCTCACCAGCGAAGTTCAGTACACGAATCGCAATTTGTTTGGACTTGCTCAAGGCATCCAACCGCGCGTGATTGGGGCGTTTGATACGCTGCAATTGGCGGAGACCACCGGCGTGAGCACCGCGGATCCTCTCGCGGCCACTTCCATCAACACGTTGGACTATGTGTTTGGTGGCGAAATTCTGTATTCGCACCCGCGTTTCCTCAAAGAGCAGTTGAACATCGACAAGCTCTATTTTTCTGTCGGTCCCTTCTATTTATTGGACCTCCTAGGCGTGATCAATTCACAAGTCTTGCGAGAAGAGTGGGGCTTGCGCTCGGAATTTCGAAAGGACTTGTCGGAGTTGATGAATCGGCTCTTCTTTAAGCTGGGCCTCGAGTTCAAGCAAATCGCGACCTTTGGCGCCGACGGTCAAATCGTTGACGGCCAGCGGATTTTTTCTCCTCGCCGTACGGTCGCAAAAGTAGAGCCCGTTTTTACGCTCGATCGTCGTGACAGTCCGCTGAACCCGAAGTCTGGCTATTTGCTGCGCCTGGAACCGTCATTTGTCAGTGGTGACGCCTTGGGAAGTGGCGGCGGATTTGTCGTTGATGCTTTCTTTCGCTTGCAGTTTGGCGCCTCACATTTTGTGCCGCTTTGGCGTGGCGAACTCGTGTTTGGTCAGGGAATTCGCGCAGGGCAGGCCATCCCATTGGCGAAAAGAACTGTCCTGATTCCGCTCGAAGATCGCTTCTTTTTGGGTGGGATTCGAAGTGTTCGTGGTTTCGAAGACGACACGCTCGGCCCCGTGAGTTCGTCTCAAGCTCCCACCGGCGGCGAGTTTTTTCTGAATTATAATGCGGAACTCAGATACCCGTTGATTCGAAAATTTTCGGTCTATGGCGCAACTTTCTTTGATGCCGGTTTGCTCTCGGATTGTTTTCCGGAAAATTCGACCGAAAGAAATTGTTATGAGGACGCGTTTGGTTCTGGCGTATTCTCCGAAGTCCGTACTTCGGCTGGCCTTGGATTTCGAGCGCTGATCCTTGACCAAATTCCAATCGTGCTTGATTACGGCGTGGTACTTAACCGCCGTCCGGGAGAGCGTTTTGGGCAGGTTCATCTCAATGTGGGATATACGTTTGATTAGATATGCAGTTGCCGTGATGACCCTCTTGGTGGTCATCGTGTCGAGTTCGGTTGGCATGGCCTCGGAACCTCCGTGGGCCACGGGTGTCAGCCGAGGCGAAGATTTGGACATCGAACTCCTCACCTTCAGTGTTGGAGACGACATTCCGTCCTGGTTTGGCCATACCGCGTTGATGGTGCGCGACCGCCGATTGGGGGTGGAGCGTGTGTACAATTACGGCATGTTTTCGTTCGGTCCGGACATGCTGCCGAAATTCTTGATGGGGCGGCTTGAGTTCTGGGTAGGCCAGGCCAGTTATCCAAGGACCGTGTCAATTTACGAGTCGCTGGATCGAGACATCACATCTCAGGTCTTCAATCTGTCCCCGGCAAAAAAAGTCGAAGTCGCTAAGTTTTTGGCGTGGAATGTTGAGCCCGAAAACCGGGACTACCTCTACGACCACTACTTTGATAATTGCGCGACTCGGATTCGAGACGTGATCGATCGTGCGACCGAAGGACAGTTCAAGAGAGTGACGTCCGTGCCTGCGCGCATGACGCTTCGTGACCACGTTCATCGGCACACGCAGCGAATCGGTTTCATCGATATCTTGCTTACTTTCTGGATGAACGACCGCATCGACCAGCCGATTCACGAATGGGACGAGATGTTCCTTCCCTCCGAGCTCGCCTTGCGGGTCGGGAAGATGCAGTACGTGAATGAAGCGGGGGAAATCGTGCCGTTGGTGGCCCAAACCAAGGTCATCTATGCGTCGCATAACCGCGAACCCGTACCCGAATGGCCGTTTACACGGGTTCCGTGGCTGCTCTTGATTGGCGGGATTTGGGGCGGATTAGCCTTCGGGTTGGCGCGTCAATTGGCGCGGGCTCGAGCCGAGCAGAAGCCTGAGCGCCGAATTCGGGTCGTGTTTGGGCTGCTGAACCTTGTGACTGGCATTATCATTGGTATTCCGGGCCTGGTTGTTCTTCTCTACAATTTCACCGATCACCTGATCACCCACAACAACCCGAATATCCTGCTGTCCAGCCCTGTAACCTTCCTTGTTTTGCCTCTTTCTTTTGGCATTCTCTGGGGCTCACGTCGTGCTGAAAAGTGGACTGGGATTTGCTGGAAAATTATGACCGTCGCCTCATTAGTCGGCATGATCACAGCGCTATTTGTCGTTCAATCGATGCGACTTCCGATCGCGTTATTGGTCCCGATAAACGTTGGTTTTGCGTTGGCATTCTGGCGACTAGAGCGAAAGACTCCCTGAAGTTTTCTGGCGAATTTCCCGTTCGCGCCTATCTTGGTGCTGACTTGATGGGAGCCGAAGATGAAATTGCAGCGACAGACGATCATGAACATGATTGGCATCGCGATGCTGGCGTTGATTGCCTGTGACGACGATCCGATGAGGGTTGGAACAGCGGCGGTTCTCAGCGGGCAGGCGGAGGTCGCAGAACAGAACCTACAGCGGGTTCTGAAGAAGGATCCGGCCAACGGCGAGGCCGCTCGGCTTATGGCCGAAGTTCATCGACTACGCGGAAATTTTCAGGCATCTGAACAAGCGCTGAACGCCCTTTGGAAGTCTCATGGTTTTGATGGGGATGCTCAGGAATTGCCGAGCGATAAGGCTCTGCGCAATCGCATGGAGCAGCAATATAATGACCTTTATGTCGAATGGGTCGAGAAACTCGACCCTCGTGACGACCCCGAAACTTATGAAGCCGTGCTTCGTCGCGGTCTGGTGCGGGCAGAGCGGTCAAATCGTCTGAACACGCTGATGGTGGAGTTCCTGTTGTCGCGCGCTGAACGCGCGTTGGAGGCCAGCCAGAAGGCCGAGGCGGCAGCTTTCTACGACGAAATTCTGAAGTTTCGGACGTTGCCCAATGTCAGAACTGAGGCCGAAACGAAGGGGCGCAATTTACGCCTTGAGGTGTTTTCGGACGAAGTTCGGACGCGGATCGACAAAGAAGTTCGACCTCGTCGTGAGTCCACAAATCGCTGGAGCACCGAACAGAACGGCGGTGTGACTACGATTGAGCTGGTTTTGGATCGCAAATTGCGCCCGGAAAATCCCGAAGATCTTCTGGCTGCCCGAAAACTCGCCCTGCCTTTGGTTCAAGAGGCTCTTGCCGCGATCGTGACCGATCTTACCGGCGTCAAAGTCGACGTCGCTCGGGTCATCGAAAAACCACCCGTGCATCAGACCGAAGGCGAAGCCTTCAAACGTGGTCTCTATACCATTCGTGTCAGCGTTTCGACTGATATCGCGATACGTTATGTGTTCGATGCCAAGCCAACGCCCGCAAAAGAAAGTGCGGAACCTAAGGCCGATGTCGATGCCGGTGGGAGCGACCAATGATGCTGCGGTTGGGTGGTGTGGCGGAGAACGTGAACCTCCCCTGGTATCGTATGGTTGAAGCCGATGACGTGCCTGACCTTGAGCTCAAGTGGACCGTCTACCATGGTGGGACTGGGGCGATGGTGGAAGCACTGGATGCCGGCAGCGTCGATGTGGTGGTGGCATTGACCGAAGGCATCGTCGCGGCGATCGGCAAAGGACATCCCATAAAAATAGTGGGGAGCCATACAGCTTCTGGTTTGATTTGGGGCGCACACGTCGCCGCTGGCAGCCCGTGGCAGGATTTGGACGAGATGCGCGGTGCACGAGTGGCGATCTCTCGCTACGGCTCCGGGTCGCATATCATGGCGGTGGTGGAGGCGAATCGAAGAGGCTGGCCACTGTCGTCACTGAAATTTGTGCAGGTCGGCAATCTGGACGGCGCTCGCAAGGCTTTTGAGGCGGGCGAAGTGGACATGTTCTTGTGGGAGAAATTCACGACCAAACCACTGGTCGACGATGGTGAATGGCGCAGAATTGGTGAGTGCGTTACGCCGTGGCCCGGGTTCTCGGTGGCCGCGCGCGCGGACATTTGCCTTGAACACTCAGACGCCTTGGAAGCGATCCTGCAGCGAGTCGCCGCGATTTGCGCGGTGTTGACCATCGACACCAAAGGCACGGTCGAACAGATTTCGCAGCGATTCGGTCTTAAAGATGCTGATGTCCAAAGCTGGCTGGAAACCAATCGCTGGTGCACTTCGGCAACGGTGTCATCCACCATGTTGACCGACGTGATCACCACACTCCGTGCGGTCGAAGTGCTGCCCGAGTCGGCCGCAGCATTGACCCCTGCGGATCTTGTTTGGTCGGGCTGCAAACTGACCTGACCTGGTTTGCCGAATCATTTTCCTGCCCCAAGCGTCCTACTCCGTGATTGAATTTGTGGCGTGATTCGGCTACTCCAGAGCCGTCCGCTGGAGTTCGCTCAACGAACGGAGAAATCATGAAATTACGTCGAAAAGTTTATGTCGTTGGTGGTGATCTCACTACCTTTATTGGTAAAAGCCACCCCGATTTCGTCTGGAAGAAACACCCAGATTTCGGCACGCGTGAAAACCCTACGCTTGAAGAATTCCTGACCAGCGCGATTAGCGGTGCTCTCGAAAAGACCGGCGTGGATGCTTCCGCAATCGATCGCGGTTATGTCGGCAACTTCGCGGGCGAGCTTTTTTCAAGCCAAGGTCATCTTGGTGCGATGGCCGTTCGCGCCAACCCGAAACTCACTGGCAAACCTTTCCTTCGGCTCGAAGCCGCATGTGCTTCGGGTGGATTGGCAGTCACCTCGGCTGTTGACGCCATTCAGGCGGGTTGTGACGTGGTCATGGCCGTTGGCGCCGAAGTTCAGACGACCGTCAGTGCTCGTGAGGGCGCGGGCTTCCTCGCTCGAGCTTCACACTGGGAGTCCGAGCGTGAACTCGATGACTTTACGTTCCCAGCGATGTTCGCTCGGCGTGCGAAGCACTACGAAGAAAAATACGGCGTCACCGAGGCCGATATTGCTCACGTGGTGGTCAAGGCTTATGCCAACGCCAACAAGAACCCTTACGCTCATATGCGTGAAGTCAAGGTCGACTACGACATGGCCTCAAAGCCTGGCGACAACAACCCTCAGTTCCTTCGCAATGAAGAACTCAAAGGGTATCTCAAGGTCACGGATTGTTCGCAGGTCAGTGATGGCGGCGCAGCGATCATCCTTGCAAGCGAAGAAGGCCTTGCCAAAATTGGCAAGACTCCAGCCGACTGCATTGAGCTTCTGGCTTACGCAATCACGACCAGCCCACTGGGTCAGGTCGATGACTTTGCCGAGCTGACAAACACGAAACTTGCAGCAGAGCAGGTTTATGAAGATGCGGGGCTCAAACCCAGCGACATTCAGGTCTGTGAAGTCCACGATTGCTTCGCAGTCACCGAATGCCTGATGTACGAGGCTCTTGGTTTTTGTGAACCAGGTAAAGGCGCTGAGCTCGCCAAGAGTGGCGCAACTCAAATCGACGGTACCATTCCGGTGAACACCGGTGGCGGCCTGATCGGCTTTGGGCACCCAGTGGGCGCGACCGGAATCAAGCAGGTTCTGGAAATCTTCCGTCAGATGAAGGGACTTTGCGGCGATTACCAAATCAAGAATAGGCCGACCGTCGGATTTACCGCCAATATGGGCGGCGACGATCGCACGACGGTCTGCATGGCATTCCACGCTTAAGACAAAGTCAGCTCAATAAAAAAGCCGTCCATTGGACGGCTTTTCTTTTTCTTGGACCGCTGGAAGTGCGGTCGAAAACTCGGGGGCGACTTATCGGTTACAGGCCAATCGTTTGAAGCCTGTTTCGAACAGAATCTCTACCTTAGTCGGTGAGAGAACCTGAGCGACAAAGCCAGTGCCAAAGAGTGGGTGGCCGACGACTTCGTTTTCGATGAAGTTGGCTTTCAAATCGTAGGGCTTGTGGACGGAAGTATTTGTCTCTTGGACAAGAGTTTCCCATGCCTTCATGACGCCTTCAGGGGTCGAAAGGTCGCTACGGTCGAGAATCGTCTCGATCAATCCAGCACGCTTCTGCACCATGGCGAGTCGCTTAGGATTGGCTCGAACAGCCTGATCGTAGGTCTTTTCGGTCAGCTCAGCAGCGAAGTCGTCCTTAGACTTCTTCGATCCGCCAGAGCTTTTGCTCTTGGGAGCACCCTCGTCATCATCATCGTCGTCGTCGTCAACTTCGACGTCCTCGTCGAGATCAACATCGACGTCGGCATCTTCGTCAAAGTCCTCTTCGAACTCTTCAAACCCTTCTTCCGGTTCTTCGATATCTTCGGCCATGCTTATCCCTCGTCAGAACGTGTTTTGGCGCGCCTTTATCGATCGAGGTGCCATGGAAGTCAAGTGAGACGGGAAAACCGCCGTTTACGGCCAAACCCGAGAAGGGCCAGAAGCCAAAGCAGCCCATTTGATGCCGAAGTCGTGGCGCAACCGTCGCAGTCGTCAGGAGGTCCCGGAATAGGAGGGCCGGCATCTGGTTCGTCGTCGCCCGTGGAGGTCGTTGGCCATTCAATCACCGCACCACGCGACGCCCCAAAAACGTCACGGACTTCGACACGAGCGAATCGCGCATCAACCGCGGGGCCGCGCCATGTCTGGTCCTGAGTCCATTCGGTGTCGAACTCGCCATCGTGGTCCCAATCGTATCTGAAAGAAATCTCGTCCCCATCTGGATCGACCGCGATTGTGTTCAGGCTCGACTCTCCGTCGAGGGTTTCTGCAAAAACCTCCACGTCGGGCGGGCGATTTGAGGCGGGGGGGCGTGGTTGGTCGCCGAGTGCAGCAAAGATGTCCAGACGTCCATACCCCACAGCGGGGTTGGGAAATGTCGTACCAAACGAGGAGTCGAGTCCGTTTTGGGCGGCGTTCGACAGGAGTCGCGACTCAAGTGCGTCTGGGGCTTCGGTTGGATAGGCCTGCATCAAGATGGCAAAAGCCCCAGCGACATGAGGTCCCGCGCCGCTGGTGCCGCCAAAAGTCGCGAGCCATTGGCGTTCGTACCCAGCCTCGATGAATTGAGGTGTGGCCGAAATGGCAGCGTAGGGGTCATCGGGAGCCGCGATGTCGAGGGCCAAGACGCCATCCATGCGCGGACCGCGTCCCGAAAATCCCCTGAGCTCGCCCGTTGTTGTGGAATCGCCGTTGACGTCCCATCGTCCCGCGGAAGCCGCGACAGCGATTCCAACGTCGGCGGTCGAGGGATGAACAAGGGTTCCATGGTCAACGGTCGGGTTTTCCCATCCGATTCCGACACCCCAACCACTGAAATAGTCGGTAATCCTTCCGAAAATAGTGGTGGACGTCGAGGTCGTGACATGGAGCGCCCAAGCGCCGGCCGGCAGCGAGCCGTCGTCTTTCCATAAAAAGAACTGCAGATGGGCGAATCCACGTGAGGTCATCTCGAACGTGGTCTGAACAAATAAGCCTGTGTCGATTTGAACCGCCGTGCCGGGCACGACGACCACTCGCGCCCCCCCTGGGCTCGTGATTTCGAGTGTCGCCTCCGGTCCTTGCCACATCAACGAGCCAAAAGCGCTGTTCAATAAGCTGCCATTCAGCTGGTTCGGGACTTTGAAAGGCAAGTCTGTCGGTGCGCCCGCGACGCTCGGGACTTCAAGGTGTTTGCCGCTCAGATTCAGGTTTCCTGCCGGTGTTATGTGGATCACGCCTTGTGCCCGAGAAGTCGTGAGAGCGGTCTCGAAGAGCGTCGAACCGTCTTGAGGCACACGAAAAGGGTCGGTCCATTCATGAAGGACGATCTTCGCACCACGTTCGACCGCGTCGGCAAGCGCGTCGAACTGACGACTCGTCTCAAGATTTTGATTCAGGTTCGCAAGTTCGCTTGCGGCATACGTGATGAGTTCCGCGCCCGGAGCCACACCTTGCCGTGCATGCGGAGCCTGGCCGCCAAGCAGAATGCTGGCCACGCCGGTGCCGTGATAGAAATACTCGAAATTCGGGTCGTTTACCGCGTCGATGAGGTTTCGACCGCGTTCGTACACCGTGTCATCGGTGATCAAGGCGCGAACTTTTGAAGTGCCGAGCCTGACCAGAAGCTCGTTTGGGTCGAGGGCGTCGTTGCCGTTGACGTCGTCGACGACAAAAATAGGTTCGCCCCAGGTGAGGTCGTCCTCGGAAAAGCCATCGGACATCCCGACATTTCGGATTCGGTCATTATTTTGGTCGGCGAATAACCAGTCCAATTTGGCTTGGAACACGCCATCTTTGTTTGCGGTTTGGCCGTTATGAACCACGGCGCCATCCATAAGAACCAGCACTTCGTTGCTATCTTCCCGCCCATTTCGATTCAGGTCTACAGCGTCACGACCGTTGTCGAAGACGCCGTTCGCGTTGACGTCGATCCACGCATAATGACCGCCGTCGGCACGAAAAAAATGGGGATGTGTGGGGTCGATTCCTGAGTCGATATCCGCGATCAGGACGCCCGTGCCATCGAAGCCAAGGGTGGGCAGCAGCCGTGCGTTGACCGCCCCGATGTCAGCGGTCGTGATGTCGAGTGGTGCAAGAATGAATGGTGACCAAGTGGTCTCGGCCCGAAGCAAAATCCGGGTTTCTCGTAATGTCTCGAGCGCTGAAAACGGCAGCCAAACGCTGTAGACCGTTCCGACATGCAGCGGCGATGACCTTCGCTGGGCGAAAACAACGCCAGCGACCTCGAGGCTTTTGATTTCTTCGGAACGCAGAAGTCGAGTGAAGTGCAGAAGCGCAGCGGTTCCATCGATCGATTGCGAAAGACTAAGGCCCCTGCCAAAGATCGGCGCCTTTCGGCCGTAGGAATTGATTTGGGACTTTAGGAACTCAAAGGTGGGGTCGATCCGACCACCCATCTGGGGGGACGATGGCATTGGTGCTTGCGATGAACGTGTCTGGGCGCCCAATTCTGCCGAACACATGAGCCCCAAAAAACAAAGTAGCCATCGCATATCGTCAAACCATGCCCGAGGCGTCACCAACGAACAAGTATAACCAAAAGGGCGATTTCTTTCACGTGACTTGGCGCTCGTGGTAAGTTTGCAAATCACTCATGAAGTTAAATGGATGGCACCAGAAATGGGCGAAGCATTCGGTAAATACGAACTCATCGAAAAAGTGGCCACGGGCGGCATGGCCGAGGTCTTCCTCGCCAAGCAGACTGGCGAGCTTGGTGGGTTTTCGAAGAAAGTCGCGATCAAACGGATGTTTTCGTACATGGCGGATTCTCCAGATGCGACCAACATGTTTTTGGACGAAGGCCGAATTGCGGCCAGTTTCAACCATCCAAATATCGTTCAAATTTACGAGTTGGGCAGGGAAGGGGAAAATCTCTACCTCGCCATGGAGTACGTGCACGGTCGCGATCTGAAGCGAGTCATCGAGCGCGGTCGAGAAGTCGATTCCCCGCTGCCGTTGAGCATGGCGGTTCATATCGTGTCCCAAGTGGCGTCGGGCCTGCATTACGCTCATGAGAAGCTTGATGAGCGAGGCCAGCCGATGAACGTGATTCATCGGGATATTTCACCGCAAAATGTGCTCGTCAGTGATCAGGGGCACGTCAAGGTTTGCGATTTTGGTATCGCAAAGGCCGAAGACCGCCTGCAGCACACCAAACAGGGGCAGTTCAAAGGCAAACTTGCCTACATGAGCCCCGAACAATTCGAGACGTCGAACCTCGATCGACGCACGGATATTTATTCTTTGGGCGTGCTTCTCTACGAAGCGACAACCGGCCATCGGGTGTACGATGCGGACACCGATCTGGAAATTGTGAGGTTGATGTCGATCGGCGATATTCGGCCGCCTTCGGAGCTCGTAGCTGGATACCCCGAGGAACTTGAGGCGATTGTCCTGAAGTGCATCAATAAGGATCCGGCAAAAAGGTTTGCCACGGCCGAAGAGCTCCATATTGCGGTCGAGGAATGGCTCGATAAGTCCTCAAGTCGCCCGAGCGCCATGCATATTGGTCGCTACATGAAGGCCCTGTTTCCGGAATTGAGCGGGAAAGAAGCCGCTGAGGATTCGTTCGAGCACGAAGACAAAACGATGATCATCGAGGCTCCATCTTCGACGACAGCTGAGATGCTGAACGTTGATGAGTACGTTCGTTCATCGATTCAGGAAGAAAAGGTTGTGGTCGATCTCTCGGATTGGGATGACGACGAAAGTGACCAAACGGTGATGATCGTTGGCGCGAATGACCAGACGGCAGAAATGGACGCCTTCCAGCGCGATCGCCTCAAAGAGGCTTCTGAGCCGGGCGTTCCGAATCTTGATTTGCCCGTTTTTGCACCATCGCCTGTCGCACCATCGCCTGTCGCACCATCGCCTGTCGCACCATCGCCTGTCGCACCATCGCCTGTCGCACCATCGCCTGTCGCACCATCGCCTGTCGCACCGATGCCCTTGGCCGTACCACGGCTCTCTGCGGCGCCGCAGAGAGTTCAACCCGTTCCGGTTGCGGCTCCGGCCCCTGGCCCAGCCCTCGCTGAGCCTGCTCCGCCCAACGTGATGGGCTCGGTTCCTCCTGGGACTTTGGCTCCTCCACCGAATATCCGAGGCAGTGTTCCTCCCAATACTTCTGCGCAGCCACCGCGTCCGGCCAGGCAGGCAGCCCCGGCACGAGAAACCGTCGAGGATGCGGACGTGTCGCTGGACGGTTTTGTGGTGTCTCGTCGGAAGTCGTCTTTCTTGATTCCCGTTGGGTTTGTTTTGATCATCGCCGCGGCAGCCTTGGTTTTTTACATTAAACTCAATCAGGAATCCGACATCGAGAAACAAGCGGTCGCGACGAATATCGACCCCAAGCTGCTCGATGACGATTCCGTTCCGCCGCCGCCTACCGTGACCGTGGCGTTTGCCAGCGATCCGCCAGGCGCAAGCTTTATCGTGAACGGGCTGCCCGCGCTGAATGAGGGCAGCGGTTTAACCCTTCGCGAGGGTCGTCCAAATCAGGTGGTGGCATTGCTTGATGGTTTTGTGCCCGCGTCGCTGACGGTCGAGGGGAAAGCCGCAACCAATCCATATACCATGAAATTGGACCAACCCGTTCCCACCGGAAGCGGCGCCAGAACAGCGTCGCTCGCCGTGGTATCAGAGCCTCGCGATGCCACAGTATGGTTGGATGGGCGTGAGGTTGGCCGTACCCCCATGACGCTCAACGACCTCTCCGCGGACGTCGAACATTATGTGTACCTGACCAAGGATGATTTTTTTGGATACGCCGGTTTTATTGGCCTGGTCCCGGGTGCCGAAAATGAGGTGCAGGTCGAGTTCGCGCGCAAGGACTCAGCTCGGCGAAATTACGTTGAAGTGATTTACGCCGCCATTCCGCGGATGACCGCGGTGAACCTCGATGGCGAACCCTCCGGAGCCACGCCAATGCGGAAAAACCACGAACGCGGTTCGTTGGTTGAGGTTGAACTGGATGAAGCCGATCATGCGCCCCAATCCTATGTGCTTGAAATGGCCGAAGTCGGCACCCTTGAGGTCCGTCCTTTCTTGAAAGAAATGAAGCGAGAAAAAGGCTTCGTCTCGATCACCGTTGAGCCAGCAGGCGGAACGCTTTACGTGGGCGCCAATGGCTTTGGTACAGAACCGGTGAACAAGCTCGAATTGAAAGAAGGCAAATACCCGGTCGTCGTAGAGCACCTTGGCGAGCGCCTTCGTGGAAGCATCGAGGTCCTGCCTAAGACGCATGTGTCTTACGTGCTGGCGATCGAAAACGGGGCCATCACGGCGCGCCGCTCGAATTAACCATCGCTTTCAGACATCCGAGAGCGTCCCAGGACGCATCGCGACACGCAACGAGTTCAAGATAGCGACCAGGTCGATCACCTCTTGGGCCACCGCGCCCATCACAGGCGTCAGCACGCCAAACGCCGCGAATCCCATCCCAAACATCGACAGCGTCATGCCGCCGATGGCCGACTGCAGCGCGATGCTGCGGAACCTTGTGGAGATATGGAAGAGCTCGTCCAGCCGTCGAAGCGACGGCTCCAGGATGACCGCCCCAGCAGCTTCGGTGGTGACTTCGTTGGTTTGGCCAAACGCCACACCGCAAGTTGCCGACATGAGAGCCGGTGCGTCATTGATGCCGTCACCCACAAAGAGCGTGGGGGCCAGCGCGGTTTCGGCCCGGACGATCTCGACTTTTTCCTCAGGGGTGCAACCGGCATGAACAATATCGATGCCGACCTGTTGGGCCAGATAGGCGACCTCGCTCTCGCGGTCACCCGAGACAATCATCACCTTCGTAAATCGGTGGTTTGCGCTCAAATGCCGAATGAAGGGTTCGCCCTCGGTTCGTGGCTGGTCGTGTAGATGAATCGTGGCGGCGTATTTGCCTTCGATCAAAACAATGCACTCAAGCCCGGAGCGGGTTTCTGGAAGCAGGGCGGCGTCTGGGTGGTTTGAACTCACAAGTTTCGACCGTCCGGTGACCTTGACCTCGACGCCAGCGACGATGCCGCTGAGGCCTTCACCAGGGCGTTCGCTCATCGAGTCGACCTGCAGGTCGTCAGCTCGGCCCTTGGCGGCTTCGACAATGGCTGGTCCCAAAGGATGTTTCGAGAACCTCTCCAATGCGGCCGCGTAAAGCAGGCCTCGGTCGACGTCGGGGCCTTCGACGTTGGTCACGGACGGGGTTCCCAGCGTCAAGGTGCCAGTCTTGTCCAGAATCAGAGTCTTGCAACGATCGATTTGTTCGAGAATCGACGTGTCTTTGATGATGATCGTGCGCGACGCAGCCAGCGAGATGGCGCCCAGAAGCGCCACCGGAATGGCGATCAAGAGCGGGCAGGGCGTGGCGACCACGAGGACGGCCAAGAAGCGGACCGGATCCCCAGAAATCAACCAAGCCAGCCCCGCGATAACAAGCGCCAACGGGGTGTACCAAGCGCCAAGGCTATCCGCCAAACGGCGGATTCTGGGGCGGGTCTGTGAGGCGTCTTCCATAACGGTCATGATTCGGGCGTAACGAGAATCTGCAGCAATTTTGGTGGCTTCGATGGTCAGTGCGTCCACACCGTTGATCGCGCCCGATAACACCGCAGCACCTGGGGCCTTGGACACTTTGTAAGGTTCGCCTGTCAGGTAGCTTTCATCCATCGTGCCGTGGCCTTCTCGCACGATGCCATCCACAGGTGCGGTTTCGTGAGGAAGCACGATCACGAGGTCACCGACCGCGACTTCTGACACCGGTATATCCGAGATATTCGACCCCGTTCGTCGATGGGCGATCGTAGGCGAGCGCTTGGCGAGCGCGGCCAGCACGGCGGAAGCGCGCCCCATCGCGTACGATTCGAGTGTCTCCCCGCCAGACAGCATCAAAACAACGATGGCCCCAGCGAGGTATTCTCCCAGCATCAACGACGTGATGATGGACACGCCCGCAAGCATGTCTGCGCCAAATTCACGCCGCATCGCGCTGCTGATCAGATTCCAAATAAGCGGCAACCCGCCGAGCACGATCGCAGCGATCAATGGAGCTTGTGCGTAATCGGCCTCAATCCCCCACAGCACGAGGTGCACGCCGATGGCCACCGTTGTGAAGACTGCGATCCAAAACACTAAATTATGGGTCAACCGTTGCTCGGCCATGTGATTTCCGCGAAAAGTTGAAGGTTCTTGTACCACATCAGGGTCCGCCCTATCCTATGGACAGCTTCTACTTTGTGAGGATTTGGCATGAGAAACTGGTGGATTGGATGGGTTGTATTGGCCGTGGCTTGTTCGTCCGATGACGGAAAGTCCAATAACGAAGTCTGCACCGGGGCAAATTGTATTGTCGACAGCGGATCCGACACATCCTCAGCGGACGTGGGGAGCGATGTCATTGTTGTCGCCGAAGACTGCGTGGCTGACGGCTGCACCGGTGGCTTGCTGTGCAACGAAAACACGAAAAAGTGCGTACCATGTGAGTTTGACGAGGCCTGCGGCCTCAATTTCATTTGCAACGATTTGGGGGCTTGTGAATGTGCGGGTGGTTTCCACGACTGCTCGGGCGCGTGCGTGTCCAACACGGATGTGGCCACATGCGGCACTAGCTGCGAGCCTTGCGCCGGCCCGTCCAACGGCAACATCATGTGTGACGGAACGGAGTGTAGCTTCACCTGCAACGATCCCCTGGTACCTCTGAACGACACCTGTGTGGGTTGTGCCAGCAACACCGATTGTACGGGCGCGGCCGAGGCACGTTGTGACGCGGGAACCTGCGTGGCCTGTGCGGCAGCGTCGGATTGTTCTCATATTGCTGGGGCGCCCATCTGCAGTGATGGCACCTGTGTGGAGTGCGGCTCGAGTGCTGATTGCGGGGGCAGTGTCTGCGATACGGTCAGCGGCACCTGCACACAAATCGCGGTCGCTTCGGTCACGACTTGCAAAGCTTGTCCCGCTTCCGATGCCTGTGAAGCTGGCAGCGTCTGCATGCCGCTTAAGTTCAACGGCGCGGATTACGGAAATTACTGTCTTCCTATCAAATCGGGAGAAGATTGCCCCAGCCCCTGGGTTTTCGAGATCACGCGCGCACCCATCGACGGCAACATGACGACCGTATGTGGTCTGAATGAGCCGAACACCACTTGCGAAGCCATTCTTGATTTTGGGTCGTTTTGCCCAACCGGTCTGGACTCGGAATGTGGCGCTGTGGGTGTCGCCGATGGTCGTTGTGAACCGGTCGGTTTTGACGGCATTCTGCAGTGCACCTATTCATGCACCAGCTCTACGCAATGCCTTCCAACCGATGATTTGGGCTGCATCAGCGCCGACTATTGCGGTGGTTTCTAGCTCATGAACTTCCGCGCGTTTGCCATCATTTTGTTCATGGGGTCCCTATCCTGTGATGCTCAGCGGGCTCTGTGCTCGATCGATTCAGACTGTTTCTTGGGTGAAAAATGCCTCGACCAGGCATGCGTGGCGGCCACGCCGAACTTGGATATGGGCGTCGACGTTCGGGTCGACATGCCCGTCACTGTCGATTGCCGAGCCAATCCGGGCGTTTGTTTGTCGCAAGTCTGCAACACCACCACCGGGATGTGTTTCGACTGCACCTTCGACAAACAGTGCGGGATTAACGGCACGTGCGATGAACCAAGTGGCGAATGTCAGTGCGCTCCGGGTTACCATCCTTGTGGTGGAACCTGTGTGACCGACGATGCTGATGCCACATGCGGCGACCGGTGTGACCCTTGCCCAGACACCATCAACGGGTCGGGCATCTGCGAAAATAAAGCGTGTTCTTTCCAGTGCGATCCACAATTTCTGCGGTGTGGCGACGATTGCGACGTTTCTGAACTCGAATGCGTGCAATGCCTCACCAATGCTGACTGTCCGGCCGATGATGCTGTTTGTTCAGGAGGCAATTGTGTGGCGTGTCGCAACGATAATGACTGTGCGCTCCAACTTGGATTGCCTGTTTGCAGCAATGGATCATGTGTCGAATGCACCGAAACCAAAAAAAACCAGTGTTCGGGAAACACCTGTGATCCGGCGACCAATTTGTGTTCAACGACGCAGATTGAGTCCGTTCGCGCCTGTGGCCGCTGTGTATCGGACGACGACTGTTTGGACCGCGATCAAGACTGCGTAAAAATGAAGTTCAACGGTGTCGACCGTGACGATGGGTACTGCCTGTACCGCGCCTCGGAGTTTAATTGCATGCGGCCTTATCCGGTCAGAGTTGATCGGCAATCGCTCAGCGGTAAACCCGAGACCACCTATTGCACCGTGAATGAGGCGGTCGTCACCTGTGAGGCTCTGCTGCAATACGGCGACGTTTGCGATCAGGATGGCGACTGTGGCGTGGAGGGACTAAACGACGGCCTTTGCAAGCCGTTTTCCGGAGTCTATCGCTGTTCCTACCAGTGCGAATCCGATGCAGATTGCTCGCCGCCTTTTGGAGCCACGTCCTGTCTGACGTATTGCGTGACCCCCAATCCGGGCTGATCTAACGCATTTGCGGTGTATAGAAGTGTCGGTATGGGTTATTCATTGGGTTCGAACCCGGTTGCTTGAAGTGTCGATACCACGACTTTTTTATGGCCACAGAAACGCAAAATACAGAGTCAGACGAACCCCGCGTTCTGCTGGCCGCCGAAGACCTGATTGGTTTTCAGATTGCGGACCGCTATCGGCTTGATGCGGTGGTGGGCGAAGGGGGAATGGGCATCGTTTTTCGCTCTCGTGAGCCCAAGCTTCAGCGCGATATCGCCATCAAACTTCTTAAGCCTGGCGGGGTGCAGGGCGCAAAACGCCTCGAGCGATTTCAGCGTGAGATCGAAATCATCGCCGGCCTTTCGCATCCCAATATCGTGCGTGTGTTCGACTCGGGCATTGATGAGCGGCTGGGGCTGAACTTTATCGCCATGGAGCTCGTAGATGGCGTCTCGCTCGACAGGGTTTTGAAACACAAAACGGTGATCCCCGAACTCGCGCTCGAGATCGTTTACCAGATGTGTGCGGCACTGACGGAGCCTCATGCTCTTGGCATCATCCATCGAGACATCAAGCCTGAAAACACGCTGGTGACGGTGATGTCGGACGCCACGATTCAGGTGAAAATTTTGGATTTTGGCATCGCGCGATCACACGACGCCGATGGTGGACGCCTCACGACCACAGGTGTCGTGATGGGAACGCCCAGATACATGGCGCCTGAGACCATTCAAGGCTCGTCGGTGGACGCCCGAACCGACCTCTATTCTGTGGGCGTGATTCTTTACGAAATGTTCTCGGGACGTACCCCGTTCGTCGGTGTGACTCCGGTGGCGACCATGATCGACCATGTCACCAAACCCGCGCCGCGTCTGGACGAAACGGTCCATAACTTTGCGTATCCAAAAATAGTTGAACTCGTGACCCGCCTTTTGGCCAAAGAGCCTGGCCATCGCTTGAAATCAGCAAGGGACGTTCGCGAAGCCATCGATCAGATTCGGGATGAGTACGGGTTTGGAAGACTTCGGGTGACGCCCGGTGACACCATGACTGCGTTGCTTCCTTATCTGCGCGATTCAAACGAGACGACCGAGGAGTTCGACGACCAGAACGCGAATTCTTTCGAATCGACCATGCCCATGGGGTCTGGCGATGTCGCAAGGGAAACCGACTCGTCGATGATTGCCGTACCTGCCGCTGTGGCGCGAAGTCACTTCATGGAAATGGGTTGGTCAAAGCCATTGCCTGATGTGTCGAATGAAATCGCTGCGGTCAAAGATCCTTTGCCCACCTCATCTTATGAGCATCCTCTTCCACCAAAAGCGGCATCGCGTCCGTGGTGGCTGGCGATTCCTGTTGTCTTGGCACTGGGGGCCATCGCTTGGTTTTTGACTCGGCCTGCTCCGACTCCTGTAGACCTGAAGCCTACACCACCAGCCGTCGAGGAGCCTGTTTTGACAGCCCCGTTGGAGGTCGTGCAAGAGCCCGAGGTTGTGCTGGGCGACGCAGGTCAGGATGCCGCTGACGAAATCGTGTTCGAAGAGCCGGTCGCGGTGGAAAAGCCACCGATACGAAAACGGCCGGCTGAGGTTAAACCTGAACCCAAGCCGGAGAAGGAGCCTGCGAAGGTCGATGAGGTCAAAGAGGGGCTAGATTGGCTAAAACACTAGCAATATTGATCTCGCTTTCGATCGCGTTGAGCCCATTTCTTGCCGTTGCGCAAAGTGTAGACTCTTTGTCCAGCGAGCAACGCGAGCTCCTGGGACGCTTGTTCACAGACGCTCGAACAGCCTACGAAGCCCACGATTACCCCGCGTCGATCGCTCGCCTTGAAGAAGCCTACGCGCTCTTTCCTGAGCCGAATATTTTGTATCGCATCGCCGAAATGAACGAGGAGCTCGGCCAGCGTGAACAGGCGCTAAAAGCCTATGTGCAATTTCTGGCCGAGAAACCCGATGCTTCTAACGCCGTTGTCGTCCAGACACGCATCGAGCGCCTGCGTGCCGAGCGTGAGGCAGCGCGGCCCAAGACGGCTCGATTGACGATCGATTCGATTCCTCAGGGGGCAGTGGTTTACCTGGGCGGAATTGAGCGCCAGGGCGTCACGCCTCTGGAAATCGAAGTCATGCCAGGCAGCCATGACATTCGTCTGGAGCTTCAAGGTTATGAGGACAGCTCTCGCACGATTGGCGTCGCAGCTGGCGACCTTCGAACATTCGACTTCCGGCTGAGCTCGACCGAAGTGGTCGTGGTCGAGGAAGCGTCGGTTGCTCCATGGGTCCTTGGTGGCCTTGGCGTCTCTTCAGGCATCGCGTCGGCCGTATTTTTCTTGGTTGCTTCGGACCGACAGGACACGCTGGACGCGTGGGATGCTGCTCGGCAGGGAAGTGCGCGCCCGGCCGAATACGACCAGGTGCTCGACCAAGAACGAACTTATCGTGTGATGGGTTGGGCCGCCGCTGGTGCGGCCGCCGCCTGCCTTGTAGGTGCAGGCGTTTGGTGGTGGGTCGATGACTCGGGAACCGCCGTCAGCATTGGGCCGGCAAGCGTTCAAGTCCGAGCGTCGTTCTAGTTCTTCTTGCCGATTGCGCGAGCGATGGTGCTCAACACAGTCTTTCTGGCTTTGTGAGACAGCTCGTAAGCTTCGACGCCTTGGAGCTGCTCCAGAGTCAGTCCGTCCAGCAACGGAAGAATATCCTTCAAACCAAGGCCGTCGTACTCAGGAATTGCGAGAACAAGCGCTTTGGGCTTCCTTGCTTTCTCTAGACGATTGGCTTCCTCGCGAAGTTTATTCGCTTGGCCCTCGAGAGCTGGGAAACGTGCGGCAACATCTGCCACGGAGTGAATCGCGTTTTCGCCGACCTCAAGCAGGGTGTTCAGGCCTTTTTGGCCTCCCAGTTCCAAGTCATGCGCCAGAGAGATAGCGCGGGTGCGGGTCTCGTCCTTTAGGGCGACAAGGCGTACTCGTGATGTGTCTAGAGCCTTTTCAACGTGTTCAAATTTCAGCGTGTTCATGTCTAACCTCCGTTATTTCTGTCTCTCAATCTAATCATGACGCAATGCGTTATCAAGTCATTTATGACGCAATGCGTTATTTAGGCTTTGGGCATCAAGTTCCGCGCTTGACACGGACTCGTGATTGAAGGACGCAGAGATCTCTAAAGCGGACATCTTTGAGGTAAAGACATGGCAGATCGGCACGGTGGAGACATTATCGCGGAAAGGCTCGCGGCGCGCGGAATCAAAGTGCTTTACACCCTTTGTGGCGGGCATATTTCTCCCATCCTCGTGGGAGCGGAAAGCCACGGCATCCGTGTCGTTGATGTGCGCGACGAAAAACACGCAGCCTTTGCAGCCGATGCCACTGCCCGAATGACCGGTCTGCCTGGCGTCGTTGCCATCACGGCAGGACCAGGCGTCACCAACACCGTCACCGCCGTCAAAAACGCCCAGATGGCGCAGTCTCCGGTTCTTGTGCTCGGAGGCGCGACCGCAACCGTCCTGCGTGGCCGAGGTTCATTGCAGGATATCGACCAGATCGCCTTGATGGCGCCGGTGACCAAATGGGCGACTCGTGTCACCACCGTCAAGGCTTTGGGGCCCACGATCGACCGCGCCATCGAAGTCGCGATGGAAGGGGTCCCCGGCCCGGTATTTGTCGAGATTCCCGTCGATCTGCTTTACCCAAAAGACGTCGTGAAGAGCTGGTACATCAAAGAAGCGGGGCTGGATAACCCGACAACTCTCCCTGAAAAAGGCCTGGAGTTGGCGATGCGGGGTTACTTGAAACGCCAATTTGGTCAGCCGCATATCCATGTTGATTTGGAAATTCCGCGCCCAAGCCTGTCGCAATTGCCATTTTTTGATGACCTCAAGGAACAGGTCGCCAAGGCCGCGCAGATGCTGAACAAGGCCAAGCGACCGGTTCTGGTGATTGGATCTCAGGCGCTTGTAAATTTCACGCCTGCTCAAGCCGACGAATTGGCTGCCGCGGTGGAGGCCTTGGGTATGCCAGTCTTCCTTGGCGGCACAGCCCGCGGACTCCTGGGGCGTTTCAGTGACATTCAATTTCGTCATAAACGCAGCGCCGCGCTTAAAAAAGCCGACGTCGTTTTTGTAGCGGGTTTTCCTTTCGATTTTCGCCTCGGATATGGCCGCTCAATTTCGTCGAAAGCGAAGCTTGTTTCTGCCAACCTGAGCGCCGTTGACCTCAAGAAAAATCGTCGTCCCACGCTTGGGATTGAAATGCATCCTGGGAGTTTCCTGATTCAGGTGTCCAAGATTGCGAACCAAGACAAGGCTTCATGGAACGGATGGTTTGACGAAATTCGAGCCCGTGAAGTGGCTCGAGACGCAGAGATCGTCGAACAATCCAAAATCCCGAATTCAGAAGCGCTGATCAATCCCTTGGATTTCTTCCTGCAGATGGAAGAGCAAATGGCCGACGACGCCGCACTGGTGGTCGATGGTGGTGATTGGGTGGCCACTGCTGCGTACGTGTTGCGTCCACGCAAACCGCTCGCCTGGCTCGATCCAGGGGTTTTTGGAACGCTTGGTGTGGGCGGTGGATTTGCGGTCGGTGCCTCGGCCTGCGTGCCCGATCGCGAATGTTGGATCATCTGGGGAGACGGATCCTCGGGGTATTCGATTTCGGAATTCGACACCTACGTTCGACACGGAATGGCTCCGATTGCCGTCGTGGGTAACGACGGGTCCTGGGCGCAGATTGCACGTGAACAGGTCGAGGTGCTCGGCACGGCCCTGGGCACAGAGTTGCTGCGAACCGACTACCATAAAATCGCAGAAGGTTACGGTGGAGTGGGGCTCTTGCTGACGGATCCCAAGAAAATTGGGAAAACCATCGCCGAAGCCAGGAAAATAGCCGCGACAGGCAAGCCTGTGCTCATCAATATTCATATTGGTGGCTCTGATTTCCGCAAGGGCTCGATCTCGATTTGAGGCCAAGCCTTGAGGATGAAAAATGTCGGATATTCAAGACACTGGTTTTGCACTGATTCAAGAGATCTGCCGCGATATCGGGCCAAGGCTTGCGGGCACTCCTGAAGAAAAACGTGCTCAAGAAGTGTTCGCCCGTGAGTTCGAGCGCGATGGCCTAGCCCTGTCCTGGCACGCGTTCCGGTACAATCAGAGTCTTTACGCCAACCTCGCCCTGCATTTTGGGATCGCGGTTGTCGCAACGGCGTTGGGATACACTTGGCCGCTGATTGCGGCGGCTTTGCATCTGCTGGTGGTGGTCTCGTACACGCTCGACACCACCAAATACGCTATGGTGTTGAGGCGCCTTTTCCCCTTTGTGGATGCCCAGAATCTGCTGGCTGTTCACCCGGCCAAGGCTCCCTTGCGTCGGCGTTTGGTCGTGATGGGGCATGCGGATTCGGCCTATACCGGCTGGCTCTTTCACGAAAAAATGTTGCGAAACGCGACACAGTCACCAGGTCCGCTCAAAAAATCGATGGCGTTGATCCTGTTCACACTCACGCTCTTGAGCGTGCTCGAGATTCTGAGCGGCACCATCGGCCTGCCGTACTGGGGCTTATGGGCCACCGCGCTCACGATTCCAACGGCGATTGGCTTGGTGCTCAACGTTCAGGTCGTCATCAAGAACGAGGTGGTGCCTGGGGCCTCGGATAACTTGAGCGGATGTGCGGCGTTGGTGGTCCTGCATCGCCGATGGGCCGACTCCATCCCTGATGACGTCGAGGTCGTCTACGTGGTCACAGGAGCCGAAGAAGTCTCGACGGGTGGGGCGTGGATGTTAGCGCGGGACATGCAGACGACCTGGTCGACCAAAGAAACCGTGATTCTGGCGATCGACACCCTTACGGGGGGAACGATTCGGACCTTTGTGAACGGTGAAATCATTACGGGTTCGATTCCGCCGGCGCTTGCGAAAGCCGTGCAGGAAACAGCCAGCGCCCACCCTGAATTCGGCACGGTTGAACGTTATAATATCCCCTCCGGCGCCACGGACGCCGCTCCCTTTGAACGCTACGGGTTCGATGCGCTGAGCATCGGTTGTGTCGATCCTGATATCGGGGCTCCCAAGAATTACCATGTGCCTGCTGATAATCCGGAAAACTTCGATGTGGCCCAATTTGGGCGAACGGTTGGGTTTATCGATAAGCTGGGCCGAAGGCTGATGGCGCCATGAAGATTTCGCCCCGTGACACCCAGAATGTGAGGGAGCGCGAGTTCACCGTCGATCAGAATTTCGACGGTTGGCGTCTGGATCAATTCTTGGCGAATCGAATCGGACGCCTTTCACGCTCCCGCGCCGGAGATATCGCCAAATACGGCGATATTTCGGTCATGCCGCCCCGCAAGGTCAAAGCCGGGACGCGGCTTCGTCAGGGGGATCTCGTGACGATTCGCGAACACCTTCCACCCGAAGAAATCAACGATGAGGGCGTCGAGGTTATTTTCGACGACGAAGCGCTCGTTATTCTGAGTAAACCCTCGGGGATGCTTGTCCACGAGGCAGGCAACGTGCGCCTTCATACCGTCGCAGGCTATCTGGAACGTCATGGATTTGAGGGAGCCGAGGCCGTCCATCGAATCGATCGAGAAACCAGCGGGGTGATGGTTTGCGCCCGCCGTGCCGAGTTCGTGCCGGGTTTGCGCGCTCGTTTTGCATCTGACCATCCTCAAAAAACCTATCGCGCGCTGACGGTGGATCCGCATGGACGGTGGAAGGTGGGAGTTCGTGACACACTCGACACACCGCTTGGACTCGACCCAAACAGCGAGCTGGGCCTGAAGATGACGCGTGGCGACTTGCACGCCCGAACCCATGTCACCTGCTTGAGACGAGGAAGCTTGATTCATCCCAAGCTCGGTGAAGTTATCCTCGCCGACCTTGAGGTCGTGATCGAAACCGGTCGGCAACACCAGATTCGAATTCACCTCGCGATGGAGGGGACACCAATCGCTGGCGATAAGCTCTACACTTACGACGACACGTTTTTCGCGAATATCTGTGATTATCCAGATGACCTCGAATTATGCGACCGATTGCCGTTCTCGCGTCACGCGCTGCATGCCTGGCGCCTTGGCATCAATCATCCCATCACGCAGGAGCACGTGGCCTTCGAAGCCCCGCTGCCCACGATTTGGGACGAGGTCTGTTTTGAATCATGAGCGCCTCCGCCGCGTCTATCAGCACGAGGTTATTATGCGAATTCTTGTCTTCATCATCATGGTCTTTATGGCGCTCCCAGTGCAGGCGGCAGAATCGTGGTTGCTTTCGGCCGACAAGGCCGTTGCGCTGATACCCGACGCAACGGTGCTCGACACCCGTGGGGGGGCGACTTTCGGCCTCTCGCATGTCGAGGGTTCAACCCGCGTGACGTGGAAAGAGTTCTCGAAAACAAAGTCCTCGGATCGTGGTGAGCTGCTTTCGGATAAAGCGCTGCAGAAAGCCATCGAACGCGTTGGGGTCCGCAATGACCGAACGGTGATCGTGGTGGGCGACCCCGATGCCTGGGGCGAAGACGGCCGGGTGGTTTGGATGCTTCGCGCGGCAGGTCATGAAGCCGTTTTCATGGTCGATGGAGGTTATCCAGCGCTCAAGAAAGCTGGAGCCGCAACCAGTGTTGGGTTTTCACACCCTCAGTCGGATGGGGAATTCAAGATTCGTTGGCAGCCCAAATTGACCTCCACCTCCGCGGACGTGAAGGCCGCCCTCGCGTCAGGTAAAACCGTGATTCTGGACGTCCGAGAGCAACGTGAGTACGACGGAAAGACCCCATACGGCGAGTCACGGGGAGGGCACGTGCCAGGCGCAAAGCATCTTTGGTTCAAAGATTTGCTTGAAAAAGACGGTACGCTCCGCTCGCGAAGCGACCTAGAAAAAGAGCTCACCGCGCGGGGCGTGACTCGTGACGTGCCCGTGATTGCCTACTGCACAGGCGGCATCCGCTCCGGTTGGATGGTCGCGGTGCTGGTGTCGATGGGCTACCAAGTTTCGAACTACGCCGGTTCGATGTGGCAGTGGTCAAGCCTGCCAGAGCGAGATTTTCCGCTCGAGTGAGCGAATCGGTTTTAGTGCTTCCATCTTTCGGGCTCCTTCGTGTTACCCTTGGCACTGGACCCAATCCAAAGTGATTTATGGCTACGATTATTTGTTCGCGCTGTGGCACCCGAAATGCCGACGAGATGGAAACTTGCCGACGGTGCGGTGGCGAACTTGGGAGCTTGACCGGCTCGATGACAATGATCGGTGACAAGTGGCGAATCACCGGTTCATTGCCCGAGAATCCTTCGGTTTTTGTGGGTAAAAACATCGAAACCAACGAGCCCGTTTGCATCAAACGTCTCTCGAAGAGCGCGTCCATGGACCGCACCATTCGGTCGAGGTTTTTGGCCGAAGCGGAACTGCTTCAATCGATTTCGCACGAGCATATGGTCAGAGTCTTGGCCGTTGTGGCCGATTCGTCGACGCCATCGATTGTCATTTCGAGCCCAGAAGGTGAGGCCATCGGCGCTTTGATTCGGCGTCGAGAGAAGCTCCCGATCCCAATCGCGATTGCTTTTGCGCTGCAGCTGCTGAACGCCCTCGATTATTTGCACGCCCGAGGCATCGTTCATCGCAGTCTATCGACCGACACGATTCACGTGGTCGCCCATCCCCAAACCGGGCTTCCGCATTTGGTCGTCACGGATTTTGGTCTGGCGAGAGCGATTCACCTGGACGCCGCGGCAACAGGCGGCACCGGAACCCTTGTGGGCATGCAGGTATCGGACGGTACGTCTCATCTTGCGCCCACCGCCTACATGGCTCCTGAAACTATCGACGGCGAAGCCGACTCGCGCGCCGACCTCTACGCTCTTGGCGTCCTGCTCTTTGAGCTCGTGACCGGTCGCAAGCCTATCGGCCATGGTCTACAGGGGGATCGACTCATCGATGCCATTCATTCACAGCCTCCTACGCGCTTGCGCCTCTTGAGGCCCGAAGCCAGCATCGAACTTGAGGAGACTTTGAATCGATTGATGGCCAAAGATCCAGATCGTCGGTTCTTTGATGTCTCCGAGACGCGTTCGAAATTGCTCGCGATTGCCGATGCCACGATGGTCAAGATTCCGTCCGGGCCCTTTATTCGCGGGTCTGAGCGTGGTCAGCCCAACGCGCGTCCCGAGGAATCTCCTCAACGAACGCTGAAAATCTCGGCGTTTTTTGTCGACCGCCTGCCCGTGACCGTTCAACAATTTCGCGCCTATTTGGGGGCAATCGGAAGCGAGCTGCCGTCGGGATGGGAGCGCCATAACCCCATCGACGAGCCTGATCTGCCGGTCGTCTACGTGACTTGGGATGAGGCCAAGGCCTACGCCCAATGGGCTGGCAAACGGTTGCTGACCGAAGCCGAATGGGAGAAAGCCGCCCGGGGCACTGACGGCCGAGAATTTCCGTGGGGCGACCATTTGCCGGATTCTGAATTGGCGTGTTTTCAGTCTGAAGGACGCGAAACCGTTTACTCCCACCCCATGGGTGCGAGTCCAGGCGGGTGCTTGGATATGGCTGGTAATGCGTTTGAATGGGTCGAGGACTGGTACAACCGGGACTACTATTCAGTGGCACCCGAGACCGATCCTAAAGGCCCCAATGTCGGTTCGAAGAAGGTGTTGCGCGGCGGTTCGTTTGTGCACGAAGCGTTTGCCCTGCGAGTTGCGACCCGTGGTCGGTACGCGCCACATGAGCGGCGGGCCAACCACGGATTTCGCTGCGCTTGGTCTCTCGACTACGCGTAAAGGCGTTCTTCGACGATGCGGTCGGCGACGACGTCCATCGGTAAGTTTTCGCTCATGCCGCGTTCAAAGATTCTCATCATTGTGTTGTAGATAAGGCCGACTTTCTCGCGGACCTTGGTCTCGTCATAACCCGCATATTCCTGAGCGACGTTGATGAGCCCGCCTGCGTTAAGCGCGTAATCGGGAGCATAAAGAATGTTGCGGTCCTTGAGTAGGACCCCATGACGAGCTTCAGCCAGCTGGTTGTTCGAGGCGCCGGCCACCACCTCACAGGCCAGTCGGGGAATCGTGGAGTCGTTCAACACGGAACCCAGAGCGCAAGGGGCGAACACGTCGCATTTCACGCCATAGATGGCAGCCGGAGCGACGACCTTGGCTCCAAAGTCTTTGACGCATCTTTCGACGTTTTCGTTGTTCATGTCGGCAATCGTCAATGTAGCGCCCAGGTCGTGCAGCTCTTTGGCGAGGTAGTATCCGACATGTCCAACGCCCTGAATGGCCACGTGAAGGCCATCGAGGTCGTTTCGCTGCCAACGGAACTTGGCCGCAGCTTCGATGCCTCTACGCACGCCTAAGGCGGTCAGCGGTGAGGGGTCGCCGGACGATCCCGAGCTTGGATCGTAACCCAGCACGTGATTCGTGTGTTGCTTGACCACGTTCATGTCGGGCACGGACGTGCCGCTGTCTTCGCAGGTGATATAATCGCCGCCCAACGACTCAACAAATTTGCCAAACGCCGAGAAAATCTTCACGCGTTGTTTGTCGGTCAGGTTCTTAGGCCGGACAATCACAGCCTTGCCGCCACCGTGTGATAATCCAGAGATCGCCGCTTTGTAAGTCATTCCCCGTCCAAGACGCATCGCGTCTCGAATCGCCGCGGCTGTATCCGGGTATTCGATGAATCGGCAACCACCGATCGACGGGCCGAACTTGAGGTTATGGACCGCGACAATCGCATGAAGACCGCTGTCTAAGTCGGTCTTGAGGTGAAGGTCGCCAAATTTGAGTTCATCTGAATAATTAAAAAGATCCACCGAGTTCTCCTACGCGCCATGATTGGGTAACGGACCAATCTATAGGTCGTGGATCGTCGAACCGCAAGCGTCTCTTATGACGCTCTGCGTCAAGAAACATGCGCCCCTCTCGCTATTCGTTAGAACGCGCCATCAACGCTGATTGACGCAAAGTCGTTGGCGTCCAAAATACGCGCTGGCGTGATGGACTTGTCGTCTCCCCATGGCTGGAAGACCGTCAATCCGGCCGATACGCGCAACCATGTGGCAAAACGATGAGCGGCGCTAAAGGTAAAAATCGCGGACGCGTTCGAAAGGTCGGCGATGGAAACCAGGCGCATATCCAAAAGGGGAGTGGTCCATTGCAGCGCCCCTGCTAGCCCCATCGAACGTCTACCGACCACAAGGTATTCGTCGTCATCAAAGGGTTCGGTCGCAAATCCCTCGACCGAGACTAAGCGCGCGTGATCTTCATCGACCAAATCTTCGTATGACAGCCCGAGGGCCGCGGCGATTGTGGGCGTGCGAACCGACGAGAAATCGGGTCGCAGGTAGGTTTTTTGAGGGTGAAAGGCGATATCCAATCGGACTCCAATTGGCCCAACGTATCGATTCGCCTCAAGGGCGAACGTGTGCAAACGGTCGTAAGTCGACTCGAAGATCGCCTCGCCCGCCTTGGCGGCCTCGGATAACGCTGAGAGCTGTCCTAGCAATTCTGGATGGCGCCTGAGCAGCCCCGTAAAGTCGAAGTCGCCAAGGAATTCCTGATCGTTTGCCACGACGCTCAGCACACTCGCCGCGTTGGGGTCGAGCCTGATCGACGGTGTGCGGTCCCAGCCAAAAAAATACCCCACCGCCAAATCGGTATTTGAGAATGTCGTTGTCAGGCGCGTCCCCGCGCTGACCCCGGTGGGCAATTCGTCGGGCACGCTCGTGGCGGTGAAAGCTGGCTGGACGTCGTCTTGGACGCTCTTGTCAAAGAGCCGGTTCAGGATGCCTGACACCGGGAAAGCCGCAGCTACTGCGGGGTTTGTAGGTGAAAATGACGCTGTGTCGCGCCCAAATGCCCAGGTTCGATTGGGCACAAAAAACGGAACAACCAATGCCGTGATCCGAAGCCTTTCGGACCCCCAACTGGCTTCTCCCATCAGCTGGGGAATCCGACGTTGGGCGCGGTCGGGCGTAATTACGGTTAAGTCGACCGGATTGATCACGTCGGTCGGGCGAGTCAGGTCCGTGACGCCCCAGCGCTGCACCATATTTCCGGCAGACAGCGAAAGCTTGCCATCGCGCCAAACCACGTAGGCTTCGCCAGGTCGAGCCTCGTAGGCAGCTCGAAGATTGGACCCATTGGCGTCGAACGCCCACCAATGCTCAAATTCAGCCTCCGCGACGGCTCGAAACGAGGAGCCTCGTTCGTAATTCAGCCGTAAGCGAAGCGCCGTGAACTCCTCAAAAACATCTTCCTGATCGTCGAATTTCAGGTCGATAGAATTCGTGTTCGAGTACGTGACAAGAAAGTCCGCGCGCTCCAGTACCAATGCGGGGGTGACGGATTCCGAGGTCGACGAATCATTGATGGGGTTTTCGGGATCGAAAAACGTCTCAGCGTCTTTAGATTCCGCGGCGGGATTTTCGGGATCGTGGAAGGTCTCCGAATCCGAATCGTCGGATTCCAGGACAGGGTTTTCTGTTGGGTTTTCGGGATCGAAGAGCACTTCCTCTTGTCCGAAACCCAGGACAGGTATCGCGACAAGAGCCACACAAAGGCCAGACATCCAGAAGGGATGCCTATTTGCCGAGTTGGTCTTTGGAAAATAATGCATCGTCGAGCTCGGCTTCACTCAATGCTTCGATCGTCATGGTCGAAAAACCACCACCCTCGGCCCGAAGCGTAAGTTGTTTGGCGTAGGTTTGCCCAGACTCGGTCTTGTCGAGCTTTTCGATGAAGAGCGTTTTTACGACCTTCAGATCTTTGCCGAAAAAACGAACCCGCATCGGGATGAAATCCGATTTTCGAACCCAAATCGTCACTTTGCCATAAGAGCTTTCTGCCTTGGGCTTCGACGTGACATCGACCACATAAACTTCGGTCTTGCCGATTTTTTCGTCAGGCAGTCGAGCGTAGACACCTTCTTTGAGATCGCGTGACTCGAGGTCTGCATACGTGAAATGCGATCCCAGAAAGGCCCCATCTTTTTGCCCACCTTCGATGCGTCGCGTGACTTTGAAAGCCGGCAAGAACATCCAGACATCGTCTTCGCCCGTTTGCTCTGCAAAAAGGAAAGCCTGTCCTTTGACCTCGGCCGGAGCCAGAAGCGTCACCAGGGTGCGTCCCAAGCCGCCGATCTTCTTGCTCTTCACATCCAAACGACGCTCGCGCCGTTCCTTTTTGGAGTCCTCGATGACAAAAGAAAGCTGAGCCTGCCCGGCCTGAAAGCCCATGGCATTGCGGTCGACCGCGCGATCGACAATTTGTTCGCCTGTGAGTTCAGGCTCGGCGGCCACCGAGAGTGGTGAAGCGAGCAGGACGAGCAGAAAAACGGCCCATGTTTTCATAAGATGCTCCAGAACTGCACCAGGCGTGCGCCCGGTATGGGTGACCCAGCATGGTCTCAAAGGTCGCGGAAAAGCGGAGTGGACAAGTAACGCTCGCCCGTATCGCACAACATTGTGACGATCCGTTTGCCTTTGAATTCAGGCCGCGCCGCGATTTTTAAGGCTCCAACCACGTTGGCGCCGGCGCTGATGCCCACAAAAATGCCTTCTTCCCGAGCAAGGCGTCGTGCCATTTCCATCGCTTCGTCGTCGCCGACTTCCACGACTCCATCGATCAGTGTGGCATCGTAGTTTCCTGGAATGAAACCCGCGCCAATCCCCTGAATCTTGTGGGGGCCAGGGGCACCACCGGCAAGAACAGGACTTCCTGAGGGTTCGATCGCATAAGCGACAAAGGCGGGATTTCTCGCCTTCAAAACCCGTGAAATCCCCGAGATCGTGCCGCCTGTGCCCACCCCAGTGACGATCGCGTCCACGTTGCCATCGCAGTCCTTCCAGATCTCTTCGGCCGTGGTCAGCGCGTGAGCTTCAGGGTTGGCAGGGTTGTCGAATTGCTGCAGCACGATCGCGTCCGGGTCCGCCGCAGAAAGCTCGTCCGCCTTTGTGATCGCGCCTTTCATGCCCAGTGGGCCAGGCGTGAGGACTAATTCCGCGCCCAAAGCCTTCAGCAGCGCCCGTCGTTCGAGCGACATCGTGTCGGGCATCGTTAGCGTGAGTCGGTAACCGCGTGCCGCACAAATATAGGCCAGTGCGATACCGGTATTTCCGCTTGTGGGCTCGATGATTCGTGTGTTGGGTCCGATTCGTCCGGACTCTTCAGCGCGGCGAATCATATTCGCCCCGATGCGGTCCTTCACGCTTCCGAGCGGATTGAAAAACTCAGCCTTCCCGAGGATCTCAGCGTGGCAATCGCCGACAACTTTCGACAGGCGGATAAGGGGTGTGTTTCCGATCAGGTCGACAATACTTGTATAGATGGGCATGGCTACCTCGTAGCTTCATCGGTTTCTTCGGCTCGGTCGTAACCTTCGATGCATTCAAGAATCTCCAGAGCCGCGGCATAACGCGCGAATGGAGGCATGATGTAGGCCCCGACAACGCGGTCACTGACGGCGAGCAGTGTTTCCTGAGCGATTGCAACGCCCTCGCTGCGCGCCTCTGGCCCAGACCCGGCGATTCGCATGCGTTCTCGGACAGTGTCAGGAACACTCATGCCGGGGACTTCGTTGTGAAGGAATTCGGCGTTTCGGTAAGACGCCAGCGGCAGCAGGCCCACCAGCACCGGTGTGTTCATGTGTTTGGTATCGTCAAGGAAGCGCTCCAATACACGCGGATCGTAGACGGGCTGCGTCATGATGAATTTTGCCCCGGCTGCGATTTTATCCTCGAGCCGGCGCAGTTCGCGGTCGTAATCCGCCGCCGCAGGCTCGACGCCGCAGGCACAGAAGAATTGCGTGGTGTCGCCGATTTCTCGGCCTGCGGGATCGACGCCGCGGTTGAAGTTCTGAGCCAGCCGCAAGATCCCAATGCTGTCGAGGTCAAAAACTGCCGTAGCATGAGGGTAGTCGCCCACTTTGGGGGGATCGCCAGTCACTACGACCAGGTTATGAAGCTCCAGCGAATGATAGGCCAGAATATCGGACTGAAGACCAAGCAGATTTCGGTCGCGTCCGCACACATGCAGGATGACCTCGGTGTCGAGCTCGCGCTTTAATTGGGTCGCAAGGGACCAATTTGCCATTCGAACCGACGCACGCGGGCCGTCCGCGATATTGATGACGTCGACGCCACCGTTTCGCAGCATTCGTGCAGCTTCGATCGCCTTTTTCGAGTTCAGCCCCGAGGGGGGATTCACCTCGACGCTCACCACAAAATTATCGCGATGCAGCCTACGCCCGGCCTCGTCGCCCTTGCCCAGGACACGGTCTTCCCAAACTCGCATCAATTTATCGGCAAGCTTGGAACGTTCACGGGGCGGGACTTCAGGCAAACCGACTGAATCGCCAACATCCAAAATACTCAGCCGTGTGGTTGCTCGACTCACCCGGCCGCCGCCCATCATGCGAGCCGCATCGCTCATGCGTTTGATGTGCTCTGGCCCGGTGCCGCAGCAACCGCCGATGATTTGGACTCCTGCCTTGAGGTAACGCCGTCCGTAGACGCCGAAATATTCGGGCGTGGCCATGTAGATCAGGCGTTCATCGACTTTACGTGGATAGCCCGCGTTAGGCATGGCGCTTACTGGAACACCAAGCCCGACCATTTTTTCGACCACATCAAAAATGACGTGCGGGCCTTCCAAACAATTGGCGCCGACGACGTCAGCTCCCCAATCGATCAGCAGTTTTGCGACCCGTTCGGGTTCGGCGCCGTCGCCTGTGCGATGTTCGGAGTCGAACGCCATCATCGCGATGATCGGCAAGTCGCAGACACTTTGAATCGCCTCAAGCGCCAATCGGATCTCGCTGAGCAGGCGGAACGTCTCAAGGATGATGACGTCAACACCCGCGTCCGCCAGGACCTTAGCCTGTTGTGCAAACGCGTCTCGAATCTCGACCAACTCCGTGTCGGTCATCATCGTCGGAGTGAGGCTGGTGGGCCCCATCGATCCCGCAACATAACAGCGCCCTTGCGCGACCCCGCGTGCGAGTTCAACGCCGTTGCGATTGATCTCGACGACCTTCTTTTCAAGGCCATGCCGCTTAAGCTTGATGCGATTGGCCGCAAACGTATTGGTCGTGATGACATCGGCGCCCGCGTCGACATAGGCCGCGTGGATCGCTTGCACGAGTTCAGGATGCGACAAGTTAGCGTCATCAAAAGACTTATTGATGAAGATGCCGCGTTCGTAGAGTTGAGTGCCCATGGCGCCGTCGAAAACGAGCGGGCCTTCTTGAAGAGCATCGAGAAATTTTTTCATGGGAGATCCACACCTGCAGCGCGAAGGGCTAAACAAACGTAGACCACAAAGGGACCCGCAAAAAACAGATCCGTGGGCCTAAATTCCAAAGAACAGGCGCTTGGCAAAGTCTGACGAGAGATCTGATTCAAAGATCTTCCGCGCGGCTTCGCGAATATTATATTCGACTCGGTTGTATTCGAAGGTTTTGGCTTCCGAATCGTAGAGTCCATAGCATGCACGATTGTCGTTATCGCGTGGCTGCCCAACGCTGCCAACGGTCACGATATACTTGTAGCCTTCCTTGAAGTGCAACAACGGAGGCTCAAGTTCCATCACACCCTCTTCGGGGTGGAGCTGGAACGACTTGGTCAAATGAGAGTGTCCGATGAACGTGACGTGCTTGAGCTCATCCCAGTGTTGGATGAGTTGCGACGCCTGATGGACATTGAATACGTATTCAAAGTCCGCGATGTTGATCGGAGAGCCGTGACAAAAAGTGACGTCCTCCCAATCCTTTTTATAAGGAAGGGTCTTGAGCCACTCGTGGTGTTCTTCGCGCAACTGCTTTGCATGCCAATCCAGAGCGTTACGCGCTGCATCGTAGTAAAAAGCGTAATTCATACGACCGCATACGGCGGCATCATGGTTTCCCAGGATGGTATGGGTGGCGACTTCACGGACAACATCACAGCATGCGTTGGGGTCGGCTCCGTAGCCGACAACATCCCCAAGACACACAAACATATCGACTGCTGGGGTGGATTTTTTGTATTCCGCCATCACAGCTTCGAGAGCCTCGATATTGCTGTGAACGTCGCTAAATATACCAACTTTCATGGACAGCACTCGTCGAAAGGGCTGTTACCCTACAGTTAAATCAAATTACGTGAAACCGAGAACGCGCATGTATTATCTGACATCGCGTTTTTCTCGGGCCATCCGGGCAGCGTCCCGCAGCACTTTGCTACGATCCTTCGACAGGTTAGCCAAGGTTCCGCTTTGCACGTCTTCAAGTGCAGCCAACAAATTAACGTATTCAGGGAGTGTGCCGTCTCGTTTGACCGCACGTGTGAGCGCGGGCAGAAGTCGGTCACCGTACTGGGCAATCACCCGGACCAATCGGTTCGCGTCTCCGCGTTTAACCGGGTCTTTGATGATGTCCAGAATCGCAGGGATGGCCGTGCTGCTTCGAATGGAGGAGAGCGCGTGAATGGCGACGTAGGAGCCACTAGGCCCCATCGAGCCGAGCGACCGAACCAGTTCGCCCTCAAGCGAGCCACTCTTGGTCTCGACAAAACGGGCCAATGCGGCCACTTCGGGTGAGTTCATCGACTCACTGGCTTCCAGCACGGTGGTCAGGGTGTCCGCGCCGAAACGCTCAATCAGAACCTGCGACGCTTCAAGTCGACCCTTCGGGTCTAAAACCAACAGCTCAAGGTCTTCTTTGGACATGCCCGCAATGTCGTCAAATGAATCGACAATGGCGTCGTCGGGCAAAAAGTACGTAACGCCGGTCGATTCGCTCTGTCGCGCCACGACAAGCGTTCGATCGACGCTGTAGGTGCGTCCAGCTTCTACGTTTGCCACGGGAACTTCGTTGAGCTCGGCAAGTTCCTGAGCACGCTTGAGGCTCACCTCGGCCAGCTCGACGACGTCGGAATCCGGTGGGATACCGAGTTCTTCGCCCAAGCCAAGCAGAGCGTCCCAGTTATCCCATTGCGCTGCGGGATCCAGGTCGTTGACCCGGATCGAGACACAAACCTCCGCAAAGTTGGCCACCAGCATTTCGGCGAGTCGGTCTTCGTTGGTTGCCAGGCCGAGTTCGATGGCGCGATCGCGGAGTTCCTCGCTGAGGTAGATGCCTGATTCAACGGCCGCATGAATCACCGCATCACGAATGATTTCGTAACGGCGAAGTGGAAACGAGCGGTTGGCGATCACGTATCGAAGCTTCTCTGGTTGAGACCAAAACCCCAGAATACCTGCGGCAAGTTTGACCTCAGAGGTCGAAGTCAGGTCATCGAACGCCCGTCCAAAGAACGGATGCCGCATCGCGCCGACGCGTTCAAAACCGCGCTCGGTGTATTTCTTGGCAGCCGGCTCAAACGACCCGCTGGCATTGTCCAACGCAGCTGCGGCTTGTTCCATAATCCAGGTGACGTTTGATCGGATCGGTGCCTGAATCTCGACGGCACGGAGCAATGACCCCAGAGGCTCATAAAGACCCACGCGCATGCTCGCGCCTTGGGCGAGCCGTTCCAGCAATTCGACGTCCTCAGTCTTGCTGATGTCCAATGCCCAGCCCACCGATGCGGTCGCCTTACCTTCGTCGAGGTTGACCAACACGAGGCCAATCACGGGATAATTTTCGATTTCGTGAAGTTGAATGAAACATTCGGTCACGTCAGCAAAGAGACCTTCGATGTCGGTACGTGGCGCCCGCGCTGCAAACACCACGTGTTCGTCGCGGATGACTTCGACCCGATCTCCAGGGACCTTATAATCGGCAAATCGAGAAGGAAGCCCTGTCATCAACGGGTTGATCATCGTGGATTCGGGTTCGAATTCTTCGATCCCTTCATCGGCGATTTCCGAGACTTCCGAGGCGAGTCCATCCGCATCGTCCGTGGCGCTCAGTTCGATGAATTGGTCGTCGGTGACGATCTGAGTGGATTCCTCGGCATGTGAAATCGGCCCGCCGTGTGTTTCATCGATGAGGCGCTGCTCAAGGTTGAGCTTCTCGGCTTCGATACGTCGACGTTCGACTTCAAGAGCCTCTTGAGAGGCCTTGAGAGTGCTTCTCTCCGAGGTGATTCTGGTCTCGATTTCATCCATTTGGGTACGTTCGCGGTCAAACCGCTCGCGTAAATCCGCCAGTTGTTGTCGCTCCACCGCCAAAGCCGATCGTTCGACCTCGACCTGGGCTCGAATTGCCGCGATTTCCGCCTGGGCTTCTTCGAGTTCATGGTCTGGAGATGCGGCAATTGGCGCGTCAGAAGCAGCTGCCACAGGCGCCTCGTCGTGCGTCTTCGTGTGGAGCGACTCGAATTCCTCGACGGTATAAACAGCCGCAAATTCGCGAACGTAACGGGGAAGCGGCGAATCGTCCTTATCGAGCTCTCCGAGCACGCGTCGGCGTTCCTCGGACTCGCGATGGCGCAAGGCATCAGGCAGAAACAGTGCCATGACCGCCCGAGACGGATCATGCAGCATCACAGGCTGAGCGAGCGAGTACTCGGTGCCTGACGCTGGATCGCTGACTTGATGCAGAGTCCCCGCCGCAAGTTGTTGAAGTAATTCGGGCGAGTCGGTGACGTTGATCGACGAATAGACCGTCGCAGGAAACGTCGAGCCAGAGCCGCTCGTCACGTGCACGGATGCGCGTGTAGTTGTGCCAAGACGACCTTGATAGGTCATGTGTCCGCTGGATTCCATGATGCCTCGGATGCGTTGCACGCTCGCAAAGAACGGGTTGATACCACGCGCACTTGCACGCTCGCAAGCGTTGCGACCGTTGCTCCTCCCGGTTGAACGTCGTATACGCCCATCGAACGTCCACTCGGAGCCTAAAATGACGAATGAAGAAGTTTTGCGTGAGGTTGACGCCTATTTTTCGGCGGATGCCAGTACGCTTGGACCCGAGGCTCGAGCCTGTTTTGACAAGTTTTTGACCGCCTTGGAAGCCGGTGAGATCCGTGCTGCCCAACGTCGAAGTGATGGCGAGTGGGTGGTGAATCCATCGGTGAAGCGCGGAATTCTTCTCGGCTTTCGCCTTGGAAAGAACACTGAGTTTTCGCGCGAGCCCCTGCAATTTAGCGACAAAGACACCTATCCGGCTCAGCTCCTTCCTGTGATCGAGCGCAATATTCGGGTGGTCCCGGGCGGAAATTCCGTGCGTCGTGGATCTTATGTCGGGAAAAACGTCGTGATCATGCCGCCGGCCTTCATCAACGTTGGCGCGTACGTCGGCGACGGGACGATCGTCGATTCTCACGCGCTCGTGGGCAGCTGTGCGCAGGTCGGAAACAACGTTCATATTTCTGCAGGCGTTCAGATTGGCGGCGTTTTGGAGCCGATCGGTCAGACCCCTGTGATCATCGAAGACGGTGTGATGCTTGGTGGCAACTGCGGTGTTTACGAAGGCGTGAGAGTCCGAAAGGGCGCCGTGCTGGCCTCCGGCTGCGTCGTGACGGGCTCTACACCTGTTTACGATCTGGTGAATGAGGTCGTACTTCGAGCCACGCCCGACGCACCACTTGAGATTCCTGAACGAGCCGTAGTCGTGCCTGGATCTCGTCCGGCAAAGGGAGACTTTGCGGCCAAACACGGGCTTCAAATGGCGGCCCTTTTGATCGTCAAATACCGAGACGACAAGACCGATGCCCGCACCGCCCTTGAGGAATTGCTTCGATGAACATTGCTGAGCGCGCACGGGGTATTTTTCCGTCCCAGATTCGACGTATCACCGACCGAGCGCGCCCCACGAGCATTCACCTCGGGCTCGGCCAGCCCGATACTGCCATTCATCCAGATGTGCAGCGGGCTCTGGCAGATTATCTGAAGATTGGACGGGCACCCTACACACCAAACTTGGGGACCAACGCCGCTCGTGAGGCCGTCGCCAAACACCTCAAGATTGACGCCAGTGAGGTGATGATCACCTTGGGGGTTCAGGAAGGGCTCGCGGTGACCTTGCTGGGTACAGTGAACCCAGGTGAGGAAGTCTTGGTGCCCGATCCGGGCTTTCCGGCGTATGCGAATCTGGTGCGAGCCGCTGGCGCGATTCCCGTTGGGTATTCGCTTGAATCGGGAAATTGGGGCCTTTCGGCGGCCGCCATCGAATCGGTGATCACCCCAAAGACGCGAGCGATCGTGCTTAACAGTCCGTCCAACCCCACGGGGGCGGTCCACGCGGCTGCCGATTTGCTTCAAGTGTTGGAACTTTGCAGCGCGAAGGGAATTCACTGGATCAGCGACGAAATCTACGAAGATTTTGTCTACGTCGGATCGCATGTCAGCCCCGCCGAATCTCATCCGGACCAAGGTCTCAGGATCGGCGGCTTATCAAAGAGTCATTCGATGATGGGCTGGCGAATCGGCTGGGTGACGGGCCATCCAGACGTGATTGAATCGTTGAAGGGCCTGCATCAACATCTCGTTACGTCGGCCTGCGGGGCGGCTCAGGCCGCGCTTCCTGTCGCACTGGACGTTCATTCGTCGCATGTCGATTCGATGCGTCGGATTTTCCATGCTCGAGGTCTGTCGCTTCAAGACGGACTTCGGCAGGGGGGATTGGAGTGTCCTGATCCCGTGGGTGCCTTCTATCATTTTGTTCATGTGCCCGAAGCGTCGCGGATTTTGGGTGGGACGATTCCTTTGGCAGAGGCGATCCTGGATCACGCGGACGTGGTCACGATACCTGGTTTTGGGTTCGGCACTGGCGGAGAGGGGTATCTGCGTTTAGCTTACACAGTGAGCGACGACTTGCTTTTCGAAGCAGCGTCCAAGGTGGCGTCGTTTGTCGCGGAAGTAGTGCAAAGAGGTTGAAATGACTGAATTTGATATGAGCGAAGGTGCTGAGCCGACCGTTTGGGAAGAGCGCTTTGAGGGCCAGATCAACACCCTGTTTGATGAGGCTATCGCGCGCGTCCCGAGTTTTGCGGATCGTCACCTCAGAAGTTTTCGGCGAGTGATGGGACGCAGTCTTGCGCCCAAAACTGGCGTGGGTGACGTGCTCGTAGGGGTCAGGAATGTCGTTTCGGGAGTGTCTGAGGCCGTAGGTGGTCCTGGGTTTTCAACCACGACCTTCACTCACGATAAACTCGTCGAAGCGTTCGAGCGTGAGGTGATCTCTCCACAAGAGCTCGAAAGCCTGCTCGCCCGGCTCTTCGCTGAATTCGAAGAAGCGCTTTGGCAGAAGGCTCAGGAAGAGCTCTCGCTTGAGGATAACGAGGAACTGACCTTGGTGCGTGCTCGTCTGGAAAAGATGATGGAGCGAGATATCGGCCACGATCCGCTTCTGGCTCAGGCGCTGCGTACGGGCGTTAAACTCGGCGTGCCCGCGACACTTGGCTACGTGCTGATGGGCAAATTTCAAAGTGGCCCGACTTTTGGGGACGCAGCCCAGAAGATCTACAAAACAAATCTCGATGTGTACCAAAAGGTGCTGGTCAAGGTTGGCAGACTTGATGTGCCCGGTTGGGTTGGCGCGGTGGGCTGGGCCGGCGGGATCGTCGGAACCCTCGCGCTGGGCGGCTTGATGGAATTCACACTGAACTCGGTGCGAGACGTCAAAGGGCAGTATATCCGTCAGCTCAATGCTGCGCGTTATGCACTTCTTTACGGCGACAACGCTGAGGACGCCGACGGAAGGGGAATCCTACATATCGTGCGCGGCCTAGAGCGGCGTTACGATCGAATGCCTGAGCTGACCTCGCAGATTCTTGAGGCCGACTCCGAGTCGTTGGCGCCTGCTCTAGAGTCACTTAAGGACTAAGTATGGTGCTGCTCGCGGTTATGGCGTCCACGCTGGTCGTGATGGGCTATCTCGTCACGATTTGGTGGCTGGACCGCTACGAACGCGAGCCGATCTGGCTCATTATTCTTTCGTTCATCTGGGGAGGCCTTGGAGGCACATGCCTGGCCATCGGGCTATCGGCGGGACCACAGGCCGGCCTCATCGCGTTATTTGGAGACGATATTGGTGTGGCGTTGACCACGGTCGGGGTCGCTCCGATGGTCGAGGAGTTCACCAAAGGACTGGTTTTTTTGCCCCTCGTGTTTTCAAGACAGATCGACACCGAGACCGACGGTTTGATGTACGGAGCTGCCGTAGGACTTGGATTCGCCGCGATAGAGAACCTGCTCTATTACGCCGGTGCCGGGGATGCGATTTTCGAAACGATTGTCGTTCGAACTCTCTTTTCATCGATCGTGCATTGCGTCGCTTCGTCGTTGGTCGGCATTGGGGTGGGATGGGCCATGCACCGCCGCCTTTCGGCGATTTGGGCCGTCGTGGTCGGTTACATCTGCGCGGTCATGGTGCATGGAACGTGGAATGGTTTGGCAGTGCTCACGGAGCGCTCGGGGCAGGGGATCGTTTTCATTTTATCTTGCGGCCTTCTTGCTGCGGCGGGGGCGATGATGTTTGGTCTCACCCAGTGGATGTTGTTGCGAGAGCACCACGTGATACGCCGAATTTTAGAGCGCGAGGCTGCCGCGGGTGTCTTGCCTGTCGAGGACGCCCTCAAGATCCCCTATTGGTCCAAGCGCGGGAAAGTGAAGAATCGAAATCGGGCGCAGTACATTCGTCTGGCAACAACTCTCGCGTTCCGGCAACATCAGTTGGAACTCTCAGGTTCGAGCGGAACTCCTGCGCGGCTGGCGGAAATTGACCGACTTCGTTTGGAAGTGCAACGGATAGGGCAGGCCTGAGACCGTTCGGCATTGCCCAAAACACGACCTCGGTCTTATAATGCGCGCGTTTTGGGAACACATATGAGGACGTCATGAAGCATGATGAAGAAAAATACATCGCCCGCCAAGAAGTCGACAAGATTAACGAACAACGTCGCGACCGCCAATTGCAGGCGTTGCGGGACGAAGAGCGTTCGAAGATCGCAGTCGCATTGAACACGTCAGAAGACGTCGCGGCCGAGGCTCTTGAACTCGGATTCGATGCGGCCACTTCATCGGTTCTGCCTTTGATTCCCCTGATTCAGGTGGCTTGGGTCGACGGTAAACTTACCGAGAGCGAAGCCCAGAAAGTCTTGGAAATCGCAAAGGCTCGAAACGTCCATGCCCCTGAGGCGTTGGAGTTTCTGGACATGATGCTGGCAAAACGTCCTTCGGCGGTCTTTTTTGAGCGCACCGATCGAGTCATCAGCCATATCATTGCTCAAGACCCGTCAAACGAGTCGACCTCGAATATTCTGGAATTGGCCAAAGCCGTTGCCGAGGCTTCAGGCGGATTTTTTGGATTGAAGGATCCGGTTGGCAAGGAAGAGAAAGCTCTGCTTACTGAGCTTGCTGACCTCTTCAACCTCTGAGCGATTACGGGGTCTTCGCCCGACGCTGAAGGTCTTTGGCCTGAGCTCGCAGGGCCTCGGCCTGGCGCTTCAGGCGGTCACGCTCACGCACGAGCGTGTCGATCTGCCCATCCACTCCCATCCCGACAACATCGCTGGCGCCTCCGATCGAGCGAGCCGGGTCTGAATTCGCGTTAATGACGACGGTTTGCGTCGAATCAACAAAGAGATCGTCGGTTCGCTCCGGCGCCACGACAGGTACGCCTCTCGAATCGACAAGCGGCTCGGACGCTGGTGCGCCTGCTTCAACAGCGTCGAACTCCAGATCGCCGTTCGCGTTGTTCTGATTTGCACCTTGATCGTTTGAGCCGACAGCGACATTGGTTCCGTCTTCGGCCGCATTGGTGGTCTCTGGTGGTGAACTGTCGCCACTCGAGCCTTTCGGCGTCGTTGTTGTGCGCTCGTAGCGTGCGATGACCCGATCGCGATCGGTTTCCTCGAAGAAGCGTTCCTCGCGCGAAAACGACGACGCCCGGCGAGTCAGTCGTTTCGATTCTTTGAGCTCATTCAGCCGCTGGTCGATGGCCGACATCCGGCGTCGAACCTGATCCTCGGAGTCCAAAAGTTCGTCAGCTGCCGCGAGCAATTCGTCGGGGTCAGAAACGCGTTCGGCCAGACTCAGCGCGGCGTTTAGGTCCCGGATGGTCGGTGCGGCAGGAAGGGGCGCCTCGAAACTTGAGCGCAGCTTCCGAAGCGCATTCAGATTCTTGACCGTCTTGGCGCGCTCGGCGGTTGTGGCTTTCGCCAACGTCGCTTCAAGACCGCGCATTTGCTCCTCAAGTCCGGTGACAATGCCTGACCGTTGCGTGCCGATTTGTTTATCCAACACACGCAAGCGGCTGTCGTTTTCGGCGAGTTCCTCGGAGAGCTTTTTGCTCTGACGCAAGAGGTCTTCAAGCGCGAGACGGGTCGTCAAGGTGTTTGCGCCCTGTTTGAGCTTGGTGATCCGAGCGATGACGTTTTGATGCTGTGATTCGAGCACAGTCATCGTTTCGATGAGCGTGACCCGTTTGGCAAGATCGGTCTCGTAGCGAGCCTCGATGGCTTGAAGGGCCGCGTTGGGCATCAGCGGAGTCACGCCAGGCATCCACATGGCCATGGTCATAATCAGCTGCAAAAGTATGGTTGGTGCGGTCATCATCGTCATTAGGCTTCTGCAATGCCCGATCCAAACCCGCGCTCAGAATCGATCATTAGGGTAAGTCGATGAAGTTTAATCTCTTTGTTGCAGTGCATGGGGGCGTACGAGGAACCCGAGGTCGCAGTTTTCTGTGACTCCGAGATGGATCTCTCAGATTTCTGACGTGGCGTGGGCTCACGGGTCATTCGAGATTTGAGAAAGGATCGGCTTGCGAGGCGATCGCAATGTGGATAGTCTCTGACCTTACGCTTCATGGTGCGACAAGCCGCTGCAATTGAGACAGGTTGTTGGCTTGAGGCATGTATACGGGCCGCCGGGCGAACGCTCCATGTCGGAAAACTTCTCCATTCCAACACCTGGTGACACTGTCGCCGGAAAATACCTGGTCAAAGAAGAACTGGGACGCGGTGCCTATGGCGTTGTGTTCCGGGCTGAACAGATTGGGTTAGGGCGAAGCGTTGCGCTGAAGACGTTGCTTCCTCAGGCTTTCCTGCAGGTGGATATCGTCCAGCGTTTCGAACGCGAAGCGCAACTGATCGCACTCCTCGATCACACCAACGTCATCAAGCTTTACGATTATGGTGTCGATGGCCTTCTCTACATGGCTGTGGAGTACGTTCAAGGCCGCACGCTCTCGGAGCTGATCAAGGCCGAAGCGCCACTTCCTCCGGCCAAAGTCCGCGAGATCATTACTCAGATTCTTGCGGCGCTTGACTACGCGCACGGTCAGGGTGTCGTTCATCGCGACCTCAAGCCCGATAATATCGTTTTGTTGAAGAGTCCTCCCGACGAGGGCACGGTCGATGAGATTGTGAAGATCCTCGACTTTGGGATCGCGAAGCTGATTCGCGGCGACCTCGAGGAAAACCAACTCACAACTCTGACCCAGGACGGGACCGTTCTTGGGACGCCGCACTACATGTCACCCGAAAATATCGTGGGCGATGCCATCGATCATAAGACCGACCTCTATGCGGTCGGCGTGATCATGTACGAGATGTTGGTGGGTAAACATCCGTTTGAGGCGCCCAGTCCATCGGCCGTCATGGTCCGTCATCTGCGAGACGACGCACCTCATCTGACCGGTGAGCTCTTTGGCACCGCGTTCGACCATGCGATTCAGGCAACTCTGCAAAAACAACCCGAGGATCGAATCGGGTCGGCCAAGGAGATCTTGGCACTTCTGAACACTGCGGAGGCCGACCTTCCCGCGATGCAAGTTCCCACAGTGGGGCCACCTGAGGCGTCGAATATTGTCAGCGGGATCACAATTCAGGCGCCGCCATCTAAAGCTCAGCGGGCACGGTGGACGGTACTGCTCGCACTGCTGGGACTGATTGCAGCTTCCTTGCTCTGGTTGGTGTTTTTTGACTCCAAACTCGAGCCTGTTGATCTCGTCGGGGTTTCTCAGACTGCCCAGGAGACTCAACCGCAAACGGTTGCTGCGAACGTGGTGGTGCCGACGACACCGGACGTCGGTGTTTCGCAGCAGGATCTGGGCTTTGAGTTCGATGAGGATGCCGGCGAGCCCGATGTGGTCGCCTCACCCGTCCATAAGCCCAAAGAGCCCAAGAAGAAGGTCGAAGACACTCCAGACAAGGTCGAGATGGTGACCTTTCGTGTCGGTTCGACCCCCGCGGATGCGACGGTGACGTTCGACGGTGTTCTGGTGGGAAATACGCCGCTGAAACGTCAGGTGAAAGTGGGCGACAAGGTGGTGCGGGTTCGTGTGTCGCATGTCGGCTACAAACACGAAGTGTTCGAGCTGATCCCGGATCAAGACCAAGAGGTCAATACCAAGCTCGACTACGAACGTATCAAGATGTTTTAGGATTGAGCGCTGGAGCTCGCCTAACCTGCCGGTTCGTGTTCAACGGCAACGAGTGTCGGTTTCCTGGCACTTGAAGCGCACATGGAAATGCCGCGCGTGACCGCGGGCATGCCGGACAATCGCCAACCCGGATCGCGCACTGCGGTACTCAAAAACTGCATTGAGCCATTCGTCGGTTGCGCCCTGCGCCTGAGCGTACTCGCGAAGTTTTCGTTGCCAACGTCGGTCCATAAAAATGTACTCAACATTGCCTGAATCGACGAATTGTTTGATCAGCCAGAAGGCCTTCTCAACATCGAAATCGCGTCGAGCGATATTGTGAAACCGATGATAATTTGCGGGCTCTCGCAGACGGGGATAGGTGATGTCTACGTCGCGCCCACTCTGATGTGATTTGTGCGGTTTGATGCGGCGACCGTGTTTCACGCTCACATCGCCGATAAGCAGGGGTTTGGCATCCGGGTAACGCTCTTTATAAGCGTCGAGCACCCGAACAATTTCGCTGATCGTGTAATAGGTGCCAAAGGTACGGTGCGGATAAAGCATCCTGTAGCCTTCGCCAGGTGGCAAAGGCTCGCCGTTATAGAGCCGGCCTCGATTGGCTTCTCCCCAAGAACGCGGGACGGATTCCGAGCGTTTCCATACTAAGATTTGTTGACCCTCTTCGAGGTGATCAAAGTCGACTTCAGGGTTCAACGCCTGCAATTGCTTCATCGGCCCAAGACCTTGGCCAAGAAGCTTATATTTGGACGGGTACGCTACCGTCTGCCACATCTCGTCCAGACGACGCGTGGATACAACGGGGCTGCCAAGCTCCATTTTCCAAGTCGGCTCTGGTTGTGGAATTCTCCAACGTTCCTTAGCTGCAAGTCGGTCTACATGCCGGACGAGCTCGGGTGTCAGGAGTGTGCTGTTGGGCAGGGGGCTGAACAGAACTGCCGCGCTGCGCAGGGCAGAAGGCGACAGCAACGCCCCATGTTGGGCCTGACTTTCCACGACCAACGGTGTGGTCAAGAGAGTGATGGCAACCGTCAGAAACGATATTCGTAGGGATTTGCTTAGAGCCATGCGGTCTTACGGGGCTTTGCTACGTATACGAAGCCTTATTTGAAGGTCGTAATACTGACAAGTGAAAGCCGTGCCGTCAAATATCCGGAAAGGTGTGTTTATTCGGTATGTTAGGTGGTTGTCTTTTTGGAAATTCAGAACTGAGTCAAGATCTGAAGGCCCGCGGTGGTCCCATCCAACATGGGCACAAGCGTGACGGCTCCATCGTCGGACGCAAATTCGTAGGCAACCATGGTGCCGCCAACCGCGACAAAAACAGCGCCAGCGCCGGCTAGGCCCCAGAACACGGCCTTTCTGAACTCAAGGTCGCTCTTGAGTTGGTCGTAGCGGGTTTGCGACGTGCCAGGCCCGCCTTCAGATTCCCGGACGAAATCATCGGCCAAGGTCTGGCTCAACACGTCAACGGTCAACGCGCTGGCGAGGAATGCGGCTCCTACACCCATCGAGATCAACCCGAAATCGGCAACATTCCAGGCGTCGTCTGAGCGTGCACCCGTAACCGGACCACTGGCGATGTCTTGAGCGATGATGATCGAGTGAGGTCTCACGATGTCGTGATATGCCCCCACCCCATGATACTGAGCGTCGATTTGGGCAAGTTCGCTCGCATCGCCCTCAAAATTATCCCGGCAGAGGCGCAGGCTTTTAACCGCTTCGCCTGTCTCCTTGAGCTTCACCAAGACGAGCGCACGGTTGCAGTAGAAGATTGCCTGAGGGGAGAGTTCGATTGCTGCATCGAACTCATTGAGCGCGTCGAGGTACCGACCTTCGCTCAAGAGCAACACTGCGCTCTGGTAGTGCTGTTCGGCTTCAGTTCGACTCCCATGCGGGTCTTCCTGAGCTAAGAGCCCCGGGGACGCCAACACGAGCGAAACAACGAGTAGGATAGAGACGGCATCACGCATACCCTCTTGTACGGCCCCAAGCGCGGTCCATCAAGCGCCTTCATAAGAAGTGGGTAGGATCGACCAACCTGCAAGTCGGGCGTCGTCGTAGAACTCGGGGTAGGACTTCTCGACGACCCACGGGTTTTTCAGGACCAATGGACCGGCCGTTGATAGTACCAGCGCCGCAAAAGCCAGTCGGTGGTCGTGGCCGGGGTCCAGATTTTTGAGCCTAGGCTGACCACCCGCGAGGCGGATTCCATCCTCTTCGGCAAAGGCCGACAAGCCGTTCTTTTGCAGTTCTTCGACCAAATCGTCGATCCGGTTGGATTCCTTGCCGCGAAGATGCGCTCCACCCGTGACACGCACGGGCTCGCCTCGAAGAGCCAGACCTGCGCACAGAACCGGAAAAACATCGGGCATTTCTGTGACATCGATGCGGTCGGTGGGGATCGCCAGACGCTGAGTCAGGTCGGCATCGGGTTGCTGGCTCGACCCCTCAGGAACTTCGATAGGAAGGCCGAGCCATCGGAGAACTCGCCATACAGCATTGCTGCTCTCATCTGGGGAAGCCTGCATATATATAGGAGAGTGGATCGCAGTGGGCTTGAAATGAAAAGAGTCTGCAGATCGGATGATCGTCACGCCAGCGTGCGTCAGCAGCGAACAGGTCATCTCAAAATACCTCTCGCTCGCGATGGAGCCTGTGATTTTTAGTGTGAAGTTCAACCCACCGGCGGCAAGAAGGGCGAGTGCAGAAGCAAATTGTGATGACGCCGAAGCGTCGACTTCCAGCTCTTTGGGAGCGGAAGACCAGCCACGAAGCCTGATTATGCATGCATCGTCATCCTGTTCTACCGCGCAGCCGCCCTTGGTCAGCGCCTTCAGAAGTGGTTGATGAGGCCGTGCATAGAGTCGCTGGGAAAGGTGGAATTCGGTCTCCGTCGGCCGCATCGCAGCGAGCGCGAGCAGAAAGCGAAACGTTGTCCCGCCATCGCCGACGTAGACCGGTTCATTTCGGTCCATCGTTTCCAGGCCTCGCTCAAGCAAAACCACATCGGCGGCTCGGGATCGCCCCAGGACTTGGGTTGCGCCGGGTCGAAGGTACTCGATCACCTTCATTCGATTCAGCTCAGACTTGCTCGCAGAGACTTCGGGGGCGGCTGACCACACCTCGGTTTGCGTCAGGCATACGGCCTCGTCATGCCATCGTTCGAATATGACGTCGAACGCCTTCATCCATTCTTCAATGGAGATAGGCATCACCACGGGCTGACCAACGTCGGATAAAAGGACCGAACGGAGCTGGCCATCGATGCGCTTCTTGTCACGGCTGAGCGCCGCGCGCAGTTGCCCTTCGGCTGGGCGCTCAAATTCGTGGATATGGCGCATCGCCGGATACGCATGTTTATAGAGGCGCTCAAAGTTTGGCGCCGAAAGCCCTGTGTATTGGGTCGAGAGATGCCCCGCGGCCGCCATCCCCCACGCCACCGCTGATCCGTGGTCAAGCCCACAATGGAGTTCTAAAGCATGGGCGAGCGTATGGCCGAGATTCAGAACGGTCCGGATGCCGAGCTTCTCGTGGGGATCCTGGGCCACAATCTTCAATTTGACCGCGATCGCGAGGTCGACCACTCGCCAGAGGTCTTCTTTAACAAGGGGGTAGGGCGCCGAGCCGAGCCGTTCCACTCTGAACTCGTCGAGCAGGTCCACTCCGTTAGGACTTCCTAGCCACAGCCCTTTGATGAGTTCCACCAGACCTTGTCGCCGCTGGGCCACGGGCAACGTCTCGAGCAGCTCTTCGCAAAGAATCACGCGTGAGGCGGGGTAAAATGTCCCGAGTTGGTTCTTGTTGGCCCCCGCATTGACGGCGGTTTTCCCACCGTGAGCAGAATCGACCATGGCCACCAACGTGGTTGGCACATGCCAGAGATCGACCCCTCGCCATAAAATACTGGCCAAAAAACCGACGGCGTCGCCAAGAGAGCCTCCGCCGACACCCACGATGACCAAAGGCCTGGAGTCCCGTCGCTTCAAAACTTCCTCTGCCAGTCGTTCGACGCTTGCCATGGATTTGAGACCCTCACCGGCTTCGACACTGATGGGATCAGGCAGGCGCGCCAAAATTTCGGCGGGAAGCCCAGCATCCGCGATGATGACAGCGTGTTTAGGCCATTCGATCTGCGCCAGCTTTGCCACACGGGTCGGCGAAAAAATCGCGGTTGAGGTATTGGACTGTGTCATTCGTGCCACACATGGGGTGAATCGACCGGGGTCAAAATGTAGATCTGTGATGTCTGATCCACAGATCTAGTTCAAGATGGTCTTGAACCTAATACACACCAAGCCGAAGGCCTGTCATTCACGAGAACGCTGAATATCGGCGGAATTCTGCGCGCATTGGCGACATGCGCCTACATGTAGGAGAAGGTGCGAACATGGGAAAACCCCGATCATTGCTTGTAATTAGTCCATTTCAGAACTTGGCACGTCCGTTGCTACATAGAAGTGTGTACATCGTCGCTACGAGGAGCAGCTGATGAAAACTCCAACGCAAAGAAAACTCACAACTCTTACCATCACGGTCGCGGCTATGTTCGCCATGACCGGATGTGAAAAGGGCATCTTCTCACTTGAGATTGATGGCAGTGACAAAGTCGAATACGTCAAGCCGACAACCGGCAAAGACGACGTGGTGGCAGGTCCAACGACTTGCATGCCTGACGACCGCTTCTTCCTTCGCGAAGTCTGGGCGCCGGTGGTGTCCAAGAGCTGTTACGCATGTCACAACTCGCAAGGTTCGGCGAAAGAGACCAACTTGGTGCTCTTCAATGCTGGCTGGGGTAACTACCTTCAGTCCAACCTTGATGCGTTGACCGACCAAGCCCGCACGCAAAAAGACGGCGAGTCGGTTCTGCTGCTTAAGGCAACGGGCCGAATGGCACACGGTGGTGGACAGCTCATGGAAGTGGGCGACGAAAACTACCAGCGTTTGGACGCATTCATTAACCGCGCGGAAAGCGACTCGAAGTGCGAAGTCGCCGACGACGCCGAGTTCTTCCAGGATGTTCAGTTCCTCGACTTTGAACAGACTCTCCGCAAGGTAACTCTCTCGTTGGCCGGCCGTATGCCGACCGACGCTGAGATGAACTCGTTGATGAATGAAGGCCTTGACCCTGTGTTGGACAGCGTCCTGACCGAAGAAGCTTTCGCAAATCGTTTGGTTGAATCCTTCAACGACACGCTGCTCACCGACCGATACGCATCGGGCGATTTGGCGGTTAAGTTGCTCGACGAAGACGTCTACCCCAACCGCGAGTGGTACGGCGACAACACCGACATGCGCAACGCAACAAACCTTGCGATTGCTCGTGAGCCCCTTGAATTGGTTGCTTACATCATCCGCAACGATCGTCCTTTCTCGGACATCCTCAACGCTGATTACACGGTCGTGAACCCCTTCTCAGCTCGTTCGTACGGCTTGGTGGACAACGACGGCAATTGCCTGGTTGATTCATGCGGTCTGAGCTTCGCTGACATGAACGACCAAAACGATTACCAAGAAGCACGCATCCCAGGCGCACCTCACGCCGGTATGATCTCGACCGCTGCGTTCCTGAATCGCTACCCAACGACGGCAACGAACCGCAATCGTCAGCGTTCGGGCGTGTTCTACAAGCTGTTTCTGGCAACGGATGTCCTCAAGCTTGCTGACCGACCTTTGGATCCATTGCAGTCGGACCTTTCGAACAACCCAACCTTGTTCGACCCACAATGCAACGTATGCCACGACGTGATCGACCCAGTTGCCGGCGCGTTCCAGAACTTCGATGACAACGGTCATTACAACCCGCGTGAATCGGGCTGGTACACCGACATGCTTCCTCCAGGCATCGAGAAAGCTAAGATCACTCAGGGGGAATCTGCGGCGAGCCTCTCGTGGTTGGCTGCCAAGTCGACCGCTGACCCACGCTTCGTTCAGGCCTCGGTCGAGCATGCTTACCGCTTGTTGACCGGTGATTCGCCGCTCAACTACCCACTCGATCCTTCGGTTGCGAGCTACGAGTCGGAATTCCACGCTTACGAAGTTCAGTACGAGTTCTTCAAGCAGACCGGAAAGCGCTTCGTTGAGTCGAACTACAACTTCAAGACACTCATCAAAGAAATCGTGAAGAGCGCCTACTACCGAGGCCGTGATGCTCGAGAAGACATCAGCGCCAATCGGCAGCTTGAGCTTAAGAGCATGGGAACGGCTCGACTGCTCACACCTGAGCAATTGAATCGCAAAATCATCGCGACGACTGGCGCTGAGTGGATTGTAAATGGCCGTAACGTTCTGATCGACCGACGTGAGTTCAACCTCCTTTACGGAGGCATCGACAGCTTCTCGATCACGCAGCGTATGGAGTCGTTGAACTCCGTGGCTTCGAGCATCGCACGTCGCATGTCAAACGAGCAGAGCTGCTTGGCGACAGCCAACGACTTTGGTCGCGCCACTGAAGAAAGACTCATGTTCCCTAAGGTCGAACTTAGCGACACGCCTGAGTCGAACCCAACCGCGATTCGCGAGAATATCAAGCACCTTTACTGGCAGCTGCTGGGAGAGAAACTTGAAGACAACGACCCTGAGATTCAGCGTTCATTCCAACTCTTTGCCGACGTATGGCAGGATGGACAGGACAACGATTACGGGAACCTTCCTGGGATGTGTCGAGCCAATGGCGTCGACTCTGACAATGGCTACACGGTCCGCTCTTGGATGGCCGTTGTATCCTACATGCTCAGCTCCTACGAATTCCTGTACGAATAAACTAGCCTAGACGACACGTAGATTTGGACGAGAGGTAAGCCATGCAACGCAGAACATTCCTGAAAGCAGCAGCCGTAGCCGGTCTCAGCGTCGTCTCCCCCTTCTCGATGAAGGAGGCAGAGGCGCAATCAGCAAACGGACTTTATAACGGTCCAGTCTTCTTCTTCATCCATTGTGATGGAGGATGGGATCCGACCTCATTGTGTGACCCTAAGGGCAACGCAAACAACATGAACCGGTACGATACCGCAGCCATCGAGATGGCAGGGAATATCGCCTACGCTCCGGTCGCCAATCACGCCGAGTTCTTCCAGAAGCACTATGAGAAAACCCTCATCGTGAACGGCATCGACCAGTCCACGAACGGCCACGAGCAGGGCGAGCGTTACACGTGGTCTGGTAAGCTCAACGAGGGCCATCCTGCTCTTGGTGCGGTGCTTGCGGCAACCGCCGGTCCTGCATTGCCCATGTCGTTCATTTCGAACGGCGGGTACGACATGACCATGGGCATTGTCGCTGCGACGCGCGCTGATCGTGTGGATACGATTCCTCGTATTGCATTCGCGAACAAGATCAACGTCGGCAACGACGCGACCTTCCATAGCGAATTTGCATATCAGAAGATTCAGGCCGCTGCTGATCAGCGTCTGGCGGACAGCATGGCTCGGGTGAAGTTGCCTCGTTTGCGTAACGCTATGGGTGCGCTCCAGACTTCACGTCTGGGCGAAGCCGAACTCAAAGAAGTTCTCGCGTATCTGCCCGACAACTTGAACGACAACAACGAACTCGTGCGTCAGGCACGCGTTGCATTGGCGGCATTCAAGGCTGGCCTTGGCGTGTCGGTGAACATGCGCACCGGTGGATTTGATACCCACGGCGACCATGATAACCGCCATATCCCTCGTCTTTCGATGGTGCTGGAAGGTGTCGACTTCATCTTCGACGAAGCCGAACGAATGGGCATCGCAGACCGCGTGTTTGTGATGGTCGGCTCGGAATTCGGCCGTACACCTGGTTATAACGGCGGAAACGGCAAGGATCACTGGCCTGTGAACTCGATGATGTTGTTTGGGAACGGAGTTCCTGGAAACAAAGTCATCGGTGGAACCGACCCTCGCCACGGCCTTAAAATGGTCGACCCGGCGACTCTTCAGGTGGTCGAAAGCGGCGGAATGCGCATCAAGCCAGAGCATGTCCACGCAGCGATTCGTAAATTTGCGAAGATCGAGCGTTCACCCATCGCGTTCCAATTCGGACTCGATGGCGAAGACATCGGAATCTTGGGGTAAACCGAACACGGGTGGGGAAGCCCGCGGTAGGAACAAAAAAGGCCACTCATTGAGTGGCCTTTTTTGGTTTCTTGGTCGATTGAATCACGACTCGATTGGCGCAAACCCGCGCCGCATCGTGTTTTCGCTGATGGAGCGGGGTTCAAGGAATTGCACCAAGTAGTCGGGACCGCCGGCTTTGGCGCCAACACCGGACATCTTGAAGCCGCCAAAAGGCTGTCGGAACACCAAGGCTCCTGTGCACTTTCGGTTGATATACAGATTCCCAACTCGGAACTCTCGGCGAGCTTTGTCCAAGTTCAGCGGCGACCGTGAGTAGATGCCGCCTGTCAACGCGTAGCGGGTGCCGTTTGCAATCGCCAGAGCGGCGTCGAAGGTGTCGGCCTTCATCATGGCGAGGACAGGTCCGAAGATCTCTTCCTGCGCCAATCTGGAGTCCGGTAGGACGTTTTCAAAGACGGTGGGGCCGACGAAGGTTCCGCCCGTCGGAGCTTCGCGGGTCACCAGCAGCGTGGCTTCTTTTTTGCCGATTTCGATGTAGCTCAGGATCTTGGCGCGGGCTTCTTCGTCGATGACGGGGCCGATGCCAAACGCGGGGTCTGTCGCGGGACCAATCTCAAGGCTGCGCACAGCTTCGACGAGGCGTGTCTTGAACTCGTCGTAGGCCGTGGCCACGACGATGACCCGCGAACAAGCCGAGCATTTTTGCCCCTGGAAACCAAAGGCGGATTGCAAGACGCCGTGAACGGCTTCGTCCAGGTCGGCGTCTGCGTCGACGATGATGGCGTTTTTGCCGCCCATCTCGCAGACGACCTTCTTGACGCCCCGCTGGCCTTCATGCGTGTCTGCCGCGCTTTTCAGGATATGCAGGCCGACCTGCATGCTGCCAGTGAAGGCAATCAGGTTTACGTCTGGATGTTCGACGAGGTAGGCGCCGACTTCTTCGCCGAATCCGGGCAAGAAGTTCACGACACCCGGTGGGAAACCCGCTTCGCGGCACATCGCCATCAAGTGTGCGGCGATGATCGACGATTGTTCCGCAGGCTTCAGAATCACCGTGTTGCCTGCGACCAAGGCCGCGACGGCCATGCCGGTCAGGATCGCTAAGGGGAAGTTCCACGGAGCGATGATCGCTGCCACGCCACGTGATTGATAGAACATCGTGTTCGATTCACCCGCGACATGTCCAAGCTTTTGAGGTTCCGCAAGACGCATCATCTCAAGGGCATAATAGCGACAGAAATCGATGGCCTCGCACACGTCTCCATCGGCTTCTCTCCAGTTCTTGCCGACTTCGTAGACCATCGTGGCGCTAAGTTCGTTGCGCCTACGCGTCATGATTTCGGCGAGCTTCATCAATAATGATGCGCGTTCCTCGGCAGGCAATCGAGACCACGAGACATGGGCCTTCTGAGCGGTTTCGACCGCCTTTTTGGCCAGTGGGATATCGGCCGCGCAAACCTTGCCGACTGTCTGCGTCGTATTGCTTGGATTGGTCGACGTGATGATTCGATCGGTGCGATATTCCTCGGTGCCGATGATGATCGGCCAGGTCGTCCCGAACGTCTTTTGTGCTTCGGTCATCGCTCGAGCGAAGCTCTCGCGATTATTGAGCAGCGCGAAGTTCAATAACGGCGCGTTCCTGAAGCCCATGTTGTTGAGTGGCTTGATATGCTCGACGCCTGAGCTGATTTGTCCACCGGCTGGTGCAGCCGGAGCAGCGAGCAACTGATCGACGGAAAAGCCATCGGCATAGGAGTGACGCAGCCATGATTCGTTGCTCGTGTTCTCGAGCAATCGTCGAACCAGATAGGCCATGCCCGGGATCATCTCACCGATGGGCGCGTACTCACGAACACGAAAGCCCATCTGGGCGAGCGCGAGTTTCATGGGTTCGGCCATGCCATAGAGCATTTGGAATTCGAGGGCCGCATCTTCGACTTTGAGGCTGCGGGCGTAGACGATCGCGTGGGAAATGCTGCGAACGTTGTGTGAGCCAACGGCCAAGCGGATGTGGGGATAATTATCGAGCAGGATTTCAGTGCATTTTTCGAAGCAGAGGTCGGTTTCCCATTTTTTGGACCAGACTGGATTTCGCCAAGCTTCTTGTTCGCTATGGATGGTTTCAAAGTCCCAGTACGCGCCCTTGATCAGGCGAATGGTAACGGGAGTCCCGCGCGTCTTTGCCCATGCTGCCAGATCGGCAATGTCCTTTTCAGCGTCGCGCAAATAGGCTTGGATTGCGATGCCCGCTCGGTCGAACGCTATGAACTCTGGTTCATCTAAGAGGCTCTTGAAAAGAGCAATGGTCAGGTCTTTGAACGCGTACTGCTCCATGTCCAGATTGACGAAAGCGCCGTTTTGGACCGCTTTGCGAAAGAGCGGCCGCAGTCGGTCTTTCATTTGCGAGATGCTGCCATCGAAGTCGATGGGGTCGATCTGAGAGTAGAGCGCCGAAACCTTGATCGACACGTTCACGCGAGGGACGACACCCCAGGGGGCCTTTTCGAGCTGTGGATTGGCTTTCCAGCCGCCGGTTTCGCGGATCAGCGTGTCCAAGATTTCGTCGTAGCGCTGGGCGTAGGCTAGGGCTTCTTCCTCGCTCACGGTGGCCTCACCTAGGAGGTCGAGGGTGAAGGCCAGGTTGGACTTCCAGATCTTGCGCAGGCTGTCGATCGCGTCGGCAGCTGTTGTGCCGGCGATGAATTTGGAGGCCATGCCGGTCATCTGCTTTTCGATCTGCGAGGCAGCCATTTTGGCGACCAACGAGTCGGGTTTGACCTTGTTCAGACCCCAGGTGAAGGCCGCAGGGAAGTTGGTCTCGGGTCGGCAGAAATACTCTTGCAGGTGTTCGGCGACTTGGACGTGATTGCGCAGCGTTGGGAAGACGTCGACGAAACGGAACATCTCGACCTTGAACGCCTCGTCCTTCATCGAGATGTCCATGACCTTGCCGCTCCACCAGTCTTTGTTGAAGACGGAGGGGGTCTGGCCCTTCATGCGTTCGAAGATCTCTTTGCCAACCAACTTAACGTCGGTGTCGGATACCCTAGCCATGGCAGCTCCTGAGCGCATTGTGTCATATGCGAGCATTTCTAACAGGCGCGTTCGAGCCCGTAAAGCACTGGGAACGGTTCAGTCTTTTCGTCTGGCGGGTTGAGAATTCGTCTTCTGAATCATCTTCATGAAGGCAGGGACATCTTGGAGACGGTCGGTGTTGTAAAGATCGATGCTGTTCTTCAAGTCGTTCATGGTGTTTGACTCATTTGCTCCTGGAATATCGGCATCGTTAGCCTTTGCTGAAATGTAGGTCAGGATGGCTTGGCTCAGTCTTGCGTCACGTTCGGGTTCCAGCGCGGCGAGAAGTGCGCGCCGAACCAAGCGCTGAGCGGACAGGTTTGAGTCTTCCACGAGATTCTTGCTCGCCGATCTGCAGACACTCATTGCGACTTCGGAATCTTCGGTCTCGGGCTTCAGGCCAGCACAGGCGTTTTCCCACGCGACCAGAGAGAATTCGTTCACCTCAGGACCCGTGCAATCTTTGCTCTGTGTGGCATCGGCCAATGAATTGACCATGCCGTCACGAACGTCTGGTGTCTTAGCGATGGCGGTACAGGCGGAACGAATCGTCCATGCCCTCATGGTGGGCGAGTTGAGCCCCAAGGCGACCTCAAGAGAATTCTTTGGGGCAGATTGGGTCGCTCTCATGTAGCCCGGCAAGCGCTCGACAAAAGAAGTCGCCGCAAAACTCGCGGGCGCGGGCAGCAGTGCTGCGACACTTGGGGCTTCTCCCATCGCGGACACAAGCGATTGCGCACAACATTCTCGCGCAGCGTCCGATCCAGATTCGGTGGCGCAAGTTAGAAGCCGTGGCACGGCCGACCCCATGCCAATGCGATCGGCGTGATAAAGTCGCCGAGCCAGCCGGCAAGCCCGCTCAGATTCTTGATTATCGGTCATTTCGAGCAGTTCGGTTTCCCATTGTGCGGTTCGCAAATCGATCGTGATGTCGTTGGCGGCCGCTCCGACAAACTCCATGGCACAGTCCGCCAACGCGTCGTCAAGTTGCAGAGCATAGGCCAGCGCCGGGGTCGAGGCTTCAGGCGAGTGCTCGCCCACCGACTTGCATGCGGCCATGCGAACTTCCGCGGCCTGATCAAAGAGCCCGCGTTCAGCGACCTGATAATAACCATGGCTTGAGCTGGCTTGAACAAGGAGAGTTCGAATGGCGTCGACATGAAACGAAAGCAGCACTCCCGAATAGATTATCGAACATGCGATGATGGGCGAAGTGGCCAGCCATAGGCGCCGCGTGACGGTTGGGGCGTCTTTCGTAACGAGTGCGTTGCTGGTTTTTGTGGGGTCCAACACAAAGGACGCCATCGCAGCGTAGAACGCGATGGGCAGCACCATGATGCCAAAAAAGACCGCTAATGTGAGTAGACTGGTCGACCAAAAGTAGACCGCACCCGCATAGACCGCGAGTACGCCAAGTCCTTGGGTCACTAGGATCGCAATCCAATATCGAAGAGGAGCTTGTTGGGCCATTCCTCATGGTACGGGGCGAAGCCAAACTTCTCAAGGCTTGGTAGGCGTCACGTTCAGATTTCCACGAAGGACGATCGCGTGAGAGTCAGCCGTGAGCGCGCTGCCTTTTAGGGTCGTTTTTGAGCCAGGAATCTCGATGATATTCTCGGATAATGACTTCGCCAGAACGCGGCGGCCCTCACCCACGAAACTCGACGCGCTCCAATTTGCCATCGCTAGAACAAGGCCCGGAAGAGACGAGTCCGTGAGCTCCACAGATTTGACATCCATCGAGAACTTATTGTTCGCGAGTCCCATGGATGCGACGGCCTCGGCGTCTACCCAATAACATTTGCCATCTTCAGGCATATTCGAGAGGCGGAATTTGAGCGACGTGTCCTGCGCGCTTTCGCCGAGGGTGAAGCTCTGAAGGGTCACGTGCAGCGGTCCCTTTGGATTGTCCTTGCCATTATCGGTGTATCGTCGCGAGATTTTTGAAGCTTTCAGGGCCGCTTGGAGCGCCGGGACCAAAATCGAGGGAGATATCGAGATCGCGGCGTTCTGATTTGCCGTGAGGTCGAGGATCGGTGGAACGGAATCTTCCGCGGCGAGATTGCTGCCAAATCCCAGATAAACAAGTCCTTTGACGGCGTCGGTTTTGAGGTCGGTCGGGAAGATCTCAAGTCCTTCAACACCTAATCCTGGGCCGTTGAACTCAAGCAAGGTCACCGCACCAAGCTTGGCTGCGACCGCTTTCATGAGCTTTCCGGATAACGGACCTTTCAGAACGTTGGCCCAGGTGGGGGGAAGCTGCGCCACCTGCGCATCCAGGTTGGATTTCCCGATTTCTGCCATCTTCTCGAGATTCAGTCGAACTTCGCTATTTCCTTTATCATTTCGCGCGAACTCAACCGGTGCGACCAAGGAAAATGTTCCGTTCAATGGCACCCGTTGAATCGGCAAAATTGGGACTTTAACGGACAAGGTTCCGTCGAGTTTTCCAGCCACACGCAGACAGTGGTCGCAGGCTTTGTCGGCATAAACGGCGAGGTCGGCGCCTGCACCGTCGGTCTTGATGGACAGTGACTGTCCGCTCGACAGTTCGATCGTATCGGTGAGGTCGAGTGCATGCGCCAGCCCGTCCTGCAGAGCCAATTGAACGATTCGATTCAGCACCGTCGAACGCAAAGTCACGCCAAAATGCGTGGGGGTGTTGGCGTCGGTGCGCGTCACAAAAGGCTTTTCGGCTTCAACACGTTGGTCGTAGTCGGCACGAATCTGCGGGCATTGGTTGGAACATCCCCAAGAGAGGGCGAGCAGGGCGAGCAGGGCACTTCGATTAAACATGCTGGGATCTTTGGGTTTGTGGCTTCAATGCGACGAAAGTGTATACTTGTAGACGACAACCACTTATTTCGAAAACCGAGGATTTCATGCGTCGCATTCTACCTTTGTGTGCGCTCGTCGCGTTGAGCACGATTTCTACTGCTGCGTTCGCAGAACGAGTCATTCAAAACGACAGTCTTGGCGAGACCGTGAACGCAACCGTGGCATCCGCCGATATTATCACCGGCGAGGCCTACGAGGCCGTGTTTGATATTCCAGCGGAGTATCTTGCCGAGAATTCGGGCAAGCCGCTGAATTTTCTGGGCCTGCGGGTGTTGATGGTGAATGGAACTGCGGGGGGCCGTTATTGCGGTCGCTTTTCGGTGGAGCTCTACGCCGAAGGAAATAACGCCTCGACGGTTGAGTCGTCTTGTACCGTTATTGATCTCATGTCGGGTCAGCTCACAAATCCTAAGTACAAAACACCTGGTGCGAAGTTCTTCGATTTGGCTCAGATTCCCGTGACGAATGGTCCGCTTGGTTTTGTGGTCGAGGGACAGCCCAACATGGGGAATGCCTCGTTCACGGACCTGCTGGTATCGGCGATCAACATGAATCGTGGCGTCAATATCGCTGCGGTCCCAATCACCACAAGTCGTGTCCGAGTCGTGCTTCGCGCTCTTGACGAACAATGTGGCGCTGTGGGGCAGGGCGACCATTATCCCATCATGGTGACCGATCAAGACGGTGTGTCCGCACCCGCAACCAACTTCCTTTACGGGCGTGAGCAAAATTTTTGTCCGACATTTCGGGACTATCATTGGGAAGATTTTGCTCCGGCGTTTTCGGTGGCACCGGGCGACTTCCTGATGCGACTCATCGTGGACTATGACGACGCCGGCCCCATGGTGGACGCCGGCATGGACATGAGCGAGTCCGACGCGGGCATGGCTGAAGATATGTTCGTGACCGACATGTCAGGCACCAATAACGCAACCAATAATGGAACGAATAACGCCACAAATAATTCGACCAATAACTCGACGAATAATTCGACGAATAACGGAACCAATAACGGCATCGGTGCCTTGGCGATCACCAGTATTTCGCCCGCAAGCGCAAGCAACGACAAGAATACCGACGTCGTGATTCTGGGGACTGGTTTTGAACCCGGTGCCGAAGTCTCGATTGGGGCTACGGTGATTGGGGTGACCGACACTGAGCCGCAACGCATTCGCGCTTCGATTCCTTCGGGGCTTGAGCTGGGTTCCTACGACGTGATCGTGAGCGTCCCGAGCGGTGCCAGCACCATCCTAGCGAACGGATTCACGGTGACGGGCACCAACAGCCAGAGCGGCGTGGGCGATGAGGGGTGTGGATGTGGGAGCACAGAGGGCTCAACAGGATCGGTGCTTTTGCTACTCTTGGGATTCGGATTTATTCGCCGCCGTCGCCGTTAAGCGCTCGGTGGTGCGGCGAGTTTCGCCCTCGTCGGATAGATCGAGGACGGTTTCATCCTGCGAGAACGGGTCGTAGGAGCGTGTTCGTTTGCCTCCGACTAAGAAACCGCGAAACACATACATGGTCTCTTCGTTTGGCCCCAAACCGATTTCGGCCGCCCCGTCACTGACCATTTTTTCCAAGATGACTTTGCATTCCGAAACGGTCATTGGCGTGTGAAGCGCGAACTCTTCGACGGTAATCTCGCCCTTCAAGTCGCGTGCAATTCCCAAGAGATTTTGTTCGATCTCGCGCGGGTCGAGCGCCTTATCGTACGAGGGGCGAAAGCCAAAGTACGTGGCAGCGCCGCCTGCTACGGCTGCGACGCCAAAAAAAACAGCCAACCCAATCATGATTCCAGGTTGTTCTCCTGTCCCGGAAAACAGTTCGTAGAGTGAATTGGCTACAAAAAACAGCGACATAGCGATTGTCGATAGTCCAATGAACCCTAAACATCCTCGGTATTTCAAGTTGGCCTCGTTTCGATCAAGCGATGACCGAGAAGGTTTCTTCGGTACGTGGATCAAGTGTTTTGTCGATGAAGGCGCGAGCCTGCAGCGCCCAAATACCGCCATCCTCGCTCAATACAGAGTCTTCAGGGACAAGAATGATGATCGGAATCACGAATTCATGGTCGGCCGGAAGCTGCGTGTTTTGAGCGACTTCTGCGGTCTGGACGTAGTCCTTCCACTTGCCTTCGCGTTGCACCTGACCGTTGATGCTGATCAGGATATAATCGATACTTCGTGTTTTTTCTGGGCTTCGAAGCCGAAGGGTAGCACGTAGCTCTTCGCCCGGCCGAACCTTAAGCGAATCGAGGGCCAGAGTGAGCACGACGTCGCCGCCCGTGATGGCGTTCAGTTTCCCGGTGAGGAACTGCATCGTGTCGCTGAGTTTAAATTTGCTCATTTTGGATCCGCTGTTGAATGCCATTGATTATGGATGGCCCGCCGAACCCATGCAAGCGGGTTCATTGCGCCTTGCGAAAGACCAGCACTCGATTATTAGCCGGCATCTCGATATCCGAGATAAAATCGAAACCAGCCGCTGCGGCAACCTCGCACACGGTTTCGAATTCACGAATGCCGCCACCCGGATAGCGTTCGTGCAGCCAAGCGTCGAAACTGACGTTGCTGGGCTCAAGCTGGCGCTCTCGGTATTTGAAAGGACCGTAAATAACCAGCGGCGCTCCGGCTTGAAGAAGAGCCCCGGCGTGCATGAAGAGTCTGGGAGTCGCCTCAGCAGGCGCGATGTGAATCACGTTGGCGCTGTAGATGGCATCGGCTGCCAAGATGGGCGGGACGTCGTCGAAGAGGTCGAATGCCAGAGGCTCCAGGAAATTCGGCGCTCCACTTTCTGCGCGCCAGGCGAAGATACTTTGCAGGTCATCGGCGTTGGTGGGCTGCCATTGAAGGTGCGGGAATTTGCGGGTGAACGCGTCGGCGTGCTGGCCAGTCCCGCTTCCGATTTCGAGAACCAGTCCGGCCTTAGGAAGAATTTCGGCCAAGACCGACGCAATGAACGGCGCATTTCGCGCCGCGGGATCTGAAAATCGTTTCATGGGAGCCGTGCCGTGAGTCGTGAACGGGAACATCGCTGATCAAGTGTAGCCAAGCACCCCGTTCACGTCTCGTCTCTTAGAATAAAGAGCTGGTATTTGCGATGTCGTAGGACCGCTTGAGCGAGGCTTTCTTGGCGCGTTTTCCGTCGTCTGAGCTTGGGGCGGCGTTTTGGACCGTGGATTCGAGTTCCTTCAACTCGGCATCGACTCGGCCGAAAGCGACATCGTCTTCGAAGTCGTAAGCTTGGGCGGAGGCTCGGTTAGAGGCACGTTGATCGCGCACGACCTCGGCTGCTTTATCTTGTTTGCCTTGAGCGTAAAGATCCATCGCCACCTTCATGGTCTCGGCAACCTGCACCTGTTGAGCACGCTTCATCACGTCTTTGTCGAGGCTGGCAACTGCTTTTTCGTCGGTGGTTACAAGGGTTTGAACGTTGCGGCGAAGAGAGCGCTTGGCCTGTTTGGTATCGAGGAATGGGTCAGTGTACGAAAGTGTAGCTTTCATCACATCCATCTTGCTGGATTCGTGCGTAGTGACGCTGAGGCGAACAAGAAGGTCTTTGGTTTGGTTCGAGTAGAAGTCACCAAGTCGAACGGTGGCGCGGTTGCCCTTAATCGAGTGTGCGAACCCTTCGATACCCAATAATTCCACGCCTGGTGCGACATCGATCGTGAGCGTGGTTTTCTTGGCGACCGTGGCTGAAAGGCCTTTGCATTCTTGTTCGAACATGGCGGCAAGGGCAGCAGGTTCGGCCGTATCAAAGAAGTAGTAATTGCCCGCGCCATTCATGGCGACCTGAGTCATCAGGTCTTCGTTGTAATCGAGACCGATGCCGAAGGTGGAGGTGCCGATGCCGCTTTCGAGCTGCTTCTGTGCGAGTTGGTTCAACGAGGCTTGGTCGGTGATGCCGTGGTTGGCATGGCCGTCGGACATCAAGAGCACCCGGCTGATGGCATCGTCGCTGCGATAGCCCGAGATGAGTTGTGCGCCTGTTGCCCAACCGCCGGATAGGTTTGTCGACCCACTCAGCTGGATTCCAGCAATCGCATTATAGAAGAGCTCTTTGTTGCCTGGTGTCGCCGAAAGCGATTTGACGACGGTGGTTACGTCGGTGCCGTAGCTGACGATCGCGAGGCGGTCTGTGGCCTGAAGGCTGTCCACCAACTTGATGCTGGCTTCTTTGGCCAGCTCGAGTTTGCCGTCGGCCATCGAGGTCGAGCGATCGACGACGAGGGCAATATTGAGTGGCAGACGTTTGCCGGTTGTCGGTGAGATGCCACCTTTGATCTCGACCGAGGCGTAAACTTCCTTTGATACGTTTACCGGAAGGTTCGGGTGCGAGAGCCGCGTCGAAATCGACAGTCGGTCCGCATTCTGGGGGCCGATTTCTAACATTGTCTTGGCTGGCGCTTCACCGGCGATGAACAGAAAAGACAGGGCAGCGAGCAGGGGAAGGGATTTCATGACGGCTCCGCGAGCAATTGAATGGATAGGGGGTTGAACGCGGAAAGGAAAAAAAGGATCTGAATTCTTCGATGAAGCTGAAAGTCCGTGTTATTCGTGGCTTCGCGCAGTGAACCATCACCAAGGAAGGCCAATGGGCGCATTTCAAGGAAACCTGACCTACAAGACGTTTTTTGTGCAGGGAGAACTTCCAGAAGACTGGAAGACGCTCTACCTGAACAGCATTCGCAAACTCGAGTTTAAGCCGTTGACTCCCGATGCCGAGGCTGAAGAAGTCGTGGGTTGGGTGAGCATCGAACGGCCTCTACAGACCGATTTTCATCTGAATAATGTTGTTTTCAACTCATTCATAAATCTGGGCTTTCGTAAGGACCGATGGACGATTCCGTCGGACCTTTTGAAGGCGCATCTTGAAGAAGCCGAAGGCGAATACAAGATCCAGAACGAGAAGAAACATTTGAGCCGCTTTGAGCGCGAAGACCTGAAAAAGCGGGTCAAAAAGCTGCTCAAAGAGCGCTCGATACCGAAGATGAAAGTCATCGACATGAGCTGGGATATCGATCGCAAACGCGTTCGTTTCTGGAGTCAGTCGGGCACCGTCTGTGAATTGTTTGAAGAGTTTTTTGAAGAAACCTTCGATCTGACACTTCAGCCAGCGAGCCCCTACATTCACGGGCTGCAATTCGAGCTGAGCGAGGACGAACTTGAGTCGCTCGCCACAGTCGAACCAAGCAATTTCATGGCTGGCGTCCCCAGCATTGAATACTAAGGAGGCGGTATGGATTTACTTGACCTGATCAACAGCCAGCGCTTCCTTGGGTCCGAATTCATGATGTGGATTTGGTTCAAATGCGATTGTTACGACGGAATTTTGGACGTGAAGGGCCACGGCAAACTCGAGGTCGTTTTTGACGACGCCTTGACGCTAGAAGCCTATATGGCCGAGACCGAACGCTCCGACCTCAAGGGCGGCGCTCCAGCGTTTTCGCCGGAAGCCAAGACAGCGCTTCGGCACGGAAAACGTGTCTCTAAAGCGAAATTGCGCATCGTGAAAGAAGGTCGGGAGTGGTTGTTCACTCTGAAGGCTGAGGATCTGGATATCGCGAGCGCGAAGATCCCAGCGGTCTTGAGCCGTGACGACGACGAGCGATTCTTTGAACGCATGTATTTGTTGGAAGAGCTCGAAGAGATTCTAGAACGAATCTACGAGGAATTTTTGCACCTTCGATTGTCTTCCAAATGGGGAGCGCTCGTTTTGCCTGCAATGTACACGTGGATTGGGATGGATGACCTTGCGACACCCGAACATTACCCAAATATTTAGTCTGCTGGTCGCCCTCGCCGTAGGGTGTGCAGATGACGAAACCTCGGTGAACACCGTGGAAGTGGATGCTGGTGCCGACATTTCACCCGATGTCGATCTCCAGCTTGCTTGCGAGGGCCTGATTTCAAGTCAGACCCTCGCAGCAGCCGCGCATATTTCGGCCCCAACTCCCATCCCCTACGAATTCGAGCCGCCAGCGGGTGGCTCGCATCGGCCCTATTGGGCGCAATGGGGCGAGTATTCGGAGCTCTTGCCCGAAGTGTATGTGCATAATCTTGAGCACGGGGGCGTGGTCTTCTTGTATCGTCCGGACGCCAGTCCGACGGATATCGAAGCTCTGCGTGAGTTTGCCAAAGTCCAGGATGCCGCCAGCGGTGGGGCTTTTCGGTGGATTCTGACGCCATATGACGGGCTTGAAACACCCGTGGCTGCGGTCGCCTGGGGCTGGGTTTACACCGCAAATTGTGTTGATTCACAGGGTCTTGAGGTGTTTGTGGGGCGGCATTACCGCCACGCACCCGAAGACATCGGTTCGGACGGAGCCTACCGAGAGGGTTTTGTGGGCCGGCTCTAAGATTTCTGTGCATGACGAAGTTGTTCGGGCGTAGTAGTTTCGGTCCCCATGAAACGACTTGTGAAACAACCAGTGGACCTTGCCCGGCTTGGCTTTAAGCAGGCGGTTCAATTTGTGCAGAAGCCGATTCGACGCGGCCCAGTCGGTGAAGCTCCCGGCAGTCTGCGAGTCGATCCAGATTCGCCTATCCCGGTTATAAAAGTGTTGGGGTACAACGACGATGAATGCGTCGAGTACGAAGTCAAAGACGTCGCGTCATTGGGCGAGGTGCTCAAGCCTTGGCCCCGAAATTGGATCGATGTCGATGGTCTGGGAAGTGAAGAGATCGTGCGAGGAATCGGCGATCATTTTGGACTTCATCCGCTGGCGCTCGAAGATACTGTGCATGTCCATCAGCGTGCCAAATCTGAAGATTACGGCGACTATGTTTATTTCGTTTGTCGCATGGTCACGTTGGAAGATGGCAAATTTGTGATCGAGCAGGTGAGCCTTTTCATCTTCCCCGATCTGGTACTGAGTTTTCAGGAACGTCCAGGCGACTGCTTGGAGCCGGTTCGTGAGAGACTTCGTAAAGGTAAGGGAAAGATTCGAGCTCATAGCGCGGACTATTTGGCGTATGCCATCATTGACGCGCTGATCGACGGCTATTTTCCAGTACTTGAGAAAGTAGGCGACGACCTCGAAGACCTGGAAGAGCTGATTCTCGAGAATCCAACCGAGAGGCTTCTGCAGCAGGTCCACCAGACCAAGCGCGAGCTTTTGACGCTTCGGCGGGCGATTTGGCCCATTCGCGAAGCTGTAAATGCTCTGATGCGCGAAGACCTTGAGGCGATCAGCCCTGATACTCGCGTTTTCCTCCGGGATTGTTACGATCACTCGATCCAGTTGGTCGATTTGGTCGAGAACTACCGTGAACTCGCCAGTGGCCTTATGGACTTGTACATGACTGGCGTGTCCAATCGTATGAATGAAGTGATGAAGATCTTGACGATCTTTGCCACGATCTTCATGCCATTGGGGTTCATCGCCGGTCTCTATGGTATGAACTTCAATACAGCGTCGCCTTACAACATGCCCGAGCTGAGCTGGATGTACGGATATCCATTTGCCCTTGGGTTGATGGTGTTCACGGCGGTGGGATTGATAGTGTATTTTCGACGTAAACAGTGGATTTGACGAGGACTCCCGTGACAACCATCGCTCTTATTTCAGATTTTGGTTACCGCGACGCGTACGTGGGAATCATGAAGGCCGTGATTCACGGCATCACCCCCGGTTGCGAACTGATCGATCTTTGTCATGAAGTGCCTGCGCATAATGTGATGTCGGGGTCGTATCTTGTGGCCAGCGCCGTGCCGTACTTGCCAACCGGTGCCGTCGTGCTTGGTGTCGTTGACCCAGGTGTCGGTACCCGTCGTCGATGCATCGCGGTGCGCACCGAAAATCGCATGTTTGTGGGACCTGATAACGGGCTCTTTCACATGGCGTACGAGTGGGAGGCGCCGCTTGAGGCTGTCGAACTCACGAATCCGGAATACCATCTGGCGCGCATTTCCAAGACCTTCCATGGTCGGGATATCTTTTCACCGGTGGCGGCGCATCTGGCGGCCGGTGTGGATTTCTCGAAGCTCGGTGAGCCCATCGATACGGAGAGTCTGGTGCGACTTCCTGAGATCGGTCCCATCATCAAAGAACACGGGATCGAATCCAGCATCGTGCATATCGACCACTTCGGAAATGTGGTGACCAACCTGTCGCGTGAAGTGCTTGAGGCCGCTGGGAAAGTGCCCAAATGGGTGCGTATCGGCGAGCATCGTGCCGTTTTTGCCGAGACCTTTGCCGACGTGTCGAAAAACGACCCGGTCGCCTACTTCAACAGCACCGACTTCCTCGAAGTCGGAATCCGAAACGGCAGCGCTGCAGAACAGCTGCAGCTTAAGCAGCGCCGCATGATTCATCTGGAAGTCGAATAGACATTCGACCTTTTAGGGAATCAAAAAAGTGGGCGCCTTGAGCGCCCCTTTTTAGTTCTTGCGTCGTCGACGAAAACCGAATGCCAGAAGTCCAAGCGCGAACGGGACGGCGCCAAATTCGGTGGCCGAGCAACCTGAATCGGCCTCACCCTTCGCGCCGGTGACCTGTCCATCGACGGAGGGGACGCCGGGAGTGGGCGAGCCTGCCGTGCGGATGCCTGAACCGGTGATGCCGAGCTCAGGGACGCTGCCGATGATGTCGGGCACGAGGTCACGGTTGGCGTCCAGAACCACGTCGGTGCCCGTGGTGTTTGGGCTTGGGTCGGTGCTCACGCCGTAGCCCCAATTGCCACGAATTGGCTCTTCGCATTCCAGAGCTCCATCCCACGCTTTGCGGATGATGTAGCGTCCTTGGAAGTTGTTTATCTCGCTTGGGTGGGAGCCTTCCTCAAGTTTTCCGGTGGCCTGATCGACCACAAATTCGCGGCCACCCACGATTGGATCGGCTTTCTTGAACACCAGATCTTCGCCCACCTCGTCTTTGTCGTATCGGGCGTGCAGCCGAGTCACGACCCACGAGAAGTCTTCTTCGGTGCCAGGAAAGAGGTCGGCGCCAAGGGTCAGGAGGTCCGAGCCATCAAGAACGGGGCCGGGGCATGGGTCACAGCTCGACGCCATCCACGAATATTCGGTGACGACGGCCTCGGGGTTTTCTTTGAGGGTGCGGGCAAAAAGCGTCTGGTAAAAGAGACCGAAATTGCCACGGACGTCGTCGACGACCTCGATATTGGTCGGGATCGTGACGTTGGGGTAATTCGAGAGTTCGTAACGCTGGCCTAGCCCAAGTGTGTAGACGATCAGGTCTTGGGTGCCTTGCGAATTGATCATGCCCAGGCGAACGGGAAGCGAGAAGTCAGCGCTTTCGTAGGCAAACCGAATAGGTGAGAGCACCGTCTTGCCGTTGACTTGCTTGGTCAGGGTCGCATCGACCTTTGCGACAAAGAAGTACATCCCGGCTTGAACGTAAGGTTCAAAATAGGGCGCCGCGCCTGCGGGGATACTGTAGTTATTGTCGTTGAGGTAGGTCTCTAGGCCTGTCGAATCCTGAGCGCTCAAGATGGCGATGTCGTACTCGCCGACCTTAAATTGGGCTTCGACCGTGACGGAATTATTGGTCGCGTTGTTTCTGCTTCCGCCGTTGGCGAAGTCCTCCTCAGGCAGGTACGTGTTGCAGGGATCTTCCTCGAAGTACTCGACGAGGCGTGGTGCCGTGAGCACGTCGAGTTTCGCGAACACCGCGTCGTCCAGAGTCTTGACGTCGGTTTGCTGCAACACAACCGGTACTGGGACGACCATTGCAAAGTCGGCGGCGGGGCCGTCATAGCGATTCTGCATCGACAAGACGGTCTTGGTGCCCTGGCGCATCAGCGCGACCTGGGTGGCGTTGGCGTAAAGGTCAGTGCCCGCTCCTCCAACATAGAAGCCGCAGAACGCCATGGCGTCGGAAGCTATGAATGCGGACGAGAGCAACATCAGTGCTGCGAATTTTTTCATGAATCTCTCCAAGGTTATCTAATGTCTGCACTTTCGCGGGTTGTGTGACGCAAAGCAAATACGGCGAATGAGTCTTCTTTGAATTTGCCATCGTTTTTCCTCAAAAACCTGAAGTCAGTCATTGGCTTGCAGCAGGATGCCACAGACTGGGTGGGTCACGCTGATGCCGAATTGATTGCCGATCTGAAGCTCGTTCATCAGCAGAGTGGCTTCTTCGATCGCGATGTCTGCGTGGCTCCAATCCAAGACGGCCAGTGAAGCGTTCCAGCCCTCGTAGCCGGCGTTGATGTCGCCGCAGACTCCAAGTCCTGCTCCACCTGGAATGCCGCCTCGAGCGGCCACACGTTCAGCCAATAGACGAGTGAAGAGGTCGAATTGAATGGTGGGACAGCCGTCTTGCGCGCCAGCTAGAGCGTCTTGGGGCGAACAGCCCGCATATCCTTTGATATCGCCGCGTCCCATGACGATCGTGCGCGAACCTTTTCCCTGCATCGACACGTACACATCAGGGTTCCCATCACACGAAACAGGCTCGCCGACGTGAATTGAGTTGAGGTCGGTGTTGATGAGCGTGAGCGATGAAGGCGATCCCTTGATGGGTGGATCTTCGCATGTCGGCGCGCGCTCTTGAGGGGCCGAGCAAGCGCCCAAGCTCAGAATCACCGGAGCAATTGCCGCCAAAACTCGCGAGCCGAGCTTCATCGTGGCGCCTGAAGTTTGATGACCGGCACCGGAATTCGTCCGGCGCGGCACTCGTCACTTTTTGAGGCGCATTCGTCATGAATATTTGGGGCTTGTTCGTCTCGCTTGAACTCAAGGAATGCCTTGTGAGCACCCTCCAGCCACTCTTGTTTGGTGCTCAGTTTTTTGAGTGCGAGCATCTGATTTCGCAAGAGATGGGCGTCGCGAGGCTCGATAATGAGGCCGCGTCGTGCAGCTTCATAAGTGGTTTCCGGGTCTGCCATCGACCCGGCGGCAATCGCCAGCTCGCGCCAGATTCGATCGTCGTCCACCAAGGCGCTGGCCTTTTTGTACCATTTGACGGCTTCGTCGAATCGAAAGACCCGATGGTTGGCGTCACCTCGTCCAAATTGGATGGCCGCGTGTTCCCCGACAAGTTTCTCGGCCTTGGCGTATTGGTCCATCGCGTCCTGAACTCGACCTTGGCGGCCGTAGACTCGTCCCAATTCGAAATGAGTTTTGGCCCGAGACCTTGCATCGCCCTCTGGGCCAAGGAGGTCCAAGGTTTCCAGAAACGAAGCGCTGGCTTCGTCGAGACTTTCCGAGACGTGGTGGGCCAGGCCTTGGCCACGTTGGTATTGGCGAACCCATTCGGGCGTTTCGGATTTTGTGGGAACTCCCAAAGAAATCTGAACCGCGTCGATTTCTAGGACGGGTTGCGGTGCGCATGGGTCGCCCTTGAAGCCACGGAATTCCAGAGCGCCCTTGCGGAAAGCTTCATCCGCAGCGCGTTTGGTGTGTTCGCAGGTGGCGTTTTGAAAGCTCTTGGTTAAACGCCGATGTCGTAGCTTGGCGCGGATCGAGACCGGCGCGGCGCCTCCCTCGGGCAGGGTCCATGTGTATCGAACGACCGCCGAGTCTTTGGGAGAAATGCCGTGTTTGTAGGCCGGCGTGCGGAATGAATGAACCGAGTGGTTGCCGATTCGCTCGCCGTCTTCGTTGACCATGAATGCTTGCAGCACATAGGCGCTTGGGTCTTTGTCCGACTCTTCTTGAGCCGCTCCGGCGACCGCGATGGCTTTTCCGTTCTTGTCCTGAACTTCGACTTCGACCCAGGTATCGCGCAGATCTTGAGCGCCGCCTGGGAAGGTATGACCGACGTTTTTGTTGTGCACGACGACGTCAAACCACAGCGTCTGTCCTGGTTTCATGCCTTTCCAGTCCTGTTTTTCGATTTTACCGACCCCGTAGGACGGGATGTCGATCGTGGCTGCGTTTTCGACCAGAGTCCGAACAGCCTCAAGTTGAGCAGGGCTGGTCATCGCGGCGAGTGTTGAGTGCCCGCCCGGGAATCGATGGGAATTGTGTCCGTCGGGCATCACCGGCATATGGCAGCCCACACAATTGGTTTTTTCGACGTCTGTAATGCGCACGGTTGGGTTGCCATTATAGGCTGAACCACGGAAGGGACCCCATTCATCGAGACCAGAAATCACCACTTCGTGCCCGGTTTCTGGGCTCATGAAGCCACGATGACAAGACACGCACAGGTCATTGGTTCGCAAGGGGGCCATGCCGACGCGGGCCAGATGGTCTTTGAGGCTTTGTGGGTCTCCGTCTTTTGGAACGGGGATCGGCGTCGTGTTCAAAGTGTATGAGGCATTTCCATCAGCCGTGACGGCCTCGATGCCATGGCATGTGTTGCACGAAATACCGACGTGGGCGCGTTCTGAGGCGCCGTCGATGGGCTGTTTCAGCGCGCCATCGTAGAGCAATGCGGGGTCATGGCAGCCGCCGCAAAACGGCAGTTTTTCGACGCCGCTTTTTTCGGTGAAGTCGTCAAAAGCCAGGCGGTAGAAAGGGTTGGACATCGAGGCTAGCGCATGAACGCTGTCGTTCCATTCCTCTGCAATCGTCGCATGGCATTCAGTGCAAGCGTTGACTTCTTTGTGGACGTTCAAATCGTAAGGGGCGGCCGTCGATAGCTTAGTCAGGCTCGGCCCGAATCCACTGCTTTCGGTAGGCAACGTCGGCGGTTCAAGCGCTGCTGCTATGGTTTTAGCTTGTGCCGCGGTTTGCGGACTTTGGGGCGTCGTTGGGGTGTTTTCGCACCCTACTGAGGCCACAAGCGCCAACAAGAATAATCCAGAAAACCTCATCCTATCCCCTTACAAACAAAGAGCGACCCGACGATGACTCTTCGGGTCGCTCAGTACAAGTCAAAGACTCGGAATCAAGCTCGGCGCCGACGGATGCGGCCGAAGAAGAAGAGTCCTCCAAGACCGAGGAAGCCGAGTGGAATAGCCGAGCCTGAAGTCGCGGAGCATGTGCCGCCCGCGTCTTTTCCTAACGGTGTTGCGACGACGCCAATCTGCGGGATGTCTTCGCGGACGAGTTCCTCGACAGGGCGCCCTGCATTCGAACCCGTCGAATTGAATGCGTCATCTCCTGTCGTGTTTGGACCGGGCGCAGCCGTGATGGACGGCCCGTACGGGTCGGAGGAATCGGGGTCTCCGCCCCAAGTCCCATAGACAGGATCGGCGCATGCGACGGCTCCTTCCCAGCGATGACGGATGATGTAGCGTGCCTGGAAATTGTTGATTGAATCGGGTGATGCGCCTTCTTCCAAGATTCCGTTTTCATCGCGTCGTTCCCGGCCGCCAACGACCGGGTCAGCTTTCTTGAAGACCAGGTCTTCACCGACTTCGTCTTTGTCGTAGCGCATGTGCAGGCGTGTAATCACGAAATCCCAGTAGCCATCGTTGCCAGCGTTGATCACGTCGCCGCCCAGAGTTTCGATGTCTTCAGGGGCAAGATTTACGGGACCGGGGCAGGGGTCGCAGCTGCCTGCGGCCCACGAATATTCGGTGATGGCCGAGCCTGGATTTTCTTTGAGCGTGCGTGCAAAGAGCGCTTTGTAGAACGACCCGAAGTCGTTTCGGACGTCGTCGACGACCTCGATATTTGTTGGCACAAATACGTTGGGGTAGTTCGCCGTCTCGTAGCGCTGGTTGCGGGCCAAGATATTGACGATGAGGTCCTGCTGACCGTTGCTGTTGATCATTCCGAGGCGGATCGGCAACGAGAATTCAGGACTCGTGTAATTGAATCGAATGGGCGACAGAAGTGCTTTTCCGTTCGGTCCAAAAGTGACTTTTGTGGGGTCAACTTTGGCCACGAAGAAGTACATGCCAGCATTGATATAGGGCTGGTAATAAGGCGCCGCACCGGCCGGGACTGCGTAGTTGTTGGCTCCAAGCCAAGCGTCAAGCGCAGTGCCTTGGTCTGAGCTCAGTACGACGATATCGTACTCGCCCACCGAGAACTGCGCTTCAACGGTCACCGTTCCGGGGTCGCCGTCATCCACCGAGTTATTGACGTTGCCCGCATTGGCCGGGCTCGCAAATTCCCAATCTTGCTCTGGGCTGCAGGGGTCTTGCTCCCAGTACTCGACCAGTCGAGGCGAGGTGAGCGTGTCGACCTTGGCGAAAAGCGCATCGTCGAGGGTTTTGACGTCGGTTTGCTGAAGAACCGCGGGAACCGGAATCACCATCGCGAAGTTTTCGGCGGGACCGTCGTAACGGTTTTGCATCGAAAGCACGGTGGTTGTTCCGTCACGCAAGAGCACCACTTGAGTGGCGTCGGCAAAGAGCTCGCCGCCGGCTCCGCCGACATAAAACCCGCAAAAGGCGCTCGCCGAGGCAGGAACCATTGCGAGTGCCGTTACGGTTAACAGTGAGCCAATAAGTGTGCGCGCTAGATTCATTCGATTCTCCAAGTTTGATACACCTAGCAGGTAGTGCAACTTGCGATCCAAAAAACCTGACCCTGCGCAGAGCGAGGCCCTGCGCGGAATCGAGTCTAGGTTCGCGTAAGGGGACTCAGAAATTTGAGGGGAGAATCGGTGGTGAAATCAGATTTCTGCCGGTCGGCAGATCAGGCCATCTTCATCAGGTCGTGGGCCATTTCGGTGATCTGCTCGAAGCTCTCGGCCACAAAAAAGATTTCTTGTGGGGCGTCGTAGTCGATCGTCAGATTTTGGATGGCCTCAATCGTGAGAGGTTTTTTCTCGATCATGGGGTCCATCGAGCGCAACAAGTCCTGGATACCGCCGTTATTTCCCGCGCCGAAGACCTTGAGTTTTCCGTTCTCGCGAATCAGGCCGTACTCTACGGTATACCAATAGAAAAGCCCGATGAGGTCCAATAGTTTTTCGTCTTTGGCGGCCGTCGCAGCGCGAGCAGCGCGGCCGATTCCAACCGAAAGCTCCACGAAGGGCTCGTACATGAACATCGAGGCGTGGCCCCGGAGTTCGTGCAAAATATCGGGTTCAGGGGTGAAGAACGGAAAGTCCGGATGGCGAACATAGGGGGTGCTTCGCATGACTTTGTTCTCGAGCATGCCCAAGAACTCGGATTTTTCGAGCAAGCCGCCTACGGGTGCCAACATGAAGCCGGTTTCAGCTTCCATCTTCGCAGAGACGTCGTCGAGCTGCGGGATATGGTCGATGGGCAGATCGAGTTTGTCTCGTCCTTGAAGGAAGGAGGACGCGCTGTAGCGGTCCTGCAGAGTCAAAAGCAACTTCGAAACGAGCGCCCAAGTGGCGTGTTCGTCTTCGGTGTATTCGTATTTTGGGATATTCGGCCAGGCGGTTTCGGACTGGGCGATGAGTGATGCCACCCGAGCGCGGTATTCGGCGTCGTGGGCACCAGGGTAATTGGTTTGAACGATGCTTCCGTACTCATGTGAGGTGAACGGGAAATCCTTCAAAAATTCTCTATTGCGGCGCATGTAGGCTCCCTTCGGATGATCAATGAGTGGACCTTATCGAACACTCCATAGATGTCCAGCGTCCACGAACCTGCCACGTCGATCCCGTGTTTGGTGAATGCACACCAAAGCCTGATTTTTCAGCCGGGAATCCCGATTTCGCCCGTTTGAACCGCCCAAAGTCGGGCGTAGAGTCCGCCCACGTCGATCAATTCGTTATGCGTGCCTTGTTCGACGATGGCGCCTTGATCCATGACCACGATGAAGTCAGCGTGCCTGACGGTGGACAGGCGATGCGCGATGACGATGGTCGTACGCGACGCCGCAATATGAGCCAGAGCGCGCTGAATGGAGGCTTCAGTCTCGTTGTCGACGGCCGACGTGGCCTCGTCCAGAATCAGAATTGGCGGATCTTTGAGGACGGCACGTGCGATTGAAAGCCGTTGCCGCTGACCGCCCGAGAGCATCTCTCCACGCTCGCCGACTCTGGTGTCGAAGCCGTCCGGCAACGACTCGATGAACTCAAGAGCCTCGGCTGCTCGGGCTGCTTCAACGATTTGGGCGTCTGTGGCGTCAAAGGAGCCGTAGGCGATATTGTCACGGACGGTGCCACTGAACAGGTAAACGTGCTGGCTGACCAGTCCGATCGCGTCGCGCAGCGAGTCCAAATGCCATTCCGTGACGTCGATGTCATCGATGGCGACTCGACCTCCCTGAACCTCGTAGAAGCGCAAGATCAGGTTGATCAATGAGGTTTTTCCCGACCCTGTGGCGCCGACGACACCAACCGTGGATCCGGCGGGAATGACCAGATTAAACCCGTCGAGCAAACGCTCGCGGTTTTGGTAGCCGAACGCGACGTCTTCGAACGCAATCTTTCCCTTCACAGACATCAGCTCGACATGATTTGAGCCGCTCAGGATCTGGATGGGTGTCTCAAGTAGATCCAAGATCCGTTTCGTTGACGCCATCGCGCGTTGGTAGGTGTCGAAGGTGCGCCCAAGGCGCGTGAGCGGCCAGAGCAGGCGTTGGGTCAAGAAAACCAGCACCGAATACGTCCCCACGGCTAGCGCGTCGTTGAGGACGAGTGAGCCCCCGTAGACAAGCGTCGCGATGAACCCGACGACCACCACCATGCGGATGAGGGGGCTGAATGCGGAGCTCAGCGCGATCGCGTCACGGTTTGCGTCCTCGTAGCCACGGCTTTCACGCTCCAATCGACCAAGCTCCCAGTGTTCTGTGGTGTAGCTTTTGATCGTCGCGATGCCGGTCAGGTTATTTCCCAGCAGCCCGTTCAGGCGGCCCACATGTTCGCGAACCGCTGCGTAGCGTGGTGCCAACAGATGCTGAAATCGAAACGACCCGTAGAGAATCACGGGAATCGGCAGCATCGCCATCCAGGCGACGCCCGGGGCGAGCGCAAAAAACGCTCCGCAAATCACGACCGCAGTGGTTGAGACTTGCAGCAGGTCGTTGGCGCCATCATCCAAGAAACGTTCAAGTTGGTTGATGTCGTCGTTCATGATCGACATCAGGTTGCCGGTGCTCTTGTCATGAAAAAACGCCATCTCTAGGTTCTGAATATGGCCGTAGGACCTCATGCGAAGATCGTGTTCGACCGACTGGGCGAGGTTCCTCCAAAGGCGCGCAGCAGCGTACTCAAAGATGGATTCCAGCGCCCAAATCACGACCGTAACCACCGCGAGTGCGACCAGTTGGTCCATCACATCCACGATGCCAAGCCGTGCAATGAACGAGTCTTCTTTTTTGACCACAATATCGACCGCGGCACCGATTAGAACCGGTGGCGCGAGGTCAAAAATCTTGTTTAATACCGAGCATAACGATGCAAGGCGCACACGATTTCGCCAGACTTGCATGGTGCTCATCAGGCGCTTCAATTGGTGTTGGGTGTCCACGTCTACCTAGTCGTATGGCAGGCTCATATGCCGCCAGAAAAAAACAAAATCGTGGGTCTCAGGCTTGGAACAAGAGGTCACGATCGTGGGGCGTCATAGTCGAGATTCGATTCGAGAGGAACCAGACGCTTGGGATTGAGCGTGTCGCGGCTTTCGAAAGAGCCGCGGTAATATGCGCGAAATCTACGCGTGAAGTTAGCGCTCTTCACGCCACTTGCGGGACAACGAGACGTCGTGGGCGTAACGCATGATATTATCTTTGCGTGTGGCGTCGTCCCATCCCAATAGTTTCGCCATATGATCTGCGACCTTGACGGAGGCTTTCAGGCCCTGGTCTGGGTCGCGGTAGAAGATCTGCGTGCGTTGAATCAGCATGTCTGTGACGGTAGACGCCAGCTCTTCTTTCACGCCGTATTCAACCTGCGCCATGATTTCCGGGCGTCCTTCCACGATGGGTTCGGCGAGTGATTTGTCTTTGTATGCCAGCCGGGCCACCTTGATGCTGCGCATCCCGTAGGTGTTGGCCAAAAGCTCGGCACTCGCCTGTGAGATCCGCCCATCGGCCGCGGCCAGAACTTCTTTTGCGACGCGCGCATGGTTGTCATCGGGCGGCCAGTTCACAGCGCCAGGCAGCGGCACACTGTCGGTTTCCGCCGATTTGAGTTTGCCGGGGAGTTTACCGGTCATGCGCAGCCATTTGGCCGCGACATCGACGACTTCGGCCGACATCCTGCGGTAGGTTGTGAGTTTTCCGCCCGCGATGGTGACCAAACCGTCCTGCCCCACGATGATCTCGTGCTCTCGAGAAACCGCGGATTCCGCGACGCCTTCTTTGCTGATCAGCGGTCGCAGTCCGGCCCATGTCGAGATGATATCGTCGTGGTGAATCGGGTTGTTCGGGAAATAATACTCCGCAGCTTCCACCAGATATTCGACGTCTTCCAGGGTTGCATAAACTTGCCCGGCATCGCCGTCGAAATCGGTGTCGGTCGTGCCGACGTAGGTGGAGTCACCCCACGGAATCGCGAAGAGCACCCGCTCATCATCTGGGTGGAAGCAGACCACGGCGTTATTGACCGGAAGCTTCTCTCTCGCCACGACGATATGAACGCCTTTGGTGGGGCGAAGCAAGGACCTCGCCGCCGGCGTGCTCATGGCAATTGTGCGGTCGGTCCAAGGCCCGGTGGCGTTGATGACCACTGACGCACGGACTTCTTTGAGGTCGCCAGACAGCTCGTCGCGAACAACGGCGCCTATGATTCGGCCTTCGTCGTCCTTCAGGAACGAGACGCACTTGGTGTACGTCGAGATCACTGCGCCTCGGGCTGCGGCATCAAGCGCATTTTCAAGGGTCAGGCGAGCGTCGTCCGTCGAGCAGTCGAAGTAGAGCGGGGCGCCCTTCATGTCTTCGCCGCGAAGGGTCGGTTCTTCTTTGATGACGTCGGCTGGCTTGAGCTTGCGATGGCGTCGAGGCGTCCGGAACAAGGCGAGGCCGTCGTAGAGCCACATCCCCGCGTTGATGGTGTGAATACCGCGCCGCGCGCCCTTGTAGACCGGGAACAAAAACCCAAGTGGGTTGACCAGGTGTGGTGCGATATCGAGCAGAATTCGCCGTTCTGAAACCGACTCAAAAACGAGGCTGAATTCCATCTGCTCCAGATAGCGAAGGCCACCATGAACGAGCTTTGACGACCGTGAACTGGTGCCGTAGGCGAGGTCTTTCATTTCGACCACAGCCACGCGAAGTCCGCGCAACGTCGCATCGCGAGCGATGCCGGATCCGTTGATGCCTCCGCCAATAATCAGAACGTCAACATCTGCGCCGAGCGCATCCCACATTTCTTGCCTGGTAGGCATGTTTTTCTCTCAAACTAAGGCGGTTGGGCTAATCAAAAACCGGGGCGAGCACCACACGTTGGCGCCCATGATCAAAATGGGATGTTCGAATTCGGATTTCGTCGCCAATTCTGAACACGTAGGGGGGAATTGTTCCCAAGACACCAGCTCGGTGTTGCAGTTCATGACCCGCAAGGGTCGACAAGTCGTCGGTCCAGATTTTGACATCGATCGGGATGTCGTCGAGTACGACGTAGAGCTGTGTCGAACGAGATCCGAGGATCGTGCCTTTGCGAATAGGCCGATCTTCGAGGGGTTTTGTGAGGTCATCATCAAAGATTTGTTTGATGACCAGCAGTCCGATATCGCGGTCGATTGAGCGCTGCGTTGCGTTGCCACGATTTGCAGCTTCGATCACTCGATCGCGCAAGATTTCGTCGGCGCTTGGATCGGCCGGTTTTTCATACCCGATGACCTCCAGCGCTTCTTTGTGGGTGAAAATACCCACGACTTCGCGCATGGGTGCCGTGAACCTGGCGTAGTGGTCAACGCCGAGCGCAAAGTGCGGTCCAACCGTCGCAGAAAAGTCCGACGACCGGTTGGCGTATCGAACCTGACGCTCTACTGCCATGCGCATTCGAGCGTCCTCACTCCCCTGAGGCAGGCCTGCCAGATAATCGGCCAAGCTCTGCCCGGTCCACCGCCAACGCTCGTCGAGGCCGTGGGTCTCAACGATTCCATCCAGAGTCTCTTTGAGCTCAGTGAGTCGCTGCGACAGCGGCGGCAAATGCACGCGAAACACTGACTGAAGCTGTGGCGAATGCCCAAAATCGCTCATCATATTCGCCCCGACGGTGTTGCACAGGAGCGAGATTTGCTCGTTATACCGTTCGACGTCGTTGCGGATTCGCCGCGAAACTTCGAGGCCTTCGCCATCTGCACTGATCTCAACATGGGGTTCGAAACGCTCGAACGTGATCACGTCGCGTTCAGCGGCTTGTGCGATTCGGAGGACTCCGACCTTGACCATATTTCTGAGTGAAGGTGCAAAATGCTCATCGTCGAAACGTCGGTGCTTTGCATCGAGCCAGGCCTGAACGTCGTCGTAGGCCAACTTCGCCCGGCTTTGAACAACACCTCGTAGCAACTTCACGTCTTGAACTTTGCCCTTGGAATCGAGCTTCACCTTGAAGACCAGCGCTCGTCGATCGACTTTGGGATTCAATGACACCAAACCCTCAGACAGGGCCGCAGGCAGCATAGGGACGGAGAGTCCTGGGAGATAAAAACTGGTTCCCTGAACGAGCGCTCGCTCGAATAAGGCCGAGCTGGGATGGACAAAATACGCGGCGTCGGCCAGCGCATACCAAACGACAAACGAGTCGTCGGTTGCTTCGACAAAAAGCGCTTGATCGAGGTCTTTGGAGTCGTCGTTGTCGATGGTGACGAAGGGGAGTTCGCGCAAGTCCATTAAGCCCGAGAAATCCAGTGGTTTGGATGCCAGGGCGCGGGTTTCTTCCAGAACTTTCTCGGGAAAGACCGGATCAACCTTGTGTTGGTGAAGAATGCGCTCGAAGGCCGCTTTGAGGGGGCCTTTCGGATGGATCTCGCTCATGGGCCTGCAACTTCGAAGGAAATTGATGCCCAGTGACTCGTCTGAGAGAACGTCCCGTTGACCTGAAGCGCAGTTCCAGTTCCTGGGTGTGACATCATGGCAAGGCCAGCATTATTGCCCATGCCGCCGCTTTCCGTGCGATCCATGAGTTCTGTGAAGCCTGCGCCGGGCGTAACCGAACGGCCGCTCGTTGCGACGCCCGTAAGAATCAAAGTCCCACTGGCTGGTGTGTAGCCATAGGTGTAGCCCGCCGCCGCCACGCTGTCCGCGCAGGTGTTGGTCGATGAAGAGTTATCTGTGACGATATTTCCTGTGGAATTCGATGCCACGGTGTTTGAGATCCGCATCGCTGTGACCACTGCGGCGTAGGGGTTTCCAGACAGTCGAACTCGAACGGCGCCGGCTGTCGCGTTGCCGCGGGTCCCCCAGACTTCAAGGCGTTGCGAGTCGTTACCGTCACATTCGACTTCTATACGTCCCCATATCAGTCCGAGACCCGTGACCGAGGTCACGAACCGACTCGACGTGCGAATCGAGACAACCACGAAATACACATCGTTGTTGGAGCCTGCGAGGGTTGGCGTGCTTATGTCGTCAGCGAAGGTGCCGGTGTCTCCGGCCGAAACGATTTCTGCCACCGTGGGACCGACGACGACGGCGGCACACGTCACACCGTTCCCCGAATAACCCATATTGCAGGCGCACGAAAACGACCCAGTCGTGTTCGTACAGGTGGCGTTGGCATCGCAGTTGTCGGTGTTGAGGAGGCACTCATCGATGTCGGCGCATGAGATGCCGTTAAACGCTGTCCCAGTGGGGCACACGCACAAGTTGTTGGTGCACGTTCCGGCTCCACACGACCCGCAATCTGCGTTCCCAAGGTTCGAACACGTTCCACTCAAGTCGCTTGAGCCACATTCGTAACCGAGGGCGTCGCAAGCAACGGCGGCGGTGCATCCACAGGTGTTTTGGTCGCCACCTCCACCGCATGTTTCGGCTCCCGGACATCCGCCGCAATTAACCGTACGCTCGATACCGCAAGCGTCCATCGCGGTGGTGGCTCCACATGAGTCTGCTCGGAGGCAAAAATCTGCGTCGGTTTCAGTGCAGCCGCAGACATTCGCCACATCGGATCCGCCGCAGGTTAGGGGCGCGGTGCAGGTGCCGCAATTGAATGTTCGGGTGATGCCGCAGGTTGGGTCTTCGGCTTCGAGCGACCCGCAATTTTTGTTCAAAGACGCGCACACGTCCGAGTCCGAAGCGCCTGGGCACGCGCAGACATTGGCGGTCCCGCCAGCGCCACACTCAAGTGGTGCTGCGCAGGTGCCACAATCTGCACTCCTCGCCTCGCCACAGTTGTCCATGCCACTGAGGGGATCGCATGTGGCACTTAATCGCGCACAAAACGCGGCATCCGTTTCCGGCTGGCAACTTGTAGCGTCGGGATTTGTGCCCTGGTCCTGCCCGCCATCAACTGCGCTCGAGTCGACTCCTTCAGTCTCCCGAACCCAAATTCCGTCAACGCACGAGTGCGCAGGACGAACCTCATCAGCGCTGCATTGGACATCCTGAGGGATGTCAAACGAGCACGCAGACAAGAACACAGCGAATAAAAACAAGGGGTATTTGAGCATGTTCAAAGTTTCTCATGGCCCGCGTAATGTATCAAGACACTAGGAAAGGCCGCACTGGGCTTCGGGGTTACTGCTTTTCAGCCTGAGGGTCGAATTTCACCGCACCGAGTCTTCGGTTGAGCTCCACAAAGAACTCCTCGATATTTCGGGCGTTTTGGCCAAAATCTCCCTTTCCAACTCGGGAGGAACTCTTGACGTTCACCCGTGTCGCGAACTCGGTGATGGGCTCGACTCGGATTTCGATGTCGTCGACAAATCCGAAGGAGCGCGTTGAACGTTCGGCGCGAACAGTGAGCGCGCTACGATCGTCTTGGATGAGCTCCCATCTATTCAGCGTCGTTACGCTTCCGCGCACCTCGTCAAAAACCCGCTGAGGGTCCGTGGAATAGTAGTTTGGAACCACGTCCGCATACTCGGCAGTTTTGCCAGTCTCGACCACGTTCAGCACAGGCCAAATCATGCTGACGGCCAAGACCGCCGTGATGATCAAGCCAAGGATGATCAGGGAGATATGAAAAATCTTTCGCTTCATGTCAGCCATCTACCGTTACCGAAATGACCTCTTCAAAGGTCGTCAATCCCTGCGCCATGCGTTTGATAGCAGCTTCACGCAGCGACATCATTCCATTGGCACGGGCCGCCCGTCGAATGTCTGGGGACGGCGCACGGCTGCCAATGAGTTTTCGAACCGATTCGTCGACGCTCATCAGCTCAAAGAGCCCGACGCGCCCGAAATACCCTGTACCACGGCAGCGCACGCATCCTTCACCGATATGGACCGGGAGTTGTTGACCGCTTGAAGGTGGCAATTTGATTTCCAGAATATCGATCTGTTCACGGGTGAGGTGGGTTTCGACCTTGCAAGACGTGCATATGCGCCGCACCAGACGTTGTGCCATCACTCCAACAAGCGTCGAGGCGAGCAGGAAGGGCTCGACATCAAGCTCAAGAAGTCGGGTGATCGTTGATGCCGTATCATTGGTGTGCATCGTGCTGAATACGAGGTGGCCGGTAAGTGCCGATTGCACCGCCATGGCAGCGGTTTCGGCGTCTCGTATCTCACCGACCATGATGATGTCTGGGTCCTGACGAAGGATGGTACGCAGCGCCTGAGCAAAGGTGACCTCAATTTTTCGCTGAACCAGAACCTGATTGAATTCCTCGTAGACCATTTCGATCGGGTCTTCGACGGTTGTGATGTTCACGTCGGGGCCCGAGAGCTCCTTCAGGGTTGAGTACAGAGTGGTCGTTTTACCGCTGCCCGTGGGGCCCGTCACCAATACAAGGCCCGTCGGCCGATTCATGAAGGTTCGCCAGGCCGTGAGGTCTTCTTTAAAAAAACCGATGGAATCCAGCGCCTGAATCAGGTGCTGCGGGTCAAAAATTCGGACGACGATCTTTTCGCCAAAGGCGACCGGGAGCGTCGAGAGGCGAAGCTCGACGTCGCGTCCCTCTTTCTGGATCTTGATTCGTCCGTCCTGAGGACGGCGCTTCTCGGCAATATCCATGCGGCTCAGCATCTTGAGCCGGCTTACAAGCGGCGCATGAACAGCGCGTGGCAACGTGTAGACGTTGTGCAGAATGCCATCGATTCGAAAGCGAATGATCGTGTGTTCACGCTTGGGTTCAATGTGGATATCGCTCGCACGTTGATCAAAAGCGTAGTGCAGCAGGTATTCAACCGCGTTGATGACCGGTTTATCGGTGGCTTCGATCTCGCCGACATCGGTCAGCCGTACCAATTGTTCCAGGTTCCCGATGCTCGGACCGTCAGACCCAGCGCTGGCCGCGGTGATCGAGGAGCGGAACCCGTAGACCTCGGTGATGATTCGATGAATATCGGAGCGTGAACAAACCACGATTTCGATCGGGTCCGAGATCAGCGCTCCAAGCTGTTGGATGAGCCCCAGATTATGAGGATTGTCGACGGCGATGACGATTCGTCCGTCTTCCTTGCGTAAGGGAACACAGCTGTGCCGGCGAGCAAATGGCCGTGTCATGGTCGAGACGATCAAATCGGTGTTGAGTTTGAGCGGGTCCGGTTTGACCCAAAGTCGTTTCGAGTCCGCTGCGATGACCTGCATGATTCGGTCTTCGTCGAGTGGTCGAGAGTCGGGCGATACGAATTCAAACGTGGCCATGATTTCGGCCGGTGTGACTTCATATGCGGCGGCCTTTCGACCACCAGTCGCGACGTGGTCACGCAAGATTCGTTGCCGAATATTGGCCTCCGCCAAGCGTGCCTGACGCGACTGCTCTGCCGTTAAGACCCCAGCGTGCTCCAAAATTCCGAGCAGGTAAGACAATGTGTACTCAACCAAGCCGACCTCCGTTGCCCTACCATACGCCATCGCCGTGGAGTTGTCGCGTTTTCAAGGCCGTTCTGCTATCCTGATTCGGCAGTCAGAAAAGGGTCGTTCATGAGTACAGAGCACGCATCTTCACAACCGCGCAATTGGCAATGGTGGTTCTCCGCCGGGCGATTTTGGTTCGCTCACGTGGTGTGTCTTGCCGCGATATGGACGGGGTTCGACGTTTGGGATGTGGTGATTTGTTTGGCGCTCTACACCGTTCGAATGTTTGGTGTAACCGCTGGATACCATCGCTATTTTTCACATCGAACCTACAAGATGGGACGTGTGCCGCAATTCTTGATGGCGTTTCTGGCACAAACATCGGCTCAAAAAGGCGTTCTTTGGTGGGCGTCGCATCATCGACATCACCATAAATTTTCGGACACCCCCGAGGACGTCCATTCCGTGCGGCATGGCGGGTTTTGGTGGGCGCACGTGGGTTGGATTTTCGACGACCGTTGGGACAAAACCGAGTTGTCTCGCGTGAAGGATTTGGCTAAATTTCCCGAGCTCATGTGGTTGGATCGTTTCGACCTTCTGCCCGCGTTTGTGTTTGCCGGCGCTTGTTTTGCCTTTGGCGGATGGACCGGCCTGATCGTGTGGGGGCTGTGGAGTACGGTCTTGCTTTGGCATGGGACCTTCACCATTAACTCACTCTCACATGTGTTTGGAAATCGCCGATACGAAACCACCGACGACTCCAAGAACAACCTCTGGCTTGCTCTCATCACGCTGGGCGAAGGCTGGCATAATAATCACCACCATTTTCAGGCCTCGGTGAACCAGGGCTTCTATTGGTGGGAAATCGACGTCACTTATTATGCGCTTCTGGGTCTGTCCAAAATTGGAGTGGTGAGTGACATGAAACGCCCACCCCTTCATGTGGTTGAAAACCGACCTCATCCTTTGGTCGCGTTTCGTAAGGCTGTTGCAACGATCAAGGCTGAGACTGCGACTGCGATGGACGAGCTGGCGGCTTCGGGCCGGGCGCGTGCGCTGTCCGCTCAAGTGTTATTTGAAGATGGCGTGGCTCGTGCTCGTCACGAAGCACATGAAATGTTCGAGGACGGAGTTTCCAGGGCGCGCCAGCATCGAGACGGGCTGGTTCAGCGTCTTGATGAAGTGGGAGCTGCCGTGGAAGGCGCGGCCTTGGCGTTTGAGTTGAGACTCACTGAGATTGAGACGCTCGCCGAGCAGAATATCGCGGAGCTCGAACGCTCGGCAATTGAAGCCGACCGCGAGGCAATGAAGATGGCCGATGAGATTGCAGCGTCGGGTCGTCGTACGCTGTCCGAGATTCGAGAGAAGGGCGAATCCGTGAGAGCTGCGCTTCATGCGACGGCGCAGGCTAGCTTGTCCAGCGCCTCTCAGACCTCTTCGCCGGCATCTTAGGGGCCGACCCATGGACCCAAAAGAAAAAGGCCTTGTGGATGAATCCATAAGGCCTTTTTCATGAGCACTTTGAACGTCTTATTGAACGTTGATCGTTGCTGCCATGCCGTTTGTGGCAAGGCGGTTCTGAACAGCGAACTCACCAGTGGTGGTGAACGTGTAGCTCCACGACTGACCTGGGTCGACCATCTGGTCGATTCCAAGAGCCGAGATCGTCACGTTGTGGCGCTCTGGATCTTTGTTTTCAAATACAACAGTTGTTCCAGCTGCGACGCTGACCGAGTTTGGATTGAACTTGTATCCGAACATCTGGACAGTTTGCGACTGTGGAGTCGAGTCGACTGGAGTCGTGTCTGCTGGAGTGTCGCTGCCGCCGCAAGCGACAGTGAAAAGTGTTCCAACGATTGTGAGCGCGATAGCGGTCTTGCGAATCATGTGTATCTCCTTAGAAGTTAAGAGACAGGCAAATGACCTGTCACCCATAAATTTGGTGTAAACCGCCCGCACCATATACCAGTTTTTGACCGTGTCAATGGACCTGCGGGGCCGAGGTCCGTGGTTGAGTGGTCGAATTCTCGAGAGTCCGAAAGGAGAGGGCTTCTCCAATATGGTCCACACTTATGTCCGTTGCGTTTTCAAGATCAGCGATCGTCCGTGCGACTTTTAAGATGCGTTCATGGGCTCGCCCGCTGAGTCCAAGCTTGTCCACGACTCGTCGCATCCAGGCGTGCCCTTTTTCGTCCAATTCGCACCATTTGCGCACATCTTTGGCGTTCATGACGGCATTGGGTCGGTCTTCCCCGAATCGCTCTTTTTGCACGTTTCTAGCGCATCGAACGCGTTCGGCGATCTGTGCCGAGGTCTGCCCATCTGGGTCACGCAGGGTGTCATAGGGAAGCAGTGGGATTTCGATATGCATGTCGATCCTGTCGAGCATCGGACCTGAGATTCGGCTTTTGTAGTTGCGGACCTTTTCGGCGCTGCAGGTGCAGCGTCTGACGCGTGTATTGCCAAAGTACCCGCATGGGCAGGGATTCATCGCCGCAACAAGCATGACGTTTGCCGGGTATTGAACGCTGACCAGCGAACGCGTGACGGTGACGTGCCCGTCTTCAAGGGGTTGGCGCAAAGCTTCGAGTGTTGAGCGTCGAAACTCGGGAAACTCGTCTAAGAAGAGCACGCCGTTATGCGCGAGACTGATTTCTCCGGGACGAGGAACTCCAGTTCCGCCACCGATCAATCCGACGTCCGAAATCGTGTGATGTGGCGCGCGAAATGGGCGTTCGGTCACAAGACCATCCCGCAACATCCCGGTCACGCTGAAGAGTTTGGTGGTCTGGATGGCTTCCTCGAATCCCATCGGTGGCAGAATGGTCGGCAGCCGTCTTGCGAGCATCGACTTGCCGGAACCCGGTGGCCCGACCAGCAGGATATTATGTCCCCCCGCGGCAGCGATTTCGAGCGCGCGCTTGGCGTGGCCATGGCCGGCCACATCCGCGAAATCCACCGCGTTTGCATCCGAATTTGAGGCGACGTCGGCCACAGTGGGGAGGACCTCAAGCTGGCCGTTGAGGAAACGGACCACTTCGCCAAGAGTGCTCATGCCGTAGACTTCGATGCCGGGCACAAGCGAGGCTTCGGCAGCATTGGGCATAGGCAATATGATGGCGCGGAATCCGCGCTCCATCGCCATCGTCGTGATGGGAAGCACGCCGCGGATCGGCCGCAGTTCGCCGGTTAATGAGAGTTCTCCAGAAAACACGATGTCGGTGAGCTCGAGGTCGTGTTTGCTTCCAAGCTTGGCTTCGGGAACGTAACGAAGAGCCGCAAGCGCCCCCATTGCGATGGGCAAATCGAACCCCGTTCCGTCCTTACGAACATCGGCGGGGGCAAGATTTACTGTGAGTTTTTCCCGTGGGAATTCAAACCCCGCGTTTTCGACAGCCGAAGGGACTCGAAGGCGGCTCTCGCGCACAGCCCCGTCCGGTAACCCTACGATATGAAAGACTTGCATGCCTGCCGCCAAATCGACCTCGACGTCGACGGGATAGGCATCGATTCCCAGAACTGCACCACTGTGTACGGTCACCAACATAATAAACCTCCTGGTCGAGGGGGTTATCGGTCAATGGCATTCAAATGTTGCGAAATGCGGATTGCGAGCATTCATGGGCACAAGAACCCTTCACGCGGCCTGCCTAGATCGACTAGACTTCCTGTCTATGGACCTGACTTATAAAATTGTGCGGCGTTTGCTTCGCGACCGGGAAGTCGATTTCAGCAGAAATCGCAACTTCGAGTCGTACGAGGATCCCAAGGTCAAACGGGCACTACGAATCGCCAAACACCTTGCCAGCGTCGAGCGTGATTTGCTGGCGGCAGATGGCGATCAGGTGACTCTACAAGCCATCGAGCAGACGGCGGGTGAGGTTGTTGTTCGCCTGATGTACCGGTCCGGAAACGGTCGCCGAGTGAGCTTCTTGACCCCCGACGAATGGCTGCTGCTGCTCGAGAACGAACAGGTACGCGCCGTTCTTGAACGTTTGCTTGACGGGGCGAGTCAGGAGACGCAAAACAAGATACCACGCGAAGCTTTAGCCACGGACGAATGATCATGACACGAGCACTGCTCTTTTTATTAGCCTTGACCTGGATGGGATGCTCAGCGAACCCGGGCCTGCCTGAACCCGCTCCGCTACCCGCCGGAACGAATTTCGGCGGCGTTTGGTTTTCGCCACAATTCGAGCATATGTACCTACGCCAGACAGGCGACGAGGTTCGCGGAATCTACGCCTATAAGAACGGCGGAACGCTTGAAGGCATCGCCAACGGCAACATGCTGACCTTCCAGTGGATCGATCCAGGCGACAAAGAAAACGCCACACGCTCCATCATCGGCAAAGGCTATCTGCAGCTCGTGAAAGACGGCGAAAAGGTCAAGGTCAAGGGCGAGTGGGGCTACGGCGAAGACCGTCAGGGTGGCGGTCCATGGGAAGCCGAGTGGGTTCGCGACATGGATGCCGATGATCCGCGCAGCCTTGACGAGCTCTTCAAGCGAACCGACGTCAACTAGGCGAGTCGGTCGATAGGCTGCCATGAAATGTGGTGGCCTCTTTTGTTTTGAGCGTCCGATGTAAGACACTCAGCGCTCCCCGATTCTGGGTATTTCTTGGAAGCAGGTCGAATCCATCCAGCGCGCATCAGTGTGGCAGCTGTAGCAGTCTTGGTGCTGGGCACCTTGCTGCTCTTTCCCTTGAGTCATATCCAAGTCGAACTGGGTTTCTTCTGGAAAGTGTCGGTCGGCGTGGGGGTGATGCAATTGCTGGCGGTGCGTTACCGTCGTCAGGAAGAATGGACCTTGGTGGCGGCTCTGGACGGAGCAAGCCTGCTGATTGCGTTTTCGACGGTGTACGCCGTGACGCAATACCTTTTGCCCGAGCATAATCCTGACTTTTGGGATGCCGACTTCGCCGGTTTTGATCAGCGACTTGGTCTGACCTCGGCGGCAATCGTCGAGTGGACACGTTCCGTGCCGCATCTAGACATGATTTTGGCCAAGATCTACTACGCGTTCTTTTTTCATTTTGCGCTCTATATTCCATATGCCGCTGGCGTACGTCGCGATCCGTGGAGGATGTACGAAACACTGGCGAATATGTGCGTATGCGCCATATTTGGACTGGTCCTCTTTGCTGTGTTTCCAGCCAAAAACGCGATCTTTTTTTATGGCATCGAGGACATTCATTTCACCGGTCTTTTGGTGGAACACCTTGACCAGCTTTCGAAGCACCGCTTTGGAACGCTTACACCTGCGAACGCTCAAGGCTTGATTCAGTTTCCGTCGTTCCACGTCGCGATTGCCGTGCTTTTATGTTGGGACCTGCGCTACGAGCGGCGCGTCGTGCTCGTATTGGGCGTAATCTGGACCTTGCTGATGGCGTGGTCCGCGATCACGACCGGTGGGCATTACGTGATCGATATCTGGGGTGGGGTGGGCATCGCCGTGGCAGCGGTGGCCTTTGTGCGGTGGCTCTCGGGTTCAAAGCCCCAAGATTGAAAACTGCCATTCATGGCCCATATTATCGTCGGTGATGATTTCGTGGCCCTTTGATAATTTCATCACATCGTCGTGGCTCTTGAAGTTGCCCGACTGCGTAGAAATCTCACGCAACATTCCGTCGAGTTTGTCCAAGTCCTTTTTTCGTGTCGGATCGAGGATAGGATGTCCGTCGATGCGATAGTCCAGCAAGACTTGGCGAAGTCGATCCGCGTTGGGTTCGATGGGGTCGGGGCTGGCGATGGCACTTCGCAGATACGCCATGCAATTGGGCATGACCTCGCACACGGTCGCCAATACACGCGCCGAACCGGTGGTGTTCAACATAAGAATTCCGTGCGGATTCAGGTGTGCTTTTGTCAATTCCATGAATTCTTTGGATAAGAGTGTGCTTCCAAAGCCGCGTTGGTGAAATGAGGCATTGATAACGATGGCATCAAATTTCTCGGACGTTCCGTTCATCCAGCGCCGTCCGTCGTCGTCGACGTGTTCGATCTTGGTGCTTTGAAGCATTTTAGCGGCTTCAGGATAGAGATTCAGGAGGTCGTAATACCCAGGATTGATCTCGACGATCACCAGTCGTTCGACCTGTGGATGCGCGGCCAAGATTCGAGCCCAAGAGCCTGTGGCGAGGCCGATCACAAGGATAGATTTTGGATTTTCGTGAAACGCGCTCAACGAGTAGGGCCGCGCCGCTCCGTTGACATCATCCACAAAGTCTACCGAAAACGTGCCGTCGTAAACGCCGCCACCGTACGCGATATCGGCTTGATCAACCGCGATGATGCCGCTCTTGTTTTCGACCACGTATTTAAAGTGTTGTCCTTCGTAGTTGGCCCCATAAAAGAGGCGCTCCAACACGTCGTCGTAGGCCCATGAACGTCCTCCGATCGTGACGGCCGTGGCCACCACAAAAAACGATACGCCGATCAGTATATCCCGTTTTACCGGGCGAGTGCTGAGCCATAGGACGAGGGCGAGGACGAGTGAACATGCGGTCAAAGCGGTGACGATGACGTCGGTGGTCGAATGGTCAAGCCACAGAAATCCAGTCAAAAGACTTCCGGCCACAGCACCGATAATATTGGCCACGTACACGTAGCTCAGATTCGCGCCGACTCGCCCGTCGGCGGCGATGCCGTAATGCATCAGCAGGGGCAGTTGTGCGCCCGACAGGCATGCCGCGATGAAGACGCAATAGAGGGCCGTGTAGCCTGGAATGGCGACATGAATGCTAAGAATCAGTGCCATGCCAGGGATGACCAACCACCCGGCGAGCGCGCTCGTTCCGAAAAAACCAGCGACCGCCCGTAATGCGGCGGGGGAGTGCGTGGGCTCTCCGTGAGAGAAGCGCTTGGACCATTTGGCACCCACGGCGAGTCCGGCCAAAAAGAGGCCGAGCAGCATCGGAAACGACGAAACGGCGCCGGCCGTGGACCACGAGAACATTCGCGCCCATAGAACTTCGTAGGATAACGACACGAAGCCGGAAACAAACGCCATCAGCAATACGAGTGCGAAGGTCATTTTTGTCTCCCAGAGATGAAGATCGTGGAGGCAACGCCCAGATTGCCAGCAGCTGCGATGTAGACTGCCCCCGAGAGGCCAAACCATCGAAAGATGAAGAAGGACGCCAGGATGCAAACTAGGGCGCTGCCCAAGGTGTTCACGTGGTAGAGGTCGCCCACGGCGTCACCCACGTCATGATGACGCGCAACAACGTCGGCGACCAGCAGCGGCAACGTGGCGCCCATCAACATGGTTGGTAGGACAAGAATCGCAAAACACACAGCACCTGCGCTGAAGGCGTCGATGCCGGCGGTGGCATTTCCGACCGCGACGAGCAATGGCACCGAAATCAGGCCGAACAGGCCAATGCCTGCTTCGGCCATGGCAAAAAGCACCAGGAGCTTCGTTGGAAAGCGTTTTGAGACTTCGCCCCCGACCAGGCTGCCAAGTCCCAGACCCAACATGAACACGGCGACGATGGCGGTGGTGGCCTCGGAGTTGGTTCCGTACGTCAGAAACAGGAGTCGCTGCCAGGCCAGTTGGTAGAGTAGCGCGCACATGCCTGACACGAAAAACACCGTGTAGAGCAAGCGCAGCCCGAGTTTTGGGGACTGTTCTTCTGTCATGCACCCGACCGATTTATGAGTCTGAAGAACTTAGCATATCGGTGAGTTCATGCACGGTGTGATTTTCGACCCGCAACACGCGGTCGACATGGGCCAGTGGGGCGGGGCGGTGTGTGATGAAGATGACGGTGCGTTGCCTTAACCATGGCATGGCCAGATCCAGAAATCTGAGTTCGGACTCGGGGTCAAACATCGAGGTTGCTTCGTCCAGAACAAGGACGGGTGGGTCGGCGAGGATGGCACGCGCAATCGCGAGGCGTTGCCTTTGCCCGCCCGATAGCATGAGGCCCGAGTCGCCGACCGCGGTTTCGAGGCCTTCGGGCAACACGGAAAGGAATTCGTCGACGAGCGCCAGGTGACAGGCATGGGCGATCTCGTCGTCGGTGGCCTCCGGCCTTACGAAACGCAGATTTTCCTTGATGGTCGTGTCCAAAAGTTCAGTGTGTTGAGTCACCAAACAAATGGAGCGCCGCACCGACGAAAATGTCAGGCTTTGCAGGCTCTTTCCGTCGATGAGGACCTCACCTTTATCGCATCGCCACAGGCCGAGCATCAGGCTGACCAGCGTTGATTTTCCGCCCCCGTTGGGACCGGTTAATGCGACGATTTCTTTGGCGCTAAAGTTCAGGCTCACCTCATCGAGGACGGGCTCTCGGTCGGGATAGGCAAACGAAACGCCGCGAAACTCCACATCGCCGCGAATATCCTTGAGCTCGCCCTCTCCCTGCTCTTCGGCCGACAGTGCGAGCAGTTCGGCGAGCCGATCCAAAGAACCACGTTCTTCTTTGAAGCCGAAGATGATGGAAGTCATCGTGCGAAAGGGGGTGATGAGCAGGAACGAGTACATCACGAACTGTCCGAGTTCGACCGTCGATAGGCCTTGCGCCACGTAGCCCTGGCTGGTCGCATAGACCAATAATGCGACTGCGAAGAGTTCGATGGACCGAGTGATCGGCGAAAACGTCGCGTCGAGTCGACTCCTTTCACGCCCCACGTTGACGACCTCTGTCAGTCGATTCGAAAACTCTTGATGTCGTTCTGACTCGCGCGCAAATGTCTTGAGCAGCGCCACCACGCGGAGGTTTTCGAGGTCGATGGAATTGGCGCGTCTGATGGCCCTCCAATAGCGTTTCGAGATCGCTTCAATTTTTCGACCGGCCAGTCTAACTGCCAAGTACAGCAATGGTCCTGCGATGCTCGTGAGGAGTGTAAGCTGCCAAGAAATCGACAAGGCAAAGGCCAGTGCGCCGACGCTCGTCACGAACGCGCCAATCAGCATAGGCGGCTGAGCCATCACCAAGTTTCGGACGCCCCAGAGGTCGTGGAATTCACTGTCTGTCATCGCAGTTGTTCCCAAACGTTGATGGTCGGCCAGGCTGAGCGCGAGCAGGTGAGCGTGAAAGTCTTCACGCGTGGACTTCTCGATTTTATTGCTGACGTTTTGGGCGGCAAACGACGTCCACGCCGCAAAAACCATTCGGAGGAACATCAGGACGGCGACGAGGACCAATGACCAGGACAAGGAAGACAAGGTGTTGGCGATCAGCGCTTCGATCGAGGCGCCGGCGACCAGTGGCAATGCCAATGTCGTCGCCGAGGCCAACAGCTCCCCCACAAGAATCAAGAGCAGCAACGACGCATGAGGGCGTGCGCGCTGCAAAATGAACGTTATGGCGGGGTGTTTCAGCATCGATGTTTCGTACAGTCTCGTGCCGTGCGCTGCAAGCAACACAAGAAAGCAAAACGGGGCCGTTGGCCCCGTTTTTCGGTATCATGTCTGCTCGGGCTTAGAGCACGCCACGTCGTCGCTGGTCGCGTTCGATGCTGCGGAAAAGGGCTCCAAAATTGCCCTCACCAAAGGCCAGGTGATTCTTGCGCTGAATCAGCTCAAAGAAGATTGGGCCGACAGCGTTATGCGTGAAGATCTGGAGCAAGTAGCCTTCTTCGTCACCGTCGACGAGGACGTTGTGCTTCTTGATTCGGGCGTGGTCTTCAGTGACGTTTGGAACGCGGTTGTAGACGGTGTCGTAGTACTCGTCGTCGATGTCGAGGAAGTTCACGCCTGTGCCTTCCATCTGGTCGAGCGAATCGAGCAGGCTTTCCGTCGCGAGAGCGATGTGCTGAATGCCCGGCCCTTTGTACTCACGAAGGTATTCTTCGATCTGCGATTTGGCCTCGGTGCCTTCGTTGATCGGAATGCAGAACGATCCGTCGGGCGAACGAAGTGCGTAGCTGAGCAGGCCTGTTTCGTCGCCACGGATGTCGAAATAACGAACTTCAGTGAACCCGAAGATGTTTTTGTAGAAGTCTGCCCATTGGATGAGCGTGCCCTTCATGACGTTATTTGTAAGGTGGTCGATCGTATGGAAGCCCTTATCCGGCACAACCGTTGGGTTTGCGTGGTCTTTGAACTCTGCTTCGAAAAATTCGGTGGGGTTGTCCACAAAGTAAATCAAGCTGTCGCCGATGCCGTAGATGGCGGGCAGGTTGTAGGCTGCTTTCGTCGACTCGGTTGGGTCAAAGGCTCGTGCGCCGCGTTTGATGGATTCCTCGTACGCAAACTTGGCGTCCTCGACAAACATGCCCATTCCGCTTGCGCTAGGTCCGTGGGTCGTACGGAAGTGGCCAGCAAATCCGTCGCCCTCGTTGACTAGGAACACGATGTCATTCTGTTTGAACGCATCGACTTTGCCCGATTTGTGTTGGAACAACTTCGAAAAACCGAATTTCTCGAAAAGAGCGCCCATGTTGAAGTCGGCGTCTGCCGAAAACTCAAGGAATGCAATGCCTTTGAGGCCAATTGGATTATTTGTCGTCATGTAAAAAGCTCCGGACGTAGGCGCGTGAAACGCAAGATTTACTCACGCCCTCAGTGTAGCGTCGGTTCTATCGGAAAAAAGAATAAAGTTTCACGGATCTTTATCTGATAACCTGATGGAGTTGAATCCTTGGAGAAATCATGAATCTTCATCTCGACGGGCTCGAGGCTTTGGATGCCATCGTGCGCACAGGCTCTTTTGCTGCGGCGGCGCGTTCGCTAAAAAAGGCCCAATCAGCGGTGTCCTATGCCGTCCAACAGCTCGAAACCAGTCTAAATGTTGTGGTCTTTGACCGCAGCGGCCATCGCGCAGCTTTGACCGACGAAGGACGACTTGTGCTTGAGGAGGGCAGAAACCTTCTTGCCAGCGCACGTCGTATTGAGTCGCTCGCCAAACAGATGGGGCAGGGATGGGAAGGGCGGCTCGAGGTTGTGGTGGACGGGATTTTGCCCATGAAGCCGGTGATGTCGGTTCTAAAACAAATGTCGGACGAGAACATCCCTACTCAGATTCAGGTCAAAGTAGAGTTCTTGGGCGGGGTTCAGTTTCGGTTCGAGCGCGACGATGCCGACATCATGTTCGTCAACGACTTCGAGGTCCGCGACAACCTTGCAGCGACGCCGTTTCCTGATGTGACCGTCGTGCTTGCCGCTTCACCCGATCACCCGCTCGCCCAGCGCGAGTCGGACCAGCCGTGGACGAGGTCCGAGCTGCAGTCGCATGTCGAGATTTCGGTGCATGACCCGAGCGAATCGCGCCGTTCAGATCCGACGACATTTGGTGGGCTGCGTGTTGTCTATTTGAGTGATTTTGCGACCAAGCGCGACGCGTTGCTGCTGGGGCTTGGTTTTGGTTGGGTGCCGCTTTATCTGGTCGAAGCCGACCTGCAGGCGGGACGACTGGTCGAAGTCCTCTATGAACGCGGCTCTCGTTATAGTTTTCAACCGATGCTGGTTCAGCGAACCGATCGGTATCTTGGCAAAGCTGGGCGGCGCTTTTTTGAACTCTTGAAGCCGTGAATCAGTGGGGAATCGGCTGATCAGGTGTTTGGATTTCTGTGGGCTTGTCGACCAGAGGATCGAGCAGCGGCAACATGTGTCCAACGATGGTCACGGGCAGCGAGCTCGTAAATGTAAAATCATCGGCCTTCTCGCCCTCAACGAAGGCCGTCATGGTCCCATAGAAGCGGTCTTCGATGAAAAACACAAAGGTCGCCGAGCGCGAGATTGCTACCGATGTGAGTTTTTCGCCCCTTGGTCCGAACGTGTAACGTTGATGATCGCCTGTTCCCGTCTTGCCGCCGATCGTCCAGTCTCGAGTTCGATTACGATTGATTCGTCGCGCCGTGCCAGACTCGACGACGCCGAGCAATGCCTCACGCAGGGTGGCGGCGGTCTCGGCGGCCAGGACGCGTTCTGGAGGCGCAGGATCACGCTTCATGACCGTGTCGTAGGGTGTGTTCGCTGCAAAATGAATCGATGAGATACGGGTTTTGGGTAATTTCAATCCCCCGTTCAGAACGATTCCTATCAGGTCTGCGAGTGCATCAGGTCGGTCCGCGGAGGAACCAATCGCCGTCGCATATGAGGCTACAAGGCGGTCAAAAGGATATCCGAGGCGCTTCCATTGCGCGTGCAATTGAGCGAATGCATCTTGCTCAAGCATGATGCGAATCCGCATATCCTGGCCGCTCTTGCGGTTTTTCTTGAAGAGCCACGAGTAGATTTCTTGCCTCAATTCCGGCGTGGCATCGACCGCAGACTGCAAGGTCAGGTCGGGGGTTTTGCCAAGTTCCCTCAAGAGCCAGAGTTCCAGCGGGTGGCAACCTGCAAGGTAGGCTCGATCGTTCCAGCTTGGCCATTTCGCGGGGTCGACGTCGTTAAAGATCGCCTCTTCGGTCGAAAATGCGACGGGTCCGTACACCTCGTTCACAACGGCATTCACGGTGTAGATGTCGTGGTCGGGATACACCACACGATAGGCGGCAATCAGTTTTCGTGGGGTCCATTTCTGGCCCCGCAGGAATTTTCGGAACGCGGTTTTTTGGTCGAGTCCTGCGTACTTGAACCAGAACTGGCCCAGAAAGACCGTGCCTTCAAAATCCGCAAAGCGCGCCAGATACTCGTGTCGAGCCGGGTGGTCTTCGTTCATCAGAATCGTGCGATCTGAGCCAGGCATGTCGAACATGTGGAATCGGATCACCTCACGAATCACGCGGATAAATGGCAGATTAATCGACTTTTTGAACGCCTCGCGAATCGTGGGATTTTGGTGGTCATCCTTGTCACTGAAGTTTTCGAAGCGATGCAGACCGCCGCCGGTAAAAAACGCCTCGTTGGGGTTTGCCGAAAACCGTCGCTCCATCGAGGCCTCCAGCATCTGCTTAAGGTCGCCATCTGGGTGGCTGCTCAACCAACCAAGTCCCCATTGCCGAAGCGAATCAATCGGGTCAAACGTGATGGCTTTGCGCTCGGTGTTGGTCATGGGGCGATAGAGGCCGTACATCGTCTCGACCAGATCTAGGTAGGCCGCGAGTGTCCGCAGTTTTGCGGTGGAACCGAGGTCCAATTTGACGTGTTCATTGATGTTCAGCGGTTCGTCCAACGTGTCGGCCTGCACTCTGAGTAGGTTCTCGGCGCCCTTTCTCTCGTAAAGCGTAAAGCTGTAAATCACGTCGGCCGCGTCGCCTTCGCCGAATCGATCAACACCAAGATCTGAAACGGTTGACTTGTTGGACAGGCCCTCCAGCATATTTTCGACGGCGAGTTGCACATCCATGTCGACCGTTGTGTCGACCGTGGCGTCCAGGCGGTCCAATTCATAAAGCGTGGCGACATCCGTGGCTTCCAGCGTGTGGGTTCGCAGGGCCGAGATCAATTTCTGGCGGCTGAAATCGAGTTTCTCGGGCGCGAAGGCGACCTGAATTTGACTGCGCGAAATCGTCGCTGCGTGCGCCAGTGCCGGCGAGATCATGCCGTCACGCTCAAGGATCCGCAGGTACGCGTCCGTTTTTTCCTCCAAGGCATCGGTCGCGGTCGTGAGCAACTCGGTGGGGCGGCGGTGGGCGAGCATGAGGTTGACGATCTGACGGTAGATTCGCCCTTGCTCAAAAAGCCTTTCGGCCGAGACCGGCAAGAGATCGGAGGCCTCCTTTAAAAGGGTGCTCGCGTACTCGAAGTCGGTTCCAAACCAGGCATTTAGCCCGTCTGGAATGCCAAAGACTTCGCCAAAGCCGGCGATCGATGCCAATGGAACGCCATTTAAATACGTAAGGACAAGCTCTTCCTGCCATTCAAGTGTCACCGGTCCGTGCAAATAGGTGCGTAACGACGCGCTCATCATCTGTTGGAGCTTGTCCGCAGGAGTCGCGGTTCTGCCGTCCTCGGAATGTCTGAATTTCTCGATTTGGGTCGCAAGTGTTGAACCGCCAGAAGGGCGTTTTTCGCCCCCGAAGACCCTGTCTTCTGCCAGTCCCACGACGGCTTGACCCAATCGCTGCCACTCCACGGCCGGGTTTTGTTCGGGCCGTTCGGAGCTCAAGAGATCTCGGTTTTCAACATAGAGGAGCGTCGAGACCACCAGCGGCGGGACGTCGTCAAATTTGGCCCAGATCCGGGTAGGGTATTGCGAGTCGTAAAGCAGGTTTTTCTTGTAGTCGTAGACCTTCAACCCCGCCTGATTTTTCTCGTCAAAAAGCGGGAAGACGCCCAACGAACTCAGTTTCTCGAATTGTGGACTCACCTGTGCCTGATGGCTAACCCGGTAGCCTTGAGACTCCAGAAATTGCACGAGCGCAGGGATGCGGGAGTAGCCCAAACGTTTATCGTAGGGGCCTTCAGGCGAGGCAATCACGTGTGGGCCCTTGCCCTCCTCGACACTCCAGGTCACGTCATGGGTCGCACGTGTGAAAAAGTGAGATTGCAGCCAAGAAGTCCTCATTTCGGCAACGCCAAGCGAGGCCAAAACGGCGAGGATCACAAAGATCCCGATCCAAACCAGATATTTGGGACGGTTGCGTTTAACCATTTCTCTTTCAACGCCCTCGAACCACGGTAACGTAAGCAAGTGACCGCCGACGGCAGCAGCTGCATTCCATGTTAATACTTAGGCACCGTTTGAGGAATTTCTAGATTCATGGTTGGAAATAACAAAATGAATGAAGCTGAGTCGCAGCAATCCAACATCGCGGGCAACGAACCACGACTCTGGGAGAATCCCAACCTCGTATGGGCCGGCCTCCTAGCGCTATGGGGCGTGGGGCTGATTAGGCGGATGTTTTTCGGATTTGTTCCGGGCGATTTTACTGCCTATTTGAGCGCGGCCGACCTATTCGCTGCTGGACTTGACCCTTATACAAACGCCCGTTTTTCGACACCTCGATACGAAGGCTTTCCCTATAATTACTTCCCGGGAACCCTCTTCGTTATCGCGCCGCTGGCGTATATTAGCACGGTCGTGGCGACCAGTGTTGATTGGGTCTTGCGCGCATTCCTTCTGGTCTTCACCGCAAAGACCTTGCAAAAACACATCGTTCCCAAGATTCCGATTCATTACGTTGCTTTGGTGATGGCGCTGCACGAGCCGCTGATGATTGACCAACTTGTGGGCAACCTGGTCACGTATCTTTTTGCAGCCTGGGCAGCATGTCTGGAGTTGTCGAGACGAGCTCAGAATTGGCGATGGTTGGGCCTGGCTTTCTTGTGCGGCGTCGTCATTTCCTTCAAGCCATTTTGGCTGATTCCGGCAGGATGGATTTTGGTGTCGCGGAGTCGCTGGAGGTCGCTTGCCGCCTTGATCCTCGGTGTCTGCAGCACCCCTGCGGCGTCGTTCTTATTGCCGCGTTTTTTTGACACCTTTGCCGCGCACACCAACGCGATGCGCGACTTTTATTTTTCGGTGGATTTGCTGAGCCTATTTGCGCCAGCGTATTTTGTCGCACTGCCACTGGCCGCCGTGATGGCCCTTATTTGGTGGAGGCGTCACCCGTCGGAATGGGTGTTTTTGTTGGGGTGTGTTTCTGTACCGATCTGGCCGCGAGTTGCGACGTATTCGTACGTCATCACGTTGCCGTTTTCTCTGTATTTGATGCGTCGATTTGGAATCGCGAAGGGGGTGAGTTTCTCGATCGTCACGATTGGGCCGCTCCCTTGGTTGATGCGAGACTCAGGTTTTCTTCCCGGCGAGCAGCTTGAAAACTATGTGATGTTCATATGGGTCTGCGCAGCGGCATTTCTGTGCGCTTACCTTCTGGTCGCGGAATCAAGGGACGCAGTGCCCGTGGAGGCTCTATGACGACGCCCTTGAAAAGTCCCTGGAAACGTCCCTTCGATCTGGACACGGTCTGGGCCGTGTTGCCCTTCGGTTTGATCGGGATGGGTTTTTCGCTGATGCCGCTCAAGTCTTGGGATTATTGGTGGCATCTGGCCTACGGTCGGGTCATCGATCGCACGCACGAAATGCCGCTTTTCGCCGACTTTCTGTACACGATGCCGGCCGATGCGCCGTCGTACGTTCAGGCCTGGCTTTCCCAATGGGCGCTTTTTCGAATCCACGAAATCATAGGCCTAGCGGGCGTTCTGATTCTCCGCGATTTTCTGGCCATTGGGGCTTTTGCTCTCTTGGGTTACTGGTCGGCTCGTCGAAGCGGGTCCTGGGCGATCGGGGCCATTCTGACGCTTCTGGCCGCTCCATTTGGGTTTCTTTGTATCGCTGCCAGAACTCATTTGTTGGCTTGGCCTTGGTTTCTGCCCTTGATGGCCGTGGCCTACGGGGTGAGGACCGGCCGATTGAGTCGATATTGGTTGGCGACGATTCCAGCTCTGTCTGTGCTTTGGAGCAATATCCACGGCACCTTCATGATTCCCACGCTGGTGTGTTTGGCGTTTCTTGGGGCCTCGATCGGTGACCGTCTGGTGCGACCGACCGAGTTTTCGAAGACCAAAGTGGTCTCTTGGGCGGCGACGACGCTTTTTTCGGTGCTCGGGATCTTGCTCAACCCCCGCGGTTTCGAGATTTTTCTGTATCTGCAGGACCTCACAACCAATCAGGAAAACCGCACGTATATTACCGAATGGTTCCCAGCGACCCCGTTTTATCCACCTTTTTACGGTGCGCTCTTTTGGGTCCTTCTGGTGGGACTTCTGGCGCTGATGGCCAAAGAATGGCGGAAAGTGGACCTTGCGGATCTTTTCTTGTTCGCCGGCTTTTCGCTGCTGGCCATTGGGCAGTCTCGGGCCTTGCTTTGGGTTGGACTTTGTTTCCCGGTTGTCGCGGCACCCTATGCAGCGCAGTTTCGGGTGATTTTTGGGCAAGGCGAGCCGACTTCGAAAGCGATGCAGGCCGTGAATGCACTGATTGCCGCTGGGCTAATTATCGGCGTGGTTGGCATGCAGCCTTGGTCGGGCGAGAACGTTCGCGCCGCCGAAACTCAGATATCACCCACCCGGACGACGGCACCATTGCTGGGTCTCGTCATGGACGACACACCTGTCGAAGCCGTCCAGTGGCTCAAAGAT